>ERZ857972.66-NODE-66-length-138292-cov-9.455421_pt1 | contig 138292 bp, 121 predicted proteins | sample MGYA00519757_ERZ857972 | MGnify/ENA primary metagenome ERZ857972 (study PRJEB31778, sample SAMEA3449383) | human gut metagenome | biome: human gut; feature: human-associated habitat; material: faeces | place: United Kingdom | collected 2010/2012 ...
TTCCGGCACACCTGTCACATTCACTTTTTCTTTCATTGTCTGTCGCCTTCCACTGATTTTTTTACTTCTTTTACCCACTCTGCACTATGACAGCAAAACAGTTCTTCATGCTGCATGTTGTGTCTCCGAATATCCGGATTTTTGAAATAAGTCCAATATCTCTTTTCATATTTTTTACCCATCTTTGTAGCGTAAAACACATGGATAGTTGTTCCCGGCACATCAATTCCATGCTGGACTTTCGTAACCAGATCCGAATAGAACTGATTATAAATACTCTGTTTTGTAATCCACGGACATCCTCCTTTACCGATTCCAAACATGTTCAAAAATCCATTATATAATTCTTTTTTAACCTCATCTGTCTTATTCAGTTTTTTCTGCATAAATTTCGGAAGAGCACCTGTATGTATCATTTTATACATGAAAGGGACTACCATGGATGACTTGATTTTTGCCACAAGACGACCAGCTTCATCCATATCACTGCTCCCAATAATGCCATGATCTATATGAATTCTTTTTCGCTGAATCAAAAGGGATACAAAACTTCCACCAAGGGAACACCCATACGCTGCTTTAATTCTTCCACCATACTTTTTCTTGATTTCCAGCTCAATCTTTTCACATTCATCTTCCATTGAATAAAATTCTGTTTTCTCATTTGGATCAAATCCATCATAAGAAACGATTACCGTGTAAAAATAAGAATGTAATCCATCCAGTACATGTTCAAAGCTGCTATACAGACAACAGGTACCAGGAAATAAAAATATCACTGGTTTACTACTGTCTCCACTTTCATAAAATTTCATATCTGGCCTCCTTTAGTTTTTTCATATAAGCATAAAATTGCTTGTGCAGCTCCCTCATTTCATCTGGTGCCTTCCTGGCATGTTGATACATAAATTTATCTCCAAAGCTACTTTCGAATGTAACGGCAAGCATAATCGTCATAATTGGCACATATGCATATCCACTACTTTCTGATATGGTATATGAGCATGCCTCAATATCTTTGAAAACTGCTTTGTCTTTTCGGATTTATTTCCTGATATTTCTGCAAATGTTGTCGGCTGAATCATTCTTGGAGTGAGTGCTGCATCAAGGATACCATCATTATTTATACTTCCGCCCGCTCCTGGAAAAGCAGGCAATATTCTCATAGAAATCCGTCCTCTTTTTCATTTTCAAAAAAACTGCCAGTGTTTATGTTAGTAATATCTAACTCTCATTTTCTAAAAAACCGTGTGAAAACCAAACTGTAATTCCACACGGCTTCTTTTCTTATGCATTCAGTATACCACTTTTACCTGGTTAATCAACCAAATTTTGTTTTCATAATATTTAAAATTTCATCTTCATGCGCATTATATTCACTGCACTTGGAATGCAATTTATCCCCTCATCTGGTCATTAAAATAATAATTTACATACAATCAAACTTCTTCCGAAGATACATTCTAATCAGTATGATTCCCATATTGACAAACACAAATAACACAATTAAATTCACAAGCAGATATTCTCTGATTACATCTCCTAGCACTGCAATCCCCGAAAGACTTCCAAGTAAAAACATCTGAGAAATTTTATCCCACATAAATTTTTCCCAATACTGCAGCATCGCGGTACTCCCGCATCCTCAGTCAGAGATAAGTTTAGCTGCTTCACTGTCTCGCCCTTCATCAGATAAACTTTTATTTATCTTAGCAGATATTTTATTTCTGCAATAAGCAACACGCTGAATAGAGATATTTGCAGGCTGAATAGTCTTAATTCTTATAATCAATTCAAGTCGATTACCCACATTTCTACACTCTCCACAGCTTATCTTATTTGGTTAAATTATACTCAAACAAACAGTACTTTGCAATAAAGATTAAGGCTGACAGTCTCCTCACACGACTGTCAGCCTTAAATTCATCCAGACATATTCAATTTCATTATTACCTTATTTCGTCAGAACCCTATAATTTTCTTTCTTATCATAGTCTTTATGGATTCCGTCATCTTCGTACAGAGTATAGCTACTGCCTTCATATCCAAGCATCTTAAGCTTCTCTGTGTCAATATCCTTTACGCACTCAGCTACTTCTGCAACCGGAATGCATTTGCCGCTTCGAATAAAAAGTGGTACTTCATTGAGGGCAACATCCACATAATGAACTCCTTTTGCAAGGACTTCTTCGAAAATGGTTCCATCCGGCATGAACTTGATGAATTTCATTTCTTCCGGCAGATAAACGTAACGGCCTCTTGCGTTCTGCTCATAAACCGGTGCGATCATGATCTCGTTGCCAAGCATCAATTGGTCTTCAACACGGATCGCCATCTTATCATCTGGATAAACAAATCCAAGCGGCTTAAAGTACATATCATCATTCAGTGCAGCTTTCATATATTCACTGTAGAGATATGGTACAAGGCGATATCTGGTGTTAATGACACTGCGGAAATCTTCGATGTTTTCGAACTGGTAACACTCCTGTTCTCTTGTTCCTTCTGCAGCATGGTCTCGCATCAGAGGTGTAAACACACCGAGTGCAAGGAAACGTAGCAGCAGATCTCTGGTCGTGTCATCACCAAATCCGCCAAGGTCCGCACCTGTATACATAAATCCGCACATATTCAGGGACGGAAGCATCTTGAGATTCAGAAGGATATGTGACCACCAGGATTTATTATCTCCCATCCAGATTCCACCATAGCGGTGCATTCCAATATAAGAAGATCTGGAAAACATCAGGAAACGTTTTTCCGGATCAATTCGTTCGAATGCTTCTCCTGCTGCTCTTGTCATATTGTACCCAAAAAGATTATGTACTTTGTCGTGACGAATCTTTTTTCCATCAACATTATGATAGAATCTTCTGTAATCCTCCGGATTGTTGGCAATGTTTATCATCTTTGCCTGCATATCCCACGGATGAATCTTACCTTCGGTGTCTTTTGCAAATTCTCCGGCAAGTTCTTTTGCCTCTGCAAGTCCTTCTGAAGAATAAAAGATTGCAGGCTCGTTCATGTCATTCCAGAATCCTTCGATCCCCTGATCGATCAGGAAACGGTATTTATCTCCAAACCATTTGCGGGCTTCTGGATTCAGCATATCCGGAAAATGGGTGTCTCCCGGCCATACAGCCGCAACGAAATCACTGCCGTCTTCTCTTTTGCAGAAGTAGTTGTTTTTTACACCTTCTTCGTAAACTTCGTAGCCTTTTTCCACCTTGACACCAGCATCAATGATCGGGATCAGGCGAAGTTCCTGGTCTTTCATTTCCTTTACAAATTCAGGGAAATCAGGGAAGTTTTTCTCATTAACTGTAAAGTCCTTAAAATCCTGCATGTAGTCAATATCCATGTAGATCATGTCGATCGGGATATGATTCTCACGATATCCTTTTGCCACCGTACGGAAATCTTCTTTTGTTGTATAACCCCAGCGGCTCTGTCCAAAACCAAAGGCAAACTTTGGCGGAATGTAACTGCGTCCGATCACATGGCGGAACTGTTTTACGATGTCGTAAGCATTCTCACCTTCAATCACATAGATATCCAGATCTGCATTTTCGCAGGACACTTTGAGGGTATCCATTCTGGTATACCCGATATCAAAGGTCAGTTTTGACGGATAGTCAAAAAACAATCCAAATGTAGTCTTGCCGCTTACTATAATAAAATTGTGGGCTCCATACAGAGAACGCTTGTCCTCTGTATGATTTGGATCATCCGTACAGTTGCTGATGTAGCAGTAACCTCTCTTGTTGATTCCCCGATTGGCTTCACCCAGACCATAGACAATATCATCTTCGTCCATGATATAGGTAAATGCAAATCCATCATTCTGGCTGATCTCTCCATATGGAAAAGCGCCTTCAGCTGTTTCAATTTTTTCGGTCAGTGCCTCCGTATCAAACGGATCTCCATATCTGTATTTTTTGATCATCTCTGTTTTACCTCTTATTTTTTATAAAGTACAAATGCCTCATATGGTTTCAAAACAATTTTACCTTCAAATACAGTTCTGTCAAGATTTGTGATCAGACATTCTGCTCCTTTGAATTCTTCCGGAATCTCCATCTCTGCATTTTTGTCACTGAAATTGCAGACTGTCAGAAGTTTTTCCTGATCCTGTCTTCTTATATATGCAAAAATCTGCTCGTCGTCACGGTAAAGGGGTTCAAACCCGCCGTAAACAATAATGTCTTTTTCTTTACGCAGACGAATCAGTTTCTGATAATAATAGAAAATTGAGTTCGGATCTTCAAGCTGCTGTGCTGCATTGATTTCTTTATAGTTCGGATTCACTTTGATCCATGGAGCACCATCTGTAAATCCGGCCTGTGCTGAATCATCCCACTGCATTGGAGTCCTGGCATTATCACGGCTTCTCAGCATCAGGCATTTCATCATGTATTCCGGAGTCATAAGTCCTGATTCTGTAAGCTCTGTAAAGAAATTGATGCTCTCAATATCACGATAATCTTCCAGTTTATCAAAGTAAACATTTGTCATGCCCAGCTCTTCGCCCTGATACACATATGGCGTTCCCTGCATCATATGAAGACAGGTTGCAAGCATTTTTGCAGAAGTTTCTCTGTATGCCGGATTGTCATTTCCAAATCGGCTGACACTTCTCGGCTGGTCATGATTTCCAAGAAACAGGCTGTTCCATGCTTTACCCTGAAGTTCTTCCTGCCATTTGATCATGATACGTTTGAACTCTTTGAAATCATATTTTTCAGTTGTCCACTTTCCATAATCACCGCTTCCGTTCTCAACATGTTCAAACTGGAATACCATATTCAGTTCATTTCTGGCTTCACCTGCATATTTCTGTGCCTCTTCAATTGTTACTCCTGAGGTTTCACCAACAGTCATGATATCGTATTTTGAAAGAACTTCTCTGTTCATTTCCTGAAGAAACTCATGAATTCTTGGTCCATGTACACAATATGGTCCAAAATCACCATACAGGCTGTTATTCATTTCTCCGTCCGGGAATGACTGGTCTTTTGAGATCATACTGATCACATCCATGCGGAAACCATCGATTCCTTTATCGCACCAGAATTTCATCATATCATAAACTTCCTGGCGTACTTTTTCGTTTTCCCAGTTAAGATCTGGCTGCTTTTTGGAAAACAGGTGCATATAATACATCTGCGTCTGAGGATCATATTCCCATGCAGATCCACCGAATGCTCCGCCCCAGTTGTTTGGTTCTTTTCCGTTTACAGGATCTTTCCAGATATAATAATCACGATATGGATTGGCTTTTGACTTTCGGCTTTCAATAAACCAGTTATGTTCATCAGATGTATGATTGACTACGAGATCCATCAGAATTCTGATATCTCTTTTGTGAGCTTCTGACAAAAGTTCCTCGTAGTCCTCCATAGTTCCATATTCTTTATAAATTCTGCGGTAATCAGAAATATCGTAACCATTATCATCCTGAGGAGATTCCAGCATCGGAGATATCCATAACACATTTACACCAAGTTCTTTGAGATAATCGAGTTTCTGTATGATTCCTCTGATATCCCCTATGCCATCTCCGTTGCTGTCTTTAAAACTTTTAGGATATATCTGATATACCACACTTTCTTTCCACCATTTTTTCTCCATGTTATTAATCTCCTGTTTTTTTATTCTTATTTTGTTTACTGATATCTGCGAATCACTCCGCTGCTGCACTGCTCCCGTAATTTACACTCTTACTTGCCTGCTCCGGCAACAACACCATTCATGATCCATTTCTGGCAGAAAAGATATACCAGAAGTACAGGAATAAGTACTAGCAGATAAGAAGCAAACGCCAGGTTATAATCTACTGAAAACTGTTCCAGCTCTGTTTTTCCACCCTTTGCAGAAGATTTTCCGTCGGATGATCCGCCACATCGGACACGTCTGTCCAGTTCCTTTTCGGTGGCTTTATCATAAACCCTGTATCTCAGCAAAATCAACAGGTTTCTCGCGAAACTTAAAATCTAACCAAATTTTTAATTTTATTTTTATGCATATTAGACAAAAAAAATAAGGACTCTGTCATTCTCTGACAGAATCCCTCTTTACCAGATAAACCGGACTTTTTATATTTAATTCCTTCAATTCTTCTCCCTGAATCAGCTGCATCAGACGTTTCAATGCCGTATGTGCTTTTTTCCGTACATCCTGATGAACTGTCGTCAGTTTTGGACGGACCATACTCGCATACATGCTGTCATCGTAACCTGTGATGGAAATCTGATCCGGAACCCTGATTCCCTTATCAAAGAAGAAGTTCATTGCTTCAATTGCATCATAGTCTGACGAAAAAGCCAGTGCTTTAGCTTCGATGAAATGTGGTAAAAGTTCTTCGTATTTCCTGAGTCGATATTTCTTCTCGCCCGGAACAACAATGTATCGGGAACGACTGCAGAAGCCCCCCTTCTTTTCCATCGCCTGCTTGAAGCCCATCCATCGATAATAGTCACTGTCTCTATCCGTTTCTGCAATAAACAAAGCCTTTTTGTATCCACAGGAATAGAGATATTCTCCTATCTGGTATCCTCCAGAGTAATCATCTACACCGACATTCTGAAAGGTATATGCACCTTCAGGGTAAGCATCGATCAGAATCATTTTCTTATTCAGCTTACGTGAAAGACTACGGTATCTTTCTTCATTATACCCAAGGATGATCAGTCCCTCAACATTCCATTTTGAAGCAATGTCTACAACATTCTGAATGTCTTCACCACCGATAAGCATAACATAATATCCTTTTTCTTCCGTTTCCATACGAATGTTTCCAATAAGTTCTCCCACAAACGGATCCTGAAGGGACTGCATACCATGAGCATAAGTAAACCCCAGCACTACTCCTATAATTCTGGAACCATGACCGGAAAGCATCACTGATCCCATATGCGGAACATAGTTCTGTTCTTTAAGGATCGCTGTAATCTTATCAATCGTTTTCTGGGAAACTCTTTTGGTATTTCCATTTATGACATTTGATACGGTGGTACGGCTAACACCAGCCATTTCGGCAATATCCTGAAGACGAATCATCTGTTATCCGGCCTCCTTTTATATCTTGTGTATGTTCAAATATTAAATGTTTTTTTCATAAATTATCCAGAATGTATTCCATCTGCCTCTCTTTTGTTTTCATTCCCATTTTTTCATAGAATTTTTCTGCGGAAGTATTTCCGGACCATACATTTAATGTCACTTCATAGCAGTTCATTTTCCTGGCTTCTTCTTTTACATGCTCAAACAAACTTTCACCGATATGCTGACCTCGTGCCTGCTGGTCAACGCATAGATCATCTATAAAAAGCGATTTAAACTGCACCATATTATTTGAGAAGGGTTGTTTCTGCAATTGACAAAAGGCATACCCTACACAAACATCAGACTCGTTCACTGCAACATATATCGGTTTTTCTTTATTTTTCAAAAGCTCTGTTAATTCTTCTACTGTATATTTTGTCGTACCGGGAATAAAAATATCTGGTCTTATGTCCGCATGAATCTGCAACACCTGCCCCAGTAACTCAATAATTCTTGTAATATCTTTTTCTTCAGCTTTTCTGATAGTCATCTTTCGCACCTCCGGTTAATAAATTATTATTTTCATTAAATCATTGAAACTGGCATTTGTAAAGAACAAAGCGGACAAGTCCACTTCAAACTCCCTGCATCCCTCAATCTTTGAGGGACTTGTTACGCTTTGCGTGCCAGATGCAGTCTGCTTTAGCAGACATATTCCTCTTGCATCTGGTCACATCCTCGCGGAGCGTTTTTGCTTTATTGGAACATTACGGAGTAATTTCCTATAAAGCAAAAATACCTTCAAGCTATTTTATTATAGCCTGAAGGTGCTTTTTATTCAAAATCTCTGGTAATGTTTGTGAGCCATTTACCTCTGATATAGTGGATGAAGACCACCGGCATTTTTTCGAACTCATCCAGCGTCATTACAAAGTATACACAGACAGGCGGCAGTTTTAAGACATATGCTGCAAGAAAGGTAAGTGGAACTGCAACAAGCCACATAAAGATGGAATCTATGATCATTCCAAATCTGGAATCACCACCACCTCTGAAGCAGCCGCATATGAGACAGGTATTGATGCCTTCTCCCACAAGACGCCAGGTTGTCATAATTATAAAAATGCCAAGATAATAAATGGCCGTCTCTGTCAGTTTATCCCGATAGAAATCCAGTATCAGAGGACGAAGTGCCAGAATAATGACGCATCCGACCAGACTTACAACCATTGTTATTCTTAGCATGCGCTTTCCATATTCTCTTGCTGCATCAATGTTATCTTTACCCAGTTCCTGACTGACAATGATAGTAGTCGCATTGGCAAAACCACGACAGGCGATCGCACCAATATTTACCACCATAACAGCAACCGCATTTGCGGCAACCATATCATCCCCAATATGACCGAGGATTGCTGCGAATGCTGAACTGGCAAAACTCCAGACAACATCATTTATTACAGCCGGGGTAGCAATTTTCATAAAGTCCTGGAACAGAATACCTGATTTTGCAAAGAAGTATTTTATACGGAATCTGACATCGGAACTTCTTAATGAGTAGATTAGGCAGATCAGTACTTCTGTGATTCTTGCAATGACAGTCCCAAGAGCCACACCGGTAACGCCGAGCTTTGGAAGTCCAAACAGCCCAAAGATAAAGGTGGCATTACAAATTACATTGACACAAAGCGAAACAATGTACGTGACAGAAGGTAGCATTATTTTTCCGATACTTCGAAGGGCGCTCATAAAAACCTGAGAGAATCCCATAAACATAAATGAAAATGAAATTACCCTTAAGTATTCACTGCCGGCAGCAATCGTATCCGGACTGCTTGTAAAGATCTTCATGATCGTAGTTGGCATAGAAAAAGAAATCACGAAAAACACGAGGGAAACGATCAGTGAGATTCGTTCCGCCAGGCCGAGAATTCTTTCTACTGTCTTTTTATCACCTTTTCCCCAGTACTGTGCACATAAAACTGAAGCACCCGTGGCCATACCATAATATAAACAGAAAAGAATAAAAGTGTACTGGTTCGCAAGGGATGAAGCCGACATGGCAGTCTGGCTTACATACCCAAGCATTACTGTATCAGCAATGTTTACCAGAGTTCCGATCAGATTTTGGATCATGATCGGAAACGCCAGTTTTGAAGCGTATTTTAAAAAATCTTTTTTATTTAGCATATATGATTTTCCTTAGTTCTTAGTATTCACAACCAATTGTATCATACACTTGCATTATAAATATATACCTTTTAGAATTATTTTTTTCAAAGTAAAAACGAGCAGCCGGTAAACTGGATTTATGCTTACTTGCTACTCGTTTGTTGTAATTATATTTCTTGTTTTTTAAATGTCAAACAGAATTTTATTGTCCATTGTTCGTAATGTACTCAATAATCGTTCTACATACTTCCTGTTTTGGTTTTCCAAGAGCAACTCCCAGCTCCATATATAACAGGTTTTCTGCCAGCTGAAAATACCTGGCATCTGTAGCAGTACACTTTTTTCCCTGTGCAAGCCTTTTTTCTTTCCGCTGATAAATCATTTTGATTATAGCAACTAATGCTTCAGGATCATTCGCTTTTACTGCTTCTTTATAATTTTGTTCCCTCAGTTTTTCATTGTTTACCCATACCGTCGGAATTTCTGGATTTCACAAAACCCGCTCCTAACTGACCGGCACTTTTATTCCGTAAATGTATATCGTACAAAAGAGCCGTTATTATCACCTGTTACTATTACAACGTCTCCATTCTCGTTACTTGTGGTTTCCAAGATAGGAAATCTTCCATTTTCTTTTACATAAGCTTCCGGACTGGCTGCCTCTGCCTCGATCAGTGTTTTTTTACTGTATTGTTCTCCTCCACATGGATTTATATCCTCAATAAAAATTTCATACTCATGCATATGTGCTTCCTCCTGGAATTAATTTTATAAAAGCGAGCAACGTATTGTTTGCTTTACTGCATGATTACGCTACCCGCCGTTATGAATATTATAAAACAATTTTACCCTGGTTTCAAAAGCAGTTTTTACTAAAAAAATGTCTTATGTTTTTAGGCATTATTACCATATGTTTAAAAATGTATAAATTCCGATAGACGCTTACGATTTTAGTCTGATTCAGACCTTCGGCATATTTTCTGATATCTTCTTCATAATCCATCTGTATCCGTCGCTCAATATCGTTTTATAATTAGGGGAAGCCTTTCTGCTCAAATACATAAAGTCGCCTCCTTTTTTAAGGCTATCACGTTTCATGAGCGTATGGCAATCTGTTTTTCACGTTTCATGAAGTTGTATTTTATGATAATTCACGTTTTTATTTAATTTATGAGTCCGAGTTTATGAATCGGGAAACCCCCGGGATGACTCCCAGGGGCTTTCATACTGTTCATTCTACATTCTCAAACATCTCTGATAATGTCATGGAAATTTTGAAAAAATTTTAATGTTACAATCTACTGACAAAAGCCATCCGGGACACAAAAAGTGCCACAAACACCGTCCCCATTCATTGACTTTTTCCTTTTTTCAAATCTTCTACGATTTCGTTATAGCGTTTTTTGTTTAATCGATAAAAGAATAAAACAATTGCCGTAACGATCCACAGAATTCCCGGTATTGTCGAGAATGCATGCTTCATGATTGCAATTACTTCCGGATTCTGTGCCTGGTTTGCTATATAACCATATTTTCCAAGCAATGCTGCGAGAAGCGCGGTGCCAATCGCCATTCCGATTTTATTTCCAAGAGAAACAAAAGCATACTGGAATCCATCATTTCTAAGTCCCGTCTTCCATTCACCATATTCCACACAATCCGGAATAATTGCATAAATTGCTGTATTAAACCCAGAGAAAAAAAACTGTGTAATCCCTGCAAGCGCATAAAATGCAACTGGTGATTCTTTGACATTAAAGAAGTACATTGCCAGCATTGCAATACCTGTGAGCAGCGCAAAAATCGATGCAGTTCTTCCTTTATTATTCAGCTTCCGAAATACTGGCTGAAAGCATGCCGCACCAATAATGGACGGAATGATAATACACATAGAATATGTTGTATAATAAGAGGCATTTCCCTCTACATAAGTAAAATAATATAAAATATCTGCATTTCTTCCATATAATGTAAATCCAAACAACACCTGTCCAACCAAAGCCAGAAGATATGGTTTGTTTTGCATAACTGCTTTCAACTGTACTTTTATTGAGATTTTTTCTTTCTCAGGAATTACTACCTGTTCTTTTGTCTTTGCGAAACAGAAGAAATGACAGGCAGCAAAGATGCATCCATAAATGATTGCAACGAACAGATAACCACTCTTTGCACTGTTGCTTCCCAGCTTACTGATCAGGGGAACTGTAACAATATTAATGATTCCTATCGCAATCATTGCTGACACAGAACGGGAAGTATTAATCTTGGCACGCTCATCAATATCCTGTGTCATAGCACCACAGAGTGTTCCATATGGAATATTTACACAGGTATAACCTAATACCAGGAGGCAATAGGTTATCACCATATAGATAATCTTCGCTGTATTTGACCAGTCCGGGTGTGCCCAGAAAGAAAGTACCAGAAGAATCGCTGTAATAGGCGCAGCTACAAGAAGCCATGGACGATATCTTCCCCATCTTGTATGCGTCTTATCCGTCAGACCGCCTACGATTGGATCATTGATTGCATCCCAGAATCTTGAAAAGAGCATCAGGGCTGACACTGCAGCCATACTGATTCCAAACACGTCTGTATAAAAAATCATCAGAAAATTACTGACAAACATCCAGCTGAAATTACAGCCTACATCTCCAAATCCATATGCGATCTTACTGATCAGTGGCACTTTCCCATTATTACTTTCGTTCCCCATATCTTCCTCCCTGTCAAAATGTTGTTGAAATTCTATTTTTCCTGAACGTTAATGATAACCTTCATGGTAGTCTCGCGGTTGTCATCAATATACTGATATGCCTTCAGATAATCCTTAAATGCAAATGTTTTGGATATCAAAGGTCTTAAATGTACCTTTCCATCATTTACAAGTGTGATTCCATCGATATAATCATCGTGACGATACATCATAGTACTCTTAATATCCAGTTCATGATCATTTGCGACTGCAAGATCAATTGATGCCATGCCTGCAAATACAGCTACCAGAACAATCACGCTTCCTTTTCTTGCATATTTGATAGCCTGTCCCATTGTGATATTATTTCCTGCACAATCATAGATCACATCCGCTTTATCCGGTCCAAATGCTTCAACCATTGCCTCCCCGAAATCTTTCTCTTTTGTATTTACACATACATCAATGCCGCATTCCTTCGCTTTATCCAGACGAAGATCACTGACATCAGTAATCATAACCTTTGCTGCTCCCATTCCTTTCGCAGCCTGTGCAACCAGATTTCCAATCGGACCAGCACCAAGAACTGCAATGTTCATTCCTTTTACATCACCCATCTGCTTCACAGCATGTACAGCTACAGCAAGAGGCTCGATCATTGCACCTTCTTCATAAGACATCTCTTCGGGAAGCAGTGTTACCTTGGATGCATCTACTGCAAAATACTCTGAAGCAGTTCCTGTTGTCTGGAATCCCATAACCTTCAATTCTTCGCAAAGATTGTATTTTCCGTGACGACATGGATAGCAGTGTCCGCAATAAACCTGCGGTTCAATTGTTACTTTCTGTCCCTCCCGAAAAACTGAAGCATCTTTTCCAACTTTTACGATTTCTCCTGATACTTCATGTCCCTGCGTAACCGGATATTTGGTAAATGGATGTTTTCCATGATATACATGAATATCAGATCCACAGATTCCAATGTTCATGATCTTGACCAATACCTGATCATCTTTTATTTCTGGAACCGGAACTTCTCTGAAAATAATTTCTCCTGGATTTGTCATTACCTGCTGTAGCATAATTAATTCCTCCTTTATTTATTATCTTTTATTAATCGTTTTATTAAAGTAATTACATTATTATTCACTTGTCAGTATTTGTCAATATCCTTTTATTCACTTCTGCCTATTGCACAAGTTTGTTCCTCTGATTTTATGCATTTTTACTACAATATTAAGGAGTAATTTCCTTCAAAGCAAAAAATCCAGAAAGAAAACACTCTTTTCTGTGTTTTCTCTCTGGATTTTAAATTTATGATGCTGACATCATGATTATATATTTTTTATAAATTCCTGCAGGAAATGCTTTGCCGCCCCCACTGCAGATGCCTCTCTCTTGTAAGAACACATTTTCAGATATCGCACATCATGGTCGAAACCATTATATTCCATTACTTTTTCTCCTAATGGAATCATATACTCTGTAAGATATCCTCCAATTTCACCTCCCAGAATAATATCCATATCATATGCCATTCGTAAATTTGATATCAAAATTGCCAGATTTTTCAAATATTCCTGCCAGAGGTCTTCTGCTTTGGTTTCCTTATTTTCCAAACTCTTCATAAACTGTTCCAGTGTCTGGCATGTTTCATCTGTCAATGCACTCGCTGCACAATAAGCATCCGCACATCCCAGCTTTCCGCAATAACATTGCTTTCCTTCCGGGACCAGAATCATATGCCCAAATTCACCGGCTTTCTGATTCTCTCCCTGTATTAATTTTCCATCAATACAAAATGCTCCACCAAGAGTATTATTCAGAGACAGATACAGTGCATTTTTATATCTGCCTAAATCTTCTGCCATCATTGCTGCATTTGCATCGTTCACAAAATATACAGGAAGCGAGAATGTCTGCTCAAGAAAACCAAGACTATAGTTTTCTAATTGAAGCGCATGTGATTTGATCAGTATTCCATCACCTGGCTTTATAATTCCCGGAACAGAAATACCAATTCCAAGAATTCTGTCCTGATTTTCTACATCTGCAAGAAAATGATGCAGTTCTTCTCTGAGCCGTGAATAATAAGAAGCTTCTGTTGAAAATTCCAGCCGGATTCTTTTATACTTTTCAATTTCGGATTTCAGATTTACAAGCACAAACCCTACATGTTTTGCAGTAATTCTAATTCCAACTGCATAACGATATGCAGGATTGATACTGATCATTTTTGCTTTTCGTCCGCCTGTGGATTCATACTCTCCCATTTCAACTGCAATTCCACTGGCAAGCAGCTCATTTACATTAGACAAGACCGTTGGCATACTGAGATTCAGATTCCTGGACAATTCCACTTTAGACGTTGCCTTATGATTTATAATATAATTGATAATTTGAAATTTTGTACTGTTTTTCTTTTCCGTTCCAGCCATCTCAAAGTTTCCTTTTATAAAATATTTTATAAAAGAATCTTACCTTTTCCGCAGGGATTTGTAAAGTCACTTTTGTACAAAAAACATTATACTCCGCTTATTCCTCTCCAAGATAATATCTGCCATACGCATCTGCTGCCTTAATCGCTGCAAATACACTCTCCGGTGTAACTGTAAATGGCATATTGTGAAATGTATCCCCTTCTGCACAGGCAGCTTTGGCAACTTCCATCAGGGTATCAAAGCAAAGCTCTGCAAGTGCCATAGCAGCACCTGTGTCCAGTTCATTTAATGTCACTACATACTTAGGGTAATAATCTTTTATTATCATCAGGTTTCTTACTTCTCGTTCTGAATTTTCAGGAATCTGTACACATACCTGAACATATATCTTTTCAACTTATTTTTCAACTGCCCTGAATGTAAATTTAATCGGCTGATAATCGCCTGTTGTCAGTGGTAATGGCAGGCCCGCGTTCATAAGTGCCGCACCTGTATACACTTTTCCAGTAACAACATCTTCATATTTCATATCTGCATCCAGACCCTGTGGGTAGAGCAGATAGATATGCGGATTTGCTTCGCTGTGAAGTCTGACTCCACATACAACAGTCTCTTTCTTATCCTTGGAAACAAACTGCCAGAGCACATGGTTGTTATTTTCAAATGGATTTACAAGGCGGTAGTAATCTCCGGTCTGTACCAGATGTTCCATCTCTTTATATTTCAATATCTGCTCTCTGGCAATCTTTTTCTCATCTTCAGACATCTTCATCAAATCCAGCTCGTATCCAAAAGTTCCTGCTGATGCTACGATTCCTCTTGTCTCAAACGGTGTAATTCTTCCGGACTGGTGGTTCGGACACACGCTCACGTGAGAACCCATCGCACTGATCGGATATCCAAACGATGTACCATACTGAATCTTCAGTCTGTCGATCGCATCTGTATTGTCACTGCACCAGATCTGCGGAGAATAATAAAGCATTCCGGCCTCAAATCTTCCGCCACCGCCAGAGCAGCCTTCAAATAAAAGATCCGGATATCTCTGAACAAGGCTTTCCATCATTTCGTATACTGCAAGAACATATCTGTGATAAACCTCTCCCTGACACTCTCGCGGAAGTGCTGCTGAGAATACATTATCTACGCTGCGGTTCATATCCCATTTCACATAATCCACTTTACATGCATCCAGGACACTGAATATCTGATTCATAACATGGTCACGGACTTCTTTTCTTGTAATGTCCAGATTCAGCTGATGACGGCTTCTGTTCATGGCACGTCCCGGAATCTTTAATGCCCAGTCCGGATGTTCTCTGTAAAGATCACTGTCCTCATTGATCATCTCAGGCTCCACCCAGAGTCCAAATTTCAGGCCGAGACCATGGATTCTCTCTGCAAGTGCCGGAAGTCCGCCTTTGATCTTCTCTTCGTTTACTACCCAGTCGCCAAGTGCACAGAAATCATTGTCTCGCTTGCCAAACCAGCCATCATCCAGAACAAACATATCAAGACCGATATTTTTTGCCTCTTCTGCGATATGATACAGCTTATCTGCGTCAAAATCAAAGTATGTAGCCTCCCAGTTATTAACCAGGATCGGTCTCGGCTGCTCCACATATTTACTGCGGATCAGGTTGCTTCTGTATGCATCATGATAATTTCTGGAAAGCTTTCCAAAACCTTCTGCGGAATATGTCATGATCACTTCCGGAGTCTCAAAAATGTCTCCGTTTTCCAGAGTCCATGAGAAATGATACGGGTTGATTCCCATTTCTACACGGGTATGCCCTACCTGATCTACTTCAGTTTCAAATATAAAGTTTCCGCTGTAGGCAAGTGCAAATCCATAGCAGTCACCATGAGTCTCTTCTGTATGTCTGTCGCAGAGAATCACAAACGGATTATGGTGATGGCTGGAAGTACCGCGGATACTTCCTACGGACCAGTTTCCATGACCGAGATGCGTTCTTTCCATCTGACGCTCCATGTTATGTTTTCCATAAAAATGAACCGCGTCCAGTTTTCTGTATTCATAGTCCATCTCCATGGACATGGCTTTTTTTACTGTAACCGGTGCGGTACCTGTATTTTCCAGGCGTACAGCTCTTGTGATCACATCAAGCTGTGGAAATACACCATAAAGAAGATGAGCACGCAATCCGCTGGCATGGTCTTTCAGAACAATTTCCAAAGTTTCTGCCTCATCTTCCTTTGCAAACATTGCCGGAAGTCCTTTGAGACTGTATTTTCCTTTTGAGATCTCATAGGATTCATATTTCAGATTTGCAGTGTCACTTCCGTCCGCCTGCTCTGTCTCCAGACCATTGATACGATAGTCACCATTTCCATATGCAGTATATTCCTGTGGAAGTGTATCCAGAGAAAATGTCTTATCTTTTCCTGCTTCATAAGGATTTCCGGAAAATCCTCTGTCCACACCAATGATTCGGTCTGTGATGAGTGTATCTCCTACCGGACTTCCATAATACAGATGAACCAGAGTATCATACTCTCTTACCTGCATCTGATAAGTGCTGTTTTTTGTTTTTAACTCAAATACTTTTTCTTTTTCGTGATACTTAATCCATTCCATAATCTGTACCTCTCGTTTATAAAATATTTTTAGAAGACGTATTGATCCGGTTCTGTATCTTTCACCAACTCTTCCCCGTCATTCTGGGCAAAATATGGGCGGAACAATTTCCACATAAACCATGAATCTGCATAAGCTGTCAGTGAAAATCCCACCATCAGCCAGATCAGCATATATACCGGGAAAAGTTTGGCATCTACAAGTGTCATTGTCATTGGCAGGATTGTAATCACTGCCAGAGCGCTTTTTTCCATATGGATCAGCACTCCGGCTGCCAGCATCAGAATCCAGATAAGTGTCGACTGTTTAAAATTCTGTTTGAAACTCCTAAAAAAGTCATGAATTACTCTGATATCTCCATCTTTATGGAGCTTTAATGTACAGTAGAATAATGCAGTGGTCGATACCCCTTCCTTTTATCACTTTTAATCATTTATTTTTTTTAAGTTTACCACCTGATGTTGCAATACCTTCGATGAACTGCTTTTTTATCTCTACTCTGCAGTTAAAACATAGATTCTGGATTCATAGTCAGTACAAGGCAGATCTTCGTTTGTCGGTTCTCCTGCCGTCACATCTGTAGTAAGTAACCCCAGATTCATCAGTTCATCTCCATAGTTCTCAGTTCCGTTATACTCATTTTTATAAATAAGATCCGGATCCAGTCCCTGCAGGCGAACTCTGGTGAACTCTGCATTTACAACATTTCTCTCTCTGTACCAGAATACAAGTGCTTTTCTCTTATCCTCGCTTACAGTCATCCACACTGTCTCATTTCCGTCAAACGGACTCTTAAGTCTGTAGAAGTTTCCAAATTGGATAAGCTCTCTGTATTCTTTCATAAATATGATCTGTGCTTTTACCTCTGCGATTTCCTCATCTGTTAATTTATTCAGATCCAGTTCATATCCAAAGGTTCCAAAGTACGCTACATTTGCCCGAGTATGCAATGATGTGATTCGGTTTAACTGATGATTCGGAACTACCGAAACATGGCTTCCCATAGAACTTATCGGATAGCACATGCTGGTTCCATACTGAATCCTTACACGCTCCGCCGCATCAGTATCATCACTGATCCATCCCTGTGGTGCATAATAAAGCATTCCCGGATCAAATCTTCCCCCGCCGCTTGCACAGGATTCAAACAGAATCTGTGGAAAAGCAGTGGTTAATCTTTCATACAAATCATAAACTCCCAGAATATATCTGTGAAATACTTCCCCCTGACGATCTGCCGGAAGTGCCACAGAATAGCATTCGGTGATGCTTCTGTTCATATCCCATTTGATGTAAGATATTTTTGACTCTGAAAGTATCTTGTACATCATATCATAAATGCAGTCCACAACTTCTTTTCTGGAAAAATCCAGTACATACTGATTTCTGCCGTGGCAGGAAGCTCTCTGAGGTGCATGCAGAATCCAGTCCGGATGTGCACGGTAAAGATCAGAATCTTTATTTACCATTTCAGGTTCAAACCACAGTCCGAATTTCATTCCCATTTCTTCTATACGGTCTGCCAGACCTTTGATTCCAAATGGTAACCTCTCTTTATTCGCTACCCAGTCACCCAGTCCCGTATAATCATTGCTTCTCTTTCCAAACCAGCCATCATCCAGAACGAACAGCTCTACTCCACATTCTTTCGCTTTTGCTGCTATCTCAACCAGCCGGTCTTCCGTAAAATCAAAATAAGTTGCCTCCCAGTTATTATTGAGAACCGGTCTTGGCCGGTCTCTCCAATAGCCTCTCACCAGTCTCTTCTGATATAATTTATGGAAAGTCTGGCTCATTCCATTTAATCCCTGGTTTGAAAATACTACCACTGCTTCCGGCGTCTGAAAACTTTCACCACAGTCCAGCTTCCAGTCAAAATTCTGTGGATTGATACCTGTTGTAACACGAGTTGTATTATGCGTATCCACCTCTGCCTGCATTCTGTGGTTTCCACTGTAAATTAGAGAGAATCCCATGACTTCCCCGGATGTTTCAGTTGTCGACGGCCGTCTCAACACAATAAACGGATTATGCTCGTGTGAAGAATTTCCTCTGATGCTGCCAACTGCCTGAATTCCCTGTTCAAGTTTACGTTCTATGATATGGCGTTCCCTTGCCCATACACCAGAAAACTGCATCCACACATAATCACTGTCCGGCAGATCAAGACTAAGACTCATTGCATTTAACAAGTGTACTGGAGCAATTCCCTCATTGATAAATCTGGCACTTCTGGCCAGAATGCCTTTTCCGGAAAAAATGCTATAGAGAAGCTCCAGCACTATGCCTGTCACCTCATCCTTCAGTCGCAGACACAGAGTCTGGGCTTCCTCTGGTTCTTCCACATAAGTAGCCGGAAGACCTGCAAGCTCCGGTTTGCCATCTGTAATCTCGTGACTGATATATTTAAATTCTGAGATTCTGCTTCCATTCTCCTGCAGGATCTCAACAGCAGGATTACGATAATCAGATGTTCCGTATACCGGATACTCCAATTTCAGATGTTCAAGGGAATATTTGCGGTTTCCCTCATAGACACACGCTGTCATCGGTCTCTGCTTTGATTCGATCAAATATGAAAAATCTTCTCTGTCATGAATTTTTTTACCAAAATACAAATTTCCGATATGTCCATTTGAAAGCACACAAATGATATAGCTGATCTCCTCATTAAACAGATGAAATGTTTTTGATCCTTCGTGGAAAATAATACTCATATCCTTTCCTCCGTCACTTTGAAATTATCAATATGATATATTAATTATTATCGTATGTCCATCGTTATAACACTGCTTCCAGTATTTATAGGTCTGTTTTTATGGAATCAGTTGCCAGATTCTCATTTAGTATGTGTGGTCGCAACAAACATTGAGCCCAAATCAAAAATCAGGGTGCTGTAGCCGGTGTCATCTCTGGATTTGTGATCGACCTGAATTGGCTGTTAACTGGTCTGACCGTTTCAACTGGCGTATTTGAAATTGTTCCGGGATTCTTTGGAAGCCTGATTGTAGCTGTTATTGTTGCAAAATTAACTACTGAGTTATCTTTGTAAAAACGACACCCCCAGTTTCATAATCCCTGCGAAAACCATAACCCCTATGGGATTCATCTTTAATTTTTGCAGCAATGCAAAACATATCACAAAAATTATCACCAGACTCCAATTTGTATTTATCAATTTGATGGCTGCATTCCCCCAGAATGCAGTTATTAAAATTGATATACCTGCAGAAGCGATCATCGCTATGACTGCCGGTCTTAAAGCATTCAATATTCCCTGCAGCATTCCCATTTTTCTATACTTCAAATATACTTTCGCAATGATCATAACGATCACACAGGATGGCAGGACACATCCTCCTGTAGCTACAATTGCTCCCGGAATCCCTGCAATTTTGATTCCAACAAAAGTCGCCGCATTTATTGAGATTGGCCCCGGAGTCATCTGAGAGATCGTAACCAGATCTGTAAATTCTGATATATCCAGCCAGTGATGGATAGTCACCACCTGTTCCTGGATCAGCGGCATTGCCGCATATCCACCTCCAAAGCTGAACATTCCCACCTGCAAAAAACTTACAAACAAATATAAATAGATCATTTCTCTCCTCCCTTCTTTGAAAGGAAGGTTCTGATTACACCAATCATTCCACAGACAATGATTATATATACAACATTGATCTTATATACGCACGAAGCTGCAAATGCTCCATCCATGATCAATAGCGAAATCTTGTCTTTTTCCTGTGCAATTCCCACACCCATTTCATAAACCACTGATGCAATCACAGCTCCAACACCAGCCTGCATTCCTTCAAGTATCTGACTGATAAAATAACTGTCACTGAAAGAATGATAACCAACTGATATCACGGAAATGATCAGAAACGGTGGAATGATCGTTCCCAGGATTGCGGTCACAGCACCCAAGATCCCAGCCAGTTTATATCCAATAACAATTGCACCATTTACTGCGATCGGCCCTGGTGAAGATTGGGCAATTGCAACCAGATCCAACATTTCATTCTCATCGATCCAATGATAATCATCCACAAATTTCTTTTTCATCAAGGTCACGATCACATAGCCGCCACCAAATGTAAATGTGCTGAGATATAAACATGAAAAGAATAATTTTCGTAGTATACTTTTCTTATTTTTCACAAGTTTTCCCCTTCTCAATCTTATACTTTCATATGAACTCTCGTAATTCATATCTAGTATACCAGAATTCGGTTCATAAAGAAAAGCCCCTGGCATTTTGCCACAGACTTTCTTCTTATTTATGGAAGATTTTTCTCTGTCATGAGCAGTTAATCCGCTGACATGCACTCGACAAAAAAGGAAGCCGTTATTCACGGCTTCCAAGTCTTTCTTTAAAATCCATATAACCAAAATCTGTAAGCTGCTGCATCGTATTGTCAGCACGTCTGAGCCAGATATTCGGCAATGGCATTCCATTAAATGTATTGTTTTTGCAAGTAGTATAGATGGCCATATCTCCAAACATAAGAATATCTCCGTATTCCGGGAGCTGCCTGAATTTATAATCCCCGATCACATCTCCTGACAGGCAGGTCGGTCCTCCAAGGCGAACTGTGATCCCGTTTTCTTCTGTCTCATCTGTTCCCAAAAGCGGTGGAAGATAAGGCATTTCCAGTACATCCGGCATATGACAGGCTGCGCTGGCATCTACGATCGCGATCTGTGTCTCTCCGTTTTTCAGGACATCCAGTACGCTGGTCAGCAGAAAGCCTGCATTTAATGCCCACGCTTCTCCGGGTTCAAGATAAACCTCTGCCTTCCATTCCTCTTGTACTGTCCGGATACAGCGTTCCAGTCGTTCAATATCATAGCCTGGTCTTGTAATATGGTGACCTCCGCCAAAATTGATCCACTTCACCCTGGAAGCAAAATCACCAAAATACTTCTTTACGGAAACAAGCGTTGTCTCCAGATCATCGGAATCCTGCTCACAGAGAGTATGGAAATGAAGTCCATCGAGTAAATCCAACAGTTCAGGATTTTTCTGAACTGCTTCATCCCACTGTGCTCTTGTTGTACCCATACGACTTCCCTGAGCACAGGGATCATAGATATCATGTCCTTCCTGGGTAGAACATTCCGGATTGATCCGCAGTCCGACACTCTTTCCTGCTTCTTTTGCCCTTACACCAAAACGCAGAAGCTGAGAGGGTGAATTAAACACGATATGATCCGCATACTGAAGAAGTTCTTCAAATTCATCAGCCCGGTAGCCTGCACAGAATACATGAACCTCTTTTCCCGGCATTTCCTCTGCTCCCAGTCGTGCCTCAAACAACCCGCTGGCCTCTGTTCCTGCAAGATATGGTTCAAAAAAACGATAGCAGTCATAATTACTGAACGCCTTCTGTGCCAGGAGCATCTTACATCCTGTCCGTTCAGATACTTCACCGAGCAGCTTTGCATTTTTTATAAGTGCTTTTTCATCCAGAATGTAGCAGGGTGTGTTTATGTTCTGGAATTCCGGCGGAATAATTCCGCCGGTGGCTGTAAACGGAGCTCTTTTATCCAATCCGCCCATCAGTCCACCAGCTTCGGATCGTGACTTTCACTGCGTGGCAGACCATAACGGTCAAGAGCATCCAGAAATGGATCCGGATCAAATTCTTCTACAGTATATACACCTGGTCTGATCCATTTTCCTGTCAGCATCATAAGTGCTCCACACATTGCCGGAACACCTGTTGTATAGCTGATTGCCTGACTTCCTACTTCGTGATAGCATTCCTGATGATCACATACATTGTAGATATAGTATGTTTTTTCTTTTCCGTCTTTTACACCGGTAAAGATACAGCCAATATTTGTTTTTCCTTTTGTACGTGGTCCAAGGCTTGCCGGATCCGGAAGCAGTGCTTTCAAAAACTGGATCGGAACGATTTCCTGTCCATTGTACTGGATCGGTGTTGTAGAAAGCATTCCTACATCTTCAAGACAACGCATGTGATCCAGATAGCTCTGTCCAAAAGTCATGAAGAAACGGATACGTTTTACACCTGGGATTGTTTTTGCAAGAGACTCAATCTCTTCATGGTGGAGCAGATACATATCCTTGTCGCCAACCTGGTCGAAGTTATATTCTCTCTTGATATCCATCGGCGGGATTTCCACCCAGTGTCCATCTTCCCAGTAGCTTCCCGGTGCACTTACCTCACGAAGATTGATCTCCGGATTAAAGTTTGTCGCAAATGCATATCCATGATCACCGCCGTTGCAGTCCAGGATATCAATTGTATCAATCTGGTCAAATTCATGCTTTAATGCATAGGCACAATAAGCCTGTGTAACACCCGGGTCAAATCCACATCCAAGAAGTGCTGTAAGTCCTGCATCTTCGAATTTTTTACGGTATGCCCACTGCCAGGAATAATCAAAGTATGCGGAAAAGCCTTCTTCTTTGCAGCGTTTTTCATAGATGGCACGCCACTCTGGATCATCGGTATCTTCCGGCTCATAGTTTGCTGTATCCATATAATTTACGCCACATGCCAGACACGCATCCATGATTGTCAGATCCTGATAAGGAAGGGCGATGTTCATTACCAGATCCGGTTTATAGCTGTTGATCAGTTCGATCAGCTGATCTACATCATCTGCATCCACCTTAGCTGTAGTAAGAACAGTTTTTGTCTTTCCTTTCAGTTTTTCTACAAGCGCATCACATTTTTCCTTTGTACGGCTTGCAATACACATTTCTGTAAATACCTCATCAACCTGGCAACATTTCTGAATTGCCACACTGGCTACTCCACCGCAGCCGATCACTAATACTCTGCTCATAATTCTTCTCCTTTTTATGTTGATATGTTACTGTTTTCTCTTAATGTTGTTTTATGATGTCGGGACTTTTGACCCTGGTATCATTCTATTTTGCAATTGCCAGAAGCAGTTCACGAAGAACCTTGCAGGCTGTTGCAGTTGAAACACCACTCGCATCCAGCATGGGTGCAAGTTCATTGACATCTGCCCCTACCACATTTGCCTGAGAAACGGTACGGATTGCTTTAAGAAGCTCTAAAAAGCTCACACCTCCCGCCTCCGGAGTTCCTGTCCCCGGAAATACCGATGAATCCAGACAGTCCAGATCAATTGTAAAATATACCGGAACCTGTTTCTCTTTCAGTTCTCTGATGGTCTCTTCCAGTCCTTCAAAAGTAAACTGATGAAAATCTGTGTGTCTGGAAGCGAACTGAAATTCTTCCCTCTCTCCGCTTCGGATACAGAACTGATGGATATGGCCATCTCCCACAATTTCATGGCATCTGCGAAGAACACAGGCATGACTTAATTTTGCTCCGAGATAATCATCTCTTAAATCTGCATGAGCATCAAAATGGATAATATGAAGATCCGGATATTTTGCGGCTACAGCGCGCACCGCTGCCAGTGTTACCAGATGTTCTCCTCCAAGAAGCAGTGGGAATTTTCCTGCTCCCAGGATTTCTTCTGCTCTCTTTTCAATGTCTGAAAGTGCCATTTCACTGCTGCCAAAGCAAAGCTCCAGATCCCCGCTGTCAAATACGCTGATGTCCATAAGGTCTTTATCCTGATACGGACTGTAGGTCTCCAGGCCAAAGCTCTCATGGCGCATGGCCGATGGGCCAAATCGGGCACCCGGACGAAAACTTGTTGTAGAATCAAACGGTGCACCATAAAGAACAATGGATGCTTCCTCAAAACTGCTTTCGCAGCCGATAAAGGTTTCTATATTAGGTAAAATCATAAATTAATCCTCCACTTCTTTCAGCATGTCTTCCAGAAAAGCCGGAAGATAAAATGCCCCTTTATGGAGTCTGGTCGTATAGTAACGTGTACGAAGATTTAATGCGTTCCAGGCCTCTGCATCCAGATCATCTACCGGATGATATTTTTTACTTGCAAATCCGAACAGCCAGTAACCTGCAGCAAAGGTTGGAATATGTGCCTGATAAACACGGCTGATCTGGAAAGTGCTGGCAATCCTTTTATGGCTGCGCTGCATGGCATGTGCATCTTCTGCATAAAACGGGCTTCCCTGCTGGTTTACCATAATCCCGTCATCCTTCAGTGCATTGTAACAGTTTCCGTAAAATTCACGGGTAAACAATCCTTCAGACGGACCAAACGGATCAGAGGAATCCACGATGATAAGATCATATTTTGCTTCACATCTTCGGATAAATCTCAGCGCATTTTCATAATGAAGATGAACTCTTCTGTCATCCAGTCTGCAGGCATTTCCCGGAAGATAGGCACGACAGGCCTCAACAACCATCGGATCCATTTCTACCAGATCAATATGACGCACTCTGTCATATCTGGTCAGTTCACGGACAACACCACCATCTCCGGCACCGATCACCAGAATATCTTTTGCTTCTTTATGGACCGACATCGGCACATGCGTGATCATCTCATCATAAATAAATTCGTCACGCTCTGTCAGCATTACATTTCCGTCCAGAGTCAGCACACGGCCAAATTCCGGTGTCTCAAAAATATCAATTCTCTGATACTCACTCTGTCTAGAATAAAGATGGCGGTTTACCCGGATACTGTGTTTCACATCCGGTGTATGAAATTCTGAAAACCACATTTCCATTGTCATTCCCTCCCTGTCAGAACATTCAGTCTCAAAATATCCGGATCTTCAGGTCCCGTCATATTACAGCCCTTTGCCTTGGCATATTCAATATAATCCAGGATCTCTGCTGTGATACGTTCCCCCGGTGCAAGAATCGGAATGCCAGGCGGATAGCACATCACAAATTCACTGCAGACCTTACCCTCGGTTTCACGAAGCGGCAGACTGCATTTATCCGCATAAAAAGCATCCTGCGGGCTGGTCACTACCTGAGGATCAATATATTCCTGGCTTAGAAGTCCTGAACCATCTGTCTGAAAACGTCTGCGGATTTCTGCGAGCGCACTCACAAGCCGCTCTACTTCCTGTGCACGGTCTCCTATGGAAAGGTAGGCAAGAATATTACCGATATCTCCAAACTCTATCTGAATATCATATTCGTCACGCAGAATATCATACACTTCGATTCCTGCAAGTCCGATATCCAGCGTATGTACGCTTAATTTAGTTATATCAAAATCAAAAACGGAGTTTCCGTTTACCAGTTCTTTGCCAAACGCATAATAACCGCCAATCGCATTGATTTCCTCTCTGGCATATTCTGCCATATCTGCTACCTGGTGAAAGATCTGACGGCCGCGCTGTGCAAGGTTTCTTCTTGAGATATCAAGGCTTGACATCAGAAGATAGCTTCCTGATGTCGTCTGTGTCAGATTGATGATCTGGCGCACATAGCCGGCATGTACGTCCGGACCTGTAAGAAGAAGGCTTGACTGTGTAAGACTTCCTCCACTCTTATGCATGGACACAGCTGCCATATCTGCACCTGCTGCCATAGCCGAGACAGGAAGACCTCCGCCAAAATAAAAATGCGTTCCATGTGCCTCATCTGCCAGACAAAGCATTCCTGCATCATGAGCCATCTTAACGATTGCACGCAGGTCACTGCATATTCCATAATAAGTCGGGTTATTTACCAGTACTGCAACTGCCTTTGGATGTTCTTTTATCGCTTTCTCCACCTGTTCCCTTTTCATTCCAAGGGAGATTCCAAGCCGCTGATCTACTTCCGGGTTTACATAAACAGGAATCGCACCACACAAAACAAGTGCATTCAAAACACTCCTGTGAACGTTACGTGGCAGTATGATCTCATCTCCACGTTTGCAGGCAGTCAGGACCATCGTCTGAACAGAACTTGTCGTGCCTCCTACCATCAGAAATGCATGTGCTGCTCCAAAGGCATCTGCTGCCAGTTCTTCTGCCTCCCGTATTACAGATACCGGATGACAGAGATTATCCAGTGGCTTCATACTGTTAACATCAACACCTACACATTTTTGTCCCAGAAATTCTGTCAGTTCCGGATTGCCTCTTCCGCGCTTATGGCCAGGTACATCAAATGGTACAACCCTCATACGGCGGAAAGTCTCCAGAGCTTCATGTATCGGTGCATGATTCTGGTTTAATTTAAAACGACTTCCTTTCATCATTCCTCCAATTCCAGTTCCCTTTTACATAAAAAAACGCAGATCAGGGCACTAAGCCACAAACCTGCGTTTGATCTGTATTCGCATGCGTATCAGAGTCTATATAGCAATCATACTTTTACTACTCTTATTGATCGTTTCACAAGTCTGCGCTTCTGACGCATCTCGGTTATCAAAGGAACCTACTTATAAAATTTGAGCTTTTAACTCAATCAATAAGGTAACCAAAGTTACCATAATCGGCAGTGGACCCGGCTGTCCGCATGGCCTTAACCCTGACGGGTGGTCCTAAACAATTGCTTTGAAAAGACTCTGTCTGTTACTCTGCATCTTCGTCTCTCAAAATTGACCTAATCATATCATGTTGAAAAAAAACTGTCAAGTTCCGCTTCATCCTCAACATGTGGAATCAAAAATCCGTTACTGTTCACTCCGTTCACAGCAACTTGGTCAAAATCCATTCCAAATCACCTTCGGTGATGGGATTTTGCCCCGTATGTCTCGGGATTTTGCCATATTCATGGCAAAACACCTCGCGGGATATTACCTGTGAACAGTTACAAAAATCCCTATAACGTAAAAATGTCGTCTCACCATCCTTAGACAGTAAAACGACATTTTCTTACTTACATCTTTTGATTTGGTTTGTTTCCATTTTGAGCTTTATTAAATGATACGGTATTTCTATATTACTTCTGTTCCTGACTCTTTAACAGCTTCCTGAGACGCTGAACTTCCTCTTCAAGCGCATTTGCTCGCTCTTCTGCCTCAATCTTTAACTGTTTTTCCTCATCTGCTCGCTGCTTTTCCTCATCTGCTCGCTGTTTTTCCTCATCCGCGCGCTGCTTCTCTTCATCCGCACGCTGCTTCTCTTCATCCGCGCGTTGTCTTTCAGCCTCTGCACGCTGTTTCTCTCTCGCAGTATTTCTTTTTTGAGCCCCTATGTCTATTTCTTCCATATTCTCAAACAAATATCCCATACCACGACCTCCTATTCCACCCATTAGCTCCCGGGCATTCTCACTTGGTACTTTCATTTTCATTAGTAAAGACCACAATATCTTTTTATAAATTTCCTTTATTTCGTCTGGTGCATTCACATAAATAGAATCCACCATTGTTTCGGAGACTTTTTGAAATTCCTTAGTATCCTCCGAAGACTGTATTTTATTAATCAGCATTACCAATGACATTTCATCATGTTTCTTGCTGAGCTCCTCATTCGTATATTTATTCAAACTCACTACCTGGTATGTAAAATCTGGTATATACTCGATCATTTCCTCAGAAAAATCAATTCTGTCTTTCAAATGCAGTCCCGCTGTCCACTCTTTCTTCCCTTCATAATATACGATAGGAATGATCAGTGGATACCGAAAATCTGCACTCGCACTAACACCCTTATGTTTCTTATTCTGAGTTGCCTTATAATCCTGCCAGATCACACTCATATACCGAAACAATTGCATTGCCACATCGTAGTCAATCTCACTCTTATGCTCAATCAATGACAATACATAAACTTCTTTTTCTATTGTGCCATCTGTACTGCGGATATATACCTTCTTAATCGTGTCAGCCTCATACTCCACCCCGAGAAATGCCTGATACTTCTGGGAAACATCCTCGATATCCTCCGGCATTACATTGGATAATAATGGAATATTTGTATAGTTTCTTAAAAACTGGCTTGTCAACAGATCATTTTTAAAAATCTCACGACTGTTCACATCTCTGACATGCATTTCCGGCTGGTAGTTTATATTGTTTTCTCTTTTGTCCCGTGATACTTTTTCCATTCTGCCTCCTTGCGGGAAACAAATCACAGATCAAAAGATATTTGTAACTGTTCAGTTCCCTCGCGGGATACTGCCTGCTGAATAGTTACAGATATTTACATTTTTATTGTAACATGTTGATTTTGATGGAACAACTGAAAACTTTCTAAAATACAAAAACTATCGCTCAATTCCAGTCCCCTTCCTTAGTCGAAGCATTTTTCCTTGAAAAATGCATAAAAAAAGCTTCTGCCAGATGTTTTTACAATGCAAAAGCTTTTTTCTGAATATGAATATGTGTATGAACTCCGATTATTTTCGGATAGAATCAACCAGTTTACGTGCCTCTGCGGTCAGTTCTTTGATCTTGTCAAATTCTCCGGCTTTCACAAGATCACCTTTTACCATCCAGCTGCCGCCGCAGCAGATGATCTTATCACAGGAAAGATACTCTTCAAGATTTTTTGCATTGATTCCGCCTGTCGGCATAAACTTAAGTCCTACATAAGGTGCTGCCATTGCTTTGATCATCGGAAGGCCGCCTGCCGGTTCTGCCGGAAAGAATTTTACAACCTTAAGTCCTCTTTTAACTGCCTGAGCAACCTCAGATGGTGAAACACATCCCGGGTAAACAGGGATTCCTTTTTTCAGACAGTAGTCTACGATTTCCGGATCAAATCCAGGGCTTACAATGAACTTGGCACCTGCTGCTGCAGCTGCATCTACCTGTTCCTTAGTAAGAACAGTTCCTGCTCCTACAAGCATATCCGGAAACTGCTCTGCCATAAGACGGATAGATTCTTCCGCTGCCTCAGTACGAAATGTAACTTCTGCACATGGAAGTCCACCTTCAACAAGTGCCTTTGCAAGCGGAACTGCATCCTTTGCATCTTCCAGTACTACTACCGGAACAACTCCGATTTTCTGAAACTTCTCTGCTATATCCATCATTTGAATTTCCTTTCACTCAAAAAACTATGTTATCTTTTAATGTCAAAATTCATTTCCATCACATGTCTGATCAGAGAAACATCATCTGTGATATTTCCATCACCATGAATCGTATGTTTCACTGCACTTGCTGCAACACCAAAGTTTACAATATCATCCGGTGTATATTCGTTCATCAGAGCATAGATGATACCACTTACGAATGCATCTCCACCGCCGACACGGTCAAGAATATGGAATGTCAGACGCTTGCTCTCATAAATTTTTCCGTTTAACCAGAGGTAAGCGGAAAGGCTGTTCTCACTGCAGCTGTGTGCAAAACGCACATGTCTTGCAATGCATTTGATATTCGGATATCTCTCCACAAAAGCTTTGAAGACTTTTTCCTGCTGGTCACGGTCCGGCTGGAATGGAATATCGTCCTTTACATCACCGGTGCTGTGATCTTCCTCGTTTTTCCAGATATGATATGGCTCAATTCCAAAAAGGACATCTACATATGGAAGGCAGAGTGTACAGAAATCTCTTGCTTCTTCCCAACTCCACAGGGTGCTTCGGAAGTTTCCGTCAAAGCTGACTGTCATGCCGTTTTCTTTTGCTGTTTTCAGACAGGTCAGGATCAGTTCGCTGCAGCTTTTGCCAAGTGCCGGAGTGATACCGCTCAGATGAAGCCAGGTGTATCCTTCCAGAAGTTTCTTTACATCTGTTTTACTGAAATCATACTCTGAAAAAGCACTGTGTTTTCTGTCATAAACGACTTTACTCGGGCGGATTCCATAACCTGTCTCCAGATAATAGGTTCCAAGGCGATGTGTCGGTGTCTCTTCCTCCGTTGAATAAATTACACTGTCACAATTCACATCGTTGCTTCGCATCATACGCACAGCACTTTTTCCAAGACTGTTTCCCGGAACTACCGTAAAGAAGGATGCATCTACTCCAAGATTTGCAAGGGAGAGGGCCACATTGGCCTCACTTCCCCCATATCTTGCCTCAAAAGATGTTGCTGTTCTGATTTTTTCATAATCCGGCGGAGTCAGTCGAAGCATGATCTCGCCGATCGTAATAAATTTATGCTTCATAATTAATACTCCAGATAGGCTCCCTTCATCGGACTTGCAGCATGCTGGCTGAAAAGTCTCAGTACACCTTTTTTGTATTTCACTTCACGTGGTTTCCAGTTTTTACGTCTTTCTGCAAGAATCTGATCGATTTCTTCCATAGACTTACGCTCTCCTGCGATTCCGATGATATTCAGTTTTCTTTCCATAACATCGATTTCAATAAGGTCGCCTTCTTCAACAAGTGCAATCGGGCCCCCATCAACAGCCTCCGGGCTGCAGTGTCCGATAACCGGACCGGTAGATGCACCGGAGAAACGTCCGTCAGTGATCAGGGCAATACTCTTTCCAAGTTCTTTGTCACTGCTGATTGCCTCAGAAGTATAGAACATTTCCGGCATTCCGCTGCCCTTTGGTCCCTCGTAACGGATGAATACTGCATCACCTTTCTGAACCTTGTGTTTCAGGACTGCATCCAGGCATTCTTCTTCGCTGTCAAATGGTCTTGCACGAAGAACGGATTTGAACATTTCCTTCGGGCATGCAGTGTGTTTGATCACAGCACCTTCTGGAGCAAGATTTCCACGAAGGACAGCAATACTTCCATCTGTTCCGATGGCTTTGTCATACGGACGGATGATATCTTCCTTAGTAACATTTACATTGTAACGTTTGTTAAACTCCTGAAGCCATTTATCGCATTTTTCATAGAACCCGTTGTTCCTCAGTTCTTCCAGGTTTTCTCCTAATGTCTTACCTGTAACTGTCATTACATCCAGGTGAAGATGCTCTTTGATCTCTTCCATGATTGCCGGTACACCACCTGCATAGTAGAAGCACTCTGCCGGCCAGCGTCCTGCCGGACGTACATCCAGAAGATATCTTGCATTTCTGTGTAGCTTGTCAAATGTATCACCTGTGATCTCAATGCCAAATTCATGAGCGATTGCCGGAATATGAAGCAGGCAGTTAGTGCTTCCTGAAATTGCAGCATGTACAAGAATTGCATTCTCAAAGCTTTCCACAGTTACAATGTCCGAAGGACGCATGTTTTCCATCTGAGCAATTCTTACTGCCTGTCTTCCTGCTTCTCTTGCAAAGTCAAGAAGGTCAGGGCTTGTTGACGGCATCAGTGCTGTACCCGGAAGTGCAAGTCCAAGTGCCTCTGCCATGATCTGCATCGTAGATGCCGTTCCGATAAAGGAACATGCTCCGCAGCTTGGGCATGCATTACATTTTGCCCAGTCCAGCTTTTCTTCATTGATCTCGCCGCGCTCAAATTTTGCGCTGTACATTCCAAGCTGTTCCAGAGTCAACATTTCCGGACCGGCATTCATAGTTCCACCAGGAACAAAAACAGAAGGGATATTTACTCTTGCAAGTCCCATCAGATTTCCCGGCACGCCTTTGTCACAGCTTGAGAGATATACACCTGCATCAAACGGAGTTGCATTTGCATGAATCTCGATCATGTTAGCGATCATCTCACGGCTTGCAAGACTGTAGTTGATACCGTCTGTTCCCTGGCTTTCACCATCGCAGATATCTGTACAGTGATAACGTGCTCCAAAACCACCTTCTTCAGCAATTCCTTTGCGGACTTCTGCTTCAAGGATGTTCAGATGTCCGCTTCCCGGATGGCTGTCACCATAAGTACTCTCAACTATAACCTGTACTTTTCCCAGATCTTCTTTTGTCCATCCGGTTCCAATACGCAGCGGATCAAGCTCCGGTGCAAGTTTTCTCATTTCCTGACTTTTTAACTGCATGATTTTTTCCTCCATTTTTTATTCTCTGATAAGATTTAAACTTTCCAGTGTTTCTCTGATTTTCTCTTCGTCATCTTCATCTACGCCAAGTTCTACATTATCAAATGTCGGCAGACTGAATACACCCAGCATCGATTTTCCATCTACAATGTATCTTCCACAAATCAGATCTACATCTTTTTTACATCCCGTTGCTGCCTGTACCAGGTGCTTTGCATCATACATATCTCTTAAATAAACCGGTATCTTTATCATCGTGCTCTGCCTCCTATGCAAAGATTGAAACAATAAAGCTTACAATAAGTGCCGTCACACCGATCAGTGTCTCCATGATCGTCCAGGATTTCAGGGTTGTCTTTTCATCGATCTCAAGGAATGAAGTTACCAGCCAGAATCCTGCGTCATTTACATGACTCAGTGCTGTTGCACCACCACAGATTGCACAGCACATAGCTGCTCTGTAGATCATGCTCGTATCCATCACTGCCGGCATGGTTGCCATAATTCCTGAGGCCATTGTCATTGCTACAATGGAACTTCCTACAGATGCTCTGACCAGAAGTGCGATCAGAAATGCAATCAGGATCAGCGGAAGTCCACTCTTCTCCAGTGCAGGTCCGATAATGTTTCCCAGACCGGAATCCTGAAGCATCCAGCGGATCACTCCGCCACTGGCAATTACCAAAAGGATCATACCTACAGGTCTGAGTGAATGATCCAGAATTTTTTTTAACTGCGCACCGGTAAACCCACGCTTGATTCCAAGGAAGTACATGGATGCCAGAGTAGCAATTGTCAAAGCCAGGAATGGTTTTCCAATAAATCCAAGAACATCCTGAACGCCCGCTGGAAGCGGCATATATTTTGACAATGTGCTGAGAAGAATCAGGACAAGTGGAATCAGGATCACTCCTAATACCAGTCCAAACGGAGGGAGTTCTTTTCCGTCATCTTTGATTTCTTCCACATTTACCGGAAGCTCTGTATGAATCTTATTACCAATAAAGCCTCCCCAGAAGATTCCGGAAGCCATCATACAGATTAGTGCTATCGGAACTCCTACCATGATCATAGTTCCCAGATTTACACCGAGTGCGTTTGCCACAAGAACCGATCCTGCGGAAGGTGGAACAAATGCATATCCACTTGCCAGACCGGAAAGAAGAGGGATTGCATAGTACAGTGTGGATTTTTTTGTCTGTTTTGCAACGCTGAATACCAGCGGAATCAATACCACAACACCAGCTTCAAAGAATACCGTTGTACCAATTACAAGTCCTGTAAGTCCAAGTGCCCATCCGGCTTTTTTCTGGCCAAATTTAGCGATCAGCGTCTCCGCTATTCTCTGGGCGCCACCACTTACTTCCAGGATTCCGCCAAACATGGAGCCAAGTCCTACCAGAAGGGCGATTCCCTGCAGTGTCTTTCCAACACCTTTTTCTACCGTGTCCGAGATCATCGTAAGCGGCATTCCTGCTCCTGCCCCGATGATGATTGCAGAAATCATCATTGACAGAACCGGATGAAGTTTAAATTTGATGATCAGTACCAGCAGGATTACAATTCCGACTGCAGCTGCGAGCATCAGTCGCATTGGATCCGCCACAAAAGTTGTTTCTTCCATTTTTCCCTTTACCTCCTTGATTCATCTGATGTTTTTTGTGTACATTTCAAATTCATCTGACCTATTTTAGGTTTTTTGTTCTTTTCTTTGTGTTTAAGTCATTTTTCTTCGCAATTCATCTGATGTATTTATAATATATTCACTCTTTCAAAAATGCAATACTGTAATTTTATCCAAATTATTCTATGTATTTTTGTGCATATTAACATTTTGACTTTGAATTTGAAAGACCTTATTATAAGAAGCAAGAACTATAAATTATAAGAAATGGAGTAAATCATATGATGAATTTATCATCTGAAGAAAAAAGTCTTCCTCAGAAAATATCAGAAGATATCATCGCACTTATTTTGGAAGAAAACCTGCAGCCAGGAGATAAATTGCCTAACGAAACTATTCTTTCTGAACGTCTGAATGCAGGAAGAAGTTCTATCCGTGAGGCAATGAAACTTCTGGCTTCCAGAAATATCGTTACTGTCCGTCAGGGATCTGGTACCTATATCGCAACCTCCCCCGGAATGGTTGAGGATCCCCTTGGCTTTACTTTTATCGGTAATAAACAAAAGCTCATTACTGATCTGCTGGAAGTTCGTTTTCTCCTTGAGCCATCCATTGCAGCAATGGCAGCCACACGCGCAGATGAAAAAGACATAAAAAAAATCACCGCACTCTGCGATGAAGTTGAAATATTATTAAAAAATCATGAAGACCACACATATAAGGATATTGAACTGCATACAGCCATAGCATTAAGCAGTAAAAATGTTGTCGTCCCCAGACTGATTCCCGTGATCAACAGCTCTATTCCTCTGTTTGTAGAAACAACCGGCGGTACTCTGCACGAAGAAACCATAGAAACACACCGCGAAATTGCTGATGCTATCGCGTCTCATGATCCCCTTCGTGCCCAGGATGCCATGTATCTTCATTTAGTCTATAACCGAAAGAGAATACAGCTCAGCAAAACCCTAAATGTCTGAGTCAATAGAGTTCTTTTATGGCACACAAATTTGGATTTCCATGTGAATTTGTGATATGATTACAGATATACAAAAGAGATATGCGTGAATACGCAAAGACTGTTATACCTTGTCAACGGAATAAATACAGAAAGGACATATCTCATATGGTAAAGATTATTTCAGACAGCACCTGCGACCTCTCTCCTGAGCTGATTGCAAAATATGATATCGACATACTGCCGCTCCACATTCTTCTCGGTGAGGACGAATATGAAGATGGCAGAAACATTACGCCGCAGCAGATCTATGACTGGTCTGATGCACACAAAACAACGCCCAAAACATCAGCCCCGTCTCTGGCTGAAGCCATTGATCTTTTTCGCCCATATATAGAAAAAAAACGTGAAATCGTCTGTTTTTCCATTTCCGGCAGCATGTCCACTTCCGGAAATGTCATGCGCCTTGCGGCTGAAGAATTAGAAGCATCTGATCTTGTTACGGTCGTTGATTCGGCAAATCTCTCTACCGGAATCGGGCTTCTCGTCATAGAGGCAGCAATTATGGCCGAAAAAGGACAGTCCGCAGCCGAAATCGCAGCTACAATAGAATCTTTAAAACCCAATGTCCGCGCAAGCTTTGTCGTCGATACACTTACTTATCTGTACCGCGGTGGCCGATGCAACGCTGTTTCTGCCATGGCAGGCGGAGTTCTGAGACTCCACCCGAAAATCGTCGTCGAAAACGGTGCCATGGACGCGTCCAAAAAATATCGTGGCAAAATAAATTCTGTCATTATGTCCTATGTAAAAGACATGGAAGAGGATTTAAAATCTGCAAGACCTGAGCGCGTATTTATCACACATTCCGGTTGTGACCGCACCACCGTTGATGCCGTCCGCTCCTACCTGGAAAGTCTCGGGATCTTCCATGAAATATTAGAAACCAGGGCCGGCGGTGTTGTTTCCAGCCACTGCGGTCCTGGTACACTTGGTGTTCTGTTTATTGCAAAATAAACGATTACACCGGATATTTTACAATTTTACATTTTTGACCCGAATCCCTCAATCTTTAAGGGACTTGTTACGCTTTGCACGCCAGATACGGTCTGCTTAAGACAGGATTGATTTACGCTGTTCAGCCCGATTCAGATAAATAAAGAATCCTACGTTCAGGAAGATTCCCACAGTCGTTGCCACCGGTGCAGCCAGACCGATCTTTGTCAGACTTGCGTTCGGCTGGATACTCATAAAGTATGCCAGCGGCAAACGTACCAGAAGTGTCTGGATCAGCCCCTGTGTCATGACCCAGACAGTCTTGTTATTTCCATTGAAATAACCAACCATACTGAACAGAATCGCTGTCACAAGTGTCTCCGGTGCAAAACCTGTCAGATATGCAAATCCATTCTGGATAACCGCTGCATTTGTAGAAAAAACACCGCACAATACATCACCTTTAAACAGAACCAGTACAAATACCATACAGCCAACAGCCAGACCCACACCGATTCCTGTAAACATCGACTGTTTCGCGCGTTTTTTCTTGCCTGCACCTATATTCTGGGAAACGAAAGATGCCATGGACTGCATCAGTGAACTCGGTACGAGCATTGCAAAGTTTACAATTTTACATGCAACTCCGTAACCGGACGAAGCTTCCAGTCCAAGTCTGTTGACAAATGCACAGAGTGCCAGGAAAGAAATCTGTGTCAGAAATTCCTGCAGTGCAAGCGGAAGACCGATCTTCAGGAATTTCCGGCACTGTGGGTTCAGGCGAAAATCCTTCTTTGTGATCGCAAACGGAAGATCTTTTTTCAGCAAAAGCATTATCGCAAATACTACGCTGAGCGCCTGTGCGGTAACTGTTGCGATTGCAGCTCCTTCTGCATCCATGTGAAGACCGGCTACCAGTACCAGGTCGCCGATAATATTTACAATACATGCCACCAGTACAAAAAGAAGTGGTGATTTACTGTCTCCCAGTCCACGGAAGATTGCAGACAACAGATTGTACGCTACAATAAAGAAAATACCTGCACCGCAGATTCTTACATAACTTGCAGTCAGATCTACAGCCTCAGCCGGTGCCTGCATCAGAACGGAAATCGGACGGGCAAATCCAACCATCGCAATAAACAGTGCAACAGACATCATGGTAAATACCACTGCTCCACCACCAATGACAGCCCCGATCCTTTCCGGTCTTTTTTCACCGAGATAGCGGGCGATCAAAACGGTGATACCCATTGCGAACTGAATTACTACAAATGTCACCAGATTCAGTACCTGACTTCCGGTGGAAACCGCAGAAAGTCCGGATGTGGAACCAAATCTTCCTACAACCAGCAAGTCAACTGCGCCATATGCCGCCTGCAGAATCAACGCCCCGAGAATCGGCATCATAAAGGCGGTCAGTTTCTTCAGTATATTTCCCTGTGTAAAATCAGCTTTATCATTTGTCATGATGACTCCTCCTCTCACACATAATCTGATAAAATTTTTCGATCGTGCGGATCATACAGTCTGCATCTTCTTCTGAAATGTCACTCAGTTCCCCGGACAGCTCGCCGAAATAATGCTCATCATACTTATGAAACAGCTTCCATCCTTCTTCTGTGATAGATATGTAAGTGACACGTCCATCATCTGGGGATGCAATCTTGCTGAGATAACCTTTTTTCTCCATCTCTTTTACCGTTCTGGTGACTCCCGGCCTTGGGAGATTCATTATATCGCTGATATCAGACACTTTTACATGAATGTCTTTTTTTTCCAGTTTCTGGATTGCATCCAGATATTGAATATAAGACGGCATCACTCCCTGCGGCAGTGGTGGCAGCATCTCCCGGATCCGCTTCGCCTGATAACATGCATCAAGCATTTCTTTGATTTTTTTGGTTGTCATAATATATGCTCCTATATAATTATCATTGTTAATTACCTTTGATAATTATATAGAAAACTGAGGATTTGTCAAGAAGTACTAAAATAAAAATTCACAATACAAAGAACATGCCACTGGCAGCTTCTCTTGCATACTCTGGCATAAAAATATCGTTTTACCATCATTTAGACAGTAAAACGATATTTTCTTACTTACATCTTTTGATTTGACTTGTTTCCATTTTTAACTTTATTGATATGTTACGGTATTCTATATGTTACTTCTGTCCCTGAATCTCTAACAGCTTCCTGAGTCGCTGAAGTTCCTCCTCAAGCGCATCCGCTCGCTGTTTCTCTTCTTCTGCCCGTTGCTTCTCTTCTTCTGCCCGCTGCTTCTCTTCATCCGCTCGCTGTTTTTCTTCTTCTGCCCGCTGCCTTGTTAAGGCAACCTTCCTTTTTAGAGCCCCAATATCTATTTCATCCATATTCTCAAACAGATATCCCATACCATGACCTCCAATCTCGCCTATAATATTGCTGGCCTCTTCATTCGGTACTTTTAATTTCATTAGTAATGACCATAATATTTTCTTATATATCTCTTTTATCTCATCCGGTGCATTTCCATAAATGGAATCTACCATTTCCTCCGAGACCTTTCTAAACTCCGAAAGATCTTCCTCCGTCTGTATCTTATTAATCAGCATCACCAATGACATTTCATCATGTTTTTCGCTGAGTTCTTCATTTGTATATTGTCTCACACTCACTACCTGATATGTAAAATCCGGAATATATTTTTCCATTTCTTCTGAAAATTCAATGCGGTCTTTCAGGTTCAAATCTGCAGTCCATTTCCGTTTTCCCTCATAATATACAATTGGAATAATCAGAGGATAACGAAAATTTTTACGTCGGCTGCTTCCTTCCTGGATTTTATTCTGAGTCGCTTTATATTCCTGCCAGATTACACACATGTACCGAAGCAACTGCATCGCCACATCATAATCAATATCACTCTTATGCTCAATCAATGACAATACATAAACTTCTCTTGCTATTGTGCCATCTGCTTTACGGATATATACCTTCTTGATCGTATCCGACTCAAATTCCACCCCCAGAAATGCCTGATATTTTTCCGATACATCCTCAATATCCTCCGGCATCACATTCGCCAGCAGCGGAATATCTGTATAATTTCTCAGAAACTGACTTGTCAGCCTGTTATTCTTAAATATCTCCCGGCTGTTTGCATTTCTCACATGCATTTCCGGCTGGTAGCTCGCGTTCTTTTCTCTTTTGTCCTGTGATGCTTTTTCCATTTTGCCTCCTCGCTGGAAACAAATCACAGATCAAAAGATATTTGCTCTTTTATTGTAGCATGGAGATTTTAAAGGAACAACTTAAATAAAAAAAATATTCCGCATATCAGACTTCCCACCGTGGTGGTTACCTGCACTGCACACTCCGAACAGAACAGGATCATAATCAGCGGGGAAGCTTCACTTGTCGCAATAGCGGAGCGTTTTTACGTTATTGGAACATTACGAAGTAATTTCCTATAATCCATAAAAAAAGAAGAAAGCCTGTATTTTGATCGGCTCTCTCCTTTTTTCGCTATCTTCATACTTCTTCTTTTAGTACAGTAAAAGCTTTATCTTTTTCCAGCAGAAACGGTCGTAAATATCCGCATAGATCACTCATAGGATACACGCCATCATTCAAGCGTATGCCCAATACCCGGATCATGTAATCCCGTCTTTCCTGCATCCGTTCCCATGTGAGAGGATATTCATTTTGAAGCTGCTCTGCTAGCTTTTCATCAACCAGCACGATTCCATCTTCTGCGCCAACACCTGCGTATCCCGGCACGGCCGGAATAATATCCATCTGAAGCATCATCCCACTTTTCAATATTACCGGGCTTCCCGGATAAATCGGTGATGCAGACCATTCCTCATTATCTGTAAAATGTCCCGGATTTAATGTCCAATTAAACACTTCTTTTGGAAGGACTTCATCAACAGTCAGATAAATATCTTCACATCTGACGCCCTCTCCTACTGTTTCATACCAGGCAACAGCCGCTTTATAGTAAGGAACAGCCACTTTTTTCAGATAATCTCTCTCTGCTTCTGGAAGCTGTGATTCTTCCTTTACGACATAAGCTGCCCTGGAAGTTAATCCACCACGAAGCCCAATGGTAACAGAAAACCGTTCTCCAACCTGCACTTCCTTATCTCTCGGAAATACAACCGCGTCTGTGAAACGCTCTCCGGAAGCCACAATGGTAGTGACCGATGTAGGTTGCCCCATAAGATTCATCTCTCCAGCCAGCTCCAGTTCTGTCTTACCTGGCTCCAGCGCCTCAAGAACCTGATATACACAAGCAGATGCAAGCCCTGATGCAGCTTCATAATGTGCAATCTCATTGGCATTTTTTATATGCCGCAGACCTTTTTCAGCATCCAGAAAAATGCCAGATGCATTAATAGTTTGTCCATTTTTATTGATATCTTTAACAGCAGCAACTATAAATTGCGGAATATCAATCAGATATTGGTTATCCTCAACTGCACTGGTAAACGCCTTCCATCCTACACAGCCGATCTTCATTCCATCCTCTAATCCAGCCTCATGCAGGATATCACGGATCCGATTCTGCGGATTCATCGGCTGATAAGGCAGCGAAAAGTATGGTGTATGGAGAACTGTTCCCTGTATAAAGCTATATCTGCTCATTTTCAGGTTTTCATTTCCCAGAAGAAAATACACATTTCCGTCTGCATGTAAAACCAGTACAGCCTCTTCAAACCTTGGCTCAAATCCGGTCAGATATGCAAAATTGGCTCCATGTTCCCGGTCTGCGTAAATCATCAACACATCTAACTTCTGTTCTTTCATGCAGGCCAGAACATTCCTGTAATGTCCCTCCATTGTTTCTCTGGTAAGGTTTACAGGCCTGTATCCCTGATGGAGCACAGGCTTTTCCACTTTATCATATAATATATCCAAATTTCCCCTCCTCTGACACCAAGGCTGCTGCTCCTATTATCCCGGCATCATTTCCTAACTCCGCCAGAATAATATTATTCTTTTTATCTGTCAAAAAAAAGTTCTTCTTATATTCCTTGTAAATTGCATTAGTAATAAGAACACCTGCACCTGATACTCCGCCACCGATCACAAACACTTCTGGATCAAAAGCATGAGCAAAAATTGCCATGGCACGTCCCAGCACTCCCATGCAGAATTCCACACACTTCACAGCAAGGGGATCTCCTTTTTTCGCCTGTTCACATACATCTTTTGCAGTAAAATCTTTCATTTTTCTCAACTGAGATACGCCTTCATTCTCAGCCAGTATTTTTTTCATTCTACGCACGATCCCAGTAGCAGATGCAAACTGATCAACACATCCACAATTTCCGCAATTACAGTTTCCTGAATCCTTTGATCCCACAGCAATATGACCGATTTCCCCGGCAAGCCCGGAAGCCCCAAGAACAATATCTCCATTCAGAATGATACCACCGCCCACGCCTGTTCCCAGAGTGATCAGCATCATAGTTTTATATTTTCTGCCTGCTCCCTGTACAAATTCTCCAAGCGCTGCCACATTTGCATCATTTCCTGCCTGAATATATGCATGTGGAAAAAACTTTCTCATTTCTTCTGCAGGATTAAAATTATTCCAGAACAAATTCACACATACTTCCACATTTCCATCTTTGTCCACAGGTCCCGGGATTCCTATTCCAATGCCATATACATCAGCTTCACTTAATGTATTTTCGCAAAGATAGCTCTGTATTTCTTTCGCTACATCAGGAATGATCTGTTTTCCTTCATTTGAAAGATCTGTTTTTATAGCCCATTTCTTCAAGAGCTTCTGACTTTTCCAGTCAAAAGCCCCCAGTTTGATATCTGTTCCACCAACATCAACTCCGAAAAGTACTTTCATATTTTTTCTTCCCTTATAAATTATAAAGTCTGGCTGCATTATCATGTAAAATACCCATGATTTCTTTTTCTGTGAATGTAGGCCAGCCAGACTGTTTGCAGATCTTATTCATTCCATTCTGCACCAGATCAACCCATTCCAGAATATCTTTTGTAGGATCCGGTCCAAACAGATCATTATTTGCTGCCACAAAGTCCGTTGCAAACATCACTCTGTCAAGTACACCTGTTTCTTTTGCAAGTACCATATTCCAGGTCATCCATAAAGGTCTTTTATACAACATTGCCAGGTCTGTCCACAGGTTTTCATCGTTCACCATCATTGTGAAAAGATATTCGCTGAACGGATAACCGATATGTTCTACTACCTTTTTCATATGTGGAAAATGAAATGTTACATCATTCAGATTTTCCATTTTGGCATATTTTGTATGTGCAAGAACAGTAGGACCACCAGCTGCTGAATGATGATACTGGCATACTGCACCGGCCTTGTCAATAGCTTCATAAAATGGAAACATAACCGGATCATTAGAATTAAACTGTCCGTATGGTGGAGTAAAAAGTACGCCTCTGTATCCTTTATTATTCAACTTATCTACCATGTAATCATAGTTTTTCTGGTTAAATCTTCCGGCTTCATCAATTGGCTCCACGCTACAGAACGGAACAAAGAAATCTGGATATTTTGCAAAAGCATCTTCCACTGCAACTTCCCCAAATTCAGAGTTCCATACTTTATGCATATCCTGTCCCATGCATACACAATGTTCAATCCCTGCTGCTTTCATCCACTCCACCAGCTGATTAATATCCGTATCTTTTGGAATTGACTGTCCCAGTCGGTCATAGGTTGGTCTGTCAAAACATTTTGTATTGATTAAGTGCATATGAGAATCTATGTACATGTTATCATCCTCCAGTTTTTTAATACCGGCGACAGTTTTTGATTATCAACTGTCCGCCGGATTGTTCTTAATTATTCCTGTCCGTCCTCTGTTGTGTCAATTTCTTCTGCAGTATCTTTTTCTGCATCTTCTGTCTCTTCTGTTGTTCCATCATCCATAGCATTAATATCAAAGGTTTTTGCATTTTGAATGGTAAGGAGTTCCGGTGTCATTTCGTAAATATCGTCTGCACCGCTTCTTGTATAACTTCCGTCAAAAATCTGCTCCATGAACTCAACACATTTCACACCCATTTTTACAGGAGACATTCCAGGACTTGCATACAGTTTGCAATCCTCACCGCCATCAATCATAACCTGTTTCTGCTCATCTGTCGCGTCATATCCGATTACGTAAACATCTGTTTTTCCAGCATCCTGAAGAGCATGATAAGTTCCCATTGTACATTCATTCCAATACAGGAAAAATGCATCTGCATCCGGATAAGCAGTAATCATATCGGTTGCCCATGCATAGCAACCATCAGTTGTTCTGTCTGTGGAACGATTTTTGATGACCTCCGCATTCGGATAATTCTCTTTCATCCAGTCCGTAAATCCATCAACTCTGCGACCACTGGATGCAATAGATGGCTCCTCTTCAAATACAATCACCTGTGCATCCTCTTTTCCGTCAAGAGCCTCCATACACTGCTCAGCAGCCATCTGACCACCTGCATAATCATCATATCTCACAGATGCATCAGCACCTCCCTTGGATGCCAGACAGTCAAAATCAATGATAGGTATTCCTGCTTCATGAGCCAGATCTACTGCATCATTTGCTCCTTCTGTATCAATGGCAGTGTAAATGATTCCGTCAACGCCCTGAGTTACAAGATCATTAATATCCGTGTACATCTTTGCCCAATCTCCGCTTGGATCCATGAGTACACATTTCCATCCTCTTTCTTCAATCTCTTTCTCTGCAATCTCTGCAAGAGATGCCTCAAAAGACTGTGCCATATCCCATACAACAACACCAATGGTTTTCTCCTTATCTGCCGCTGATGCGGATACAGGTGCACCGATTGTTGCCATTGCCATCACGGCTGTCAGCATTGTACATACCATTTTTTCTTCATAATGCTTTCTACCTTTCTTTTAAGTATTTTTATTTTTTATTTTCTCTGATGCCACTTTTTCGGCCGTAAAAATATGGCAGCAGAATGTTTATCTCAATTTCTACTTACTTTTTATTTGCCAGCTTATAAGAGAAGCTGTTAAACCACTGTGAATAGAATACTGCCACTACCATCAATGCTCCACGAACAACATATTGCCAGTTGGAACCAATGTACATAAGGTTCATTCCATTAGTGATCATTCCCATGAGAAGCGATCCGAGAAAAACACCGATGGTCAGACCTTTTCCACCTGTAAGGGCAACTCCACCCATAGCACATGCGGAAATAGCAATGGTTGCATATCCACTTGCTGCATTTGGTGTTGCAGATGCTACTCTTGCTGTAGAAAGAATACCTGCAATAGCAGAAAGACCGCCAGAAATAATATATGTAGAGAAGCGAACACCTTTTACATTAATCCCGGAAATAAATGCTGCCTGATAATTACCACCAATTGCATATACCTTTCTTCCATATGAAGTTTTCCCAAGAACAATTGCCATCAATACAAACACAAGAATCATGATCCAGATAGACATGGACACACCCAGAATCGGTTTGTTACTCAAATCCTTAAAGGAATCCGGAAGGCCTGTAACTGCTGTATTATTGCCTACAATATATACCAGACCTCGCACCGCCACCTGGGAACCCAGCGTGACAATGAATGGGTCAATGGATGTAAATGCTACCAAAAGTCCGTTTACTGCACCCACCACACAGCAGATGATCACAGAAATAAGAATTGCTGCTGGAAGATTTGTTTTCAGACCATACAATCCATCCTTTACAAGAAGTCCGCAACAGGTACCGCCCAGGGCTGCGATAGACTCAATAGAAAGATCAAATGTTCCATTTATCAGTGGGAATGCCAATGCACATGACAGGATTCCGTAAACAACAATTTCTTTCAGCACGTTATGGATATTCCCTATTGTAAGAAAATTTCCGCTTTTCGTCTGCACAATGCAGGAATAAAGAATAATCAACAGGAGCAGTCCTGATAATTCAAAATATTTTGATGTAACAATTTTATGTCTTATACTATTTTTTTTATTCATTTTTTTCCTCCACCTGTAAAACAATATATATTACGCATTTGCAGTCTTATCATGTGAAATCGACATATGCATGATAGTTTCCTCTGTCGCTTCTCCCCTCATAAGTTCACCGGACAAATATCCTTCATGCATAACCAGTATCCTGTCTGATAGTCCCAGAAGCTCTGTCATTTCAGAAGATACCACGATAATCGACAGCCCTACTGTTGCAAGATCATTGATAATTTTGTATATTTCAGCCTTTGCACCTACATCCACACCTCTTGTAGGTTCATCAAGAAGCAGGATATCCGGATGAGAAGCTAGACATCTCCCAAGAACAACTTTCTGCTGATTGCCGCCACTTAACATTTTTACAGCCATCTGACTGCCAGAGCACCGAATCCTAAGTTTTTCTATGTATTCCTTACAGACACTCTTTTCTTCTCTGGTATTCATAAATCCGATTCTGGACAGTTTTTTCAGAATACTGAGAATGGTATTTTGCAAAATGGACTGTTCCAGAATAAGTCCCTGATCCTTCCTGTCCTCCGGAAGAAAAGCAATTCCTTTCTGCACACCATCCCTCGGTGAATGAATCTCCACAGGTTCTCCATTCAGTAGAAGGCTTCCTTCGCCTGAATCAATGCCAAGCAAAAGTCTTAACAACTCTGTCCTACCTGCCCCTACCAGACCACCGATTCCCAGAATCTCTCCTTTATGAAGTTCAAAGGAAACTCCATGAACCTTCTCATTAGTCAGATTCTCTGCCTTCAGAATCACTTCTCCTGACTTGTTTGTTTTTTCCGGGAACTGCTGAGTCATTTTTCGACCAACCATTAACTGAACAATGTCATCTACTGTCATTTCAGATACCATGCCTCCGCCGGAATCACATCCATCTTTCAGGACCTGTATCCGGTCTCCTACTGCATAAATATCTTCCATTCTGTGAGAAATCATAATAATAGCCATTTTATCTTCTTTTAATTTGCGGATAATCTTATACAGTTTCTCTGTTTCTTCTATAGTAAGCGCTGCTGTAGGCTCATCAAAAACAATAATGGATGCATGATAGGAAAGTGCCTTCAAAATTTCGATCAGCTGTCTTTGTGCAATACTGTAATGCTTCAACAAGGATTTTGGATCAAAATAAATACCCAGCTCATCCATTAGTTCTTTGGTTTCCCGATTGATCCTTCCTTCTTCTATAAAACCACCTTTGGTTTTGTATCGCCCAACAAAGATATTTTCTGCAACTGTCATCTCTTCAATCTGGATCAGTTCCTGCTGCACCATACTCACTCCGTAATGAATGGAATCTATAGGTTTTCTGATACGCACTGGCTGGCCATCAATGTAAATCTGACCTTCTGAAGGCTGCTGGATCCCTGCAAGGATCTTCATCAATGTAGATTTCCCGGCACCGTTTTCTCCACACAAGCAAAGAACTTCTCCCCGTCTGAGCTGAAGGTTAACATCATTCAATGCATGAATCCCACCGAAGCGCTTACTGATATTTTTCATTTCCAGTATATACTCACTCATTGTTGTCCCTCCTGTTTGATTTATGAAAAGTTTATCATTGATGCAATGTTTATCACAAGCGTTTTTTCACTTACTTTTTTCACAAAAAAACAAACATTTATTTGTGACAGATTCACAATTTCAGGTTAATTTATGGCTTTTTCTTATTTATCCGAATTTTCTTTTTCTTTTTTTCATTTTTGCAATTGACTTATCATTATGATTATGATATTTTCATCATATGATAAACGTTTACCAATTCCTATGGAGACTACTATATGAAATCAAAAAAAATCACTTTGCAAGACATTGCAGATCAGGCTCACGTTTCCAAAGCTCTTGTTTCACGAGTCATCAATAACCGTCCGGTTCGTGTTTCTGAGCAGAAAAGGGAACAAATCCTTCGGATTGCCAATGAAACGGACTATGTTCCTACAGGTAAGATCATGAATTATTCCTCAGGCATTCCAAAGCTTAATAAGACCATTGCCCTTTTACTACCTCATATGCAGTACAAATTTATGGCGGACCTGACAGAAACCATTACCCATGTTGCTTATGAAAACGGATACACGGTCATCGCTTTTGATACACAGGAGAACAATACGCTGGAAATGAAATACCTGGAAATATGCAATTCAGTAAAGGTATCCGGCATTATCATTGATTCTTTCTCCAGCGCTAACAATCGAAAATATATTGATAAACTTACAGAATGGGGCATTCCTTTTGTTTTTGTTGACTGTTACCCAAATCATGTGGAAACACCTAATTATTCCATTGTTTCCACCAAGAACGAAGAAGGCATGTTCAAACTTACCGAAAGCCTGATTAAGCGGGGACATAAGAAGATTCTTAGCATCATACAGGACAAATCTACTTTGACTAACGTTTCCATGTGTCGTATTAATGGCTATTACGCCGCCATGGACAAGTATGGACTTCCGGGATTTAATCAGATTATTTATCCCAACCGGGACTATACGCAACAGCCTATATATTCTCTTTTAAACACATCTCAGAAATTCAATGCATTTATTATCCACACAGGTTCGGATATGCAACCTTTCTGTGATCTGATCCTGGCTACAGAGTATTACAAGCAGACTGATTTTGAGATTGGTGTGTTCGACGATTTTAATATTTCCTTCCTTGATCAGGCAAAGGGAATTCACAGGAAGACTTACCAGCGAATTTCAAATATCGTTTCCCAGCGTCCACAGGAAATCGGACAGTTGGCTGTAAATGCCCTGCTTGAAAATATTCAGAAAGGAAATCAATATGTACCAATCCAATCTTTTATCGACTGTGACCTAATCAATATCAAGGAGTGAAAAGGAGGCAAACATATCATGCATATCAAAAATCTTACCCGGCTTTCTGTTATCGAAATGCCGTATGGAGATCTAAACTGGGGGCCCGATCCTAAACATATCCGGGAAGGAATCTATTCAGATATCCAATTATGGGATAAATACAGAGAATTGGATGATTACCATCTTTGTGGCATCTATAACAAGGCGGGTGTTCCCGTCCAGACCCAAAGAATCACTTACCAGCCAAACAAAAAAGAGGAAATTTATCTTACATTGACCCGTCAGCTGTCAGATGCGGTATACCAGTCTCTTTCCAGTGGTTCTGCCTTACTTCTTACGGGAGGATACTGCAAAGACGCAGTCGCAGTCTGCGGAGGCATACAACGATATCTGGGGACAGATAAAAGAGTTGGAATCATATACCTGGATGCACACAGTGACATGTCTACGCCGGAAGTTACCACCACTGGTATCCTAGGTGGTATGGATGTAGCTGCAATTTTAGGGAAAACACTTCCAACATGGTGCAACGTTGCAGGTCTTTCCACACCTTATAATGATGAGCTGGTTCTTTTAAGCGATTTTCGTGAATCCGCAGTTAATGACGATGGCGCACTTCCTCTTGTACAATCTTCCAAGCTTTGCTGGCTGAAAACAAATGAATTCAATGATCCACACAAATGGCGGGAATCTGTCTTTGCCCTGGCAGATAAAGTAGATGCTCTGTATCTTCATATTGACGGAGACATCCTGGCACGACCTTATGCTCCAAATGCAGCCTGTGTTGCGGACGGAGGCCCTTCCATTTTTACTGTAATGGATAATATACGAACTGTAATGCAAACTGGAAAAGTTCTTGTTTACGGAAGCTATGGTTTTTATTTTGATACAGATATCTCTGGCCAGGACTCCCTGACTCTTAGCGGACTGCGTACTGTTTCTGCAGGACTCGATGCCTGGAAGCAGATGCCTGTCCTGTAAGGTCTCAGATTTACATTGAAGATCTATTTTTTACAGTGACTTCTTTTGTCTTTCCATAAAATAAACCTCCAAACTGAGTAATCTATCTTACATCAGTTTGGAGGTTTTCACTTTTCTGTTAATATTTATTTCAGTTTCTTCTTCAGTTCCTGGATCAGCTCAAAGTAATCTCTGTGTTTCATCTCAGGAAATGCTTTGATGAGTCGTCCCTGTCCAAATACAGTGTGGTTTGTGATAGAACTGGACAGCTCATCAAACTGTGCCTGAAGTTCTGTTTTTTTCATTCGAAGCATTTCGATTGACTTATCTTTCTGCGCTATTGTAGCATCACGGAGCTCTGCTTTTGCAAGTGTAACCTGCACTTTACCCTCACCGACTTTCTGAGCAGTGTCGATCGTGGTCGTCGCCAGTGTGTTGCTGAGTTTGTCACTTACAATTCTCATATCGGAGCTGACTTTATCCAGTCTGGTAAGCTTCTTGTTCAGTCCGCGGATCGTTGCTACAGTCACTACAAAATCCGCAAAATATACCGCATACAAAATTGCTATCACAACCCATTCCCAGGTTGCCGGTATATGTGATGCCTGATTTTCCACATACTTCTGGAAAACTTTTACGACCATCACGATTGCAAGTCCCCAGATCAGCGAAAACTCCAGACAGATATATCCGTGAAAATTCAGCGGCTTATTTGAATAATCCCACCATCTTGCATGAAAGCATACGTCAAGCAGCCATCCGGCAATCAGCTCTACCAAAGTAGCCAGGACAAATCCAAAGACAAAGATCATTCCTTCACTCATCACATGTCCTCCGCTCTGAATCGTATTGAGCAGAGCAAAAACGGACAGTACTCCGAAACCATACACCGGGCAGACCGGACCATTCAGAAAACCTCGGTTTATCACCTTTCCAAGTGCAACCGCATGGAAGATAACTTCAACAACCCATCCTCCAAAAGAATAAAACAAAAAATACAAACATATCTGAAAATATGTCATTCCACAAATCATTATCTATACCCTCCTCCATCTTTCCTTTTTGATATAAGTAAATTTATTATACCAGACACGCCAATATTTACCTATACAAATCTTATGAAATATTTCGTCACGTTTTTACGTTATTGGAACATTACGGGGTAATGTCCTATAACGTAAAAATACCGCCAGTTAGCTCCAGGCTATCTGACGGCATTAATATTATCTCTTTACCCCACACTGAATCGCCTGTGTCGGGCAGGCTTTCTTACATCTTCCACAACGGATGCACTCTGCACTGTTCGGGTTTTCCACAGGGTTTACTTCCATCTGGCAGGCTTTTGCACATTTTCCACAGTGAATGCATTTCTCCTCGTCTACACGATAACGAAAAACAGATACTTTGTTAAATATAGAATAAAACGCTCCCAGTGGACAGATATATTTACAAAACGGCCGGTAAATAAGAATTGCCAAAATGATCACAATCACCAGAATCACATTTTTCCATATGTAAAGCCATCCGATTGCACTGCGCATGGACTTATTCAACAATACAAGCGGAAGACCACCTTCCAGTGTTCCTGCCGGGCAGATCAGTTTGCAGAAATACGGTGCGCCCTGTCCCATGATATCTACCACAAACATCGGCAATAAAATTACAAATATAAGAAAAATTACATATTTCAGTTTGCGAAGCAGTTTGTCTCCGCGAAATGTCCTGATTTTTTTCGGAAACGGAATCTTGTTGAGCAGATCCTGAATCAGTCCGAACGGACACAGGAATCCGCAGACCAGCCTGCCCAGCAATGCTCCCACAAAAATCAGAAATCCGACCACATAATATGCCATTTTGAAATTCCAGCTTCCAATTACCGCCTGAAGAGAACCAATCGGACAGGCGCCTGTCGCACCGGGACAGGAATAACAGTTCAGCCCCGGAACACAGACATTTTTCAGCTTTCCGGTATAGATCTTGCCGGTCACAAAACCAGACAGATGACTGTTAGTCAGCAGTGCCCACAATGCCTGGATTCCATGTCGCGGCCATTCGTTTATTTTCATTTTTTTATTATCCAATTCCAATACACTCCATGCAGATATTAATTGCTTTTGTAAAAACTACGGACATCTCGCCTCTGTAGATTCCAAAGATCATCAGAAGGATTCCAAGAATTGCCAAAACAACTCCTGCCCATTTTGTTTCTGTTATTTTTTTTATCATAGTTATCTTTTATCTTTCTGCCGGAAACCGGCATTGCTGGTTATCACAACTATACTCTTTTATTTTGAAACATTCGCAAGCTCTTTTTCTACGATTTTCTTCCACTCATCCAGGCTATGGCTTCCGGAATATGTTTCTCCTACAATATTTCCATCTTTGTCAACAAAGAAGGTTTCCGGGAAAGCAGAGATGCCATTCAGACGTCCATTCATCATTGTTGAATCCGGAATCAGGAAAGGATAAGAAGCTTTTGTCTTTTCCTGAAGAACACCAGCTTTTTTCACGGTAGCATCATCCTGTTTTCCGTCATCTCCTACTGTATCAAGAACCACACCAACAACTCCTACTCCCTTGTCTTTCATCTCTTCATAGAGCTTTTCCAGTTCCGGAATCTCATTGACGCATGGAGAACACCAGGTAGTAAAAATATTGACCAGAGTCAGGTCATAATCGCTAAATACTTTTTCTGTATAGTCTTTTCCGTCAACACCTTTTGTCTCAAATTTACCCACAGTTGTAGAATCACCTGCATTGCTGGTATCCTGTGGCTGATCAAATGCGGAAAGCTGCTGGAATGGTGTCATCTCTGTGAGTGTCACATCAATTTCTTCCACTTCTTTTTTCAGGGATTCATCTGCATCTTTATTAGTGCTCAGATAATATTTATACTTTCCATCACTGCTGCTTCCGATTTCTTTGTGTTCTGTACAGCCTGTGATCTCATCCAGTTCTTTCTCAGAATCTTCGTCATAGATTCCAATCACTCCAATTTTTGCAAGACTATTGCACCAGTCATCATACGCTGTTCCAAGCTTGTCAACCTCTGCCTCTTTCTGCTCCTCGGTCATTTCGCTCCAGCTTATATATGCATATTTAATTGCATCTGCAGTGTCATTCCATCCTTCATTTGAGATCATCGCAATAGTCTGCGCTTTTATCTGTTTAAGCAGTTCCTCTGGAAGTTTCATGTTAAGTCCAAGGAATGGATACTCATAAGAATCCTGTGCCTGCACAGTTGTCTCAGATGGTTTGAAAGTACCCTGTATAAAATCAGACGGGATTGCATCCCCCTCTGCAGCAACTGCATCATCATCAACTACCATTCCGGCCTGGTCTGCCGGAACCGCCATTGCTTCTGTACTTTCTGCTGCCATTACGGATACTCCTCCAAAGGTGGATGCTCCCAATACTGCAGCTGCCATAAGTGCTGTTATTTTTTTCATTCTGAATTTCATGATATATATCTCCCTTCAATTGATTTCGTTTGCATTTTACAGCGTGAGCTGTGCTCACTGCGATTACTATAGACAAAACTATACCATACTATATATAAAATTGGTGTTAAGAAAACACGAAAATGAAATTTTTTAATCAAAATATCGATTTCATTAAAACAGGTGATTTTTTTACAGGAATTTTATGTCAGACATGATATGATAGTATCAGACAGAATTATCGAAATACCTGATGCAAAACAAGTCTCAGGTACTACCACATAAAAAGGAGAGCTTACATGCATATATTAATTATAGAAGATGAAGAACAGCTCTGTTGCTCCATTGCAGAGGGTCTTCGTATGAATGGATATGAAACAGATACCTGTTTTGATGGAAATGAAGGACTGGAATTATGTATGACAGAAAGCTACGATCTGATTCTTCTGGACCTGAATCTTCCGGGAACAGACGGTCTTGACATTCTGCAGCAATTCCGTGCATCTGACAGCACCACACCGGTTCTGATCCTTTCCGCCCGTGGACAGATTCAGGACAAAGTAGAAGGACTGGATCTTGGCGCCAATGATTATCTCACCAAACCTTTTCATTTTGAAGAACTGGAAGCCAGAATCCGCAGCCTCACCCGTAGAAAATTTATTCAGGAAGACATCTGTCTGAAATGTGGCCGCATCATTTTTGATACACGCACACGGAAAGCCAGTGTAGGTGATGTGCCTCTTTCCCTTACCCGAAAAGAAAGTGCGCTTCTGGAATATTTCCTGCTTCATCAGGGTCGTATTATCAGCCCCGAGGAAATGATCGAACACCTCTGGGACGGAAGTGTCAACAGTTTCAGTAATTCAATCCGTGTCCACATTTCTTCTCTGCGTAAAAAACTTCGTGCTGCACTGGGATTTGATCCGATTCAAAACAAAATCGGACAGGGATATATTCTGATGGAGGAAGTATCATGAAAAATTATTCCAAAAAACTCTCCCTGCAATGGCGTCTGACACTGGTCACCGCTCTGCTTGTAACGATCACCTGCATACTGATGTACTTTTTTATCAGTCAGTCCGCAGTTACCGGTATGGATCACCTGCAAAATTATATCGTACAAATCAATGAAACCGGTTCTTCGCCAATTACTTTTAACGTAGATCCAACCATCTTGTTTCCTGATCTCACAGAACAGGTAACAACGACCAAACATCTTTTTCAGATTCGAAGCCTCATTGCCACAATACTTATCATTCTGCTGAGCAGTGCCTGCACATATTTTGTCAGCCGCCGGGCATTAAAACCATTGCACAGTCTCAGCACAAAAATTGAAAAAATCCAGGCACAAAACCTCTCCGAACCACTTGAAGTACCGGACAGTAACGATGAAATCTCGAAGCTGACACTTTCTTTTAACGAAATGCTTTCCCGTCTGAATGACGCCTTTACAGCACAGAAACAGTTTTCTGCCAGTGCAGCACATGAACTTCGCACACCCCTGGCGGTCATGCAGACAAATCTGGAAGTTTTTGCCAGAAAAAAGGAGCCATCCACCGATGAATATCTGGAACTCTTTTCTATGATTCAGGAACAGACCGGACGGCTTTCTCATCTGGCAGAGATTCTTCTCGATATGACCGGTATACAGACAATTAAGCGTTCTGAAACGTTCTCGCTGGCAGAACTTACAGATGAAGTTCTCTGCGACCTGACTTCAATTGCTGAACAAAAACAAATTAAGCTGATTCAGGAGGATGGGGACTGTACCATCACAGGAAGTTATCTTCTTCTCTACCGTGCTGTGTATAATCTTGTGGAAAATGCAATTAAATACAACCATCCCGGTGGAAAAGTAACGGTAAACATCCAGCAGAAAAAATCTCTCCTGAACGCTGCTGTTTCTCCTGCTCCGGCAGACTGTGCCTTCATTGAAGTATCTGACACCGGGATCGGAATTTCTCCGGAATATCAGGAAAAAATTTTCACCCCGTTTTTCCGTGTAGACAAATCACGAAGCCGCGCTATGGGCGGCGCCGGACTGGGGCTCGCGCTCGTAAATGAAATTGCCAGACAGCATGGTGGAGAAGTAAAAGTCCTGAAAAGCGATAAAAACGGCAGCACGATTGCACTCATACTGCCACTGTAAAGCAACAGGCACAAACCACTGTTTTCAAATTTGAACTATTATATTTTTCACAGAACTGAGGATTTTTTATGAATATAAACATTGAATTTGATATTCTTATGTTTCTGGCAAACAATCCGGATTTCCGGACTGCACGCGACATTGTTGAAATTCGAAAATTAAAAGCATTGATCGTCTTCTTTCCGGTCTTGATGAAGAAGCACGTCAGAAATTTATGGAGGTTCTAAGTATCATGAATCAGAATCTTGATGACATATTAAAGTAATTATTATTTATTCTATCCGCAACATCCGATAGCCTATTCCAACATGAGTCTGTATATATGAAACATCACCCTTTTCTGGTTCCAGCTTCTTTCTCAAAGTCGCCATAAACACACGAAGAGAAGCTACATCACTCTCTGCGCTTCTGCTCCAGATCTGCTGCGTGATATATGTATGCGTCAGTACCTTACCTACATTACGCGACAAAAGGCACAAAAGTTTATATTCAATAGGGGTTAGATGCAATTCTTCACCTCTCAGATAAGTACAACCGGCCGTATAATCAATTTTCAGTTCACCATTGGTAAAAGTCGATTCTTCCTGCATCTCGCCCGTCTGGAGCAGTGCAAGTCGTCTCTGCGTGACGCGTATCCGTGCAAGAAGTTCCTCGACTGAAAATGGTTTCGTTATATAATCATCTGCGCCTGCATCCAGCGCTTCTATCTTATCCGTGTCTTCGCTTCTTGCACTTATAACAATAATCGGCATATTTGACCACATTCTGATTTTTTTGATCACTTCCACTCCCTCTATATCCGGCAATCCCAGGTCAAGCAAAACAATATCCGGATTATGTGAGGAGGCCTCCAGAATAGCAGAAGTACCATTCTCTGCTTCCAGATATTTATAATCATGTGTCTTTAATGCTGTTATGATCAGGTTTCGTATCGGACGATCATCTTCAACAACCAGAATCGAATTTTTATTCATTTAATATCACCTCACTTAATGGTAAAGTAAACGTAAACATGCATCCTCTCGGAATATTATCTGTCAGCACCAGAGTTCCCCCGTGTGCTTCAATAATTGAACGACAAAGGGAAAGGCCAAGGCCAAGACTTCGATGACTGTCAGCGATTGTATTATTGCCTGTGTAGAACATTTCAAAGATATGCGGTTTTACTTCATCTGAAATACCCGGTCCGTTATCAGCTACACTGATCTGTGCTTGACCATCCTTCTTTATTCCTCTGATGCATATCTTTGAACCCGGCAGTGTATATTTTATTGCATTATCAATCAAATTTACAAGAACCTGGATTATAAGCCGCACATCCATATGTACGAGAATAAATTCTTCACATTCTACGTCAATCTGATAATCCTCATGTTTTCGGCTGATGTGGCGCAGTGATTCTGCAATGACCTCATCCAGAAGCTGATCTGTAAATTTGATCTTTAATCTTCCATCATTCAGCCTCGTGATAGACAGCAGATTTTCCACAACATCAATCAGCCAGTTTGCATCATCATAAATATCTGAATAAATCTGATGTTTTGTTGCCTCATCCAGACAGTTCCCATTATTTAACAGCATATCTGCATTTCCGGATATCGAACAAAGAGGTGTTCGAAGATCATGTGAAATCGCACGCAAAAGATCCGCACGAAGCTGTTCATTTTTGGCAAATACTGCATTTTTTTCTTTTTCTATTGCATTATGTGAATTTTCCATTGTAAGTGCACATTCATTAATGACAGAAATCAGAATGCTGTTCTCATAAGAATCCAGTTTTTTCTTCTGCAATGGGATTCCAATTACACCATATACATTGTCTCCACTTTTAATAACAAAGTATAAACATCTGGCACTGCTAAAATGATTCGTTGTTGCACCTGCATTCTGCCCATTCTCATATGCCCACCTGGCTACATACTGTTCTTCTGATGTCAGAAGTTCTCCCTGTCTTCCTCTTTCGTCGTTATGAAAAAACAGACTGCCGCCGGACAGTTCTCCGTTTTCTTCAATATACGCAACAATATTACAGTTTAACAGACGCACCAGTTGTTTACAGGTAACACAAAGGATATCTCTTCTGTCTTTTACCTGTTGGAGTAGACGGTTTGTATCAAATAAAATCTGTGTGCAAAAAGCCTGCTGTGCCGATAACCTTGCATGCTCTTTTAGTTTTGCCGCAAGTGTTCCTGTCAGTACGGATGAGATAAGCATGATCAGAAATGTCACAGGATAACCAACTGCATATGTCTGAAATGACATTCTTGGTTCTGTAAGAAAAAAGCAAAAAAGAACGACACTTAAAAACGAACCGGCCAGACTGCAAAGATATCCATCTGTTAAAATTGAAGTGAGCAATACTCCAAGGATATATATGGTAACTATATTCGCATCTGTGAAATACAGTTTCTGAAATATCAGTCCAATCAGTGTACAGCCAATAAATATTGAAACTGTCAGAATATAATCTTTTACTGATGGTGTTTCAATATGGAGCTTAAACTTCTGCTTCTGACCGGTTTCCGGCATAACTGTACCCGGAATGACATGCATGTCTGCATTCTTTTGTCTTCCTTTTGAACTCATCTCGACTTTTTTTAATAACTGCAGATTTGAACGTTCATCAGAAAGTTCTTTTCGGCTTTCCTTAATAAAGCATCCCAGTTTTGACACCATAAAAAGTCCCAGTCCAAATATTACACATACAATCAATATCAGAGTTCCCTTTTCCATTATCATCACCCACTATCTTCAGATATGAAAACATTTTTGAATTGTTTTATAATCACCCAGTACCAGAAGTGTACTCCCATCGTTCAGAACTGTATCAGCCGATATTGCCACACCGATTTCGCCGCCTTCATTTTTGACTGCCAGAATATTTATATTATGTTTCTTTCTTATGTCAAGTTCACCTATGGTTTTTCCAATCCACTCATACGGTATTTCTACTTCGAAGATTGCATGAGATGCATCGACTTCCATATAATCAAGGATATGATCATCCGCATAACGAATGGATGCCCATTTTGCCACCTGTTTTTCAGGATAAACCACCTTATCTGCACCATTTCGCAAAAGGAATTTTTCATGGACATCCCGTTCCGCTCTGGAAATTACCAGTCTGGCTCCCAGTTCCTTTAGTAAAGAAGTCGTCTCAAGCGAATTCTGAAAACTACCTCCAATCGTTACAAAACAGATATCATAATTTCCGATTCCCAGAGATTTCAGAAATTCAGCATCTGTGCTGTCTCCAATCTGAGCATTGGTAACAAAAGGAAGAACTTTCTCTACTCTTTCCTCATTCAGATCTACCGCCATAATCTCATGTCCCATCTGATTAAGCTGCATTGCAATGTGTTTTCCAAATCTTCCAAGTCCGATAATTAAAATATTCTTCATAAAAAAGCTCCTTTAACCCACTGTGATTTTTTCCATTGGCATTCTTGCATTATTATTATTTTTTCCTGAAAATACTGCATAGATCAGTGTCAGTCCACCCACGCGCCCCAGGTACATAAGTACAATCAATATCAGTCGTGATATTATATGTAGATCGGGCGTAACACCCAGAGTCAGTCCTACCGTTCCTATAGCTGAAGCTGCCTCATAAAAACAGGTCAGCACAGGTAATCCTTCATAAGCACTGATTATGATTCCGCCTCCAAAGAACAGCATCAGGTACAGCATAGCAATTGTTGCCGCATTTTTTATCACCTGAACATCAAATCTTCTTCCAAAAGCACCTGCATCTTCACGGCTTCTGAATGTAGCAAATGCATTCAGGATCAGTACTGCAAAAGTTGTTGTCTTCATACCTCCCGCTGTGGAACTTGGTGATCCTCCGATCAGCATCAGCAATATCATAACCGCCTTTCCTGCTTCTGTCATCAACGGGAGATCTGCAGTATTAAACCCGGCTGTTCTCGTTGTAACTGACTGAAATATTGAATACAGCAGACGTTTTTTAAACAGAAACTCTCCAAAATCATTGGCAAAAAATAAAATTGCCGGCAATATAATAAGAAGAACAGTTGTTATCAGAATCACCTTACTCTGCATACGATAACGTCTGAAATTTAATTTATTTTCATAAAAGTCTTCCCAGGTAAGAAATCCGATACCTCCGATTATAATCAAAAGCATGATCACCATATTCAGCCATATATTATCGCCATATCCTGAAAGAGATACAAACCTGTGCCCTTCTGTTCCCAGTATGTCAAACCCGGCATTGCAAAATGCAGATACTGAATGAAATACGGACATCCAGATTCCCCTCCGCCCAAAATCATGGCAAAATACCGGGAGAAGTAAAATTGCTCCAATCGCCTCAACCAAAAAAGTTCCTCTCAGTATGAATTTTGTCAACCGGACAATTCCGCCTACCTGCGGTGCCGATATTGCGCTCTGCATAGTGCTGCGCTGCATAAGAGATATTTTTCTTCCGGAAAGCATAAATGCAGCGACAGCAACTGTCACTACTCCCAGCCCACCTGTCTGTATAAGTATAAGAATAACTGTCTGACCAAATCCGGACCAGTAGCTGCCTGTGTCCTGTACAACAAGTCCCGTCACACAAACTGCAGAAGTTGAAGTAAAAAGTGCTTCGTCAAATGGAGTTACGATTCCATCTGCAGACGAGACCGGAAGCATCAGAAGAAGCGTTCCCAAAAGAATCACTCCTGCAAACCCTAATATGATCATCTGAAATGACGTCAGATGTTTTTTTCTGTGAAAATTCTCCGGCATAAATGTATGGCTCCTTTTTTAATATTTTGCACATGCAGATTTTAATTTTTTTATTCCAGTCTTATTATACATATAACTCCTCAAAGATTGTATAAAATTATCGGAATCAGTATTAAGATTTTATAAAGAAAATAAATAGACGACATTGTGAAACGACAAAACTGACCTGTACCAAAAAGGAGAAGTCCGCAAAGACTTCTCCTTTTAGTTTGTTATTCTTTTTCATACAGGAATTCTTCCGGCAGGCTTACCTTGAAATCTTTTGCCAATGCACGGAAATTATCCGGCTGGATCGTCTGCAGTTTATGTGGTGTCATGGAGAGAATCTTTACAAGGATCTCGGCTGATTTCTCAACAGTGTGGAGCAGTCCGAATGTCAGGTCAAAATCCTCTCCGGAACAGAACATTCCATGATGCGCCCAGATTACAACATCATATTTTTTCATAAGTTCTGCTGTCTTTACGGCAATTTCTCTTCCGCCCGGAACCATCCAGCCGACAACTCCGACACCGTCCGGAAATACGACCGGACACTCGGTTGCGGATTCCCAGAGTTCTCTGGTAAACACTTTGTCATCCAGCGGGAGTACAAATGTCAGTGCAATCGTATTTGTGGTATGTGCATGATAAATAACACGATGCTTTCCATTGGTAAGTTTTTTCTTTACTTCATGATTCATCAGATGTGTCGGCAGCTCACTTGTCGGTCTTCCGCCCTCGACCAGTCCCCAACGAATACGGTAATTGCATCCGGTTTCATCCAATTCAATAATTGCAAGACATACTTCCGGGTCAACAATGATATTTCTGAAATACTTACCGCTTCCTGTCACAAGGAAAAATTCGCCTGCCAGTCCCGGTACTTCGGTTCCGATCGGTGTCCATTCTCCCGGTGCATTCAGACGCGGACGGATCATTTCGACTTCCTCTGCCTTCAGACGGTAGCTTAAGTTACCACCGTTTCTCTCATGCCATCCCTGCAGATAACCGTCGTTCGCCATCTTGATAAAACCCTGTACAAATTTTGACTCTAAGATCCTCATAATAAAATCCCTCCGATTTCGTCCATAAATGGGCAGTTTTGTTGTGTTGTGGTTTTGTGTTGTTTATTTTTTCATTTTATGTTGTTTCTCTTTGTTTTCATTTGCATTATATATGGTTTTTTGTGGTTTGTAAAGACCTTTTTTGAAAAAATATTCAAAAAACCACATTTAAATCTCGGCCTTTTTCACTATTTAGTACTTTGACAATCATATAACGGGTTTACACATCACTTAAATACCGTTACAATGAAAGACGTAAAAATGAAAAGGAGAACCACGAAATGGAATTACAGAATGGAAGACCGGAAAATGTAAATGACCGTCTGGACAAGGAGATCCGTGTCTATGACTTTTTAGATAAACTCAGCGTTACTTACCAGCGTGTTGACCACGAGGCAGCCATGACCATGGAAGCCTGTGAGGAAATTGACCGCACACTCGGTGATGATACCGCTATCTGCAAGAACCTTTTTCTGTGCAACCGTCAGGAAACAAACTTTTATCTGCTCCTAATGCCGGGCGACAAACCCTTTAAGACAAAGGATCTTTCCGCTCAGATCGGTTCTGCACGTTTATCTTTCGCCAAACCGGAATATATGGAAAAATATCTCGATATCACCCCGGGGTCTGTCAGCGTCCTTGGCCTGATGAACGACCACGAAAAGAAAGTTCAGCTTCTGATCGATGAAGATGTTCTGAAGGATCCGTATTTCGGCTGCCACCCATGCATCAATACATCCAGTCTGAAATTTACTACAAAGGATTTTACAGAAAAGATCATTCCGGCACTTGAACATGAGCCGGTCATTGTGAATCTGCCCGTCCCTGAAGTATAATTTTCGGACAGATAATCGCAGAAATATATCAAATTAAAACTGAATCTGGAGATTTTTTCGATGAAAAAAGAATTGAATTTTGCAAAATTGCTTTTAGAAGTGCTCATTTTGACCGGTGCTGTGGCAATCATTGCTGCTGCCGTTTATTTTTTCCTCGTACCGAGCCATGCTTCTGTCAGCAGTATTTCCGGTCTTGGAATTGTTCTTTCTAATTTTGTTCCACTTCCGCTGTCAGCAATCACCATGATCCTGAATGTTGTTCTTCTGATCATTGGCTTTATCACTTGCGGAAAAGAATTTGGAGTAAAGACCGTTTACACAAGTATCATGCTTCCTGTCTTTCTCGGAATTTTTGAAAAAGTTTTTCCGAATTTTACTTCCATGACCGACAGTCAGGAGCTGGACGTGCTGTGCTATGTCCTTGTTGTCAGCATTGGTCTGAGTATTCTTTTTAACAGAAATGCTTCGTCAGGCGGACTTGATATCGTAGCAAAGATTATGAATAAATATCTGCATATGGAACTCGGCAGGGCGATGTCCCTCTCAGGTATGTGCGTCGCACTGTCTGCCGCACTTGTTTATGACAAAAAAACAGTTGTTCTCAGTATTCTCGGTACGTATTTCAATGGAATCGTGCTGGATCACTTTATTTTTGACCACAACATCAAACGGCGTGTCTGCATCATTACAAAAAAAGAAGAAGAACTGCGAAATTTCATTATTCACGATCTGCACAGCGGAGCCACCGTTTATGAAGCATACGGCGCCTATAATATGCAGAAACGAAATGAGATCATTACGATCGTAGACAAAACAGAATATCTGAAGCTGATGAATTATATCAATCATGAAGACCCACAGGCATTCATCACTGTGTATAATGTATCTAATATGAGATATCAGCCTAAAGTATAAATCAGTGGACGCGCCACTGACGCCTCCGCGATATGCAATGCAAAACTCCGCCAGAACAGGTAGTTATGTACCTGAACTGGCGGAGTTTTCGTTAGTCATTATTTTTTGCGACGTTTGAGGTAAATTCCTCCACCAATCACTACGATTGCAGCAATAAGAAGAATTACAAAAATTCCAATCGGTGTGTTATCACCTGTTTTTACTGCTTTTGTGGATGTTGCGTTAGATGAGGTTGTGGTCGTTTTATCTTTGTCCTTGTCTTTATCCTTATCTTTGTCTTCATCCTGTTCCTGATTAGTGATGGTTACTTCTGCAGAAGTATTATTCTCATCGAATGTAACTTCTCCGTTCTCCACTGATACATCATATTTGAAAGTTTCTTCATTGATCGGTTTTCCATCCTTATCAACCTCTGTCACATAGAAAGTCTTGGATGTTCCCTGTGCAATGGATACTTTAATCTGTGCTGTCACACTGGAGCTGCCATTCAGATTCAGTGGAATAATATTCTGAGCCACATTCTCTGAAAGTTTTGTACATTCTTCATCATCAAAAATACCTGCATAGAATGTCTCGTCGCTGTTCTTTGCCTTACCGGCTTTGTCTTTAAACAGTTTGGTAATACTCAGAACACCTTCTTTGTAGAATCCATCCGGGAATTTCATAAAGCGGTTATCAAAGTAAACTGCTTTACTTCCGTTTGGAGTTTCTACTGTAACACTGTTTCCATCTGTAAACTGTGCTACATATTTTGTTCCTGCAACAACGCCGCTCAGATAGCGCACGCCGTCTTTTGTACATTCACCTACATAATAAGTCTTGTTCGGCTCCACACCTTCAAATGTAACTGTTTCGGAAGTGGAGTTTTTGAATGTAAGTGCTTTGATCTCAGATGCAAGTTTCGTGCAGTTCTCATCTTCATAAAGTGCTACGTAGAATGTCTGATCAACTGCATAAATGTTCTCGCCTGCAACTGTCTTCAGATTCTTAGTTACTGAAATGGATGCGGATGTGTCTTTCTTCTCATCCTTCATTGTAACCTTGTTGCCTGTAACTGCATCTTTTGTGTCGCTTGTTACTTTTCCTTCTTTGTCAATCGTGAACTTGATGCTCTCAGCAATCTTGTATCCGTCCGGAGCTGCTGTCTCAGACAGAGTGTATGTTCCGGCTGTAAGTTTCACTGTATGTGTCTTGACTGTTCCGTTTTCATTCTTTCCATCATCACCGGATGTCCACTTGATAGGGATAATTTCTTTTCCATCAATGTCTGTTCCGGTGATCTGGAGGGATGCTCCTTCAAGTTCAGTGTTGTTGGTAAGGTCGACTTTGCTGATCTCGATGTCGCGTTCTGTCAGCTCATCCACCATTATGATTTTCTCTACTTCATCTTCACCAACTTTGACATTTCCATCCTTGTCTACTGTAAAGTTGATAGGATCTGCTATGTCATATCCTTTCGGGGCATTTGTCTCGGTCAGGGTGTAGCTTCCCGGTTTTAAGCTTACTTTCTGACTTGTTGCTCCTGATATCAGGCTGATTGGCTCGATGTCTTCTTCACTTCCAGTCTCTTTTCCGGTGATCTCAAGCTCTGCGCCTTCAAGCTCATTTCCAGTGATGTCTGTCTTGTTGATTTCAATCTCGTGTACATCGTATTCATCAACCATCGTAAGCTTATCAACCTCAGATTCTCCGACTTTTACATTTCCGGCTGCATCCACTGTGAAGCTGATCGGGGCTGCCTTTACATATCCAGCCGGTACCTCTTTCTCAGTCAGGATGTAACTTCCCGGTTTCAGGCTTACTGTCTTTTCCTCTCCGGATATCCACTGGATCGGATCGATGCCATCTGTACTTCCGTCCGCTTTTCCGGTGATCTCAAGTTTCGCTCCTGCAAGCTCATTTCCTAAGATGTCCTGCTTACTGATCTGGATATCATGTACAGTATAATTGTCCACCATTGTGATCTGGTCGACTTTCTCTTTTCCGACTTTTACGTTTCCAGATATATCCACTGTAAAGCTGATCGGGGCTGCCTTTACATATCCGTCCGGTACTTCTGTTTCAGTCAGTGTGTAGCTTCCCGGTTTCAGGTTTACTGTCTTTTCTTCTCCGGATGTCCAACGGATCGGATCGATGTCTTTATCACTTCCATTCTCTTTTCCGGTGATCTCAAGTGTCGCTCCTGCAAGCTCATTTCCTAAGATGTCCTGCTTACTGATCTGAACCCCATTTTCCTTATATTTGTCCACCATTGTAAGCTTATCAACTTTGGTTTCTCCGACTTTTACATTTCCGGCTGCATCCACTGTGAAGCTGATCGGGGCTGCCTTTACATATCCAGCCGGTACCTCTTTCTCAGTCAGGATGTAACTTCCCGGTTTCAGGCTTACTGTCTTTTCCTCTCCGGATATCCACTGGATCGGATCGATGCCATCTGTACTTCCGTCCGCTTTTCCGGTGATCTCAAGTTTCGCTCCTGCAAGCTCATTTCCTAAGATGTCCTGCTTACTGATCTGAATCTCACGGCTGTATACATTTGTAAATGCCACTGTTGTTGTCTGGTTTTTATTTACAGTTACATTTGCTTCACTTCCGCTTTCTGAAGTTCTATCATCTATTGTGTAGCTTACACTGCTCAGCTTTACTCCGTTCACATCGCTTGCTGTCTCGGTTACTGTATAACCTCCTGCTGTTTTGTCAAGTTCCAGTTTCCATACACCATTTGCATCTTGAGTAAAATCATTCAGTGTATAAGTCTCTTTGTTATTTGTAGCATTATTCTTTACAGTGAAGCTCAGGCTGGCTTTTACCTCATCTGTAACCCTATTTCCGGTAATTGTTTTTGTAATAACCAGATGTCCTTCATTTTTTTCTTCATTAGCTACGTAAATCGTATCACCACTGTAATATTCATTAGAAGCTGATGGAGAATCTACAAATTTAAATTCTATTGGTGTGGAATCAAGCTGATATCCTTCCGGTGCAGTTATCTCAACTAAATAATATGTTCTGTCCTTTACAAATGCCCAGCCATTTTTATCCATATCAGTTTGCAGTTCTGCATTTCCATCGTCATTTGTTGTACAGGTAACAATGTTATCGTTTTTATCTGTGACCGGTACTCCGTTGCCATTATCATCCCGCTTATAAAGCTGGAATACTGCACCTGCTAATTTGCTGGACTGATCACCTGCTTTATATTTACGGATCTTGATTCCCAGCCGTGAACCGCCACCACCGGCACTTCCATTTAAAGTTACCGTTTTGGAAATATTGATGCCATCTCCACAGCCGGTCAGTTCTGCTCTGTTGGAGTAAGTAACCTGACCACTGCCAAGTACTCGTGCATCATAAGTGATCTCAATGACTTTTTCATCCGGTATACCTGTGATTGTAAGCGTACCGTTATTTTCATTAGGAATAACCTTCTGTGTGATATCTTCTCCGCCAGCCTTCACTACAAGACTGCTTGCATCATAGCGCAGTGTCGTAGACATGGTATCTGTCAGAGTTAGTGACTCTCCTCCGTTTAATTTCAGTCCTGCTTCATTTGCTTTGATAGTAAAATGTACTTTATTTGTGCTGTACTCAAAAGCATCCGATTTAGTTAATGGTTTGCATGTGTAATCAACATCTACCTGACTGTCTGCACCACCCCAGCTTGCCTCATTATGAAGCTTGTAGGTATGATTAGGAGCTACAAGTGCAAGCTTCTGCAACTCTTTAAGTGCATTCTCATCTTTTGGAATCAGTGTATATTTTAATTGGTAATACTTATAATATTCATTATCCGCATCCTTTGGATAACTGTCAATTTTAAAGCCTGTAGATATAGCTGAAACATTTCCTCCTTTTGTCTCACCCTGATACCATTGATTATTACTACCGGCAATCTGAGGGTTTTCATACACTTTAAAGTATTCTGTTGGGAACGTATCTGTAATTACATCCCCATCTTTTACGTCGCCCTTGAACGTTAACGTAAAATCAAATTTAGGATAATCAATATTGCCAATCTTTACTGTTCCATTGCACTGTCCAGATTTTGAAAGGGATGTTTTTGTAACATGAACTGTATCACTTGCTGTTATATTTGGTCCTGTCAACTTTGCAGTATTGGTATGACCATATCTCCATGCCTCATCTGTTTGTGCCCATTCGGAATCCACATTAGTACTATAGGTAATTTCTAATGTTCTCTTTTCACCGGTGCCTTTCAGACCTTTCTTTATGGTACCATCGGTGTCTCTATAACTAAATGCAATTGTTATTGTCTTTCCGTCCTGAGACAGTGTGTCCGTATGAGTCTCATCTGCATCCAGATATTTCACAGTAATACCTTCACCATCATATGCATCCAGATAAGGATCACTACATGGCAGACTGTCTACAAGCGTTGCATTCGGAATTCCGTTTACCGGTACGGTTACAGTGATGGTCCATGTAATTTTTTTGTGATCTGCACTCAGCTTTCCTTGTTTAGCAATAGCAGCTCCTTTATTTCCCTCATTCGGTCCAACTGGTGCTGTCGCACTTCCACTGCCACCGCCATCTACAGATGCATTGTTTTTCAGATCAGTTTTATCATAGAAGCTGGAGTTATCAGCCGCAGTTGCATAGCTGATCTCATAAGAGACATTTCCATCACTCTCCGGTGCGGTATATGACCAACTGATAATATTTCCATTACTGTCTTTGGCTAAATTAAGATTTGACCACGGAATAGTTCTGACCTCACCAGTAGATACCTGAATCGTAATTCCACTGCCTGTATAATGCATGTATGCCTGTGAATTGCTATCGATCGTGTCGGTAATATTCTTCCCGGACATAGATGCTCGCTTTGATTCATTTACTACAAGCTTCCAGGGTATATTACTCGGATCTGTTACCACACCATTTTCTGTAGCGCCTGTCATTGATTTGGAAATAGAGATTTTGTTATTAATATCCTTATCATATGTATCTGTTTTCTCTTCTTTTTTCTCTCCATCAACAATAACACTTGCTGTGTTTTTCTTATTGTCTACAGACACAGTACCATTTGCCGGTATCTTACTGTAATCTACTTCTGCAGTATATGTGATGGTAACAACCTCATCATGAACCATATCTCCTACTGCATACTGAAAACCGTTTCCTGAAGGAGTAACATCCTGACTGAGATTATCTCTTTTATTTGATGTAATTGATTTGATTTCCTTGAATTTGAGGATTTCTCCCGAAAGCGCATCAGTTACCTGCACCTTCTGGTTTGCGCCCTTCGATGTTACTTCAACAGTATATGTAAGTTCATTTTTATTGGAATCATAATCAGAATGAGTTTTATTTATAGACACACTACTGCTATTATCTATATGAAGTGTCTTGTTTGTACTGGCTCCGAATTTGATTTCCTGTCCATTTTTATTTGCATCAAATTTCGCACCAATTTTTATCCAGAAATGAACATCTCCAGAACCTGTCAGATTTGGATCATTATTGTTCAGCTTTACAATTAACGTCCTTCCATCTTTGGACAGACGTGCTTTATTACCCGTTACCGTATGTCCATCGATATTCAAATCAAATTCCTGTGCTGAAGCAAGCCATGAGTTTAATAGTGCATCAGGTAAAGTATATTCCAGTTCTCCTGCAGTATTAAACTGCATTCCTTCCGGATTCTCCTTAAACGTTAATTCGATTTCGTAATCTGTATCTGGCAAAATTGTAGTGTTATCGTTCCATTCCGCCCCATTCAAAGTTACTGATGTAACGAAATTAGATAAATCTGCGGAGCTTTCCGCTGGCTCCACCGCATCCCCACTCACTGCCTTCACAAATACAAACGGAGAGAATCCCTCTGTGACAACATTCGCTGCAACTACTGCGCCGTTGCCGTCCTGTGATGCGCTTCCTGCTGCAACTGCCTGTCCGTTTACGATATGAAGTACATATATATTAGAAGGAACTCCTGCGTCTCCGGTCATGGTAAGGATCGGGCTATTGAATGACAGGCTGACATTTGCAGACTGATTGACTGCGATTTCCTGTCCGTCTTCTTCAAAATGCATATCATATGCGGTTGCATCGAGAACGGTAAGTCCGTTGTTTATTACCCACTGTGATACGGCTGCTTCTGCATTATTTACAAAATAATCGGAATCTACGCTGTACTGCTTTGCTACGAAAACAGCTTTGTCAGAAATAGGCTGTGACAGGGTAACGTTTGCAGTTGCATTATCAACTGCGCCACTGAACTGAGCCTTTGTAGCTGTCTCTGCCGGTGCCTCTGTAACAGCCGGAGCTTCTGTTGCCTGTGGTGTCTCCGTAACTGCTGCATTCTCCTGCGGAGCCTCTGTCTGCTCTGCTTCCTGTGCAGGTGCTTCTGTCGGTGCAGCTTCCTGTGCCGGAGCTTCTGTTGCCTGCGGAGCTTCTGTCACTTCTGCAGTCTCCTGCTCTGCCGGTGCCGCCGGTTCCTCTGCTGCCGGTTGCTGCTCCTGTGCCTTATCTGAATCGGGAACAGATGCCTCCGGTTCACTCGCCTCCGATACTTCAGCTACTGCCTCCGTATCCTGATTCTGTGCTTCCTGGGTGTATTCCGCCAGCTCCTCAGCCAGTGTAGTTACACTGCTCTGCTGTACGACCATCAGAGCAACAAGAAGAAATGTTAAAAATCGTTTACCTTTTTCAAATTTTTTCATCTCTTCATTCCATCCTTTCCTTATTGTAATTGAATTTATAATAATAAATATTCATATTTCGCAAAGCCTTCCCGTTCGCATTGACAGACTATGCATATGATATTTAAATATGATTATACAAAATATATTATAATTTCTTACGTATCGACAAGCACGACTATTTTTACGCATATTTTCCCTTTTTTGCGCATTTTCAACATTGTATACACAAAAAAACAATTTTTTATATGAAAATTGCCTATAAATTTGTGATATACTGCACGACCAACAACTGTCCTTCCGGACGGAATTTCAGTAGTGCACCACTTTTACGTGCATAGTTACTCACACTGACAAGTCCGTATCCATGACCGTCAACTTTATCTGTTACCGGAAGTCCCGTCTCCCTTGAAATGTCCAGTTTTCCAAAATAATTATTTCTGATTTCGATGATGAGCTGTTCTTTTTTGGGTTCGATTCTGACAGATACTTTTCTTTCCTGCGAATCCGGAACTTTGCATACCGCTATAAATGCATTTTCAAGAAGATTGCTGAGCATAGTCGCAAAGCCGAAATCTTTTGCCTGCTCAAACTCTGCCGGAACATCTATCTTGTAGGTAAAGTCAATTTGCGCTCTTTCAGCTTTCGCATGATAGATTCCGATAATGCCATTGACAATGGAATTTTCGCAGTACCGGATTTCTTTCAGGGATTCAAGCTGCTGTCCTGACTTTTCCAGTAATTGGTATATCTCATCATACTGTCCTTCATCCAGAAGGCTTTTGATCAGCGCATACTGATGACGGAGGTCGTGTCTTTGAATAGCCAGTAGTTTCTGGTGATTCCGCACGGTCCTTGCCTCATGCAGGATACCCTCCGTATATTTCTCCATAAGGGCCGATGCGTTGATTTTCTCTGCCTCATTTCTGGATTGTGCAATACCGATGATCAGTGACACATAATAAAAACCCATCAGAAGAAACACACATATAAGTGCTCCACAGATATTCGGCACCTCTGCAATAGAAACCGGCCACACAGTCATTCCATAAACCGTTATATAAAACAAAATCGGCATCAGACAGATACGGTTCCATTTCCTGTTCGCCATTTCCAACTCCATAAGATAATTTTTTCTAACGGTACGTACAAGCAGATAGAGCAACGTTGCATGAATCAATATCTGACTTGTCAATGCCCGTGCCATGCCCCCACAAAAAACAAGAACCACTTCTGCAACTACATTTCCAATCATCACATAGTTTGATGAACAAAGTACTGTGAAAACTGCCCGCCAGTCTGAATATCTGCAAAGGAACAGAGCCGCTGCCTGCACAATAACAACCCACAGCAACACGTTAAGCAGCCTGTTCATATGCACCGTCGGGTCAAAATTCATATAATCCACAATACTCGTCAGGATAAATGCCGTTGCCGTTCCCATTATCACTTTCCATTTTTGTTTCGTCAGCGGAAGAAACAGAAGCAAAAAAGCAAGCTGAAAAATCATAGATGATCGATAGATTAAAAATTCATTCATATGATTTCATCTCCAAACGTATAGGCCATATATTTGTTCTGCAGCTCCGTCTTACGGCGCTTCGCGACCGGAATTTCTGTCCCGTTATCAAGCAGAACATAATTTTCTCTTATGCTCTTTATGTATTTCAGATTCACAAAAAATGATTTATGTGTCTGCACAAATTCCTTTTCATCTGCAAGGGGTGCAACCACCTCCTCAAAAGTTCCGTTACGTCTGCCTGCTTCGATCTCCCGTCCGCTTCGAAGGTTATATCTTACATTTCTTCCTATATTTTCTACATAAGTAATGTCCATGATCGGAACCTTCTGCGGACCTTCTTCACTCATGATATGCATATATTTCTGTGGTCTTGCATCATATAAAGTCTTGGTCATATCGAGTGTTTTTTTCAATTCTGCGTACTCGACCGGCTTTAGTAGATATCCCAGTGCATGAATTCCAAAAGCATCCATTGCATATTCTGTGGTGGACGAAGTATATATGACCATTGTCTCGTCGCCTTTTTTGCGAATTTCGCGTGCCAGACTGATTCCGTCCCGCTCCGGCATCACAATATCCAATATCCACAAATGATACATATCTTCTGTATGACTTTCCAGCAGATCATTCGGATTGTGAAACGCATCCACCACAATCTCACTGTCGGAATTATCATCTTTCCATTTATTTACCATATCCAAATTTAAACGTAAATCTCTTTCACTGTCATCGCATATTGCTATTCTGAACATAGACAATATTCCTCCTCCGGTATCCGGACTTATATAGTTTCAGTCCCTTTAACCTTGTATCATCATTTTATCAAAAAAAGAACACCTTGTGTGAAAGAATAAACGAAAAATCTACGAAACTCTCTTTCAACAAGATGTTCTTCTATATTTATATCTGTTTTACATGGAAATCCATCCAAATGCGTTCGCCACGGAACTCAAAAGAATGATTACCGCAAAGATCGGGCAGAGATACCGGATCATAAAATTAAAGACTTTCTTTCTCTTAAATGTGCCTTCGCCATGCAGAACTTCTTCCTCGATCTTCTTCACACCGATCACTCTGGAGATCAGAAGACAGGTCGCAAATGCCGCGATCGGCATCATCACAGAGTTTGTCAGGAAGTCAAAGAAATCAAGGAACTGCATTCCGATGATCTTTACACAGGCAAGCGGTCCATATCCCAGGGAAGAAAGACTTCCGAGAACAAGCATGATCGCACCGACTACCAGTGTGGACTTCTGTCTGCACCATTTCAACTCATCCTGAAAGGTCGATACAGCACTTTCGGTCAGAGCAATCGAACTTGTCAGTGCCGCACAGAGTACCAGCACAAAGAATAAAATTCCGATCGGAGTTCCCAGTCCCATGCTTGCAAAGACTTTCGGAATCGTGATAAACATCAGGGACGGTCCTGCCTGCAGTGTATCCGGATCTCCGCCTGAGAATGCAAAGACTGCCGGAATGATCATCAGACCTGCCATGATTGCGATCGCTGTATCAAAGATTTCTACGTTTGTTGTGGAACCTTCAATGGATACATCTTTTTTCATGTAGGAACCAAAAGTTACCAGAATACCCATAGCGATTGAAAGTGAATAGAACATCTGTCCCATTGCTGCCACAACGGTCATCCATGAAAAATTCTCAATATTCGGTATCAGGAAATATTTTACGCCTTCCAGTGCTCCCGGTCTTGTCACAGAATAAACTGTGATCAGAATAGACAAAAATACCAGAACCGGCATCATAAATTTCGAAACACGCTCAACACCGTTACGTACCCCTGCATAAATGATTGCTACTGTGAATACCGCAAAAATCAAAAAACAGACTTCTGTGGATACTCCATTGGAAATAAATTCTGAGAAATATCCGTCTGTCGCAAGCTTCTGGCTGTTGCCCTTTACATATTCAATCAGGTATTTGATTACCCAGCCGCCGATTACTGAGTAATACGGCACGATCAGAATCGGAATGATCGCGTTGATCCAGCCGCCGAATGACAGCCATTTAGATTTGCCGAATTTGGCAAAAGCACCGACCGGACTTTTCTTCGTCATTCGTCCAAGTGCAGTCTCTGCCACGATCATTGAATAACCAAATGTCAGTGCCAGAATAATATAAATCAGTAAAAAAATACCACCGCCATATTTTGCCGCCAGGTACGGGAATCTCCAGATATTTCCCAGACCGACGGAAGCTCCGGCTGCGGATAGTACAAATCCGAGTTTGCCGGAAAACGTGCTTCTCTCATGATGCTGTTTTTCCATAAATCAGCCCTCTCCTGTGATTATTTAATTCTTTTTAATTCGTATTCTCTGGTTCCAAGTCCGACTTTTTCTGCCTGGTCAAGAGTTGCTTTCCATTCGATGTTTGGATTGGAATCTTTGAAATGGTCATGGTGGCAATGCCATCCAGGCTCTGCCAGATGTTCTCCAAGCTGACTGTCTGCGATCGGTGTTGCCTTCAGACATGCATCTGCACATGCCTGATCCAGTGCAACCGGGTCACAACTTGCAAACATTCCGATATCCGGAAGAATCGGTGCATCATTCTCTCCATGGCAGTCGCAGTTCGGGCTGATATCCTGAACCAGCGCAATATGGAAATGCGGACGGCCATGACAGACAGCCTGCGCATATTCTGCCATCTTACGGTCAAGAAGTTCGTTTGCACTGCTGTTCGGATTGTATACAGCATCAAAACTGCAGGCTCCGATGCAACGGCCGCAGCCTTTGCATTTATCATAATCGATCACTGCTTTTTTGTTGACATATGTAATCGCATCACTGCCACATTCTTTTGCACAGCGGCGGCAGCCACGACAGACTTCTTCGTTGATCGCCGGTTTTCCGCTTGAATGCTGCTGCATCTTTCCTGCACGGCTTCCGCAGCCCATACCGATGTTTTTCAGTGCGCCGCCGAATCCGGTAGTCTCATGACCTTTGAAATGAGTCAGACTGATAAAAATGTCTGCATCCATGATCGCATGTCCGATAAATGCGGTCTTGCAGTATTCTCCATTTACAACAGGAACTTCTACTTCATCGGTTCCGCGAAGTCCGTCGCCAATGATAATCTGACAGCCTGTCGTAATTGTATTAAATCCATTGAGATTTGCACAGTCCAGATGTTCCAGTGCGTTTTTTCTGCTTCCCGGATACAGTGTATTGCAGTCTGTCAGAAACGGCATACCACCCTGCTCTTTACACAGATCTGCTACTGCTTTGGCATAGTTCGGACGTAGGAATGCCAGATTTCCCAGCTCACCAAAATGCATTTTGATTGCTACAAATTTACCGTCCATATCAATATCTTTGATACCGGCTGCGATACAGAGTTTTTTCAGCTTGTCAAGCTGGCTGGTTCCGACCGGGCAGCGGAAATCCGTAAAATAAACTGTAGGTTTTTCCATTTTAAACCCTCCTGCAATTTTCATATGTATATAAAAGATTATCCCTTTTATACTTTATAAAGTCAAGAGGCTCTTTTATACTGGCTTGCAGGTACATCCGATTCCGAGTCCATCCGGACCGATATGGCAGGACAGGCCGAAGGAAAGCTTATCACACATAACTTCCATTCCCGGAAAGCTTTCCCGAATCTGATTTACCCATTCTTCTGTCACTTCATCGTTACTGCTGGATGCCGCCATCAGGTATACTTCTCCTGCTGCATATTCTTTTGCGAAATTTGTCTCCAGTTCTTCCTTCATTGCATCGATCATGACCTTACGTGACTTTTTCAGTCCGCGGCATTTCTGGTAGGTATCAAGTTTTCCTGTACTGAAATGCATGACAGGTTTGATATTCAGGACATTTGCCGCCAGTGCGGTTACGGAACTGATTCTTCCGCCTTTTTTCAGGTATTCCAGTGTGCTGAGGCCGATGTAGATGGTCATTTTTTCTCTGGTTTCCTCCAAAATCTTCTTGATCTCGGCTGCGCTGTATCCTTTTTCCACCATCTCTACTGCGTCAAGGACAGAACGGTGCATTGGTGTCGCCACACGGCCATTATCAACGACAAATACCTTTCCGGCAAATGCATCATCATTTGCCATTGCCGCTGCTGCCATACAGGAACCGCTCAGCGCGCTGCTAAGAGGAATATAGACAATTTCCTCGTATTCTTTCAGCATTTCTTTCCACATATCAATAACTTCTGCCGGGGACGGCTGTGAAGTGGACACATCCACGCCCTTTCGAAGCATATCATAAAATTCATCCCGGGATAAATCTACTCCTTCACGATAAAGTTTCTCTCCGATATAAAAAGGCATCGGAAGAACTCTGATACCGAGTCGCTCTGCTTCTTCCGGTAAAATTCCGCTGTGACTGTCTGTCATGATTCCTGTTTTTTTCATATTGTTTCTGCTCCTTTGTATTTCCACTGTTCAAACTGCTTATAATGACTTGATGATCGGCATTACATAATCGATCATTTCTTCCGGTGTTTCTTTCATTTCATCCATGATCCAGCGCCTGGATACACCATCCAGTACGCAGAGTTTTACAACCCATCCATATTTCTCTGCCATGTCCGGGTCTGCTGACTCGACGGCTTTACGTTTTTCATGGATTTTATCTCCGAGGCGTTTTGTAAAAAGATCCATATTCAGTCCGCGGATTGCCCACATTTCTTTATAATTCAATGATATCTGATAAAAATAATTAAACAGATACTCCCGTATTTTACGCTCATCTGTCATATCCAGCATCGGCAGAAACTCGATATTCAACTTCTCTGCAGTCGCATCTGCGATACTGTCCAATACCTCCGAAATAGATGCAAAATTTCTGTAAAAAGAAACCCGCGCGACTTTCGCCTCCTGCACAATGTCCGTCACAGTGATATCCATATAGGATTTCTGTGTCATGAGACGAAGCAAAGCCTGCTCTATCTCACTTTTGGCGGAATGATTTTCTTTTTTGTTCATGATTTGTCTTCTCCTGACCATTTTAACAGATCATTTATGTGGTTATAAGTGTTATATTGTTTGTATTTTGATTCATATATGTTACACTTTGTTCCATCAAAGAATTGTATTGTATCACCTGATAAAAAATGTGTCAACAAATTAAAGCGTTTTCTTCTGTTCTCCAGGAAAAAAGGTCAGGGAAATTCCATCAAAAATTCCCCTGACCTTTTCATCATGCTATTATACTTTTCATTTTCTTATTTCTTCAACATATTCAGATAACCATTTCTCTCTTCCGTCGGTATCTGAAGCGCATCCATCGCCTGCTCGATACTCCATCCCATACTCTCCATGAGATTTCGTATTGAAGCGGTAATTCCTTTCGCAATACCCTTCTGTTCTACCCCTTCACTCAGATTACACATCTCTGACACCTCTCTTTCTAACTCCTGCGTCATTTTAATCCCAAACTCTTCCTGTATAGAATACTGATTTATCGTGCTTTTTCTGTAATTCGGAGGGTTCATGCATATAAAGATACTGTAAACCTTCTTTATCTTCTCATAATGAGAATTCGTAAATTCTGTACCATACTGTGATGAAACCAGCCGACAGCAATAATACAGATTTCTCTTTACTATTTTGCAAGTAATCGTTTGCATGCATTATCATATGCTGCCTTTTCTCCTGCGGTAGAAATCATTTTTGCTAATGTACTTTCTACCCTCATCCACCACAAGCCTTTCTTTCCGAACATTTTGTTCCATTTATATAATAGCACATAATTTTCTGTATGTGTATAAACTTTCTATAAATTGGCATTCCGGTCTGGAACTCTCCTGTTCCTCATGCTATGATGTCTGTATTCGTAAATCACGGAGAAATTTTATGACCAGATCACAGGCCTGCCGGATTCTTGGAGTCAGTATTGACGCAGACATGCAGGAAATCAAGAAAAGCTACCGGCAATTGATGCACAAAGTCCATCCTGATACGGATGCTTTCCACAAAACTGAATACGATTACAGCGTACAGGAAATCAATGAAGCTTACACGTTTATGTGCAAATCCGGTAACGGACTAAATGGACTTGCATCTCGCACTTCTTCGTCCGGAGCTTCCGCCAGATCTGCTTCACGCGCTTCTGCATTCGATTCTTCTGCCAGATTTTCTTCTCATGCATCCTCTGATACTTCGAAGAAAAAACGCTGGAATGCCCCGGTCAATCCACACGCTTATGCCGAACGCAACATCTACCACTACGTAGAAGATTACGACTGCAGCATTATCGGAAGCTTTATTCTGGATACCGGCAAATTTATCTGGAAACCAGAAGAAGACTTTCCGCTATTCCTGAAAAGCATCTTTGAATGCAGCAAAAAAATTCTGGAGCAGACAGAACAGACCGGTGATGGCAGACCCAGTCTCTCTCGCCGCGGCGAAGTGCAGGCAGAACTCACTTATCTTCTGACCCAGCAGTTCATCGATGCCTCCGAAACATTAAAGCTTCTGATCAAACCATCTGTCGGAAAAGAGGCGGATATTTATCGTATTCCTGCCATGTTGGAGCTGTCTTTATCTGCCCCGAAACTTACCGCCGGATCCACCTTATATCCGGCATCTATCACCAGGCACCGCCTCTTCCTGAAATCCGCTGCCGGGCAAAATGTCGGTTATCTTTCTTTCCACGATGACCGTCTGTATTATATCGTTATCCCCCTTCTCGAACAGCGGCGGGCACAGGTCAAAATTCGTGTTTCCGAAAAGCAGGACAGCAAAAAGGCCAAAAATTCCAGTCGCTACAGACACCTGGATTTCTGGCTCAAGGTTCCCCATACTGCCACCGGAACCTTCCCGGAAAATATCTCATTGCAAATTAAAAACCTGCTGGATGATTATATGCATTAATCATTCAGCAGGTTTCTTTTTCTCTGTTTACACAGAATTGTATTTATTTAGTCCCACACAAAAACTACTTTCTGCGTTTTGCCTGAATCAAATAATCGGAAGGCTTCGTCCGCATCATCCAAATCATACAATTTCGTTGCAATTGCTTTCAGCGGTACTTTTTGGTCCAGAATAAAATCGGTAATCTCTCTCCAGTCACAGCAGTTAAAATACCAACAGCCCATTACATTTAATCTCTTATTGATAAACTGTGCACTTGGATCAATTGTGATTCCATGTGCTTCTGCAATAAACGCTACATTTCCGCCTTTCTTCGCACAATCCAGTGCCTGATTATATGCAATATTGTTTCCTGCACAGCAAATCACGCAATCTGATCCACGTCCGCCTGTGAGTCTTTTAATTTCTGCAACTGCATCTACTTCTTTAGAATTAATGGCAACATCCGCTCCGAGTTCTTTTGCCAGCGCAAGTCTCTGCTCATTGATATCAGATACGATCACCCGTGCACCCAGAGCTTTTGCAATCAGTACTCCTCCCATTCCCATCGGTCCGATACCGAATATTGTAACAGTCTTTGTTGCGTTTACACCGATTCTCCGGCATGCCGTATACAGTGTTCCGGCTACGTCTGTAGATAATGCTCCTGTTACAAAGTCCATATCATCTGGTAATGGAAGACAGCATTCCTGAGGTACTACAATATAATCGGCATGTGCTCCATCTAATGCAAAACCAATGCATTTAAATTCCGGACAAAGAACAGTATTTCCTGAAAGACAATGTTCACAATGACCACAGCCAATCGCCAGATAAATTGCAACCCTGTCGCCTTCTTTAACTTTATCTACACCCTCACCGAGTTTTTCTACAATACCACAAGGTTCATGTCCCGGTGTTATAAAACTTTCATCACCGGTATCTTCAAAAACTTTCTGTCCATGAAAACGGTACAAGTCACTTCTGCAAAGAGCAGATGCTTTCATCTTGATCCTTACCCATCCTTTTTGCGGTTCCGGGATCGGTACCTGATGTAGTTCAATTGTATCTTCACATGGAATTTTAACTGCTCTCATAGTTTTTACCATACTTCAATACCTCCATGATCATTTCGTGTTATCGATATATTCCCAGTTTCCTGTTTCAGAAGATTTCTTGATAGCGTCTACAACTTGACATACTTTAAAGCCATCATAGAAACTACAGGAAACAAGCGACGGATCATCATTTGCTATTGCATCAAAGAACGCTTTGTATTCTACACATTTCTGTTCTACATACCCGACACCAAGATCTGCCATAGGCCAGAGTTCTCCATTCGGATGTGCCGGTCCCATTTTTATAGTGCGGAAACCTCTAAGTTCATCGCCATCTGATTTAAATACAACCTGTACCTCATTCGGACGTTCTCTCGAGAATTTCGCAGCACCTTCGCTTCCATAGATTTCAATATCAAGCGTATCTTCCTGGCCGATACAGAAGCGGCTTGACCAGAGAAATCCTGTTACACCAGATTCAAATTCCACAACAGATTTGGTATCATCATCTACATCAACTTTCTGCCTTCCCGTAATCTTATCTTTATCCGGAACTTTTGAAAGAAGTGCACCTGCTGCTACGTTTCTTTCTTTAACAAACGTACTGTTCAGACTGGAAACTCTTTTTATATTTCCTAAAAGATATCTTCCAATATCCAGCGCATGTGAACCGGTATCGCCTAAAGTTCCTGTTCCTGCTTTACTTGCGTCAAACCTCCACTGCATCGGAGCTTCCGGATCCATTCCCCAACTCTGAATGTATCTCATCTGAATACTGTAAATTTTTCCGAATTTACCTTCATCAATCATTTTTTTAATAAATCGAATGCCCGATAACGCTCTGTTATTATGGCCTACTGCATGGATCACTCCTGCTTTCTGTGCTGCTTCATACATTTCCCATGCATCATCTGCTGTCATTGCAAGCGGTTTTTCACAAAAAACATTCTTTCCCGCTTTAATCGCATCCAGAACGATCGGTTTATGTAAAAAGTTTGGCGTAGCAACTACAACTGCCGTTGTTTTATCGTCTTCAAACAAATCATGATAATCTGTAGTACTTCTCTCAAATCCGTAACGGATTTTACTCATCTCAGCAACCGCCGGATTAACATCTACAACACATTCTTTAAAAACATTTACTGCAGGCGGATAATAATATACTGGATAACTCTGAATTGCAAGAGTATGAAGTTTTCCCATAAATCCACCGCCAATCATACTTAATCCAACATTTTTCATAGATTTGTGCCTCTCTTTCTACATATTCCGGATCATACTTTTTTCTTTCTGCTCTGAAGATTTCCAATTGCAACTGCAATAATAATGATAATACCTCTGACGATTTTCTGCTGACTTACACTTAAACCGCCCATAATAAGACCATTATTGATCATACCCATAAGTAACGCTCCGACAATGGAACCTAAAATATTTCCTGTTCCTCCTGACATTGCAGTTCCGCCAAGTACAACAGCTGCGATTACATCCATCTCTACGCCTTCACCATATGTATATTTGGCAGCTTTTGTTCGTCCACAGTAAAGAAGTCCCGCTGTTGCAGAAAGAATACCGGAAAGAATATATGTCTGGATAAGAACTTTGTTTACCTTTACACCCGTGTATTCTGCTGCTGCAGCATTTCCACCAACCGCCAGAACTTTACGTCCGAATGCTGTATGATTTAATAAAATAATTCCCAAAATAAGGAATGCAAGAATCCAGAAGAAAAGTACCGGGATCCCTCCAACACTTCCATAACCAAAAATATTGTTAAATGTATTATTATAGATTGGAACAGATTTCGTATTGCTGACCCACATGGATACACCGATAAACACGCCCTGCATACCTAATGTAACCAAAAATGGTGGGATCGTAAAAAATGTAATCAGTAATCCATTCGCAAGTCCTACCACCGCACCCATTGCAAGCGGTACAGCTACTCCAAGAAAAATATTATTTGTTGCGTTCAGAATCATCGCACTTACGAGACCTGCTGTCGGAACAATACCGCTGATTGTCAGATCAATTCCGCCAGTTGCAAGTACAAAGGTCATTCCAACCGCCATAACTGAAATTGCTGCTGTCTGACGAATAATGTTTAACAGGTTTGTAACGGAAAAGAACATTCCCCCAAGCCACAATGCAAAGATTGCTATCGCAAAAACAAATATGATGTAAACCATATACTTTGTAATATCTACCTGTTTCTTTTTAGTTCTGGATTGCATTCTGTAATACCTCCTCATTTATCATGTCTTCCCGTTTGAGTTCACCACTGATCATTCCTTTATGGTAAACCAGAACACGGTCACAAACTGCCATAATTTCTGCCAATTCAGATGAAACAAAAATAACGCTTTTGTTTTCTTCCGCAAATGAACGAATCATTTTTACAATTTCACCTTTCGCTCCAATGTCTACACCTGCGGTAGGTTCATCCATAAGAAGCAGCTTTGGATTCGTCTCAAACCATTTTGCAATAACGATCTTCTGCTGGTTTCCTCCCGATAACTTCTGAATTGGAAGTTCCACACCATCAGAAACAACTCCATAATGCTCAATACACTGTTCTGCCATTTTCTTGCATTTTTTATTGTCCAGAAAAATTCCTTTTTTAAGCGAGTTCAGATTCGGAAGATTTAAATTCTGTTTTACAGAATGGGATAAAATAATTCCCAGTCTGCGTCTGTCCTCCGGAATCAGTGTAATTCCCTTTTCAATGGCATAAGATGGATCTTTTAAGTCAAGTTCTTCTCCATCCAGAATAATTTTGGCGCCATACTGTTTTCTAAGTCCAAACAGCGTTTCCAATGTTTCTGTTCTGCCGCTACCCATCAGGCCAATCAGCCCCAGCACTTCACCTTTTTTAACTTCAAAAGATATTTCGTTTTCATTTCCTTTCCATGTAAGATTTTCAACCTTCAACATCGTTTCATTACTTACCGGCACTTTTCGTTGTTTATACACAAAAGAATTAACTGCATTTTCACCCATCATATGTGTAATGATACTGTCCAGTGTCATTTCTTTTGTCGAAGCGGTCTTTACAATCTCACCATTTCGCAGGACTGATATTGTATCTGAAATTTCAAGGATTTCTTTCATTCTATGTGATATATAAACTATAGAAACACCTCTGCTCTGAAGTCGTCTCATAATCTTGAATAAAAGCTTTGTTTCTTCATCTGTCAGAGACGCCGTAGGTTCATCCATAATCAATACTTTTCGTTCGACCGATAATGCTTTTGCAATTTCAACTAACTGGCATACACCTACTTCCAGTTTTTGAATTTTTTTCGTAACATCAACATCTATTTCCAGATCTTTAAGCAATGCTTCAGCATTCTTTCTCATCTCTTTTTTGTTGAGAAAGCCTTTTTCTTTTAACTCATGATTTAAATAAATATTTTCTTCTACTGTGAGTGTCGGAATTAAACTTAATTCCTGAAAAATCATACCAATTCCACATTCTTTAGAATCTTCTGTACTATTAATCTTAACCGGCTGACCATCTATTCGGATTTCGCCGCTGTCACAACTATATACACCTGTCATTATTTTCATCAATGTCGATTTTCCTGCACCATTTCCACCTACCAGTGCATGTATCTCGCCTTTTTTCAATTGAAAATTAACATTTTTTAATACAGAGACTCCACCGAATCCTTTGCATATATTAATCATTTCTACCGCATAATCGCCCATTCTTTCACCCCTTTTTGTGAATGGCTGGCAGTTTTACATGCCAGCCATTTCCATACTCTTTTTATTTAGAGCCAATATTTTCATTCCAGAGATCAACGATTGCAGAATCCGGCTCTGTATTAAAGATTGTTTTATATGCATCAAGAAGATTTTCACTTGTAACACCCATTGTCGGAGTTGCAATGTATCCACTTCCGAGGTCTTTGTCAATCAGTGCATAAAGTGCAGACATCGCGATTGCATTTCCATCTTCATAGGATCTCGGAGAACCGATTGCTTTAATCATTCCATTTTCTGCCATAATTCTTGCAGAGCTATCTCCAAGATCTACTGTAGTAACAATCAAATCATCCCGGCCTACTGCGACTGCTGATTCGATGATCTGTTCTGCCGGTGAATCCCATGTTGCATAGATTGCATCTACATCCGGATACTGTGCCAGAATTGCATCGCCTACGACACCTGCCTGGTTAAAGTCTGCATATCCCTGGTCTGCAACTACTTCAATGTCAGGATATTTTTCCATAACATCACGGAAAGCCTGATCCCTCTGATTACATGTCCAAACGTCTGCATCGTAGTATGCAATACCTACTGTACCTTTATAGTCCAGTAAATATGCCATATATTCTGCTGCAAAACGACCGTTTCCATAATAATCAGTACTTACAAGTGCTGCATAATCTTTTCCTGCTTCAAATCCTGTCGGTGCGCATTCAAAGAATACCAGTTTGATGCCTGCATCTCTGACCTGTTCAAAAATCGGAACCATTGCATTTACATCATATGCAATTGAAATGATCAGATCCGGACTCATTGCCATAACTGTTTCAAGATTTGTGATCATTGTGTCTACATCACTTTCTCCATCTGTTACCGCAATTACATCAATGCCATAGGATTCCAGAGTATCTTTGATCAGATTTGCTTTTGTTACATTTACATCGTTATTTAACATATGCATACAGATTGCAACACGAAAATTTCCATCTTTGATTTTCTGTACTTCTTCGTCTGTCAGAGAAAGGTCTCCTGCGAGTTCTGCAAGATCTCCTGCCGGGCTAAGTCCATAAATTTCATTGATATCAAGCACAGGTTCTTCGCCATTAGAATCTGCTTCTTTTACTTTTTCCAGTTTAATGGCTTCATTATCTTCTGCTGTATCTGCATAAACAACGGCGCCCATACCTGCTACCATAGACACACTTACTGCTGCACTTAATAAAATGCTCATTAATTTTTTCTTCATAAAAGACCTCCCTGTTCTCAAATTAAATGTTATAATTCCCCATATCTATAATTTTTGTAGATTAATACCGATTTCCATGTTATGATAAAGATGTATTTACAGTTGTGAACCACCTTTAATGTGACGAGGTGCCACTGCGATTTTTCCCAAAATCGCATACTGTGATGCATGACCTGCTGCTGGAATATTGCCCGGTACGCAATGAATAGTTGAATAAGCAATGGTCGCAAACTTTATTGCTTCTTTATATTCCGGCGGAATGCCGATTTCAGCAGAGGTTGTTACTTTAATATTATCCGGAACACGTTTCTGAATCTCTTTCATAATCTGAGGATTCTTTACTCCACCACCACTGGCATAAAGTTTGTCAGTAGATTTAATAATATCTTCCGGTACATTTTCTTTCATACTTCTTGCAACTGCTTCTCCTGTAAATGCACACGCTGTAGCAAGGAGATTTTCTTTTGGCAGGGCACTGAACTTCTGAATTGTTGCTTTAATATATTCTTCACTGTAGTCCTGTGACCATCCTGAACGCGGTACAGGTCTGTCCCAGAATGGATGATTCATAAAATGATCCATCAGACCTTTGTCTACTTTACCAGATGCTGCAATCGCGCCGTCTTTGTCATATTCCTTTCCAAACAAAACTTTACACATATAGTTTGAAATAATATTTCCAGGGCCGGTATCAAATCCAAACATTTTTCGTCTGTCTGCATTTGCAACATGCAGATTTGCAATACCACCAATGTTTAATGTCATGGTATATCCCGGTTTATCTCTGAAAAGAATGTAATCCAGATATGGCATCAATGGAGCGGCTGCACCACCGGAAGTGTGATCTGCCGGACGGAAATGTGTAACAGTATCAATATCTACCAGATTGGCAATTACAGATGTATCACCCATCTGTGTTCCACATGGATAATTTCCTGACAGCCAGCGTCCTACCCAGTCATCTTTTTCTTCTTTCGTCATTTTTGCAATAGCCGCATGATTTGGCTGTTCCTGATAAATTGTCTGTGTATCCAGTCCGAGAACCTTTATATCCTTTGAATCGATATTATTTTCTTTCATAAACTGAGCTGCTTTTTCTGCAAAAACTGCTCCACACAGATAATTAAGGCGATTCAGTCCAATCATATCCACCTTATTTACGAATGCGTCCTTAACAATGTCTGCCACTTCCTTAGGCCACTCATACGATCCTCCGCAGATAAAACGTGGGGCTTTCGGGAATCCGTCTTCCGCCATTTCGGTTTCAGCTAAAATTACATCGATTCCATCAAATGAAGAACCGCTGTTCATTCCCATAATTAAATCCATTTTTCTTCCTCCTTTTTTGTGATTTCTATTTGTAATCCTCACGGAATTACGTACATTATTTTGGTGCTGTACAGGATTTACGAATAATAAGTTCCGGTTTCAGTTTCTTACATTCATAATCTGTCGTCTCCTCAGGTTCACCGATAAGATCAAATAATCGTCGGGTTGCCTGTTTGCCGATTTCGGTAATCGGCTGCTCAATTGTTGTGATATCAAGAAGTTCGTTATACTCTTCGTCATCCCATACCAGAAGCGAGATATCCTTTGGAATCTGCATTTTTCGCTCTTTCAGATCAAGCAGTACACCACTACAGAGACTATTATTCAGAACATATAATGCTGTAACATCCAGATGTTCTTCTAAAAAGTTGTGACATACTTTTCTACTCATTTTATCTGACAGCTCATCTACGCTTGCAATAAGCGAATCATCAAATTCTACTTTTGCATCTGAAAGCGCCGCCCTGTATCCTTCGATACGTTCCTGCACTGTTGAAAAATTTGATGTCGCAATAATTCCGATTCTTCTATGTCCCATCTTTAAAAGATATTGCGTTGCATCATATGATGCTTCAAAGTTTTCACTTTGTATTACATCGCGATTAATATCCGGAATATTTCTGTCGACAAACACAATTGGCAATTTTCCAATATAGAATTCCCTGTATTTCTCATCCATGCTGCCGTCTGCTCTGTAAGCCGACATCAGAATTACTCCATCTACTTTTTTGCTACTTAAATCTTTCAAATGCTTTATTTCTTTTTCGATATCTTCGTGTGTCGTACAGATCAAAACATTGTATCCTTTTTTTTGCGCTTCTTTTTCTACCGCATATACAAGTGCTGTCGAATAAGTATTTCGAATACTGCCAATGACAACCGCTATCGTCTTTGTAGACTGTGATCTTAATCCTCTTGCGATAAGATTCGGCTGGTAATCCAGCTGTCTGACAGCTTCCAGTACTCTCTCTTTTGCTTTATCCGATACACTTCCGTAATTCCCGACAACTCGACCTGCAGTTGCTCTGGAAACACCTGCTAATCTGGCAACATCATCAATTGTAATTGTTCGTTCTTCACTCATATTTATCACCTTGGATAGTTTGAGAACGTTCTCAAATATCTTTAAAAATAATAGTTGATTGCGTTCTTGTCTGATAATTGAGAACGTTCTCAACTGATGGCTTTATCATATATTTTTTGTCAAAATTTGTCAATGGATTTTTTTTATGTTTTTAATGTTTGTGCATTATATATAATTTGGAGAATAAAATTTCTACTATATTTTTTTCCAAATCATGATCTCTTAATTTTTAAGAGACTTGTTACTCTCTCTATGTCAGACACATCCCACCTCGACGGATATATTTCTCATGTATATAATTTCATCTTTGCAGTTTGTTTTGTGATCAGAACATTCCTGACTTTTTAATAAACTACTTACAAAAAAAGCATCGGTTCAGCTGTGCTCTTGCTGTTTCCGATGCCATTTTGTAATAATTTGCACACTAACTTGCATCGATTCATAATCGACATTAAGAAACCCGATGCTTCTTGACTGGATTTCAACAATAATTGGCATCGAATCCCTGAAAATTGCCATGTCCCGATTCATCCAACCTGTCCGTACCGCACTGTATCTGAAATCTTCCCTAAATAATATCACTCGACCTTTTTCGACAATTATATGGAACTGTATGTGCTATACTTTCCATAATTTAATATATTTACCCAGGTAGCTGGGGGACGTGCTCTTCTCTTAATCCGAGCACCTTACGGAGGAGGTGAAGTTTATGAGCGATTACGAGACATTTATGATTATTTTAACTATTTCTAATCTAATTGTAGCTATACTTACATATGCCCATAAAAAATAGCCGTCCTAATCTTTGGCGAGAATTGACAGCTATTTTTTACTAATCTTATTTCGCCGGATTGGGTGACCAGCACTCACCTTCCAGCTCCCTTGTTAAACATATTATATGCTACTGCTTTATTTTTTTCAATCAATTCTTTAATTGAATTTATACAGGGAGAATCTTTAATTGCTGTGAACGGAATAAACAGTAACAATCTTTAAACATACACTCACCTTTCTATCCTATATACATCATTTCTCCGCGCTTTCAGAAGCGGAAGCTGTTCGCGGATTTCATTTTCATAATCGAGATCTGCTTCACAAATCAGAATACCCTCTCTTTCATCGAGCATGCCCCTGACTCTGCCCCATGGATCTGTAAATATGGAATGTCCCCATGAGATGTAGGAAGCCGCCGGGTTACGTGCCGGTGCACATCCCAGCATATAAATCTGGTTGTCCAGTGCACGGGCGCGGAAAGAAAGCTCCCAGTGTGCCGGTCCGGTCGTCATATTGAATGCTGCCGGTACAAAAATCATCTTTGCTCCGTCATTTACCATCATGCGTGCAAACTCCGGAAAACGGATGTCAAAACAGATCATCACACCCATCCTGCCAAATTCCGTATCAAATACCGTCCCACTGTTTCCCGCAGTAAGCGTATCGGATTCTTTAAAGCTCTGACCATCTTTTACATCAATATCAAACAGATGTGTCTTTCTGTGTTTTCCAATCTGCATTCCATTCCGGTCAAAAATGTAACAGGTATTGTACACGTGGCCTTCGTCGTCTTTTTCCGGAACGGAGCCTGCCACCAGATAAATGTTGTATTCTTTCGCATATGCAGAAAGAGCTTTCCACACAGAACCGCCCTCTTCTTCTGCGTATTCCGGGAATTTTTCCGTCTGGTAAGGACAGCAGAACATTTCGGGTAACACGACAAAGTCAACGTTCTGTGCTTTAATCTGTTCCAGATAATGTCTGACTGCCTTTATATTTTTCATCTTATCTTCTACTGTCGGCATCTGAATCGCCGCTGCACAAAATTTATTCATCCTACATATCCACTTTCAATACTTTACACACGCTATCCAATACATACCTCTCCGACAATGTCCATGGAAAAATATTCTTTCATCTCACGAAGATCGTCGGTCTGCCCAAGTACCCACATAAGCTTCGTCATGGCGGCCTCCGTAGTCATATCATATGCCTGAATCACGCCCTTTTCCAGCGCAACCCGTCCTGTTTCATATACGGACAGATTGCTTCCTTCATAACGACACTGGCTTCCTGCAAGGACGAGCATTCCTTTCGCGATAACTTCGCCGACCTTTCCTGTGAAATCATTTTTCAGGAAAGGCATTCCTCCCAGTCCGAATCCCTCAATATAGACAGCTTTATAACCTTTTTCATAGTACATATCCAGTATCTCCGGACTGATTCCCGGATAAAGCTTCAGCAGTGCAACCTTGTCTGAATACGCTGTCTGTGGTTTAAAGATTCCTTTTTTCTCTACAAGATTTTTCTCAAAAACGCGCAGTCCCAGTGAACTGATTTCTCCGACATATGGATAATTAATGCTTTCAAACGCATCAAAGCTCATTGTACGGACTTTGGACGCACGGCATCCGAGCATCACCTTACGGTTGAATGCAACAAAAACTCCCGGATATCCGCTGGCTGCCATATGGATTCCACACCGACAGTTTTCCAGCGCATCTGCAACCGGATTGGCAATAGAAAGCTGGCTTCCTGTCACAACTACCGGAATCGAAATATTCTGCAGCATAAAAGACAGCATCGCAGACGTATAGGCCAGCGTATCGGTACCATGAATCACCACAATCCCCTGATAATCATAACTTCTTCTTGCGATGAGTGTTGCAAGTCCGGTCCAGTCTTCTGGTCCGATATTGGAACTGTCAAGTGAGCAGAAATCCTCTGTTTCCAGCTCCAGATTTTTGGAAACCATACGCAGTTCCTCCAGCATATCGCCACTGCTCATTCCCGGCACAAGCCCATTGGAGCTCTTGACAGAAGAAAGCGTCCCTCCTGTATTTATGATCAGGATTCTCTTTGGCATACCTGAACCTCCATCATTTGTCATATTTTAACCAACAGTATTATTTTTCCGGCACGATTTCCAGCCAGTATCCGTCCGGATCTGTGATAAAGTAAATGCCCATTGCCGGATTTTCGAAGCAGATGCATCCCATTTCTTCATGTTTCTTATGAGCTGCTTCCATGTCATCTGTCGTAAATGCAAGATGGATCTCGTTATCACCGAGATCATAATGATCCTTTTCCCAGTCTCTCAGCCAGGTCAGTTCAAGTTCAAATCCGGTCTTGCCATCTCCAAGATATGCAAGAAGGAAGCTTCCGTCTTCGGCTTCTTTGCGGCGCACTTCTTTAAGTCCAAGTGCTTCTTCATAAAATCTGATTGATTTATCCAAATCCATAACATTGTAATTATAATGTGCAAACTGAAAACTCATATCATAATTCTCCTGTATAATACTTTTTATTTGTCTTCTTTTAATAATGTTTCAACGGCTATTTTAAACTCATACATTTTATCAATATACTCATTAACAATAGTCTGACAATGTTCTTTCACGATCAACCCATCATAATCATGTGGCAGTTGATTTCTTATTTTGAGCATGTCCATCCATTCATCGCCAGTAATCAGGTTTGCCTGAAATGACTGCCTGAGTACTTCTCTGGGTGATCCGGTGACAAATCCGGTTATCGCATAATACTGCACCAAAATATCTTTCATGACTTTCCATGTCAGATCGAATGTGATACTGAATTTTGCACTGGTTCCACTGATTACGAATGAATCTGACAAATCACGTTGTCTGGCTTCTGCCAGAGAATTCAGTGAATTTTTAAATGACTCAAACCTTCTTATAAATTTCTCGTCCATACTCTTTAATATCCTCCAATAATAACTGATTCTTACAGGTATCGAGATCAACAAGATCTATTTTATACAATGTTGGAATATTTTCCAGTTCTTCCTGTAATTCATAGATATCGTGTGAAACCACTCCGGACACCGCAATATCAATATCACTGCGTTCCGTTGCCGTTCCCTTTGCTCTGGAGCCAAACAAAATTATTTCCTGCGCACCGTACTTTCTGCATCGTTGTGTAATTTCCTCTATAACATCCTCAACTCGCATAATATTCTCCTTCTTCATTATATTATAGCAGATTTCACACCATTAATGAAAAACTGTCTGCACCAGTATCATGTACAGCACCGTTCCCCCACCGATACTGAGAAGTGTGTTCTTTTTCCATTTATGGATCCATACGATAAACAAAATCGCGATTGCCTCCGGCAGCCCGTGAGTACTGCTCGCCGGCACATCCTTGAGGCAATAGATCACAAGAAGACCGATTGCCGCATAAGGAAGAACCGTCCCCAGATATTTGACAAACTCCGGTGGATTTTTTCCTTCCGGAAAGATGATAAAAGGTATAAAACGTGTCGCCATTGTTCCAAGAACAACTGCTGCGATTGTAATGATTGCCTGTGTCGTTGTCATCGTCATTTCGCCTCTGCCTCCATCGTTTTCTTGCTGATTTTGCGTTCCGCGGTAAAACAGATGATGATAAATGCCATCGCCGGAACAATGAAGTTACTGCTTCCGAAAACCAGAAGACAGATTACCGGACAGATCAGCCCCACCAGCGCCGGGCGGTGATCCTTCGTCTCTTCCCACTGATTCAGAAACATGACGACAAACAGTGCAATCATGACAAATTCAATTCCGGTCGTATCAAAATGGATCACATATCCAAGTAGTGCGCCTGCAGTAGCCGCAGCTACCCAATAGACCTGGTTTAACAGATTGACGAAAAACATAAACCAGCCACGATCCACATCATCCGGCGGCGTCACCGTGCAGTTAACAGTAAAAGATTCATCGCACATACCGAAGATCAGATAGAATTTCTTCCAGCCAGTGTTCTTATATTTGTCCAGCATGGAAAGACCATAAAATAAATGTCTGGCATTAACCATCAGTGCCAGAAAGAATGCTGCGACCGGACTGAAGGCCGACAGCAACAGATTCGATGTTACAAATTCCATAGAACCCGCAAAGATAAACATACTCATAAAAAACGGATACCATACGGAGAAACCCTTACTTTGCATCATAAATCCATAGGACATACCCAGAAAAAGAAATCCTATACCTATAGGAATCGTATATGGAAATGCGGCTTTGAATGCTTTTTTCTTCATTTGCAAAATTACTCCTTGACATTTCATATGTATATGTATATATTTTATATATAAAATTTTTATATATAATTATTTTATATATTATTTATGGAGGTGATCGGATGTATTATCCCGTCTCAGCATTACTTATCGAGTTTTTGATTCTGTCTGTGGTCGACACGCAGGACTCCTACGGATACGAGATCAGCCAGACCGTCAAAATCGTCGCCGACATCAAAGAATCAACACTCTATCCCATTTTGAAAAAGCTTGAGAAGAACGCTTATCTGACAACCTACTCTCAGGAATTTCAGGGACGTAAACGCAAGTATTATTCTATCACCGATTCCGGCAGACAACAACTGTTGTATCTGCACGAAGAATGGATTTCTTACAGAGATACCATTGACGGAATTATTGAAGGGAGGATTCGAAATTGACCAGAGAAGAATATATGATCAAGTTAAAAAAATATCTTCGCAAACTTCCCAAACAGGATTACGAAGATGCAATTGAATATTTTAATGAATATTTCAGTGATACAGATAAAGCCGGCCAGCAGAAACTGATGGAAGAACTCGGCACTCCGAAACAGGCGGCCGCGGATCTTATGTATAATCTGCTTGACCGGAAAATTCAGGAGCAGGATGTTGCCGATGAAGACAGCGAGAAAAAGCAGGATAAAAAAGGAATCACTTTACTCGCTGTACTGGCGATCCTGTCCACACCTGTGACTGTCCCACTTTTTATTGCAATGCTTGCAGTCCTGCTGGCTGTTGCAATCTGCGTAGTCTGCGTGATCATCTCTGATTTCATCGCTGCCCTCAGTGTGTTACTGATTGGCGGAAAATTATTACTGCGTGGATTAGTTTCTTTCCCATATTCCCTCTCAGGAGCTTTAATGATAACAGGATGCGGCTTACTTGGAATCGGCTGTGCACTCCTTCTGTATATTCTCGGCATCTGTCTCTGCAAATGGATGGGTATGCTTCTGATCAAACTGGCGCAGTGCCTGGCAAGAAAGAGAGGTAAAAATCATGAAACAAACAAATAAACGTTTACTGGCTGCCGCTGGTATCTTCTGTGCTGTCGGAATCCTTTTCTTTGGTGTCGGTATCGCATCCGGCGGCAGAAATTACGTAAAAACGGCTGATCTGAATCGCATCAGCGGCACCGCAATGATGGATTCCAGTGACAGTCATGCCATCTTAAGTAAGACAGAAATCGACGCCTTTTCCTCTGTAAATGTCGATCTTAAGAATCTTGATCTGGATATAAAAGCATCTGATGATAACAAGTTTTATATCTCCTATAATATTGAAACAACTGACGGAATGCTTCCGCTTTCCTACCAGGTACAGAACGACGCATTAAACATTGTTGAGAAAAACGGGCACGAGTCCTCTTCCTATATTCATATTGATATTAACTTTCTTCAGGAAATGCTTGGACAGAGCCACGTGATTGAAAACTCCAACAAGGTAACTGTTTATATTCCAAAGAAAACCGACTTGAGTGGTTTTTCCTGCAAGATGGGATATGGTGATATAAATGTAGAATCTCTGAACACACATAAAGCAGAGCTTCAGAGTGAAGACGGTGATATCACAATTTCAGACAGCACCTTCAAAAATCTTGAACTCAGTGCCGATCTTGGTGATCTGGAAATCAATGATACTATACTTACTAATAGTCAGATTGAGATGATGGATGGAGATGTAAAAGCAGAAAATATTTCTTTCAGTGGAGAAAATGAATTTACAAGTGACCTTGGTGATATTACACTCAGCATTCCGAAAAAAACTCTTTCCACGCTTTCTATAGAGGCAGAAGCAAGTGAAATCAATATCCCGGAAGAACTCGGCAATGTCACGACCGATGAAGATGACACTCAGCTTATCAGTTCTGAAAATAAGGCACAGAATTCCCTGCAAATAGAAAACAAAGACGGCGATATCAAAATCACCGTAGAAAAGTAAGCACATCAAAATAAAGAAACACCTACAGAACCTGCCACTGGCAGCTTCCTTCGGATGCATGACAACTCAAAAAAGGGCTTCACACTAAAATGCGACAGCCCTTTAACTTCTCTCAGGCAACTTTACGAAGTGCCTCACAGGTTCTGTTATATTCTTTTTCTACTTCTGCAAAAAGATCTTCATAGCCATCCATGCTTCCGGCACGGAGCAGTTCGGTCAGATCCTTACTTGACGGATACAGATTATCAAATCCAAGATTCAGGCAGACACCTTTTAAGGTATGTGCCGCACGGAAAGCGGTCTCTACATCTTTTGAATCTAAAGCATCTTTCAGATTCTGAAAACTTGGATCATCCAGAAATTTCAGTGCAAATTTCTGTACAAGTTTCTCATTTACCAGTCTGCTCAGCACAGCATCAAAATCTAACCCTAATTCACCATAGCATTCTCTGATTGTCATAATTTTTCTCCTATTCTAAATATTTCCTCCGCATGTCACTCAGAATCTGGGTTTTGCCCCCCCCTTGAAAAATCGACAAGTTCCTCATTTTCAAGATTGGAATATTCTTTTTCAATGTTTTTTGATACTACATCCATAAAATCTTCTTTTGCATTCTCAAACTCTTTGAGTTCTGCCTTCTTTTCCCGTTTCTGAAACGGATTATTTTCCGGTGTGCTGGTCTTCATCTTACGTTTGATTCGATCCTGAATATCAAGCAGACACTCCAGAAGAATCGGGTTAAAACATCCACATTCTCCATTTATGATCATTTCTATCGCTTTTTCATGTGAATATGCTTTCTTATATACACGTTCACTGACAAGTGCATCATATACATCCGCCAGAGAAACTACCTGTGCAGAGATCGGAATCTCATCACCTTTCAGTCCATCCGGATAGCCTTTACCATCATATCGCTCATGATGCCATCTGCAAATCTGGTAAGCGACTTTCATCAGTTCTTCATCCTGATAACTTCCCATGTTTTCAAGAATTGATGCGCCAATAATCGTATGATTCTGCATGATCTTGAACTCTTCATCTGTCAGCCTGCCAGGCTTATTGAGGATCTTGTCATCAATACCGATCTTACCGATATCGTGCAATGCCGAAGCTGTCGTGATCAGAAGACGTTCTGACCAGGTAATATTGTACTTGTCTGTCTTCTGCACAAGACTTTCAAGAAGCATTCCTGTAAATATATTGATATTTAAAACATGACTGCCACTCTCTCCATTACGGAACTCAACTATCTGACTCAGAATACCGACCATCATACGGTTATTCTTTTCTTTCTCATATACCTGATTGGTGATCAGTGTGATCAGTCGCCTTTGTTTCGCATAAAGCTTGATCGTATTATATACTCTCCGGTGTACAACACCTGCATCAAATGGACGATTGATATAATCTGAAACACCCATTTCATAAGCTCTTCGAACAATTTCTGCCGAATCTTCACTGGAAATCATAATAACCGGGATATCTTCCAGATAATGATGGCGATTCATATAATTCAAGACACCAAATCCATCCATGCCCGGCATAACAATATCCAGAAGCACAAGTGAAATACCTGTTTCATACTTACGAAGCATATCAATACATGTGTCTCCACTGTCAGCTTCTATAATATCGTATTCCTCACTTAAAATCTCCGACAGAATCTCCCGGTTCATCTCGGAATCATCCACGACCAGAATCCGGTATTTGTATGCTTTTGATCCGTTATTATTTGCACTTTCCTGTTGCTCCTTCAGTTGTTCATCATGTTCGGTGACAACCATGTTTTTACAGGTTTTGGCCTGATACATAAACTGATCCGCCTTACGGATTGCCTGCTCAACCGTGTTTCCGAGACCGGACAGTACACCTCCGATACTTACCGATATACGAAGCTGTGAATATCCCGGGACTTTGGAGGAATGGACCTTTTCCTGTATCTGATTCAGCTTGTCTGCAAATGCCTGTTCCCCAATATCCGGCATAACAAGTAAAAACTCATCCCCACCCATACGAATCAGCATATCTGTCCGTCGGATGTTATCCTTAATAATACCAACTACTGTTGTAAGTACAAGGTCACCTGCATCATGGCCGAATGTGTCATTGTAGATCTTGAAGTCATCAAGATCGATCATTGCCACACCGGCAGACATATTAGAATTTCGGATACGCTCTTCGTAATAACGTCTGTTGTAAATACCTGTCAGTGCATCAGTGTACAGCTCCCGGTTATAACCGGAAAGCTGCTTGATAAGTTCATTCCTTCCGTCCTCATCCATGACTGCATCTGCATTCATCTGATTGATGAGTTCCATTACATAAGGTTTCCCGTCAATCTCTACATACTTCGAAATAACCTGATATATATTAGCATCCAGATATTCAAGTTTCAGCTGCTCATTTTTTTTACGAAAAGCTTCTCTGGAAGTACAGTTCTTACAATTGTTTCCCTTCTTCCAAAAAGAATAACATTTACACGGAAATCCCTCTGCATCCGTGACATCCGTTATATTTCCTGTTTCAAGTGTTTCTTCATCGAGCAAACGTACTACGTCAAATACTTTACTCAATTCCTTTATCATCACTTCTGATTCCTGCTGTGTCATCGCAGTACCTTTGTTCATTATTCATATCCTTCCTGTAGCAGACATATGCCTGCCTGTAATTAACTTGCTTCCGTCCACTATATAATATATTATTATAGCATTCTGTAATTTCCGCGTAAAGTTTTATCTTCCCACTGGAAAACGAAAAAGTGCATTTTCTCATATATTAAATTTGCACAAAATATTGAATGTGTTTTTATTGTTTTTGTACGAATTTTCTTTTTTTATTCAAATACACTTGCTTTTTTCTGTAAATAATAGTATAAATGAATTAAGATGTTTTGGGAATGTTCCCATATATGTATTTTCTTTATTTATAATCTAAAATCTTTAAAGAAAATATTTTTTTACCATTTTTTGGGAATGTTCCCATCTAAAAGAAAGGAGAACTTTTATGAAGAAAAAATTACTCTCTATCCTCCTCACTGCTGCTATGGCAACCACAGTTGTAAGCGGCACTGCTCTCATTGTAAATGCGGACTCTGAGGGCGATCTTTCCGGAAAAACATTTGCGATCGTAATCCGAAATTCCGGAAACCCATATGCAGAAAAAGAAGCTGACGGTTTCAAACAGGTTATTGAAGCAGCCGGCGGCGAATGCATTATCAAATCACCGGAAAAAGCAACTGCCGATGCTCAGATTCCTCTGATCCAGTCCCTGATTTCTCAGGAAGTTGATGCTATCGCTATTGCAAGTAATGACGTAAACGCACTGACAGCCTGCCTCCAGGATGCCATGGATGAAGGTATCAAAGTATTATCCCTTGATTCCAACGTTGTTCCGGAAGCACGTCAGACTTTTGTAAACCAGGCAGGTGTTACAGAAATCGGCCAGGCTCTCGCAGATGCTGTATATGATATTTCCGGTGGCTCCGGCGAATTTGCAATTCTTTCCGCAAGCAGCCAGTCAGCAAACCAGAATTCATGGATCGATGCAATGAAAGCTGTTATGGAAGATGACAAATACAAAGATCTGGATCTCGTTGAAGTCGCTTACGGTGATGACGAACCGCAGAAATCAACAGACCAGACACAGGCTCTTCTGTCCAAATACCCGGATCTGAAAGTTATCTGCTCCCCGACTACTGTTGGTATCAACGCAGCAGCCAAGGTTATTCAGGACAGCGAATCATCCGTTAAACTTACAGGCCTTGGACTTCCGTCCGAAATGTCTGCATATATCGGCGATGATGACAGCTCACCGTGTCCGTATATGTTCCTCTGGAATCCGGAAGACGTAGGAAAACTTTCTGCATACACAGCAATCGCTCTTGTTGACGGAACGATCACCGGCGCTGTTGGCGATACATTTGATGCAGGCGATATGGAAAACAGTCCATACACCATTCAGGAATGCTCTGACGGTGGTTCCGAAATTATCTTAGGACCTCCATACAGATTCGATCCTTCTAATATTGACGAATGGAAAGATGTTTATTAAAATCAGATTATACTCAAGCAGGCGGCGGTAAATATGTTGAGATTAAGACAGGACATTCCGCTTTTTCCGGGCGGACGCAAAAAAGCATTTACATTAAGTTCAGATGATGGAATCACACAGGATATACGTCTTACTGAGCTGATGCGTAAATATAGAATCAAAGGAACTTTTCATCTGAATTCCGGTCTGATGGGTGACCGCGACTGGCTGATACAGCCGGGTATCGATGTCAGCCATTACAAGCTCCGGAGAGATGAAATAAAGGAAGTCTATGATGGATTTGAAATTGCAGTCCATACAATGACACATCCCGACCTGACTACCGTTCCTTCTTCCATGGCAGCCTGGGAAATATCCGAAAATAAGAGAGATCTGGAAGCTCTGATCGGACATCCCATTTCAGGTATGTCATATCCGTTCGGAACTTATAACGATTCCGTTTTGGAAACGGTGCGAATTTGTGGAATACTTTACTCCCGAACAGTCATTACTACTGATGATTTCCGTTTGCCTGAGAATTTTCTCACCTGGCATCCTACATGTCACTACTGTGCCGACAACCGTATGGAGCTTGCAGAGAAATTTCTGGAGGACAACGCAGACGAAGAATATCTTTCACCTTCCCTCTTTTATGTGTGGGGACATGCTTACCAGCTGGATGCCTACCAGGACTGGGAGGGAATCGAAAACTTCTTCGCCAGACTCGGAAATAAAGAAGATATCTGGTATGCTTCAAACATAGAAATCTGTCAGTACATCCTTGCAGTCAGAAGTCTTGTATATTCTTCTACCGGAGATTACATTTTCAATCCGACCTGCACAGATGTATGGCTCATGATCGATGGCAGACCATATCAGATACCTTCCGGAAAAACAGTTTCTATCCCTTGGAAACACACAAATGACTGATAAGGAGAATCTATTTTGAAAAAACAGTTTCATACTGAAGAAGTTATCAAAAGAGAGCAGGCCCGTATGCAAAAACGGGCCTGCCGTCCGCATTTATACGGAAAAAAAATAACCGTTCCGACAAGAAACGGTTCCATGCATGCTTTTGTTTATAACAGTAAAAATCTTCATCCGGGATATCTGATCGTAGAAGTTCACGGTGGCGGGTTCATGTACAATACTGCTGCCGATGATGACGACTTCTGCCACTTTATTCATCAGACTCTCGGAATTCCCGTGATCGCATGCGACTACAGCCTTACACCGGAACATCCATTCCCGACAGGTCTTGAAGATGTCTATGACTGTGTGCTTCATGCTCTTTCTATGAAAGAACTCAAAGCTCAGCCGGACAGAATCATTCTCTGGGGACACAGTGCCGGGGCAAATCTGGCTGCCGGAGTAGTCTATATGTCCAGAGAAGAACATCAGTTCACGCCCTGTATGCAGATTCTGGATTATCCGTATATGGATCCATATCGCAGTTCCACAGAGCGTAAACCAATCAAAAACTCTGTCTCCGGCAAGCTGATGGATACTTTTGCCCACTATTACACAGAGTCTTCGGATGAACTTCGGAATGTACTGATCTCACCGGTTCTTTTTCCTGCTGAGACATTTACTGATATGCCGCGTACTTTCATTCTCCTGTGCGGCCGTGATAATCTGAATGAAGGAGGCAAAAAATACGGTCTTCTTCTCCGCAAAGCAAAAGTTCCCGTAACATTTTATTATGTACGGGAAGCTCTCCATGGTTTTATTGAAAATCACTTTAATTATGAATATATTCCGGTAATCACCAAAATGCAGATTACACGCAGACAGCATGAACTTGCTGAAAAATCTGTGAAGCACATCTGCCGCTGGATTACCGGGCAGATCAAAGATCTGTAGTCGCCCGCAAAATAAGATTTCCCGGGAAGACTACTTTATCTTCGATTTCCCGACCATCCAGTTTTGCAATAATGATCTCTGCTGCCTTCTGTCCGATCAGTCGAATTGGCTGACTGATCGTCGTCAGCGGCGGCTGGATCAGCGAACTGAGTGAAATATTATCAAATCCTATCACATTTACCTGTTCAGGTATACCAATTCCATCTTTTTGAAATTGCTGTACACATCCGATTGCCAGCGCATCGATTGCCGCGATCACGGCTTTCGGCGTTTCATCCAGTCCTTCATAGTACTTTGCGGCATCCGCTCCAAGCGCGATATAATCAGGTTCTGTGCTCTGTTTCGCCTGATAGACATATTCTTCCCTGAAAGGGATTCCACAGTCTCTGAGACCCTGCAGATAGCCTTCATAGCGGTCTTCTATGACACTGATATCTGTGGTATTACGGATATATCCGATCGTTGTACGCCCCTTTTCATAAAGGTAATGTACAGCCTCCCGATTGCTTTCAAATCCATCTGTATAAACGTAAGAAACCGGCTCATCTTCCTGAAACAGATGATTCGTATAAACGACCGGAAGCTTCTGCGAAAGCGACCGCAGATAATTCAACATTTTTTCACTGTTTGAATAGGTATTATAAATAATTCCATCAACGTTTCTTTTTAAGATTTCTTCGGTATATTCAATCTCAGAGCGACGGCTTCCCTCGGTGTTGCAGACAAACACCATATAGCCGTATTTCAGAGCAGTGTCTTCTACACCCCTGAACAGCTCATTATAGAAGATATTCGTATATTCCGGCACAACCATTGCAATCGTCTTTGTCTTGCCTGTACGGATTCCCTGCGCCAGATAACTCGGTGTATATTTAAGATCCCGAATTGCCTTTTCTACGGCCTCACGGGTTGCTTCTTTTACACCGCTTTCCCCGTTCAGAACTCTGGAAACGGTTGACTTTGAGACACCGGCGGCTTTCGCTACATCAAAAATTGTACTCATAGATTTTTCCTTCTATTTAACATTTCTTCTTACCTCATTGTACTGAATCTCCTCACGCTCGTCAAACGAATTTACAGAATATCTGTACGAAATTTTTATGACTGTTCACAGCTATTTTCATCTGGAAGAAACTCCTTTTTTGTGGTACTCTAGGTAGGTACATTTACATCGTTACAATTATATGTTTACAATTTATTATTCAAAAATTTTGATGCAGAAGGGAGAATAAAAATGCTTCAGGATGATTATATACTGCGCCAGATCCGTGAAATGGTGCGCGCCGTCATGAAAATGTTGTTTCAGGTGAGTGCCCCTGAACTGACTCCGGAAGTCATTGAAGATAAAAACGCAAGACAGACTCTGGAATCTCTGACTTCCCTTGCCGATGAAGGCAAGATTGACGAAGCCGAAAACAGATTATACGAAATGACCTGTGACGGAGACCGTCAGAATCTGGAGATTGGACTTCTTTTCTATTATGAACTGAATGGAAAAGATGACGAATTTCTCGAGGCAAACAATTTCAGCCGCGAGGAGATCATGATGGGAATCCAGGATCTCGCAGATCGCTACAACTTAAGCGGGATTGCGGAGGCTTTCCGTACTGAAATTCTGTAAATCAGGAGCGATATATAATGAACAAAAAAGAAATATCCGAAATTAAAAAACAGTTTTCGCCAAACAACTGCGCGATCACACGAATCTGCGGCTGCTACGTTGACGGTGAAAAAAACAAAAAGACCGAACTGAAAGAAGCTTTTCTCTCTCTTTCTGAGGAAGAAATGTTCAAATACTTTGAAATATTCAAGAAAACTCTTTCCGGAACCATCGGCAAGAACCTGATCAACATGGAGTTTCCTCTCGATCAGGAAAAAGAGGGCGGCACACAGGAATTTCTTATGAAACTCCGTGGCAGCAAACTTCAGGACAATTCCATTCTGGAAGAATTTTATGATAAAATCATCGAAAACTATGATTACGGCGAGAACTATTATATTATTCTGATCCATGCCGTTTATGATATCCCGGGCAAATCCTCCGACGGCCAGGAAATGTTTGATGCTTCTGATGAGATCTACGATCATATCCTCTGCAGTATCTGTCCGGTCAACCTTTCCAAAGCGGGACTGTGCTACAATGCAGAAACCAACAACATCGAAGACCGTATCCGTGACTGGATCGTGGAAATGCCGGATCTGGGATTCCTTTTCCCGGTATTTAACGACCGCAGTACAGATATTCACGGACTTCTGTATTACACCCAAAATGCCGAGCAGCTTCGCAGTACTTTCGTAGATGAAATGTTCGGATGCACGACTCCGCTCTCTGCGGGCGGACAGAGAGATTCTTTTAATGCGCTCGTAGAAGAAACTCTCGGTGATGACTGTGCTTACGATACCGTTATGAACATCCACGAAAAGCTCAATGAATGGGTGGAATCACAGAAAGATTCTCCGGAGCCTGCTGTCCTGACCAAACCGGAGGTAAAACGTCTCTTTGAAGAGTGCGGCGTAGAGGACGAAAAACTCGAAACATTTGATCAGACTTATGAGGCAATTGCAGGCGAAAACGCCTCTCTCATGGCAAACAATATCACCAACACGCGGCGTACAGAGATCAAGACACCGGATGTTGTGATCCATGTCGACCCGGACCGTGCGATGCTGATTGAGACACAGGTCATTGACGGACGCAAATGCATTGTAATCCCAATGGAAGGTGACGTCGAGATCAATGGAATCCATGTTTCCGGTGGAAACGGCGGAAGTTCCGAAGATGATCCGGAAGAATTCTGATCGTATATCGTAAAAGGATGACAGGTTTTCCTGCCATCCTTTTTATGTTTATCTTATTTGATTATTCGTAGATTCCGTTTACAGTGACATCAAATACTGCTTCTTTTCCTGCAAGATCTGTTGCCTGATAATCATCCGGGAAAGTAACTTTTACTTCTACTTTATCTCCAGGATGTGCACCGATCAGCTGCTCTTCGAAGTTATCAATGTATGAACCGGAACCGATCACCAGATCTGTACCATTTCCGTCTGTACTTCCACCGTCAAATGCAACATCGTCAATCTTTCCTACATAGTCAATATTGACTGTATCGCCATCTTTGACTTCAAGGGATGAATCAGTGTCATAGGAAGGTGCTTCTGTAACTTCCGGAGTAGCTGTAGCATCTGCTGCTTCCATTACCTCCGGTGTCTCAGTAGCGTCTGCTGCTTCTGTTACCTCTGGTGTTTCAGTAGCGTCTGCTGCTTCTGTTACCTCCGGTGTTTCAGTTACTTCTGCTGTCTCGTCTGTAGTGTCTTCTGCTGCTGTCTGAATTGTGAATTTATGATTGTCTGTAACTTTCAGTGTCTTCAGAACTTTCTTCTCAACTTTGATGTCAGCTTCATCCAGCCATTTGTCTGTAGTCTCTGTATACAGCTCATTTTCTCTGGTAGAGATAATGGATTCTTTCTTTGTAGCTGTCGCATCTTCGTCGTTTACTTTGTCAAGTTTGACTACGTAGTAAGCAGAATCTGCCTCAATAACATCCGGGCCGACTTCGCCGTCTTTCAGTGTACGGAGAACTTTCATTACCTCATCCGGATAATTACTGGAAGATGCTGTAGTCTCATCTTCGTCATCAGATTCCTCTTCTGACGCATCTTCATTTGTATCAAAAGAACCGCTCAGTACTGTATAAGAGTCATCTACGGATTTTGCAATTTCACCGAAATCTCCATCTGGATCTGCATTCAGTCCGTCAAGGATCTTCTGCGCATCTTCTTTTTTCTGTTTGATCTCATCATCGCTCAGGTCAGATGTACTGATGCTTACATAGTTAAAAGAAGACTGCTGTGCTTCCTCATCAGAAACATTCTTGTCTACGTCTGCAATGATCGGATCATGCATTCTGCTCTTATATGTCTCAAGTTCCAGATATGTCTTCACCTGATCTTCTGTAACTGCCAGAGTTTTCAGGGTGTCTTCTGTATTTGCGCTCATAAAGGCTGCTGCCGCATCGGCGATTGCCTTCTCGTCATCTTCTGTGATCTCTACATCATAATCAGCTGCTTTTTCCTTAAGGATACACATCAGCTCAATATCTTCCAGAGCCTGCTCCACTGCCTGCTCGCCATAAGTCTTGCCTTCCTCTGCCTCTGTACCCCAGATAGAATAATCAGATCCGCCCATAAAGCTCTTGTACATCGCTTCTGCCTGCGCCTGACCCTCTCTGACAGAAAGGCTTAACATACCGAGCGGGATCTCTGTACCATCTACAGTTGCAACTGTCTTTGTTCCATCTAATTCTTTTTCACCACAGCCTGTGAGCATTCCTGCTGCCATCACACCGGCAAGCGCTACAACTGCTGTTTTCTTTGTCATTGTTTTCATTTTATCCTCCATCACTGCATGAATTCATATAAATAAGAGTATAAACTTTTTTCCCCGACAGGGCAAGAAAAATCACAAAAACCAGCTATTTTCACTGATATTTCACAGTTTATACTCTTCATGCAGCCGGTTTTATTCTTCTACAAGCTGTTCAAGCTCTGTCAGCAGATCCGTAAGGGCTGTCAGCACATTTCCGCTTCCCTCCGGTGTAAATAAAATCTTCGGTTCCTGCTCGTTTTTGAACTGAAGACCGCGTCTGTATTTCTGCATCAGTGCAGGGAATCCAACCGGATTCAGTTTTGCATTTTCATACAAAGTGATCTTCATATCTCTTCCGATCTGTTTGATTTCTGTCACATAACAGCGATGTGCAAGCGCTTTCAGCCGCGCAATGGAAAGCAGGTTCATTACTGCCTTTGGCATCTCGCCAAAACGGTCCAAAAGTTCTTCCAGCATATCGTCATAATCCTGCTGTGTCTCGATCCCGGCGATTCGTTTGTAAATATCCAGCTTCTGATATTCGTTGCTGATATAAGAATCCGGTATAAACGCATCCATGTTCAGATCGATCGTCGTCTCGAAATCTTCCATCGTGTGAATGCCCTTCGCTTCTTTGACCGCCTCACTGAGCATCTTGCAGTAAAGGTCATAACCGACCGCATTCATATGTCCATGCTGCTCTGCCCCCAGAAGATTTCCCGCTCCTCGAAGCTCCAGATCACGCATCGCAATCTTGAATCCACTTCCGAGATCCGTATATTCGCGAATCGCTGACAGACGCTTTTCTGCTGTTTCTTTCAGCATGGTATTTCTGCGGTACATCAGAAACGCATATGCCGTACGGTTTGAGCGTCCGATTCTTCCTCGCAGCTGATAAAGCTGTGAAAGTCCATATCTGTCTGAATCATGTATGATCATGGTATTTACGTTGGAAATATCCAGGCCTGTCTCAATGATCGTAGTCGAAACAAGCACATCGATATCTCCATTGATGAATGCAAACATGACAGCTTCAAGTTCACGCTCGCTCATCTGTCCGTGTGCAAAATCCACCCTCGCCTCCGGAAGAAGTTTCGCGATTCTGGCAGCCACATCTGCAATGTCATTGACACGGTTATAAACATAATATACCTGTCCGCCTCTTCGAAGCTCACGGTTAATCGCCTCACGGACGGTCTCTTCATCATACTCCATAACGTACGTCTGGATCGGCACACGGTCCATCGGCGGCTCCTCCAGGACACTCATATCACGAATACCGATCATACTCATATGAAGGGTTCGCGGAATCGGTGTTGCCGTCAGTGTCAGTACATCGATGTCTTTTTTCAGCTGCTTGATTTTTTCTTTGTGGGCCACGCCGAAACGCTGCTCCTCATCAATGATCAGAAGTCCTAAATTTTTGTATTCTACATCCTTTGAAAGTACACGGTGCGTACCTACGACAATATCTACCTGCCCTTTTTTGAGATCTTCGATGGTTTTTTTCTGCTGTGCAGGTGTACGGAAACGGCAGAGCAGGTCCACACGTACCGGAAACTCTTTCATTCGCTGAATAAAAGTATTATAAATCTGCTGTGCAAGAATCGTTGTAGGAACGAGATAGACTACCTGACGGCTCTCCTGCACCGCTTTAAATGCGGCACGAAGTGCAACCTCTGTCTTGCCGTAGCCGACATCACCGCACACAAGACGATCCATGATCTTTGTGCTTTCCATGTCCCGCTTCGTATCTTCGATGGCAGAGAGCTGATCCTCTGTCTCCTCATACGGAAACATTTCTTCAAACTCCCGCTGCCAGACAGTGTCAGGGCCACAGACATAGCCTTCTTTTTCCTGACGTACCGCATAAAGTTCGACCAGCTCACGGGCAATGTTTCGGACTGCACCTTTGACCTTTGATTTGGTCTTTTTCCATTCCTGACCGCCGAGGCGGTTCAGTTTCGGGGGCTTCGCAGTCTCCGCCCCGGAATATTTCTGCAGTGCATCAAGCTGTGTTGCAAGAATATAGAGGTTACTTCCGTTTCGGTATTCAATCTTGATATAATCCTTCGCAACCTTGTCGACCGCAACCTTTTCGATACCACGATAAATGCCGAGTCCATGCTTTTCATGGACAACAAAATCACCGATCGACAATTCAGAAAAGTCCTGAATACGCTTTCCGTTATATTCTTTTTTCTTTTTGCGCTTCTTCTGCTCTTTACCGAAAATATCCGTCTCTGTGATCACTGCAAATTTGACCATCGGGTATTCAAACCCTTTTCTCGCATGGCCATAAGCAACCATGATCTCGCCAGGTTCCAGAATGCGATCCGAATCTTTCCCGTAAAAAGCGCTTAAACCTTCGTCCTGCAGATCTTTTGCGAGACGTTCGGCACGGGTTCTTGATCCGGAAAGAAGCACGATCCGGTAGCCCTCTTTTTTGTACTGTTTCAGATCCTTTACAAGAAGCTCAAAGCTGCTCTGGTATGAATTCATGGATTTTACGGTCAGATTAAACTGCCCTGTGATCTTCCATCCGGATTTACGCGGATCAAGAAGGGAAAGCCCGATACAGTTACGTCTGTTGAGCTTTTTGCACAGTTCTTCCCAGGAGCACATCCAGTTACCGGAAAGTGTCGTCTCGCCTTTTTCCTGACGGTTCCGGCAGCTCTGCTGAAATTCTTCTTCGACTGCCTTCGCATTTTCTTCCAGATGATTTAATTCATCCAGAAAGAGCATCGAATCTCCGTCTTTGAAATAATCAATAAAAGTAACCTCGCCCTTTTCGATCGGCTGCTCTGCTGCCGGATAGATCATAATCTCATCCAGATTTTCCAAAGATCTCTGGCTCTGTGCGTCAAAGCTTCGGATGGAATCAATCTCATCTCCCCAGAGTTCGATTCGCCATGGATTTTCTTCGGTAAGAGAATAAATATCAATGATACCACCTCTTATTGAAAACTGTCCCGGCATCTCTACCTGTCCGACGCGCTCATATCCCATATGAACCAGTGCTGCTGTCAGTTTGTCCATATCAAGGCTGCTGTCATTACGGAAATGTATGAGCTGTTTTTCAATCTTTTCCAGCGGAAGTAGATAATCCATACAGCCATCAATACTGGTAACGACCGTAATCTCCTCCTGCCGTTCCAGAAGCGCACGGACAACCTGCATGCGCTGACGTATCAGAAGGTTTCCGTGAATATCTGCCTGAAAGAAGAGCAGATCCTTTGCCGGATAATAATAAACACGCTTATCATAAAAGCGGTAATCCTCGTAAAGATCTTTTGCTGTCTTTTCATCTGCCGCAATTACCAGATGAGATGGAAAAAGCCCGGAAAGCCCATACATAAGATGAGCTTTCTGGGACTCTATACAACCACTGACTTCCAGAATTCCATGATTCTTTTTTGCCTGTTTTTCAATTTCTTCGATCTCTGCAAGACTTTGCAGAGGCTGCAAAAATGTTTTCATACATTCCCCGTTTTCTTGTTATATTCATTCATGGCTGCGTCCACGCTGTCTGTCAGAATCAGTTCAACTGCTTTGCACGCTCTCTCCTGCGCTTCTTCGACAAGGGCACGGTCATCCTTATCAAATCTTCCCAGCACATAATCAGCCAGATCCCAGCCCTTTGGCTTCGCACCAACGCCAACCTTGATACGCACAAAGTTCTGTGTTCCGAGCTGCTGTATAATGTGTTTGATTCCGTTATGACCGCCCGCACTGCCTTTTTTGCGGATGCGGAGCTGTCCCGGATCAAGATCAATATCATCATAAACGACGATCATCTCTGTCTCCGGATCGATCTTGAAGTAGTTTGCCATCTCCCGGATCGGTCCGCCGCTTAAGTTCATATAGGAAAGCGGTTTCATCAGGATCACTGGCTGTCCGCCGATTCTTCCCTTTCCGTACATGGCATTAAATTTCACGCCTGCCTGCGGAACCTGATATTCTTCCACAAGCTTGTCTATTACATCAAATCCCATATTATGGCGTGTCGCTTCATACTGCCTTCCGGGATTTCCCAAACCTACGATCAGATACATTGTTATTTCCTCACTGTGTTAATTAAAGTAAACCATCTCATCTGCCAGCGGCTCACAGGTCTCCACGTATTCTGCATCCAAAACAATGCCCTCTTCGCCCTGGTATTCGTTACGCTTCTCAATACCGACTTTTGCAGTGACTTCTACCCACTGTCCGGCTGTGAGCTTCGGTGCATAAGCACTCTTACATACATAGCCGAGGAAAGTCGTATCGTCCGCACAACAGGTCATGGCTGTACGTCCCGGAACAAAGAATTTGCTTCCCATTCCGCGCGGTTTCATGACTCTTGCTTTGAATTTGACGGTTTTACCCTCGTAATTTTCCGGATGATCCATCGCATCAACAAACCAGATACCATAATCTTCAGGCAGAATCTCGATAACCGGTGCGTTCATATCGAATGGCATCTCATCCTGGAAGATATCACCAAGTTCGCCTTCTTCATCCTCAAAAATGACTTCGGCTCTCTGGTTTGCAACTTTGATTCCACGGCGGTAAGTCGGAAGCGGATCTTCCTTCTTGCAGCGGTTAAAGATAACCATATCTGTATTTTTGATCATATCCATAAAAATGGATTTCATATTTGCCATATACATCTGAAAAGTGCTGCCATCGACACATGTGATCTGCTGTTCGACTCCCCAGCCTTTCGGAAGCTGCATCTTCTCAAAATTACTTACCAGCCACATGCCATTATATTCTATGATGACACGCTCCGGCTGATGAAGAATATCCATTGCAACAAGGCGGTCTGTTGTAAAATCTTCTTCGTTTTCGATGACTTCCACAACCGTATTGTTTGCTTTCAGAATTGCCGGATCATATTCTTCTTCGCCCTCTTCACAGAGGATCAGAAGTGTTTTTCCGTCTGTGTGAAAATAATCCTGCTGGATCGTGAAGCTTAAGAACGATGTTTTACCGCTCTCCAGAAAACCGGTCATTAAATAAATCGGTACTGTGATTTCATTCATGATCTGTATTATCCTCCATCATTACAGGCCAAAAAGTTCAGCCAGTTTGTCCTCTTTCAGTTTTGATCCGATTACGCAGAGACGGCCTGTGTATTCCGGTGCGCCTTCGCGGATCTCTGTTTCTTCAGGAACCATATCAAAGTAGATCCATGTTCCATCTTCTGCCGGAAGCATACCTTTTGCACGAAGAATGATACCATACTCGTCTGATGCAGAAAGAGCTTCAAGCATTTTCTCAAGATTTTCTCTTGTAAATTTCCTGATTGTCTCACGACCCCAGCTTGTAAATACTTCATCTGCATGATGATGGTGATGGTCATGATGATCATGTCCGCATCCACATTCATGGTCATGGTCGTGATGATGCTCATGTTCTTCGTGATTGTGATCATGTCCACATCCGCATTCATGGTCATGATGATGCTCATGTTCTTCGTGATCGTGATCATGTCCACATCCGCATTCATGGTCATGATGATGCTCATGTTCTTCATGATCATGATGGTGATGTTCGCCATGTTCATGTACATGTCCGCATTCCGGGCATACTTCCTCTTCTTCCATCAGTTCCTGCGCAAGGGATACCGGATGTTCCATAACATCAAGAAGTTTCTTTCCGTCCAGTTTTTCAATCGGTGTAGTGATGATTGCAGCTTTTGCATTGATCTCACGGAGAAGTTCCAGAGATGCCTGTGCTTTCGCTTCATCTACGATATCTGTACGGCTCATGATGATTGCTCCGGCATATTCTACCTGATTATTAAAGAACTCACCAAAGTTTCTCATATACATTTTGCATTTCTTTGCATCGACAACAGTTGTGTAGCTGTTCAGTACAAGCCCTGTCTCTTCTTCAACACCCTGTACAGCCTTGATAACATCAGATAATTTGCCGACACCGGATGGCTCGATCAAGATTCGGTCCGGATGATATTTGCTGATTACTTCTTTCAGAGATGCACCAAAATCACCAACCAGTGAGCAGCAGATACATCCTGAATTCATTTCACGGATCTGAATTCCTGCTTCTTTCAGGAAACCACCATCAATACCGATTTCACCGAATTCGTTTTCAATCAGTACAACCTGCTCACCCTGAAATGCGTCTTTCAGAAGCTTTTTGATCAGTGTTGTTTTACCGGCTCCAAGAAATCCGGAAATAATGTCAATTTTAGTTTTTTCCATGGTTGCATTTCCTCTCTTTCTGCCCGAAGACAAAGTAACTCTTGTTTATTTGTTTTATGTCGCTAACTCATAACGTAATTTAACCAGGAGGCATTTATACCCCCTGGTTATAATGTCCACAGAGACTCTTATTATTCATTAAGATCAGCCATTGATCATGAAGCTGAGAAGTTTGTCGATATCTTCTTTCTCATATGCAACGATCTCAAGTTCCGGAATTTCTCCGCCGGAGAAGATGTTTGCAAGAGATACATACTGGGAAAGTTTGGATTTGAGGTTCAGTCTGTCTCCTTCACCTGTTACCAGTTCTACCTTACCGCTGCAGCTATCTACTACTTCGAAGAATTTTTCAATGTCTTTAATATTGGATACTTTCATTTTTGTTTCTCCTTTCAGAATTTTATTATTTAAATTATATATTTCTTAGCTATCTCATACCTTTCGGTCGCGTTCAGTATAACCTATCTTCACAGAAAAAGCAATGGCTTTTACACACAATTAACCAGTGATTTTACCCTCGCTTTTGTACAGGATTAATAAGTAAATACTGCGACTCCATATCCCGGGAGAGAATAATTGAACGAATATTCTCTGTGATCGCATTCCTGTTCTTCTGCTTTGAAAATCTTTGGTTTGTCGAGAAGTCCGTTTTCATCCATGATCAGCTTGTACTGTTTTTTCTTCGGAACACCTACACGATAGTCTGGTCTGTCGACCGGTGTGTAATTTACCACAAACAGAAGATTATTTCGCTTCGTCGGTGATTTTCTTATCAGGCTGAAAATGCTTCTGTATGCATCATCCGCATTGATCCATTCAAAGCCTTCCGGATCATTGTCAGCTGCATACAGTGCCGGGTACTTCGTATACATATGAAGAAGTGTCTTCACAAAATTCTGAAGATCCTGATGCTTTTCTTCTTTGAGGAGATACCAGTCAAGTTCTCTCTCCTCACTCCATTCACGGAGCTGCCCGAACTCCTGTCCCATAAACAAAAGTTTCTTGCCCGGATGGAACAACATAAATGCATATGCAGCTTTCAGATTACGGAACTTATCATCCGGATATCCAGGCATCTTGTTGAGCATTGAGCATTTCAGATGAACAACCTCATCATGAGAAATAACAAGTACATAATTTTCACTGTATGCATACGTCATGGAGAAGGTCATCTTATTGTGATTGTCTTTACGGAAATACGGATCCAGCTTCATGTATTCAAGGAAATCGTTCATCCAGCCCATGTTCCACTTCAGCGAGAAACCGAGTCCACCGTCCTCTGCCTTACCGGTAACCAGCGGCCATGCCGTTGATTCCTCTGCAATCATGACAGTACCATGATTCCTGCCAAGCACAACTGTATTCAGATGTTTGAAAAATTCGATTGCTTCGAGATTTTTGTTGTCACCATATTTATTGGCAACCCATTCCCCATCTTTCTTGCCGTAATCCAGATACAGCATGGATGCAACCGCATCGACACGCAGACCGTCTACATGGCATTCCTCTATCCAGAAAAGCGCATTGGCGATCAGGAAGTTTTTGACCTCCGGCCGGCCGTAGTTGTAAATCTTCGTTCCCCAATCCGGGTGCTCTCCCTGTCTCGGGTCTTCATGTTCATACACAGCCGTTCCGTCAAAGTTTGCAAGTCCGTGTGCATCCTTCGGGAAGTGTGCCGGAACCCAGTCAAGAATAACACCTATCTTGTTGCGATGAAGATAATCTATCATATATTTGAAATCTTCTGCTGTTCCGTAGCGGGAAGTCGGTGCATAATAACCGGTTACCTGATAGCCCCAGGAGCCGTCAAATGGGTGCTCTGCAATTCCCATCAGTTCGACATGGGTATATCCCATTTTCTTTACATAAGCAGCCAGCTCATGTGCCAGTTCGCGATAATTGTAAAATCCCGGATCGTCCTCATCCTTTGCTTCATGTTTCTTCCATGAACCGGGATGAACTTCATAAATTGCCATCGGACTCTTTTTCTCATTAAATTCCGGACGGTGTTTCATCCAGGTAGTATCTTTCCATTTATAACTGGAAATATCTGTAATTCTGGATGCTGTTCCCGGACGAAGCTCCGCTTCATTGCCATATGGATCGGCTTTGTAAATTTCCTCACCGTGATAACCGATAATATAAAATTTATAAAGGTCACCAATCTTTGCCTCAGGTATAAAAGTCTCATAGACTCCGATCGGTCCTGTCTTCTGCATCGGGTTCTTCTGAATATCCCATTCATTAAAATCACCCACTACAGAAACAGATCTGGCATTCGGTGCCCACACCGCAAAATAGACACCTTTTTTGCGTCCCCGCATCGTAGGATGCGCTCCGAGCTTTTTATAAATATCATAATGGGTTCCCTGTCCGAACAGATACTGATCCAGCTCTGTAAACTGCAACTTCTCTCCCATTCAAACGTACCTCCCTTAATTGTTAATTTGTTACTTTCTGATTCTTCATCGGCATTATGCACATGATTAATGCCAATCTTTCGTATTTTTATAGACACATTATACCAATCCATATAGTTCCCGTCAATTAAAACAACAAGAAGTCTGTAAGAAAAAAACTACAGAAAACGTAAAAAAAGAGAACTTGTCCGGCAAGAACGTATCTGTACTTCCCTGCCATTCATGTCCTCTTTTGTAAGTTACTTTATTTCGTATTACTCCTCCGAATAATCGCCTTCATCATAACTTCCGTCATCGTAGGAGCTGTCATCTGAATATCCGTCATCGGAACTTCCGTCATCGTAGGAACCATCATCTGAAGATTCATCATCGGAAGAGCCATCGTCAGAACTTCCATCCGATGTATCTGTACTTCCGTCATTAGAAGTATCCGTACCATCTGTGCTTTCATCACCGGATGTATCTGTGGTATTTCCGCTGTATCCTGCAACGATCCCCTTCTGCAGGGAGCTGTCCCAGAAATCAGAATAATTGGCACCCTGTAAGGTAACTCCCTTCGCTGCTGCCAGCTCGCTGACAGTCATCAGCTTATATCCTTTCTGCACGAGTTCCGGAATCATCTTGATTGCCGCCTGTACAGAAGGTTCATGAATATCATGCATCAGAATGATGGAACCATCTGTAAGGTCACCATTCATAACTTCATCATAGTCCTTGTTTACATCCTTATAACTCCAGTCCAGAGAATCCAGTGACCATGTAAAAAACGGTTTACCTACAGTAGAAATGATATCATCACTCCAGTTGCCATAAGGTGCACGTGCCACGCTTGCTTTCTGTCCACAGGCTTTTTCCAGTGCTGCATCTGTATCGGAAAACTCTTTTGCCACAGAGTCCATACTCAGATTATAAAGATTCGGGTGATCCCAGGAATGGCTGCCGATCTCACAGCCGATATCCGCCATACGCTGTACTGTGGATTCCCAGCTTCCTACATTCTGTCCAAGCATGAAGAATGTCGCATGTGCATTGTTTTCTTCCAGACAATCAAGAAGTTCATCAGTGTATTCTCCCGGACCATCATCAAAAGTAAATGCAATTCGTGTCTTATGCTGACTCGGATCATAAGTACCATCATCGTTGAAGTAATAATCATCAAATCCGACTTCCACCCATCCAGTCTTTATGTAACCGTTATCATCAAAGTAATATGTAGAACCATCGATTTCCTGCATACCGCCGGCGAAATATGTACCATCTGCATTCTGATACCATTTGCCGTTTTCGTCGTCATGCCATCCTGTTGTAAGCTGTGCCGCTTTCGTCAGATCGCTCTGCCCTTTGACCGGCTGGCGCATCGCCGCGTTTGTTTCTGTACTCGTATCTCCTGTATCTGTACTGTCCGAACCGCTGTCGGTAGTTGTGCTGTCTGTCTCTGCCTGTACCTGCTGTGGTTTCTCTGTATTTCCGCCACCGGCTCTGTTAATAACCGGAAGAATGATTCCGCGGATTACAAAAATCAGTACCAAAATGATTGCAACGACATATGCACCCTTTTTCATCATCTGCCGTCGTCTTATCTGCTGTTGCTTTTTGCGCATTCGTTCGCGCAATACCCTCTTATCCATTGACTCCACCTGCTGTATTTTCTATATCTTTATCTTTTCTTATTATCATAACGCATTTAATTCTGAAATACAATGACAGGTGTTTAAATAACTCTCTTTAATTCAAAATTTTCACTGACAAGCAGTAAGTCCGCCTGCTTTCCGATTCGAATAGAACCAACACAGTCAAATATTCCAATACTTCTGGCAGGATTTGCGGTCGCCGCCATAATCGCCTGTTCCAGTGGAATTCCAAACTCTACGGCTTTGCACATACATCCATAAAGATTCGTCGCAGAACCGGCAAGCGTACCATCTTTCAGAACTGCTTTTCGATCCTTAACGGTTACCTCCTGTCCGCCAAGCTCATATGTACCATTTTCCATCCCTGTTGCACGCATAGAATCACTGATGAGGATCACACGCTCCGGTCCGAACAGCCGAAATGCTGCGCGGATCGCAGACGGATGAATGTGATATCCGTCGCAGATCATCTCAACCATACACTCCGGATCATCCATTGCCGCACCGATCAGTCCCGGTGCTCTGTGTCCAAAAGGCTGCATCGCATTGTAAAGATGTGTAACATGATGCGCACCAAGCTTCATTGCTCTTGATGCGCAGTCATAATCTGCTGCTGTATGTCCCAGTGAAATGCAGACCTCTTCGTGCATTTCCTTTATAAATTCTTCTGCGCCGTCCATATTCGGAGCAAGTGTAACAAGACGCACCAGACCATCGGCATCCTGATTCAGTTCTCTTACAAATGCCACATCCGGTGCTGCGATCCATTTCTCAACATGTGCACCCTTTTTGGCAGGATCAAGAAACGGACCTTCCATATTGATACCGACAACCGTCGCACCGTCTTCTGTCTGTGCACCTTTGATTGAAGCAAAAATCTGGCGGAGCCGTTCTTTTGGAAATGTCATCGATGTCGGGCAGTAGGAAGTAATTCCGCAGCGTTTTTCGTACTGCAGGATTTTCTTAAGTCCTTCCGGATTTCCATCGGAAAAATCCTCCCCCGCTGCACCATGGCTGTGAATATCCACAAGCCCCGGCAGTACAAGCAGTCCTTCTGCATCTATGACTTCTCCGTCGTCCTGATATTCTGCTTTGTCTACCAGACGATGGTCATTGATATAAATTGCCTGTTCCAGAAAGCTTCCATCCTCCTGAAACACCTTTCCGCCTTTTATTATCATTCTTCAGCTACCTCGTCTGTAGCGTCCTCTGTGGCTGCATCTTCGATATCCACATTATCTTCTGTATCATCGCCCGTGTCAATGTTCATGGATTCATCATATTTTTCCAGATCATCACCTTCGTCTACCGCATCCTCAGAATCACCTGCTACTTCTGTGACAGTTGCATTTTCAACGATAAATCGCTCTACACGCAGAAGTGCCAATGATTCATTCACTTCCTGTTCGCCGTATGTCTCAATCATTTCATCAATGCTTGCAAATCCATATTCCTCAATCAGATCATCTTTTAACTTCTGAGTTTCTTCATCATTAATGCTGAGTCCTTCTGCATCCATGATTCCCTGTACGATCAGATTCTGTTCTACTTTGGACTCTGCGTACTGCTGGCATTGTGATTCATAATCTTCCTCTGTCATTCCCTGAGACTCCAGGAAGTCAGACATCTCCATGCCCGCTTCCTTCACATACTCTTCATTGAGTTCCTGATAGGATTTCTTTGCTGCGTCAACATCTTCCTTCGGGTAATCTTTGACTTCGGAAGCTGCCTGTACTTCATTCCATGCGTCGCTGTAAAGCCCATAATCTGCGGTCTGCGCTGCTGTGTCTTCGAGCTGTTTCTTAACTGCCTCGCGATATTCATCTACTGTCTTATAATCGGTATTTGCGGCAACCCATTCATCTGTCAGCTCTGCCGGGCGGGTAAATTTTTGAAGTGTAACCTTAAATACAACTGCTTTTCCTGCAACAGACTCTTCATAATAATCGTCCGGGAAAGTCAGATCCAGTTCTTTTGTTTCACCGGATTTCATTCCGACAATGCCATCCTCAAATCCATCGATCATCTCACCGTCACCAACCACAAGCTCATAATCTTCTGCAGAACCACCGTCAAATTCTTTGCCGTCAATAGTTCCTGTAAAATTGATTGTTACTGTATCACCGTTTTCTACGGTGCCGTCTTTTACTTCGGTACCATTGTCTTCCAGATCATAATTGATCTCTGCCTGAACATCGTCATCTGTGACGCTCTGTGAAGTACGGTTGAGCTCCAGACCTTTATACTCGCCTATCGTCACATATTTTGAAACATCTTTGACGGAAACCAGTCTGTTTCCCTCAGAAGAATCCGTCTCTTTTGTGTCTGTATCTGTACTGTCTTCCTTCGAATCTTCACTGTCCTTTGTATCGGTTGTTTCTGTGGTCGTTTTTTCTGTATCAGATGATTTGCCGCATGCGGCTGCTGAAACCGCCATACACATAATTAACATTGCAACTACTGCTTTTTTCTTCATAATAAAACTCCCTTCATTTTAACATCTTTACATTTGAGGTACCGGTGTCGGTCTGGAAGAATCCCATACATCAGCCACATCAAAGAGATCACTGAGCATTTCCGGATTGTAATACATACGATATCCATCGAGATTTCTTCTTCCCTGACGGAAATACTGGTCTGTGATCTGTACAAAATACTGGCTGGAATCTACATTACAGAAATAATCATATCCTGCGCTCTTGTAATACTGGAATTTCGGGTTATCTGAAGAATATCCCGACCAGTCACCGATATCGGCACCAAATGCAAAGATGATCATATCGGTATCTCCAAGGATCGGTGCAACATAGGATTTCCATTTCTGGTCATCCGTCTTAAGGTCTTCTGCGGAACGCTCCGTTGCATTCATATGTCCCCATGTGTGGCTTGCAAATTCCCATCCTTCTGCTTTCATGGCATCAGCAACTTTCGTCGCATCTGCCACATCCTGATCATAGTCAAAATCCGGATTGTCCTCCAGGAATTTCTTCTGATCATCCTGTAAGTTCTCACCGGTCTTGTAAGCAATATCGGTTCTGTATCCAAGCACTCCGTTGTATCCGGTCATAGCAAGGATTCCCTTGCGTCCATGATAAGAAAAATCCGGATGTTCTTTAATGAAAGTATCCAAAAGCGGTACAAGATCATAATCACCGACTGATACGCTTCCATCTGCTTCGACATATTCATTCTTGACTTCTCCATTCTCATCCAGAACCAGTTTCGATGCGCAGCCATCACCATCCATGTAGTGATAATAGCTGACATCATCCTGTGAAAGAACAAATGGAATCTTGCCTTCCGGCACCATGATCTTGCCACGGCTCATCGTACCGTCATCATTCACTGTCGCCATATCATGTGGACTTACCAGAACATATCCCTTGTCATACATGATCTGAATAATTTTATTGAACTCACTGACTGTCGTCATTACCTGATTATAATTACCTGATTTTGAATCGCCGTCAAAAGCTCTGCCTGTATCATCAATCAGCGTATGAAAAAAAACATGTGTAATCTGCTCCAGTGGATATTCCACCAGTGTGGATTTGGCAACCTGGCATTTTGCTGCAAGATCCATATAATCTTTATTTGTATCAAAATCATCCTGCTGTTTCAGAAGTTTGATTGCTTCATCATAATTGTACTGCTGGTACATCAGCGTTGCCTGATCCAGCACCGAACCCTCACTCTCTGAAGTATCATCTTTCTTATCTGAATCCTTTTTGGCTGCTGAAACAGTCTGCGTAAGTCTGTTTCCGATGTCTGTCGGGAAATAACCTCCGCCTGCCAGAACAGCCGCTGTCAGAACAGCCGTCAGTATCATTGCTCTTTTTTTCATCTCATTGTTCCCCTTTACTTATCATCAGCCCATTGGCGGCACCGGTGTCGGTCTGGCAGGATCAAACACACTCTTTGCATCAAAGAGATCCTCCAGAAGTTCCGGATTGTAATACATACGGTATCCATCTAAATTTCTTCTCCCCTGACGGAAATACCGGTCTCGTATCTGTACAAAATATTTGCTCGAATCGACGTTACAATAATAGTTATATCCCATACTCTTCAGATATTCAAACTTATCTCCGGAATAATCTTCTGCATCTGTAAGATCCGTTCCGAACGCAAAAATAATGATATCCGTTCCACCGATCAGCGGATCCACATTATCCTTAAATTTCTGCGTATCTGCCTGCAAAGTCTCCAGTGAGATCTGTCCGATATTCTGATGGCCCCATGTATGACTTGCAAACAACCAGCCTTCTTCTTTCATGGTGTCGGCGACCTTTTTGGCACCTTCCCGTTCTTTCTCAAGGCTGAAATCCGGATGGCTGTCAAGCCAGTCGACCTTGTTCTGATCAAGGTCATCGGGTCTTGTTTCATAGCTCTGATCCGTACGGTAACCAAGGATACCATTGTATCCGGTGAGTGCCACAATTCCCTTTGCTCCTCTGTAGGAAAAATCAGGATGCTTCTCAACGAAACGATCAATCAACGGCACCATATCATAATCCCCGACTGAAATACTTCCGTCATCTTCGACATACTCATTACGAACCTTGCCTTCATCATCTACCACAAGTTTCGTTGCAAATCCGTCACCATCCATGTAGTGGTAATAGCAGACATCATCCTGCGATAATACAAACGGGATTTTGCCCGGCGGAAGAAGAATCTCTCCCGGTGTCATTGTACCGTCATCATTCGCCTTAGCCATATCGTAAATACTGACCATGACATAACCCTTTTCATACATGGTCTCTGTGATCTTGTTGAATTCATCGATCGTTGTCATGACCTGATTGTAATCCGCTTCTTTATAATCACCGTCAAAGGCTTTAGACGTATCTTTGATCAGTGTATGATAAAAAACATGCGTCACTTCTTCCAGTGGCCATGAAGTACAGGAATCTCTGTCTGATTCGTATTCTTTTACCGCATTCTGCATGTCGGTATTGCTCTCGTAATCCGACTGTTTCTTAAGAAGATCGATCGCACTCTGATAATCATACTGCGCGGCCAGAAGCTTCGCCTGCTCCATTGCACTTGGTCTCTGCTGCTCCGCCGGGACTTCCTGTGAATCTTCTTTCTTCTGTGTCTCGTTCACAGAAGATGTCAACTGTGTGCCGCTGTGACTGATAAAACCTGCAATCCCCCTTACTGCCCCAGCCACTACTACGATCGTAATAATACCTGTCGCACCAAGGATCATAAGCTTTTTCCTTCGCTCCCTCTTCTGGCGTCTCAGTCTGCGCTGGCGGCGTCTCTCCCTCAGCTCACGGTCTGTATCCTCGGTCACATCTGTATATCCGCCCTCCTGGCCTGTATCTGTATTATTGTTCTCTGTCTCCCTCATACTAACTCCCTGTATGGTTTATTCTGTAATTCCTAGTATACCCGTAAATCGGTGTATTTTATTACAGTCTGCTGATTTTTACATGTTCCACATATAAGAAATATGTTTCCATTATACCTGTTTGCCCGCTGTATTTCCATATCTTTTCCTGTTCTTCATGGAATTTTCCTGAATTTGTTTGCCTTTTGTAATAAATGATGTTAGAATATATTTCGCATGACATTAGTTTGTAAATTTACATATTGAGGAGGGTATTTATGAGTACACTTACCATCGTCCTTCTTGTAATCCTGATCATCCTGATCGGTGCTCTGATTGCTCTTTATTTCTTTGGAAAGAAAGCTCAGAAGAAACAAGAAGAACAGCAGGCTCAGATTGAAGCAGCAAAACAAACCGTATCTATGCTGATTATCGATAAGAAACGGCTTCCGTTAAAAGAATCCGGTCTTCCGCAGATGGTGATCGATCAGGCTCCGAAGCTTATGCGTCGTTCCAAACTTCCGATCGTTAAGGCAAAAGTCGGACCGAAGATCTCCGTACTGATCGCAGACGAAAAAGTTTTTGATCTGATTCCGGTTAAGAAAGAAGTCAAAGCAGAAGTCAGCGGTTTATACATCGTTGGTGTAAAAGGAATCCGTGGTTCCCTTGAAACTCCGGCTCCTAAGAAAAAAGGCTTCTTCGCCAGATTACGTAATAAATAATTTCATACGGATCATAAAGCAAACACCCGAAGGTTCATTCCTCCGGGTGTTGATTTTTGTAATGATATATCTGTTCTTCAGTTTTCGTAAAAAGAAAAATCTCCGAGATCTTTGGACTGTGCCTGAACCGTCAGGTAACAATCTGCCACATGTTCATCATTCATATCCAGTGCATAATCCACTTTCATCTGAATGCAGTCTTCATCCTCCATGATTTCAAGGCCTGTTGCGGCAATTCCCATCTGAAGTGTTCCAAATGGTGTCGAATAAAGAGTCATGTTTTTCTTTCCCTGCTCAAACACCATATGTACATTTACCTGTCCCTGTTTGCGTACTTCTACGCCCTGTGGAGACAGCTTAATATAATTGACTGTCGGCTGTGCCGTATCATCCATCATTTCTTCATACCGAAGATAGTGGCTTCCGTTTCGATAATAATACTGTCCGGGAACAACGATTTCAAGCGGTTCCTGCTCATCCTCCGTATCCATCATCTGAAGTCCCCGTACACGAATAAGTACATCTTTTTTCATTTATTTCTCCTAATACTTCTCAATGTCGATTTTGCGTGTCATGGTTACATCATAAGGCAGAATGGAATTGGCAAATTCCTTGAATTCATCTGCAAGATCACTGACATAAAAGCGGTATGGAAACTCTGCCTGCTGCTCTCCTGTACTCAGAAGATCCATTTTCGTCAGAAGGCTCTTTAATTCCAGTGCCGTCTCATATGCCGGATTGACCAGACGAACTTTCTCACCCATCACTTCCTGAATCGTTGAACGGATCAACGGATAATGTGTACATCCGAGGATCAGGGTATCTACCTGCTCATCCTTCAGCTCCTGCAGGTAACGGGATGCAACCTCGACCGTAACCGGATCATGCAGCCATCCTTCTTCTACCAGCGGTACAAAAAGCGGACATGCCTTCCCGATCACCGTAATCTCCGGATTCAGCCGTTTCAGGTAAGATTCGTGGATGCCACTTCCAACCGTACCCACAGTACCGATCACCCCGACTCTTTTATTTTTAGTCTCTTCTGCTGCCACACGGGCACCTGCTTCAATCACACCAAGCACCGGTATATCAAGCTTATCCTGTACAGCCTCAAGCGCAAACGCACTCGCAGTATTACAGGCGATCACGATCGCCTTGACATTCTGCTCTCTCAGAAAATGAACGATCTGACTGGAATAGCGGATGACGGTATCTTTTGATTTGCTTCCATATGGAACCCTTGCAGTATCTCCAAAATAAACAATCTTTTCTGAAGGAAGATTTCGCATGATCTCACGTGCTACGGTCAGACCACCCACGCCGGAATCAAACACACCGACAGGCGCATTCTTATCTATCATATATGTATCTCCATTTCTTAAATAATGTAGTCCGAAAAGCCCTGCGACCGTCCGGACTATTTATCATCTTACCACCTCTCAAGGGCTTTCGCAAGCCAGAAGGAAATCTTTGGCTTCTGATCTGTCTGTGAAAAGCAAAACTGTGGGTACAGGCTTCCCCACCATGCCATCACCCCGGGTGTATGCGACCCCGAAACACTGCCTCCAAGAAGCGCAAGCGCAAGCATCCCGGCAAGAATTGAAGCTTGTACCCTGTGTTTTCTGTTTCCGAAAATGTCTCTTATTCTTGTCGCCTCTGTTTTCCATATATCTATTTTTCCGTTCTGCCGCAGCCACTCTTTCATATCAAATGCCTCCTGTACATACATAATTTCTGATTACTCTGTCAGAAGTATTGACCATTTTCAGTATTTTATTCCAGAAACACTTCCAGTTCTCCGTCAACAAGTGTAATTTGTGGAAGAGCAAGCAGCGTTCTATCCTGATACCACTGATGATACACCTGTCGCAGGGTCACTCCTTCTTTTTGCTGTGCCGGAACCCGGTTTTCAAGAAGCCCTGTCAGATAATCCCCGATGGAGGCACCGCCACTGTCCCATTTCAACACAGCCTCCGGATCTTCAGTTCTGAAAAGATAAATATTCTCTCCCGCCAGCGGTTCCATTTTCAGGTAGTTCAAAAAATCCTCCCACCTGCCGCTTTCCATCAGCTCATTTCCCATGATAATGACCTCGAGATGTCCGATATCAAGATATCGATTCTGGCTTCTGTCATAAAGCTTCTGAATTGCCTCAAAATCGTTTCCTTTCAATGTTAGTACAGAATGATCTGTATTTTCTTCCTCTTTTCCCTGACCGGTCGCATCCGGCAGATCCGGCATTCCGTATGAAATGACGAAATCATCTCCTGAAACATCAATGCCAAGCGCCAGCGGATACATTCGTTTTTCCGGCTCAATTCCCGCACAGCCGACACAGGTCATTGCAAATATCAGGAAAATACAGCCAGCCGCTGCTGCTTTTTTTATCTGTTTCTGTCTGCCGCGTAAGAACAGATACAGCAATATGACAAGAAGTCCCGGCACAAAAATTCGCGCCAGATATTTTTCAAACAGATCTGCGGCTGTCATGCCGTCTGCCTCAAAAATCGACACCACATATACTGCCACCGGAAGCCAGAATTTTCCTGTCCCGATATGCGCTGATGTCAGTATCCGTTCTCCATAATAAAAAACACTGCCGACTGCAAACAGCAGACTATACAATAGAAAGCCCATCCACAGCACGTCAAACCTCGCCAGAACATTCCCCGGCAGATCTGCCCCTGCCAGCAGAGAAAGAACCGGCCATGTTTCAGACTGCACTCTCCGCCATCCCAGCACAGCCGGAAGCAGCAACAGTACACAGATCATAACCCCGCTGACTGTCAGAATTCCCCATATCACAGTCTTTCCTGCGCTGCCCCTCTTTTCAACATCTTTCATCACAAACGGAAGCAGACTGATTCCCGAGAAAAAGCACAGATAACGGTATGCCGACCGGATACTTGTTTCTATAGAAAACGATTCCTCCCGAAACAGTTCCGTGATATATTCTGTCTTTCCCTGTCCCGCACACAGTACCAGCAAAAACAGGATAGCCCCAAGAAAAATTCCTCCTGTAACTTCTGCCATCCTGCCTCTTTTCTGCATTCCTTTTTCCATCCCATAGGCACAGACAAGTACTGCAAATAACAGCAGCCATTTCTCAGAGATACCAAAGATCAGCCACACAGGAATGATCCTGCCGATCAGGTTCAGAATATACGCTCCCGCCATCACAAGATAGATAAGAAAAAATCCCCCGAAGATTACCGCCCCGGCTTTTCCGAAGGATCGGATCATATCTGCATACCCATAGGTGCTTCGCAGATAAAAGAAAGAATACAACAGAAGAAAAATGACTGCCAGAATAATTCCCATCACACCGGACAGTCCCAAAAGTCCACCTTTTCCATTCAGGCAGAGCAGAAAAGGAGCCAGAAATGTCAGCAGAATCTGACGGTATAACTGTCGGTGTGAGATCCGATTATTTTCTGCGTATTTCATTTTCCGCCTCCTTGCCTGCCGCTTTCGTCTGCGCTTTATGTTTCAGTCGCAAACTCTGGTCACTTTTTGCATATACCGGACGATACTGCCTTTTCTTAAACGGAATGCGCCAGATGCCGTCCCCTACCCGGCTTACCGGATGTTTTCTGACAAAGGGAACAAGATACGGCACACCAAAACTCAAAAGTCCGGACAGATGTGAGATCATCAGGTACAATCCCAGTACGATACCATAGATTCCAAGATAACCACCCAAAAACAAAAATCCATATTTCATAAGCCGGAATGCCGACGCAAATTCCTCATCCGGAATCACCATGGAACCTAATGCTGTCAGCGCTACGATCATCACGACAATGGGACTTACAAGATTTGCACTCACTGCCGCATCTCCGATGATCAGACCTCCCACGATTCCGATTGCATTTCCAAGCGCACCAGGCACACGTACCCCGGCCTCTCTGATCAATTCAAAAGCAAGCTCCAGCAGTATCAGTTCCGTCACACTTGTAAACGGCACCCCTTCCCTAGCCTCTGCAAAGGAAAGAAGCAGATTCGCCGGAAGAATCTGAGTATGAAAACGAATCACCGCCAGATAAAGTCCCGGCAGAAGTATTGCAGTCAGAAGTGCCAGATAGCGCAGAATCCTTAAGAACGATGCCATCTCGAAATGGTGATACCAGTCCTCGCTACTTTCCATAAATCCACTGAATGAGCCGGGCAAAATCAACGCAGACGGAGAATTGTCACAGAGCAGCACAACCTTTCCATTCAAAAGTTCCAGCGCTGCACGGTCCGGTCGCTCCGTAACCTGATACTGAGGAAACGGAGAATACCACGGTTCTTCCGTAAGCTGTTCAAGCATGCCACTGTCAAGGACACCATCTATCTCATATTCTTCGATACGCTCCTTTATCTGCTCCAGAAGTTCCTCGTGCACCAGATCATCTATATACAGAATCTGCAGCACCGTATTGGAACGCACACCCATCTGATATTCTTCCACTTTCATTCTGGTATCACGCAGTCTTTTTCGCACAAGCGCAGAGTTTGTTTTTACCGAATCTGAAAATCCCTCTCTGGAACCACGGAGCACTTTTTCTGACTCTGCCTCCGACACACCCATGTTCGGATATCCCCTGCTCGAGATTTTCATTGCTTTATCATAACCATCAATGAAAAAAACTGCATTTCCGGAAAGGATCGCACCAAAAACTTCGTTCATATCATTCAGTTTCTGTACATCAGCAATTCCGAGGCTGTTATTCTGCATAAACTCCGGAATCTTTTCCGGCGGAATTTCCCAGAAATGGTTGATCATCTTGCCGATTGCCGAATCATCCAGCATCATATTGGAAACTGCCACTTCTATATAAACCATAAGGCAATCCACTTTGTGCTCATCCCCGAGCCGCATCGGACGAATCAGAATATCCACACAGTTTTCACAGCGTTCTTGTATATAACGTTCATTCTCACGAATATCCGCCGAGATTTTTTTCACATTTTCTTTTACATCTGTCATGGTTTCCTCCACAAACCAGCGGATGCGCCACCGACGCCTCCTCTATATGCAATCAAAAAGAGAGACACATCACATGCATCTCTCTTAGAATAACCATATTTTATTTTTTTATTTACGTATCTGACGATTCTGTGTCTCCTCACGGATCGAGCGGATGATCGCCTCTCTCTGATTTTCAATATGCTGATAGGAAATTTCCTTCGCGCTCTTTACATCACGATTTTTGATTGCCTCATAAATCTCTTTATGCTCTTTGACCAGAAGTTTTCTTGTCTCCTCATCTTTCAGATATTCCACACGGTATCTGTAAATCTGCTCACGCAGGTTGTTTAAAACCTGATTCAGTCTGCGATTATCTGAAGATTTGTAGATGACTTCATGGAAAGCCACATCTGCTTCTGCAAGTTTTACAAGATTTCCCTCTGCCATTGTTGCCTCGAAATTCTTTGCTGCATTCCAGAGCTCTTCAAGCTGTTCTTCGGTCATTCGCATGCACGCATTCTCAATGGAAAGATTTTCAAGTGCAATACGCACTTCCAGTACATCGTTCAGATCCTTCTCAGTGATATTGGCAACCTGTGCACCTCTCCGGGGAATCATCACGACAAGTCCTTCCAGTTCCAGCTTACGCATTGCCTCACGTACCGGAGTTCTGCTGACACCGAGACGCTCTGCAAGCGCGATTTCCATCAGTCGTTCTCCCGGCTTGAGTTCCCCTTTCAAAATTGCCTTACGGAGTGTGTTAAACACAACATCCCGAAGTGGCAGATATTCGTTCATATCTACAGAAAAATCATTCATCATAGGTAGTTTCCCCTTTCCTGCACACATCCTGATCTATGCATGATCTTTTCGGTTGTAAATCTGTGTTGCAAATACTGTTTTTGCCAGATGGCTCTGTTTCAGGACTTCTGCTGCCTCACGCATCTTCGCCCTGTCATCAAAAATTCCGAATACGGTCGGTCCGCTTCCGCTCATCATTGCTTTCAATGCGCCATTTGCTTCCATAAGATCTTTGATCTCCTGAATTACCGGATACTGGCGGATGATTCCCGGCTCAAAGACATTTTCCATCTTCGATGTCAGGCTGTAAATATCCTGATTTTCAATATCCAGAAGCATTCCATCGATGTCCGGATGTTTCTGAATGCTGTTCAGATTCAGATTCTCATATGCCAGCTTCGTCGAAACATTGATTCCCGGTTTGCCGACAAGTACATAACAGCGCGGAAGTCCCGGAAGACTCGTAAGTTTCTCACCGATTCCCTCTGCAAGGGCAGTTCCTCTCATTACACAATAAGGAACATCTGCGCCCACCTGTACGGCACGTTTCATCAATTCCTCTTCGCTGAGGCCCAGACGAAACAGACGGTTCACTCCGACAAAAGCAGCTGCCGCATCTGAACTGCCACCCGCCATACCTGCTGCAACCGGAATGGATTTCGTCAGTTTCATAGAAAGGCCCTCTTTAACATCAAACTCATCCATAAGAAGTTTGGCTGCCTTATATACCAGATTCCTTTCATCAGAAGGAACATAAGGAAGATTTGTAGACAACTCAATTCCCGGTTCTGATTTCTTACGGATATCCAAAAGGTCATACATCTGGATCGTCTGCATGATCATCCGTACTTCATGATATCCATCCTCACGCTTGCGGAGTACATCAAGTCCAAGATTGATTTTTGCCATAGCTCGTAAACGCATAAACACACCCTCTGTCCTTTGTATTTTTCGTTCTTTTTGTACTTTGTATACAATCTATGTGTTTTATTTTATCCGATTTTTTTGATAATTTCAAGTATCATTCTTCGACTTTTTTTACTAGAAGAAGCGGCATTCCTGAGGAAATCTCTTCGTTTTCCAGCTCATTCATACTGCTGATTTCTTCTGTGGTCGTATAAAAGCGTTTTGCAATGTCCCAGAGTGTGTCTTCCGGCTGAACAATATACACGGTAATTCCAGGCAAACTGCGGATTTTCCCCTGATCAAGAGGTGCTTCTTCCATCTTGTCGAGGATAAATTCTTCAATGCACTGTAACACCAGCACATTGACACCGATCGTTGCACGAATCTCAAGCTCGTTGCTGTCTGCCATGGTCGTTGACAACTGTTCCAGCTCGCTATGCAGATAATAAACACTGTCTTTCGAGATTCCCTGTGCCTCTACGATATGACTGAACGGAATGACAGTCTCGGCAGAATAAAACGGCATATCATCATTTCCCACAATATACAGAACCTTCAGACGCAGAATCCCGTCCACCTGAATCCCATCGCTGACGACCTGAGTTTTGTCAACTTTGACTTCTCCCTGACTGTGGCAGATCTGCAGAATTTTCCCCTGTGTTTCACGAATCGTCACACGGTCCGACAGACGACATCGTGAGAAATTCCGGATCAGCAGGCTTTCCAGCATTTCCGGCCTGCCTTTTGGCTGATACTGACGAAACGGAGTGTAAGCATCCATGATCACATCATGCTCTTCCTCCCGGTAAAGCTTCATATCCAGTTCCAGAACAACATCTGCCTGCAGTTTACGCTCTTCTCCGTCGGCATCCGGTCTGACCTCCAGAGACTGACTGATCACTGACGCTTCCAGATTCGGAATCATCTCCGAAGTACAGCCGGTGCATTCTACTTCCCCGTTAAACGGAATCGTGTGCTCCAGCCACTGCAGAGTACTTCCTTCATCCCCGCCCGTATAAAGAACAAAAATAAACAGTTCTCCTTTAGCCTTTATTTTTTGTTCTTCCGGACGCAGATCCAGTCCACGTACTTCGATGGTATACCACAGAAGTTCCGCAATATCCGGTTTGTTTGAAACCAGCTCAATTTCTTCTTTCAGCCGCAGAGTATCTTTTTTATGTACTGCAAGACTGAGAAGGCACATCTGTTTTTTCTTAACAGAGATATTTTCATCATCCGCCGCCACCGGCAGACGGATTCCAGTCAGTTCATCCACCGATGCATAAAACGTGATCACAGCACGAATATTCAGCTTCCGTGAATGAATGATATGGATGCTCAGATCTTCGATCTCCCACTTCAGACAAAGCTTATCTCCATTTACGATTCCGTCAAGGTTCAGAGTCTCCTCAACCGGCAGGCCTGCCGAAAGATTGTAAACTCTCCCGTCTTCCTCCCCCACGTACAAAACATCCGCCTGCAGTTTCCCTTTGACAAAAGCATGCCCGTCATTCAGGCGCACTTCTTCTACTGTCACCTCACCTTTATTCTGTATCATGCGTCCAATGTCCGGTTTCACATCCGGTACATTATAATCCATGTCCAGCGTTACCTGACTGGTTGCCCTGCTCTTTGTTCGAAGTACCTGAATATCCTCTTTTCTGAATTCCACTTTTATGTCCTCCAATCTCACCGAAACTGAACCGGGACATCCCGGTACTCTGTTTTCACAACAATATATGGATAAGAAGGTTCACCGCCCTGCACTTCCTCCGTGGGGCCGATCAGTTTTGTTTCAAAAAAAACAGCGTTCACAGATGCCGACAGATCCGTCACCTGAATGCTGTATCCTCCACTCATCTGCCTTCCATATCCCTTTATCAGATAAAGGTCTTCGCCCTTCTGGTATACCATCTGGAATTCTTTTTCCTTTTTTTCTTCTATCAGCTTCGCGGCTTCTTCCGGAATCTGTGAACGATCCGCGACCGTATATTTAAGCGGAGTTCTCTCAGCCTCTTCAATCTTTATCATCCGGCATCCGCCAAGCATCATGAAAAGTATCAAAAGTGACAGAAATGCGGCAGTTTTTTTCATAAACAGCTTTCCATTTCCCGGCATCTCATTTCTTCAGTATGTATTCTATGCGGAGGATAAAAGATTTATTGCAAGTATTTCCAAAATCACTTATACTTGTACCAGAGTCCCGTTTTTCGGGATTGCTTTTATCTTAGTTTTTATTTCAATTTAACAGAAAGAGGACTTTATTATGATTCGTCTTATCATTGTTGCGATCACAGTCATCGGATTTCTGATACTTTCCATTCCGATCTTGTTTATCGAATGGATCATCGGTAAATTCTCACCGCGCACAAAGGAAATCAACTCCCTGCGCATCATTCAGGGAGTTTTCAAATTTATCCTGTGGGAAGCCGGCACAAAGGTAACGATCATCGGTGAAGAAAATGTTCCGAAAGATACACCGGTGCTTTACATCGGAAACCATCGAAGCTATTTTGACATTGTGCTCAGCTACAGCCGCTGCCCGCTCCGCACCGGTTACATCGCCAAGAAAGAAATGGCGCGTTACCCGCTTCTTTCTAACTGGATGCGCTATCTTCACTGTCTGTTCCTTGACCGAAAAGATATCAAACAGGGACTGAAGACTATCCTGACCGCAATCGAAAAAGTAAAATCCGGCATCTCCATCTGTATCTTCCCGGAAGGTACTCGAAACGCAAATGCGGACGAGCTGGAGCTCCTTCCGTTCCATGAAGGAAGTTTCAAAATCGCCAGCAAATCCGGATGCGCGATCATTCCGATGGCTATGAACAACACCGCAGAAATCTTTGAGGCACATATGCCCAAAATCAAATCAACTCATGTCGTTTTGGAATACGGCAAACCAATCTACGTAAAAGAGCTTTCCAGAGAAGACCAGAAACATCTCGGTGTATACACACAGAATGTAATCCATGAAATGCTTGAAAAAAACCAAAAACTTGTTTAAAGCAAAAACTGCTGCGTCATAGAAAAATAAATCTATGCTGCAGCAGTTTTTTATTTCATTAAATTCTTCCGATATTCTCTCGGACTGCATCCTTTCACTTTGGCAAATACTTTTGAATAGTAGTTTGAATCAGAAAAGCCGACCTTTCCTGCAATCTCGCTGATCGTCCCTTCTGAACTTAAGTACTCAAGACTTCGTTCAATCCGATAATCCTGCAGAAAAGAAAAAAGTGTTGTATTCATATGCCGTTTAAACAGTCGGGTGCATTCACTTTCACAGAGGTGTATATGCTCCGAAATTTCAGCAAGTGTAATATGATTCATATAATTTTGTTCCACATAAGCAATGATCTTTCGAATCCGGTCATATTCAGTGAGATCAGAAGCAGCAGTCATCGGATGGTGAGGAAGGTGCTCAACAAGCAGGCGCCACATAGTCTGCATCCGTATCGAAATATCCAGTTCATAAAAGTCCGGCCTTTTTTTGTCAAGATCAATAACTTCCAGCATCCGGTCACGAAAAACTGTATGCCAGCTTTCTGAATAATCAATGTGCATGGCACAGGCAGACAGATTCTGAATCACAGGTGTGACGTATTTTGTACAGATGGTACTCCTGAAAAAACCGTAGATCAGTTTGGGATCAAATGTAATCGGTATGTAGGAGCAGTCCTCCTGATTTTCCATCTCACCGGTATGCAGGGCATTAGAATTACAAAAAATAATATCGCCTTCTTTCAGATGAAATGAACGGTTATTCACACGGTAATGCATGGAACCTTTTTTTACAAAGGTAATTTCTATCTCCGGGTGGTAATGCCACATAAAAGAATTGGATTCATATTCAGAAAGCCTCTGGTAACTGACAAGAAACGGAAAATAATCACTGCCATGCTTTTTTAATTCCTTCTGAAACTGGTTGGTGATGATCTGCATAGGTAATCAATCTCCTCTGTATTAACTAAAAAATACTGCATTAAACTAAACGCATAAAATTACCTTTATTATACACAAAAAATCAGGAAGAACGCAATATTTTACTTTTTTTTCGCAGATTAATTAAGGTAATTTATGAAAAAAACAGTATAATAAATTTATAAAGCAAACGAACGTATAAAAAGCACAGAAAATATAATGTAAAAGGAGAGCAAAGTCATGAATTTACCGGAAACAGCAAAACTTCAGGAAATTTACGGAGAGACCGAAGTAAGCGGTGCCCGTTTTAAAGATCTTGCAGATCATTTTGAGAAAATCTACAAACAGGACAAAGCAGAATACTTTACTTCAGCCGGAAGAACTGAAATTATCGGAAACCATACAGATCACAATGGTGGTAAAGTAATTGCAGGAAGTATCAACCTTGATACCATAGGAGCTGCATACCCGAATGATACACAGGTAATCCACATCACAAGTGAAGGCTACAGAGATGAGATTGTTGTAGACCTCACCAAACTCAGCAAAAACAATTATAAAAAAGGAACCGTTGCACTTGTTGCCGGTATGATGGAAGGCGCACAGAAAAATGGATTCAAAGTATCTGGTTTTGATGCTTATGTGAGTACAAATGTTATTGCAGCCGCAGGTGTCAGCTCTTCCGCATCTTTTGAAATGCTGATCTGTACGATCATTGACTATTTCTTTAATGACAGCAAAATGTCCTACAACGATTATGCTAAGATCGGTCAGTATGCAGAGAATGTATACTGGGACAAGGCTTCCGGAATGATGGATCAGATGGCATGTGCAGTAGGTGGCCCGGTTCTGTTTGATTTCGCAGACCGAGACAATCTGAAATACAGCAAACTTGATTTCTCCTTCGGAAAATTTGGTTATAAACTGGTTATCGTAAACACCGGAAAGGGCCATGCAGACCTCAGCCAGGAATATTCTGAGATTCCGGGTGAGATGAAAGCTGTTGCCAAAGTACTTGGTGTAGAGCTTCTTCATGAGACAAACGTAGATGCACTTCTTGCACACTGCAATGAGATCGAGGATGACCGAGCTGTTCTTCGTGCACTTCATTTCTTCGGAGAAACTACCCGTGTAGAGGATGCGGCAGATGCGATCCATCACGAAGATTATAAGAAATTCCTGGAACTGGTAAATGAATCCGGTACTTCTTCATGGGAGCTTCTGCAGAACTGCTACACCATGAAGGATTTCCATGAGCAGAAGATCACAAGAACCCTTGCTCTGACACAGCTTTTCCTGAAAAAAATCGGTGCCGGTGTATGCCGTGTTCATGGCGGTGGTTTTGCCGGTGTTATTGCTGCTATCGTTCCGGAAAAAGAGCAGAATAATTATGTAGAATACATTTCCAGATTTGTCGGTAGAGAAAATGTATATCCGATGGACATCCGTGCCGTAGGCGCTGCTCATATCGGATAATAATACAGAAAGAAAAACGACATCCGTTGTTTATCTTTACGTTTCTGATATTCAGATATAAATGACAAATCATACATAAATCATAGTGTACCCTTCATAAGGTATCATAACTACAGATAAGAGGAATTTTTCTATGAGATTTATTTCTTACATTTCTGTATTTATGATACCTGTTTTAATTTTGTACATACTGGGTTACGGACTGATCGCAAAAAGAAATATTTATGGTGATTTTCTGGAGGGGGCAGAAGAAGGATTAAAAATCGTATGGAGACTTGTGCCGACTCTGATCGGACTGATGACTTCAGTCGGTGTGCTGCGCGCGTCAGGTTTTCTTGATTTTCTGGGCAGCATACTTTCAAAGGCATCCGGGGCGCTTGGCATTGCACCGGAACTTTTTCCGCTGGGACTGGTGAGACTTTTTTCTTCCAGTGCCGCGACAGGTCTGCTTCTGGATATTTTTAAACAATTTGGAACAGACTCCCCGACCGGACTGATGGCTGCGTTGATGTTAAGCGCAACGGAAAGTGTTTTTTACTGTATGAGTGTCTATTTCGGTTCTGTCGGAGTACAGAAAACCCGATACACACTGCCGGGGGCATTGCTTGCCTCACTTGCCGGGATGGTGGCTGCTGTGTGCATCGTTCAATTTTTATTGTAAATTTCATGGCGGATTTTGTCGAATCTTGTCAAACGATTTTCATTTTCGTATATTGTAAGACATTATAACATATGCTATAATGTCAGCAGAAGCTTATTATTCTATCCAAGTACCAAAACAAAAACCCCTCGGACCGTCATTCCGAGGGGTTTTCTATTCCGTTTTTTATGGTGGCTTATTCCACAGGCTGGTCACCGACTATTTGTCACCATCCAGCCATTTGTTGATGCAATAACACGCTACACCAGCCATGACAGTGAGTATAAAGCCGATTATTCCATCCATATTCTCACCTCCTTTCCGTACCGGTGGGAGGCGGTAACAGTTTTACCACAGCACATAATGTACTGCAATTATGTCGAAGCTTGTCAGTTGCGTAACCTTTTTACGTTTTGTACAACCTTACAGAAAATCACTGCCACTGTAGTGCTGACAGCGGTGGCAAGGATTGCCGGTCCTACGATTGCCGTCGGATCCGCACTTCCATATTTCGCCCGATAAGCGATCATATTCACAGGAATCAGCTGCAGGGAAGAAACATTGATGATCAGAAACGTGCACATTTCATTACTGGCAGTTATTCCGATATTTCCAATGCCGTTTTTCTTTCTGTCATGTGCCGTTCCTGCTACTGTACTTTCCTTCCGCAACTGAAGCTCTTTCAACTCCTTCATCGCGCACAGACCCGAACTTGTACTCGCCCATGACAATCCAAGCACATTTGAAAGAAAATTTAGACATATGTAATGCGCCGCTTTCGATTCTGTGTCCAGTTTCGGAAACAAAAACCTTATCAGTGGTCTCATCTTGTCCGCCAGCCCCGCAACCTGCCCGGAAGCCTCCGCAATTTTCATCATCCCTGTCCACATCGCTGTGATCCCCGCCATTGAAATACAAAGACTGACTGCTTCCCCCGAACACGACACAAACGCCTTCGTAACTTCATCCACATTTCCTGACAGCACACCATACACAATCCCGATCAGAAGCATCCCACCCCATAGATACGCCATTTCTGTACCCCCAAAAACCATTCCCTCTCCCTTTATTTTATATATCTCCGCCTTCTCCATATTCACACTTTTTCTTAAAACCCAAAGTCCAGACTTCCATTTCGAAGTCTAACCTTCTCACATTTCTGCATTTTCTCTAAAAGAAAAGACCAGACCCTTTTTTCAAAGAATCCAGTCTTTTACCATCTTCATTTTCCCTGTATTCGTCCCCCACACAGGATATCTTCCCCACACTATAACCAGGCGTTCGAACCCTAATCCATTCTCTCCCGACTTATAACACGTAGAAATCCTAAAAAGGCCCAGGGGTGTGCAGAGGGGACTGGCGAAGTCCCCTTTGCAGAATATTTTAAAAACACTTTTTTATAATTTTTTTACTTTACAAAAACCTTATCCAGATGCCAGATATCTTCCACATACTCTTCGATCGTTCTGTCGGATGTGAACTTACCTGCGCACGCTGTATTCAGCATTGCCATACGAGCCCAGCCTTTTTCGTCTTTGTATGCTTCTTCCACTTTCTTCTGCGCTGCTGCATAAGAACGGAAATCAGCAAGAATGAAGTACTGGTCTGCTCTCTCTCCACCGTTCTGGTTAAGAAGAGAATTATACAGATCACGGAACAGTTCTGTATCAGAAGAGAAAGTTCCGTTAACAAGCTCAGTCAGCACCTGACGGATTTCATCGTCTGTGTTGTAGATAACTCTCGGATCATATCCGCCATTGTTTTCGTAATTGATAACTTCGTCTGCACTCAGACCGAAGATAAATGCATTTTCTTTACCTACTTCATCCACGATCTCAACATTTGCACCATCCATGGTTCCAAGAGTCGGTGCACCATTCAGCATGAACTTCATGTTACCTGTACCGGAAGCCTCTTTACTTGCAGTAGAAATCTGCTCGGAAACATCTGCTGCTGCAAAGATCATCTCAGCGTTGGATACACGATAGTTCTCGATAAATACAACTTTCAGCTTGCCTTCGATAGAAGCATCATTGTTGACAACATCTGCTACTGAGTTGATCAGTTTAATGATTTTCTTAGCACGTGCATAACCTGCAGATGCTTTTGCTCCAAAGATAAATGTTCTTGGGTAGAAATCCATTTCCGGATGTTTCTTGATCTGGTCATACAGATAAATCACATGAAGGATGTTCAGAAGCTGACGTTTATACTCATGAAGTCTCTTAACCTGAACGTCAAAGATAGAACGTGGATTTACTTCTACTCCATTGTGCTCAAGGATGTATTTTGCCAGACGAACTTTGTTCTGGTATTTGATGTTCATGAATTCCTGCTGTGCTTTTTCATCATCCACATAAACTTTCAGTTTGCTGATCTGAGAAAGATCTGTGATCCATTCCGGTCCGATGTGATCGGTTACCCAGTCTGCAAGAAGCTGGTTTCCGTGAAGCAGGAAACGTCTCTGTGTGATACCGTTTGTTTTGTTGTTGAATTTCTCCGGCATCATTTCGTAGAAATCTTTCAGTTCCTGTTTCTTAAGAATTTCTGTATGAAGTTTTGCAACACCGTTTACAGAGTATCCTGCAACGATTGCAAGATGTGCCATTTTGACCTGTCCGTCATAGAGAATCGCCATCTTCTTGATCTTGTCATAGTTTCCAGGATATTTTTCCTGAATCTCAAGAATGAAACGACGGTTGATCTCTTCGATGATCTGGTATACACGCGGAAGCAGTCTGGAGAACAGCTCAACCGGCCATTTTTCAAGTGCTTCTGCCATAATAGTATGGTTTGTGTAAGCAACACATTTTGTTGTGACAGCCCATGCATCATCCCATCCGAGTCCTTCTTCATCCATAAGGATACGCATAAGTTCTGCAACAGCTACAGTCGGATGAGTATCGTTCATCTGGAAAGTAACTTTTTCGTGCAGTTTCATGATATCTTTGTGGTTCTTTTTGTATTTTGCGATAGCAGCCTGAAGACTTGCAGATACAAAGAAATACTGCTGTTTCAGACGCAGTTCTTTACCTGCCATGTGGTTGTCGTTCGGATAAAGCACCTCAACGATATTGCGAGCAAGGTTTTCCTGCTCAACTGCTTTTTTGTAATCACCTTTATCGAAGGAATCAAGCTCGAAATCTACGATTGGCTCTGCATCCCAGATTCTTAATGTGTTGACGATTTTGTTGTTATATCCAACGATCGGCATATCAAACGGAACAGCTTTTACTGCCTGATATCCCTTGTGGATAAATTTGTTTGATCCTGTTGCCGGATCATATTCAACGTCAACATATCCACCGAAATGAACTTCTTTTGCATATTCCGGGCGACGAAGTTCGAACGGATAGCCATCTTTCAGCCAGTTATCCGGTACTTCTACCTGATATCCATCTTTGATCTGCTGTTTGAACATACCGTAACGATAACGGATACCGCATCCATATGCACTGTAATTCAGAGTTGCAAGAGAATCAAGGAAGCATGCTGCAAGACGTCCCAGACCACCGTTACCAAGTGCCGGGTCCGGCTCCTGATCTTCGATCACATTGAGATCAAGACCAAGTTCATCCAGAGCTTCTTTTACTTCTTTGTATGCAGTCAGGTTGATCAGGTTGTTTCCAAGAGCACGACCCATCAGAAATTCCATGGACATGTAATAAACAGTTTTCGGATCCTGCTCTTTGTATGCATTCTGTGTTTCCAGCCAGTTATCAATGATAACGTCTTTTACGGTGTAACATACAGCCTGGAAAATCTGTTCCTGTGTAGCTTCTTCGAGTTTTTTACGATACAGAAATTTGACATTTTCCTTTACGCTCTCTTTGAAAGCTTCTTTTTTAAACTGCTTGTCGATCATCGCGTTTCCTCCTTATTGTGCAGCTTAAGCTGCGCTTTTTGTTCCCTCAATTTTACGAATCATGCCCGGTAAATTACCGGGCATGTATTGTTTACAAATTACATTTTTGCAACACCAAGAACAACTGGCTCTTTGTTGATGTTCCATTCTTTTACATAGCCATCGGTTGTGCCCAGAGTCATATCCTCTGCCAGTACTTCAGACATGATTTCCTCTTTGTGGTTCTTCATGAGCTCAAGAATCTTATCATTGTCTTTTGCATAGATATGGATCTTATCCATAACTTCAAATCCAGCTTCTTTTCTCATGGTCTGTACCTTGCTGACGATCTCGCGGACAAAGCCCTCTTCGATCAGCTCAGGTGTCAGATTTGTATCAAGAACTACGGAAATATCACCGTCTGCTTCTGTTACATAACCTTCTGTCTGTGCAGTCTCGATCAATAAGTCTTCCTCAGAAAGTTCTGCCTTGTTTCCATCAATATCCAGCGTCAGAAGACCTGTGGTTCTCAGCTCATTCATAGCTTCTGTTCCATTGATCTCTGAAAGTGCCTTACGGATACCGTTCAGAAGTTTACCGTATTTTGGTCCTACTGTACGGAGCTGCGGCTTGAAGCTGTAAGAAATAAAGGATTCTACATCGCTGGCGAATTTTACTTCTTTGACATTCAGCTCATCTGCAATGATGTCTGTATAGAACTCACCCATTTCTTTGTCCGCTTTTACGTACATTGTACCGATCGGCTGACGGTTCTTGATATTTGCAGTATTTCTTGCTGCACGTCCAAGAACAACGATCTTGAGGAGTTCTTCCATGTCATCTTCCAGCTCTTTGTCGATCCACTCTTCTTTTACTTCCGGGAAGTCGCAGAGATGGATACTTTCGATTGCCTCTTTATCAATGCTTCTTACAAGGTTCTGGTAGATTTCTTCTGTCATAAACGGAATCATCGGAGCTGCTGCTTTGGAAATTGTTACCAGTGCAGTATAAAGTGTCATGTAAGCATTGATCTTATCCTGCTCCATGCCTTTTGCCCAGAAACGTTCACGGCTTCTTCTTACATACCAGTTACTCATCTCATCTACAAATTCCTGCAGTGCTCTTGCACTTTCCGGAATCTTGTAGTTTGCAAGGCAGTCATCGACAGTCTTCACTACGGAGTTGAGCTTGCTTAAAAGCCATTTATCCATAACCGGAAGATTGTCATAATCTAAAGTATATTTTGTTGCGTCAAAATTGTCAATGTTTGCGTACAGTACAAAGAATGCATAAGTATTCCACAGAGTACCCATGAACTTACGCTGTCCTTCCTGAACAGCCTTGCCATGGAAACGGTTCGGCAGCCACGGAGCACTGTTGATATAGAAATACCAGCGAATTGCATCTGCACCGTATTTCTCAAGTGCATCAAACGGATCGACAGCATTTCCCTTGGATTTACTCATCTTTTGACCATTCTCATCCTGTACGTGTCCGAGAACGATAACGTTCTTGTATGGAGCCTGATTAAACAGGATCGTAGACTCGGCAAGCAGAGAATAGAACCATCCTCTTGTCTGGTCAACAGCTTCAGAAATAAAATCTGCCGGGAACTGTTTTTCAAAGAGTTCTTTATTTTCAAATGGATAATGATGCTGTGCAAAAGGCATTGCTCCTGAATCAAACCAGCAGTCAATTACCTCCGGTACACGGTGCATAGTTCCACCACATTCCGGGCATTTCAGTGTGATCTCATCGATATATGGACGGTGAAGCTCTACTGTTTTGGCTTTTTCGTCACCGCTCATCTCGAAGAGTTCCTGGCGGCTTCCGATAGAATGCATATGTCCGCATTCACACTGCCAGATGTTCAGTGGTGTTCCCCAGTAACGGTTACGGCTGATACCCCAGTCCTGAACGTTTTCAAGCCAGTCGCCGAAACGTCCTTTACCGATGCTCTCAGGGATCCAGTTGATTGTATTGTTATTTCTGATCAGGTCATCCTTAACTGCTGTCATCTTGATGAACCAGGATTCTCTTGCATAGTAGATCAGTGGTGTGTCACATCTCCAGCAGTGTGGATAATCATGCTCGAATTTCGGAGCATCGAAGAGCTTGCCTTCTTTGTCCAGGTCTGTGAGGACCATAGGATCTGCTTTCTTTACGAAAACGCCTGCGTATGGTGTCTCTTTTGTCAGGTTACCCTGTCCGTCTACGAACTGTACGAATGGCAGTTCATAGTTACGTCCGATTCTGCTGTCGTCTTCACCGAATGCAGGTGCGATGTGAACGATACCTGTACCATCACTCATAGTAACGTAGTTATCACAGGTTACGAAATGAGCTTTCTTTTTCTGTTTTGCTGCTGCCTCTCCTGCACATGCGAAAAGCGGCTCGTATGCTTTGTATTCCAGGTCTGTTCCTTTGTAGGTTTCCAGAACTTCATATGCTTTCTCGCCTTCTTCTTTTGCAAGCTTGCCAAGGACTTTGTCAAGGAGTGCTTCTGCCATATAATAGGTATATCCGTCTGCTGCCTTTACTTTGCAGTAAGTCTCATCCGGGTTTACGCAGAGTGCAACATTGGACGGAAGTGTCCATGGTGTTGTTGTCCATGCAAGGAAGTATGCATCTTCAC
>ERZ857972.67-NODE-67-length-137397-cov-10.524566_pt1 | contig 137397 bp, 126 predicted proteins | sample MGYA00519757_ERZ857972 | MGnify/ENA primary metagenome ERZ857972 (study PRJEB31778, sample SAMEA3449383) | human gut metagenome | biome: human gut; feature: human-associated habitat; material: faeces | place: United Kingdom | collected 2010/2012 ...
CTTCGTTAAACGGGCGCTAGGGCGTCACCCTTACACCAACATTTTCGACGCGATCAATCTGACGTTCAATCGTCGGGCATGACCAAAAGGTCAATGCCCTCCTCTTTCACGTCACCTTGCTCGCCTAGGGGCGTTTTCGCTGACGTATGCTCAACCTCCGGCGCAATGTCAGCAGCCAAGCCGAAAACAAAAAAGGCCGAAGTCCCAAAAGGCTTCGGCCTTTGTTTTTTGCAACGTCCAAGAGCAGTTTATCGATTCTCAATACTTCCGATATTCTTGAGCTCGATGGAGATGAGGCCGTTGGGCTCGTTGACAAACTCGATGTACTCGGAGTTCGAACCCATCTCGGCCGGGAAGCTGATCTCGATGCCCGTATCGGTACGAATCTTGTGATTGCGCACGGCCGCGCGCTCGACCTGCTTGCGCTCTACGGGAACGCGCTCGGGAACCTTCTCCTCGGTCAGTGCCGCGCGCACGCTCTCTTTGATGACCGGCTCGTCCTCAAAGACCTCATCGACGATATCCCAAGGCGGCAGCTCCTCGTCATCCTCGACCTTCTCGGCAACGGCAGCCTTAACCTTAGCGAGCGCTACAGCCGTGTTGGCACCGTGCTCCTCGGCGACTTCCTCGACCACACGCGTCACGGTGTCGATGATCTCCTTGCCCGATACGCCCGTGTCGCACTGCAGCAGGCCATCAGGGATAAGCATACGGTCCTCGCCGGCGATCTTGCGTTTCTTGTCCACATAGCCGATCTCCATGGTGCTCGCGCGCACGATGGCATAGCTCGGCACCTTTTGCGAGGGGTTCGGCAGAATGGCGTAGTGGCGCGCGATGTCGTTGCGCACCTCCCCCTCCTCGCGACCCACTTCGTGCATAAAAGCCTGCTTGGAGCCCAGCAGCATCACGGCAAACCAGCGGGCATCCTCATCGTCGTCAAAATCGGCCACGAGCACGTCGGTGGACTCGGCTTTCTCGGCTTTGGTGAGCTCGGAGGAGATAAACTCTGCAATCTGCTGCGACAGGTCCACGAACTCGCGCTCGCCAAAGAAATAGCCCTTGAGCTCACCACCAAACGCAGAGTTCTCGGCAAACGTGGCGCGTTTGTTGTCGGCCGAGGTACGCGCGCGGCGCAGATGTGTGGTTACGAAATTGCGCACGGTACGGCTCTCGATATCCAACTCGCGCTGGCTCATGACGTTAACGGCAGAGTCAAAGTCCAGGATATGCAGAATCGCGTGATTGATTTTCATATACGGCATTCCGTTCTAGATCGATTTCGGCACGAACCAGTATAGCGGTCGATCCCGCCCCAGGCGCATCGAAGATTGGTGCATCGGGGACAGGTCGCTTTGCACCAATGGTTAGCGCAGGAGCTCGGACTGCCAAGCCTCGAGCTGTTCTGCCAAACTCTTGCCGGCAGCGGGCACGTCGATCTGGGGTCGTTTGGGCAACAGTGCGCATTTAAGGATTGCCACGATGGTCTGCGAGACAAAGCGTCGCGTATCCTTGTCAAAGCCTTGCGCAGCCTGGAGCATCACGGGCAGGCTCTCGCGCAGATTCCCAGCGATATCCGCAAACCGCTCAGCACCCGTAGCCTCAAACACGGAGAACAACGCATCTACAAAACGCTCGCGTTCGCTAGGCGACACTGCAAGCAGCATCTCGCGAATGGAACCATCAACGTATCGAGCACCGGCGGACAGGCGCTCACAGTACACGAAGTCGCGACCATCAACCACCCAGCTAAAGGGATTGTGCTGCAGCAGGCTGAACTCGGTACTCTCAACGATGGCATAGTCCTCTTGTGTCTCGAACATCATGCCAAAGATCGACGACCGAGGTAGCGTCTTGTCGATTCGACCGGAAAGATCGGCAAAGGCGTTGCCGTTCAGAAACTCCTCGACGAACCCTGGACCATCATGGGAATACGCCCGTTCGATTCGCTCACGGGCGACATCGGAGCACATCGCCGCACCGTACACCGCAAGGTTTCCGCCCTTGGAATGACCTCCGCACAAAAGCGGCCCGTCGATCGCATCCGCCGCCTCGTCCACATAACGCGCCGCGGATTCCTGGGCCGGCACAGGACACCGGAACGCCATGTTAAAGTCCTCTTTCCAGCCCACAATCGTGCTGTCGGTCCCCCGGAAGGAAAGATAGCTAAACCCCGCCGGAAACCGGAACGCCATGGCTGCAAACTGCTCCGTCGCCACCACATCGCTCACGGCACGATAGCCGCAAACGTGCACGCCGCGGTATCTGGGATTTGCTGCCACGGCCTCCAACAAGGCCCTGCTTCCCTCTGGGTCCCACAAGTCGTCAATCATGTCCCGGTAGCACTCGGCACGCAGCAGTTCGCGTACGTCTAGGCCCTGCCAGTTCGTCAGCCCCGCCATATCACCCGGCAAGCGCAAATAGGACAACCACGCAAAGACCAGGCTATCCACCGCGCAGAACGGCCGCTCCTCAAAGGGATCAAACGCCGTCTGGACATAGGTCAAAAAATTAGGCGAATCCGACATGGCCCTCCCATCAACTATGGTGCATTGGAGTCAGGTTACTTTGCACCAAAAAGGCGCCCGGGCCGTGTGGACCCGGACGCCTTCATTGTAGCTTTTCGCTCTAGCGAGCTTGATTTAGCAGGAGAGGTCGACGCTGTCGATGATGTCCTTGAGGGCCTTGGCGGAGACGGTGAGCTCATGCTGCTCGTCGTCGTTCAGCGGCACGGGGACGCGGCAGACAACGCCGTCGCGGCCAACGACGGTCGGCATGGAGATGGCAAGATCGGACAGGCCATACTCGCCCACCATGAGCGAGGAGACAGGCAGAACGGTCTGCTCATCGCGCATAACGGCGGTGCAGATGCGCTTGACGGCCATGGCGACACCATAGTAGGTGGCGTGCTTCTTCTCGATGATGGTGTAGGCGGAGTTCTTGACGTCCTCGGCGATGCGCTTCTCGGCAGCCTCATGCTCCAAGTGGCCGTGAAGCTCACAGAAGGTGTTCAGCGGAACGCCGGCAACCTGAGCGCTGGACCAAGCGACAAACTCGGAGTCGCCGTGCTCGCCCATGACATAGGCCTGGACATCGCGCGGGTCAACCTCGACGTGGGCACCAAGCATCTGCTGCAGGCGGCCGGTGTCGAGCACGGTGCCGGAGCCGATGACATGGCCCTCGGGCAGGCCAGACATCTTGATGGCAGCATAGGTCAGAACATCAACCGGGTTGGAGACGATTAGCAGAATGCCGTCGAAGCCGGACTTCTTAATCTCGGGAATAATGGACTTGAAGATGCTGACGTTCTTGTTGACCAGGTCCAGGCGGGTCTCACCGGGCTTCTGGGCAGCGCCAGCAGTGACGACGATCATGGCGGCGTCGGCGACATCGGAATAATCGCCGGCGTAGATCTTCATCGGCTCGGCAAACGTCATGCCGTGCGCGATATCCAGGGCCTCACCCTCGGCACGGTTCTTGTCCACGTCGATGAGGACCATCTCGGAGAACAGACCACTCTGCATCAGTGCGAACGCCGAAGACGAACCGACGAAACCGCAGCCGACAATAGCGACCTTCTTCTCGTTAACCATTAGAAACTCCCATCTCTCTCCACAAACAAGCCGCCCGGGAACGACCCGAGCGGCTTGTCGTAATCCCAATACATCCAATCGGGACTTTGATTATGCCCCTATTCGCAGCCAAAAATCGACCGTTTACCGAAATTGTTTGCAGTATTCGTAAAATAACTGCGCGAAATCGGTTTCGAGCTATTGACGAGTCGAAATAGGTTTCTAATACAGGCCCGCCTCGCGAATGGCCTCGACAGCCAAAGCGATCTGATCGGGCGGTAGGACCAGCGCCATGCGCACGTGTCCCTCGCCCGAAGGACCAAAACTCGCGCCCGGCGTCACCACAACGCCGGCCTTCTCCATGAGCTCCTCGCAAAACGCCATGGAATCGGTGCGGCCACCGGGAAGCTTGGCCCACACAAACATAGAGCCATGCGCGTTGGGACGCTCCCAGCCCAGACCCTCAAGACCGTCGCACAGGGCATCGCGACGTTCCTGGTACTTCAGGCGCTGCGCCTCGACCTCATCGCGCGGACCGTTCAGGCAGGCGATAGCAGCCTTCTGGATCGGGAAAAACATACCGAAGTCGATCTGGCCGCGCAGCTTGGCAAAGGCCGAGACCACATCCTCGCGACCGACCAAAAAGCCGATGCGGGCACCGGTGACGTTAAACGACTTAGAGAGCGAGAAGAACTCCACGCCCACCTCGAGCGCGCCAGGGTACTGCAGGAAGCTGCCACCCGGTTCGCCGTCGAACACGATATCGGAGTAGGCATTGTCATGCACGATCAACAGATCATGCTCGCGGGCAAAGGCGATAATCTCCTCGTAGACCTCGGGCGTGCCCACCGAGCCGACCGGGTTGGCGGGCAGCGACACGATCATATACTTGGCACGATCGGCCACCTCGGGATCGATACCCGCCACATAGGGCAGGTAATTATGCTCGGCAACCAGCGGATAGTATTCGAGCTTGGCATCGGCGATCTTGGCACCCGCCTCAAAGACCGGGTAGCACGGATCGGGAACCAAAATAGTATCGCCCGGATCGAGCAGGGCCAGGCCCAAATGGCCCACACCCTCCTGCGTGCCGTTGCACGACTGCACCATAGACGGCGTAATGCCGGAGACACCAAAGCGACGCTCGTAGTAATCGCACACGGACTGCTTGAGTTCGGGCAGGTCGCGCAGGGCATACTTCCACATCTCGGGATCTTGGGCTGCCTGCGTGAGCGCCTCGACCACGTGGTCGTACGGCTTAAAGTCGGGCGTGCCCACGCTCATGTTGTAAATGGTCTTGCCCTGAGCCTTCAGCGCGAGAAGCTTATTGTTGAGCGAGGCGAAGACCTCCGCGCCAAAGCGGTCGAGACGCTGCGATGCCTGCATGGTGCCACCTTTCGATATAAAAAAAGCGGCGCTCCGACAAGAGCGCCGCGCGATACGGGCCATCAGATTGCAAAAGTGTAACGCTTGCAACCCCCGTATTGGTTCAATTTAGCCAACCTTAGTCAACTGGATTGAGCGCGTCGATCTGCGCAAGCCACAGGCGCGAGCTGGCGTCACTCGGCATGCGCCAATCGCCGCGCGGGCTGAGCGTCACCGAGCCCACCTTGGGACCATCGGGCAGGCAGCTGCGCTTAAACTGCTGGGCAAAGAAGCGACGGTAGAACGTACGTAGCCACGTGTGGACGGTCTTGGCGTCGTAGACGCCCTCGAAGCTCTTGAGCGCCATGCGGTAGATCTTGCCCGGCTCAAAGCCAAAACGCAGCAGGTAGTAGAGGAAGTAGTCGTGCAGCTCGTACGGGCCCACCAAATCCTCGGTCTTCTGCGCAATCTCGCCGTCGCCCGTGGGCGGCAGAAGCTCGGGGGACACCGGCGTATCGAGGATATCGAGCAAGACCTCGGCAATGCGCCCGCCAAAGACATCGGCAGCATAGCGTACCAGATGGCGCACAAGCGTCTTGGGCACGCTCGCGTTGACGGCGTACATGCTCATGTGGTCGCCGTTATAGGTAGCCCAGCCGAGCGCCAGCTCCGACAGGTCGCCCGTGCCAATGACAAAACCGCCAGCCTGGTTGGCCAGATCCATCAGAATCTGCGTACGCTCGCGCGCCTGGCTGTTCTCGTAGGTCACGTCCTGCACGGCCGGATCATGCTCAATGTCCTTGAAGTGCTGCTCCACAGCCGCGTGGATCGAAACCTCGCGGAAGCTCACACCCAGGTCGCGAGCGAGCGACTCGGCATTCGACTTGGTGCGATGCGTCGTGCCGAAGCCGGGCATGGACACGGCTGTGATACCAGTGCGCGGCAGCCCCAGCGCATCGAAGGCACGCACGGTCACAAGCAGCGCCAGCGTGGAATCGAGACCGCCCGAAAGGCCGATAACGGCCGCCTTGGTGCCCGTATGGGCAAGGCGGGTCTTGAGGCCCGCGGTCTGCAGGTCGAGGATGGTCTCGCAGCGCTCAGCCAGGTCACCATGGTCGGCAGGCACGAAGGGCGCGCGGGGGAAGACACGGTCTATGCCGAGCGCATCGCGCAGGACAGGCTCTTCGGCGAGCGAGCCCTCAAACGAGAACTCGACGGTCACGGCCTCCGGCGCATCGTCCGCGCGCGTCCATGTCGTCGAGCGACGGCGCTCAGCAACCAGACGGTCAAGGTCAACGTCGGCGATGGCCATATCGCAGGTAAGCAGTTTGGTGGCGGCGAGCTTGGAGCCATTTTCGTAGATAAGGTTCTCGCCCGCAAAGACCATGTCGGTCGTGGACTCGCCCTCGCTCGCGTCCGCGTAGGCATAGGCGCAGTACAGGCGTGCGCTCTGGTTAGAGATGAGGCTGCGGCGGTAATCCGCCTTACCGATAATCTCGTCCGAAGCCGACGGATTGAGGATCACCGTCGCACCGGCAAGCGCCATCTCGGTCGAAGGGGGCGCCGGCACCCACAGGTCCTCGCAGACTTCAACGCCCAGCACCATATCCTCGGGACCCTCATCACAGCAGCGGTAGACAAGCCCCGAACCCAGCGGAACCGGACCCTGACCGGCAAATTCAACCCACACGGGATCCGCAGGCGACGGAGCAAACCAGCGACGCTCATAGAACTCGCCATAGTTGGGCAGATACTTCTTAGCCGTAAGACCCAAAAGCTCACCCGCACAGCACACGGCGGCGCAGTTGTAGATATTCTCGGCAACTGCAACGGGAAGACCGATGGTAAAGACAATCGGCAGCTCACGAGTCTCGTCGAGGATGTGCACCAGCGCTGCTTCGCAGGCATGCAGCAGCGTGCGGTTATGGAACAGATCGGCCGCGGTATAGCCGGTCAGGTTAAGCTCGGGCAGTACCAGCGCGCGAACGCCACGCCCGGCAGCATCGCGAACAGCCGCCAGCGCAACCTCGGCATTGCCCTCGACATCGGCCACGCGAATCCGCGGCGAGGCCGCCGCCACACGCAAAAAGCCATCGTTCTTATTAGCCGAAACGCAGCATTGCCTTGTTGATCTGGACACTGGAGGCCCCTTCTACCCTGAGATTCAGTCTAACGGACGTTCACATATCTCTAACTAGCCAAAGCAACCTCCCAGTTTACTGAGAGGCCAACCTGTGCTAAGAGCATGTATTTCAATAATATCTTTAATTAAAAAGGAGAAATCGATAATCGACTTCTCCTTTAAGCGAGGCGAGTAAATTTCGAAACTAATGGCAGAATTTATCCATGTAGTCCTCAAAGTCGAACACTTCTACCACGACGCCCTCTTCCTGAAACTCTTTCAGTTGCTCCAAGAGATCTTTGTTAATAACGTCCATGCAGAAACCTCCTCTATCTAATCAATTGTAGTATATCTGCTTTCATGCAATTATCAACCAACTTGTTTAGTTGCTCCTCGTTTGCCGATAGTCCCTCTTTTTTCAAAATGTCGTGCACCTCGTTCTTAGTAATCGGCTTTTCAAACAACGAAAGCAAAGCGAACGAAAAATCATTAACCGCACACATTCTATGGGTGGCACAACTCAGCAGTACTCTTAACCCCTCTTTTGAGCGTCCGACTTCTTTCACAAACGAACTTTTAACCAATTGAAAACCATTATCGTGCATTACATAATCGGCATCGATATTTGTATTCAGCAATCCATAATGCAACAGTTCTTCTATCGCCCTTGTCAGCTCGAGGTCGCCCTGATCAAGGATAAGAGAAATGCTACAATCGGCCTCCAATAAACGGGCCAACTTAAGGTATACCAACTGGGAAACAGCATAGACATGATGGTATTCAGAATTATAGAAGTAGGCAAATGGCTCAACGAGCACGACAGAGGTCTTGGAATCCAGCCAGATTCGATCAGCTGGATTTAGACTAGTTAGCCGTCGCTTTACTTTGGTCAAATGTCCCTTATACCTGACAGCGTGAATAGAATCTAGGATCCAAGTCACCTCTGAAATATGAAGCCGCTGGGGCAAGTCAATTGTGTCGCTACCGTTTATGACCTCTTGCATATAAAAATCAATATGATGGTCATCAGATAAGGATTTTGCTTCATTTAAGATAAACCAGTGCCTGAAACATAATCCACTTCGAGGCGCAAATCCTCATATTGGGACTTCGGCATTACAGAGACACCATACTTATCGGGATGATTCCAAACATCCGACCCCATAACGAGACCAAAATTCGTAAATCCTCTCGTGGAATATGGGACACCACATACCTGTTTTGAATAATTCAAAACATTCTCTGTATAAGCTAAGGTGTTCAGAGCCTCTTCTTTAGTTTCGGTCGGAAAGCCAATCATAAAGAATAGATGAACAGGAATACCCGCATTGAGACAATCATGGATATTGCGATCAATCCAATCAACTCTCGTGTTCTTCTTCATTAGATCAAGAACTCTTTGGTTGTATGACTCGAGGCCAAACTGAATCTGCCTACATCCACTTTGGTATATCTTGTTGAAAACGTCTGTACTTAGGGTTGGAGAGAACCTCGTTTCTCCATGCCAGAAAAACGTTTTTCCCGATGCGTTTATTTCATCCGCGAGTTGCTCCATTCTTTTGCCTTCGAATGTTTCATCCACAAAAGAGAAAACTCTCGTGCCGTATTTTTCATTTAACCGACACATTATTTCAAATACTCTCGATATAGGCATCTTTCGGTAACAACCACCGGTAGCACCGGGAATGGTGCAGAAGGCGCAATGATTAAAACACTGCCTAGAGGAATAAACCGGCAATATTAACTCAGGCATGAAGTATTTAGAAAGGGCGAAGCCATCGAAATCGGGAACTGTATCGTTGATAAATGTTTGCTCAATCCGATGGTTTTTATATATCTTTCCACCTTTAGCATGGCAAAGGTTTGGAACACAGTCGAGATTGTCATCACCAGAGTCAAGAGCCTCAAGAAGACGTGCAAGCGGCTCTTCGCCGTCATACATCATTATCGAATCAATGTATTCAAAAAAGGGATGCCATTCTTTCATGCAGTCATCTGCTAAACGAGTAATGTAATTGCCGCCCAATGAGACGTGTTTAACAGATGGACATTCTTCTTTAATCAGTTTCGCTAACGTAACTGCAGAAATCAATTGGAAACAGCCGCTCACCGAAATCCCAATAAACTCGATTTTTTCCCTCTGAATACGCTTAAGAAAGGCAGTTTCATAGAAGGAAATAAACGGATTATGCAAGGTATCCGCAAGCGATTTCATTATTTCTGGTGTCGAATAATAATCATAGGGCAGATCTATGGAGTTGAACGTGTATTTAACTCCATATGAGACGTGATTTATGATATAGAGTGCATTTCTAAAAATGTTTTCAGCATATTGTCTTTCTTTTAGATTAAAGTATCTCTTCGATCTGAAAATATCTTTTGCCTCGTCAACATTAAGTGCTGACTTTTGTATCAACTCGATTGTTAATTGAACATTCGAACTAAACGAATCCTTTGATTCCCGATACCTTTTACAGCACTCTTCGACATGTCTAAAAGATAGGAGGTCATCGTAAAATTCCACGTTTAAGTCAACAATGTCAACTTTGTATTGTTCAACCTCTTGAAGATATGACTTCAAAACAGGCAAGGCAAGATACGGCCCCACTGGACTCCATCCTGGGGGAAATACTAAAAGCGTTTTAGGCATATCAACGTCACATCTTTCGCAAATAATTCAATTGAAACACAACTACCATCATAATTGAAAATACACCAAGTCCTGTAACGAGAATTGAGAACATCGCGATGCTCGTGAACAGCGAAACAAGGAGTGTTGAAATAACAACAGCAACCGATTGCAAAGACTCCCTAATTGAAAACAGGCTCATCGATTCAGATCCGTCTCTCGCCAAATCCTGCAGCGATGTTATGAGAAGCACATCTTGAATGGCGTTTCCGGCACCGACGATAAAAAGGAAAATAAACGATATCCCAGACGCATAGCGATAGCCAAACGCCAGATACGCACCGAGCGCAAGATACGTCACAAAACAATATGATTTAACGCAATCGGAACCGCTGATTAAACGACCGTATATTGTATTTCCGAACAACAGTCCGATTGTAAGACTACTCTGAAGGAATCCGTATTGTATCGATGACGAGTCAAATTGCAATTGCGCTATAGCTGGCAAAAGAGAATTCAGAGAGCCGAATGCCACGCCACTAGAAATATCGATTAATAGGAAACCAATTGCCAAGTGCTTCGCGTTAAGATCACTAAATGCAGTCCAGTTTTTTTCATTTTTGCTTATCCCCTCTTTATCATTAACCTCGATAACCGACGGAACATCTCGCAGCAACCAGAACGACGCGGCAAAAGAAAGCGCGTCTAATGCAAGAACAGCCTCCGCCCCAAATTGAGCGACAACAAAACCGCCGGCAACTGGCCCTAGAACCATCATCAAATTCTGCAGAAACCCAAACGAATTATTAATTACGTCGCGATTGATACTATTCGTATTGGCTCTTAACAACGAGTAAAAGCAGGGCATTTCAACCGTTCGGCAAAGCGATACCGCGCACGTAATAGCAAACATACTCCATTTACTATCAACAAAAATATAGCAAACGAATAATCCCGCGCGAATTAAGTCTGCCAATCTCATGGCCTGCAGTGTCCCGATACCCATCTTCTGAGGCAGCTGCGCGAGCGCAACTGAAAACAGAGCGGGGGCAAATCTGCAGCAGACCATCAAAGCAGTTGCAGAAACATCGTGAGTTACCTCGTAAATCAGCATTGGCAAAGCAATATTCGCACACCAATTGCCTATTTCGCTTATCCCTCTAGCAATATATAGGACCCGAACCGGACGGCTAGCTCTCAATACCGTGAACATCAGGATTAACCTCGTATTTCAGGCCTCGCTCATCCCTTAATAGGAATCCATAATCAACCAAGTACCGCCTCAACACGGCATAATCAGGATAGAGCTGTGACAGCACACGATTAACCTGAAGCTCCGTATAACTTGTATTTAATTCAAAGAAAGAGACGGCCCATAGCAGCATGATTCTTTTATAGCTTTCCTTTTTTGGAATTGAAACCAGCTCGCCATTCTTGAGAAATCGTTTTTTAAAGTCTATTAGCTCATCCATTCACATCCTCCATTTCATACGCATCTAATACTAAAAATGCATACGCTTTAGGTCATCGTATTCGGCTTCTTTATTCGAACTAAACTCGAACTAATCTAAATTATTTGCTCAAACACTCTTCGAAAGCTCGTTTTTCACTCTGAGTAAAATGCCCTTCCCAGTCAGTCCACGAACAGGAAGGCAACTCACAGCGAGCGGAGTCGAAGCCCTCTACCGTCGGTCGTTCAAAATGCACGATAACCTTTTCGATATCCCCATCTGTTATCAGGACAGAATGAACGACCTCGGTACCGTCTTCGAATGTCATATACGGGTACATCACGTAAACCACCTCGCAATCGTTAATCCAGTTTAGCATCAAGCTATTGCACCAAAGACAGCAAGCCCCCTTGATGAGTTGATGGTATCTGTTAAATGTCACGTACGATTCACATCTGGTGGGTACCCTGATGGCTACACGAAACGAAGCAGATTTACACCGGGAGGACCCCGTATGACAACCAAGTACACCGACGCGCCGCGCACGCGCGTCATGACGCCGGCATCGCTCAACAACGGCGTACACGAGAACCATTCCATTGGACAGACCATGGCCATCGCGCCCAAAAAGGGCCTGTTCGACGACATTTCCATTCCCCAGATCATCGCCGGCGCCGCAGCTGCCGCCACGAGCGTGGCGCTTGCTTCAAAGATCGGCATTGCCGGCTCGGTGATTGGTGCCGCTGTGAGCTCAGTCATCACTGTTGTGTCCTCGCAGGTCTATCGCCACTTTATCTCCGCCAGCGCCGAAGCAATCAAGGGCACGCATGCCGCTGTCGACTACCCTGCCGGCGCCTACGAGCCCGTTGAGCCCGATGTCGAGGAGCACCTAGGTGGCGCCGCGACCACGCAGGAGATGCGCCAGGTTGCGGGACGCGCGACCACGGCGCGCGTCGCCCCCAACAGCCTGCGCGCCAAGGCGGCGGCAGAGCGCAGCCAGACACAAAAGAAGGTCATCGTCTTCTCGATCGCCATCGCCATCGTCGCGGTCATCGCCTGCGCCGGCGCCATCCTTATCACCACTGCCGGTGAGGGTCTGGGCGAGCGTCCCGAGCCAATCCTTTCGTCGCGCACGACCGAGCACGACGCGGATAACACCGGTCAATCGCAAAGCCAGCAGGACGACTCGCAGGGCGCCTCCGCATCCACCGACTCGTCCTCGAACACCCCCGATCAGTCGCAGAGCGCTGATTCCTCTGCGAACAGCGGCGGCACGCAATCCAGCACGACCGACTCAAGCCAAACGACTGACGGCTCTCAACCGAGCACAGGCGACCAGACGAGCGGCAATGCATCGGGCACGGGATCTACCGACAATAGCAACACCAACAGCTCGAGCGGAACCGCTTCCGGCACGGCATCAGACAGCTCGAGCCAAGACACGGCATCGGGCAACTAAGCACGTTTGCCCCTCATAGATAACCGACCTGCATAACGGGCGCGAACCGGCAACGGTCGCGCCCGTTTGCCTTGGGCGACGAGATGGCAAGCCCCGCGCGATGGTAAGATGCTTTGGTGTGTAAAGAGGAGATTTGCCATGAGCAAGACAATAGTTAAGCCCACGCTATCGCTGGGCAACCACATCTATCTGTATCGCCTGCTGCGCGACGCGATTGGGTGCGGCAAGCAAACGTTTATGACGCAGGTCGAGGAGGCACTCGCCGCTGGTGACATGGTCGCATATGACCTGGGCTTTGAGTCCACGCGCGAGCTGCTCGAGGAGCTCGACGACTGCATTAAGCTGACTGTCTTTAAGGGCGGTCGCCTGTATGCCACCGTCATCGCCAACGAGGCTTGGGATGCCGCCCTTGCCAAAGGCGAGGACAAGCCCAAAGCTGCCAAGGGCGCCAAGCAGTCCTACAAAAAGAAAAAGCGCGGCGAGAAGGACCTCAAGGCCGTGCGCCCCAAGCACGTTAAGCGTCCCGAGCCCGAAGCCATGGTTGAAGTCGTGCCGGAACCCGAGCCCGAGACAGAGATCGAAGTCGCTATTGAGGTAACGGCAGAAGCCGAAACCGAAATCGCTGCCACGACCGAGCCCGTAGTCATATCCGAGCAGGAAGCCACTGCTGAGCTCAACGAGGCTCCCAAGTCGACAGCCGAAGAAGCCGCTAACCTATCCGAAACGCCTGCGTTCCAAAACAGCGATGTCTTTGGCGACGAGGCTGAGGACGATCAGCCCGAAGAGCCCACAGAACAGGACGCTACCGAGTCGGCGCCGGAACCCGAGACGCCGCAGCCCGCCATCTCGCTCACGGTCGTCTATGACCCCGAGAATGCCAATGCCGGCATCACCACCATGGCATCCACGCCCATCGAGGCAAAGCCGTCTATCGAGGCGGAGGACGCCCCAGAAGCCGATGCCAAAACCGAGACTGAAGACACATCCGTCTCCGTGGAACCGACAGATTCCGCAGTTAATCCGGAACCGGTGCCTGAGTCTGTACCCGTCATCGAGTCCACATCCGCACCTGTACCGGCTCCGGTCCCCGCGCCCGCAGCACCGACCATCCCCGAGGACTTCCCCGTCGATTTCGCAACCGAGGTCTTCTGCCCCGGCCCGCTTCTGCACCAGCTGTCGACCTATCTCCCCTACGGCGCCGATACCCTCGGCATTGTCGGCGAGTACTACTGGATCGCCCGCGAGCGCGGTACCATCGAGGCCGCGCGAAACCGCGCAAGCTTCCCCCTGCGCTACACGCAGGCCGGCGAGCGCCGCGAGGTTGCCGTGCGCATCCGCCGCAATACCACCGGTGGCCTCGGATCCACCTGGGCCATCGATAAAGTCGAAGAACCCGAGCAGTAACGACAAACGACTCAAATCCAAATCAGGATTTGAGCCGTTTTTATTTGTTGATGTTGCGTAACCAACAGCGAGCGGGCCGCAAGTGCCCCAGGTTGCCGTGAAAGAGGAGCGACGCGTACTTCGGTACGCGAGCGGCGGCTTGAACGGCAAGATGGGGTGCTTGCGACCCGCGCAGCGTCGAGCAGTTACGCGGTTTGGAAAACCGCGTAACGATCTAATCGCGCGTCAGCTTACGGTGGATACGATGCGGCTGGGCTGCGTCCTCGCCAAGGCGCTCGATACGGTTGGCCTGATAGGCCTCAAAGTTGCCCTCGAACCAATACCAGTTGCCCGGATTCTCGTCGGTGCCCTCCCACGCCAGAATGTGCGTAGCGACGCGGTCCAGGAACATACGGTCGTGGCTAATAACCACCGAGCAGCCCGGGAACTCGAGCAGCGCCGCCTCGAGTGAGGACAGCGTCTCGACGTCGAGATCGTTCGTGGGCTCGTCGAGGAGCAGCAGGTTGCCGCCCTGCTTGAGCGTAAGCGCCAGGTTCAGACGATTGCGCTCACCACCGGAGAGTACGCCAGCGCGCTTCTGCTGGTCCTGGCCCTTAAAGCCAAAGCTCGCCACGTACGCGCGGCTGGGGACCTCGGTCTCGCCGACCATCATGTGGTCCAGGCCATCCGAGACGACCTCCCACAGGTTCTTATCGGGGTCGATGCCGGAACGGTTCTGATCGACATAGGAGATCTTGACGGTCTCGCCCACCTCGAGCTCGCCCGAAGTCAGCGGCTCCAGGCCCACGATGGTCTTGAAGAGCGTAGTCTTGCCCACACCGTTGGGGCCGATGACACCCACGATACCGTTGCGCGGCAGGGTGAACGATAGGTCGTCGATGAGCACACGGCCATCGAACTCCTTGTGCAGGTGATGAGCCTCGAGCACCTTGTTGCCCAGACGCGGGCCCACGGGGATGCGGATGTCGGTCCAGTCGAGCTTCTGGCTTGCGCGGGCCTCGGCCTCCATCTCCTCATAGCGAGCCAGACGGGCCTTGTTCTTGGCCTGACGGGCCTTGGGCGAGCTGCGCACCCACTCGAGCTCGGCCTCCATGCGCTTGGCGAGCTTGGCGTCGCGGTTGCCCTGCGCCTCGATACGGGCGGCCTTGGTCTCCAGATACGTGGAGTAGTTGCCCTTGTAGGGATAAAGGTGACCGCGGTCGACCTCGCAGATCCACTCGGCAACGTTATCCAGGAAGTAGCGATCGTGTGTGACGGCAAGCACCGCGCCCTGGTAGTTGTGCAGGAAGTGCTCGAGCCACAGGATCGACTCGGCGTCCAGGTGGTTCGTGGGCTCGTCGAGCAGCAGCAGGTCGGGAGCCTCGAGCAGCAGCTTGCACAGGGCCACGCGGCGGCGCTCGCCGCCGGAAAGCACGTTGACCGGCATGTCGGAATCGGGCAGCTGCAGGGCGTCCATGGCCTGGCCGAGCTTGGAATCGATATCCCAGCCGTCGGCGGCGTCGATCTCGTCCTGGAGCTTTCCCATCTCGGCCATGAGGGCGTCCATGTCGCAATCCGGGTCGCACATCTCCTCGCCGATCTTATTGAAGAGATCGACCTTGGCGATCATATCGCCAAACGCCATGCGCACGTTCTCGATAACGGTCTTGTCGTCGTCGAGCGGCGGCTCCTGCTGCAGGATGCCCACGGTGTAGCCGGGGGTGAGCCTGGCATCGCCGTTGGAGACCTCCTCGATGCCGGCCATGATCTTGAGCAGGGTCGACTTGCCCATGCCGTTGGGACCCACGACGCCGATCTTGGCACCGGGGTAGAAGCTCAGGGTCACGTCGTCAAGGATTACCTTGTCGCCATGGGCCTTGCGAGCCTGATACATCTGGTAGATAAACTCCGCCATATGTCTGTTCTATCCTTTCTACCTGCTGTTTCCCTATTCTTGATTCGCTTTAGTGGAAACGAAATGAGGGAACCAGCTCTGAAACGTAACGAAAAAGGGGCATGGTTGCCCACACCCCCTAATACTACCTGGGAAAAGTCCCCCGGAACATACTATGAACTGCGTACGCTAGTTTTCCGCAACCTTAACGAGCGGCTCGCTGCGATTTGCGCCACAACAGATACGAGTAGACGTAGACGGCTCCAACTGAACCAAACGCCAGAACCGCAATCACCGCGGCGACGACTTCACTCGAAAGCACGCTGCCTGCCACGCCCATCACAATCAGGCCAATACCCAGCACCATAAAGCAGGCGCCGCCAAAACGCTGCGTACGGCGCCAGTTCTCGGGATCGGCAAGCGCCCAAGGTGTCTTGATACCGAGCGTATAGTTCTGCTTCACACGCGGCAAGTAGTTGCCTACGCCGATGAACAGCAAACCGACAACACCGGAAATCAGCACGTTAACCGAACCGACCGCCGGCACCACGCCCCAGACCGTAAGCTCTCCCAGCCAGCTTATGGCGCACATGAACAAGGTGAAGGCGATTACGAAGCCCTGATAGAACTTGCCCGAGGTTCGATATGCCTCACCTTTGGGGTCGATGCGCGGCACCACGCAGAACATTGCGAGAAGCGCCAGAGGCAGCACGCCGAGCGCGGAGGCCATCCAGCTAGGACCCCAACCGTCGACGGCACCGTTCGCGCCCCAGTGCGTGGGAATCTGCGCAGGCAAGCTCGGCATCACCATGAGGTGCGCTACGACATTGGCGACGCACAGAGCGACCAGCACAATCCACACGCGCGACGATACCCCCGTGGGGTGAATGCCCTTGTTTTCGTTATTCATCCTTATCACCTTCCGTGTTTGTAAAGCCCATAAACCAGCCAATTAAATCCTGCATGACGGTGGTGTTTAAGCTGTATACGATGTTTTGGCCATGGCGCTCGTCGGTCACCAACCCGGCGTTTTTGAGCGTCGCCAAGTGATGGCTTAGCGACGGCTTACTGATATCGAAATGCTCGGCAAGCTCCCCCGCCGTGCAATTGCCCTCGCGCAGCAACTCCAAAATGCGCCGTCGCGTTGGATCGGCAAGCGCCTTAAAACCCTCTCCCGGCATAAGACCTCCTCTCATCATCTCTCATGACGCGCACACTATACTCGATATTTAGATGTTTGTCTAACTATCTAATCTTGTACTCAAAAAAATAGCCGCCTCCGCGTAATGCGAAGACGGCCACTTCTCACGCTACAAACGTGTTTGGGAGTTGGCCAACCCGCTGCAACGGGTGCCATCTGCTTCATCTTATGCGAACCCCGATCCCATTTCAACAAGCCCAAGGGCTCAAATGGAATCGCGATAACACCTATAATGGCAATAGCTAAAACACGATTCGCTTCCCCATCGGAGGATGTCTATGACCGAAACCGCTGCCGCCCTCGTCGAGACACGCGACACCAAGCTCGAGATCATCATGGGCCGCGAGGCACTCGATAAGCTCGCCGATGCTACGGTGCTGGTGCTCGGCTGCGGAGGCGTGGGCTCCAACTGCTGCGAGGCACTCGCCCGCGGCGGCATTGGTCATTTCGTCATTCTGGACAAGGACATCGTCGCGCCCAGCAATATCAATCGCCAGGCTATCGCCTTTCACAGCACCATCGGCAAGCGCAAGGTCGATGTTATGGAAGCCATGATCCACGACATCAATCCCACCGCCACCGTTATCAAACGCACCGAATACCTGCTAAGCGACAACATCGACGAATTCTTCGCAAGCGTTTTGGAGCAGACAGGCGGCAAGCTCGATTACGTCATCGACGCCATCGACACCATCTCGGCCAAGCTCACCATTGCCAAATATGCTCAGGACCACGACATTCGTTTGGTTAGCTCCATGGGCGGGGCCAACAAGCTCCATCCCGAGTGTCTCCGCTTTGCCGACATCTTCGATACGGTACGTGACCCTATGAGCCGCATTATGCGCAAAGAATGTAAGAAGCGCGGAATCAAGAGCCTGCACGTGCTGTTTAGCTGCGAGGAATCGGTTAAGACACAGCCCCGCGACCCTTCCAACATCCACGAGCGTACCGAGCTCGGAACCGCCAGTTTTATGCCGCCCATCATGGGTCAGATGATTGCCGGCGAGGTTATCCGCCAGATCAGCGGCCGCGGCACTGAGCGCGTGCGCTCCGATGGCCAACGTCTGGACTAGCGGAGCGCACCGAGATGGAGCCCCGGTTATTTGATGCACACTGCCATCTTGATTTAATGGCTCACCCGGACGCCGTTGCCGATGAGGCGACGGTGCTGGGCTTGGGTCTATTTGACTGCGGCGTCAATCCGCGCGACTTTTCGGCCGCAAACGAGCGCGCCTGTCGCCAACCAGGCATCATCGCCGGCGTTGGGCTTCACCCCTGGTGGCTCGCCGATGGCCACTGCGGTTTTGTCGAAGTCAATCTGCTTTGCGAAGTTGCTGCCCAAGAACGCTACATCGGCGAAGTCGGACTCGACTTTTCCGCGCGCTTTGCTGGAAGTGAGCCGCTACAAATACAGGCACTTAACCGGCTCTGCGATGCGCTCGTGCAGCATCCTCTTACCGGGCGCGTGATATCAATTCACGCCGTTCGTTCGGCAGGAGCCATACTGGACGTCCTCGAATCGCATGGACTACTCATCCCAAACCCCGACTCCCCCGTTATCATCTTCCACTGGTTTAGCGGTACTTCGGACGAACTCGTCCGCGCGCGTAATGCGGGCTGTTATTTTTCCGTCAACGAACGCATGCTCGCATCTAAACGAGGACGCGAATACGCACGACAGATTCCACTCGATCGTTTACTGCTCGAGACCGATTCACCAGCCGAACCAAACACAGAAACAAGCGCACAGTCGCTCATCAGATCGCTCGAAAGCGCCTCAGAACACGTCGCCTCGCTCAAAAAATGCGACGCAAAGCATATTGAGTCGGCGGTTTTAGCGAATGCACACTCTGTTTTTAGCCTTCGCTAACCCCTGTGGTCAAAAAACGTCAAATATGAGTACTGCTAGCGAAATGGATACATTACTCTGAGCTTTCCGACCACCAGAATAATCTACGATTGTCCATTAACTAACACTTTTACAGTCACTCATCCTGCATTTTCGCAATCTTAAACCCCTCCAAACGCTCAAATCACGTCTGAAGGGGTCGATTTTGCTGCGACTAAATTAGTCACAGTACTCATATTTGGCTTTTTTGACCACCGAGTCACGGGAAGGCACCAATACAGCTCCCCGGGACAGCTCGGCTATTCGACGATTGGTGCTCCGTGGCCCCAAGAACCTTCCATACCGCACACGGTCGAGGCAAACCCGGCAGCAAAGTCGAGCGCGCGCTCGATGGCCTCGGCGCCGTCCTCGCCACGCTTGGCGGAATCGAGATAGCACATCAAAAACGAGGTGAGGAACGAGTCGCCCGCCCCCATGGTGTCCTTCATGTCCGTTACCGGTTTAGCCAGCTGGCGGTAATAACGCTCGCCGTCGTAAGCAATGCAGCCCTCGGCGCCCGCCGTAGCCGACACAAAACGCGGACCCAGGCCCTTCACCCATGCCAGACGCTCGCGAATCTCGTCCTCACTCGCGGCATCCGCCGCACTAAAGAAAGCGAAATCGACGTAGGGCGCAATCTGCTCGTAGTACTCGTCGGTGGAGTCGTCCGAAAAGTCAAAAGAGACCGTGACGCCCGCAGCCTTCAGCTTGGGCAGCTCGCGCTCGGTAAAGCAATAGTTGCCCGAATGAACCACATCGAACTGCTTCATGTACGAAAGGTCAAAGCGATCGAGGACATAGCGCGCATCGCCACGGATACCGCCCTCGTTGGAGCCGAGGAAGACACGGTCACCGTCAACGACGGTCACGCGAGCCGCTCCGTTCTCGCCAATCATCTGCTCGCACTTGTCAAGCTCGATACCCTCATCCTCGAGGCTTGCAATGACATGCTCGGCAGCGGCGTCATTGCCAAAAATGCCCATGTATGCAGAACGTGCGGCACCGCATTTCTTGGCATAAACGGCGAAGTTCACCGCATTGCCGCCAGGATACATGGTGTGGATATGCTCGTAGCGATCGACGACGTTGTCGCCAAATCCGAGCGCGTTAACGTTAAATGCCATGGCCTTTGCCCCTTCTAGTACTCGACAACACCCATATAGCGACGGAAATCGGGATCGTGATCAAACACCTTGCCGCGTGCAGCACGCAGCTCGCAGTTCATGGCGTAGAACAGCACCGGGTCCAGATAGGCACGGACGCTCGCCGGCACGGCTTCCATACCGTACTCCTTGGCATCGAGCACCATCAGCGTATCGGTATGCGTCTTAAGGAACGCCAGGGCGCGCTCGTCCATGGCACGGCACTCGCTGGAGCCCATCTGCAGGAAGTAAAAAACGCCATCCTGAGTAGCCTCGAAGGGGCCATGGAAGTACTCGGCAGAGTGGATGTAGCTGCAGTGCTGCCACTGCATCTCCATAAGAGAGCAGATAGCGAAACCGTAGGTCTGGCTAAAGTTGGGACCGCTGCCCAGAATGTAGAAGAACTCGTGCTCCTGGCAAAGCTTGGCAAAACGATCGCCCAGCTCGGCATTTACCTTCTCGCGTGCCGGGGGAAGAATCTTATCCATCTCGGCGATACCGGCATACATATCGGCAAGATCGGCGTAGCCCTCCTGCTGATCGAGCAGCTCGGCCGCAAGCGACAGCGAAATACCAGCGGGGACCTCGGCCTGCGGCACGCCCTCGCCCCACGGGTAGACCCACGTGGTCCACTTGCCGGAGTCAATCTTGGATCCAGCGTTGTCGGTCTGGGCGATCACCGTAGCACCGGCAGCAAGGGCAATCTCGCAGCCCTCGACGACCTCCGGGGTGTTGCCACTGTGGCTACAAGCGATGACCAGGGACTTCTCGCCCAGACGACGCGGACGCATAATGTCGAATTCACGCGCGGTATAGATATACGAAGTGAAGGTGGTTGCCTCGCGCTGCAGAAGCTCATGGGCCGGAATCAAATCGATCATGGAGCCACCGCAAGCAATCCAGTAGACGCTGTCGAACTTGCCCTTCTCGGCAATTGCCTCTTTGATCAGATCGTGTGCGTTCATATCCAGTTCCTTTCTTGTTTGGCCGCAATCAATGACGTTGGTTGCGTGGCCGATAGTTGTTTTAGTCAATCAGATATTTCTCGAATGCGGCCATGTTCTTGGCATCTGCCGCCGCCGGGTCATCGTAGTAACGACCGTCCGTGATCTCCTGGCCCAGCATGCCGTCGAAACCATGGGCGTTGAGTGTGGCAACGAAGGCGTCCATATCGTGCTTGCCATCGCCCCACACCAGATGGCCATACGGGTCACCGTCGATAAAGTGCATCTCGTGAATTGCCCCATCACCAAAGGTGGCAAACCAGTCCTCGAGCGTCTCGCCAGCAACGCCCATCGCGGTTGTATCAACCATGGGCTGTAAGTACGGGCTCGCGACCTCGTCAATCATGCGCTTCGCATCGGAAACCGTCGTCACAAGGTTGCTCTCCTCGGGACGCAGGCTTTCCATCGTAAGCACCAGACCGTGCTCGCCGGCATACTCCGCCAGAATGGACAAGTGCTCGCGGCTGCGCTTCCAGGCTTCCTCGCGGTCCTCGTCCCAGTCGCCCCAGCCCGAGTTGACGGACATACGGTCGCACCCAAGTACCTCGGCAAGCTCAATGCCGTGCTTAAAGTACGCCAGGCTGCGCTGTTCATGCAGCGGTTTGCGTGCGCAGTACTGCCAAGGATAGACAACGTTCTCGGGGCACAGAGTACGATACCTAAGCCCACGGTCTGCAGCCTTTTTCGCCAGGACCTCAGCCTCAAAGTAGCCCGTGTGGTCGAGCGTCACATGCGGCTCTGCGCACCACAGCTCAATGGACTCAAAGCCCAAACGCTGCTGCACATCAAGGAAGTAATCGAGCGACCACATGATGTAGTGGATATTCATGCCCGCAATCTGCTCGCGGCGCAGCGTCGGTTTGGATTCAGACATCTTATGCCTCCTTATTTCGATCGAACACGATTTGTCCGTCCGACATCGTCATATCAACCGCAAGATCGCGTGCGTCGCGATAATCGAGGTCAAACACATCCCGATCGAGCACGCAGATATCGGCAAGCTTGCCGACCTCGAGCGTACCCAGCTCGTCTTCGCGCATCAGATCGTACGCGCCCCCGGCAGTCCAAGCGCGCAAGAGCTCGACAAGCGTCAGCGTGTTGACCTCATTCACAGGCAGTCCGTCGGCGAAGAATCCGCCGCACGCGCTGTAGATTGACTCGCCCAGGCTCGGAATCAGCAGCGGCAAATCCGTTCCACAGCACACTGTGCATCCGGAATCTTCCATGCCGCGGCGATTCCAGCTGTGCAAAAGTCGCGTCTCGCCAATTTGTCGACGCATCATCGACAGGCAATCCTCGCGTCGGTCCAGCGTCAGAATCTGCGGATAGACCTCGCAAATTCCACCTAACTTGCCAAACTTGACAAGATCGGTCGGGTCAGAGTTCTCGAGATCGGTAATCGCATGGCGGCGAAGCATCCGTCCATGCTCGTCTCGAGGCAGCGAGGCATAGAGCGCCACGGTGCGACGAACGGCGCCATCGCCCTGGCAATGCAAGGAATATCGGAATCCGTCAGCATCAATTGCACGCAGCTCGTTCTCAATCAGATCCCACTCTGGCTCCTCGACGACCGTCTTGCCGGCAGCGCCCGCATCGGCCGAGTCCTCATAGGGTTCTATCATCTCGGCAAGCCCCGCCCATACGCCGCGATCGGTCATACGGTTGAAGCCAGAAAAACGAACGAACGGTCCCCGGAAGCGCTCTCGTGCCTCGCGGGCATATGCAAGATTTGCACCGGCACCCACCGGCTGCGACATCATAGAGACGCGAACCGTCAGCTCACCAGATTCCTCACGGCGAGCCATTTCGTCGGCAAAGCCGTAGTAGTCATCAAACGCCATCTCCTTGATGGCGGTAACGCCGCGTTCGTTAAGCATGCTCATGTAGTCCGAATACCCTGCACGCACCTCGGGCAGCGCGAGGAAATCGCTCATCATGCGCCAGATCTTCTCGGCATAGCACGCCTGGGGTGTGAAGCCGTATCGCGCACTGGCGGCAGCATTGAGAACACAGGTATCCGCGCCCGGTGTAAAGCAGACGACGGGGATATCGCCAAAACACTCGTCAAACACAGCTGCTGTATTTGCGTTCTCGGCATCCGATGCCAACGTTTCGGGTAGGTTGTGGCCAAAAGCCGCCGCGCAATCCGGACGATCTTCTTTCCATGCACGCAAGAGCGACACGGCCTCTTTGGCATCAGCGATGCCGGACAGATCAGGCCCCAACGTCCGCAGCGCCCAGCCTGTATAGAAGGTATGCACATCGATCAGGCCAGGCATGACGGTGCGGTCGCCCAGGTCGACTACCTCGTCCGCCTGGGTCAAATACGAAGCTAGCTCACACTTGGTGCCAACAGCCTCAATTCGATTGCCACGGACCGCTACGAAACCTTCAAACGGCAGGTCCCCCGTACCGGTAAAGACGCTCTTAGACGTCAGGACCGTCAAACGATCAGACATCACAACCACCTACGCCGGAAGCATGCCGGAAATGGCAGTAATGACCAAGCCAAACACGACCATGAAGATGAAGAACTTCCAAATGGTCTTCCACCATTGGCCAAACGAAATCTTAGCCACGGCAAGCCCGGCGACCGTCATACCCGCCACGGGGCTGATGGTGTTGATGGTCTGGTTGGCAAACTGGAGCGCGGTGACGGCCGCCTCGGGATTGAGGCCCATGAGCTCGGTCAGGGGGCCCATAACGGGCATGGTGAGCGCCGCCAGGCCAGAACTCGAGGGAACCAGCAAAGAGAGCAGGCCAAGGACGACATACATAAACGTGGTGTAGACGGCGGCGGGTGCACCGGCGAGCGCGGTAGCGAGCGCCTGGAGGATGGTGTCGATGATCATGCCGCCCTCGGCGATGACCAGAATACCGCGCGCGATACCGATAACGACGGCAGCGTACGCAAAGTCGGCGAGACCCTTAACGAACTCCTCTGCGATCGTCTGCTGGTCAAGGCCGCCCAGGATACCGGCAAGCAAGCCCATGCCAAGGAACACGGCGGAAATCTGATTCATGTACCAGCCCTGGGTAACAAGACCCCAGACGATAATGCCCATACCGCAAGCAAAATCGATAAGCACGAGCTTCTGACGGATCGTGAACTCTTCCTCGATGGAGGCATCGGTCACGGAAAACTCAATACGCTTGAGCTTATCGTCCTCGTACACAATGGACGACTCGGGGTTTTTCTTGACGCGCATGGCGTAGCGCATGGCCCATGCGATACCGACGGCAGTGAAGATGACCCAAGAAACGGCGCGCAGCCACAGTTGCGGATTACCCTCGATGCCAATGATGCCTTGGGCGATCAAAACATTAAACGGGTCGATGGTCGAAGCACAATATCCCAGGTTAGGACCAAGGAAGCAGATGATGAATGCCGTCATCGAGTCATAACCGATACCCATCATGATGGGAATGAAGATGGCATAGAACGGCAGGGCTTCCTCAGACATACCAAACGTAGTGCCGCAAATGGACAGCAACGTCATCGTGATGGGAATGATGAGGATGTCCTTGTTCTTGAGTTTTTTAATCACACGGCTCATGCCGGCATTCAAAGCGTTGGTCTTGGTGATGATCGCGAACGATCCGCCAATCAATAAGACGAACGCAACGACGTCGGCAGCCTCTTGGATACCCTTGGTGGGCGCTTGCAGAACCGCGAAGATATCCTGGCCCAGATTGATGGTCTCGCCGGTCTCGGAATCGGTGTAGTTCTTATCGACCTGTTCATAGGTTCCAGCAACGGCGACTTCACGCTCGCCCGCCGCTGTCGAAATCGTCTTGCGCTGATACTGACCAGAGGGAACGATCCAAGTCAGGACCGCAAAGACAACGATCAGCAAGAACATGATCGTATAGACATGCGGTAATTTGAACTTAAAACGTCTGTTTGTCTTCTTCGCCTTCGTATCTGACATAGATACCTCCAAAGAACTCGAGACTGCATCGCATCTCGCTTCAACGTTTGCACAATGCAAACGTTCTATGACGTCCCATAGATTACCAGCAGCTTTTTCCTTCATCAAGATAATTTCAAACTGATTGCCGCAACGCGGTTGAACGGTTGCGTTTGCGCCGTGAACGGTATGGAAACGCCCGGTGAGATAATCCACCGGGCGTTTCCATTCGCAATGTCCTAGATGTCAAAAACGTAGCGAGACCCAACGATTCGCTGACGACCGATGATAAACGGCCGCCGCTGCTCATCGAAAAAGAAGGCTTCCATATAAAACAATGGTTCGCCAACGGGAACTGCCAACAGCCGAGCGACCTCGGGCGACGCGCACGCGATCTCGAGCGTGCACGGGTCGGTAAACGCGGGCGTACGGCCCGTCCGGTTACGCACGAACTCAAAAATGGATTGGTTAGATAGAGGTGCCGTTGATAGATAGGCGTTGTCCTCGTAAACATATATGTTGTTCTCGAGCATGACAGGGACGCCATCGGCAGTGCGCACGCGCTCAACGCAAATCAAGTCAGTTCCAACGGGAACACCAAAGAACTGCGCTTCGGTGGAATCCGCCGGCAGTATCTTTCTCGAAATGACACACGCCCCCGGTTCCATTCCGTTAACGCGGCATGCGTCCGAAAAACTCTGAACGTCATTCTTCTGGCGAATCTTGCGCTTGAGCTTGGGGGCATTGACAAACGTGCCTTTCCCCTGTCGCTTCGTTAGATAGCCCTGCTGGACGAGCTCCTCAATAGCGCGTCGCACGGTAACGCGGCCAACTTTATAGCTCTCAGCCAATTCGAATTCGTTGGGTATCCGCGCGCCTGCCTTGTAGGCGCCGGAGTTGATTTCGTTTTTAATGATATCAATGACCTGTTGGTACAGCGGTATCGCTGCTTTACCGTCAGTTGGCCCTTCAGTCGGTGGCATATACCCTCTCCCAGCACAATTAATTCTAAAACGGGCTTAAGGGCATTCAACAAGCCCTTAAGCCCGCATTAGCTTAAAGTATGCTAGGTGTCGCACCAAAATGTTGGCTATTTACTCATCAGACCCGAAAAACGCGCAACTACCGCGCTCCTAAGAAAGCGTGAGCAGCTCCGGCAGCTGGTCGATAATCTTGTCCGCGGCATCCTGGCTAAAGCCAAAGCGCTCCTCGCGCTTGGCAATGACCGTCAGGCCGGCTCGCTTACCCGCGGTAATGCCCGGAACGGAATCCTCAACGCAGCAGCAGCGATTCGCGGGCAGCCCCAGCAGGTCCAGCGCATGTAGGTAGATGTCGGGCTCGGGCTTGCTCTCCTTAAACTGCTCGCCGCTCACCACATACTCAAAGGCATCCGACAGCCCGCATGCGTTGAGCACTTCCTCGATGCTATCCATGGGAGACGAGCTGGCAAGCGCCACGCGAACGCCGCGGCGCGGCAGCTCTCGAATCGTATCCACGGCGCCTGGGTTAATCAAAGCCTGATAGTCGCGCGGACGCTCATGCGCCCACTCGTCCCAACGGGCCAACGCTTCCTCGCCAGTGAAATGCCCCTTACCGGCGCGCTCAAACCAATCGACCAACATATGCAGGAAGAACTGATGCGAGGTACCGACCTGCCCATTCAACTCCTCTTGAGTCAGGTTAAGCCCAAGCTCCTTGGCAAACGCGGCAGTCTCGCCCAGGTAGTAATACTCGGTATCGACAATGACGCCGTCCATGTCAAAGATAACGGCGTCGAACGGAAATGCGGACACGGCACCCTCCCTAACAAAAGGGCGCCTGTAAGCAGGCGCCCGAACCATGCATTATCGGCGATTCTAACCCAGCAGCTTATCCAGCGCCACCGCAATACCGTCTTCATTGTTATTGGCGGTCACCATCTGGGCCACGGCCTTAACCTCGTCAACCGCGTTGCCCATGGCAACACCGGTGCCGGCCCACTCAATCATGGACTTGTCGTTCTGGCCGTCGCCAAACGATACGACCTCACTGGCATCGATGCCGAGCTTAGGCAGGGCACCCTCGAGTGCGCGGGCCTTGTCGATACCGGGCGCCGTGTACTCAAAGTACCAGTCGGCCGTAAACATGCCCGAAAGCGTCTGCTTAAAGGGCGCATACATCTCCTCGTAATGCGCCTGCAGGTAGGCCGGATCGCCCGCCGTCAGCAGCTTGTCCACGGGATAAGCATCAGCGACCTCATGCAGGCTCTCCACCTCGCGAATCTTAAGATCGCACGCGTCGCGCTCATACTTGACGATATTCTTCTGCGAGCCGTCAGGCAGCGTGATCATGCAATGGTACGAGTCCTCGACGTGCAAATCGCGACCGAGCGAAATCATAGGGATCACGTCAAAATTACGCAGGTGATCAATCAGGCGATGCAATTCGTCGGCAGGCATAGCCTGATCGAACAGCACCTCGTCGGTCTGGGCATCGACGACGTGTGCGCCGTTAAAGGCCACCAGCAGACCGTCATGGTTTTGAAGGTCGAGCTCTTGCGCCAAGGCGTGCAGCCCCCATGCGGGACGGCCCGAAGCCAAAATGAGCTTAATGCCCGACTCCTGCGCCGCGAGCAGCTTCTCGCGCGTACGCGGGCTAATCACTTTCTGATCGTTGGTGAGCGTACCGTCGATATCCATCGCGATGGCTTTGATTGCCATATATGCCTCCCTGTCATTGAACAACCTTGTCTGAGCCATCATACAGAACACCCATCGCGACTCCGTTTACAACGGGCAAAAAGTCATATTGTCTCGAACATGAACGGCGTGTGGTCGTGAAGCTTTATCGCTCAGGTCAAATACGTCTGCTAGCGACGCTCATCCGTCGGTGCGCCCTCGACGATCGCGATGCCCGCCGATGCGCCTAACGCGCTGGCGCCGGCCTCGATGAATGCGCAAGCCTCTTCGTAATTATGGATACCGCCCGCCGCCTTGATTGCCACGGCATCGCCGAGCACCTCGTGCATCAGCCGCACGTCCTCGAGCTTAGCACCGCCAAAGCTTCTGCCGGTCGATGTCTTAAGGAATCCCGGCTTGGCCTCCAGCGCGATCTCGCATACACGGCGCTTGGCGGCGTCGTCGCCGTCCAGCTTGCACATCTCGACGATTACCTTGTCAGTGATGCCATGCGCGCGACAAAAATCAGCAATGGTAGTCATCTCGCGCTCGATGGCATCAAAATCGCGGTTCTCGATCGACCCCTGATTCAAAACGTAGTCAATCTCGGTAAAGCCACACGCAGCGTATTCCTCAAACCTCGCAAGCTTCTCCTCAAGCGTCATAGTGCCCTGGGGAAAGTCGATGGCGCCGGCAAGGATGATGTCAGAGCCCTCGAGCATGGCGCGGCCCGTCTCGTACTCCTGAAGGTTCGCAAATACGCAGCGAAAGTTGTACTTTAACGCCTTCTCGACATACTGCTCAAACGTGTCCTCGGGGGCATCGATATAGTCGATGTATTTATTGATGGGTTTGGCAAGTGTCATGCTGGGCCTCCTTGTTCAGGACTGACAACCGATTCGTGGTTTCACGCGAAAAACCACGTTCAATGTACGCCCGACATACAAGGACAGCGTCCGCATTCCGACAAGTGGTATGAAATTAGCTGTAAACGTATATTTACAGACAGCGAATGGCACCGCACGCGGATGCCGACAGCAAGACATCCCCCCTCAATACACCCTCATGCCCCTTTACTGTTTGCGACCAGAAATGATGAGCTGCACAACGCCGTTAGCGGTCGAATTCGACCTCTGACGACGTCACGCGACTCATCGTATCCGACCGACAACAGAAAAGGGGCACGTTCGCATAGCGTGGCGCGTGACGGTTGCAAAACCACCCCATTTGAAACAAAGGCAAAAAAGTACTTGCAAAGACGCGTTCCGACATATAAGTTGATAAAAGACCGCCGTTGCGGTTTTAAGTAGATCGAGCATATGAAGTTTCAGTTTTTAGCGTGTAAGAGAAAGAAGATCGGCAAAGTACAGCCCCAAACGCAATGACAACTTAATGAGGTAACTGCCACATGTGAGGCACCCGGGGCATTGCTGTCTCGATTTTGAGCACGATGCCTTCCGCCTTGCATGGGCCGTTCCATCCCGCCCCTGCAGCAACTGCCTCACGGGCTCATTGAAAACCGCATAGCACCCCAACGTCAGCACATCACCCACGGCAAGCACATCACTCACGACAACCAACACATCAACAAACAGCACGAACATCAACCGATTGGAGAAGCTATGACAAACCACCACGCTGAAGACGGCGATAAGAAAAGCATTCTGGATGCCCGCATTGAGCGAGCATATGCAAACGAATATGACGCCGCCTTTGCCGCCGCGACCATCAAGAACTACGCGTCGCTACCGCTCGCGACGATCTTGGCCGACCACCCTCAACTGCTGAAGCGCTGCACAAAGATCATGGGCGACCCCGACATTCGCAAGCTGACAGACCCCTATGCCCCAAAACGCGACAACGATTCGTACGTTCTTACCGTAGGCTGCCTAGCCCATATGCTTACGGCGCTTGACACGAAACTCAAGCTCGAATGGGAACCCGACGAGCGTCATGAACTCGAAAGCAAGCGGAACACCCTGCGCACCGCACTGTTCCTTCCGTTGGACGGCCTCAAGCGCTGCAACGTCGAGCTCAATACACAGGCGCGGCAAAAGCCCGGGACCACGGGGCAGAAAACTCCAAGACCCCATGCGGCCATCGTCGACCGCAACCGATATAACCGCATGACCGCGCATTTTTCTGCCGAGGAAACAGCCATAAGGACGCTAATCGACCTGCTGTGCCTCCTGAGCATCAACGAGCTATTTGAGGGCTATCTCGCCCTTGTTCCCGCGACGGCACCCAAGTCGGTAGCAAAGATCATCGAGACCTGCAGACGCCAGTTTGAGCGCCATCGCAATGGCAGCGAGATGAACGCCAGCATCGCGCAGTACTACGCGGCTCATTACAAAAATGACGGATGTGCCCCTGTCGAGCATCAGCTGCGGCTCGCCTACACCACGCCCGCCGCAACGCTCTATCGCTTTGGAGCCCTTGGCGCTTGCGAGCCGCACGAACAGGCAGCCTGCCCCACAACCGAGCTCGATCTCAGGCTCGGACGAACCCTGTAGCCCGCCAGCCCCTCCGCGGGCAACAATCCTATTCCACAACACAACCAACAGAAAGGAGTCCTCATGGACACCAATCATTCCCCCCATCATCAGCCCCCTCACCATGCGTGAATCCGCCCGAGGTATCACGCTCACCAGCATTTACGATGAGATGCTCGCCCGTCGCGAGCTCTCCGTCATGGGAAACATAGAAACCCCGATGGCCCACGACCTATGCCAGCAGATCCGCCTGCTCGATGCCACCGACCCCAGCCGCCCCATCACCATATTTGTCGCCAGCGCCGGCGGAAGTGTGCGATCGGGTCTTGCGATCTATGACGCCATGCGCCTCGCATCGTGCCCCATCCGCACCGTCTGCCTGGAATTCGCCGCGTCCATGGGCGCCGTGATCTTTATGGGCGGCGACAATCGCCGTATGGCGCCCCATGCAGAGCTCATGATTCACGACCCGCTGATCCCCCAGGGGGCAGGCGGCTCGGCACTTGCGTTGCAGGAAACCAGCCGGCGTCTCATGCAGACCCGCAAGACCCTCACGCAAATCCTCTCGGACCGCAGCGGCCTCACGCCCAAGCGCATCCAGTCCCTCACTGCAAAAGACACCTACCTTTCGGCCGAGCGCGCCGTCGAGCTCGGCTTTGCCCACGAAATCCTCTCGACCACCAAGGAGGTCGCCCATGTCTAACCTCGCCAGCCGTCTCGCCGCATCTGAGTCCGCATCGTCCACCATCCTCGCCAAAGATCGAACGCTTTCCTGCGACACCCGCCAAACGGGACTCAACAACAATGCACTTGTGATCGGCCCCTCGGGAGCCGGCAAGACCCGAAACGTCCTCAAGCCCAACCTGCTGCAAATGAACGCAAGCTACATCGTGCTCGATACCAAAGGCACGCTCTGTCGCGAAGTGGGACCCGTGCTGGCAGCCCACGGTTACCGCGTGCAATGTCTCAACTTCGCCGACCTCAACACCGTCCCGGCCCTTGCGCCCGGCATCGAGCGCTGCGGCTACAACCCCCTGAGGCACATTCGCCGCAAGGCGGACGGCAGGCCCAACCAGCAGGACATCCTCTCGGTGGCAAAGGCCATCTGCCCCATCGAGGACAACAACCAGCCTTTTTGGGATCATGCGGCGGCAAACCTGCTGTCGTGTCTTATCGCCTACGTCACCGAACAGCTACCCGCCGACGAGCAGACGATCAGCTCGGTCATCAAGCTAATCGAGCACCTGCAGGACGGTGCCACGGGTCGATTGTTTGACGACCTGATCACGACCGACCCCCAAAGCTATGCTCTCTCGCTATGGCGGCGCTACGCCATTACGCAAAATGCCGAGCGCATGCACGCGAGCATCGTCGGCATCCTTGCCGAAAAGGTCATGTGTCTGGGATTCGACGGTGCGGCACAGCTCTATCGTGAGTGCCATCAGGTGGACTTCGCTTCCATGGGACACACCCCCTGCGCCCTGTTTGTAACCGTGAGCGATATTGACCGCAATCTCGATCCGCTGACCGGCCTCTTTATTTCGCAGGCGTTTATGGGCCTCATTCGCGAAGCCGATAGGCAGCCCGACGGCAGCCTGCCCGTACCCGTGCGCTTTATGCTCGATGACTTCGCAAATCTGCAGATCCCCCAGATCGACAACGTGCTCTCGATTATCCGAAGCCGCAACATCTGGGCAACGCTGTTGCTGCAGTCGACCAACCAGCTCGATGCGCTCTATGGCGAGGCACGCGCACGCTCCATCATGGGCAACTGCGACACGCATCTGGTGCTGGCGTTCCAGGATCCCGAGAGTGCCCGGGTGTTTTCCGACCGCGCCGACGCGCTGCCCAGCACGCTCATGGCGACGCCGATTGATCGCTCGTGGCTCTTTGTACGCGGTCGCACTCCCGAACAGGTCGAGCGCTTTAGGCTCGAAGACCATCCGCTCTACGGGGAGCTGCCCGAGGCGCAGCGAGGCCATGCGGAGGCCGAGATCTAGGCGCAGGGTTCTCGCAGCGCGCGACGCCCCGGCGATGTTCCACAAAGGCCGTGCGCCCCGGGACCACGGCAAAAGCAAAGGGGCCCGCATCCGATAGGATACGGGCCCCTGACTATAAGGCGCGATACGTTAACAGCAGCGACTACTTGCGATGCGCGCGATAGAACTCGATGAGCGCCTGGGTCGAAGCGTCCTGCTCGGCCTTGGCGGCGTCGTCGTGGAAGGCCGGGGTGATCTGCTTGGCAAGCTGCTTGCCCAGCTCGACGCCCCACTGGTCGTAGGAGTCGATGCCCCAGACCGTGCCCTCGACAAACGTAATGTGCTCGTACAGGGCGATGAGCTCGCCGAGCGCGAACGGGGTCAACGTGTCGCCGAAGATCGAGGTCGTCGGGCGGTTGCCCTCAAAGCAGCGGGCCGGGACGATCTGCTCGGGCGTGCCCTCGGCGCGCACCTCGTCGGCCGTCTTGCCAAAGGCGAGCGCCTTGGTCTGGGCCAGGAAGTTGCCCAGGAACAGCTCGTGCACGTCCTGACCGCTGTCGGTCGCAGGGTTGGCAGTGTTGGCGAAAGCGATAAAGTCGGCCGGAACCACCACAGTGCCCTGGTGCAGCAGCTGGTAGAAGGCGTGCTGGCCGTTGGTGCCGGGCTCGCCCCAGAAGATCTCACCGGTATCGGAGGTCACGGCGCTGCCGTCCCAGCGGACGTGCTTGCCGTTGGACTCCATGGTGAGCTGCTGCAGGTAGGCCGGGAAACGGTGCAGGTACTGGCAGTACGGCAGCACGGCGTGGCTCTTGGAACCGAAGAAGTTGACGTACCAGACGTTGAGCAAGCCCATCAGCGCGACGGCATTGTTCTCGAGCGGCGTGTTGCAGAAGTACTCGTCGATGGCGTGGAAGCCCTCGAGGAACTGTTGGAAGCGCTCGGGGCCGAGCACGACGATCAGCGACAGGCCCACGGCGGAGTCAACGGAATAGCGGCCGCCAACCCAGCTCCAGAAACCGAAGGCGTTGGCGGGGTCGATACCGAAGGCCTCGACCTTCTCGAGTGCGGTGGAGACGGCGACGAAGTGCTTTGCCACGGCCTCGGCGTTCTGCTCATCGGAGCCGTCGATGGCGCCCTGAGCCTTGAGCTGCTCGAGCATCCAGGTCTTGACCTCTCGGGCGTTGGTGAGGGTCTCGAGCGTGGTGAAGGTCTTGGAGACGATGATCACGAGCGTGGTCTCGGGATCCAGGCCCTTGAGCTTCTCGGCCTGATCGTTGGGATCGATGTTGGAGATGTAGCGGCAGTCGATACCGGCGTCGGCATAGGGACGCAGGGCCTCGTAGGCCATGACCGGGCCCAGATCGGAGCCGCCGATGCCGATGGACACCAGGTGCTCGATCTTCTTGCCGGTAACGCCCTTCCACTCACCGGAGCGCACGCGCTCGGCGAAGGCATACATGCGATCGAGGACCTCGTGCACGTCGGCGACGACGTCCTGGCCGTCGACGATGAGCTGGCCCTTCTCGGTTGCCGGGCGGCGCAGTGCGGTGTGCAGGACGGCGCGGTCCTCGGTGGTGTTGATGTGCTCACCGGAGAACATGGCGTCGCGGCGCTCCTCGAGCTTCACCTCGCGGGCAAGATCGCACAGCAGCTTGACGGTCTCATCGGTCACCAGGTTCTTGGACAGGTCGAAGTGCAGGTCACCGGCGTCAAAGCTCAGCTTGTTCACGCGCTCGGCATCGGCGGCGAACCAGGCCTTGAGGTCGATACCTTCGGCCTCGAGCTTCTCCTGATGAGCCTCGAGTGCCTTCCAAGCGGCAGTCGACGTAGCGTCGATAGGTGCGGCAACAGTTGCCATAGAGTCCTCCTCAGCATACGGGCGCACGCCTCCATGCGCCCGGACATTCAGATGCCACTATTCTAGCGCAGGTCAAGACTACAATCAGCGAGCGTTGCCAATCGGCCCCCAAACGGCAACCGATCAAAAAGGGACAGGCTTATTTTGGCAGGTCAAACGCTTTACCGACCTAAAATAACCCGTCCCTTCCTGGCAGGTACTAGGCCGCGGCGCACACGCTGCCGAGCAACTCGCGCAGAGGAGACCCAATGCCCTCAAGCAGTTCGGGCGCGATAATGGCAAAAACGGGAACCTCGCCGGCCCCCGCGACGGCAGGCACCTTGCCCTCCGAGACAATGCATCCATAAGGCACAAAGCCGTCTTCGCCGGCATCGAGCGCCGCCATGCGACGCGCGAGCTCGCGCGCAAAGCCGGCAGTATCGGCATCGCCAATCGCCAGGACAAAGTCCACGCCTTCGTCGGTCGCCAGGGCTACGGCCTCATCGACCAAATCGTCTCCCCCGTCGCCCCCGACCAAGCCGCAGCGAAAAAGCACGCGTTCGAGCAGAGCTCGATCAAGCGAGCCGAGCGCCGCCGAGACGAGCTCATCGTGCGTATGTTTGTCACCGCCCAACACGACCAGCGCCTTGGTGCCACCGTAGTGAGCGACCAATCGTCCGCACCAGCGAGCCACGTCTCCATCCGCAACAAGGCGCGTCGGCATACCAAACCCATAATTGACCATCTTTCCCACAACCCTTCCGTGCGCATAGGCGGTATCAATCGTTAGGCTCATGCTACGAAGCAAGGTTTTCCGAGCTGTTTCGCACTCTTTAGGGCTGCGTTAAAATCAGATTCGATCCGACATGGCGTCCAGTTGCGACAATTAGGCGGTCAAAATCCAAGGGCCAAGACGCACGAACAGGATGAGCCAGACAAAAGACAGGCAAAACCCGCCCAGCACATCCGAAACGTAGTGCACGCCCAGATAGACACGGCTGACACCCACCGCAAGGATGACGCACGCAAGTGCAACCTCGATGGCGGCGCCGAACGGAAGGCCACACACGCCACACCGCACCAACCATATGCCATAGCCATAAAACGCCATGGCCGCCATCGAGTGGCCCGAGGGGAAGCTCAGCCCCGGTGCCTCGACAAGCCGAAATCCCTGTGGACGAGGTCGACGCACAAGTACCTTTAACAGCTGGTCGATTGCGCTGATAGCACCGACATTGAAGGCGGCCCAGACAACATGGGCCCAATTGGGCGCCCACAGCATCGCCGCGGCTAGCACACCGACGACAAACGGCAGCGACGCCAAACTCGAGGCGGCTTTCATCGCGGCCGTCAACACCGGCGACCGAAGCCTCTCGACAAGCAGCAAGTATCCCACCTCATCGATTCTTATAGCCCGTCCTTTGAGGACCTTGATCAGCAGGTAAACAAAGATCGCAAGGCACAGCACGAACAGTATCAAAAGTGCAAGATCACCCATACCTATGGTCATCCATACCCCCTCAGCGTATTTAACACATTAAGGCTACCGACCCACCGTAAGCACTCGGTAAACCGACCAAAAAAACCTGTCCCTTTTTGGTAGGTTTTGACGGTGTCCGGTCGAGCGGGTATTATCGAACAGGTATTCGATAAGAACATGTGTTTGATGAAAGGGCACAGATGGCGCACGAGCAGCACACCTACATCTGTATCGACCTCAAGACGTTTTATGCCAGCGTCGAGTGCGTCGATCGTGGGCTCGATCCGCTCACCACCAACCTGGTCGTTGCCGACGAATCGCGCGGACGCACGACCATCTGTCTCGCTATCACGCAGGCCATGAAGGACCTAGGGATTCACAATCGCTGTCGCCTGTTCGAAATACCCGATGGCATCGACTACATCAAGGCCGTACCGCGCATGCAGCACTACATGGAGGTGTCGGCGCAGATCTACGGTATCTACCTGAAATACGTCAGTCCGCAAGACGTTCACGTCTACTCAATTGACGAGTGCTTTATCGACGTGACGCCCTATCTGGACCTCTATCACACCGATGCGGAAGGCTTCGCCTGCATACTGCGCGACGAGGTCCTGGCGCGCACCGGCATCACGGCGACGGTCGGCATCGGCCCCAACCTATTCCAGGCCAAGGTTGCACTCGATATTACCGCCAAGCACGTGCCCAGCCGTATCGGCATACTCGACGACGAGACCTTTCGCAAGGAGATCTGGCCCCATCGCCCCATCACCGACATCTGGGGCATCGGCCCCGGCGTGGCGGCCCGTCTCGAGAAATACGGCGTCTACGACCTAATGGGCGTCGCCGCACTCGACGAGAACCTGCTCTACGACGAGCTCGGCGTCAATGCCGAATATCTTATCGACCACGCCTTCGGGCGTGAGCCGACAACCATCGCCGATATCCAAGCTTATCGCCCACAAGCGACCTCGACCACCACGGGGCAGGTGCTCTCGAAGGGCTATGCCTACGAGCAGGCCTACACCGTCTTGCGCGAAATGGTCGATGCCGCCGTGCTGGATTTGATCGACAAGCACGTGGTGTGCAACAGCATCTCGCTCTTTGTGGGCTATGCAAGCGAGCACGCCGACATACGCCGGCTCAACGCCAGCGGCACGGCGCAGTATATAGACGGCTGCGGACATCTGCGCTCGAGCACTTCGGGCATCGAGCCCGCAGCGACCGACGGCCCCGAGCTCGCGCACCGCGCACCGAAACCCGTCCAGCGAGATGACGAACGCCGACGTTTGGTGCGGGAGGCACAGGCGATTGACGGCATCTTTGTGGGCGAACACGGCGGCAAACCGCGTGGTGGCTATGCCGCGCTCTTTGCGCACTCCAACGCCTCGCGCAAGCTGCCCGAGCGTACCAATTCGTTTAAGAAGATCATGGGCTATTTCGATGAGCTCTGGGCGCAGACTGTCGATCCCAAACGACCGGTCAAGCGCATCAACCTGGGCTTTAGCAATCTTGTGCCCGAGGAATTTGCCACCATCGATCTGTTCAGCGATATCGAGGCCGATGAGCGCGAGCGCGACCTGGCGCGCGCCGTCCTGGCCGTGAAAGGCAAGTACGGCAAGAACGCGCTCGTCAAGGGATTAAGCTTTACCGCCGGCGCCACCGCGCGCGAGCGCAACGATCAAGTTGGAGGACACCGTGCCTAAACCCAAACAACAGCCCATGCGCCCGCCGACCGCCTTCGAGCGCCTGGCGGACCCCGAGGGCAGACGCCGCGCAGCCGACCCCAACCTCACTGCCAACGGTGCCGTGCGCGCCAACCGCGCCGCACAGTTTATGCCCTTTGCCGCCCTCACGGGATACTACGAACTCGTGCGCAAGCAGGAAATCACCGTCGAGCAAAAACGTGAGCTCACGGAAGAAAAAGCCCTCGAGCTTTCGCAAAAGCTCGAGGGCCTCAAACGCGGCGACTTGGTGCGCGTCACCTATTACGATACGTACGGCTATCGTAGCCGCACGGGCATTCTCGACGAAGCGTTACCCGCATTCAAGCTGCTCAAACTCAGGGATATCGCCATCAACTTCGACGATATCCAGGACATTGAGCTACGCGGACGAGCCTAGCGACGAGAACGCTTGCGCAAGACGAGAGCAATGCCAAGCACTGCGGCAGCTGCAACCAGCAATCCCAAGACCAGCGTGAGGGTCGAGTCGCCAGCGCGAGGCAGCGAGCCGTCCTTCGGAGTCTTCTTAGCGGTCGTCGTGACGGTGGTCGTGGTGCTGCTCGACTGGTCGTTGCCACCCGTCTGGCTGCCGCCAGGCTGATCGCCGCCACCCGGCTGCGAAGGATCGGTGGGTTCCGTCGGATCCGGAGTACCGGGATCAACCGGATTCTCCGAATTCTCCTTGCGCTGGATCCAGACCTGGCAACCATAGAACGGGTTGGCGGTACCAAGGCACAGACCCTGGTTGGTCACCGCAAAGGTGCGCAGACCATGGTTATACGGATCGTTAAAGCCATTGGTCGTCAGCGTCGTAAAGTTCACGCCGTCCTCGGTCACATACATATCAAAGCCGCGCTCGGCATCGCGCAGGTAACACATGCACGTAAGGACACTCTGCAACTTCTTGAGGTTCTCCTCGCTCAGCAGCTTATCGAGCGCATCCTGAATATCGCTCGGCAGCTCGGTGCCATAGGCATCCTCGTACTGCTGCTTAAGGCTCTCATAGCTATCGAGCATGTCCTGATACTGGTCGGCAAAGGACTTGAAGTACGCGATCTCGCCATCGATCTTCTGGACATAAGCGGCGTCGTCCTCAAAGTCCTGGGACATCGTCGCGGCCTGATCGCAAAGACCGCCCGCGGCATCCTCCAGCGCATCGCTCAGATCGCCAAAGCCCTTAGCAACCTCGGTCTTCTCGTCATCGACATCGACGGCCTTGTTTGAATCATCAACCTCAGCAGCTTCGTTCGAATCATCGACCTCGACGGCCTCGTTTGAATCATCGTCCGCAAGCGTGTTCACGGGAACGATGGGGTCGTCAGGCGATTTCTTGTCGAGCAGGTGATCGAGCAGGTCCCTAAGGCGCTGAACCTGAGAGTCCCACTCCTCGGGCGTCATATCGATAATGTCGCCATTGGAGAACTGGCCGATCGGCTCAAGCAGGCTCGCGGTATCAAAGGTACCGATATACAGCTTGCCGTCGAACTTCTGCATGCGCCAAATGTACTGGTTCTCGTTTCGGCCAAAGCCCGAAGTCAGACCGGAAATACCGCCCTCGGGGAACATGTCGGTGCGATCGCCAACGACGAGCTCCATGTTCTCGTCCTTGTCCATGCGATAGATGTTAACCGACTGCTCAAGATTGGCATTCACAAACGAGCAGTCAACGCCACCCATGCTGCTCTTGCCGCCCTCTTCGGTGTTGGATTTGTTGAACAGGATGCGCTCGAGGGCAATCTCCTCGTCGTTGTATTCACCGATATAGAGGTAGTCGTTGTAGACGATGAGGTTGGCAGCGCCAGAACGGGTACGGGCAGGATCGATGCCAAAGCAGTACTTTGCACCGTCCGTCTTCTGATCGCCGACAATGGGAGTCCACGAATAGCTGCCGTCGGCATTCTTGTCGCCACGGACCATGGCAAACGACTGCATGGAATTATCATCGGGAGCGTTCTCGGGCGTACCGGTGCAGATGGTCGCATAGAGATGGCCATTGTACGAGACCATATCCCAAATGGCGCCGCCGTAGATGCTGTCCTGATAGCGAATCGCCGGATAGCCAAACAGCGTCTTCGAGTTGGCAATCTCGGTGAAGCTGTCCTGGCCCTTCGAGGGGTCAGACGACGTCAGGATTGTCGACACAAAATTACCGTTCGCGTCTTTACCCACATTACTGATGACGAGCTGGCCATCATGGACGCACATGCCGCGGATACCGGTAGAAATGCCCTGCTTGTAGGCAGCACCGTAATCCTGCATGCTCGAAAGGCCCTGATAGACAACTTTGTACTCATCCGTCTTAGGATCGATCTCGTATACAGCAGGCAGGCCGCCTTTGCCGTCATTGGTCCTGACGCTGCCGCAGAAATAGAGCTTACCCTTATAGCTCACGGCATTGCGGAACAAAGGAGCGACGCCGTTGAGCGATTCAGAGAGTAGCAGCTTGGTCTCACCGGTCTTGGTATTGATCTTGGACCAAGATGCCGCCGCTGTCCTTGTCGGCCGTGCCGTCCTCCTTCTGCTGTCCATAGAAGAAGGTACCGTTAAACATGGCCTCCAGCGTCAGGCGCATGGTTTCGACATCAAAGGAATCGCCCAGCGTGCTGTTCATGAGCGTCAGCGTGTTGCCCATCGCCGCATAGCAGGTGCCCACATAAAGCCAGTCACCATAGCTCGCAGCCGCCCAAGTGTAGCTCTGGCCGCGATCGCCTTCGTTGTTGGCCGTATTACCATCGGCGCCCGGAACGGCAACGGCACCGTTACCCTGGTAGTCGACGATGCCATCCGGCTGCGACGTTCCTACCGTAGGATGCGAGAGCTTCTCAAAGGAATACCCATTTCCCGCATTGTAGGTAACGGCACCCGATGCGTCTTCGGCGTGCGCCGGCAGCGGCGATACCAAGATAGCGGCAAGCGCTGCCACCAAGCCAAGTGTTCCCACTCGTCTCATAAGGTTATAGCCTCCCCTGTCCTAAAGCCCAGTTTTAGCATTCTTCATTTCTGTCCACGGTTAATTGCAATCTGAGCACAGCAATAATCAGTGTATAAATATACACCTGTAATTTTTTGGACGGGTTCATAGATGCTCGATTGGTAGCGAATTCCGCGCAAACCGTCACCAAACTCCACTTTTGCCGCATCTAAAGGTTATTTTTGCGCAAATTTTTGGATGCCGATAGTCACAATGGGCAGGAGGCTGGTACCCACCGGAGAGGGCAACGCCTACATTTTCATAACGTAATAGCCCGCACCCCTCACTGCCGTCTCGAGTGTGTCGCGATCAACCGGGCGCTTCGAGCGCACGCGTGCCGTGTGGTCCGCGTACGTTACCGTAGCCCACACGCCATCAAGCGCATTGAGGGCATTCGTCACATTCCGGGCGCAGCCGTCGCAACTCAAGCCGCCGATAAGGAGTTCCTCACGATAGGGGTAGTGGGACTCGTCGGTGTCTGCCACCACAACCTTTTTGGCCTTCTTGCCGCTCGCACCATCGCTGCAGCAACTCTTCCCGTGTGTCGAAGCGGCAATGCGACGCAGTCCAAAAAACATGCCGACGGCAATGACGGTCAGCACGATGAGATTCGCAGGGTTGAGCAAGTCACTCATGCGTTCCCCTTTCAGTAGCACTATCTAGATACCCCCATGGGGTGTCCCCATCTTAACCCAAAATCATGTCCGTTCGGTCAATTAGTTTTCCTCTTCAAACTTTTTTGTTGACCATGGCTTACTTTCGTGTATAAGTTTTCCTAGGCTAACAGTTTAGATCCGTAAGGAGCGACGTGACTCGAACCATAGACATCCCAACGTTTCAGGCAGCAGTCGTGCGCAACTGCTCCCCCACGCTCGCGGGCATCAAGCCGGCATCGCTCTTTACCTATCCAGGCACCTACGCCCACGGGGACGGCTCGACCGCAACAGAAACCATCGCAGAACGCCGAGCACGCCTGCTCAACGTTATCGCCCAGTGCAACCGCGAGCTTGACCCGCTTGGCATCCACCTGAGTGTTTTGGTCTGGCGGCCCTGCGGAGCGCTCGTGTACGTGTACCGAGCCAAAAGCCTCACCACCTATTTCGCGGACCCTCGCGCCAAAACGGCGCTCGCCTCGGAAGGCTACGACACGAGAGACCTTTCGACATGCCTTGTGCATTTGGCATCACGCATCACGCTCGCGAGTAATAACGTCGCGGAATGCGCCTGTAGCCAGACTCGATGCGCACTACCCCAGCAAGCTAGCTGCAGCAATGACTGCACCTGCGAGTTTCCGCACGAAATAGGCTACTTCCTAGGATATCCCTACGACGACGTGCACGAGTTTATCGTTCAGCGCGGCGAGAACTATAAGGTCTTTGGGGCCTGGAAGGTCTACGCAAATGTCGAGCAGGCACTTGCGACGTTTGATGCCTACCGCGCCTGCACCCAATACTTCACCTTTGTCTATCAGCAGGGCTACAGCTTGGCGCAACTTGCCCAGGCAACCCGATAGAACATAGAAGCCGTGGCAACCTGCCGCACAACTGAAAGGACTCAACATGAGCAAGATCGCCGTCGTCTACTGGAGCGGCACGGGCAACACCGAGGCCATGGCAAACCTCGTTGCCGAAGGTGCAACCGATGCCGGCGCCGAGGCAGAGGTCATCTCCTGCGCCGACTTCTCCGCAGACAAGGCCGCTGGCTATGACGCTATCGCCTTCGGCTGCCCCGCCATGGGTTCCGAGGAGCTTGAATATGATGAGTTCCAGCCCATGTGGGATGAGGTCAAGGAGACCCTCGGCGACAAGAAGGTCGTCCTCTTTGGCTCTTATTCGTGGGCCGAGGGCGAATGGATGGACAACTGGAAGGCGGACGCCGACGAGGAGGGCGTCAACGTCGTCGATTCCGTCATCTGCTACGACGCCCCCGATGATGAGAGCGAAGCGGCCTGCCGCGCCCTTGGAGCCGAGCTCGCCTAGCGGCAATGAGCTCCGCCCGCAACGCGCATTGCAACAAAACACATTCGCGTCCCAACAAAAACGGGAGCCGGATCACATCCGGCTCCCGTTTTCTGCTATGTCAGTCATATAAAGCGGCTACGAGATATTGCCCAAGAACGCCTTGGTGCGCTCGCTCTTGGGGTGGTCGAAGACCTCGCTCGGCGTACCCTCTTCCACAATGACGCCGCCGTCCATAAAGACGACGCGGTCGGCGACATCGCGGGCAAAGCCCATCTCGTGCGTCACGACGATCATGGTCATACCGTCGTGCGCCAGGTCGCGCATGACGCCCAGAACGTCGCGCACGAGCTCAGGGTCGAGCGCCGACGTGGCCTCGTCAAAGAGCATCACGTGCGGGTTCATCGACAGGGCGCGGGCGATGGCCACGCGCTGCTGCTGGCCGCCCGAGAGCTGGCTCGGCATAAAGTCGATGCGCTCGGCCAGGCCGACCTTGGTCAGCTCCTCGACGGCGATCTTCTCGGCCTCTTCCTTGCTGCGCTTGAGCACCTTTTGCTGCGCAAGCATGACGTTCTTTTTGACCGACAGGTGCGGGAACAGGTTGAACTGCTGAAACACCATGCCCAGGTGCGTGCGCACTTTGTTGAGGTCGACGCCCTTGGCACACACATCCACGCCCTCGACGACAATCGAGCCGCTCGTGGGATGCTCCAGGCGATTGATGCAGCGAAGCATCGTCGACTTGCCCGAGCCTGAGGGGCCCAAGACCACAACGACCTCACCCTTGTGCACATCCAGATCGATATCGCGCAGGACCACGTTGTCCCCAAAGGCCTTCTGGAGGTTCTTGATGCTGACGACGACCTCGTTCGAGTTATTGGTTTCGCTCATGATAGGACCTCCTTACAGACCGGCGATGTGATCGGCGGGCGTCGCGACAACCTGTCCGGCGCTCTTGGCGGGACGCTTCTTCTTGGTCTCGGCCGTGCCCAAAAGCCTCGCCTCAAGACCGCTCACCAAGCGAGCGAGCGGCAGGGTGATGACCAGATAGAACAGGGCGGCAACCACGTACGGTGTAATGGAGCCCGTCGTGGCCACGATGGTACGGGCGTTCATGACGATCTCGACCACACCCACGGCGGCAAGCAGCGACGTATCCTTGTAAAGCAAGATAAACTCGCTGGTCAGCGTAGGCAAAACATTACGGAACGTCTGCGGAATCATGACATAGAGCAGCGTCTGGAACGCGTTCATGCCCAGCGAACGCGCAGCCTCGTTTTGGCCCTTGGGGATCGATTGAATACCGGCACGGAAGATCTCGCATAGGTACGCAGACGAGTTCATGGCCATGACGATAACGCCAAGCACGTAGTCATCAACCTTGACGCCGGCCAACGGCAGACCGAAGAACGCGATATAGATCTGCAGGAACGCCGGCGTACCGCGGATGATATTCACATAGATGCCGGCGAGGCAGCGCAGGATGCGCGACTTGGAGATGCGCATAAGCGACAGGGCAAAGCCAAAGGGAATTGCCAGCGGAAACGCCACGAGCACGATCGAAAGCGACATAAGGAAGCCCTTGAAGACGATCGGCAGGCTCTGGACCAAAATGACCGGGTTCAGGAACAGGCGCAGGAACATATTGGAGTTCCACGCCTCGACCCACGGCTGCTCCTTAAGGTCGGCCAGGAAGTTATCGAAGGCCGTCACGCCCTTGATCTCCACCGACGGATTCTTGGAGATCTTCTTGGTCGAACCGTCGGCGAGCGTATAGGTGCCGCTAAAGGCCTCATCGCCGCCCTCGACGGGAAACGTCACACCGTAAACCTCGACGCGGAAATAGCCGCCGGCAGGCGCCGTCTCGCCAAAGTCAATCTTGAGCGTCTGGCCGTCAGCCTTGCACGTGGGCTTCATGGGCGTACGATCCATGAGGTCCTCGCCCGAGAGCATCGTCAATCGCGTGTCATCGGTACCAAACGTCGTGCCGTCGACAAACGTCAGCGAAAGACCGCTCAGCTCCTCGTCGGCATCGGCCTGAACTTCCCAAGTGATGCGCGTCTCGGTGCCGCCGACCACATCGCTACCCGAACCGGTATTGGGTCGGGCGGTAATCTTTGCGGTCTCAAGCGCCTGGGCGGTCGTGGGCACGCAGGCCCCCGCGCATACCAGGGCGAGCGCCACAGCCAGGGCACAGGCCAGCTTTTGGAGCATCGAGGGCAGTGGAAAACGCTGCTCCGCGGCCCCTTTGTTCAGTCGAGACAAGGTGGCTCCTATCGTAGAAGTTGCCGGCAAAACGAGACGGAAACGCTCTCCGTCAAGAGAAGCGCAAAGGCCCTTTCCGCCAAAACGGAAAGGGCCCGCGCGCAATCAAGTAGTTATTTTACTTGATATTGTACTTAGCCATGAGGGCGTCGACGGTACCGTCGTCGGTCAGGTCCTTGATAGCCTGGTTGATGTCGTCCTTGAGCTTGGTGTTGCCCTGGTTGATGGCGATGGCGTACTCCTCGCCGGTGCTGATCTGCTTGATGGTCTGGCAGGTGTTGAACTGCTCGGCGGTCAGCTGGCTCGCAACGGAGCGGTTGGTGACTACGGCGTCGCCCTTATCGGACTGCAGGGCGCTGAAGCACTCGGTGGCGTCCTTGTAGGGGACGATCTTGGCCTTGGGGAAGTTCTCCTGGGCAAAGGCCTCGGCGGTCGAGCCAGACTGGACGATGATGGTAGCGTCGGCGTTGTTGAGCTTCTCGCTGTAGTTGTCGGCCGTGATGTCGGTGTTATCGACCTTGGTCACGATAGCCTGATCGTCCATGTAGTAGGAATCAGAGAAAGTGACTTCCTTCTCACGCTCGGGCGTGTCGGTGATAGCCGCGATGGAAACGTCATACTTGGCGCCCGAAGCGACGCCCGGAACCAGCGTGTCAAAGTCATTGTTGACGTACTCGACATCCAGACCCAGCTTGTCACCGATAGCCTTGATGAGCTCAAGGTCAAAGCCCTGGTAGTCGCCGTTGTCATCCTTGTACTCAAACGGCGCGTACTCGGCAGAGGTGCCGACGGTCAGCGTGCCGTCCTTGACGAGCGCGTACTCCTTGGAGCCGTCGACCTTCTCGACCTTAGCGTCGTCAGAGCTGCTGGAACCGGCATCAGAACCAGAGGTGGCGTTGGACGAACCGCAGCCCGTCAGAGCAAGGGCGAGTGCCATAGCACCCGTGGCGGCAAATGCGCCAAGCTTCTTCAGCTTCATAATCAGTCTCCTTCCGGTGACCTCGTTTGATTCAGAGGTCTGCAAAAACTGTTGGCTATTATGCACCCGGAATTACGAATCTGCAATGAGAAAACTGATTGAAACAAACCCATAACGTGAATGGAATACTCTACTTTGTGACAGTCATTACTGCTGCAATGACCTTAATAGTCTAATTTCAGCTGCATAACCTGCAAGTTCGTTCGGAGTCTCCAAAATAAACGGCAGCGAACGCAAGTGGCCATTCGATACAATATTCTGCATAGCCTGCATACCGCCACCAAATTCCTCGCTGCCAAGGTATCCCTTGCCGATGCACTCGTGACGATCTTTATGGGCGCCACAAGGGTTCTTCGAATCGTTGATGTGTACGGCATGCAAGCGATCGATACCCACCACGCGGTCGAACTCGTCGAGTACGCCGTCCAGATCATGGATGATGTCGTAGCCGGCATCGCTCACATGGCAGGTGTCCAAACAAACGCCCAGCTTATCGGACAGCTCTGGGCACTTGGCGGCAACGCCCTCGATAATGCACGCCAGCTCCTCAAAGCTGCGGCCCACCTCGGTACCCTTGCCGGCCATGGTCTCGAGCAGCACCGTCGTCTGCTGGCCCTCAAACATCACCTGGCACAGGGTGTCGACAATCATCTGAATGCCGGCGTCGGAGCCCTGCCCCACATGCGCACCGGGATGGAAGTTGTAGTAGTTGCCGGGCAGCGCCTCCATGCGCCGCAGGTCCTCTGCCATGGCCTCCAGGGCAAACTCGCGCGCCCGCTCTTTGGCTGAGCAGGGGTTATAGGTATACGGGGCATGAGCCACGAGCGGGCCAAAGTCGTTTTGCTCCATAAGCTCGCGCAGGGCCGCCACGTCATCCATGTCAAGGTCTTTCGCCTTGCCGCCGCGCGGGTTGCGCGTAAAGAATGCAAAGGTATTGGCGCCAATGGACAACGCTGTCTCCCCCATTGCCCGATAGCCCTTCGTCGTCGAAAGATGGCACCCGATCGTCAGCATCTCCAGCTCCCTCCTCATCAGTTGCGGAAAAATACGGTCTATTGGTGCCTTATTTTGGCGCAAACAGACCGTATTCCACCGCAAGTTATAAAAGGGGCATCAAGAGCAAAGGCCTCCAGGCATTCCAAGCGCTGGCGCCATGCCCCCACGCCCTAAAGTTTCAAGCGAATCGCATCGATGATGTGCGCACAGCGCTGTGTGGCGGCTAGGCACATGATGGGGCTTTCGAGTTTCCCCGCCTGAATGAGCTGCGTCGCATGCGACGCCTCACCGTAAAAATCATCGACTTCAAATGGTGCATCGATTTCGAGTACTCGACCGTCGGAATACTTCACATGAGCGAGCTCGGGGCGATGGAGCCGCTCGATTTCCAACGAGCCCCGCTCACAGGCAATCGTTAAGCGGCTTTCATATGTTGCTTCGCCGTCGCACACCATATGAATGGGTATACCGCCGACGCTCATATGGATCTCGTCGGCCCAATCGACGCGACCGCCCGATACGTCACGCCAGCGAACTTCACGGGACGAAACCTCGCAAGCGCCCGCGAGCAAATCCTCAAACCAACCGACCGCATAGCAGCCCATGTCATATAGACAGCCGCCCTGCAACGGATCAAGCAGATAGCCCGAAGGAGACTCGCCGTAATCGAGCTTTTGCACGCTTTCAATCGAGACAATACGGCCAAGCTCACCCGACGCAAACAAGTCCTTCACGCGAGTGCGCATCGGGCAAAACCGATTCTTCATCGCCTCCATAAACAGCACGCCGCACTCGCGAGAGGTGGAGGCAATCGAGAGAGCCTCTTCCTCACTCAAAACGGCCGGCTTTTCGCACAGCACGGCCTTTCCGGCACGCAGCGCGCGACAGGCCCAACGCGTATGCATGCCATGCGGAAGAGCCAAGTAGATTGCGTCGACATCGGGGTCGGCAATCAGCGCGTCATAAGCCGCATCGTCGTTATCGTCGACCGAGGCATGGCCATGGGCAGCATCGATCGAAAACGCTTGGCAAAATTCCTCGACATGTGCAGGAGTGCGGCCGGCCGCAGCCACCAGCCGTGCCCCGTCGACCTTCTTGAGCGACGAAGCAAATCGATGAGAGATGTGCCCAGCGCCCAAAATGCCCCAACGGACCTCACGCGAATCATTGCGTAAGCCTCGGTCACCCACGATAGCCTCCCATCAGTTGCGGCAAAAAAGTTCCTGCTATCGCCCTATTCTGCCGCAAACAGGGACTATTCCATCACAAGATATAAAAGGGTCATGAGGAGCGAGTTTTGCTGAAGACTTTAAGCATGACCGTTACGGGGCCAGGCTGGAAACGTCGGCGCACGTCATCGAGACGCTCGGGGATATCGATATGCTGTGGGCAGTGGCGCGCGCATTTGCCGCACTTGACGCAATTGCTCACCAGCTTGGCCTCGCTTGTGCGCACCGCGCTCGCCGTAAAGTACTGCGATAGACCCGTAAACCAGCTGTGCGCATAGCTCGCGTTGTAGGCGGCAAAGCAGCCGGGAATATTGATGCCCTTGGGACATGGCATGCAGTAGCCGCATCCCGTGCAGGGCACGCGATTCGATTTTTCAAACTCATCCAGCACGTGCGCGATCGTGTCGAGCTGGTTGGCAGTCATCGAATCCGGCAGGGCCCGATCGGCCAACACCGCGTTCTCATCCACCTGCGCGATATCGGTCATACCCGAAAGCAGCATCGTCACCTGAGGATGATTCCAGACCCACGAAAGACCCCAGGCGGCAGGAGTGCGCAAATGCGGGTCACGGGCACTATCGAGCACAGCGCGGGCCCGTGGCGGCAGCTTGCCCGCTAAACGCCCGCCCAGCAGTGGCTCCATCACAAACACCGCGAGGCCTCGCTCGGCGGCGGCCATGAGCCCCGCTGTTCCCGCCTGATATCGCTCTCCAGCGTAATTGTACTGGATCTGGCAAAAGTCCCACTCATATGCATCGAGCATCGTCAGGAAATCCGCCGCGCTGCCGTGGTACGAAAAACCAATCTGGCGAATGCGCCCCGCCGCCTTTTGACGCGCGATCCAGTCCTCGATGCCCAACGCCACCACACGTTCCCACTGGGCGGACGAGGTAATGTTGTGCATGAGGTAATAGTCGATATGGTCGGTCCGCAGGCGGCGCAGTTGCTCGTCGAAGAACCGGTCGAAATCCTCCGCGCATTTGCACGAAGCATGCGGCAGCTTGGTTGCGAGCAAAACCTGGTCGCGCAAGCCCAGGCGCTCAAGCGACGCACCCACACAAGCCTCGTTGCCGGGATAGAGATAGGCCGTGTCCAGGTAGTTAATCCCCTGCTCCACCGCACGGGAGATGATGGCGTCGGCAGTCTTCGCATCCGGGCGTCCCGGCGCACCGGGAAACCTCATGCAGCCCAGCCCCAACGCCGAGATACGGTTGCCGCTTTTGGGGTCAACGCGATATTGCACGGCCCCTCCCTTCGCCATCAGCGCCCCGGCAAGGCGAAACACAATGGTCACGCAGCCGAAACATCGTGGAATCGCAATCGAGAACGTATCGTAACGCAGCAGAAATCGAGCTGTCACGGCACCGCTTTAACATCAGCAAAAAGCCCGCAGATACCGATCCGGCGACCACCACCACGCGCGAGGACGCCTGCCCCTACCCCGGCGAGCAATACATCCCTCTCGGTCGACCGCTATCGGATCGAGGTCATGGACCATCTGGACGGGCTTCCCGCCACAGGCGCCGTTATCTTCTGCACCTTCCCCAAGGTCCGTGATGGTGTCGGATACCCCGCGCGTGTCTTTGCGGTCTGCCCCGCGGAATAAGTCCAACGCATCTGTTCTTCTATATGACAGTCAAGACCACCGGTCTCGACCAAGCACTCAAGACTATGGAGCGCGTCGTGGGACCCAACACGCTCATCGCCTCGCTGTGCAACGGCATTACGAGCGAGCAAAAGATTGCCGAACGCTTTGGCTGGGAGCATACCGTTCTTGGTATCTGCCAGGGCATGGACGCCGTGTTTCTCAACGGCGCGCTCACCTTTACCAATGCGGGCGAAATCCGCTTTGGCGCGGCGGCCGGCACGAACCCCGCAACCATCACCGCGATCGACGGGCTCTATACGCGCTGCGGCATCGCCCATACCGTCGAGGACGACATCGCCCACCGCATGTGGGCCAAACTCATGCTCAACGACGGCATCAACCAGACCTGCATGGCCTACGGCGGGACCTACGGAAGCGCCACGGAGCCGGGCTCCGAGCAGCGTCGCTGCTTTGTTTCCGCCATGCGCGAAACGCTTGCGGTCGCCAACGCCGAGGGCGTTGAGCTGACCGAGGCAGACCTGACGCAAATGGTGCACCTCATCGAGGGAATCGACCCCGCCGGTATGCCCTCGATGGCGCAGGACCGCATCGCACAACGAAAAACCGAAGTCGAGGAGTTCGCGGGCACCATTTGCCGCCTGGCCGCCAAACACGATATCCAAGTGCCGCAAAACGATTGGCTCTACCAGAGGATTCGCGAAATAGAAAGCAGCTGGTAGTGCTCGGCATACTGCAGCCAACAGATCCAATGGCAAAGCCGCCGCAAGGGGCACTCCCCTCGCGGCGGCTTCCTTTTTCATCTTTGGCCAAAAATCAGCTTCACAACGGTTAGAGCTGCGACTCCGACGCCTGGTCCTCATCGTCGCGACAAAGGACTACACCCGCACTTCCCAGCAGCGCGGCCGCGATCAGCGCGCCGACCACGATAGGAGCAGCCCCGCATGTCCCCTGCATGCCCGCGACGAGCGCGGCCGTGGGACCAAGGCAGCCAAGCATCAACGCGACGGCGGCAACGGCAATATCTCGAGCATTCACAAGACCACTTCCTCCAAGAGAAAGACCTTATTTCTCAAGAACCAGTGTGCCCCGCATCCATACGCCCAGCGTACCGCCACGGTAAGGGCTCTGTTAACTCAAACGCATACATAGAACGGACGTCCTTACGTTGCCCTAAAGCTCGGTAAAGACGCCCGTCCGCCAAATATCCGTGATGCAGAAAAATTACCAACCGGTGTAGTAATCGGTGGTTCCGGCAGCGCAGCCGGAGTCATAGACCTTGCAATCACCCTTGGAGCCCGTAAAGGTCGAGCCCTGGGCCATATCGCCCGCGGCAACAACGTAATAGCCGTCGGAATCGCGCCAGAAGCCCTCAGAATCCTGAGTCCATTCGCCCGTGCGATAGTGATAAAGCACATTGCTGCTGTAATAGGTCTCGCGGCGACCGTTGTAGTTATTGACACCCGCAGAGCGCGTCAGGCCCGATCCGTTCGCGTAGGACGCGGCAGACGCGTAGGACGGAGTGTAACCGGCGTTGTAGTACGAAGCCTGGGCGGCCTCGGCAGCCTCCGCCTCGGCGGCAGCAACCTCGAGCGCTTCGCGCTTGGCATCCTCAAGTGCAGTGCGCAGCTCATCGAGCTCGGTCGACTTCGCGTCGACCTCCTCCATCGTCAAAAGACTGCCCGCACCGTCGATACAACTCTGCAGTACAGCGCGCTCGTCATCGGTAGCATAGTCGCCATACATATTCATAATGATCTGAGCACGCATCTCAAGGGAATCGCGCTTGGCCTCCATCGAGGCGTTCCACTCCTGCATGGAACCATAACCATCGCCGCGATAGTCAACGGGCTGCACCAGCGTCGTCTCGGACGGCGTAGATCCAACCGTATCGGACAGTGTTGCGGCGTGGGCATCAGTTGCACCGGCGCCCGCCAAAAGTGCCACGGCCAGAGCGGCAGAAAGGGCGGCGGCTTTCGGTTTTCGTGAATCGATCCTCATGTAGCTGGAAACCTCCGTAGTGCGTTTTTGCTGCGTTTGAGCTGCGTGTGATTCGATCGCGCTGCATAGTACCCCGAGCAAATCGCGACCTGCGGTTTTACTCAAAAGGCGCACGTCAATTGCGTAAAACTCACATCCTCTCAACAGGAGTTTTCCACAACTCGAATGCATAAAGCGTGTCAAAAACCCTGTTTTTGCACCCGCTCTATGCAAAAAAGGCGCCTGTGCAACCATTGTTCGCACAGGCGCCTTGAGCAGGCATTTTATGCAGTTACACCTATCGAGTCGCAAGGGGTCCTTGCACAAGTCGCCTTACTCGTCCAGCGCGGCGAAGGCCTGCTTCAGATCCCAAATGATATCCTCGGCGTTCTCGGTACCGATGGAAAGACGGATCGTGGAGGGCGTGATGTTCTGCTCGGCGAGCTCCTCGGCAGAGAGCTGGGAGTGCGTGGTGGTAGCCGGGTGCACGACGAGCGACTTGACGTCGGCCACGTTGGCGAGCAGCGAGAAGACCTGCAGATGATCGATGAACTTCCAAGCCGCCTCCTGGCCACCCTTAATCTCAAAGGTAAAGATCGAGGCACCGCCGTTGGGGAAATACTTCTGGTAGAGCTCGTGATCGGGGTGCCCAGGCAGGCTCGGGTGGTTCACCTTGGCGACATGGCTGTCACCAGCCAGGAACTCAACGACCTTCTTGGTGTTCTCGACATGACGGTCAACGCGCAGCGACAGAGTCTCGGTGCCCTGGAGCAGGACCCAGGCGTTGAACGGGCTGATGCAGGCGCCCTCGTCACGCAGCAGGATAGCGCGGACATAGGTTGCGAAGGCGGCGGGACCGGCAGCCTCGGCAAACGAAACGCCGTGGTAGGAGGGGTTGGGCTCGGCGATCTGGGCGTACTTACCGCTCGCCTTCCAGTCAAAGTTACCGCCGTCGACGATCACACCGCCCAGCGAGGTGCCGTGGCCGCCGATGAACTTGGTTGCGGAGTGGACGACGATGTTGGCACCATGCTCCAGCGGACGGAACAGATACGGGGTGCCAAAGGTGTTGTCGACGACAACCGGCAGACCGTGCTTCTTGGCTATCTCGGAGATGGCGTCGATGTTGGGGATGTCGGAGTTGGGGTTGCCGAGCGTCTCGAGATAGATGACCGTGGTGTTGTCCTTGATGGCCCCCTCGACCTCTTCCAGGTTATGAGCGTCGACAAACGTGGTCTCGACGCCAAACTGGGAGAGCGTATGCTCCAGCAGGTTGTAGGAGCCACCGTAGATGGTCTTCTGAGCCACCACGTGGTCACCGGCCTGGGCAAGAGCCTGCAGGGTATAGGTGATGGCAGCAGCACCGGAGGCGACGGCGAGACCTGCCACGCCACCCTCGAGTGCGGCGATACGGTCCTCGAAGACGCCCTGGGTGGAGTTGGTCAGACGGCCGTAGATGTTACCGGCGTCGGCAAGACCAAAGCGGTCGGCGGCGTGCTGGGAGTTGCGGAACACATAGCTCGTGGTCTGGTAGATAGGCACGGCGCGGGAGTCGGATGCAGGATCGGCACTCTCCTGGCCAACGTGAAGCTGCAGGGTATCGAAACCAAAGGTGTGCTCGGGGTTGTTGATGAACTGGCTCATGATGATCTCCTTGATCGAACAAAAGTAAATAAAAAGAGAGAAGTAAGTCGCTGTCTCCTGATCACGCCGACGGGCGCAAACAGGAGCCCGGCATTCGTCTTGGTAAGCAATTCATATGCGGGCCTCCTTTCGCATCCCGGTTCTGTGGTCGGTTTAATTACCTACCGCCTTTGTGTGTTTTGAATAGTACGAGCATTGTTTCGCTCGGTCAATCACTTAAAAGCGCTAACCTGTTATCTGTTTTATAGATAGCAATCGAAAGGATGGCGTCGATGACCCTTCAGCAGCTTCGTTTTCTGATTGCCGTGGCAGAGTCCGGCTCAATTAACGCCGCAGCTCAGCGCCTCTATACCGCTCAGTCCAACATCTCAAACGCCGTCAAAAACCTGGAACAGGAGCTCCACCTGGAGATCTTTACGCGCTCCAGCCGCGGCGTCACGCTCACCAACGACGGCACCGAGCTTTTGGGCTATGCGCGCCAGGTCGTAGAGCAGGCCGATATGCTCGAGGCGCGCTACGAGGACGGCGGCACCCCGCAAGCCCGCCTCGCCATCTCCGCCCAGCACTACGCCTTTTCGGTCGAGGCCTTTGTCAACGTGGTCGAGCGCTGCCGCGACAGCAAGTTCGAGTTCATCATGCGCGAGACCACCACATCGCAGATCATCGATGACGTCCGTGCGTTTCGCAGCGACATCGGCATCCTCTATCTGGATGACTTTAACGCCCGCGTTCTGCAGAAGGCCTTTGCCGATGCCCGTACAAGCTTCCATCCCCTATTCGACGCGACGGTCCACGTCTTCGTCAGCGAGCGCCACCCGCTCGCACGCCGCCCTCAGCTGTCCCTTGCCGACCTCACGCCCTATACGCGCTACAGCTTTGAGCAGGGAACCTCAAACTCCTTCTATTACGCCGAGGAACCTTTTAGCTATATCCCTTGCGATCGCAACATACGAATCTCGGACCGCGGAACACTTACTAACTTACTTATCACGTCGAACGGTTACACCCTGTCGACCGGCGTCCTCTCCAATGAAATGCAACGGGGCATGGCATCGATCCCGTTAGCAGACGCCCCAACGATGCGCGTAGGCTATATCATGCACGACGAGCGCAAGCCCTCTCCCCTCTTGCAGCAATACCTCGACGAGCTCAACCGCATCATCCATGCCAACTAACTGTCGGAAGACGGGGTAGAAATCGTAGATTGCTAGCCCCCGGCAGGCATGACGCTACAATGGTCACTCACACGAAACGTACCCAACGAAAGGAACCATGTGAAGGTCATCATCTACACCGACGGCTCGGCTCGATCAAATCCGGGACGTGGCGGCTACGGCGCCGTGCTCAAATACACCAACCCCGCCGGCAAGACCTTCACCTCCGAGCTTTCGCGCGGCTACGCCAAGACCACCAACAACCGCATGGAGCTCATGGCGGTCATCGTGGCACTCGAGGCGCTCAACCGCCCCTGCGACGTCGAAGTCCATTCCGATTCGCAGTACGTCGTCAACGCCTTCAACAAGCACTGGATTGACGGATGGAAAAAACGCGGCTGGAAGACCGCCAACAAGCAGCCTGTCAAGAACCGCGACCTGTGGGAGCGCCTGCTCACCGCAAAGAGCAAGCACAAAGTGGAGTTCATCTGGGTTAAGGGCCACGCCGGCCATGAGCTCAACGAGCGCTGCGATGAGCTCGCAACCACGGCGGCCGACGGCAGCAACCTCGATATCGACACCGGCTTTAACGAGAGCGACCTGTAACGGCGTTTTCGCACGCCATTTCCTACCCCCCTCGCGCTACACTCATCCTGTAAACCGAACGGCACGAGGGGGACACATGCTGCGCATCGCAACCATCGGCACATCCATGATCACCGACGACTTTATCCAAGTCGTCAACGCCAACGACCAAGCCGCGTTTGTGGGCACGCTTTCACGCGACGCCAATCGCGGTACTGCCTTTACCGCCGAGCGCGGTGGCGAGCGAAACTTTACGTCACTCGATGAGCTTGCGGCAGCCGTCGACGTCGACGCCGTCTATATCGGCAGCCCTAACGCACTTCACTACGAGCAGGCCCTTGCCTGCATCGCCGGTGGCAAGCATGTCATCGTCGAGAAGCCCTTCTGCGCCACCGAAGTGCAGGCGCTGGAAGTCTTCCGCGCTGCCGAGGTAGCAGGTGTCGTGGCCCTCGAGGCCATGCGTCCCCTCCACGACCCCGCTTTCCACGCCATCGAGGACGCCCTGGGCGAGATCGCCCCCATCCGCCGCGCCTCATTGCGCTTTGGCAAATATTCCTCGCGCTACAACGAGATTCTCGCGGGACGCGCCACCAATATCTTCGACTGCAATATGGCATCGGGTTCCCTCATGGACATTGGCGTCTACACCGTCGAGCCCATGGTCGAGATTTTCGGCATGCCCTCCGGCCTTACGAGCATGACTACTCTACTCGACCCCACCACGAGACAGCTCACGCACGGCCCCATCGACGGCTGCGGTTCCATCCTCGCCAGCTACGGCGGTGGCCGGATCTCCGTCGAGCTCGCGCACTCCAAAATTACGAATGACCTGCTGCCCTCGCAAATCGAAGGCGAGCGTGGCACTATCCAGATCGACCATCTGTCCACGCCCCGCAACGTCCGCATCGACTATCGCGGCGACGTCGTACGCGGCTCGGCGACCGAGGCACCGCGCGAACAGGGCGACAACGGCCGCGTGCTCGACCTGCCCAAATCGAGCAACACTATGGAATACGAACTCACAGACTTTATCACCGCCATCGGCGGCATCGATAACGTTAAGGAAGAGATTTGGGAGACCCCGGCGGGACGCCATGAGCTTGGCCACTACCGCGATGTCACACTCGTCTCGCTGCGCATCATGGATGCCGTGCGCCAGCAGGCCGGCATAACCTTCCCGGCCGACGCAGGCAAGCAGGCATAGCTATGGGCCTCTTCGATACGTTCTTCTCCAGCGTCACCGGCGGCAGTCGAGAGCCTCAAAAACCATCAAACGTCGAGCTCGAGCTGCGCCGCAGGCTTACTGTGCTCGCAAGCGACGAGGCCACTCAAGACACTCCCCTGCGCTATTTCCTGCACTGGGCGGGGCAAGTCCAAGGCGTTGGCTTTCGCTTTACCAACACCAACCTCGCGCAGGCACGCTCCCTCACCGGCTGGGTGCGTAATATGGAAGACGGCTCAGTCGAGATGGAGATACAGGGAGCTCCGGCAAACGTCCTATCTCATCTCGAGGCGCTTCATGCCTCCTACGAGCGCATGGGAACACGTTTTCGCCTCGTAGACGCCCAGGCCCGAGCCCCACTTGCCAATGAAGACGGTTTCACGCCTCGTTATTAGTATTGTGTGCTAAATACGGTATCATTTACCTACGACCGTTGACAGAAAAGAGGCGAGGCGCATGGCGGTGCAAAGAAGGAATACCAGGCAGCGAAAGCTGGTTCTTGACGCCGTGCGCCAAAGCTATAACCATCCCACCGCCGACGAAATCTACAACGTCGTGCGCGCGCAGGATGACAAAATCAGCCGCGGTACGGTCTACCGCAACCTCAATCTCTTGGCCGACGCCGGCGAGATTCTCTCCATCAAGACGCCGGGCGGAAGTCGTTTCGATCGCACCATCGAGCCGCACGCACATATCATCTGCACCTCGTGCAGCCGCGTCATCGACGTACCGCTCCCCTTCGATGCCCAGCTCGACGCCAAGGCGTCCGAGCAAATCGGCTGGCACGTCACGTCGCACTACACCATCTTCGAGGGTCTCTGCCCCGACTGCCGGTAGATGTTCGGGACATGCCTACTCAGCAAGCAGGCGATGCAATTCCTCTTCGACCGTGCGCACGTAACGGACGCGGTCGTTGATGTCGCGCATGGTGGGGTTGCAGCTCTCCATCAGATAGGGATGGCCCACGACGTTGAGCATGTCGCGGTCGTTTTCGTTATCGCCAAACGCCATCATCTCATCGGGCGAAATACCCAAGGCACGACCGTAATCGGCAAGCGCGGAACCCTTACCCGAATCAAAGCCGATAAAGTCCGTCCATTCGGTTCCCGACGTCATCACGTCGACACGGTCGCTAAAGAGGCGCTCGAAATACTCCAGCGCCGCCGGCTGATTCACCTCGGGCGTCTGGAAGGCAATCTTAATGACGTCCTCGTCGATGTCCTCGGGGCGGTCGACCACCGCCACATCGCAGTGGACCTCATAGCGCAAATGGTCGACGAACGCATCGTTGCCGCTCATGGTGTAGAGGTGTCCCTCACACGAAAGGGTCACGTCGGCATGGGGATACGCAACCACGGCATTCGCGATATCCATAGCAAGGCTACGCTCCATGGAACGCTTGACGACGGCACGCCCCTCGCTCATCACTAGGGCTCCGTTTTCGCATACATAGGCGAGCTCATCGGCCACCGGGGCAAACAGGTAGCGCAAGCTCGCATATTGACGACCGCTCGCCGGCATAAACACGATGCCGCGACGATGCAGCTCGTCGATGAGCTTAAAAGCCTCGGAACGCGGCTCGCGCTCCCCCGGATGCAGCAACGTGCCGTCCAAATCGCATGCAATCAGCTTGATTCCCTCAAGACCCATATGCTTTCCCCCAAAGCATCTCATCAACAGTAAGACGGACTTTGAATAGCTGCCTCTCAAAGTCCGTCTTACTCATACGCACGTTAACCGCGCGCCTTTTTTACGATCGTAAAGTCGGGAGCCATACTCACAACGGCATCCGCCGCACTCGACGCAAAGCGCCGGTCCGCATCGAGTTCACGGGTAACCACCGAGAGCCAAACGCCCTCGACGCCCCGGAGCATGCGGCCCAAAACAGGCTGCACCGGCGTATACATGCGCACGGTATACTCGTCCGAATCGCCTCGAAAAAGCGGCGCATGCATATTGCCGATCTCCCAGCACGCATGCGCGAGCGCAATCGGGTCCATGCGGTCAACTTCGACCAAATAAACCTCGGCGCTGCGCAGGCGCACGACAACCGCCACGGGCACCATGCCCGAACGGTCGATGGCGAGCACGTCGCCGTCGGCAAGACGACCGCCGTCGGCAGCATCCAGCCGAATATCGACCGTGCGCCCCAACTCCGTCACACCCACAAACGCGCGCGTATCAGCCTGGTCCCAATCGAGCAGCAGCTCGTCAACTTCAAAGACGCCGCCCAGCTTCCGGCGAAGCAGGAGTTCATAGGACGGATCGTTGAGATTTCCCAAGCATGTCGTCGAAACCAAGCGTTCAGGCATACTCTAACCCTCGACCTCGACGAGCTCGATATCAAAGTTGAGGTCCTTGCCGGCCAGCTCGTGGTTGGCGTCGAGCGTCACGGCCTCGGGCGTTACGTCGATGACCACGGCAGGGACGGGCATGCCGCTCGGCGTGGACAGGAAGAGCTTCATGCCCTTCTCGATCTGCTCGATATTGGGAACCTGTTCGGCCGGGAAGGTAATAACCATCTCGGGATTGTGCTCGCCGTAGGCATCGGCAGCAGGAATGTGCACGGTCTTCTTCTCGCCCACCTGCATGTCGACAACGGCGGCGTCGAAGCCCTTGATCATCTGACCGGCACCACAGGTGAACTCCAGCGGCTCGCCGCGATCGTAGGAGCTATCGAACTGCGTGCCGTCGTCGAGCGTGCCGCGATAATGGGTCTTGACCTTCTTGCCCTGGTTGGACATGGTAACCTCCGTGATAAGGGCGGCGCACAACGCGGGCCGCCGTGAACATATGGCGCTAACTATACCCTAGTCATACAATTCAAGGACAGTTTGCAAAGAAACGCTGCATCCGGAGGAACCATGGCATATCCCGTATTTGACCTACATTGCGACACCGCCGACCGCATCGGCTGGGCCACGCTCGATCTCGACCTGCGCTTTACCGCCGGCACCGACGGTTATTTCCCCGGCGACGAAACGCATCCGCAAGATTTCGACCTCATCGAGGGCAACGCCTGCGCCATCTCGCTCGCAAAGATCGACAACACGCCGTGGGCACAGTGCTTCGCCACGTTTGTCCCCGACGAGATTCCCACCGCCCACGCCGCGCGCTTCCAGGCGCAGATCATGGCGCATATGAGCGGCCAGGCAATGCTCAACCACGACCGCATGGTCAACGTGCGCAGCGCCGCAGACATTCGCCCCGCGCTCAAGGACGGCAAGGTCGCCTGCATCCACACCATCGAAAACGCCACGTTCTTTGCCGAGGACCCCGCGCTGATCGAGGTGCTCAAGAGCTTGGGCGTACTCATGTCATCGCTCAGCTGGAATGCGCAGGGACCGCTCGCGAGCGGACACGATACCCACGCCGGCCTCACCGCCGCCGGCATCGAGGCACTTACGCAGATGGAGCACGCCGGCATGGTACTCGATGTCTCCCACCTCAACGACGAGTGCTTTGACGAGGTTGTCGCCCACGCCACGCGTCCCTTCGTCGCCAGCCACTCCAACTCCCGTGCGGTTTGCGGCGCCAAGCGCAACCTCACCGACGACCAGTTCCGCACCATTCGCGACATGGGCGGTATCGTCGGCCTCAACTACTGCAGCGAGTTCCTTTCCACCGACGCAACCGACAAGACCGCCGCAGACGTCACCTTCGACCAGCTGGCGGCACATATCGAGCACTGGCTCGACCTGGGCGGCGAGGACGTCATCGCGCTCGGCGGCGACTGGGACGGTGCCACGGTGCCCGCCTTCCTCTCCGATGCCAGCATGATGCCCGAGTTCCAGAACATGCTCTCCAAGCACTTTGGCAAGACCGTGATGCAGAAGCTCTGCAGCGACAACGCGCTTGCCTTCTTTGAGCGTTATTAATTTCACATCCCTTGAGCGGGCCGGCATGCCGAACGGTCGGCATGCCGGCCCGTCCCCAATCTGAAGGACCGCTTTTGACGCAGCAGTTTACGATTTCCGTATCCCGACCGGATGAGACGCCCATCCCCGTCGTCGTTACCAAAAAGCGCGTCAAGAACTTCAACCTACGCGTCACATCGAGCGGCGAGGTCCACGCCAGCGCACCGCTCGGCGCCAGCCGCGAGCATATCGAAGCGTTTGTGAAGCGCAACAGCGCCTGGATTATCAGCCGACTTGCCCAGCGCGAGCAACGTCAGACGACGGCACAGGAGTCGCTCAGCCCCTCGTCCATCATTGCACTTTGGGGCAAGCCCATCACGGTACAGGATGCACTCGACCACAACTTTGATCCCCCCGCACCGCGGCCCAAACAAGCCACGTTCGCAAGCTTTATGGGTACCGACGAGCCAGACGAACGTCCGCAGGCCAAGTGGAACGCGCCCCTCGACGGCTTAACGCCCAGTGAGATCCAAGCCCATATTGACCAGCTCTATACGTCCGAAGTCACATCGGCGCTGCGGGATATGGTGCACGCATACGAAATCGCAATGGGTGTCGCCGTTTCCCGCGTTTCCGTGCGCAGCATGAAAACGCGCTGGGGATCATGCACGCCCAAAACCGGCGCCATTCGCATCGCACGAGAACTTGCCGCCTACCCCGTCGAGTGCCTTGACATGGTTGTCGCCCACGAGCTCGTCCACCTGCTCGAGCCGAGCCACAATCATCGGTTTCACGCGCTGCTCGACACGTACTGCCCCAACAACAGGGCTCTGTCGCAGCGGCTCAAAAAACCGACCGCCAACGAGCTCTAGAGTCGGTTAGCGCACGCGCTCGATCTCGACACCGCAGCTTGCCAGGGGAAGACCGACGGGCGCCCAAGGCTTATCGAGCTTAACGTGCACGCCAAGCAGCAGGGGGTAACGACGCAGCAGCATCTGGGCCACACCCTCGGCTGCAGCCTCGATGAGCTTAAACGTATGCTCGCGCAGATAGCCATCGACATCGTGGCATACCGAGCCGTAGTCAATCGAGGCGTCCAGGTTATCGTGCTCCCCCGCTGCACGCAGGTCGGCATAGAGCACCAGGGACACGATGAACTTCTGGCCCAGCGCGTTCTCTTCGGGATATACGCCGTGGTTAGCAAAAACCTCAAGACCTTCAACGGTGATGCGGTCGGCATGGCGCAGGTCGTCATAGCTCACATGGGGCACCGCCGTTGCAGCGGAAATTTCACCCCTGCCACGACGGGCGAGCTCGGCACCCTCGGTCTTGGTTGCATTCTCGGGTAGCTTTTTGTTAGTCATCGCGATCGTCTCCTTCGTTCAGAACCCCGACCGCGCAAACTAACTACACGCGAATCGACAGGTTCTTTTTATCGTCGCTCCAATTGCAAGCATTGCGCGCGGGGCATGCAAAGCAGGCGCGCGACGCTTTGTCGGCTGCGTAGAGCAGACGCTCAAGCGGTTGGCTGTTCACGCGCAGCTTTCGATGGCCCAGAATGGCCGTCTTAATGGCTGCGGCATCGGCCGGCTCGAACGCCACGTCTTCGGGCATGCCGCCGAGAATCGCATCGGCGACGCGTTCGCTTGCAACATCATGGGATATACCCGATTCATACTGTTCATCTTTGCCGATATCGTGAAGAAGTGCCGTGGCATAGATGACCTCTCGATCAAATCCGAGCTGCTCCTCAAGATTCTTGATCCACATAATGCGAGCGACATCGAGAAGATGGTCAATACCGTGGCGGCAGAAGATGCGCCCCGATTCCAACTGTGCAATGTTGCCCAGGTGCCGACGGAACAGCCCGTTGGCACAAATGTAATCAATGCGAGGCATGGCACCAAAGGGGGCCAGGCCCGAAGCCATAAAGCCGCGACGCGACGTCCCCTCATCGGTCTTCGATGTAAAGTCGTTGACGACTCTCATGGTTAGCGGCCCAGCATCCTAAAGAAACGCTCCTCGAGCGCGGGATCGGTCTCAAAGACGCCGCGGCGAGCGAGTGTCACGGTCTTGGTGCCAGGCTTTTGCACGCCGCGCATGGTCATGCACATATGCTCGGCTTCCATGAGCACAATCGCTCCCTGGGGAGCGAGATAATCCATGAGAGCGTCGGCAACCTGCGCACACAGCTGCTCCTGCAGCTGCAGACGGCGGGCATAAACCTCGACCGTGCGGGCGAGCTTGGAAAGCCCAGCCACCCGACCGTTAGGAATATAGCCAATGGCGACCTTGCCATAAAACGGCAGCAGATGGTGCTCGCACAGCGAGTAGAACGTGATGTCGCGCTCGATAACCAAATCGTTCGAAGCGACGGCAAAGGTTTTGGACAGGTGCTCCTCGGCACTCTGGTCCATACCGCCGGCGATCTCACCATACATACGGGCAACGCGCGCCGGGGTCTCCAGCAGGCCCTCACGAGTTGGGTCCTCGCCTATGCCCTCAAGCAACAGCTTAATGGCGGCCTCGACTTTTTCCTGATCGACCATCTGGGCCTCACTTTTCCGATTTTGCGTTCGCGCTATGGTACCACGCCCTTTGGCATCGGCCACAAGCTACATAGTATGGGTCGAATAGACCGGATCATCACGCCAAAGCTCCACAGCGTCGCAAAGCGCAACGCCCTCGCGCACAGCACGGGCGCGCGTGGCGTTCATATCAATCACGCGCTGATTGCTCGAGCCCCTAAAGCGCAATGAGATATCGTACAGATCCTGAACAAACGGGCCGTCCACCAACATGTCGAGGCAGGCCAGGATACGGTCCGTCACCTCGGTATGATGACGGCCACCCGGCATAAGCTCCTCGAGCACGTCGCCGGTAAAGCACCAAATGGTCTTGCCCGACCCCTCGGGATAGGCCGCACGCACGCGTTCGATAAAGTCAACAAGTCCCGCCTGATTCTCGGGCTCCATAGGCTCGCCGCCCAGAATCGTCAGGCCATCGATAAAGGGATGGTCGAGGCTCTCGATAATCTTGTCCTCGACGGCACGATCGAACGGCTCACCCGCGGCAAAGTCCCACGCGACGGAGTTAAAGCAATTCTTGCACCCGCGACGGCACCCGCTCACAAACAGAGAAGTACGAACGCCTTCCCCATCAGCAATGTCGAAATATTTAATGTTCGCGTAGTTCATAGGTAACTCTCCCGGGAGGCCGGGGCATATCATCCCGTCCTCAAACATTCTCGGCCTGCGGCCTGCGAAACTGCGGGCGGGACGATATGCCCCGGCCTCATGCAAAGGGTAACTCAATGAACGAAGCGAACATCGAGTATAGGGTTCGAGGTCCAATAAAAACTTTGTTGCAGCCCAACCGTCATCGCAAGCAAAACGTTGTTGCAAGTCAACTCATTTCCGCTAAGAACTTCGAGAAGTGAGCAGACCGCATGCTGCATCTCAACTACGTCAACTTGGCTGAACCGAGAGGGCCGCTTGGGCTTTTGCTCGATATGAGTTCCGCACGCAAAGAAGGCCACTTAATGTGGCCTTCGTCTTGCGCAGGACTGTCCGAAATAGCGAGCAAATGCCCAAGCGGCCCTCTCGGTTCAGCCCCGGAGCGGTATTAGAGATGCAGCACGCGGTCGCGGATCTCCTCGGTTCGACCCTGGTTCCAGAATTGAGTACCGATGTAGCCGCACGTACGACGGGCGACATTCATCTTCTCCTGATCGCGGTTGCCGCAGTTGGGGCACTCCCACACCAGCTTGCCGTCATCCTCGACAATCTTGATCTCGCCGTCGTAGCCGCACACCTGGCAGTAATCGCTCTTGGTGTTGAGCTCGGCGTACATGATGTTGTCGTAGATGTACTGCATCACGCGAATGACAGCCTTAAGGTTGTCCTGCATGTTGGGAACCTCGACGTAGGAGATAGCCCCGCCCGGCGAAAGCTGCTGGAACATGCCCTCAAACTTAAGCTTGTCGAAGGCATCGATCTCCTCGGACACGTGGACGTGATAGCTGTTGGTGATATAGCCCTTGTCCGTCACGCCCGGAATAATGCCAAAACGGCGCTGCAAGCACTTGGCGAACTTATACGTCGTCGACTCCAACGGCGTTCCGTACAGCGAGAAATCGATGTCGCTCGCGGCTTTCCACTCCGCACACTTGTCGTTCATGTGCTGCATGACCGCCATGGCAAAGGGCGTGCCCTCCTTCTCGGTGTGGCTGTGGCCCGTCATGTACTTGACGCACTCATACAGACCGGCGTAACCCAGGCTGATGGTGGAATAGCCGCCCACGAGCAGTTTGTCGATCGTCTCGCCCTTCTTAAGGCGCGCCAGGGCGCCGTACTGCCAAAGGATCGGCGCGGCATCCGAAAGCGTGCCCATCAGGCGCTCATGGCGGCACAGCAGGGCACGATGGCACAGTTCAAGGCGCTCATCGAAGATCTTCCAGAACTTGTCCATATCCTGGTGCGAACTCAGCGCGACATCAGGCAGGTTAATGGTCACAACGCCCTGGTTAAAGCGACCATAGTACTTAGGCTTGCTCGGGTCATAGTTCAGCGCGTTGGCGACGTTGTTAAAGCCGTTGCCCGAACGGTCGGGCGTCAGGAAACTGCGGCAACCCATACAGGTGTAGCAATCGCCGTTGCCGGCGGTCTCGCCCTTAGACAGCTTGAGCTCGCGCATCTTCTTCTCAGAGATGTAGTCGGGCACCATGCGCTTGGCGGTGCACTTGGCAGCGAGCTTGGTCAGATAGAAGTACGGCGAATCCTCGCGGATGTTATCGTCCTCGAGCACGTAGATGAGCTTGGGGAACGCCGGGGTGATCCACACGCCGGCTTCGTTCTTAACGCCCTCATAGCGCTGACGAAGCGTCTCCTCCACAATCATGGCAAGGTCGTGCTTCTCCTGAGGCGTACGGGCCTCGTTAAGATACATAAAGACCGTCACGAACGGCGCCTGGCCGTTCGTGGTCATAAGCGTCACGACCTGATACTGGATCGTCTGGACGCCGCGACGAATCTCATCGCGCAGGCGATCCTCCACGACCTCGCGGACCTTTTCGGGAGATGCGGAAACGCCGAGCTCCTCAAGCTCGCGAGCGACCTCGCCGCGAATCTTTTGACGGCTAACCTCAACGAACGGGGCGAGATGGGTCAGCGAAATTGACTGGCCGCCGTACTGCGAGGAAGCAACCTGGGCGATGATCTGCGTCGCAATGTTGCAGGCAGTCGAGAAGCTGTGCGGCTTCTCGATCAACGTGCCCGAGATAACGGTGCCATTCTGGAGCATATCCTCCAGGTTCACCAGGTCACAGTTATGCATGTGCTGGGCAAAGTAGTCCGAATCGTGGAAGTGAATCAGGCCCTCGTTGTGAGCATCCACGATCTCCTGGGGCAGCAGCACGCGCTGCGTCAGGTCCTTGGAAATCTCGCCGGCCATGTAGTCGCGCTGGACGGAGTTGACGGTCGGGTTCTTATTGGAGTTCTCCTGCTTGACCTCTTCGTTATTGCACTCAATCAGCGACAGAATCTTGTCGTCGGTCGTGTTCTTCTGGCGCTTCAGGCTCTGAACATAGCGATAGATGATGTAGTGGCGAGCGACCTCGTAGCAGTCGAGACGCATGATCTCGTCCTCGACCAGATCTTGGATCTCCTCGACCGATACGGTGTGACCGGCCTTCTCACATGCCTCGGTGACGTTTTGTGCCGCATAGATCACCTGGCGGTCGGTAAGGCGAGAGCCTTCCTCGACCTCCAAGTTTGCGGCGCGGATCGCATTGACGATCTTATCGATTTCAAAGGTAACCTCGGTGCCGCTGCGCTTGATGATCTTCATCCTCTTGCCTCTTTCGCATCGTAGCCTCATTGCGCTTCAGGGCCAAACGATGCCCGGCAGGGTTTGCCCCTGTCTTGCGGCGCCGTTGCGCAATCTGTGTTCTCGATAACCATAGGCCCTCATGCGGACAATCCTCGCAACCAATCCAGGGGCTCAAAGATCCATCCAACTAATGGGGCGAATAAGGTTCTCGTTCTCTGTCCGCCATCTATCATACGACAAAGAGGCATCTATATCCTGTATTCTTTTTTAGGTTAAACACAACATATAGTGTTTCAGCAGGTCAAAGCAATTAGTCATTTTGCAGACGCATTAATTATGAGGGGTTCTTGGCAAGTCGGTAAAACGTTATCAACACGACTACCTGCATGGCAGTTATAAAACCCCCTTAGTCAAGCCGCTGACAAATCCTACCAAAACCAAGCCGCTCACGCCAAAAGAATCCAAAAGATTATGCTTGACCAACATGTTGCGGTCGTGCCTTGCCGAGCCTCGTGCAACCGCGGCACGAATCCTAGAAAGATATGTGCATGCAAACGGAGAAGATGAGAGTTTCCTCGGATGACTACTGAGAAGCATCCCGGAAGATCAAAAAACTCGAAATTTGGTGACGTATTTGGCGACACATTTGGCAACCAAAACAAAACAGCCCAGAGACATAGCCTCTGAGCTGCGAACATTTGGTGGGCGTTAGAAGATTTGAACTTCTGACCTCTTCCGTGTCAGGGAAGCGCTCTCCCCCTGAGCTAAACGCCCGATCAAGGGTGCGCAAGCGCGCAAGGGATAATATAACGGAGCCTGAACTCGGTGGCAAGAACATTTTTAAAAATCGCTTACATTGTGGAATTCGGGGGCTTCGTCATATCCATTTCAAAAGAGCCTGCTGCCGCGATTTGGCTGTCGCATAATGCAAAGCCATTGCGGTATCGAGCTATGGAAAGACACCTGCGGAATTGTCCTACCGATAAGCGGACAAGCCTCCAGCTGGTGCCTTCGCCGTGGTAAGGTAAGCCGAATTGCTTCCAGACTGTTTCGGGGGAGTGGAATGAGCAAAGAGTGTGTCGAGCAGGTCGAAGGCGCAGGGGCTTCGGTGCCGATGACCGATATATCGAACATTGATGTGCCCGAGGGCACCGACGAGCTCAGCCGCAACACCCGTCGCGCCTGGCGCGAGCGCCTTAACGATGCGTCGTCGCGCAAGATGATCACGGGCGTCTTGGCTACGCTGGTGGGCGGTTCGTTTTGGGGCTTCTCGGGCACCAGCGCGAGCTTTCTGTTCGATACCTACCACGTCGACACCTTGTGGCTTATGAGCGTGCGTCAGATTCTCGCCGGTCTACTCTTTATGGCTGTGGTTGTCACGCGCGACCGCGCACGCCTGGTTAAGCTCTGGACCACACCCGCCGATCGCAAGCAGCTGCTGCTCTTTACCGCCTTTGGCCTGCTGTTCAACCAGTTTTGCTATCTTTCGGCCGTGCGCCTGACGAACGCCGGAACCGCGACGGTGCTCCAGTGCCTGCAGCTCGTTATCATCATGGGCTACGCCTGCGTGACCGATCGCCGCATGCCGCGTACTCGCGAAGTCATCGGCATTGGCCTGGCTCTGGGTGGAACCTTTTTAATTGCCACCGGCGGCGACCCTACCAGCCTGAATATCTCGCCGCTTGGCCTGGCAGCAGGTCTTATGTGCGCGGTCAGCGCCGCGTGTATGGCGGTGATTCCCGCCAAGATCCTGCCCGAATACGGTAGCCCCATCGTTACGGGCTCGGCAATGCTCACGGCGGGCGTGGTCTCATGTGTCTTCGTGCAGCCCTGGGCGCATATGCCGGCGCTCGATGCCGCCGGTATCGAGGCGCTCGCGGTGTTCGTGGTTATCGGCTCGTTTTTTGCTTACATGCTCTATATGCAGGGCGTTAAGGACATCGGCTCGGTGCGTGCGAGCCTCATCGGAACTGTGGAGCCGGTTTCGGCGACCATCACCAGCGCCGTTATGCTGGGCACGGTGTTTTTGCCGACCGACCTTATCGGCTTTGCCATGATCATCGTGATGATGTTCCTTACGGTGTAGTTGACGCCGCCGCCAAGACAGAAAAGGTGTTGTGCCGCATTTTCGCCAATTGATGTCCGTGTCTGGAGTTTAGCTGTCGATGCTCAAAATGCCATAAACTAGTAACGTTATGGACTTTTTCATTGCGACTCAATTGCGAGGATTTCTTTATGGCTGGTAATCACTTTAAGGGCAGCGATAGCGGCCGTCCTGCAGTTCCGCCGCGTCCGAACGGGGCTGGTAAAGCCGGCACGCCGGGCGGCGCTGGACAGGGCGGTTCCGGTAAGCGCGTGTCCCCGGGCGAGACGGCGATGTTTACCGCTCTGTACGAGCAGTCTCAAAAGGCAAAAAAGACCGGCCGTGCAAGAGGGAATGTCTTTGCGGGCGGTGAAACCTCCGCGTCGCAGCCGAGCGGGGCTCCTTCGGTACCTGCGAACAACGCAGGTGCTGCCAACGCCGCGAATGCCGCCGGCAACGTTAATGCCGGCAAGGCCGACAACAATACTCCCTCTGCCGGTGGCGCGGGGCTTACGGGTAACCTTGGCACGATTTACACCGGCGCCTCCGAGACTGGCACGTTCGCTCGCCTGGATGATAGCGGTGCCGAGTTTGCGGGCTCGGGTTCCAAGGAAGATTATTACGATTTTGGCTTGAACTACGGTAGCGACGCTTCGTCGAGTTCGACCTCTGACGGTCTGGTCCGTCATCGCCATCGCAAGGGCGAGCGCAAAAAGCGTCACACCGGCGCCATTATTGCCGCTGTAGTCGCGGTGCTTCTCGTTGCGCTTGGCGCAAGCGGCTTTATGCTGCTTAACTCGGCAAAGACCGTAAAGAGCGAAGCGAAGGAGGCTGTCGAGATCGTCGGTGGCCTTAAGGACAAGGTCACGTCGGGCGATTTTTCGACGCTGCCTGACGACGCGAAGAAGATCGATGAGCTCTGTAACAGCATGAAGGCGGAGACCTCGAGCCCGCTGTGGACGGCGGCATCGTTTATCCCGGTGTATGGCAGTGACATCAATGCAGCCCGCACCATGATTGATGCCCTGTCCGATGTCTCGAGCAACGCGCTGGTTCCCATGGCCGACAACCTTTCGCAGGCCACACCCGGCAAGCTGTTCCAGGACGGCATGATTAACGTGTCCGCACTGCAGGCCGTTGCCGATTCGCTTTCCGATAGCTCCAAGGTGTTCAAGAGCGCCAACGAGAAGATCCAGGGTATTGGCGATACTCATATTTCCCAGGTGACCGAGCTGGTCGATAAGGCCAAGGACGGCTTTGCCACCCTCAACGGCGCGGTTGACGCGGCGGAGAAGGTCGCCCCCGTCCTTCCCCAGATGCTCGGTGCCAACGGCCAGACGCGCAACTACCTTATGTACGCCATGAACAACGTCGAGATTCGTGCCTGCGGCGGCTTTGGCGGTTCGCAGGGTCTGATTTCGGTCACCGACGGCCAGATGTCGATTGGCGAGTTTGTTCCCTGCATTGCGCGCAGCAAAGACGAGGCGGTTGAGAGCGTCGACGAAGAAGATGAGACGCTGTTTGGTGACCACAGCAACCTATACATCTCGGGCAACACCTATTCGCCCGACTGGCCCCGTAATTCGCAGCGTGTCGCCGCGCTGTGGAAGTCTGAATATGGTCAGGACGTCGATGGCGTCATTGGTATCGATCCGGTATTCCTGCAGTATCTGTTGGGCCTCGTGGGTAATGTTTCACTGCCCGACGGTACAGTCGTTGACGGTACTAACGCGGCGAAGGTGCTTATGCATGATGTGTACTGGAACTATCCGGTCGAGGAGTCGGACGGCATCTTTGCATCCGTCGCCAGCGCTGCCTTTGACAAGATCCTTGGCGGTATCGGCGACGTCGATGTTGCGAACCTTGTCAGCGCCGTTGAGCGCGGTGCCGAAGAGGGCCGCCTGATCGCGTGGATGAAAAACGATGACGAGCAGAACGCTATCAAGGAGATGAACATCGACGCCTCACTGCCCGATCCGGATGACCCGAGTGAAGATCCCGTTGCTGGTGTCTACTTTAACAACCTGAGCTTCTCCAAGCTCGACTGGTATCTGAACGCCGATACGCAGATTGGTCAGGGCGTGAAGAACGGCGACGGCGCTTGCTCGTATCGCATCACCGTTACCCTGACGAACATCATGACGCAGGAGGAGGCAGGTAAGCTGCCCGACTACGTAGCGGCCAGTGCGCCTGGGACCTCGCGTGACGATGAGCGCTTGTATGTATCACTGTTTGCGCCGACAGGCGGCAGCATTACCGATCTAACCGTCGAGGGGACTCAGTTTGGACTGTTCGCTGCCACTTGGCACGGAGTTCCCTGCTATTCAGGAACCGTTGACCTGCATGCTGGCGAGACGACGACGATCACGTATACGCTGACCACGTCGGCCGAGGCGGGGGACAAGCCGCTTACGCTGCGTCAGACTCCTACATGCCAGGCGGCTCGCGACAGCGCGTCGGCGTAGGGTTTTTCTGGTAGTGCAGATAATCGAGTACCATTTTGGGGCGGACAGGCAATCTGTCCGCCCCTATTTTGTAAGGAGAGCGCATGAAGTACTTTGGCACCGACGGCTTTCGCGGTGAGGCCAACGTTGGGCTGACGGTAGAGCACGCTTATAAGATCGGCCGCTTTGTGGGCTGGTATTACGGCGCCAACCGCGGGGCCAAGGCGCGCGTGATCGTGGGCAAGGACACGCGTCGCTCGAGCTATATGTTCGAGGCGGCGCTGGTGAGCGGCCTGGTCGCGAGCGGCGCGGACGCCTACATGCTGCACGTGATCCCGACGCCGGGCGTGGCGCATCAGACCGTGGAGGGCTGCTTCGATTGCGGCATCATGATCAGCGCGAGCCACAACCCGTTTTGCGATAACGGCATTAAGCTCGTCAACAGCGACGGCTTTAAGATGGACGAGGACGTGCTGGAGCTCATTGAGGACTACATCGATGGCAAGAGCGAGGTGCCGCTGGCAACGGGCAACCACATCGGCGCCACGGTGGACTACATGCAGGGTCGCAACCGCTACATTGCTTCGCTCATCGCCAGCGCGAACTTTTCGCTGCAGGGCGTCAAGATCGGCATCGATTGCGCCAACGGCTCGGCATCCTCGGTGGCCAAGCCGGTGTTCGACGCACTGGGCGCCGATGTGCGCGTGATCAATGCCGCGCCCGACGGCTTTAACATCAATGTCGACTGCGGCTCTACGCATATTGAGCGCCTGCAGCGCCACGTGGTGGAGCAGGGCCTGGATGTGGGCTTTGCCTACGATGGCGATGCCGACCGCTGCCTGGCCGTGGACGAGCGCGGCCGCGTGATCGACGGCGACCAGATCCTGTACGTGTGCGGTGTGTACCTGAACAAGCACGGGCGTCTCTCGGGCGGTACCGTGGTGCCGACGATCGCCAGCAACTTTGGCCTGATCAAGTCGTTGGAGCTTGCCGGCCTGAGTGCCGTGACCAGCGGCGTGGGCGACCGTCACGTGTATGCCAAGATGCGCGAGGGCGGCTACAGCCTGGGCGGCGAGCAGACGGGCCATACGATCTTTGGCGATATCGAGCGCACGGGCGACGGCATTATGACCTCGCTGCGCGTGATGGAAGCGATTCGTGCCGAGCGCGAGACGCTCTCGCAGCTCACGGCTCCGTGCAAGCTGCTGCCACAGGCGCAGGTGGCCGTGCACGTGGCGGACAAGGACGCCGCGCTCGAGAATATGGGCGTGCAGAACGCCATCGCCGAGGCCGAGGCTGCGCTGGCAGGCGAGGGCCGCGTGCTCGTGCGCAAGAGCGGAACCGAGTCGGTTATCCGCGTGCTGGCCGAGGCGCCCGACCAAGCATCCGCCGATGCCGCCATGAAGCGCATCGCCAACGCGCTCGAGGCTTTATAGCTACGCGGTTTTACCAAACCGCGTAGCTGCTCGACGCTGCAAACGGCCCCAAGCGGCAATCTGACGTTCAATTTCAAGGGCGCGACCAGAAGGTCAGCGCCCTTTCATTTCACGTCACCTTGCTCGCTTGGGGCCGTTTTCGCTGACGTTGCCAAGACATTAGCGTCAACGAACTAGTCATTGGGTACCTAGTTATTGGGTGAAAAAAGGGGACGCTGCGGATTGGTTCCGCGGCGTCCCCTTTGCGTTGGCGTGTCGGTTATGCCTTACAGCTCGTAGAGCGTGGTGAACTTGTCCTGCAGGTAGCTGCAGTAGTAGCGGGCGTCAAAGTCCATGCCGCAGGCGCCCTTGATGAGCTCCGGCGCGTCCTTGACGCGGCCCCACTGCCAAATGTGCTCACCCAGCCAGACACGGACGGGCGCCAGATCGCCGCTCGCGCAGGCACCGGTAAGGTCGACGCCGTCGCGGCACATGGCCGGCACGAACATGGCGTCGTAGGCGCTGCCCAGCGCATAGGTGGGGAAGTAGCCAAACGAGCCGCCGCTCCAGTGCGTATCCTGTAGGCAGCCGTGCGTGTCGTCGGGAACGGGAATGCCCAGGTACTCATCCATGAAGCGGTTCCAAAGCGCGGGGATGTCCTTGGCCGTGGCCTCGCCGGCAAACAGCATGCGCTCGATCTCGTAGCGCACCATAACGTGCAGCGGATAGGTGAGCTCGTCGGCCTCGGTGCGGATCAGCGAAGGCTGCGCGATGTTCACGGCGTGGTAGAGCGTGTCCTCGTCGACGTCGCCGTAGACCTCGGGTGCGTGGCGGCGCAGCACCTCGAGCAGCGGTCCCATAAAGGCGCGGCTGCGACCCACGGTGTTCTCGAAAAAGCGGCTCTGGCTCTCGTGGATGCCCATGGAGGTGCCGCCCTCAAGACAGGTGCGCGCATAGGCGGGATTGACGCCCAGCTCGTACATGGCATGTCCCGCCTCGTGGATGATGCTGTAGACGTTGGAGATGCAATCGTTCTCGTAGATGTGTGTCGCGATGCGCGCGTCGCCCACGGCAAAACCCTCGCTAAACGGGTGCTCGGTAAAGGCAAGCGTGGTGTCGTCCAGGTTCAGGCCGACAAGCTTCATCAGGTCGAAGCTCATGGCACGCTGGGCAGCCTCGGGCACGTGGGCGTGCAAAAAGTCGGCAGCCGGCTGCTGGCTGCGCTCGCCGATGGCGTGCACGAGCGGCACGACCGTGGCCTTGACCTCGTCACAAAACGCGTCGAAGCTCTTGGCGGAAAGGCCGCGCTCATACTGGTCGAGCCAAACGTCGTATGGGTCGCGCTTGGGGTCCATGAGTTCGGCCTGATGCTTAAGTTGGGCGACGATTCTATCCACATAGGGCTCAAAGCTCGCCCAGTCGTTGGCCGTCTTGGCCTTGTGCCACACGGCGTCGGCCTCGCAGGTGAGCCTGGTCCAGGCCTCGGCCTCTTCGGTGGGGATGGCGCTGGCCTCGCGTTGATCGCGGCCGAGCACGCGGATCTCATCGAGCAACTGCGGGTCGTCTACGTGTCCGTCTGCAACCGTCTCGCGCGCTAACGAACGTACGAGCTCAACGGACTTTTCGCTGGTCAGTAGCTTGTGATGCTCGCCGGCAAGGGTTCCCATGGCGTCGGCGCGCGCTGCGGCGCCGTTGGCGGGAGCAATCGTCGCTCCATCGAACTCGGCAATCTTGAGCAGGTACTCGCGAGTCCACAGCTTGCCCTCGAGTTTGCGGAACTTTTTGACGGCCTTGTCGACTTTAGCAGCCTTGACGCCCTTGGCAGCCTTTGCCACGGCGGCCTTGGCCTTCTTATCGAGTTTCTTTCCCATACCGTATCCTTAATCTCGCAGGCCGAGCGCCGCAGGCGGGTGCACGGCCAGTTTGCACAGCTACCTGTCTTGTACCCAGCGCGAACAAAACGGAACGCGGCGATGCGCTCGCGAAATGTGTTATCCTATAGCCCAATGCGTTGACGGAGAGGGTTTTGCCCGCCGCGTCGCCGGCAAGAGAGGGAAGGTCATGGGCTGCAAGCCTTCCTGCGGTGGCAAGGGCCAAGCGTTCACTTCCGAGCAGCGACCTCAACGGGCGCGCGGCCAGCGGCGGCGATGTCCCCAGTAGGGAAGCCGTGAGCCTCGCGACAAGGGGCAAAGAGTGGGCGCGGCGGGCCAGACATCCGTCGGGTCAAACAAGGTGGTACCGCGGAATTCAACCGTCCTTGGGCAATGCACATGCCCGAGGGCGGTTTTTTGTTACCGAACCGGGCCGCGTTTTCGCAACGTCAGACGGCGGCAGCCGCCTCGGCAAGCGGGGAACGCGAGAGACGAAAGGGAAGACATGAGTCTGATTGATGATCTGGTCAAACTCGAGGAAGAGGCCAAGGAGCTCGTCACTAGCGCCGACGACGCCGCCAAGCTCGAGGCTGCGCGCGTTGAGCTGCTCGGTCGCAAGGGCCGTATCACCGGCCTGATGCGCATGATGGGCAAGCTCGCCCCCGAGGATCGTCCCATGATGGGCAAACGCGCCAACGAGATGCGCCAGCTGATCGAGGGCATGCTCGACGAGCGCACCACCGAGATGAAGGCCGCCGCCCTCAAGCACGCACTCGAGCACGAGGCCGTCGACATCACGCTGCCGGGCATCCGTCCGCAGATCGGTCACCAGCACCTGATCAAGCAGATCATCGAGGAGGCCGAGGACATCTTCTGCGGCATCGGCTACACCGTCGAGTCCGGCCCCATGGTCGATACCTCCTACTACAACTTCACCGCGCTCAACGCGCCCATGGATCACCCGAGCCGCTCGGCTCGCGACACGTTCTATGTGGTCGACAACAACCCCGGTAGCGTCGCGCACCCCGAGGCTCACGCCCACGGCGAGTCCGACGTGCTGCTGCGCACCCAGACCTCGGGCGTGCAGATCCACACCATGGAGTCGCAAAAGCCGCCCATCTACATGATCTGCCCGGGCACCGTCTATCGTCCCGACACGGCCGACGCCTGCCACCTGCCGCAGTTCAACCAGATCGAGGGCCTGGTCGTCGACGAGGGTATCACCTTTGGCGATCTTAAGGGCACGCTCGACTACTTTGTTAAGTGCATGTTTGGTGAGGATCGCAAGACGCGCTATCGCCCGCACTTCTTCCCCTTCACCGAGCCTTCCTGCGAGGTGGACGTGAGCTGCCACGTGTGCGGCGGCAAGGGCTGCAACTTCTGCAAGCACAGCGGCTGGATCGAGATTCTGGGCTGCGGCATGGTCGACCCCAACGTCCTGATCAACTGTGGCATCGACCCCGAGAAGTACACCGGCTTCGCCTTTGGTATTGGCGCCGAGCGCGTCGCGGCACTGCGCTACGACCTGCCCGACCTCAGAACTCTCATGACGGGTGATATGCGCTTCTTGAATCAGTTCTAGGCTGCGGCTTGCCCAAGCACGGCACCTCGGCGCTCATTCGTCGCTTGCGTACCAAAGTACGCGGCGCTCCTCTTTCGGGCCGATCTGCCGCACTTGGACAACCCTCGCTTTGTAAGGAATGTTCACAAAGTTGAAGTTTCCACCTGCATCTCTTCGCAGGCTTTCAGTATGAAAGGAGAGCTAGATGCGTGTTTCTTACGACTGGCTCAAGACCATGATCGATATTCCGGAGGATCCCAAGACCCTTTCGGACGAATATATCCGTACCGGCACCGAGGTCGAGGCGATCGACACCGTGGGCGAGTCCTTCGACCACGTGGTGACCGCCAAGGTGCTCACCAAGACCCCGCACCCCGATAGCGACCACATGTATGTGTGCTCGGTCGACGTGGGTGACAAGAACCTCGACGCCGACGGCAACCCCGCTCCGCTGCAGATCGTCTGCGGCGCGCAGAACTTCGAGGCCGGCGACCACATCGTCACGGCCATGATTGGCGCCGTGCTTCCCGGCGACGTCAAGATCAAGAAGAGCAAGCTTCGCGGCGTCGTGTCCATGGGCATGAACTGCTCCGCGCGCGAGCTCGGCTTGGGCGGCGACCACTCCGGCATCATGATCCTGCCCGAGGATACGCCCTGCGGCATGCCGTTTGCCGAGTACGTGGGCTCGAGTGATACCGTGCTCGACTGCGAGATTACGCCCAACCGCCCCGACTGCCTGTCCATGATCGGCATGGCCCGCGAGACCGGCGCCATCTTCGACCGCGATTTCCACGTTGAGCTGCCCGCCATTAAGGCCGAGACCGGCCGCGCGACCGACGACGAGCTTTCCGTCGAGATCGCCGACGAGGGCCTGTGCGACCGCTATGTCGCCCGCATCGTGCGCAACGTGAAGGTCGGCCCCTCGCCCGACTGGATGGTCAAGCGCCTCAACGCCCTGGGCGTGCGCCCGCACAACAACATCGTCGACATTACCAACTACGTGATGATGCTCACCGGTCAGCCGCTGCACGCCTTTGACCTGGACACCTTTGCCGAGCGCGATGGCCATCGTCGCGTGGTGGTTCGCGCCGCCCAACAGGACGAGAAGTTTACGACCCTCGACGGCGAGGAGCGCACGCTCGACGCCGGCATGGGCCTCATCACCGACGGCGAGCGTCCCGTGGCGTTGGCCGGCGTTATGGGCGGCATGGATTCCGAGATCGAGGACGACACCGTCGACGTGATGGTCGAGAGTGCCTGCTTCAACGCCGGTCGCACCTCGCACACCAGCCGCGACCTTTCGCTGATCTCCGACGCCTCCATTCGCTTTGAGCGCCAGGTCGACGAGACCGGCTGCGTGGATGTCGCCAACGTCACGTGCGCGCTCATCGAGGAGATCGCCGGCGGCGAGGTCGCTCCCGGCTACGTCGACGTTTTCCCCGCGCCCAAGACCATCGATAGCATCAAGCTACGCTTGGCCCGCGTGCATGCCATCTGCGGCGCCGACATCGAGCCTGACTTTATCGAGCGCTCGCTCACCCGCCTGGGCTGCACCGTCGAGCGCGACGGCGAAGACTTTATGGTCACCCCGCCGAGCTTCCGCCCCGACCTGCCGCGCGAGATTGACCTGATCGAGGAGGTCCTGCGCCTATGGGGCATGGGCCGTGTGACGGCGACCATCCCGGCTGCCAAGAACCACATTGGCGGCCTGACCCGCGAGCAGAAGCTCACCCGCAAGGTCGGCGAGATCCTGCGCGCCTGCGGCCTCAACGAGACCACGACCTTTGGCTTTGCCGCCCCGGGCGACTTGGAGAAGATCGGCATGTCCACCGAAGGCCGCGGCTGCCCCGTGGTGCTCATGAACCCGCTGGTGGCCGAGCAGACCGAGATGCGCCGCTCGCTGCTGCCGGGCCTGCTGCAGTCTGTGGCCTATAACGAGGCCCACGGCACGCCCAACGTGCACCTGTACGAGGTCGGCAGCCTGTTCCACGGCCGCGAGAACGCCAGTCTGCCCAAGGAGACCAAGTCCGTGGCGGGCGTACTCTCGGGCCAGTGGAGCGAGCAGTCTTGGAGCATGAAGTACCGTAAGCTGCGTTTCTTCTTTGGCAAGGGTATCGTTGAGGAGCTGCTCGCCCAGCTGCGCATCGAGAAGGTTCGCTTCCGTCCCGTCGAGGGCGAGGGCTACGCTTTCTTGCAGCCGGGTCGTGCGGCCGAGGTTCTGTCCGGCGGCACCGTGCTGGGCTGGGTCGGCGAGATTCACCCCGAGGCGCGCGAAGCCATGGGCATCGACGAGGTCGTCGTTGCCTTTGAGCTCGACCTGGACAAGCTGATCAAGGGCGCCCGCAACCAGGAGAACTACCGCGAGTTCTCGCAGTACCCTGCCGTTGAGCACGACCTTGCTATCGTGGTCGACAACGCTGTGACCTGCGAGGATCTTGAGCGCCGCATTACCAGCGCCGGCGGCAAGCTGCTCGAGGGCGTGCGCCTGTTCGACGTCTACCGCGATCCGGTCCGCGTGGGCGTGGGCAAGAAGTCCATGGCCTTTGCGCTTACGTATCGCTCCGACGACCACACGCTCACCAGCGAAGAGGTCGAGAAGGCGCACCAGAAGATTGTCACCAAGGTGTGCAAGGGCGTAAACGGCGAGGTCCGCGGCTAGGTCCTGCACTGGGATATGGGTCGGCGGTGGCTGCCGCCGAGTCCTACGTGACCGCTATGCTCGGTATGAGGCACCGTTGAGCCTGTATATATGACACGCGCATTACATAACGGCGTGCTGCTTTGTCGGCAGTGCGCCATTTTGCTATGATAGCCCGCGTCGTGTTACGAATTTGACAATACGTAACACTGTCAAAGTGATTTAAGCGGCGTTGCAATTCTGTGCGCCGACAACCGGGAGGCGTACATGCACATTCCAGATAACTATCTGTCCCCGCAGACCGATGCCGTCATGGCGGTGGCGATGGTGCCCGTTTGGGTTCACTGCATCAAGAAGGTGCGTGCCACGCTCGATCGCGAGCATATGGCGTTCCTGGGCATCTGCGCCGCATTCTCCTTCTTGCTCATGATGTTCAACGTGCCGCTGCCCGGCGGCACCACAGGTCACGCCGTCGGCGGCGCGCTCATCGCGCTGCTGCTGGGCCCCGAGGCCGCGGCTATCGCTGTCTCGGTCGCGCTGGCGCTGCAGGCGCTGCTATTTGGCGACGGCGGCGTTCTGTCGTTTGGCGCCAACTGCTTTAACATGGCCTTTGTGCTGCCGTTTGTCGCTGCTATCGTGTTTCGTGCGCTCAACAGCCGTCTGCACGACAAGAGCTGGGGCACCTCGGTTTCTGCCATCGTGAGCGGCTGGGTTGGCCTGTGCCTGGCGGCCCTGTGCGCGGCGGTCGAGTTCGGTATTCAGCCGATGCTCTTCACCAACGCTTCGGGCGCTCCGCTGTACTGCCCCTTCCCGCTGTCCGTGGCTATTCCGGCCATGTTGATCCCGCATATGCTGGTTGCCGGTGTGATCGAGGGCGTGGCGACGGCCGCCATCTACGGTTTCATTAAGAAGACGGCGCCGGGCATTATCGTCGGCCCCGAAGCCGCCGATGGCCAGCTTGCCGCCGATGGTACCGCCAAGAAGACTTCCCTGATCCCCACGCTCATTCTGGTCGCCGTGCTTGTCGTGGCTACGCCGCTCGGCTTGCTTGCCACCGGTGACGCTTGGGGTGAGTGGGACGCCGAGGGCGCCGCGACCGCTGTTCAGGAGGCTGGCGACGACAGCCTGCAGGCTTCGGTCGGCCTCGATACCCCGACCTTTGCCGACGCTCTGCCCACGGGTGATTACCTGCAGGCCTATTCCGAGGAACAGGGCCTTGGCTTTGCCGGCCAGGCCGCGATGTATATTCTTTCGGGCGTGATTGGCGTGGCGGTGCTCACCATCGCATTCCGTCTGATCTCGCTGACGGTCAAGGAAAGCGGTGCTCATGGCAATAGCCGAGCTGCCTAGCTGGCTTGCGGTCGAGCAGCGTTACGAGCCCGCGGGGGCTCGGCATCGTGTGATGCAAAAGAATGTCCTGCACCTGGCGAGCCTGCTTGAGCGGGTCCGCCTGGGCGGTGGCGCACACAAGGGCGGGTCGATAATCGACCGCGCCCTTTCTTGCGTTTCGGCTCCGGTGCGCCTGGTGGGGATGTTCGTCTGCGTCCTGTGCGTGTGTCTGACGCAGAGTCCGCTGTACCTGATGCTGATGGCGGCTATCGCGTTGGTGCTGGTCGCGGTGCGCCCCGCGCGCGGGCTGCGTGCGACCTTTGTGCCGGCGCTTGGCGCTGCGGGGCTCGCGGTGGTTCTGGCACTGCCTGCCCTGCTGCTGGGTGCTTCCGCTACGGGCGCCATGCTCAAGATTGCGCTCAAGACGTTTATTAATGTGTCGCTGGTGCTGGGTGTTTCGTGGACGCTCACCTGGAGCCGCATGTCGGCGGCGCTCAAAATGCTGCACCTGCCCGACGAGGTCATCTTTACCTTCGATATGGCGCTCAAGCATATCGAGGTGCTGGGACGCACGGCGCACGATCTGTGCGAATCGGTCATGCTGCGCAGCGTCGGTTCTGCGCCTGCGGGTTTTTCGCGCACCGACTCGCTGGCGGGTATCATGGGCATGACGTTTATCAAGGCGATGGAATGCAGCCGCGCGATGGACGAGGCTATGCTTTGCCGCGGCTTTGCCGGTGTGTATCCGGCGCCCGCGCGCGCCGGGTTTGGCTGGCGCGATGCGGTCTATGCGGCCGGCGTGGCGCTGCTGGCAGTGTTGTGCGCCGTACTGTAGGCGCTGCTGGTTTCGACTGGGGATGCAAATGGGGAAGGGCGACGTTTTGACGATCGATATGAATAGTGCGGCGGGCACGAACGGTGCGGGCGGCGCCGAGGTCGCGCCGCTCATCGAGCTGCGCGACGTGGTGTTCTCCTATACGGGTCATACGGTGGTCGACGGCGTATCGCTGCAGGTGGACCGCGGGGAGCTCGTTGCGCTGCTCGGCCCCAACGGCTGCGGCAAGACCACGATCATGAGGCTCATCAATGGCCTTGAGCTCGCGGATGCTGGCACGTATCTGTTTGATGGACGCGTGGTTGACGCAGCGTATCTCAAGGATTCCGCGGCCGCTCAGCGTTTTCATCAGCGCGTAGGTTTTGTGTTTCAAAATGCTGATGCTCAGCTGTTCTGCGCTACGGTGGGCGAGGAAGTTGCTTTTGGTCCCGCGCAGATGGGGCTGCCGACAGACGAGCTCGAGCGCCGCGTGCGCGATGCCATGGGGCTGTTCCAGGTTGCCGACCTTGCCGACGCCTCTCCCTATCAGCTCTCGGGCGGGCAAAAGAAGCGCGTGGCACTGGCTGCCGTCGTGTCGATGAACCCGGATATCTTGGTCCTCGACGAGCCTACCAATGGGCTCGACGAGGATTCATGCGATATCGTGGTCAACTTCTTGCTGGCCTACGTCGCGGCGGGTAAGACGGTCTTGATGAGCACACATCACCAGGATTTGGTGCGACGCCTGGGTGCCCGTGCCATCTATATCGATCGATATCACCATGTGGTCGAGGCGCCTTCGCCGTCGTATGGTACCGAAAGCGGTGCTACGGACTAGATGCTGCGTAGAGCGTGCGTAGCCGCTCGCGCGGCTTTGCCGTGATGGTATAGTTATCCAGGTTTTTATGGGGGTGGCTATGCCAAGCTGGAACATTCATATCGCTCAGGCGGAGCGTTTGCTGGAGCGCACTGGTGCGCTTGCCAAGAGCGTTCGCGACCGCAATGCCTTTTTGTTTGGCTGCGTGGTTCCGGATATCTTCGTGGGCTATATGGTCCCTGGCATCGCCGATCCCATCCCGTACCGCATTACGCACTTTGCAAAGCCCGGGCCTATCCCTAAGCCTCGTGAGCATGAGTTCTGGGATACCTATGTGGCACCGCTGCTCAAAGGGGCGCCTGTTGGTACGCCGGCTGCCGCGACCTCGATTGTCGAGGAGCGCGAGCGACTCAATCGGGTACATTATCCCCAACGCTACAAGGATGCCGAGCCGGTTGCCGGTCCCGGTGCTAGCGAGCTTTCGCTCGCGCCCGATGACGTGGCGCAGTCGTTGCTCGATTTGACACTGGGTGTCTGGTCGCATCTGGTGGCCGATACCGTATGGAATACGCGCGTGAATCAGTACCTGGAGGCGCACGGCGGCAAGCCGTGCGAGGAGTTCCGCATTAAAAAGCAAGGCGACTTTGACTGGTTTGGCAAGACGCTCGGCATTGTTTCCATCCCGCGTGCGACCGATCGCCTGTATACCGCTGCGGCACGTTTTGGGCAGTATCCCATCCATAAAGAATATGTGCTCAAGACCATTGGCGTTATGCACGAGATCGTGCGCGAAAACCCCGGTGAGCCCGATCATCCGCCGTATCGCCTGCTAACCGAGGAGTTTTTCGATGCGACGTTTACCGAGGTCATCGAGCTGACCGAGGCGGGTTTTGCCGCCCGTGTCGAATCGCCCGATGTGCCTGCGCTGCCCCTGATTGCTAGCTGCTAGCTGGCCGGCCCGGCAGTGAATAGCTCAACCCAATCGACAAGTAGCTCTTGCCGTAAGGTATCTTCGGCAATGCGTTCCTGTTTGGTCTTTGGGATGTGGGGAAGCCCGGCCTTTTTATGGATGAGCTCGGCTATGTGGTCGAAGCTCTTCTTCTCCTTGATCTGGTCATAGGTAATTTGGATGACGTCGTAGCCCATGCTTGTGAGTGCGGTGGCGCGCTCGGCATCGGAGAGGCTCGCGGCATCGCTGTCGTGGGCAGAGCGGCCTTGGCATTCCAGAATGACGCCCATGCTGTCGGTGGCGCTTTCGATGAGGATATCGGCGTAGCAGCAGGTTTTGTCATACAGCGAACGTGCGGCTTCACTGAGCGGGATGCGCGCGTTGTTGGCGATCTCGATGCCCTGGCCGCCCTCGTCGCGGGGGAGCGAGATAAGCATGGAGGTCTGTACTTCGAAGGGCGAGGCGGCCTGCCCCGTCATGTGCTCGGCCGCCCAGCGCAGTTGTTTGACGCCGCGCAGGCCTGCGGCTTGCTTGGCGAACGCGGCGATATCCGTTGCGGTAAGAAGCGGCGTGCGCTTCCACAAGTTGGTGTCATTGCCCTTGGTGTCGTTAACTCGCTCCCAGCCGCAGTTGGGTGGAATGAACTTAAGCGAAATAGCTTCATCGAGTTGTTGTTGCGTTCGCTCGCAGGGCTTAAACACTGCAAAGGAGCCGCACATCTCGTAGCACGCCATGAGTAACTGGTTGCGTGAGACCTGCGTGGCAAGGCTGAGCAGCGTGAATTCCGGTGACGTGACATCAAACCCATGTTCAGTCTGCCTAAACGACCCCGGAGGTGGTTCTTGGGTCAGGAGGTGCGATTTAAACAGGCTTCGCGACCCGGATTGTGCCCGAGTGAATACAAGCCTGTGAAGTGGTGCGTGAAGCAGGTCTTTTACAACTGCATGACTTCCGAGGCCACAACATCTGCGATCCATATTGCCAAGGCTAATGGCGGGGTAAAGGCCTAATACCTGCGGCGAGATGCGGTAGTAGTTAAAGGCGGATTGCCCACAAAGCGTCAGGTCCATAATGCCCTCCTGGCCGAAATCATCTCTTTGAAGCGAGTGATGCCAGCGTCAATCCGGAAGTATGCGGCAAAATCTGAACCCTATGAGCGGACCTGGCTTTTGAGGCTAGTTTATCAGGCATTTTGTTGCGAAAAAACAGGGTGTGCTCGGAGGTTCCAGAATTTGCCGCATACTTCCGAAAACCAGGTCGATTTGGTTCTTGCTAAAACGATTTATCAGCCCTGTGTGAGGTGTGGGTTTGCCACCGGGCGAACACTTTTAGCGCTTGGGGCTTTATTTTTTGGGCCTCGGAGGGCGGATTTCGCGCTTTTGGTAATGAAATGGGTGCGTGCCATGTCGTGCGGTAGGCATCGGTGCACAGAAAAAGGGCCCGAAAGGCAATGCCTTCCGGGCCCTTTGCAATGCAAATCTGCTTGCAAGTACGATTTAGCGTACCTGAGCGACGTAAGCGACGTTGGTCGAGGAGACCTTGTCCTCGAGCTGGACGCTCATGCGGGGATCGCCGGCGGTAGCGACGGTCAGATCGCCGGCCTCGACGTAGCCGAGCTCCTTAGCGGTCTCGATCGCCTTGACGATCGTGCCGTTGACGGTGCCCTGGGTAATCTCGGCCTGGTGCGGGATAACGCCCCAGTACATAATCATCTGCTGGACGGCCCACTCGTGGCGGGAGAACGCGCAGATCGGCATGTTGGGACGGAAGTGCGAGATCAGGCGAGCGGTACGACCGGTGGTCGTCGGCACGGTGATGCACTTGGCGCCAACGGTGGTAGCCATGTTCACAGCGGACATACCCACAACGTTGTTGACGACGCGGGTGCCGTGAGCGTCAGCCGGAACCTCGAGCGGAGCGTGAGCCGGGAGGTACTTCTCAGTCTCGAGAGCAATGCTGGCCTGCATCTTGACGGCCTCGACCGGGTACTTACCGGCAGCGGACTCGCCAGAGAGCATAACGGCGTCGGTGCCGTCGTAGATGGCGTTAGCAACGTCGGCAACCTCGGCGCGCGTCGGGCGCGGGTTCTGCTGCATGGAGTCGAGCATCTGCGTAGCGGTGATAACGGGCTTGTAGGCCGCGTTGCACTTGGCGATGATCTCCTTCTGGATGTGCGGAACGAGCTCGGGCTTGATCTCGATGCCCAGGTCGCCACGGGCGACCATGATGCCGTCGGAAGCCTCGAGAATCTCGTCGAAGTTCTCGACGCCCAGGGCGCACTCGATCTTCGGGAAGATCGTCACGTGCTCGCCGCCGTTCTCGCGGCAAAGCTCGCGGATGCCGCGGACGGACTCGCCGTCACGGATGAAGGAAGCGGCGATGTAGTCGATGTTCTCGGTCAGGCCAAAGAGGATGTCCTGACGATCGCGCTCGGTGATGGCGGGCAGCGAGATGTTGACGTTGGGCATGTTGACGCCCTTGCGCTCGCCGATCAGGCCGTCGTTCTTAACGACGCAGGTCATGTCCTGGCCGTCGACGGACTCGACCTCGAGGGCAACCAGACCGTCATCGATCAGGATAAGGGAGCCCTTCTCGACCTCGGAGGGCAGAGCCAGGTAGTCGAGGGAGATGTGCTCAGCGGTGCCGTGGAAATCCTCGGACGTGGGCTGAGCGGTGACGACGATCTTATCGCCGGTCTTGACGGCAACCTTCTTGCCATCGACCAGAAGGCCGGTGCGGACCTCGGGGCCCTTGGTGTCGAGCAGGATGCCGACGGGCAGACCGAGCTCCTTGGAAATACGACGGACGCGCTCGATGCGACCGTGGTGCTCGTCGTAGGATCCGTGCGAGAAGTTAAAACGGGCGACGTTCATGCCCGCCTTGATCATCTCGCGGATGGTCTCGTCGCTATCGCAGGCGGGACCCATGGTGCATACAATCTTGGTGCGCTTGTACATTCAGACCTCCATCTGACATCGTCTTGCGCTGATAGATAAACCATAAGAAATAAAACTGAGATGATTATAACGAAATGCCGACCGAATACCCCAAAAAATCGACCGTATGCCGAATTAGAAGTTCATTTTTTGCGGTAAAAACGGTATATGCAAAAACTTTACCAACCGTTCTAACCGCTGCTATCTGGGCGATATTTCAGTTTGATGATGCACCGAAGCAAAAACGTTTTATCAATGTTGAGCATCACACGGTCTGCATCGTTGCACTCGAGCCGTGTTTCCAATTGGAATGTTTTGGCTAGACGCGCCGCTTTGGGGTACCATAGCCCCACTATCAACTGCCGCTCAGCACGGCAGCCTTGATGAGCCCTTGCCCTTCTCCTGGGAATTATGATCGGGCATCAATCTGCTGAGTGGCCCGAATCCCAGGAGGGGACTCTATATGCAAAAGGAATACCTGTCCGCCGCGGCGGAGGTGCTCAGCGACCAAGGTGTCGATGAGAACCTCGGCCTGAGCAACGACGAGGCGTCGTCGCGCCTCGCCAAGACAGGCCCTAACAAGCTCGAGGAAGCCGAGAAGACCCCGTTGTGGAAGCGCTTCTTTGAGCAGATGGCCGACCCCATGGTCATCATGCTGATCGTTGCCGCCGTCATCAGCGCGCTCACGGGCATGGTCAAGGGCGAGGCGGACTTTGCCGATGTCGCCATCATCATGTTCGTCGTTATCGTCAACTCGGTGCTGGGCGTGGTCCAGGAGGCTAAAAGCGAGGAGGCCCTCGAGGCCCTGCAGGAGATGAGCGCGGCGCAGTCCAAGGTGCTGCGCGACGGCAAGCTCGTGCACCTGCCGAGCGCCGAGCTCGTGCCCGGCGATGTGATCATGCTCGAGGCGGGCGACTCCGTCCCGGCCGACTGCCGTGTGCTCGAGAGCGCCACGATGAAGATCGAGGAGGCCGCCCTTACCGGCGAGTCCGTGCCCGTCGAGAAGCATGCCAACGTGATCGAGCTCGCCGCCGGCACCGACGACGTGCCGCTCGGCGACCGCAAGAACATGTGCTACATGGGCTCCACCGTGGTGTACGGCCGTGGCCGTGCCGTCGTGGTCGGCACCGGCATGAACACCGAGATGGGTAAGATCGCCGGCGCTCTGGCCGAGGCCAAGGAAGAGCTCACGCCGCTGCAGGTGAAGCTTGCCGAGCTCAGCCGCATCCTCACCATCATGGTTATCGTCATCTGCGTCGTCATCTTTGGCGTCGACATCATCCGCCACGGCGTGGGCAACGTCCTCACTGACCCGACAGCCTTGCTCGATACCTTTATGGTTGCCGTCTCGCTCGCCGTCGCTGCCATCCCCGAGGGCCTGGTCGCCGTCGTGACCATCGTGCTGTCGCTTGGCGTGACCAAGATGGCCAAGCGCCAGGCAATCATCCGCAAGCTCTCTGCCGTCGAGACCCTTGGCTGCACGCAGACCATCTGCTCGGACAAGACCGGTACCCTTACCCAAAACAAGATGACCGTCGTCAAGCACGAGCTCGCTGCGCCTAAGGAGAAGTTCCTGGCCGGCATGGCGCTGTGCTCCGACGCCCAGTGGGACGAGGAGCTGGGCGAGGCCGTGGGTGAGCCGACCGAGTGCGCGCTCGTCAACGATGCCGGCAAGGCTGGTCTCACTGGCCTGACTGCCGAGCACCCGCGTGTGGGTGAGGCCCCGTTCGACTCGGGCCGCAAGATGATGTCCGTGGTCGTCGAGACCCTGGACGGCGAGTACGAGCAGTACACCAAGGGCGCGCCCGACGTGGTGATCGGCCTGTGCACCCATATCTACGACGGCGACAGGGTCGTTCCGCTGACCGAGGAGCGTCGTGCCGAGCTCGTGGCCGCCAACAAGGCCATGGCCGACGAGGCCCTGCGCGTGCTGGCGCTGGCAAGCCGCACCTACACCGAGGTTCCGGCCGACTGCAGCCCCGCCGCGCTCGAGCACGACCTGGTCTTCTGCGGCCTGTCCGGCATGATTGACCCGGTCCGCCCCGAGGTCGCCGACGCCATCCGCGAGGCGCACGACGCCGGTATCCGCACCGTCATGATCACGGGCGACCACATCGACACCGCCGTGGCCATCGCCAAGCAGCTGGGCATCGTCACCGATCGCAGCCATGCCATCACCGGTGCCGACCTCGATCGCATGAGCGACGAGGAACTCGACGCGCACATCGAGGACTACGGCGTGTACGCCCGCGTCCAGCCCGAGCATAAGACACGCATCGTCGAGGCTTGGAAGTCGCGCGACCAGATCGTGGCCATGACGGGCGACGGCGTCAACGACGCCCCGTCCATCAAGCGCGCCGACATCGGCGTTGGCATGGGCATCACCGGTACCGATGTCACCAAGAACGTCGCCGACATGGTTCTTGCCGACGACAACTTCGCCACCATCATCGGTGCTTGCGAAGAGGGGCGCCGCATCTACGACAACATCCGCAAGGTCATCCAGTTCCTGCTTTCGGCCAACCTTGCCGAGGTGTTCTCGGTGTTTATCGCCACGCTCATCGGCTTTACCATCTTTCAGCCGGTGCAGCTGCTGTGGGTGAACCTGGTCACCGACTGCTTCCCCGCGCTCGCGCTGGGCATGGAGGATGCCGAGGGCGACATCATGAAGCGCAAGCCGCGCAACGCCAAGGACGGCGTCTTTGCCGGACATATGGGTCTGGACTGCGTGGTCCAGGGCCTGATCATCACCGTGCTGGTGCTGGCGAGCTTCTTTGTGGGCGTGTACTTTGACATGGGCTACATCCACATCGCCGATATGATCGCCGGCAATGCCGACGAGGAAGGCGTGATGATGGCGTTCATCACGCTCAACATGGTCGAGATTTTCCACTGCTTCAATATGCGCAGCCGTCGTGCGTCGCTGTTCACCATGAAGAAGCAGAACAAGTGGCTGTGGGCTTCCGCCGCGCTGGCACTGGTGCTGACGGTGATCGTGACCGTGCAGCCGACGCTTGCCGAGATGTTCTTCGGCCCTGTGACGCTTGAGCTCAAGGGCGTTCTTGCCGCTTTGGGCCTGGCCTTCCTGATCATCCCGCTGATGGAGATCTACAAGGCGATCATGCGCGCGGTCGAGAAAGAGTAATGTTCCTGTCCGGGCCCGACCGCCTGCGGGGTTTCCACGGGCACGTCCTCGCCGCTTTGCGGCTGCGGGATGTGCCCTTAGGAAACCCCTCCCGGCGGGCGGGCCCTGCGGTATCCTTGCTGGCTTTTCTCCCGCGCGGATGATAAAGGGCTGAGGGAAAGTTTGTGAGCTGGTCGGGCTTTGCCCGGCCAGCTCTTTTTGATTTAGGGCTTTGCCCGGCCAGCTCTTTTTGATTTAAAATACCTGCTCAGTTGTGATTTGTGGTGCTGGGAGGCGCTTGTGGGCAAGGCTAAGGCTAAAGCGAAGAAAAAGACGACGGGGGCGCGGGCTAAGCGCGATCGTCGTCGGAAGCTCGCGACCGAAGCCCCCGCGTCTGCCGAGGAGCTGCTGGCAAACGTGCCGGGACTTGACGCGCTGCAGGATGTTCCGGCGTTCGATGACCTGCCGGTCGATGAAGCTCAGCAGGCGGCATTTGACGACTTTTGCGCACATGTCGAGGAGCCCGAGCAGATGCGGCTGGGTGCCGTGGTGCGCTTGGATCGCGGGTTTCCGCTGGTGGCGACTGCCGACGATACCTTCCGCGCCGAGCATGCCGTGGGGTTTGCCAAGTCGCGCGGCGAGGACGAGGTCCTGCTGCCTGCCGTGGGCGACCGTGTGGCGGTGCGCCGCGCTCCCGGGCACGATATGGGCGTGATTGAGTGCGTGCTGCCGCGCCGTACGAGCTTTGAGCGTTGGCGCGGCCGTGCCCGTGGAGAGCGCCAGGTGCTCTGCTCCAACGTGGATAGCGTGCTAATCGTGCAGGCGCTCGGTGCCGGTGAGGTGCTGCTCGACCGCGTGGCGCGCTCGCTGGTGTTGGCGCTCGACTGCGATGCCGAGCCGGTGGTGGTGCTCACCAAAGCTGACCGCTGCGATGCCGAGGAGCTCGAGCGCGATCTGGACCGCGTGCGCCGCCTGGTGGGTCCGGACATGCGCGTGATCGTGACGTCCTCTGCCGAGGGGCGCGGCCTGGACGAGGTCCGTGTCTGCGTGCCTGCCGGGAGCTGCGCCATGATTCTGGGCGAGTCGGGTGCCGGCAAGTCGACGCTGCTCAATGCGCTGCTGGGCCACGATACGTTGGCGACTGGCGGTGTGCGCGAACGCGACGACCAGGGCCGTCACACTACCGTCGCGCGCGTGATGGTGGCACTGCCGGGCGACGCCGGCGTGATCGCCGATGCCCCGGGCCTGCGCAGCTTACCGCTCGTGGGTCACGAGCGGGGTCTGGCGCGCGCCTTCCCCGAGATTGTCGAGGCATCGCGCGCGTGCCGGTTTGGCGACTGCACGCATACCCACGAACCGGGCTGCGCCGTTCGCGAGGCCGAGGACGCCGGGCAGATCGACAGTCTGCGTCTGGAAACGTTCCAAAACTTGGCGTCATCCATGCGCGTGAGCGCTCAAATGCTCGATCCCGATGTCCATCTGTAATTGATTTTTCCTATGACAGCCGTCTCCCAACTGTTCGGGAGACGGCTTTTTTGCTGCGGAAAAGCCTCGAAACATGCAGTTTGCTGACGTGCTGACCAAAACCTTGCCACGAGCTTGACGGGCTGGTCAGCTTTTGGTCAGCGATTGGTTTGACATCGAAAACCAAGATCGCGATTGCGCCGCTTTGCGCTCTGACCGCCCAGACAATGGTGGTACGGGCATTCGCCCGGCACTGCCATGAGAGGAGCGGCCGTGAACAAGAGCAAGCGCATCGCTATCAGTCTGGTCGCGGGCGTGCTCGCTGCTCTGCTCTGCATGGTTTACGGCTCGTCGATCCGCTCGCAAGCCGAACAGGTCCAGGCTGAGACCTTGGCCAAGTACGGTGGCGATCGCGTCGAGGTATGCGTCGCGGCGCGCGATATCGATGTGGGCGAGACCCTCGATGAGACCAATGTCATAACCCAGGAATGGCTGACGAGCCTGTTGCCGCGTGACGCGGCGACCGAGCTGCGCCAGGTGCGCGGCGACGTGACGACTTCGCGTATTCCCAAAAACGCCGTGATCTGCAATGTCTACACCAAGGCCGAGAGTCACAAGCTCGAGGTGCCTAAGGGCAAGGTCGCCGTTTCGGTGGCGGTCGATGCCGAGCACTCGGTCGGCGGTGCTACGGGCGTGGGCAGCTACGTGGATGTGTATGTGCAAAAAGACGGCGTAACCGATCGGTTGTGCGGCGCGTACGTGATCGATACCAGTGAAGATTCCGGTGCCACGCGCGAGGGCAAGATCGAATGGGTGACGCTGGCGGCTGACCCCGAAGACGTCAAGGAACTGCTGGGGGCATCGGGCAAGGGAACGGTCAGCTTGACGATTCCCTCCACGGCGCGCGGCAAAAAGAGCGGAGGCGACGAGTGATGAAGGCGATCTGGCTTGCGTGCTGCGCGTGCGGCGATTACGGGCTGTTGCAGCGGGAAGTCGAGGGCCGTGATACGGGTGCACAGGTGCTTCGTGTGGGTGACCTGGACGGGCTGGTTTCCATGGCTCGGGCGTTTCCGTCGCGCCGCGGGGCTGCCATCATCGCGGCGTCTCTGTTTGATACCGAAGATGTGCGCAAGACTGTTGCGCGCCTGACGGCCGAAGGCCGCGTGAGTCGCGTGGTCGTGTTGATAGAAGCGCTCGATCCGTCGGATATCGAGGGGCTGTTTCGCGCGGGGGCGACCGAGGTCATCGCTGCGCACAGCATATGCGGCAACGGGCGCGCGGGCGAGGGAGCGGTTGATTCCGATCGGCGCATGACGATTGAGCCCGATGCTTTTGTTGATAGGGAACCCGGGGCGCCTCGCGCTACAAGAGGCCCGCGTGTTGATGATTATGGAAAAGCGGAAGCCGAGCATGGTCGGCGCCCCCGGAACCCCCTTGTATACGATGACGCTGGGGGGCCGGCACAGCATGCTGGCGACTCCCCGGCTGTAGATATGGGATACGTGCACGGCGTGAATCTGGCGGATGAACTCGACGAAGTTGAGGGCTTTGCCGGGTGCGGCGAGTTGTCGCTGATGCAGCATGAGCAGATTGCACAGAACGAGCCTGCCTTGCAGACCGAACAAGCTGCCATGCCGGCTTGGACGCAGCGTGTGGTTGCGGCGGGGGAGACGGGGACGCTGTCGCCGACGCCCGCCCCGCCGCCTCCGATGCCGCCGGCAGACGCTGCCGCTCCGCAGCATCGAGCTCCGGTCATCTGCGCCATTTCGGGTTCGGGCGGTTGCGGCAAGTCGACGATCGTTGCCACCATGGCACACACATCGTCGCTGTTGGGCTTGCGTGCCGCCGTGCTCGACCTGGACCTGATGTTTGGAAACCTTTACGACTTGTTAGGCGTCGATGCTCCGCGCGATATGGCGGCACTTATCGAGCCGGCGGCGGGCGCGCTCACCGAGCCGGATATCGTAGCCACATCGATGCGCGTGGCGCCAGGCGTTACGCTCTGGGGTCCCGTTGCGGCGCCCGAGCAAGCCGAGCTCATGGCACGTCCGGTGGAGCTACTGCTTGATGTTTTGCGTCGCGAATCCGACGTGGTCTTTATCGATACCTCGGTCTTTTGGGGCGACGCCGTGGCGGCTGCGGTGGCGGCGAGCGACCGTTGCCTGGTCGTTGGCGATGCTGCGGTGTCGTCCGCGACGTCGGCGTCGCGCGTCATTGAACTGGCGAGTCGAGTAGGTGTGCCGCGCACGCGCATGAGCGCCGTGTTCAACCGGTTCGGTGCGCGCGGAGCAGACGAGGATGTTGCCATGCGCTTTGAGATTGCCTGTGCGTTGAGCTCCAAGATTCGCATCGCCGATGGCGGGCAGGATCTCGCCGCGCTCATGGCGTTTGGGCGCGCTGACGAGGCAGTGGGGCAGACCAGCGCTTTTGCGACCAGCGTGCGCGAGGCCACGCGCGAGATGCTCGTGGAACTGGGGTGCGCCGTCGGCCCTTGGAGCGATATAGTCGCCGACCGTGCAACGCGCACCGATCGCCCGCGTATCCGCCTTCCCTGGTCGCGCGAGGGTGATCAGCGATGAGCCTGCAAACAAGGATTAAGGCTGCCGGCGCTGCAGCGGAGGCAGCGCCTGTAGATGCGGGGCGTCGCCGCGCGGTGAAACGACGTACCAAGCGCGCCGTGATGGACCGCATGGGTTACGACGAAGTGGCGCGTATCAGCGCCTATATCGACCCGGCACTTGCCCGCTCGGAATTGCGTCCCGCGGTGGAGGCGGCGCTCAATGTTGAAGAGCCGACCGATCTCGCGACGACCGAGCGCGAGGCCATCATCGACGAGATTTTGGATGACGTGGTGGGCCTGGGGCCGTTGCAGCCGCTCATCGAGGACGACACCGTTACCGAGATCATGATCAACGGCTGCCGCTCGGCTTTCTTTGAACGCGGCGGCGTCTTGTACCCCATCGAGCATGCGTTTGAGGATGATGAGCAGATCCGTGTGCTTATCGACCGCATCATCTCGCCACTTGGCCGCCGTATCGACGAGCGCAGCCCCATCGTCAACGCCCGTCTCAAAACGGGCTATCGCGTCAACGCGGTGATTCCGCCTGTGGCGATTGACGGACCGATTCTCACCATCCGAAAGTTCTCGGACCGTATCTGCTCGCTGGACGAGCTTGTGGGGCTGGGGTCGCTGCCGCTTTGGTATGCGCAGCTGCTGTCGTGCGCTGTGTCGCTGCGACAGGACCTGGCGGTTGCGGGAGGCACGGGATCTGGTAAGACCACTCTGCTCAACGCGTTGTCATGCGAGATCTCCACCGGCGAGCGCATCGTGACGATCGAGGACTCTGCCGAGCTCAAGTTTGCGCATCATCCGCACGTGGTGCGCCTAGAGGCGCGCGAGGCTTCAATTGAGGGCGAGGGCGCGGTGACGATCCGCGACCTGGTGACCAATGCCCTGCGCATGCGCCCCGACCGCATCGTGGTGGGCGAGGTGCGCGGTGCCGAGTGCTGCGACATGTTGCAGGCCATGAACACGGGCCACGACGGGTCGCTCACCACGCTTCATGCGGGTTCCGAGCAGGAGACCGTGGTGCGTCTGACGTTGCTTGCACGTTATGGCATCGATCTGCCGAGCGAGCTCATCGAGGAGCAGATTGCCATGGCGCTCGACGGCATCGTGATGTCCGAGCGCCACGCCGATGGCAGGCGTTTCGTCTCCTCGTATTCGGGGGTGCGTCGCGCCGCGTCGGGCGGCGTAGAGCTCGAGCGCTATGTGACTTTCGATGCCGCCGAGCGCACCTGGAAGCTTGACCGCGAGCCGCCGTTTATCGCAGAAGGCCTGCGGTCGGGGACGCTCACACAAGAGGAGGTGGACGAATGGAGGTCGCTGTGCCCCTCGTCGTAGGGGGTTTGGCAGGGTTTTCTGTTGCGACGGCGTGCGGGGCGGAACCTCGTGTGCCGCAGGTGCCGCCGACGGAGCTGGCGCGTCAGGCGCTCGAGACGGTGGCAGAGAAGTTGCCGCGTGAGCTGGTGGAAAACGATCTGCTGAAAAAGATCGCCCGTTCGTGGGCATCGCTGGCTCCGGCGCATCGCCTTGGCCTCGTGATCGAAGATGCTTCGGGGCGTTTGGCGTTTCTGCTGCTATCGAGCGGTGTCTGCTGCGTTTTACTAACGATGGTGTCGTTATCGCCCCTCGGATTTGCCTTGGGACTTGTTGTTCCGATTGCCGTTGGCGCCGCTCGGGATGGCTTTGAGAGCCGGCGCGAGCAACACGATACAGAAGAGGCCATGCCCGAGGCGTTTACCGCACTTTCCATGTCGCTTGCCTCGGGACATTCGCTGGCCCAGGGCATGCGCTTTGTGGGCGCTCATGCGCAAGAGCCGGTACATACCGAGTTTTTGCGGGTAGCGGCGGCGATCGATTGCGGCATCTCGGCGACCGACGCGCTCGATGACTTGCTCGTGCGCATCGACGCCCCCGGCCTTTCGCTTGTGACCTTGGCGCTTAAGGTGTCTCAGCGCACCGGTGCTCCGCTTGCCGACTTACTGTCCGAGGCGTCGAGCATGGTGGGGGAGCGCATTGAGCTCAAGCGCCGCCTGGATGTTAAGACGTCGCAGGCTCGCATGTCTGCGCATATGGTCGCGGCGATGCCGGCGGGCATGTGCGCGGTGTTGGCGCTGCTTTCGGCAGATTTTCGTCGCGGTCTTGCGACGCCTGCCGGTGCGGGCGCTGTGGTGCTGGGTCTAGCCCTCAACGTCGTTGCCCTGGTGGTTATCCGGCGCATTATGCGGGTGGAGCTATGAGCGCCCTGGTTGCAGTTGTGGCTTGCCTGTGTGCCCTGAGTGTATTTGTCGCGACGGGTTTGGATCGGGCGGATGCGCGCAAGATCGCAGGGGCCTGCAAGCGCGAGGCGGTGCTGGTCGCTGCCGCGGGTCGCTCGGTGGTCGATGCCCTGACCGCGCGAGTGAAGGGCGCGGTTGGAGCGGGCGGCCCGGCGCGAGTGTCGCTCGGCGAAGTGTCCGAGATGATCGATGTTGTGCGCTTGGGCCTTTCGGCCGGTCTTTCGTTTGATGCGGCGCTTGAGATTTTCTGCGCCAACCGTCGGTCAGTGCTGGCTCTTCGCCTTGAGCGGGCCTGCATGGCGTGGCAAGTGGGCGTGGGTACGCGTGAGGACGAGTTGTTGGCCGCCGCGCGCGACCTGGACGTGCGAGCGCTCGAGACCTTTGCCATCACGGTGGGGCAGGCGCTCGCCCTGGGTGCCCCACTTGCCGAGACGTTGGCCGCTCAAAGTCGCGAGATCCGTGCGGCTCATCGCGCCGCGGTCGAGCGCGAGATTGAGCGTGCGCCCGTCAAGCTGCTGATTCCCACCGGCACGCTCATCTTGCCGGCGTTGCTTCTGTCCATATTGGGCCCGCTGCTGGGAGCAGGCGGGATGATGTAGGGAGGAATACATGAACACGATGGTCGAAGTTGCTGACAAGGCTTGGAACTGGGCTTTTTGCCGGGCGATTCTCGCTCGCCAGCATGCCAAGGAGCTGTTGCAGGAGGAGAGCGCGCAGGGTACCACCGAGTACGCCATTTTGGTGGGTGTGCTTGTGGTGATCGCGATTATTGCCATCGTTGCATTTAAAGGCAAGGTCCAAGATCTATGGAACGCTATCAGCGAGGGCATCAACAGCCTGTAGAGGGCGAGCGCCCCATCGGGGTGTTGCTGGTGTTTGCATGCCTGACCGTGGCGATAGCGGCGGTGCTTTGGGGGCTTAACGCCGCGCGGCAGCAGCGTCCTGGGGCCGCCTTCGATTCGGGCTCAGATTCGGCGGTGGCGTCTCAAAAAGATGAGATGCGAGATGTGGACGATTCGGATGTCGCTGTCACGGCGCAAACCTTTCTGCGGACGCTCGACAAGCGGTCTGGCACTGCGACGGATTCGTCTGAGGACAACGCGATTGCGGTCCGGCTTGCATGGTCCGAGGACCGACCGATGACCGAGGCAGCGGCGGATATGTTACGCGCCTACCGCGAGGTGCCAACGGCCCAGCTCGCCCTGAGCGGCTATCTCGATATTAAGGGCAACGTATGGGGCGCTATCGTGCGTGACGGACGCGGCTGGGTCGATATGGTGACGGTTGCCGCGGATACCGGCGATGCTTCGTGTCGTCTGCGCGCCGTGCGCCTGGTACCGCAAACAATAAGCTCAAAGGAGGGATCGTGAAATGCATGGCGTTCTGCGTGAAGAGGTTGCCCAAGCGACTGTGGAATACGCCATCGTCACGGTGGCGCTGCTTTCCATCGTGCTGGCGATCGCGGGGCTTTGGCGTGCCGGTGCCGATGGGCGCTTGGCGGCGCTGGTCGAGCGGGCGGCATCTCACGGCGTCACCTCGACATCGGTTGTCGACGCTGCTGCGGGTGCTAAGGACATCGTGTTGTATTGATGTTGCGCGCGAGGACCGGGCGCAGTCTACGGTCGAGGCCGCTTTTTTGCTGCCGACGTTTTTGACGCTCATCCTTCTCGCCCTGCAACCGGTGTGCCTGCTTTATACGCGCGCGGTCATGGAGTCTGCCGCCGCCGAGACCGCGCGGCTCATGACCACGACGACGGCGGAGGATGACGATCTTAAGGAGTTCACCTGCCGCCGGCTTGCCGCAGTGCCCAACGTTTCGATCTTTCATGCCGGCGGGCCGTTGTCGTGGGATATCGAGCTTGGTCGGGCCGATGCGGGTGGCGTCTCGTCCGTGTCCGTTTCTGGCGAGGTCAAGCCGTTGCCTGTGATCGGTGCGTTTGTGCAGGCTATGGGTGGTACCGCCGAGGGCGGCTACGTTGAGCTCAAGGTTGATGTCTCATATCAATCACGTCCCGAATGGCTGGAGGGAGATTATGATTCGTGGATTGCTGCATGGGATTAAGCGTTTCTGGTCTAGACGCGTTTTGACGCGCCGTCCGAGCTGCCATCGCAAGCGAGACGGCTTTATGGGCCGCGCCGGTATCGACCTGTTTATCGAAGACGGTGCCTACACCACGCTTTCTTCTGCCGTGGTCATCCTAGTGGTGCTCACGTTGTTGTTTTCGTCGACCGCGGCGATATGGAGCATGTCGCGCGCGGGGGACACCCAGGTGGCGGCCGATAGCGGCGCGCTGGCGGGTGCCAACGTAGTGTCGTCCTATCACACGGCTGCCACGGTGGTTGATGCGAGCATCTTGAGTCTGGGGCTAGCGGGGTTTGCCACGATCGGGACGGGCCTGGTCGCCATCCTCATCCCGGGTGCCGAACCAGTTGCCGGCAATATGGTCGACACCGGGATTGAGATCATTAAAACGCGCAACAAGTTTGCCAAAAGCGCATCGGAAGGCTTGCAGAAAATCGAGACGGCTCTGCCGTATCTGATTGCCGCGCGTGCCACGCAGGCGGTGTCGGCGCAGGATACCGATAGTGTGACCTATACCGGTACGGCGCTTGCCGTGCCCAGGATGTCCGAGTCGGATTTCGTTGCGCTCGAGGGTTCTGAGATCTCGACCGATGCCATTAAAGACACATCGAAAGATCTGGAGCGCGCAGCAGATGAGCTGCAGAAGGCCTCGGAGGAGACGGCGAAAGCAAAAGAACGCGCCTGGCTTGCGGATTGCGGTGGATCGGTTCCGGCTTCGGTCGGTAGCTGTTCATGCATGTGGGAACGTGCGAGGAGTTTGGCAAAGCTCTCGGGTGAGCAGAACCCGCATTATGCCTCGAGCATTTCGTGGGAGCCACAGGTGGCGCTCGACCGCGCGAAGACCTACTACCGTCAACGCCTGGCAGACGAAAAACCGCAGGGTTCAAGCGTCGAGACGAAGGCGGAGTCGGCGGCGCGCAAGGCGTTTTACACCTATGCGAGTACAGAGGTCAATCGTGCATATGTAACCGAGGACGGAGATGAAGTCGCTTCCTATATCCCGCTGTTGCCGCGCAACACTGACGAGGTGCGAGCGACGGAACTCTATACCGATACGGTGTGGCCAACCAGTGCCATCGATGGCAAGACGTATCTGCATTACGGAACGAGTTGCCCCAACTATAAGAAGGGGGCGCCATGCGGGCTGGCCTCGGTTGCTGCTTATGACGGGCAGGACAAATGCAATAGATGCCATTTTGGTGTTTCGTCGCTCGGTGCCGTTGCGGCTCCTTCGACTTCTATCGAAAACGGCTTTGAGTACCACTTTGATCGATTCAAAGAGGCTCTGGAAGACTACGTCGAATGCCGCAACAAAGAACTCGAACTTGAGCGTCAGACCGAGGATGAGGCCGACCGTGCGGGCAATGCGTTTGACCAGGCCATTAAAGCGCTTTCCGGCGAGCGCCCGCGTATCGCCCCACCTGGACGCAACGGCGTGGTCGCATTTGCAGTTTCGGGTGATATTACCAGCCCCGATCAACTTAACTCCTCGTTTAACACGGCAGTCAGGCTTGGCGATCGCGGTGCTATCTCTGCCGCGGTGCTGGCGCCCGATGAGGCGACGGCGCAAAACAACGTGCTTTCGCGATTTTTCTCGACATTGAAGGAACGCTCGGGCGGCGTTGCCGGCGTGCTCGACGGCGTCATGGATGTTTGGGGACGGCTGCTCGTAGGATACGGTGATATCCAAGGTTCGGCCGACGAACTTATGGACGAGATGATTAAAGGCCTAGGAGGGGGCAGCGGCGCGTTGGGTTCCATCGCATCGTGGCTCGGCGATACCGTTTCGGCGTCCATGGCGGCGTTGGGTCTGGAACCGTGCGACTTGCGCCTGCGAAAGCCGGTGCTGACCGATTCCGCCAACGTCATTAAGAGTCCGGGGTCTGACATTGCTGGTCTTTCTCAAGCGCAAGACAAGCTGCGAAGTATTCCGTTGGGCGTGACCGATCCCAAGGCGCTTTGCGAGGCGTTGGAATATCAAGTCGAACGCACCATTAGCAGTACGGTGTTCACGCTTGCGGAGATTCCTCTGCCCGGCGGCGGCTCCATCCCACTCACCGTCGATGTCGCCACGCTGGTTGGCGCTCTGGGCGGTGGGTCGTAATGAGTGTCCGCATGCGTCTGCGCGAGGAGCGCGCCCAAGCGACGGTGGAGATGGCAGTGGTTACGCCCGTTTTGCTGGTGCTGGCACTCATCGTGTACAACGTCATGATCTTTGCCAGCGCTGTCGCGCGCTTCGACCGCGTGGTGCCCGACATCGTGTTGGCGCACGCTGTGGCGCCGGGCGGGGAGGGTGACGAGAACTCTGCCGATGCCTCGGTGACGGTCCAGACTCAAATTCTGAATGCCATGGAAGGCTATGACTTGCAGATCGAAGTGTCGAGCGAGCAAGGCGCGAAGGCATCAGATGGTGGCCTGCTCTCCCTATCCGGTACGTTTAGGACCTACACCTGCACCATGCACTATGAGCCGTGGCCGACTTCTCTCAGCATCGCTGGCGTTCCGCTGGGGGCGCCGACAACGTTGTCGCACGAGCGCGCGGTGACGGTCGATCCATGGCGTCCGGGGGTGGTCATGTGACCGCGGTCTCGTCCTACATCGCCTACGCGCGGGCACTCAATAGGCTGGGTTGGACGCCGGCCGAGTTTGCGGTGGCGGAGTCGTTTGTCGTGCGCCTGCGCGGCATGCTGGGACGGCGTCCGGTTGCCGCCAACGGCCTGCCGCTCGTCATGGCGTTTCCACGCTGCTCTTCGGTCCATACGTGTTTTATGGCCTATCCCATCGACATCGCCTTCATCGATGCACGCGGCAATATCCTCGCGCGCTACGAAAACGTATGTCCCTGGTGTATGTGCTCCTGCCCCGGCGCCTGGGCGGTATTGGAACGCCCTTCAATCCTCGCTACACCTCCCGCCCTCCAACAAGTGACGGCGTAAGAGATTGGCGACAGCGGACTTTCGTCATACGAAATTGGGTAAGATGGAGGAGAAGGTGCATGGATGTTGAGATCCATCCGAACGCCAAAAAACACTTGACGGAAAAGCAGGTACTAGGTGCCTGGTTCGCGGTTACTGAGTGCATTCGCCGCGAGTCGGAGGACGAGCCGCCGAGATGGCTTGCCATTGGATGGCTTCCAGATGGTCAAAGTGTGGAACTTGTTGCGGTCGAACTAATTCGTGGATGGCTCATTATTCATGCCCTGTCTCCGGTTCAGAAGAAATTCTGGCAAGAGATCGAGCGAGCTCGGCAGAGGGGTCGATGATGGGCAAGACATATACGGCCGCTAATGGTCAGGTTGTAACGGATGAAATGATTGACGCGTGGTGCGAGTCGTACGAGCGCGGAGAGTTACCGGATGGCGAACACACCGTTGGTGGGATCGTGCATGGACGGCCCCCGCTCTCAGGTGAGGGGACGGCAACGCTGTCGGTCAAGATTCCTCTGGGAATGAAGGAGGCCATTCGTCGACGGGCGGCTGCCGAGGGGATGACGCCAAGTGAGTTTGCCCGTGCGGCTCTGAGTGAAAAACTTCTTGCTGCCGGCTGATGCCTCTGACGTGCCGATTTATAGAACCGAGGCTGTGCTCAAAAACTTTTTTAAAATTCTCGGTTGACCGGAACGCGTCCTTGGTTATACTAATCAAGCCTTGAAACAAGGCACACCTCAAATGGCTGGGTAGCTCAGTTGGTAGAGCAGAGGACTGAAAATCCTCGTGTCAGGGGTTCGATTCCCTTCCCCGCCACCTTGAACTGACTAGGACCTCTGCAAAGGGGTCCTTTTCTTTTATGTGGACCCGCGGAAAATGCATCCCAGTCTTTTGCGAAAAACGGGATGCGCTTTCCGGCCGCCTACTTCCGGCGCATATGTACATCTCGGCGCGCCATCTCGGGCCCGCCCAGACATTCCTCCCGCTTTTGCGCCACTTTACAGACCGTTCGGTCGTCTGTCCGCACGCGCGGGTATACTCAAAACGATACTTTTACTATGCAATACGATGCGGGCTCGGCCTGCACGATCCGAAGGGGGCAGTGATGGAGAGGATACTCGGCGTTAATCTCTCTGGCTGGTTTATTCCCGAGCCTTGGGTGACCCCGTCGCTATACGCGGCGACCGGTGCATCCAACGCGGCCGAGCTGCAGGAGGCCATGGGCACCGCCGCCTATAACGAGCGCATGCGCCGTCATTACGAGACGTTTGTGAGCGAGGACGATTTCCGCCGCATGGCGCAGATTGGCCTCAATGCCGTGCGTCTGCCGGTACCCTGGTATGCCTTTGGCTCGCAGGAGTCCGATGCGTCCTACATCTCGGTTGTCGACTACATCGACCGTGCAATTGAGTGGGCTGCCAAGTACGACATCCGCGTGCTGCTTGATCTGGCGACGGTGCCCGGTGGCCAGGGCGATTCCAACGATTCGCCCGCCACGCCAGAGGCTGTTGCCGAGTGGCATTCGTCCACCAACGGTCGTCATGTCGCACTCGACGTGCTCGAGCGCTTGGCCGATCGCTACGGCGAGGCCGAGAGCCTGCTGGGCATTGAGCTGCTGGATACGCCGCAGATGAGTGTCCGCAAGAGTCTCTTTTCCATGACGGATGGCATTCCGGCTCACTACTTGCGCAATTTCTATCGCGATGCCTACGAGCTCGTCCGTTCGTATATGCCCGAGGATAAGATCGTCGTCTTTTCGTCTTCGGGGCATCCCAGCGAGTGGAAGCATTTTATGCGCGGCGCCAAGTACAAGAACGTCTACATGGACCTTCACCTGTACCATTACCGCGACGAGTATGCGCTCGATATCACGAGCCCCCGCGGGCTGACGACGGCGATTTCCCGTAACAAGCGCGAGCTTAAAGAAGCGATTTCGACTGGGTTCCCCGTGCTGGTGGGCGAATGGTCGGGTGCGGCGATCTTTGCCAACTCGTCGGTTACGCCCGAAGGCCGCAATGCCTACGAGCGCGTGTTTATCGCCAACCAGCTGGCTTCGTTTGCGCCGGCTGCCGGTTGGTTCTTCCAAACGTGGAAGACCGAGAAGCGCATTGCAGCATGGGACGCCCGCGCGGCGCTCGGTACGCTCGAGCGCGGCATGATTGAATAGGTTGATATGACGCAAAACAGCGCCCATACGGGCAAACTCTATGTGGTCGGCACGCCCATCGGCAACCTGGGCGACCTGTCCCCGCGCATCGGCGAGGCCTTTGCCACTGCCGATGTCATCTGCTGCGAAGACACGCGTGTGACGTCAAAGCTGCTGATGCACCTGGGCATTTCCAAGCCGCTTGTCCGTTGCGACGAGAATGTGATCGCCGGCCGCGCCGCCGGCCTGGTCGACCGCCTGCTGGCGGGGGAGACCCTCGCCTTTGCCTCGGACGCCGGCATGCCGAGCGTGTCCGATCCCGGCCAGGCGCTGGTCGAGGCGGCGCGTGAGGCCGATGTGCCCGTCGAAGTTATTCCCGGGCCTTCTGCTTGCGTCACGGCGCTCGTTTCGTCCGGCATTCCCTGCGAGCATTTTTTCTTCGAGGGCTTTTTGGGCCGAAAGCACGGCGACCGCGTGCGCCGTTTACAGCGCCTTGCCGTGGTGCCCGGCGCGCTCATCTTCTACGAGTCTCCACATCGCATCGTGGCGACGCTCGAGGCCGTGGCGGAGGTCTTTCCCCAGCGTGAGGTTGCCGTCTGCCGCGAACTCACCAAGCTGCATGAGGAGGTCTTGCGCGGGCCCGCTGCCCAGCTTGCCGAGGAGCTGTGTGCTCGCGGCGAGGTAAAGGGCGAGATTGCGCTGGTCATCGCGCCGCCGAGCGAGGACGAAGAGGCCGGTATCGCGCCGGTTGGCGCCGCGGCAGTGGATCCCGACGAGGCCCTGCGCGAGGATATCCGCGCCGCGCTCGATGAGGGGGAGCCCGCGTCTGCGGTGGCCAAGCGCCTGTCTCAGAAGTATTCGCGCCGCAAGCGCGATGTCTATGCCATGGTGCTCGATATGCAATAGATGGAGGATATCCAGCCCTTGCGCTAGAATCATCCTCTGTATGCAACGTTTTTCTGGAGGACAAACCCCATGGATCAAAGCAAGCCTTCGTTCTTTATCACGACGCCCATCTACTACGTCAACGCCGATCCGCACCTGGGCACGGCTTATTCCACCATCATCGCCGACGTTCAGGCTCGCTATCGCCGTTCCGCCGGCTATAACGTCAAGTTCCTGACCGGCATGGACGAGCACGGCGAGAAGGTCGCCGAGGCCGCAGCCAAGCACAACATGACGCCGCAGGAGTGGACCGACAGCCAGGCTCCGCACTTCAAGGAGCTTTGGAGCAAGCTCGAGATTTCCAACGACGACTTCATCCGCACCACCGAGCCGCGCCAGCATCATGCCGTGCAGTACCTGTGGGAGCGCATGAAGGAGTCCGGCTACCTGTATAAGGGCAGCTATGACGGCTGGTACTGCGTGCCCGACGAGACCTACTTCACCGATACACAGGTCCAGAAGGGCGACGAGGAGTACGGCAGCGTCGGCCAGCACCTGTGCCCCGACTGCCACCGTCCGCTTGAGCGCGTGCAGGAGGAGTCCTACTTCTTTAAGCTTTCCGCCTTCCAGGACGAGCTGCTTAAGCTCTATGACGAGCATCCCGACTTTGTCGAGCCTGCGTTCCGCATGAACGAGGTTCGCAGCTTTGTCGAGGGCGGCCTCAACGACCTTTCCGTGAGCCGTACGAGCTTTGACTGGGGCATTCAGGTCCCGTTTGACGAGGGTCACGTGACCTACGTGTGGTTCGATGCGCTGCTCAACTATATGACGGCCGTCGGCTACGGTGTCGACACCGACGAGGCGCGTGCCGAGCTGGCCTATCGCTGGCCCGCGCAGTTCCACATCGTGGGTAAGGACATCATCCGCTTCCACTGCGTCATTTGGCCCGCCATGCTCATGGCCATCGGCGAGGCCCTGCCCGAGCACGTCTTTGCCCACGGCTTCCTGACCGTGCGCAATGCCGAGACCGGCAAGGCCGAGAAGATGTCCAAGAGCCGCGGCAACGCCATCGCTCCGCAGGACGTTATCGACATGCTGGGCGTCGAGGGCTATCGCTACTACTTTATGACCGACGTGGTGCCCGGCACCGACGGCGCCATTAGCTTTGAGCGTATGGAGCAGGTCTACAACGCCGACCTGGCCAACAGCTGGGGCAACCTCATCTCTCGTTCGCTCAACATGAGCGGCAAGTACTTTGACGGCTGCGCCCCTGCCAAGCCGGCCTCTGCCGACGCGTTCGACAACCCGCTGGCCAAGATTGCCGACGGCCTGGTCGAGCGCTATATGGCCAAGATGGACGTACTCGATTACGGCGGAGCCAAGGACGAGGTCATGGAGCTCATCCACGCCGCCAACCACTACATCGAGGACTCCGAGCCTTGGGCACTTGCCAAGGACGAGGCCAAGGCTGACGAGCTGGCGTTTGTGATCTACAACCTGCTCGAGGCCATCCGCATTGCCGCTCACCTGCTGATGCCGCTCATGCCCCAGACTTCTGCCGAGGCTCTGCGCCGCCTGTCCTGCGAGGACGAGGCCGCGAGCGACGACCTCAAGGGCATTTGCGCTTGGGGCCTGCTTGCTGGTGGTCAGCCCGTCGAGAAGGGCGATCCGCTGTTCCCGCGTCTGGCGTAGAGACCGCGCGAGCGCCATATCGGCAATTTGCTGTTTAGCTGTAAGGGCATGGCCGCCACGGTCCATGCCCTTTTGTTTCAAGACGCCGCCATCATGCTAAGGAGGCAACCATGACAACTTCGCCTTTGGCAAACCCCACGGCCACCAGGGAGCTGCTAGAGGAGTTTGGCCTTGCGACTAAGCATCGCCTGGGCCAAAACTTCCTGATCGACAACCATGTGATCGAACGTATCTGTGAGCTCGCTGAGCTTGCGGGCGATGAGCGCGTGCTCGAGGTCGGCCCGGGTTGCGGCACACTGACGTTGGCCCTGCTGCAGGAGGCGGCGTGCGTTACGTCGATTGAGGCAGATCCCGAGCTTGAGCCGGTGCTTGACGCCCACGCCGCCGACTATGCCAACTTCCGCTTTATCATGGGCGATGCGCTCAAGGTGACGCCGGAGCAGATTGAGCAGGCCGCCGGTAGTGAACCCACGGTGTTTGTCGCGAATCTGCCCTATAACGTGGCGGCGACGATCATCCTTCAGTTCTTCCAGACGATGCCCGCGCTTAAGCGCGCTGTCGTCATGGTGCAAAAGGAGGTTGCAGATCGTATTGGCGCAACGCCGGGCAACAAGACCTATGGCGGCTACACGGCAAAGCTCGGTCTGTATGCGCAGGTGACGGGGCGCTTTGAGGTGCCGCCGCGCTGCTTTATGCCGGCACCGCATGTGGATTCTGCCGTGGTGCGCATCGACCGTGTTGACGGCGTGGTGCCCGAGGGGCTCGATCGCGAGTTTGTGGCCCGCGTGATTGATGCTGCATTTGCTCAGCGTCGCAAGACCATCCGCAATTCCATGAGCGCCAACGGTTTTGCTAAGGACGTGCTCGACGCCGCCTTTGAGGCCTGCGGTATCGCACCTACCACGCGCGCCGAGACGCTCGATGTTGCCGACTTTGTCCGCCTGGCTCAGGAGCTTTCCCATGACGCCTAATGTCGAACGCGTGACGTTTACCAAGAAAAAGAAGACGGTTGCTTGTCCCGTGCCCTTGGCGCCGCTTGCCGATACGCACGCGCACCTGCTTTCGTTTTGGGGCAAAGAAGTGCCCGAGACGCTCGTGCGCGCCAAAGCTGCGGGCGTCGACCTGTTGGTGACGATGTTCGACCCCATCGCTGACAAACGCAGCGTGACGGACTATAGCGACTGGCTGGTTCGCGAGATTCTGCCGATGCGGGATATTCCGCAGGTCAAGTATCTCGCTGGCGTTCACCCCTATGGCGCGCCCGACTACACCGATAACATCCATGCCCAGATTGTGACTGCGCTCGATGATCCCCTATGCGTTGGCATTGGCGAGATCGGTCTGGACTACCACATGGATTACGACGACGATATCGCGCCGGCGCCCCACGACGTGCAGATCGACTGTATGGCGCGCCAGCTTGAGCTTGCCGTACGCCGCAATGTTCCGGTGGAGTTGCATCTGCGTCATGAGGACGCGGACGAGGAGCGCACCTCGCATGTGGATGCGTACAACGTGCTGCGCGAGGTGGGTGTGCCCCAGGCCGGTTGCGTACTGCACTGCTTTGGCGAGGACCGAGCCACAATGGAGCGCTTTGTGGATTTGGGTTGTTACATCGCCTATGGCGGCGCGGCTACCTTTAAACGCAACGACGAGGTGCGCGAGGCATTCGCGGCAACACCGCTCGACCGTATTTTGTTCGAGACGGATTGCCCGTACATGGCCCCAGAGCCTATTCGCGGTCTCGAGTGCGAGCCCGCGATGATTTCCATTACGGCAAACGCGCTGGTCAACGACCGTGTCGACCGCACCGGCGATAATGCCGAAGCAATCGCGCGAGCCGCTTGGGAAAATGCCTGCAAACTTTTTCTATAAACGGCTGCCAAGGGGCTGACAAAACTGGTCTATTACCTGCCTTATGCCTGCCCTTGAGCTTACGACGGGGCGTTTCTATTAATAAGTGCCTACGGTTCGCGTCATGTTCCCGCATCTTCGCGCAAGCATATGACAAGCGATTGCCGTTGATCGAAAAACGGCTTGCCCACAACCCTAATATCTACCACCTCATCGCCGGACGGGACAAATAGAACCCCCGGTCCCTCCGGTGCATTCTTGTGTTGTAAGGAGAAGATTGTGGCAGATATCAAGAACAAGCAAATTTCTCGCCGGTCCTTCTTGGGCCTTTTTGGCGCGAGTGCCGTGACGCTCGGCCTCGGTCTCGTCGGTTGCGGCAGCGTCGACGGTAAGGGTGGTGCGGCGACCGCTGGCTCGGATGCCGCTTCTATCGATAAACTTACCATGGTCTGGCTGCCCAACGAGTCCAGCTCCGAGTTCGACGCGGGCCGCGAGGAGTTTGGCAAGGTTCTTGAGAAGTACGCCGGTGTCAAGGTCGAGCTCATGACCACCACCGACTATAACGTCGCTATCGAGGCTATCGCTTCCGGCAAGGCTCAGCTTGCCAACATGGGCGCCGAGGGCTTCATCCAGGCCCAGAAGAAGAACAGCAAGGTTCTTCCGCTTGTGACCACCTCCGACACCGATGGCAAGCTCGACGGCGCCAAGTACTACAGCCGCATCTGCGTGCCCGAGGCCGAGATGAGCGCTTACGCGGATAGCGCCGAGGAGAGCGGCTATTCCATCAAGAACATCAAGGGCAAGCGCATGAGCTTTGTCTCCGCTACTTCCACCTCCGGCTTCAAGGTTCCGTGCAACGCCATTATGAAGGCGTTCCCGGACGACGTGAAGTCCTCCGACGAGCTCAGTACCCCGGGTTTCTTCTCCCAGGTACTCTTTGGTAACTCTCACCCCGGTTCTGCTGTCAACCTGCTGCAGGGTGATGCCGATGTTGCCGCCTTCGACGATGTCGACGTCGACACCTATCTTGATGTCCCCGAGGGCGAGCGCGACGCCGTGAACGCCGCCGGTTCCGTCTACTCCGTCAAGGCCGACGCTCCCCAGCCCTTCGATCGCGTTCAGGGCAAGAAGTTCGGCATCATCCAGTCCACCCCGGTTCTCAACGGGCCTATCGCCGTCAACACCGATAAGGTCCCGCAGGAGATCATCGACAAGCTCGTCAAGGGCTTGACCTCCAAGGAGACCTCTGAAGACGAACTGCTCTTTGCCCCCGAGGATAAAGAGGGCACCGGTGCCGTTTGGAGCCTGGGTGATACCGCCGGCTTCATCGCGGTCGAGGACTCCTGGTACGACCCCATTCGTGCGCTTGACTAATGCATGTCCCTGCGCGCACACGTGCAGATGGGCGGCATCGCGTAGACGATTCGCCGCTGCCAAAACGGGCCGGGCGCGAATATCCGCGTCCGGCCTCGACGTTGATGGGAGGGCATGGAAATGCCACAGAACGCACAGCCTCTCTTGCAGGTGAGCGATTTGACCAAAAGCTACGAGGGCAAACGAGGTGCACGGGAGCAGCATCACGCGCTTTCCGGCGTAGATTTTGCTTGCGGCGAGGGAGAACTGGTTGCGGTGATCGGTCCTTCAGGCGCCGGCAAGTCGACGTTTTTGCGCTGCATCAATCGCCTCATCGAGCCCACGGAGGGGTCGGTTGTCTTTAATGGTCGGGACATTACGCATCTGCGCCGCAACAAGCTGCGTGGCGTGCGCGCGCAGATCGCCATGATCTTTCAGAACTACAACCTGGTGTATCGCCTTACCGCCATTCAAAACGTGCTGCATGGGCGTCTGGGCTACAAGGGTGCTGTGGCGGGGTCGCTGGGCCTCTACAGCGAAGCCGAGAAGCTCCGTGCGTTCGAGCTGCTTGACGAAGTGGGCCTGGGCGAGTTTGCCTATCGTCGCGCCGATCAGCTCTCGGGCGGACAAAAGCAGCGCGTGGGTATCGCCCGCGCACTTATTCAAGATCCCCGCATCATTCTATGCGATGAACCTATCGCGAGCCTTGATCCCAAGAGCAGCCGTGCTGTCATGGAGCATCTGCGCCGCGTGACGCGTCAGCATGGCATCACCTGCATCGTCAATCTGCATCAGGTGGATATGGCACTTGAGTTTTCCGATCGTATCGTGGGCTTGCGTGCGGGCGCGAAAGTGTTCGAGGGTGCGCCTGCCGAGCTGACCCCCCAGATGATCGCGGTGATTTACGGCGATGGAGAAGAGGGCTTCATTTCCGTTCCGGTGTCAGGGCCCCAAGCTGGCGCGACACCCGCATCTGTTGGCATGGCTTCCGCTGTTCCTTCTGGAGCCTTGCGATGAGCGCGGGGGAGTGCGGCGCCATGTCCACAGGCTCTTTTGGCAATGCGAAAGCGGGGAAGGTTCCCGATTTGAGCTGGTTTAGAAGGCGTCAGCTTCGCGCACTCGCAGTAGTTGCGGCCGTTGTCTTGGTTGCCGAGGGGGCATCGCTTGTCGGCGATTTCAGCTTTGGATATGCCTTGGGTTCGGTACCCGCTGCCCTTGCATGGATGCTGCAGAACTTTTGCCCTACGCCATCGTCGTTAGGACAGCTGGGCATAATTGCCACGCAGGTGGTTTCGACGGTGTTCGATTCCATCGCCGCTACGATGCTCGCGGCCTTGCTGGGTATCGTTCTTGCGGTGCTGGGATGCTCGAGCGTCGGTGTCGAAAACGGCATCGTGCGCGGTGTCATCCGCATCTTCGCCAATATCTTTCGCAATGTTCCCATGATTGCATGGGCGCTGCTGTTGCTCCTTTCGTTCAAGCAAAACGAGTTCACGGGCTTCCTCGCGCTCTTTTTGGCGACGTTTGGCCAGATTACGCGCTTTTTTCTGGACACGCTCGACGAAATCCCTTGCGGCCCCATCGAGGCGTTGCGCAGCTGCGGAGCAAGCTTTTGGCAGATTGTCTTTCAGGCGGGTCTGCCGCTTGCCGTTGCAGAGCTTATGAGCTGGACACTCTATATGGTCGAGACCAATATTCGCGAGGCCACGTTGGTGGGCTTGCTTACCGGTACGGGTATCGGCTTTGCCTTCAACCTGTACTACGCGTCTTTTCGGTATGACTGCGCTGGCCTTGTGATTCTTGTGACCATTGTTTTGGTGCTCGTGGTCGAGGCGATTTCCAACGCAGCTAGAAGGTCGATGATCTAATGGATACTTTTGAGCTGACTCCCGCCACGGCCGGTGCGATCGAGCGTTCGCACGCTGGGCATATTCGTCTCGTGTCTCGCCGGGGGCGCAACTATTCTGTCGTGCTTACGCTGGGCATTCTGTGCCTCTTGACGGTCGTTACGTTTGTGCGCATGGATTTTGGCACGGTTGACCTTGGCCGCGCACTCGCTCAAACCTGGTCTGATTTCTGCGCCATGATGTTCCAACCAGCGCTTGACCCGCCGTTGGGAGCTGCGCATTTTAGCTGGGCAAAGGTTGCCGAGAGCACGTTGGTCACCATTGCGGTTACCGTGCTGTGCACCATCATCTCGGCCATCATCTCGTTTTTCTTGGCGTTGGCGGCATCCGAGAACCTCTCGAATCCGCTCGTTTCCAATGCGGTCAAAGGATTCGTTGCTATCATCCGAGCGATTCCAACGATTCTGTGGGTACTCGTCTTCACGGTGGCCATCGGCCTTGGATCTGAGGCGGCGGTGCTGGGAATTTCCTTCCATTCCATCGCGTATCTTACCAAGAGCTACTCGGAGTCGATTGAAGAAATCGATGCAGATGTAATCGAGGCACTCTCTGCGAGCGGTGCCAGCTTCTGGCAGATTGTGTTCCAGGCCATCTGTCCGGCAACCATTACCAAACTGCTCTCATGGACATTTATTCGCTTTGAGATCAATTTTGCCAACGCGGTTGCCGTGGGCGCCTTCGCGGGCGCGGGCGGTATCGGCTTTCAGCTGTATCAGGCAGGCAACTACTACTACAACCTGCACGAGGTGGGCGTGATTGTCTATGTATGCCTGGCTGTGTCGTTTGCACTCGAGTTCATCTCGGTTCGCCTTCGTCGCCGTTACATCATCGACTCGGATAACTAAGGAAAGATTTGCATGCTAACAAGAAGAGAGAGGACCGAGGTCCTGGTTGAGAGCGGCCCTGCGCTTGCGCTCGAACTGGCGGGCCTGGTCGAGGCCGCCGCCCCTGCCGAAGATATTGTGCCGGCGCACCAGGGCCTTGTGATGTGTCAGGTGCGCGAGACGGCTCGCAACAGCCGCTTTTATCTGAGCGAGGTGCTTGTTACCGAGAGCCGCGTGCGCATTGGCGAGGCCGATGGCCTGGGCGTGCTTATGGGAACCGATGCCGCGCATGCTCGTGCGCTCGCGGTAATCGATGCCGCTTATGCAATGGATCCGGCGCCGGCTTGTTTGGCGGAACTCGATCGCCGCGTCGAGGAGGCGCGTGCTGCCATGTTTGAGCGCGTGGCTGCACAGGATGCTCTCACCTATGTGTCGCGTGTCGAGTTCGATGAAATGTCTGGCCAGGACATGAGTGTTCAGGCGGTGGTCAAATGAACGAGCAGGATGAGGTTTTCGATCGCGATCCGTCCCTTGACGAGCGCGCCTTCGAGCTGCAGGGAACGTTTCGTACGGTTCTGGACTGCATGGCGCGCCCCGGCGAGGTTTGCCGCCTATCCGTCACGGATGCCTATGAGGTCGAGGCGAAGCGCTGTGGCCTATTCCCCGCGACGTTGATGTTGGCGGACATGCTGCTCGATAGCGGTACGACTTTTTGCATGGCGACCACGGGCTTTGAGCGTGCTGCCCGGCAGATCGCGAGTCGAACGCACGTGACTCCTGCGGCGCCGAGCGAAGCTGCGTGCGTGATCGTTCCGGAGGCTTTTCGAGATGAGGGCGCGGCGAGTGCAATCGCTGCGCTTACGGCGGGGACGCTTGAACAGCCGCATCGCGGCGCGACGGTTATCGTCGAGTGCTCGGTGCTTTTGGGACTGGATGCGCAGGGTTTGCGCGTCGGCTCCGCTTCGCACGCGTGTACCAAGAGCTCCTGGGAGCTCGGTGGCCCCGGCGTTGACGGCACTTCGCACTTCTCGTGCGATCGCGGCGATGTCTTGCGCTCGCGTATTGCGCGTCTGGACGAGTTTCCCTGCGGCATCGACCTGATGTTTGTAGACGGGTTTGGCCATATCGCCGCCGTTCCCCGTTCCAGCGCTTGCAGGGAGGTTGAATCATGGGATATGTAGCCGTTTCCGGCGGCGAGCAGGCAATCGCCGCATCGCTTGAGCTGCTTGAGCGCGAGCGCGTTGCGGGTGGCCGCGCGCTCGATCCCGCACTCATCATCGAGGCCATGCCGCATGCGGTCGAGCAGGTGCAGTCTGAGGGCTCCGTTTGGGCTCCCGAGGTTGCTGCAATCGCCCTCAAGCAGGCGTCGGGTTCTATCGAGGAGGCCGTCTTTTTGGTGCGTGCCTACCGTTCCACCCTCGAGCGCCTCTATACATCGCGTGTGATCGATACGGGCGAGATGCACGTTTCGCGCCGCATCTCCGCGGCCTTCAAAGATATCGAGGGCGGACAGATTTTGGGCGCGACCCGCGATTACAGCCATCGCCTTATCAATTTTGATCTAAGCGAAGAGACCGATGCCGATGTCCGTGTCGCGCGCGCTGTCATCGATGAGCGTCTGGATGAAGCGGCCGAGGCCTTTTATGGCGTGGCCGAGACCACGCCTCTCGATTGTGTGCCCAAGGTGTGCGATTACCTGCGCCAGATCGGTATGATCCGCCCGGTTGCTATCGACGACACCGAGCCCGTCGATATCACCAAGACCCCGCTTTTCACGCCGGCGCCGCGCAGCGTTATCCTGCAGGCCCTCTCGCGTGGCCTCACGCAGGCGGTTGTCGCCATCGGGTACGCGGCCATTCGCGGCTTTGGCATTTCCCATCCCACGGTGGGCGAGCTTCGCCGCGGCAGCGTGCCGGTGACGATTGATGCCCCCGGAACCGATCCCTCTCAGGCTTCTGCCGACGACGCGTACTATCTGGGAGCACTCCCGGTCTGTGAGGTCGAAAGCCTGATCGCCAACGACGAGGTGACCGAGACGGGCGAGCATGTGAACGCGCTCGATGTGGGCTACGGCCTCGTTACCGGCAGCGACGAGAGCAAGGCCATCGCCATGAGCGTCCTCGACCATTCGCTGCGCGTCGACGACGTTCGCTACCCCACACAGGATCAGGAGTTCGTGCTCTATCACATCGACGGTGTGGAAGCCACGGGCTTTATCAGCCATCTCAAGCTGCCGCACTACGTGACGTTCCAAAGCAAGCTCGATGCAGCCTTGCGCTCTATGAATCACGCCGAGGGACAGAAGGAGGACGGTTCTCGTGCAGCGCAACTATAACTTTGCCTTTTTGGACGAGGGCTCCAAGCGCGAGATTCGCCGCGCCATCTTGAAGGCCGTCGCCATTCCCGGATACCAGGTGCCGTTCGCCAGCCGCGAGATGCCCATCGGCCGCGGCTGGGGTACGGGTGGCCTGCAGGTCACGTTGTCGTGCATCGGTCCCGATGACGTGCTCAAGGTAATCGACCAGGGCTCGGACGCGAGCGTCAATGCCGTGTCTATTCGCAGCCTCGTGCACGAGACTACCGGCGTCGAGACCACCACGTCCACGGCGGACGCGACGCTCATCCAGAGCCGTCACCGTATCCCTGAGCGTCCGCTGCAGCGCGAACAACTCATGGTGCTGCAGGTTCCCATGCCAGAGCCCCTGCGCACCTACGAGGCGCGCGAAAGCGTGACGCGCCGTCTGCATGCCGAAGCTGAGTACACCGGGGCATATCTGGAGCTTTTTGAGCAGATCGTGCGCTATGGCTCCACGACTACCGGTGCCGACCATCCCGTGATGGTGCAGGATCGCTACGTTATGGCGCCGAGCCCTATTCCGCGTTTCGACAATCCCAAGCTCAACGATGCCGAGAATCTCTTTTTGTTTGGCGCCGGTCGCGAGAAGAAGATCTATGCCGTGCCGCCCCATACCAAGGTGGAGTCGCTCGCCTTCGAAGACCATCCCTTTGTGCGCGAGGATTTTGAAGGTAAGCGCTGCTGCATCTGTGGGGCGACGGGCGTCTATATGACTCAAACCATCGATCCCGTTACGGGCAAGAAGGCATGGCAGTGCTCCGATACCGATTATTGCGCAGAGCGTCTCGAGGAGGGCGGAAGCGATGAGTAAAGGCACGACGATGCTTCCCGCTACGGTTCATCATGAATTTAAGGATAAGGCTCCGGTTTTGTCCGTTCGCCATCTGGCCAAGCGTTTTGGCGTCGGCTGTGACTACTGCCGCGACCCGCATGCCAAGCTCGAGCGCAACATCTGTCCTGTATGCGGCACGGTGCACGCGGTGCGCGACATCTCGCTCGAGGTGCATCGCGGTGAGATTCTGGGCATTGTGGGCGAGTCTGGTTCGGGCAAGTCGACGCTCATGCAGTGCCTCTATTTCGACCAGGAGCCCACGGCGGGCGATATGCGTGTCGCTGCATATGATGGGGGCAAAGGCAACTGCTTTGACCTCTCTCGCCAGCAAAAGCGCCTTATTCGCGATGAGATTTTTGGCATGGTTTACCAAAACCCTTACCTGGGCCTGCGCATGAACTTCTCGAGTCTTTCCAATATCGCCGAGAAGCAGATCGCTGCCGGTATCCGTGACGTTTCCTCCATGGTCGATCGCGGCCGCGAGCTGCTTGATCGCGTGAACATCCCCTTGCGTCGTGAACAAGATCCACCGCGCGCGTTTTCGGGCGGTATGCAGCAGCGCGTGCAGATTGCCAAGGCGCTTTCCAACCGTCCTCCGCTGCTGTTCTTGGACGAGGTCACCACCGGTTTGGACCTTTCGGTTCAGGCGCGCGTGCTTGATCTTATCCTCTCGCTGCGTCGTGACCTGGGAGTCTCGATGGTTGTGGTGAGCCATGACCTGGGCGTGATTCGCCTGCTTGCCGATCGCACTATCGTGATGCTCGACGGGCAGGTCATCGAACATGGCTTGACCGATCAGATCATGCAAGATCCGCAGCACGCCTACACCCAAGAACTCGTCTATTCGCTTCTTTAGGAGGTTCGCCGATGTACGTCATCCGCAACGGAATCATTGTTCAGCCCGACCGCCTGCTCTTTGGCTATGAGCTTGTGGTCGAAGACGACAGGATCGCCGCAATTCAACGCCAAGGCAAATTCGATGCGACCGCCGCGGGAGCCGGCGTTATCGATGCTCATGGTGGCTATGTCACGCCTGGTCTTGTGGATATCCATTCCGACTATATCGAGACCGTTATCTCGCCGCGCCCGACGGTGATCATGGACTTCTCGACGGCATTGTTCGAGGCCGAGCGTGAGCTCATCGCCCATGGCATCACCACAATGTATCACTCGCTTTCGGCATATGCGCAGGACATCATGGACGCCAAGCCGGTCCGGCGCTGGGAGAACACCGAGAAAATCATGGCGCTTATCGCCGGCTGCAAGCGCACCGAGGGACGAAACGCCCATCTGATTCGTCATCGCCTGCACCTGCGTCTCGAGGTCGATAACGTCAATCTGGTTGAGCAAGTTGAGGGGCATTTGCGCTCGGGCGAGGTGGACGAGCTTTCATTTATGGACCACACTCCCGGCCAGGGTCAATATCGCGATATCGAGATCTGGCGCAAGAGCGTTCGCGGCGATCACGAGCTGAGTGACGAAGAGGCGGAGCGGATCGTCGCCGCTCAGCAGGCGGCACCCAAGCTTTCCTTTGATCAGCTCAAATATCTTGCCGATGTTGCCTGTGAAAACGGCATTGCGCTGGCGAGCCACGATGACGATTCGGTCGAGCATCTGGATCTTATGCGTGAGCTCGGCTGCACGATCTCTGAGTTCCCGGTGAGTTTAGAGGTGGCGCGCGCTGCTCGCGAGCATGGCATGTCGACCGTCATGGGAACACCCAACATCTTGCTGGGGAAGAGCCATTCGGGCAACCTTTCGGCGCGCGACGCCGTGTCTAACGGAGTGGCGAGCGTGCTGTGCTCCGATTACTATCCCACGGCAATGCTGCAGAGTGCCTTTGCCCTGCACCATGATTTCAAGCTGCCGCTTGAAGAGGCGTTTGCCATGCTCACTATCAACCCGGCGCGCGCCGTGCATGCCGACGATCAGGTTGGCAGTCTGGAAGAGGGCAAGAAAGCCGATATTCTGGTCATTCGTGAGGTTGAGGAAGGCCAGCGCACCTATCCCGTGATCACGGCGACGCTGGTGGATGGCCGTGTGGTTTCGCGTATGTGGTATCCGGCGCTGCCGAGCATGTCTGCCCGTTTTGCCACCGATGCCGCGACGATCGCCGAGACCGCCGACCACGTGCCGGCAGCCGTGGCGGGTACGGATGGATCGGAGGACAAGTAATGGGCGATTCAATCGAATTCTATCAGCTCGATGTATGCCCACTCCTTGCGATCGAGGATCTTTCCAAGGGCTTTACCCTGCATGCCGCCGACCGTCGCGTGCGCGGCTGTGAACATATCTCGCTGAGCGTGCTGCCGGGTGAGTTCGTGGGCGTTACCGGCCGCTCGGGCTCGGGCAAATCCACGATTCTCAAGTGCATCTATCGTACGAATCTGCCGGAAAGCGGCCACATCGTGTACGATTCCGAGGCCTTTGGTCCGGTCGACCTTGCCACGCTCGATGAACGTCGTGTGATCTATCTGCGCAACTACGAGATTGGCTATGTCTCCCAGTTCCTCGATGCCGTGCCACGTACCACGGCCCGTGAAATCGTGCACGCGAGTGCCGCTGAGGCGTTTGCCGATGAAGATGCGATTGAGGAGGAGACAACGCGCATGCTCGAGCATTTCGACTTCCCCAAGCCCCTGTGGGACCTGTATCCCAATACGTTCTCGGGTGGTGAGAAGCTCAGGCTCAACATCGCGCGCGCTATGGTGCGTCGTCCACGTCTATTACTGTTGGATGAGCCGACTGCCAGCCTCGATAACGCGAGCAAGGTCAGAGTCCGCGATTTGATTGAGCAACTCAAGGCCGGAGGTACTACGATGCTGGGCATCTTCCATGATTTGGAGTTCATGGAAGGCGTTTGCGATCGTGAGTACAACATGCAGACTGGTGGGTTTGTCCAGGCATAGGAGGGACGGATGCAGGAACATAGATCCGTGCAGGGGTCATTTGATCTGCATACGCATTCGGTTTATTCCGATGGTTCTCAATCGGTGCAGGCATTGATTGCCGAGGCTCGTGAGCGGGGTCTTTCGGGTATTGCCATTACCGATCACGACAGTTTGCGCCAGCTGTCATCCGTACGCGCCGAAGCCCGCAAGATGGGTTTTCCCGTGATTGCGGGCGTTGAGGCTTCTTGCATTGACTCGGAAACCGGACGCAAGATTCATATTCTTTGCTACGGCCTCGCGGCTACGGCGGATGAATCTGGCCCGCTTGAGCTCTTGGTAAACGAAACGCTTGCCCGCCGTACTGCCAACACCCTGTGGCAGGCATGGACGCTCGAACGTAAAGGGATGGCCCCCTGCGGGCGAAAAGCATCGGTGGCCGACGTGGTCGAAGTCTCGCGGGCAAGTACTGGTGTCTACAAACAGCATGTCATGCAGGCGCTTACGGGGCTGGGCTATCGAGATGGCGAATATCAGTGCGTTTATCGTCGGCTATTTAAAAATGGCGGTATTGCCGAGCGCGACATTTCCTATCCCGACGCACTTACAGTTGTTCGGGCTGCTCGCGAACAGGGAGGCGTGCCCGTGCTCGCACATCCCCAGCAGATGGACTCGTGGGGGGCTATCCCCGAACTTGTTAAGGCAGGTCTGATGGGCATCGAGGCGTTTCATCCCGATAACGATGCCGTTGCGACCGAAGAGGCCTTTAGACTTGCACGGCAGTACGGAATCGTGTGCACCGGCGGTAGCGATTACCATGGGCGCTATGGCGCCCCCGAGTGCGTCGGGTCTTGTTTCATCACGCCGGATGAAGCCGGCGAGTCCGTCGCGCAGCTGTTCGACCAAGAACGCCTGCTTGCTTAGGGGGTCCGGAGATGACAGTTCGAATGGCGACTGTTGCCGATACCGACGCGGTGTACGAGCTCATGTGCCAGCTCGAGGACACTCGGTTTGACCGATTGACGTTCTGTAAGCGTTTTGCCTGGCAGCTTGCCCGACAGCCATTTTTCGCTTTTGTGCTCGAAGAGGATGACGTTGTCGGGATTGTGAACGTGCGCGTCGAGCGGCAGCTTCACCATGAACACCCCGTGGCCGAGATTTGCGAGCTCGTGGTTGACAAGGGATACCGTGGTGGTGGACGCGGGACACTGCTGCTTGAGAGGGCCATTGCGTGTGCACGAGAGCAGGGCTGCGAGGTAATCGAGGTGACCTCAAATGCCGCACGGTTGGGTGCTCACCGGTTTTACGAGAATCACGGCATGAAGAGGACGCATGCTAAATTCATGATGGGGCTGTGAGGGCCCTCAAATGTATACGCAATAACGCTCGTAAACTTTTTCAAAAATAGTTCTTGCGTTCGCGCTGGCGCTCCGTTATTCTAATTCCTGCACGCGGGCGTGGCGGAATTGGCAGACGCGTACGGTTCAGGTCCGTATGGGGGCAACCCCATGAAGGTTCAAGTCCTTTCGCCCGCACCATTGAATGAAAGAGCTCCCAGCAATGGGGGCTTTTTTGTTATGGGCCCATCGCGGGGACTTGAACCTGCGAAAGAGCGAGCGTTAAGAAAACGCGGAGCGTTTTTAGCGAGCTGGCGAGGACGCCGGCAGGCGGCCGAAGCCGGTGCGGATCCGCGGAGCGGATACGCGGACGTCCTTTCGCCCGCACCATTACATGAAAGAGCTCCCAGCAATGGGAGCTTTTTTGTTATGGGCCCATCGCGGGGACTTGGACCCGCGAAAGAGCGAGCGTAAAGAATACGCGGAGCGTTTTTAGCGAGCTGGCGAGTCCGCCGGCAGGCTGTTTTTACGGATCCAATGCCGATATTTCGTATGCCCGAAACCCCAGTGGGCAAAAAACGGCAAATATGAGTACTGTCACAAAGGCGGCAACATTTCTAGAGGTCTATTTTGTGATAATTACGCAACAGCTGTACGTTAATTTGATTCGGCTTTGAGACAAAGCGGCTCAATTTGGAAGGATCTCGGGTTCGACAGGGTGCTATTTTGCTAAATAGGCTGCTACTAAAATAGTGACAGTACTCATATTTGGTCTTTTTTGCCCACTGGCCCTGCCATCGGGCCTTTGGGGCCGTCCAGGACGGGTATCCTAGTGCCAATGTATGCCCAATAGAGGAGAAGCCATGCTGTTTTCCGGTATCATCGCCGCCCTTACCAGTCTTTTGATCCCTATTATCATTCTGTTGCTGCTGCTTCCCAACGCCTGCTATGTCGTTGAACAACAGCATGCCGTGATCATCGAACGTCTGGGCAAGTTTAACCGCATCGTCAACGCGGGCTTCCACATGAAGGTGCCCGTGATCGACCGCAAGGCCGCCACGGTGAGTCTGCGCACCATGAAAAACGGTTTTGGCATCGACGTTAAGACCCAGGACAACGTGACCATCGGCCTTGAGGTCTCTGCTCAGTACCACGTGAGCTATGACATGGGTGCCGGCCCGGCAGATTCGGGTATCTACAAGAGCTACTACATGCTGCAGGAGCCCGTCGACCAGATGCGTGACTTCATCACCGACGCCCTGCGCTCTTCGATCCCCGTCTACACACTCGATGAGGTCTTTGCCAAGAAGGATGACATCGCCAAGGACGTTAATGCCACCGTGTCCGAGCAGATGGCTGCCTACGGCTTCACCCTCGTGTCGACACTCATCACCAAAATCGCGCTGCCGACCGAGGTCGAGAACTCCATGAACGACATCAATGCCGCCCAGCGAAAGCGCGCTGCCGCGCAGGAGCTCGCCGAGGCCGACCGCATCAAGCGCGTCACCGAGGCGACCGCCGAGGCTGAGGCGATGGAAAAGGCGGGCGAGGGCATCGCCAACCAGCGCAAGGCCATCGCGCTGGGCATCAAGGATTCGCTCGAGATCATCCAGGAGACGGGAGTCGGTAACGACGAGGCCAACCAGCTGTTCATGTTTACGCAGTGGTCCGAGATGATGACGGAGTTCGCTCGTACGGGTAAAACCTCGACGGTCGTGCTGCCGAGCGATTTCTCGCAGTCGGCCTCGATGTTCGAGCAGATGCTGACAGCCAGCAAAGTTCAAAACGATTCGAAGGAGTAGACGCGCGTGAAATACACCGTCGTTTGCGTCGGTAAGCTCAAGGAGCGCTTTTGGAAGGACGCGTGCGCTGAGTACACCAAGCGCCTAGGTGCCTATGCCAAGGTTGATATCCGCGAGGTGGCCGATATCGACCCGGCTAAGGCGGGCGGCGTGGATGCCGCACGCGACAAGGAGGGGGCGGCAATTCTTGCTGCATTGCCGTCTCGGGCGCATGTGATCCTGCTAGCTATCGAGGGCAAGGAGCGTTCGAGTGAGGAGCTCTCGGCGCGGCTCGACGATCTTATGCTGCGAGGCAGCAGCGACATTGCCTTTGTAATCGGCGGTTCGGACGGCGTGAGTGATGAGGTGCGCGCCCGCGCCGATGAGATGCTCAGCTTTGGACGCATCACCTTACCGCACAACCTGGCGCGCGTGGTGCTGCTAGAGCAGATTTACCGCGCCTGCAAGATCAGCCGCGGCGAGCCGTATCACAAATAGGTCGGCAATACGAAACAATGGCATGGGACAATAGCTTCCGTTTTGAGGAACGTGCCTGAGAGGACTATGTGATATGAAGATTGGATTTGTCGGTTTTGGCAATATGGCGAGCGCTATGGCCGATGGCTGGATCGCTGCCGGTGTAGCTGCGGGCGACATGTGCGCCTGCGCGGGTCGCTACGACGCACTGGTTGAGCGCTGCGAGGCGCGCGGCATGGTCGCCTGCCACGATGCCGCCGAGGTTGTCGCCGCATCCGATATCGTGGTCGCTGCGGTCAAACCGTACATGATCGAGAAGATATTCGCCCCGCTCAAGGATGCTCTTGCCAAAAAGGTCGTTCTGTCGGTTGCCTGGACCTGGGACAGTGCCAAGTGGGAGCAGGTCCTGCCGGGCGTCGCGCATATCTCGACGGTGCCCAACACGCCGGTTTCGGTGGGCGAGGGCGTCATCGCTTGTGAGAAGGCTTCCACGCTTAGTGATGAGCAGAGCACAGTGGTGCTTGATCTGCTTGGCAAGCTCGGTGCGGTGGTCGAGCTCGATACGAGCCTGCTGTTTGTGGGCGGCACGGTGGGTGGTTGCGCTCCGGCATTTGTCGCTATGGCAATCGAGGCCCTGAGCGATGCGGCGGTCAAGCACGGTATCCCGCGTGCCGATGCCTATCGCATTGTGAGCCAGATGGTGCTGGGTACGGCAAAGCTGCAGCTTGCAACTGGCCAGCATCCTGCGGCGATGAAGGATGCCGTATGCTCGCCCGGTGGTGCCACCATCAAGGGCGTCGTTGCGCTCGAGGACGCCGGCATGCGCAGCGCCCTGGTCAAGGCAATCGACGCAACTCTCCAGTAAAACCTGCCATTTAGGGACAGGTTTATTTTGGCAGGTTTTTCCTGCGGTTTTGTCCTTTTAGTGAAAAGCGCCCCGCAACTGGCTCAATTCCAGTTGCGGGGCGCTTGCGTTTGCCCAGATAAAACCGACCAAAATAAACCTGTCCCTTTTTGGCAGGTTAGTCCCAGAAGCTGTCTTCTTCATCCTCGGACTTGGGTCCGCGGTCGACGTACATCTTATGGGTACGCTTCTCCATTACAAAGGCAAGAATCGCAAATAACAGGATGCCGCCGGCGAAAAGGATGGCAAAACCGGTGCGGGTGCCAAACAAAAAGGAAAAAACTGCGTCCATTGGGTGCCTTCTTGCGTAGTTGAGTTGGGTCGTAAACGCTCATAAGTATATACTTGCCCATACATGTACAAGGTTGCAACCTAAATGGAATGTATATCGCCGGAGGATCTAATGCTTGATATCAAGTTTGTTCGCGAGAACCCCGATGCCATCGATGTCGCCATGGCTAACCGCCAGACGTCTTGGGATCGCGAGAAGTTCTTTGAGCTCGACGACGAGCGCCGTGCCGTCATCACCGAGGTCGAGGAGCTCCAGGCTACGCGCAATGCCGAGTCCAAGAAGATCGGCGCCCTGATGAAGGAGGGCAAGAAGGACGAGGCCGAGGCCGCCAAGGAGGCCGTGCGCGCCGTCAACGAGAAGATTGACGGTCTGGCCGAGCGCCGCACCGCTCTCGAGCAGGAGCAGTACGACTTCATGGCTCACCTGCCCAACATTCCGTGCGATGCCACCCCGTACGGTAAGGACGAGGACGAGAACATCGAGCGCCGTAGTTGGGGCACTCCGCGCGAGTTCGACTTCGACTTTAAGCCGCACTGGGATCTGGGCACCGACCTCGACATCCTCGACTTCGAGCGTGGCAACAAGCTCTCCGGCAGCCGCTTCACCGTTCTCGGTGGCGCCGGCGCCCGTCTTGAGCGCGCCCTCATCAACTTCTTCCTCGATACGCACACCAGCCGTGGTTTTAAGGAGTGGTGGCCGCCCATCGTCGTCAAGCGTCAGACCATGTTTGGCACGGGTCAGCTGCCCAAGTTCGAGGATGACGCCTACCACGTCTCGGGCGACAACTTCCTGATCCCCACCGCCGAGGTCGTGCTCACCAACCTGCACGCCGGTGAGGTCCTCGACGCCGACACCCTGCCGCGCCGCTACACCGCCTTCACCCCCTGCTTCCGCGAGGAGGCCGGTTCCGCCGGTCGCGACACCCGCGGCATTATCCGTCAGCACGAGTTCGACAAGGTCGAGATGGTCAAGTTCGCTAAGCCGGAGGAGTCCGACGAGGAGCTCGAGAGCATGACCGCCGAGGCCGAGTACCTGCTGCAGCAGCTGGGCCTTCCGTATCGCGTGATTAGCCTGTGCACCGGCGACCTGGGCTTCTCCGCCCGTCAGACCTACGACATCGAGGTCTGGCTGCCGAGCTACAACGCTTACAAGGAGATCAGCTCCTGCTCCAACTGCGGCGACTTCCAGGCCCGTCGCGCCAACATCAAGTATCGCGACCCCGAGAACTTCAAGGGTTCGCGCTACCTGCACACTCTCAACGGTTCCGGTCTGCCGGCCGGCCGCACCATGGCCGCCATTCTGGAGAACTACCAGAACGCCGACGGCACCATCACGATCCCCGAGGTTCTGCGTCCTTACATGGGCGGTCTCGAGAAGATCGAGCCGGTCGCGTAAGTTGGCTGCATAGGGGATATGCAAGGGCGCTCCTTCGGGGGCGCCCTATTTCGTGCGCAGGTCCATACCATGCCGTGCGGACAGCTCAATAGAAAGCACACGAACAACTGTTCTGTATACAGCCATCTACCTGCTATGCTTTTGCTAAATAAGAGCGAGAGAAAGGGGACGCGATGGAGCTGTTTGATGATCGGGTGGTTTTGTTTGAGAGCGACGAGGGCGGGGAGTACCTACTTGTAACGTGTGAGCCGTCTGGCATGGGTGGCCTGGTGGTTCGACAGACGAGTGAGGGTCCGTTGACTCAATGGTGCTTTGAGGAGTCGCCGCATGTGGTCGAGACCTTTGTGACGCACGAGGGGCTTGTCGCGCTGGAGCACTTCTATGGAGTTGGGACTTCCAACCAGGTCGCGCGCATGCTGAGCATCTCGTTTGCCGATTATGATTGTGCCCAGCGGGTGAGATCGCTCCTGAGGGAACTTGATGCCAAGTTTGACGTGATCGAAAAGCCAATCGATCGTACGGGGAACGTCGGTATATGCGGAGCAGCATGACAAAACTGCGTTCCACAAAAAAGTTTGAGATTGTGCTTGACTCCAATAAGCTAAAGTGGTTTTATATGTCTTGCGCTGCGGCGTTACCTCAGCTGGATAGAGGGTCTGACTACGAATCAGAACGTCATAGGTTCGAATCCTATACGCCGCACCAATTGAGTTTTTAGCCTCCGGAAACGGGGGCTTTTCCTTTACGGGGGCATTGCGGAGATTCGAACCTCGTTCGAGGCGCGAGCGTCAAGAAAACGCGGAGCGTTTTTAGCGAGCGGGCGAGTCCGCCGGCAGGCGGGCGAAGCCGGTGCGGATCCGCGCAGCGGATGCGCGGAATCCTATACGCCGCACCATTTGAGATTAAAGCTCCCGGCAACGGGGGCTTTTCTTTTACGTAAGCACTGCATGGATTCGAACCTCGGTCGAGGCGCGGGCGTGAAGCGGACGATTTCTTATCGACTCGTGTAAGATTCCGAGTAGATGTCGCGACTTATTCGCGACCACTCCTTCTTCAAGCGACCGATCAGGGTGATATTTCGTGGCAGAGCGTCCGACATACAAGCTCAGGTTTCTCGATCCCAAAAAGCGCTTTCCGGCGATGCCCGAGCAGCCTGCGGGACGCTCATATGGCGTGGTCTGGAAACTCTTTGGCGAGGATCAGCATGAATCTTGTTATGTCGTCGAATTCGTTGGCAAAAGTCATGTGTCGCTTTTGGGCTACGTAAGCGTTTCGGGTGAGGTGTACAAGGTGGACCGCTCCGTCAGCGAGGCTCCGCTGCCCAACGATCCCGACATGGAACTGGTCCTTGACGAGTCGGATTCCAGTATTGGTGAGATTATGGTAAGGGAAGCCAACGGTGCAATGCGCGCGTGTGCGCAAACTGTCGGCTCTCCCGAAGGCCCCATGCGCGAGCAGTCCGACTACGAGACATGGAATTCAACCCGCTCCCTTCCTTACGGCGAGTTCATGGCATCGATGTTCCTGCGCTACGTGATATTCGCTGACTCCGAAAATGCCATTGCGAGCACGGCGGACGCCGGCGGACTCGACGAGGGTATGCAAAACGTTGTCGACAAGATCAAGCTCGTAAAGTTGCCCGAGCCGGTCGAGGTGTTTTTGGGCTTTAGCACGGCACCGCTCCCCGATGCTATCGAGACGCTGCTTTACCGCGTTGACCATGCTGAGAATCCGAGCGGTATCGAGCGCTATGCCGCCGCCCTTATGAGTGAAATTGACTTGCCCCGCCTGCGCACCATCGCTGCCAAGTCCGAGATGAGCCTGGCTCGCATTGATCGTTCAAAGCTTTTCTATCTCAATTTTGATCGTAGCCTGTTGGACCAGGACGAGATTGACATGCTGCTTGCCATAGAGTGCCGTCTCAACCGCCTCTCCGGCATCCTTGAGCGCATCGGGGCCGGATTGGTCCCTGCGGCATCCTCGCCGAGCCTTGAGGGCTGCGCGCTCTTTGATGCGTGGCATATCGCCAAGACGACCAACGATGTTCCCCGACTGCTCGATACGGCTTCGAGCGATAACCCGTGGGCCAAGCCGGGAACGGTTTCGTGCCAGCCGGGCGGCGAGTGGGACGTGCGCACCCGCTTCGCGCGTATTGTCGAGGCGCTCAACGTGGTCACGCGGCTCGACTATACCTATCGAGTAAACGTTGCCGAGGGGATTATGCTCGTTCGGTTTGGGCAGTCTGTCGTTGATGCCATGCCGCAACGTGAATACGACGCTCAAGATGACGCCTGGCGCGAGCTGGACGAGGACACGCGCGCGATCTGGGCCGCGGAGCACGATGCGCGCGTGGCACTCACGCTTGCGGCAGCGTGTTTTGCCGCGGGCACCTGCATCACGCGCTGCTATGTGCAGATTGCTGCTCCCGACAGTGAGCAGGGCGAGCGCGTTGTTGCAACGTATTTCTTTGGGCGTGCGGCCTATCTGGCCGATTGCGTGCCTGTCGCCAAGGATCTTGAGAGCATGGACATGGACGATATGTCGTGCAAGCGTGTACTTGAGGCGTATGAGTCAACCGCTCCGGAGACGATTGAGCCTGCGGAGGTTCATGCTCGTCCGCGTGATGACCATCGCACGCTGCCGCCGGCGCTGCGCGATCTGCTGCTTGCCGATACGGCTGACGAGTTGGAGGTCATGGAAGAGGACGACGACCCATACGTGGCCCGTGTTGTTGAATTGCGCGAGCAGGCAAAAGTCGACCGTACAGGTGCTTTTGAAGGCTTTTCCCGTCTTGTTGAGGAGTTGGAGGCTAAGTGCGCCGTCGCCGAGCTTTTGGCGACAGGTCCGGTTCAAACGCAGTTTTGCGATAACCAGCTGGTGCGCATGGTGCTACCGGTGTTGGAAGAAGACCGCTCTGTGCGAATCCTTCGTGCGCCCGATGCGCTGTACTTTGCCCAGCACGAGATCTGCAGCTTTTACGCCGAGCAAGAGGACTTTGAACGAGCGCTGCCCGAGGTGCGCCATCTTTACGATCTGGCGCGCTCGTCCATGCAATCGCACTTTGCGCTCATCAACGTGCTTGCGCGTCTGGAGCGCTTTGACGAGATTATCGAGGTGGCGCGCCACGGCCTACGTATTGCCAGCGATCGTTCTGCAATCGGCTACCTGTTCTATCGCTTGGCGTTTGCCTATTGGAATTGCGATCAGCTCGACCTGGCGCTGGCTTGTTACCGTCTGGTGCCGCGCGGCGAGGAGTCGGGCAGTAGCGCGCTGGAAGAAATGCAGGGCCTTATGAACGAGATGGGCGTCAGCGAGCCTCCGACGTTCGAGGAAGCGGTTGAGACCATCCGCAAGGCTGGACTCGAGCTGCCGCCAGTGTCCGCCGTGACGAATCAGCTGGCAGATGCCGCTGTTCAACTGGTCGACAACGGCTTCTTTTTCCTGGCACGCGGTTGCATCTTCCAAATGTGGCGCACCATGGGCAACGACGAGCTCGGCTCCCTCAACCGTTCGCTGGGGTAGGCGAAGCTTCCAAGGAGGAAAGGATGCTAGGCAATTAGAAAATTTCCTCTTGCCCATCCTTGGCTGTTTGGTTACTATAGAACGGCTGTTACGGAGAGCTGACCGAGAGGCCGAAGGTGCTCGCCTGCTAAGCGAGTATGCCCCAAAAGGGCATCTGGGGTTCGAATCCCCAGCTCTCCGCCAGTACGAATTTGAAGAAGGGTCCCATTTGGGGCCCTTTTTTATTATCAAGAATGGCGGCTGGGGATTCGAACCCTCAAAAAAAGAGGCATCCTTTCGGACGCCTCCTTTCAGTGGGCTGATTATTCTTGCGCTCTACACCTCAGGAGCCTTGGCGACGGTCTCGCTCTCTGCCGCAAGTGGGCGGTTGTCGATGCGGCGGCCCAAGCGATCGAGCTTCACGAGCAGCCATTCAATGGGATTCGGCCCTGCGCCTTCCTCGTCGGCAACCAGGTCCATGACGGCGATCTTGGTGCCGTCCTGCTTGAGCGTAACGCTGCCCACCTTGTCGCCCACATGCACCGTGCCCGAAAGATCGTCGTAGCTAACCTTTTCGGTCACCTCGCCGGCAAGGGAAAACACGGTCGCTTGCGCCGTGGGATCGGCGAGCGTGGCGTCGATCGTCTTATCCGTCCAGTCGGTTTGACTAATGCGCGCCATAAGCGGGTTGCCGTTGGCGGTCTTTTCCTGCGTGTTGGCGATTGCGACCGTCACCTTGTGGTCGTAGTACCAGTTGGCAAGGGTTGCGGTATCGGTAAAGCGCTGGTCGGTGGTGGTGGAGTTCAAAATAACGGTGTAGATCTCGTCGCCATCGCGGTTGTAGGCACCCGTAAAACAATAGCCCGCGTCGTCGGTGGTGCCGGTCTTGCCACCGATGTTGCCATCTTGGCCCAGCAAATAGTTATGCGTGTCCATGGAATGCGAATGGTCGGTGCCGTCGGCGCCCGTGACTTCGATCCAGGAATCCTCGCTCGCTACGACCTCGCGGATCGTGTCGTTTTTCATGGCCTCCTGCATCATCAGCGCTACGTCGTGTGCGGTTGAGTGCATATCGCCAGCCCACTCATCAAAGTCCAGACCATGCGGGTTTTCAAAAAGCGTACCGGTGCAGCCGAGCTTCTTAGCGCGCTCATTCATGGCCTTCACAAATGTGGCCTCGGCGTCTTTGGTCTTAGGGTCGATCTTCTTGCCCACATATTCGGCGAGCACGATGGCGGCGTCGTTGCCCGAGGGAATCATCAGGCCGCGCAGTGCCTGCTCCACGGTAAGCTCGTCGCCTTCGAGCAAGCCGGCGGTCGAATTACCCACGGTGGCCGCGGTGTTGCTCACCGTGACCTTCTCGTCCATCTTGCAATTCTCGACGGTTAGGATTGCGGTCATGACCTTGGTGATCGAGGCAATCTTGACCTGCTCATCGGCGCCGCGCCCATAGTAGACGGTGCCGTCTTTGCCCATGACGAGGGCATTGGTCGCATCGATATCGGGCAGGTTTTCGGCCGTGATGCCGCGCGCATCGGCGGTTTTGCCGCAAACATTGTCGGTCGTGAGCACTTGGGCGCCGGCGACGGTGGGCGCGCCAGCGGCAAGGGCGATAGCGCAGACAAAGCCGGCGGCAAGCTGGGCTGAGCGCTTTGCAAAAGAGGTGAGGGACTTCACAGATTTCGCTTTCGACGGGATGGTCTCTTCTGAAACTAGAGTATATCGTTTGCCGGCGTCGGCGATCATCGCGTGCGCGCTTGGCCCACATCCGCACCCGAACGGGCACAAGGGTGCTTAAGGCCGACTTAATCACCCACGCTTGTTGTGTGTGGCGTGCGTCGCCTCAGGCATAATGGAGCGCGAGAGGAGCACGCATGAACGAGCGCATTTTGGTAGTTGATGACGAGAAGGCCATCGCCGACTTGGTTGGCATCTACCTTACAAAAGAGGGCTTTGATGTCCAGATTGCCTATAGCGGGGCCGATGCCGCCAAGGCAATCTTGGAGCAGGAGTTCGATCTGGCACTGCTGGATGTCATGCTGCCCGATATCGATGGGTTTGAGCTGCTGCGTACGATCCGTTCCAGCCATACCTATCCCGTGATCATGCTGACGGCGCGCGATGCCCAGCAAGACAAGATCGAGGGCCTTTCGCTTGGCGCGGACGATTACGTGGTTAAGCCGTTCCGTCCGCTGGAGCTCATCGCGCGCGTGCACGCTCAGCTTCGCCGCTACACCAGCTACGGTAGCCGTGCACAGGCGGCCGAGTCGCCGACCATTCAGCTCGACGGCTTGGAGATCAACCGCGATGCTCGTTCCGTAACGGTGGACGGTTCACCGGTACGCCTCACACCCACCGAGTATTCAATCTTGCTGTATCTGGTCGAGCATCGCGGCAGCGTGGTGGCCGTGGAGGACCTGTTCCGCGCGGTATGGAACGAGGACTTTATGCCCGGCTCCAACAATACGGTGATGGTGCACATTCGCCATTTGCGCGAAAAGATCGGCGACGACGCACAAAAGCCGCGCTTTATCAAAAACGTCTGGGGCGTCGGCTACATCATCGAATAACGCTTTTCGCTTGTGAGGATCTTGATATGACAAAAGACGATAGGCAAGCGTTCGAGGTGCCCGATCGACTCTTTGAATACGTGAGGTCAGTCGTCGACAACCGCGCGCTTGCAACGGTGCTGCTCTTTTTGCTGAGCCTGCTGCTGATTGGCATCGATAACATCGCTGGAATCTTGGCGGTGCTGCTTGTCGGCTTTTTGCTGATCGATCGATTTGAGATCGTGCGCCGCTGCATGGTGATTGGCGGCGCCGCGTGGGCCATGACGTTGGCGATTGGCGCCATGGCGCTCGGCGGCATCGAGGGGCCGGTGCTGTTCGATGCCGGCTTTGTATTCAACATGCTTGGCTTTGTGCTGGCGCTTGCCGCGTGCGTGCTGTTCTTGTGTGGCCGCGCCCTGTACTACCAGGGCTACGAACAGGGCGAGCAGCATGCCGATTGTGTGCTGGCCGCTCGTATTCAAGATCGCCTGATCGATCACCCCGACACCTGGGACAACATCGACGGCGACTTCTTGGAGGTCGAGGGCGCCCTTAACCGCGTGCGTGACCGTGAGCGCAAGGTGCAACAGGCCTTGCGTGACGAGTCGCATCGCAAGGACGATCTGGTCACGTACTTGGCACATGACCTACGCACCCCGCTTGCCAGTGTGGTGGGCTATCTTTCGCTGCTGCAAGAGGCTCCTGAGCTGCCGGTTGAGCAACGTGCGCACTTTACGGGCGTGGCTCTCGACAAGGCGCACCGGCTCGATGCACTCATCGAAGAGTTCTTCGATATCACACGCTTTGACTTCCACGATATCGTGCTCACGCGCGGCTATGTTGATCTGGGGTTGCTGCTGGCTCAGGTGGCTGACGAGTTCTATCCCATCCTCAACGAGCAGCATAAGGAAGCCCAAGTTGATATTCGCGAGGACCTGACGGTGCTCGTGGATGGCGACAAGATGGCTCGCGTGTTCAACAACATCATGAAAAACGCCGTCGCCTATAGCTATGAGGGCTCGACTATCACGATTGAGGCCAGACGCCGGGACGACGGTGGCGTGCGCGTGCGCTTTATCAATCAGGGCGATCCCATCCCTGAGGCAAAGCTCAAGGTGATCTTTGAGAAGTTCTATCGCCTGGATGCGGCGCGTGCGACCAATCGCGGTGGTGCCGGTCTGGGCCTTGCTATTGCCAAGGAGATCATCGCGGCACACGGCGGTACCGTTGCATGTGAATCGACGCCCGAACACACGATATTCACCATCGAGCTGCCCGCCGCATAGTCAGCGTGCCCTTACAAACACTTGACAATGCGCTCACGTGCATATGAGCCGCGATTTCTACTATCGATACTGCTGAATTGATATCGATGTGGAGGTATGCGGTATGACGGCTGCTGCGGCTGTGGAGCCCACGGAGCTTAAAGAACTCATGAAAGCGCAGGCCGAGGCCGCGCACGAGCGCGAGGTTGGGGATGCGACTCGCCCCACGGCAGAGGATCTTGCCGCCTCGCCGACGCGCATCGATATCGAGGGCCTCGACCTGTTCTATGGCGACCATCATGCGCTCAAGGACGTGAATATCAAGATTCGCGACAAGCAGATCACCTCGTTTATCGGGCCTTCGGGCTGCGGAAAGTCCACGTTGCTGCGCTGCTTTAACCGCATGAACGACGGCATCAAGGACTGCCGAATCGAGGGCAAGATTGCGCTCGATGGTCAAGATATCCTGGGCGATTACGACATCTGCCGTTTGCGCCAGCGCGTGGGCATGGTGTTTCAGCGCCCCAACCCGTTTCCCATGAGCATCTACGACAACGTCGCCTACGGTCCTCGCGGAATGGGAGTGCGCGACCGCGTCGTGCTCGACGAGCTGGTCGAAGACTCCCTGCGACGCGCCGCCCTGTGGGACGAGGCCAAGGACAAGCTCAAAGAGTCGGGTCTGGGTCTTTCGGGCGGCCAGCAGCAGCGTCTGTGCATCGCCCGCGCACTTGCCGTGCAGCCCGACATTCTGCTGATGGACGAGCCGACCTCGGCACTCGACCCTGTGTCGACGCTGGTGGTGGAGCAGCTGGCCTGCGAGCTCAAAGAGACCTGCACGCTCGTGGTCGTTACGCACAATATGCAGCAGGCGGCGCGTATCTCCGATTCGGTCGCATTCTTTTTGCTGGGTGAGCTGGTGGAGCACGCGCCCACCGCGCAACTCTTCAAGAATCCGACCGATCCGCGCACGGCGGATTATTTGACGGGGCGTTTTGGCTGATACCATCTAGTAAAGGTACCTTTAGGGTTAAGATGCGGTCATGCCGGCCGCAAAGGGGTTCAACATGATCTATTACGTCGAGGACGATGACAACATCAGGGATTTGACGGTCTATGCGCTGCGCAAGCAGGGGATTGAGGCCGAAGGCTTTTCGTGCGACGGTGAGTTTAAGGCTGCCGTGGCGCGACGGGTACCCGATGCCGTCCTGCTCGACATCATGCTGCCCGATACCGATGGCTTGGCGATTATGCGTCGACTGCGTGCCGATCGCCTGACGGCGACGGTGCCCATCATGATGCTTACCGCCAAGGATACCGAGCTCGACAAGGTGATGGCGCTCGATGGCGGTGCCGACGATTACCTGACTAAGCCGTTTTCGCTCATGGAGCTCGCCAGCCGCTGCCGCGCACTGCTGCGTCGCGGCGGCATGGTCAAACAGGCAAGCGATGTGCTCAGCGTGGGCGACATTGTGCTCTCGCCCAGCCATCGCGAGGTGACTGTTGCCGGCGAGTCGCTTAAGCTCACCCTGCGCGAGTTCGACCTGCTCGAGTACCTCATGCGCAAGCCCGGCGTGGTCTTTACCCGCGAGTCGTTGCTGCAGAGCGTGTGGGGCTGGGACTTCGACGGCGGTTCGCGCACCGTTGACGTGCACGTGCAGACGCTTCGCCAAAAACTGGGCGAGCATGCCAGCGCCATCGAGACCGTGCGCGGCGTGGGCTACCGCTTGGCCGAGCCTTCTGCCGGTGATGGTGCCGAAGGTGACGACACCGCGGCCACCGCATCGGAGGAGTAACCCGTGGTCTTCGCCCCCCAGGGAAAACATACGCTGTCGCACCGCGTTTTTGTGACGATCTTTGTCTGCGCCATGGCGGTTATCGTGGCGTTTACGGTGCTGGGTGCGTTCTTTGTGCAAAACACCTTGGCGGATGCCACGAGTGCCAACCTGGCGCAAGAAACCGAGCTCATTGCTGCCGCCCTCGACGAGCAGCAGGAGCCCATCCCGTTCTTGCGTAGCCTCGATCGAGAGGACTTGCGCATCACGCTGATTAACAAGGATGGATCGGTTGCCTACGACAACGAGGCGTCGCCTTCCACACTGCCCAACCATGGCGATCGCCCCGAGGTCATCGAGGCCTTTGAGAGTGGTTCGGGTTCCGCGGAGCGCGCAAGCTCTACGCTCGACGAGATTATGCTGTATCGCGCCGTCGCCCTTGATAACGGCCAGGTTGTCCGCTTGGCGCAGGCCCAGCCTGGCGTTGCGGCGATTTTGCTGTCGATGGTGGCGCCGATGCTGCTTATCGCAGCAGCGGGTGCGGTACTCTCGTTTTTTATGGCGCGCCGCGAGTCCCGTGCCATCATCGCGCCTTTGCAAGAGGTGGATTTGGACCACCCACGCCGTAGCTATGAGCACGCCTATGCCGAGATGGTCCCCATGCTTGAGCGTATTGAGTCGCAGCGCCAGGAGCTCAAGCGCCAAATGGCGGTGCTGGCGGACAACGACCGTATGCGCCGCGAGTTCACGGCGAATATCACCCATGAGCTCAAGACGCCGCTTACGGCGATTTCGGGCTATGCCGAGCTCATCGCAAACGGCATGGTCGAGGGCGAGGGCGACCTGCGCAACTTTGGCGGTCGCATCTATCGTGAGGCGGGCCGCTTGGCAGCGCTTGTCAACGATATCCTTACGCTGTCTAACTTGGACGAGGCCGAGCGTGCAACTGAGGGCGAGGCGGTGCCCATTGGGTCCACGGAGCCTATTGAGCTCTCGCGTGCCATCTACGCGGTTGAGCAGCGTCTTGAACAGGTCGCCCGTCAGGCGAATGTGACGATAAGTCATGAGACCAAGCCTGTGGTCATCGAGGGCGTGTCGCGCTTGATTGACGAGCTCATCTATAATCTGGCAAGCAACGCCATCCGCTACAATCGACCCGGCGGTACGGTTACGCTGCAGTGCGGCACCAACGACGAAGGCCATCCGTTCCTTGCGGTCGCCGACACGGGAATCGGTATCGCGCCTGAAGAACAGGGCAAGGTATTTGAGCGGTTCTATCGCGTGGACAAGAGTAGGTCCAAGGCGCGCGGCGGAACCGGTCTGGGGCTTGCCATTGTCAAGCATGCGGCCCTGTATCATCACGCCACGCTCGATCTGTCGAGCGAGTTGGGCGTGGGAACCACCATTACGGTGACGTTTCCCATACAGCAGGACGAGCCATTCGCATAGCGATACAACATAGATATTGATGTAGACGCCGCATTTGACTTTCGGGTGCGGCGTTGTTGTGCAATTTTACGATTGCTTCCGACATTTTTACAGGAGAGCCTGTTTCTTATGTATAGAGTTTGGTCTCGGCAAAAAGATGCGATAACATACGGGCAGTTTTGTCAATACGAACTGGGGAAATGAAAGGCAAGCTGCATGACCCTTCTCGAACTGTTCCAGCTGCTCAAAAAGCACCTTCAGCTGGTCATCACCCTTCCGGTGGTCTGCGCGATCGCCATGGGCATTGTGTCCTTTGTTGCGATGGACAACACCTATACCGCGACGACGAGCATGTACATTCTCGCCAAGACCGACGATAGCGGTCAGATGAGCTACAACGATCTCTCGGCGAGCCAGATGCTTTCCAACGATATCGCCACGCTGCTGGATAGCGATAGCGTTAAGAGCGGCGCCGCCAAGGAACTGGGCCTCACCGATCTGGATGACTACAAGGTGTCTGTTTCCTCCGAGACCACCACGCGTGTCATTACGCTTTCGGTTACCGGCACCGATGCCAAGGAGACGGCTAAGGTCGCAAAGGCCATGGCCAGCTCGGTGAGCACGGTCGCTCAGAACGTCGGCGCTGCCCAGAGCATCAACGTTATCGACGAGGCTAAGACTCCCGAAGTCCCCAGCGGCCCCAAGCGCACGTTGTACGTTGCTGTCGCGTTCCTCGCCGGTATCTTTATCGCAGTTGCCTATGTCGTTTTGGCAGACATGCTCAATACCCGCATCCGCGGTGCCGAAGAGGCAGAAGAGCTCCTGGGCATTCCCGTTGTTGGCCGAATTCCGGCTATGAAAGGTGGTAAATAGGCATGGCTAAGGCAAAGAACACCGATAAGCTCGTTGTACAGAATGCCGCCAAGACCCTTCTGGCCAACATCCGCTTTGCGAGCGTGGACGACCCCATTCGTACCATTACCGTCACGTCCTCGATTCCCAACGAGGGCAAGTCTACGGTTTCCATTAACCTTGCTCAGGCAATCGCCACGAGCGGCAAGTCCGTGCTCCTGGTCGAGGCCGATATGCGCCGCAGGTCTCTTTCCGATATGCTCGGCGTTCGTTCGCGCGGCGGACTCTATGCGGTCCTTTCCGAGCAGATCTCCATTGACCAGGCGATTGTCGAGACGGGTCAGAAGAACTTCTACTTCCTCGATGCCGAGCCGCATATTCCCAATCCTGCCGACATCATCGTCTCTCACCGCTTTGCCAAGCTGGTAAAGGCACTGTCCGCCAAGTTCCAGTACGTCATCTTTGATGCTCCCCCGGTCGGCACCTTCATCGATGCTGCCGAGATCGCAAGTCTAACCGACGGTGCGCTTTTTGTCGTGCGTGAGGATTTCACCAAGCGCGAGGAGGCGCTCAATGCCATCGGTCAGCTTAAGAAGTCCGAGAAGGTCAAGCTCATTGGTACCGTTATGAACTACTGCGAGACCGAGACCAGCGAGTACTACTACTCCTACTACACCAAGGACGGTAAGAAGGTGAAGAAGGGCTCCGACGATCAGGGGACTTCCAAAAAGGGCATCTTCACCAACCGAGCAAACGTTTAGTTGATTAAGGCTGACCTATGCGTGACATTCATTGCCATATCTTGCCGGGTGTAGACGACGGCGCCGCCGATCTCGATGAGAGCTTGGCGATGCTCGAGGCTGCCAAGCGGGCCGGTGTAACCAGAATCGTTTGCACTCCTCACTGCCGTGATCCCTATTTTGATTACGACAAGATGTGGGATGCCTTTGAGCTGCTGCGTGATAACGCTGACGGTTTTCCGCTCCAGATGGGCTTCGAGGTCAACCATCGAAAGCTCGTTGAGCTTGGTATCGATGCCGCGGAGCACTTGCATTTCGATGGGACCAACGAGTTTCTGCTCGAGCTTTCGACGCATGCCGATGCGTATGCGTTTAGAGAGTACGAGAACACGATTTACGATTTGCAGTGCCGTGGCTACCAGGTGATCATCGCTCATCCTGAGCGCTATCGTGCGGTTCAAAAGGATGTAAGCGTGGCGGAGCGCCTGGTCGATATGGGCTGCAAGCTGCAGGCTTCGGCGGACTTTATTGCCGGCGGTCGATTTGGTCGCGAGAAAAAGCCGGCACAGCGCCTGTTCGATCAGAACCTGTACAGCTTCATCGCGAGCGATGCCCATAACGTGGGTCATTACGACTGCCTGGCGAAGGCTCGCGCGAAGTTTAGCGTGCGCGGAGCTCATTTTCGCTAATATCTGTCCCTAACGTTCGCATTGAATGAAAGGGCAGCCATGGATATCCAACTTAAGACGGGATGCTTTGATGACGCGGCGTTGGTGCGCCGCGTCGTTTTTATGGACGAGCAGGGCTACGAGAATGAGTTCGACGCTATCGACGAGGATCAGAACTGCATTCATGTGACGCTCTATGTAGACGGCGAGCTTGCCGGTTGCTCGCGCGTGTTTCCCGAAGAGCTTGAGCGCGTGGCTGACGCAGAGGCCCCGGTGTTGCCGGCATGCGACATGGACGAAGGCGTTGTGGCGGGGGAGACCTACATTATGGGGCGCGTCGCCGTGCTGTCGGCTATGCGTCGTCGCGGACTGGCGAGTGCGATCGTCGATACCAGTGCTTCGTGTGCACGCGATGCCGGCGCTAAGCTTATTAAGCTGCATGCGCAGGAATACGTGCTGCCGCTCTATGCAAAGGCGGGCTACACGCAAATCGCCCCGGTAGATTACGAAGACGAGGGCCAGCCCCATGTCTGGATGGCCAAGCGCGTAGATGGCAGATAGGGACGTTCCTTTTCTGCCGGCAGCTGGGGACACTCCTTGGCATCCGCCGCACGGTCGTTTCAACAAACAGTTTTTCGATTCCGTATGTATATATGCGCGCTAATGGGTTATAAAATCTAAGTCTGAACATAGCAGGTCTGCGATGCGGCTCGGGCGACCGGGCCGTTTTTGCGGACGGGGGTAGCGCGAAAGGACTGCACATGCGTCAATTTAAGACCGAGAGCAAAAAACTGCTCGACCTCATGATCAACTCCATCTACACCAATAAGGAAATCTTCCTGCGCGAGCTTATCTCTAACGCGAGCGACGCCGTCGACAAGCTCAACTTTAAGAGCCTGCAGGACCCGAGCGTCAAGATCGACCAGGGCGACCTGGCCATTCGCGTCTCCTTTGATAAAGACGCCCGCACCATTACCATCTCGGATAACGGCATTGGCATGACCGCCGAGGAGCTGGAGCGCAATCTGGGCACCATCGCCCATTCCGGCTCCGAGGAGTTTAAGACCGAGAACGCCGAGCAGCAGGGCTCCGATGTCGACATCATCGGTCAGTTTGGCGTGGGCTTCTACTCGGCTTTTATGGTCGCCAGCCATGTGAAGGTCGTCAGCCGCGCCTATGGCGAGGATGTCGCCCATGTGTGGGAATCCGACGGTCTTGAGGGCTACACCATCGAGGACGGCGAGCGCGCCGAGCACGGTACCGATGTCATCCTGACGCTGCGCGAGAACGAGAAGCTCGATGCCGACGGTGAGGCCGAGACCTACGATCGCTTCCTGACCGAGTGGGGTCTCAAGAGCCTGATTCAGCAGTACAGTAACTATGTGCGTTACCCGATCCAGATGATGGTGTCCAAGAGCCGCCAGAAACCCAAGCCCGAGGACGCCGGCGACGATTACAAGCCCGAGTACGAGGACTACCAGGAGCTCGAGACCGTCAATTCCATGACACCGATCTGGAAGAAGCACAGCTCCGATGTCGAGCAGAAGGACTACGACGAGTTCTACAAGTCCACGTTCCACGACTTTGACGATCCTGCGCGCACCATCAGCTTCCACGCCGAGGGCACGCTCGAGTATGACGCCCTGCTGTTTGTGCCGGGACGCGCGCCGTTCGATCTGTACAGCAAGGACTACGAGAAGGGTCTGGCGCTCTACAGCTCCAACGTCCTGATCATGGAGAAGTGCGACGACCTGCTGCCCGACTACTACAACTTTGTCCGCGGCGTCGTGGATTCCGCCGACGTGTCGCTCAACATCTCGCGTGAGACGTTGCAGCAGAACCGTCAGCTTAAGGCCATCGCCAAGCGCGTGGAAAAGAAGATTACCGCCGACCTTGAGGATATGCGTGACAACGACCGCGAGGCCTACGAGAAGTTCTTTGAGAACTTTGGTCGCGGTCTTAAGTACGGCATCTACTCGAGCTATGGCATGAAGGCCGATGAACTCGCTGACCTGTTGCTGTTCTGGTCTGCCAAGGAACAGAAGATGATTACCCTGGCCGAGTATGCCAAGGGCATGCCCGAGGATCAGAAGGCCATCTACTACGCCGCTGGCGACTCGCGTGAGCGCTTGGCTAAGATGCCCGTGGTGAAGGGCGTGCTCGACCGCGGCTATGACGTGCTGCTGCTGACGCAGGACGTGGATGAGTTCACCTTCCAGGCTATGCGTGAGTACGTTGCCGCCGATATGCCCAAGATCTACGAGGACGATGCCGCCCGCGAGGCTGCCGAAAAGGCCGTGGCCGATGGTGCCGAGCCCGAGGTTGAGGATCGTCACCTGGAGCTCAAGAACGTCGCAACCGGTGATCTTGACCTGGCGACCGAGGACGAGAAAAAGGAGGCCGAGGACGCCACCAAGGAGAACGAGGACCTCTTTAACGCCATGAAGGAGGCACTCGGCGACAAGGTCGAGAAGGTTGCCGTCTCTGCGCGCCTGACCGATGCTCCCGCGTGCATCACCACCGAGGGCCCGCTTTCGCTCGAGATGGAGAAGGTGCTCCAGAAGGGTCCCGAGGGCGCGCCCGACGGTATGCCCAAGAGCCAGCGCGTGCTCGAGCTCAACGCCAAGCACCCGGTCTTTTCCAAGCTCGTCGCCGCTCAGAAGGCGGGCGACGCCGACAAGATCAAGCAGTACTCCGGTTTGCTCTATGACCAGGCCCTGCTGGTCGAGGGCATTCTGCCCGAGGACCCCGTTGCCTTCGCAGCAGCTGTTTGCAACTTGATGTAGTTAGGTATTTACGCGGTTTTACCAAACCGCGTAACGGCTCGACGCTGCCCTCAGTTCCGCCGTTCTAACGAACGGCGGACCAGTCGACGCTGCGCGGGCGCCAGAGCGACAACTTGTCATTCAAAGAGGACGGCATGACCAGAAGGTCTATGCCG
>ERZ857972.70-NODE-70-length-133338-cov-39.989886_pt1 | contig 133338 bp, 124 predicted proteins | sample MGYA00519757_ERZ857972 | MGnify/ENA primary metagenome ERZ857972 (study PRJEB31778, sample SAMEA3449383) | human gut metagenome | biome: human gut; feature: human-associated habitat; material: faeces | place: United Kingdom | collected 2010/2012 ...
AGATTTGGCAGACAAAATTTTGAAAAAATTTTGGATGACGATGAACGAGCGAAGCGAGAGAAAGGGAGATCATTAATGAAAATTTTAATGTTAACATGGGAATATCCACCAAGAGTAGTAGGCGGAATATCAAGAGTAGTATACGATTTATCAAGAACACTACTAAAAGACGGACACGAAGTAACAGTAGTAACATACAAAGAAGGAGACGCACCAGAATTCGAAGACGACAAAGGAGTAAAAGTATATAGAGTAAACAACTATATGATAAACCCAAACAATTTTATAGACTGGATAATGCAATTAAATTTCAACCTAGTTGCAAAAGCAAGTGAAATAATAGCTACAGAAGGAAAATTTGATGTAATACACGCGCACGACTGGCTTGTAGCATATGCAGCAAAAACATTAAAAAATTCATACAATATACCAATAGTATCAACAATACACGCAACAGAAGCAGGAAGAAACAGTGGAATACATGACGAAACACAAAGATACATAAATGACACAGAATGGATGCTAACATATGAATCATCAGAAGTAATAGTAAACAGTAATTACATGAAAAACGAACTACAAAGACTATTTGGATTACCATACGAAAAAATAAACGTAATACCAAATGGAGTAAATATGAACCTATTCAACGGAATAGAAAGAGATTATAACTTTAGAAGAAAATTCGCAATGGACAACGAAAAAATCATTCTATTTATGGGAAGACTAGTATACGAAAAAGGAATACAATACCTAATTTCTGCAATGCCAAAAATACTAGAAGGATATCATGATGCAAAACTAGTAATTTGTGGAAAAGGCGGAATGATAGACGAACTAAAAGAACAAGTAAATGCAATGGGCATAGGAGAAAAAGTATATTTTGCAGGATATATGGCAGGAAAAGATGTACAAAGAATGTACAAAGCAGCAGATATAGCAGTGTTCCCGAGTACATATGAACCATTTGGAATAGTTGCACTAGAAGCAATGCTATCAGAAAATCCAATAGTAGTATCAGACATTGGAGGACTAAACGAAATAGTACAACACAAAGAAAATGGAATGAAAACATATTGTGGAAATCCAAACTCAATTGCAGATGCGATACTAGAATTATTATATGACCATAAACTATGTGCAGAAATAACAAAAAAAGCAAAAAATAAAGTTAGAAACGAATACAATTGGAGCAAAATTTCACAAGACACACACTTTGCATATCAAAAAGCAATTTGTCAATCAATGGCAGAAAAACAAAAAAGAGAACTTGAACAAGAAAGAGCAAAGAAAACAAAAAAAGCAAAAAATACAGAAAAAGAAATCACAAACTTATTGGATTTCAAGAAAAGACATGCATATGCATAAAAAATTTGGTTGGGATAACTTATCTCAGCCAGATTTTTTTAATTTTTAATAAAAAATTTTAAAAATTCTACAAATTTAGCACAAAAATGGTGTATAATATAGATATAAAAAACCTTTCTGAAGACGACGCTTCAAACAGAGCAGTCCACAAAAGGATAAAAGAAATGGAGATAAAAATGAACGAAGAATTTAAATCAGGATTTGTAACAATAATAGGAAGAACAAATGTAGGAAAATCAACATTAATAAATTTGTTGGTAGGAGAAAAAGTAGCAGCAATAGCAAATAAAGTACAAACAACAAGAACAGCAATAAAAGGAATAGTAAACAGAGAAAACTCACAAATAATATTTACAGACACACCAGGAATACATAAACCAAAACACAAATTAAATGAAACAATGGTAGAAACATCATTTGCAACAATACCAGATTCAGACATAGTATTATTTTTGATTGAGGCAACAAGTGAAGATATAGGCAGAGGTGACAGAATAATATTAGACAAAATAAAAGAATCAAAAAGAAAAACTATTTTAATAATAAATAAAATAGACTTAGTAAAAAGAGATAAATTACTAAATTTAATAGACATATATAGCAAAGAATATGACTTTACTGCGGTTATACCAATCTCTGCATATCAACCAAAATACAAAAACATCATTTTAGACGAAATAGAAAAGAACCTAAAACCAGGTCCTGCATATTATGATATAGAGGAATACACAGACCAAACTTTAAGACAACTAGCAGAAGAAACAATAAGAGAAAAAGCACTAAAACTATTGCAAGACGAAGTACCACACGGAATTTATGTTGAAGTTGAAAAAATGAATTTGAGGCAAAACAAACAAGGAGAAGACATCTATGATATTGAGGCGACAATTTATTGTTTAAGAGAATCACATAAAGGAATAATAATTGGAAAAAATGGTGAAATGCTAAAAAGAATAGGTAGAGCAGCAAGAATTGACATGGAACAAAACTTTGGACTAAAAGTAAATTTGAAAACTTGGGTAAAAGTTAAAAATGATTGGCTTGATAATGATTCAATTGTAAGCAAATTCAAACTTAAATAAAATTTAATAGCAAAAAATAAAATAAGAAATGAAATAGCAAAAAATATACTGGTATAAAATTTAAAAAAATGCAAAAGATAAATTAAAGGAAAAACCTTTAAAAAGGAGATGAAGCACATGATTAAAGAAATAGCATGGGATACATTCAAAAATACAGGAGATATAAACACATTTTTAGAATATAAACAAATACAAAATTTAGAAAAAGGAATACAGGAAATAGCAAATGGCAAATGTGAAGATAAATGGAATAGTAATAGCAGAGAACAATATGGGCGATTATGATAAAATGCTCACAATATTAACACCAAATTATGGAAAAATATCTTGTGTGGCCAAAGGAGCGAGAAGACCACAAAGTGCTCTTTTGGCTGGAACACAACTATTTTGCTTCGGCGAATATATGATGTATAAAGGAACAAACACATATCATATAAATTCATGCGAAACAATAGAAATTTTCTATAATTTACGCACAGACTTGGACAAACTTAAATATGCAATACATATAAATAAAATAATTCAAGATATAACAGAGGAAAACGAAAACTGTTATAAAATTTTGCAACTGTTTTTAAACACTTTGTATACAATTTCAGAAACAGAAAAAGACAAAGACTTTGTGTTAAGCGTATTTAAAATGCGACTTTTATGTATTTTAGGCTTTATGCCAAGAGTAACAAAATGTGTAAGTTGCAAAGAAGAAAAAAACTTAAGCAAATTTTCAATAAGAGATAATGGATTCAAATGTGAAGCATGCGGAAGGCAGGACAAGTCTTCTTTAGATATGAGTGAAAGTACGAGAAGTGCTATTTTGTACACAATTTCTGCTCCTCCTAAAAAATTATATTCATTCAGTTTAAAAGATGATAGTTTGCGTGAATTTGAACTAATTAGCAAGATTTATTTTAATGAAAAATTAGAAAAAGAATATAAATTAGAAGATTTATTTTAAAACCCCTTGCAAAAAACCAAAAGAACCTTTATAATGAGGGTAGGCAAAAGTAAAAAAAGAAGGGAGCGATTTTTATGAAAATAAAAATTATAGGAAAAGAACTAAAGATAACAGAAGCAATAAACGATTATGTTGAAAAAAAATTAGACAGAATCGACAAATATTTTGAAGATGCCGAAGCAGACGTTACTTTAAAAACAGAAAAAAATGAACAAACAGCAGAAATCTGCATAATAGCAAATGGAGAAAAATACAGAGCTGTAACAGAAGACAAAGACATGTATGCATCTATAGATAAAGACATAGACATACTAGAAGGACAAATAAGAAAAGCAAAAACAAAAAAAGAAAAAATGATGAAAGATGCAAGCATCAGAAATATGGAAATTGCACCAGATCACGTAGCAGAAATATCAAATGAAATAGTAAAAACATCATACTACGAAATCAAACCAATAACTCCAGAAGATGCAGTACTAAAACTACAATCACATCCAACACATAATTTCTTAGTATTTATAAATGTAGAAACAGGAAAAGTAAATGTTATACATAAATTAAAAGACGGAAAAAATTACGGATTAGTAGAACCTGAAGCATAAAGAAAAAAAGAAAATTTTTCTATAACAAAAGGTGATAAAAATGAAAAAAATAAGATCAAAAATAAAAGATCAAAAAGGCTCAATAACATTACTTGCATTAACAACTATGCTAATGTTCACAACAATAGTAGTAGTGGTATATGTAAATATAAATTATAAAGCCCAAGAACAAGACAAGCAAATAGAAAAAATTCAACAAAGTTATCAAAAAAGATAACAACAAGAAAAAATTTGCAAACTAAAAAAGAGTAGAAAATTATTAAAACATTTAACAATGAAATGTAAAAATAAAATCTACTCTTTTAATTTGTATAAAAAATGCTAAATGCAACATTGTAATTCACAGAAATAAAAATATTTCGAGGTAGCAAAAAACTATAAACAAAATTTCTCTAAAGCATTTTTAACACCTTCATTGTTATTATCATCAGTAACATAATCTGCAATTTCTTTTATTCTTGGATTACTTTCACCCATAGCAATACCAAGACCAGCATTTTCTATCATCGTTCTATCATTCATATTATCACCGGATAGCAATTACTTTTTCTTTTTCAATATTTAAAAAATTTATAAGATATTCAATTGCAGACCATTTATCCGCACCTTTTATTGAAATTTCAGTGTAAAAATATTCAATATCAACATCCTCAGTACCTTGTCTAATAGTTTTTCTAGACATATGACTTACATCAAGGATATCAATATCAGAAACGGTACCTAATTTTCTTAAAACAGAATTAAATATAGATTTAGTTTCATCACATATAGTTATTTTTAAAAATTTATTGTTATCAGAACTTTTGATATAATCTATTATGTCCTCTACAAGTGTTATGCTAGTTTTATTTTTTTCTTCTTTTTTTAGATTTTCTTTGTAATAATATAATACATTATGTTTTAATTGCTTTGCAATAATGGTTTCCTCTGTGTAGATATTGTAAGAAATACTATTTTCTTCACAAATTCCTGCAATTTCTAATACTTTTTGCTTATTTAAAAATTTTTCATACATTATTTGATCATTTTTTATGTCGTATATTAAAGAACCGTTTCCTGCAATAAAATAATTATTTGAACCAATTTCTTCTGCTATTGTTTTTATTGAATCAATTGGCCTTCCAGAAGCAATTATAACATCTGTTCCTTTTTCAATTGTTTGTTTTATTGCACTTTTTGTTTCATCAGTAACGGCACCATATTTATTTAACATTGTTCCGTCTAAATCTATTGCTGCGATTTTGTACATTTAAATCTTCCTTTCTCTCTTGTTTTCTAAAACGTAAAATTCTATAATTCAAAATAACATTTTACTATTTAATTTTTATATCATAAATAAAAAAATTTTTCAATTTAATTTTCTAAAAATTTCCTGTTTATTTTTTTTGAATTTGCAAATGATATTATTAGAAAAAGCAAATGTTTTTTTCTAGAAAATGTAGATTTGCAGGAGGTGAATTCAAAATGGCAAACAATTCAAACAAAAAATTAGTTCCAGAAGCAATGACAGCTTTAGATAAATTCAAATACGAAGTTGCTAGTGAAGTTGGTGTTAATTTAAAAGACGGATACAATGGTGACATTTCTGCTAGAGATGCTGGTAGAATAGGTGGTAACATGGTTAAAAAAATGATCCAACAAGTTGAAAATAATATGAAATAGTTTTATTTTTAATTAGTATCATTTTTTGATAGACTAAAAGAAATTTTTCTTTATGATTGAGGGTAGAAAGTTATATTTTGCTTTAAACTTTTTATAGTTACTTATAAAATAGAAAAGGCAGGATATGATTTCCTGCCTTTTTTTATAGTTCACGGTTAAATTATAATTTTTTTTTGCAGTGCTAAAATAAATGTTACAAAAATATTACAAAAGTATTATATTTTTATTACAAGGACACATTTTGTTGATTTAGATAATAATTTGATGTAGAATATACTAGAGGTAAAAAAATAAAATTATAAGGGGGAATTTGTCATGGCAACAAATCCAATGCAAAGAAAAGCAAGAAATTCATTTTTATTAGGTATAGTAGTTACACTATTAATAACAGGAGCGGTAATCGCATTTTTAATCCTTCAATTAAAAAATTATAAAGACAAAGAAGCAGAAGAAAAAGCAAACAGTACCAAAGTTTGGGTTTTATCTGAAAATGTAATATCTGGACAAATAATAACAACAGACATGCTAACACAACAAGTAACAAACAAAAATATAGTTCCAAGCAATGCAATAGGAGACATGTCAATACTATCAAATTACGCATTAACAGACAAAGAAGGAAACGAAATAACAACAGAATACAAAAACAATAACGCCACACTAAGAATAGTAAAAGACGGAACAAAATACGAAATAAAAACAGAAGAAGAAACAGGAAGTTATTATATAGAAAAAAATGGAAACAAAGAATATATAGAATTATCTGAATCACCTGTAATAGCAAAAATAAATATGGATAAAAATTCAGTTATAACATTAGATATGGTATCAAAATCAAATGAAAAAACAACAAATGACTTAAGAAAAGTAGAATACAATATGTTAGTACTTCCAACACAAATCCAAACAGGAGAATATGTAGATATAAGACTATCATTACCATCAGGACAAGATTACATAGTAGTTTCTAAAAAACAAGTTGAAATACCACAAATAAATGGAGTAGATTCAGAAGACACAATATGGCTAAAATTAACAGAAGATGAAATTATAACAATGAATAGTGCAATAGTTGATGCATACAAATCAGTAGGGTCAACATTAAAGGTTGTAACATATACAGAAGCAGGAATGCAAGACGCAGCAACACCAACATATGTACCAACAGGAGATGTAATGCAATTAATCAACTCAGATCCAAACATAATACAAAAAGCCAAAAATGCACTAATACAAAGATACAATTCAAACCAAGAAAGCGTTAGAACACCAATTAACTCTGCTATAAACGGAAGCGGAGAAGACGGACAAGAAAACTTAAAAACAAAAGTTGAAGAAAGCATAACAAATTCAAAAGAAAATAGAAAGAAATACCTAGATTCATTAGGTGGGGATTATTAAAATAAGGAGAGAGTTATATATGAAAAAAATAGGATTTATAGGAGCATATGACAAAACAGACTTGTTATTAAATATAGCAAAAATATTAACAACGATGAATAATAGAACATTGATAATAGACTCTACAATAAATCAAAAAGCAAAATATGTTGTACCAGCAATAGACCCAACAATTTCATATATAACTTCTTTTGAAGATATTGATGTTGCAATAGGCTTTAATGATTTAGATGAAATAAAAAGATATACAGGCACAAGCACAGACTTACCATATGATGTTGTATTAATCGACTGTGATACAATAGAAAGATTAGAAAAATTCAAACTAGAAGGAGCAGACAAAAATTATTTTATAACATCATTTGATGTATACTCATTAAAAAGAGGACTAGAATTAATAAGTAATATAGCAGTATCAATAGAATTAACAAAAGTATTATTTACACAAGATGCTTTAAAAGAAGATGATGACTACCTAAATTACTTGTCATTAGGATACAAAGTAATTTGGAATGAAGAAATAATCTATTTTCCACTAGAAAATGGCGATTTCTCAGCAATAGTAGAAAACCAAAGATTACAAAAAATAAAATTCAGAAAATTAAGCGTACAATATAAAGAAAGTATATGCTTTATGGCACAACAAATTTTAGGCCTAAGCAGCGACTCTAATGTAAGAAAAGCTATAAAAATCATAGAAAAAGGAGCATAAAATGTCAGTAATCACATTTGTTAATAATGAAAAAGAACAAACAGGAAAAACAATGTCACTTGTTGCAATTGCAACATATATGGCAATAAATTATAATGAAAGAATACTAATTATATCAACAACAAACACTGAAGATAAAATAAAATCATGTTACTTTGAAGAACAAGAAGTAAAAAAAATAAGAAAAGGAATATTTGGAAATAGAGGACCATCAATTCTAGACACAGAAAGTGGTATAGAGGGAATAGCCAAAATAGCAAGAAGCAACAAACTAACACCAGAAATAATAACAAACTATACAAGAGTTGTTTTTAAAGACAGACTAGAAGTAATTTTAGGCTCAAGCACAAAAAAAAGTGACGATGACTTAATAGCAGCAAAAGATATAACAGAAGAATATCCAGACTTAATAAGCATTGCAAAAATGTATTATGATAGAATATTTGTAGATTTAGATGATAATTTAAATGATGAAATAAAACAAAGAATAATGGATATATCAGACTTACTTATAATATGCTCAAATCAAGGACTAAACAGCATAAAAAAATTACAAAAATGCAAAGAAGAAAATCCAATACTACAATCTTCAAAATCAATGTTTTTAATAGGAAAATACGATAAATTCTCAAAATATAATGCAAAAAATATAACTAGATTTTTAAACGAAAAAAATCAAATATTAGTAATACCATATAACACATTATTTTTTGAAGCAACAAATGAAGCAGGAGTACCAGACTTATTCTTAAAACTAAAAAGAATATCAGACTCAGACGACAGAAATATGACCTTTTTACAAGAAGTAAAAAGAGCAACAGAAGCAATAATTTACAGATTACAAGAATTACAAGCAATGATATAAAAGAGGGAGGAAGACAAATGACTATTGCAAATATACTTTTAACTCTAGTAGTTTTAGTAGCAGCAGGAGCAGGAATAATGTACTTTTTGAAAAAGAAAAAAGAAGCTCCAACAGATACAAAAATGGATGTAGACGACAAAACATACACAATAGAAAAAATGCAACAATTCATAAAGAAAAGACTAGACGAAATAACGAAAGTCAACTTATATGATATAGGTCTATCAGAAGAAGAGTTAAAAAGAAGAAAAAATAAAAAATACGAATTAAAAAAGGCCTTAAAAGGCTGTACATATGGAGACGTAAACGATAAAAAATATGTTAAAGAATTAATATATGACTTATTAGCAAAAGAATATGATGTAAATGAAGCAAACATATCAAAAGCAATACCATTTGACATCCCTTCATTATTAACACCACAAGACAAATTCGATATCTTATTATACATGTACAAAAAAGAATTTGGATATGAAGCATTAACAGAAATAATAAAAAAATATCACTTAGCAGAATTAAAATATGTAGAAGGCGAAACAAAACCATCATATGTAATTACTGCACAAGAAATATCTGATATATTTGAACAAGAAAATCTACAATTAGATTTCTCAGACAAATTATCAGTAGTAGTACAAAGAATATATCAATATTATAAAGGTTACAGCAGCATAGACGAAGTAAGAGATATGAACATAGATGGTATATCTGGTGGTGTATCTGGTCTACCAGAAAGTTTCCTAAGTCAAGTTGCACAAACATCAGACGCAGACTATCTAACACAAATATCTGAAAACAAAGTTCCAAGAGCATGTGACAGTATTTGGATATTCTTCCAAGGTAAATCAATACGTTTAGCATTCTTGAGTTTTGGAACAGAATCAGAACTAAAAAGAGTATGTCAAAACATTTATAAATACAATAACCCAGGACAATTATCAGACACAAATGGTTACAAAATCAATGAAATGAAAGACGGTTCTCGTGTCGTTGTTGTAAGACCAAGTTTCTCTGAAACATGGGCATTCTTCGTAAGAAAGTTCGACGTTAAACGTTCAACACTAGAACAATGGTTTAAAGGAGAACCAGGATGCGAAGACTCAATAGAATTACTAAAATACTTAGTAAAAGGAGCCAGAATCATATCAATCACTGGTGAGCAAGGTTGTGGTAAAACAACAATGCTTATGGGTATGATAGAAAACATATATGAAACAATGAACATAAGGGTTCAAGAAACAGCATTCGAGTTACACTTAAGAAAAATATACCCAACAAGAAACATCTTAACATTCCGTGAAACAGACACAATATCTGGACAAGAAGGTTTGGACGTTCAAAAGAAAACTGACGGTTCTGTTAACATCATAGGTGAGGTTGCAACAGACCCCGTAGCATCTTGGATGATACAAGCAGCCCAAGTTGCATCTAAGTTTACATTATTTACACACCACGCTAAAACATTCCCTAACTTAGTAACAGCATTAAGAAACTCAATGTTAAGAACAGGAGTATTCAAAAACGAAAAAACAGCAGAAGAGCAGGTTGTACAAGTATTAAACTTTGATATTCACTTAAAAAAGGACTTTAGAGGAAAAAGATATGTAGAAAGAATTACAGAATGTATTCCAATAGAAGACAAAAACGAATATACATTTGACCACAGAAAAGAAAAAACACTAGAAGGAAAATTTGATAAATTCTTTGACAATGCAACACATTACTTTGAAAAAGTTACAGACAAGCAATTATATACATACAGAAACATACTAGAATACGTAGACGGAGAATACCTAATAACAAACCCAATAACAGAAGAAAACCTACGTGGTATGAGAGAAAATATGGACGATTCAGATTTGGAACAATTTGATGCGTTTGTAGAAAAACACTGGAAAAAATCATCAAGAGTTGCAGGAACAGTAAACAATACAGAAGATATAACAGAAGTTAAACCAAAAAGAAGAGGCAGAAAACCAAAGATAGAGCAATAATAATCAGGAGGTGAAATACAAGTGTCAAACCAAGTTATCTTTATAATAATGGGGGTATCAGTTGCATTAATGGTTGTAATAGGAATTGCCTATTATATAATGAACAAAAAAATGCAAGGATCAGAATATAAAAAGATACAAAAACTACAAAGAGGAACAAAAGCAAGTGCGTTCTCATCAGAAATAATGTATCAAAAATTATATATATTCTTTTCAAGAGTCCCATTCATAAAAAGATATGTATTAAAATTAAGAAGAAGATTAGAAATATTAAATATAGATGACGAATACATAACAAGACGTGACGTAGCAAAAATATTAACAAAAGCACTTGTAATATTAATACCACTTATTATTATTACAATCTTAGTAACCAAAAGCAATTACTTATTAATGTTCATTTTATTAATATTTGAATTATTTATGATAGATATTTTAATGGAGGGGTCTGTAGACAAAAAAGACAATGAATTACTTACACAACAACTAGATTTCTTCTCAGAAATAAGACACGCATATCATGAATTCAACATGGTTGAAGAAGCAATATATCAAGTATCACAAGATGACGAAAAAGAAATATCAAGACAAGGCGAAAAAATTTACGAGATATTAACTTCAGACGACCCAGAAACAGAACTAGAAAAATATTATGATGTTGCACCAAACAACTACTTAAAAGAATTTGCCGGAATATCATACTTAACAAAAGAATTTGGTGATAGAAAAATAGATGGTGGATCACTATACTTAAAAAATGTTGACAATATAACACAAGAAATGCAAATTGAAATATTAAAAAGAGATAAATTAAACTATGTATTTAGAAGTTTATCATTTATTTCAATAGCACCAGTATTATTACTAGAACCAATAAAAAGTTGGGCAGTATCAAACTTCTCATTTGTTAAGAACTGGTATTATGGAAAATCAGGAATGATAGTCCAAATATTGATATTAATAATAACATTCATATCATACATATTAGTTAGAAAACTAAAAGACAATGGTTCAGTAAATATGAACACACAAAATACAGAAAATCCATGGCAAGCAAAATTATATAAAAATAAATTTGCAAAAAAAATAATAGACTTATTCCTACCAAAAGATGGAACAAAAGAATACAAAAAAGTAAAACAATTATTAACAGATGCAGCTTCACCATTAAAAATGGAATGGGTATACATAAATAGAATAGCACTATCAATAGTAACATTTGTAATATCAATATTTGTATTTATGTATTTGCATCAAATAGCAATAGACTACGAATACACACAACCGACAACAGACTATAACTTAATAAGCATGTCGACAAAAGACGAAGCAAAAGCAATGGAATTAACAAAACAAGATAATGTATTTTTGGATATGTTTAGAGGAAAACTAGACACAACACAACAAGACATAGAAAGAGCATTATCAAAATCAAAATACTATCAAGACTCAACAGACGAAGAAATAGAAACAGCAGCCAAAAGAATACTTGGAAAACTGCAAGTTGTAAATAGTGAATCATTCCAATGGTTTGAACTATTACTAGCATTTGTATTTGCAATAATAGGATATATGAGTCCTATCTGGTTGCTAATGTTCCAAGCAAAAATGAGACAACTAGAAATGGAAGACGAAGTAATGCAATTCCAAACAATTATACTTATGCTTATGAGAATTGAAAGAATAAATGTAGAAATGATGCTTGAATGGCTAGAAAGATATTCAAACATATTCAAAAGTCAAATTACAAGATGTGTTAATGACTATGAATCTGGTGCTTGGGAAGCACTAGAAAATCTAAAAAATGACATATCATACTTGCCACTAATAAGAATTGTAGAAAGTATGCAAGCAGCAGTTGAAAAAATACCAATCAAAGACGCATTTGATGAGTTAGACTCAGAAAGAGAATACTACAGAGACAAGAGAAAGGAATCAAACGAAAGATTGATAAAAAGACAAGGTATGATAGGAAAAGTAATAGGTTTTGCACCTATGATATGCTTATTTGTTGGATACTTAATAATCCCATTAGTATTTATAGGATTAACATCAATGTCAAGTACGTTCTCAAGTATGTCATCAAGTAGTTTCTAAAAACAGACTTAAGTTGAATTTGGTTTCAACTTAAGCAATGTTAGAAAGGATAATAGATTATGGAAAATGCTTCAAAAGCACTTTTAATGGCAGGTGGAATGCTTATAGCACTATTGGTTATTGGTGCACTGTTATTGGCATTTAACCAAATTGGCGATTATGAAAAAGGTAAATCATCTATGGTAAAAAGTTCACAAGTTGCAGACTTTAACAAAGAGTTTGGAAAGTATGCAGGAGACGATATTAAAGGATATGATATTTTAACAATTATAAATAAAGCAATAGATTTTAACTTAAAAAAAGATATGCCAACTCAAGATGGTACAAATTATGTAGATTATAGTAAGACAATGACAATTACCATTACAAATATGAAAACATTTATTGCTAAACATGGCACAGGAGATAGTGATGAGTGGTTAAAGGATAAACAAGATGTATATGCAATAACAAGTGCAAATGATATGATACCTAAAGGAATAGAAACATTTACAGGACTAGAAAATACATACAAAATACAAAGATTACGTAGTTTGTCAGCAAACTATGAATCAGTATATGAAAAAAAAGAAAAAAGTGTAAAAGATATTATTGGAGTAAGTGATACCAGACTTGAAGGCGATGCCGGAAAAAAGACTATAAAACAATACAGAGAATATTCAGAATTTAAAAGTTCAACATTTAAAAGTACAGATACACAATATAGTGGAGACCAAATAATAGGATTAACATTTGAATATGTTAATCAATAAAATAAGGAGTAAAGTATGGAAAATACATCAAATGCCTTACTTATAGCAGGTGGAGTATTAATAGGTGTGCTTATATTATCACTAGCAGTTTATTTATTTGCAGATTTTGGTTCAACATCTGCAGACATAAACCAAAGAACAACAGAACAACAATTGGCACAATTTAATTCAAAATTTACAGTATATGAATCATCAGATTATAAATGGACAATTTACGATATTGTAACAGTAGCAGGCTATGCACACGAAAATAATAAATATTATACAGACAATATGACAGAAGCAGAAGCAAATTCCGCCGATTTTAATAATAATTATAAAATTACAGTTAAATTAAAAGGTAGCCAAATATTTACTATTAAAACAGAAAATATTCAAGATTATATGGCAGATGAATATAATAGCATGATACATGATGAAGTAACGAAGAATACTGTATTGCCAAAATATAACTGTGTTATATCATATCATGATAATGGAAGAGTAAGCACAATAACATTTAATTGTAATACTTAAAAAAATAATACAAAAATATTGAAAAAAAAATATATAAATAGTATAATAAAAAGGATGAAAGATGAAAAAAATAGTTTTATTTTTTGCAATGATAATAATTGTAGTTTGTGGAGTTTCATACATATTTTTAAATTACAAAGCAAATTACAATACATCAAAAAAAGCAAATCTAGAATTTGAAAATTATCTTAATGTAGAAGTCTCTGGAACAGACTTAGTAACAGTTATGAACAGAGCAATAGATAGCAACGAAAAAAATGAAGTGGAGAAAAACAACAAAGGAATTTACAAAGATAATGAAAAAAATTCTATAAGTATAGAAGTTAAAATAACAGATAATGATACAATATACCAAATGGAAACATTTGATAAAAGTGGAATGCAAAAGTTTTTAGCAAACTATGGAAGCATAAAATTTAAATGTACAAGTATAGAATATCATCAATCAACAAAAAAGGTAAAACATATGTTATTTGAACAAATTTCTAATTAATTAAGTTTTTAATGTTACTAATATGAAATTAGTATTTTAAAATAAAAAATAAAAAACAAAGGAGGAAAAAAACATGGAGAATGCATCAAAAGCATTAATTATAGCAGGAGCTATATTGTTATCAATTTTGTTAATATCTTTAGGAATAATGATATTTAACCAAGCACAAGACGCAACAAAAAATAGTGGTATGAGTCAAGCACAAGTATCTACATTTAACAACAAGTTTTCTAAATATGAAGGAAAAAAGATAAAGGGATCAGAAGTTAATGGTATGATACAAGAAGTAGTTGCAAGTAACGGTGATGAAGATAACCAAAATGCCAGTAGAATTATTACTGTTATGTTTGGAACCGCAAAAGTAGTTGAGGGAACAGCTGTAACAAATAATACAATACAATCAAATAAGACATATACAGTATCAATTTCTGAGTATGATAGCAATGGTTATGTTAAAAAAATACAAATAACAGCAGCAAATGCTAACGATAAGGCAAATAATTAAATTAATATAAGGAGGAATAATAATGGAAAACGCAGCAGACGCAATAAAAATGGCAGGAGCCGTATTACTATTTGTACTAGCATTATCCATTGTTATTCCGTTTTTTTCACAAGCAAGAGAAACAACGGACTTAATATTGGACGCTAGAGACAGAGAAACAACATACATAAATGGAAACTATTATTACAAAGCAACAGGAAACGAAAGACAAGTAGGATGGGAAACAATATTGCCAACAGTAATGAGGGCATACCTAGAAAACTATAAAATAGTATTTGTAGGCCTATCAGATCCAATTTACAAAATAAAATTAGATGGAAAAATAATTGATAAATATTCATTAGACCTAGAAACAAACAATGGAACAAAATATGAAAATGTAGCATTAGCAAATGAGGACCAAAAAGCTGAATTTTTATGTGGAATTTTATACCATAAATATAGAACAAATTACGAAGATTTTAATAAAAAATTTAATATAGAAATAGGAAGTAGATCCCTAAGTGATATGTTAAAAGGAAAAAAAATAATAGAAACATTAGGCGTTTACTATCAAAATGATTCAGATATACCAGATGTTAACAAAACACAAAAAAGAATTATAACATATACAATAACAAATTAACAAATATATGTAAATGCAAATATAAAAAAGGAGGTTAAAATGAGTGATACATTCATAACGGTAATAGCAATTTTGTTAGCAGTAGTATTATTAGTTGTAGTACCATTACAAGTTACATCACAAAGAGTTGACACTATGTCTAAACTTGATGTTGACACATTAACTTCCGATTTTGTTGAGCAAATACGAACTACGGGATCATTAACAAAAGATGATTATTATAATTTTAAACAAAAACTAACATCAACTGGAAACACATATGATGTTAATATGGAATTTAAAATTCTAGATGAAAATCCAGGTAAAAAAACAACACAGGTAACAAGAGACAAAATAGGAGAAAACGTATATTATTCAGTATATACGGCACAAGTAGAAAAAACACTTGAAGATGAAAAAAATGATGGAAAATATTCACTAAAAGAAGGAGACTTAGTATCTGTAACAGTAAGAAATACAAACCTAACAATAGGACAACAAATGAAAAATTTTGTATATAAAGTTGTAGGAAATGATACATATACAATTGCAGCATCAAAAAGTGGACTGGTAACAGCAAGTGGTGCAACATCAACAATATTAAGTAATAGCGTAGACAAACCAGAAATAACAGCAATATTTAAAGAAAATGATGCAAAAGGAAATGTCATAACAAAAAATAACACAAACTCATCAGAATTAACAAACAAATGGACAAATCAAAATGTATATGTAGAACTATCAAGCAAAGATAATTATGCTGTAGAATTGTTATTTTATAGAAGAAATTACAAAAATAGTACAGATTACAATGGATATGACCAAATATCAAATAACTTTACATTAACAGACCAGGGAGTACATGAATATCAAGTGTTTTGGAAATCAAGTTTATTAGTATCGCAATCACAATATTCAGAAATAAAAAAATTAACAGTAAGAATAGATAAAACAAAGCCAACATTAAACATTAGTACAACAGAAGCAGTATCAAATTCAAAAAATATAAATGTAAGCGCAAGTGATACAGGAGGAAGTGGAATAGCAGGATACTGTCATAAATGGTCAGAACCAAATCAAACACCATCATTAAATGGCGGAGAAGAATGGTCAGGAAATAATTTTATAACTGCAAACCCAGAAAATAATGACAAAAAATGTACAGTGTGGGTAAAAGACAATGCAGGGAATATATCAGATGCAAAAAGTATAATCGTACATAATATAGTAAAACCTGTAACAAAAGTAAGCCTAAATGGAGCAATAATAAAACAAGGGGAAACGGCAACATTAAAAGCAATATTAGAGGGCGGAAATGACTTTAAAAACATAAAATTTGAATCTTCAAATAACTCAATTGCAACGGTTAGTTCAAATGGGAAAGAAGTAAATGTAAGAGTAACAGGAAAAAGCGCAGGAAAAGCAACAATAAAATGTACAGTAACAAATCATGATAATACAACACAAACAGTCGAGGCGACAGTTACAGTAACATCAATAGCATTTAATCCAAATAGTGGAACATATAAAATTTCATATACAGATAAATCTGATAGAGTTACATTAAGAAGCAGAGTAAATGTATATGGGGAACCAAGCAAAACAGAATATGCATGGTCAAACTCAAATAATCAAGTACCAAACAATTGGCAACAATTCACAACTGGAAATGAAGTAACAAATATAGTTTCAAATCCGGGAAATTACTATTTATGGATACGTGCTACAGACCAATATAATAATTCTGTAACATATGTAAGTAACAATTTTTATGTAAAATACAAAGTGCCAGATGCATCTCAAATTAAAGTAAATTATAGTGCAAAATATTGGACAAACCAAGATGTAATAGTTAGAGTAGAAAGTAATATAGCAGATTTTGGAATACAAATTAGCACAGATGTAAAAAATTGGTATTCAAATACAACATATGTATTTACAACTAATGGGACAATATATGCAAGATTTTATGATAAAACAACGCAAGAAATTGGAAATATAATGGCAATAAACGTAAACAATATAGATAAAACACCAATTAAGATAACAAATCAAATTACATGTACAGGAAATTCGTCAGATAGTATAAGTGTTAGACTTACTTCAGTTGATAATGAATCAGGATTTTGTAAAGTTGTATGGCATTATACAGTTATTAGTACAGGCGAACATTATACAACAGAAGATGTTGAATGTAACATGAACGGTTATGAAACAGGAAATAGAGAAAATGTAATAAAGGAGAAAATACTTACAAATTTAAGACAAGGAAATTTATATGAGATATATGCAGAAATTTATGATGTAGCAGGAAATATGGTGCGTACAAATGCAATAGAACAATTGGCAGGAAAACATTATGGAAACATCAAAGTAACAGAAAATAATCCAACTACCTGTATTGGCAAGAATTTAACATTTAATGTTACATCAAATAAAAGTGGTGGAAAATTATCAGTATCAAGTGATAATACTTCTATAGCAGATGCATCAATTTCAGGAAATAAAATAACAGTTCAACCCAAAGGAGTAGGAAAAGCGAATATTGTAGTAACAAGTGCAGAAACCCAAAATTATTATATGACAAACACTTCAATTTCGGTAGAATTTTTTAATCATATTCCAACAGAGGGTGGTAACAAAAAGAGTGATGCAACATGTACTTCACCAGCAGTTTACTATAAAAAATGTAGTGAATGCGGAAAACAACTAACATCAACATATACAAGTGGAAATGCACTTGGTCATGATTATAAAACAGAAAAAATAATTGGAGATTGGAAGTTTACAGAAAACAATGGTAGTGGGGGAACCGGAAAAATTGCAGCAGTATTTGATAGAGCAGGTCAATATGCACGCTTTACATATACATCATATGGTATACATACAATGAAAGTTTTATATTGTACAAGTGATACAAGTTCATCAATAGACCTATGCCTAGGAACAACAACATCAGCAACATCGGCAACAATAGCATTTAGAGCATGGGGAAGCGGATATAAAATATTATATAATAATGGTAAACAGGTAAATGATTCAAGTGATACTCCTGGAGTAGGCGCAAATGGAATGTATAATTCATATATAGATTGGGGACATAATAGTAAAGGAACATGGACATTTACAATATTCTCTAATTCTGATAACACAGCAGCACATCCAACAACATGTGTAAGAAAATATTGTTCTAGATGTTCACACAGTGAAGACTACTATAGAGAATACTAAAATTTGTAAAAGAAAACTATAAAATAGTTTTCTTTTACACAATATTTTAAAAAACTTGAAAAATACAAACATAAATGCTATAATACAAATAGATTGAAAAAAATTAGGAGGAAAATAAAATGAGTGATACACTTATAACAATAATAGCAATAGCACTAGCAGCAATATTAATGTTCATATTCCCATTAATGACAATGTCAGACAGAACAGACGACGTTGCACAATTAACTGTAGACACAGCAACAACAGAATTTGTCGACGACATAAGAACAACAGGAAAAATAACACAAGATAAATATGACCAATTTTTACAAACAATAGGTTCAACAGGAAATACATATAACGTAGAAATGCAAGCACAAATATTAGACGAAAATCCAGGAAAGAAAACAACACAAACATCAAGTGAAAAAATAGGAGAAAATGTATATTATTCAGTATATACATCACAAATAGAGGACAAACTAAAAAGTGGTAATGGGGTATATAAATTAAAAGAAGGAGACATAGTTTCTGTAGATGTAAAAAACACAAACCAAACTTTATCACAACAATTAAAAAATTTCTTCTACAAAGTAGTAGGAAATGATACTTACTCAATTGCTGCCTCACATGGTGGAATAGTAACAGCAACAGGAAAGTAAAATAAAAGTTTCATTAAAATAGCCTGTAATAGAAGATATTACAGGCTATTTTACAAATAAGATAAATAAACGAAAGGAAAAATACATATGAAGATACAAAGTTTAGCAATAATGTTTATAATAATAGTGCTACCAATATCAATAGTAATGCAGACATATATACAAAATAGAGTGGAAACATTAAGTATGCAAAGTCAATATGACTCAAAACTAACAGGTGCAACATATGATGCACTAAAAGCATATCAAATAAACTCATTTAATAGTGATACATCATATTTAGCAAACTCGAAAATGCGTGATATTGAAGCGGGTGTTAATACATTTTTCAATTCCCTTTCAACAAATTTTGCAACATTAGGATATAATCAAAAAAGTTTGCAAGGATATGTACCAGCAGTAGTATTTACAATGTATGATGGGTATTATATATATTCTCCATACACGAATACATGGGATGATGAAACAAAAAACAAACAGGGAAGTGGAAACTCATTTAATGATGGTGATGTTTTATATGGAATAAAGCCATACGTATATTACAGTTGTAGATATATTAACGGAAGTACTGATGTTGTTATAACATACTCAATGGATAACTATGTTTCAATCCAAGGAAATGTTGCAGGAAAAGGTGTAGTTAGTTTATATGGATATCTTCTAGACAATGTAAATGTAAGTGGAGATACAGTTTCATACAATGAAATCGAAATAACAGGAGAACCAGTACTAGAAGAAAATGTATTTGTCGATGGTTATATACATAAATATAAATATGTAAAGAAAAATGGTACAAAATACTACAAAAGTGATGTTAGTAACGAAGTATTTTCTGTATTAAATGGAAAAAAACAAGTACAAAAAGACTTTGATTTTCCTACAGAAGATACCAGCGCGAAAAATTATTACATAGAAGCAACAAATTTAAAAAAATATATAACAAATTCTGATCTTGCAAATTTAACAATAGATAATGCAGTAGACATTTATGGAAAACAATATACAAAAGAAAACAATCCATTTACAAAATTAGGCAATAACGGAGATGGAAAAATATTTGACTTTGGGCATAAAGGCGGAATTGAAGCAGATGATTCAAACTTTAACACACATAGAATTGATGTAATAAAATACTCAATAGAAAGAAATCTATCTGTAGCAATATCAAATTATAACAATTATTACGATAAGGGAACAAACAGTACAGATTTCCAAATGCCACAATTGAAAGACACTGACTGGATGAAAATAATAGACAATATATCAATAATAACATTCTTACAAGGAATGAATGTAGGAGGAAAAGTCTATAATGGATATTCAGTTATAACAAACACAAAAAATACCGATGTAGTTACAAGTGACTCAATCTATATAAAAACAGTAACAGGAAATGAAACTGTTTTTCATAGACCATCAGAAAATAATCTTACCACTGATGACAATTCAGTTGGAGTATTTAATGTTGACCTAGAAAGAAGAACTGGAGAAAACTCAGATGGAGTTTACCAATATTACTATCCAAAAGAAGGAACACTATCTTATGATTCAATAGTAACGCAAAATACGGTAAATGAAAATAACACCATAAATAATAAGATAGTTAAAAAATTATATTATACAGCACTTGGTAGAGAACGATACTGTTTATACAGAGAAAAATTAAAATTAAAATAAATGTGATAAAATTAAGATTTTATAGCAGTTAACATAGTGTATAAAATCTTAATTTTTTATTTTTCAAATTTATACAACCAAAATATAAATCGAATAAATTTCAAAAAAAAGCAAATAATATTAATAAAATAAAAAAGCAAGGAGCCAAAATTGAAAAACAAAAAAATCAAAATTAGCATAATAACAACAATTTTATTAATAATATATGCATACACACTATCAATACAAGCAATACCAGAAAACATAACAATAATCGAAGGAGAAAAAATAAACCTAAAAACAATAATCGGACTAAACGCAAACCTAGTAGAAAAAAACAATGTAATAGAAACACTAGCACAAAACCAAGAAAAAACAACAAACACACCAGGCAAAAAAACAGTAAAAATAAGCCTATTCGAAAACATATTTTTAAAAGACATAAATGTAGATGTATTACCCAAAACGCAAGTAATACCAGTAGGAAACATCGCAGGAATAAAACTATATACAAACGGAGTACTTGTAGTAGGAATGTCAGAAGTAGAAGGAATAGATAACAAAAAATACAAACCATATGAAAACACGGGAATTCAACAAGGAGACAGAATAATAGCAATCAATAATAGCAATATAAAAAACACAGAAGAATTAATAAAAAAAGTAAACTCATCAAAAGGAGAAGACATAAAAATACAATATATACACGAACAACAAACAGAAGAATGCTCAATAAAGCCAGTAGAAACATCAAAAAAAGAATATAAATTAGGCTTATGGGTACGAGATAGTGCAGCAGGAGTTGGAACAGTAACATTTTACGAACCAGAAAGTAAAAGCTTTGGAGCATTAGGGCATGGTATAGCAGACATTGACACAGAACAGTTAATTGACATTGCATCAGGAGAATTTGTAACAACAAAAATATTAAATATTATTAAAGGTGAAACAGGAAATCCAGGTAGAATACAAGGAACAGTAGATAATCAAAAAAATATAGGGACAATTAATAAGAACACAAAGTTTGGAATATATGGAAAAGTAGATAATATTTCAAGCCTAAATATTGATTTAAATAAAAAAATGGATGTAGCATTAAGAAATGAAATAAAATTAGGAAAGGCAACTATCATGTGCTGTCTTGAAAACGGCAAAGTAGAAGAATATGAAATTGAGATAGAAAAGATTTACAAGGAAAATAATTTTGATAATAAAAGTATGCTTATAAAAGTTACAGATAAAAAATTGTTAGAAAAAACAGGTGGAATTATTCAACGGAATGAGTGGTTCTCCTATTATTCAAAACGGAAAGCTAATTGGTGCAGTTACACACGTTTTGGTAAAAAATCCAGAAGAAGGATATGCAGTTTTTGGGGATATAATGATAAAACAAATGAAAAAAGGGAATTAAGGGACGTTCCTTTTTTCCCTTTTTTCAGGGATAAGGGGACACCCCTTTTTTCTTTTTTAAAGTGATTTATGATCCATTTTTTGTTTTTAATTATTTTCTAAAAGCATTGGACCTATTTTAGTAACAGTACCAGCACCTAAAGTTAAAATCAAATCATCTTTTTGAACATTATCTTTTAAGAAAGAAACACACTCATCAAAATCAGGAATATATTTAGCATCTTTACCCAAAGAAATAATTTTATCAACTAAATCTTTAGAAGAAATATTATAAGTATTAGTCTCCCTAGCAGCATAAATATCCAAAACAATAACATTATCAAAATTCAATAAAGCATGTGCAAAATCATCTAAAAGATTTTTAGTTCTGCTATAAGTATGAGGTTGGAAAACAACCCAAGACTTATTATGCTTTTTATTTGCAACAGATTTAGAAGTTGCAACAATCTCAGTAGGGTGATGACCATAATCATCATAAATGCTAGCCCCGTTTACTTTGCCTTTAAATTCAAATCTTCTATGAGCACCAGTAAATTTTTTAAGTGCAGATTGTAAATCCTTTTTATCAATTCCATAATAATCACATAAAGAAATACAAGCCAAAGCATTTAAAACATTGTGACCACCTGGAACAGATAATTTAATTTTTTCGAAAAATTCACCTTTTTTATAAACATCGAACTCAGGGAAACCATCATTATCAAATTTAATATCTTTAGCAACAAAATCAGCATTTATATTTTCAATTCCATAAGTAATAACTTTTGCATTTGTATATTGAGGTAGGTCTAAACAATTTTTATCATCACCGTTAATAACTAATAGACCATCATTTGGTAACAATTTAACATATTTCACAAATGCTTTTTTAATATTTTCAAAAGTTTTAAAATAATCAAGGTGGTCATTATCAATATTTAAAATAATTTCAGCCTTTGGACTAAATTTTAAAAAACTTTCTACATATTCGCAAGCCTCAATAACAAAATGTTCACTATTTCCAACTCTATAATTTCCGTCTATCGCTTTCAAAAAAGCACCAACTTGAATACTAGGGTCTTTTAAAGCCTCTAAGAAACATAGTGAAATCATAGAAGTTGTTGTTGTTTTACCATGTGTACCAGAAATACAAATTGTATCTTTATAACATCTCGTAAGTTCACCTAAAAAATCGGCTCTTTCAATTGTAGGTATATTTAATTTTTTTGCTTCTAACATTTCAGGGTCATCTTGCTTAATTGCAGCAGAATAAACTACAACATCAGATTTTGCAACATCTTCCAAATTGTGACCAATTGTAACTTTTATACCCATTGAATTTAATTTGTCTGTTGCTTCAGATTTTGCCCAGTCTGAACCCGTGACATTAAAGCCCCAGTTTGTAAGGATTGCTGCAATACCGCTCATGCTTACTCCACCGATTCCTATCATATGTATATTTTTATATTTTTTTAGATTTTCAATATTTGGCATTTTTTTCACTCCTCTAAGTTTTAAATATTTTTTTGACATATTTTTAACAGATAGATTATATAATTATATAATGCAAAATTCAAGAGTTTTTGGAAAATTCTTCTTATAAAATAAGTATATTATAAAAAATTGCTGCTATTCTCAATTTATAAATTATTTAAAATGAAATTAATAAAATAGGGATTGGGGGACGGGTCTTTAATCCCGAAATTTTTAAAATACTGTAATTAATTATTTTATATAATTTTTAGGGATTAAAGACCCGTCCCCCAATCCCTAAAATTTTCTGTGCAATGTAATTTTATGGACGATGTATTGTAACAAGAAATTATAATATATAAAAAATTTTATAAAAAATGTAAAAAAAAGAAGGAAAAAAATTTTTTGTGGAGAATAATAGAGTAAGTACATAAGAATAAACTAATATGTACAAAATTAAAAACTTAAGGAAGGACGGTGCACTAAAATGCAAATCACAGATGTACGTTTAAGAAAAGTAAATTCAGAGAACAGAATGAAAGCTGTTGCTTCTGTAACATTCGATAACGAATTCGCAGTACACGACATCAAAGTTATCGAAAGTCAAAATGGATTATTCATAGCTATGCCTAGCAGAAAAACTCCAAACGGAGAATTCAGAGATATAGCACATCCAATCAATGCTGAAACAAGAGAGAAAATTCAAAAAGCTATATTAGAAGCTTATGAAGCTCCAGAAACAGAGGAATCAGCAGAATAATAAATTTGAAAAGAACCTTGAAGTGTAAAACTTCAGGTTCTTTTTTGCAAATTAAAGAGAACATATGTATAAAAAAATGCAGTGTACCTTTAACTCTTATTCGGAAATAACATCATTGTCAGTAGTTTGTGTCAATAGTTTTTGATAAGGACACCCTAAAAATAATATTTTAACTTGTACTACAAATTATTCATTTTCAACTTCAACCGGAAAATTTAAAGCACAGTTCATCTTCAGATAATCCAGAATATTTTTATTCAGGTACAGATTATTATAAATTTACAAGAAAAGAAGAAACTAGAAGCACATTATCACGTCCATATTATTGTTATTTTTATGGTTATCGCGTTGAAAAAATAATTGTGAAATTACATATGAAAAGGATGAAACAAAAACATATGAAAATGTGAAATCAAATAATATAGATGAATATCCACAAAATGGAGGAAAAGATAAATATTGGTATGAATTAATAAATAATTAACAAAAAGCCGCATAATGCGGCTTTTTTGAAACTTAAACAGATTTATTATACCGGTCTTTTGCAAGTTTTTTATCTTTCTTAGTCTTTTTTGCATTAACATCAAAAAGACAAAAAAGCTCTATCCAAATAGGATTTATACATGAACCTCCTTAAAATATTTTTAACAAAATGCATTATTCCAGAAAATACGAAAAAATCAATTTTCTCAAACAGAACTGTCGCCCAAAGGACAAATTAAACCAACATTAATTTTTCCAAAATCTGCACCGCATTAGAAGCAGCACCCTTTCTCAAATTATCAGCAACAACCCACAAATTAATACCAAAAGGAACACTATAATCACGTCTAATTCTACCAACAAAAACATCATCAAACCCATCTGCCTTAGAAGCCAAAGGATAATAATCCTTCTCAACATCATCAACAAGAATAATCCCAGGAGAATTCTGTAAAAGCACCTTAACATCATAAATATCAAAATTAGACTTAAATTCAACATTAATACTTTCGCTATGGCAATTTCTAACAGGAACCCTAACACATGTAGCAGTAACAGGAAGCAAAGGTTTACTCAAAATTTTTCTAGTCTCATTAATCATTTTGTATTCCTCTTTAGTATAACCATCAACCTCAAAAACATCTATATGAGGCAAACAATTATTAAAAATAGGATACTTAAACTTTTGCGGAGCCAAGCCCTTATAGCCATTTTCCAAATCCTCAACACCAGCCTTGCCAGCACCAGAAACAGCCTGATATGTCGAATAAACAATTCTCTTTATTTTATACCTATCATCCAAAGGCTTCAAAGCGACAACTGCCTGAATTGTTGAACAATTTGGATTAGCAATAATCCCTTTATTTTCAAATATTTTTTCCGGATTAACTTCTGGCACAACCAAAGGAACATCTTTATCCATTCTATAAACACTACTGTTATCAATAACTGTACAACCAGATTGAACTGCAATAGGAATATACTTTTTAGAAACACTTCCACCTGCACAGAAAATTGCATAATCAAAAATAGATTTAAAAGAATCCTCTGTTAATTCTTGAATTATATAATTTTGCCCTAAAAATTGTACCTTACTTCCTGCAGATTTTTTAGAAGCAAATAATGTATATGTACAGTTTTTAAAATTCTTTTCTTCCAATACCTTTAATACAGTTCTACCAACTAAACCAGTTGAACCAACTATTGCAACTTTATAATTCTTTTTCAAAATAATACCTCCATAAACTTTTTTATTTTAATATATTGAGAAAAAATAAAAAATGTTACAAAAAAGATTGCATAATTTTGACAATAAGAGTATAATAGATTATGTGAGATAATAAAAATAGAATAAAAAGAAAAAAGAGAGGTAAAAAAAATGGATTATGTTTATATACTAAGAGAAGCATTAATCTGGATAATAACAATATTTTGGTTATATCAAATAATAGTAAGTGTATGCTCATTAGTAAAATTAAAAGAAAAACCATTAAAAGTAAACAAAAATCACAGATTTATGGCAATAATACCAGCACACAACGAAGAAACAGTAGTAGGAAACCTAGTAGAAAGCCTAAAAAATCAAGAATACGACAAAAACTTATATGATATATATGTAATAGCAGACAACTGCACAGACAGAACAGCAAGAATAGCAAGAGAAGCAGGAGCAATAGTGTATGAAAGATATGACGAAACAAAGAAAACAAAAGGATATGCACTAGACTGGTTCCTACAACAAAAAATAAAAGAAAACGCACCATATGATGCAATATGCATATTTGACGCAGACAACATAGTAGACAAAAACTTCTTAAAAGCAATGAACAAAAAATTATGCCAAGGAGAAGAAGTAGTACAAGGATACAGAGACATCAAAAACCCAACAGACAACTGGATAACATCAGGATACGCACTATTCTATTGGACAATGCACAAATTCTATCACTTAGCAAGATACAATTTAGGACTATCACCATTATTAAACGGAACAGGATTTATGGTAAGTTTTGATATCATAAAAGAAAACGGTGGATGGAAAACAGTAACACTAACAGAAGACATAGAATTTTCATTGCAAAGAATATTAAAAGGAAAAAGACTAGGATGGTCAACAGAAGCAATTGTATATGACGAACAACCAACAGGATTTGCACAAAGTTGGTCACAAAGAAGTAGATGGACAGTAGGACATATGCAATGTATGAAAGAATACACATCTAAATTAGCAGAAGCAGTAAAAGACAAAAAAACAATGATGAACTTTGACGGTTTCCTATATATAATAGGAAGTATACCAATGTTCATATTAACATTACTATTATTAGTATCAAACTTTGTATTATACGCAATGGATGGAATGACACAAGCAGAACTAATAATAAATATATTAAGATATTTAGTACCAACATTTGTATTACCATCACTTACAGCAGCATTTGTAATGTGGATAGATGGTAAACCAATAAAACCAATGATAAAAGGATTATTCACATATCCATTATTCATGGGCTCTTGGCTATTAATAAACTTTAAATGTTTATTTAAAAGAGACACAAATTGGGAAAAAATTACTCATAATAGAAGCATAAAAATTGATGACGTAAACGAAAATGCAGAAGAAACCATACAAGAAGTAGAAAAAGTTTAAAAAATAACGAAAAAACCTTGCATTTATGCTAAAAATTGGGTATAATATAGATATCAACATACGAGACAGTAAAGAGTGGGAACAAATCCCACTCTTTAGTTTTGAAAATAAAAGGAGGTAAAAATTGGCAAGTATAGAAGAAAAAGTAACAAAATTAGTAGAACCAATAATAGAAAATTTAGGTTATGAACTATATGATGTAGAATACGCCAAAGAAGGAAAAAACTACTTTTTACGAATATTTATAGACAACGAAAAAGGAATAGACTTAAATGACTGCGAAAAAGTAAATGATGCGGTAAACGACATTTTAGACAAAGAAAATTATATAAAAGAACAATACTTTTTAGAAATATCATCACCAGGAATAGAAAGAGTACTAAGAAAAGACAAACATCTAGAACAAAATATAGGAAAAGACATAAATGTAAAACTATTCAAAAAAGATGAAAATGGTGCAAAAGAATATTTAGGAACACTAAAAGAATTTAATCAAAATGAAATTATTATAGAAACAGAAGAACAAGAAATAAAAATAGGAAGAAAAAATATATCACAAATAAAAACAGTTTATAACTGGTAAAAATTATATAGAAACAAAAGGTAAAATACCAATATTATATAGATAATAAAAAATAGGAGGAATAAAAAATGAAAGCTATAGATAACAAAGAGTTAATATTAGCATTAGAAGAATTAGAAAAAGAGAAAGGAATAAAAAAAGAATACGTACTAGAATCAATAGAAACAGCATTAGTTACAGCATATAAAAGAAACTTTGACGCACTAGAAAACGTAAAAGTAGACATAGACCATAAAACAGGTGCAACACATATTTATTCAGTAAAAGAAATTGTAGAAAATGCAAATGACGAAGTAACAGAAATCAGTCTAGAAGAAGCACACAAAATCAACAAAAATCTACAATATGGAGATACAGTAGATATAGAAATAGTACCAAAAGACTTCGGAAGAATTGCTGCACAAACTGCAAAACAAGTTATAGTACAAAAATTAAGAGAAGTAGAAAGAGATTTAATATTTGACGAATACACACAAAAAAAAGGAGAAATCGTTTCAGGAATAATCCAAAAAGCAGATAGAAATATAGTGGTTGTAGACTTAGGAAGAATAGAAGGAATAATGCTTGCAAAAGAGCAAGTACCAACAGAAAAATACAGAGTAAACGACAAAATAAAAGCATATATAGTAGATGTAGAAAGAGGACTAAAAGGCGCACCACAAGTAATGATTTCAAGAAGTCATCCTGATTTTGTAAGAAAATTATTAGAATTTGAAATACCAGAAATATATGAAGGCGTAATAGAAATAAAAAGTGTATCAAGAGATGCAGGCTCAAGAAGCAAAGTTGCAGTATACTCACCAGACCCTAATATTGACCCAGTAGGATCATGTGTTGGAGCAAAAGGTGTAAGAATTCAAAATGTAATAAATGAATTACATGGAGAAAAAATAGATGTAATTGAATGGGACGAAGACCCAAGTATATTCATAGCATCTGCATTATTACCAGCACAAATCCTAGCAGTTGATATAAAAGAAGACGAAAGATTTGCAGAAGTTATAGTTCCAGATGATCAATTATCATTAGCAATTGGTAAAGCAGGTCAAAATGCTAGATTAGCAGCAAAATTAACAAACTGGAAAATTGATATAAAATCAGAATCACAATATAGACAAATACTACAAGAACAACAAAACCAAACAGAAACAGAAGAAATAGAAGAAAATGAAAGCGAAAAAGAAGAATAATTCAATAATAAATACAAAAAATAAAACGTGATAATAATTAAAAGACAGGCATAAATTAGAAAGAAGGTGTATGTTATGAAAAAACAGCCACAAAGAACATGTATGGGATGTAATCAAAAAAAAGACAAAAAAGAATTAATAAGAATTGTAAAAAATAAAGACAACGAAATATCAATAGACAAAACAGGAAAAAAAGAAGGTAGAGGAGCATACATCTGTGACGATGTAAAATGTTTAGAAAAACTACAAAAAAGTAAAAGACTAGAAAGAGTCTTTGAAATGCAAATATCACAAGAGATTTATGAAAGTTTAAGAGGTGTAATTCTTGATAAATAAAAATATATTAGGACTAATCGGTTTAGCAATGAAAGCAGGAAAAGTTGCATTTGGAGCAGATAGTGTAGAAGAAAACATAACAAAAAGAAAGGCTAAACTAATAATAATATCAAAAGAGAGTTCTGAAAGAACAAAAAGCAAATTTGTTAAATTATGCGAAAAATATAACGTTCCAATAATAATAGATGGAAAAATAGAGGAACTAAGTAAAACAATAGGAAAAAACAATAAAGCAGTAATGGGAATAAAAGATATAAATTTTGCAAATTCAATTCAAAAAAAATATAATGGGGGTGATATTATTGGGTAAGATAAAAATTTATGAAATAGCAAAAAAGCTAGGCTTAGCCAGTAAAGAAGTATTAGAAGCAGCAGAAAAACTAAATATAGAAGTAAAAAGCCATATGAGTGGAGTTGGAGAAGAAGAAGCAAAAAAAATAGAAGAAAGACTATCTAATAGAAGTGCAAAAACAGAAAAAACAGTCAAACCAGAAAAAACAACGAAAACAGAAAAAACAGCCAAACAAGCAACACAAAAAAAAGAAGAAAAAGCACCAGTAATTATAAGAAGAGAAGTAATAATAGCTGATGAAGAAAACCAAAAAAAAGAAAACAAAAAAGAAGAAAACAAAAAAAATAAATTTGAAATAGTAGAAAGAAAACAAAACAAAGACTCCAATATAGTATACAGAAACAAACCAAACAAGCCAAAAACCGTAAATGAATTGTTTGGACTAAATAAACCAGAACCAAAAAAAGAGAAAACAGAAGAAATAAAGAAAACTGAACCAGTTAAAGAAGAAAAAATAATAAAAGAAGAAATAAAAGAACAAGGGGATAGTAATTTAATAATGCAAGCAGAAGTAGCAGAAAAAAGAAATGTAACACAAGATAATAAATTTAAAAATAAAAATGCAAATAATTCAAACTTTGGCAGAGAAAATAGAAATAATAGAAATAACTTTAATAAAGACAATAGCTATAATAGAGAAAATACATTTAACAGAGATAATAGAAAAAATGACAGCAGAAGCGGAGAAGGAAGAAACAACTTCAATAATAGAAACAATTCAGAAAACAGAAATGGCTATGAAAACAGAAACGGATTTGAAAACAGAAATAATTACGAAAATAAAAATGGTTTTGAAAACAGAAACAATAGATTTAATAACAACAGAAACGGAAGAAATGGTGAATTTAATAGTTCAAACAATGGAAATAATTTCAGAAAAAATAATGGAAACTTCAATAATAAAAATAATTACAATGGAAACAATTATAACAGAAGACCATTAGACGAAAAAGGAATTGAAAAGAACATCAAGAACATAATGGCAGTAGAAACTGTTGAAAAAGAAGTTGTTAGAGACTATAGTAAAAACATAGATAAACAGAAATTCAATAACAAATTTGATGATAACAAAAACAAAAAATCAAAATCAAGAAGAAACGAAAGTAATTTTGACGAAGGAAAACTAAAATCATTAAAACAAACAAGCAAGTTATCAAATATGTTTGAAGACCAAGATGGTGGAATGTTAGATTACTACGACTTAACAACACAAAGAGGAAGAAAAGGCAAGAAAAAACAAGCAAAAAATGAAGAAAGAAACAAACAAAAAATATTTGAACTAACAGAAATAGAAATACCAGACTCAATATCAGTAAAAGACCTAGCGGCAGAAATGAAAAAGACAACAGCAGAAGTTATAAAAAAATTATTCGGATATGGAATTATGGCTACAATCAACCAAGACCTTGACTTTGATACAGCATTTTTAGTTGCTGGAGAATTTGGAATCACAGCTAAAAAGAAAGAAACAGTAACAGACGAAGATATCTTATTTGACGATTCTGAAGACAAAGAAGAAGACTTAGAAGTAAGACCACCAGTAGTAGTTGTTATGGGACACGTAGACCATGGAAAAACATCATTACTAGACACTATTAGAAAAACAAATGTAATAGGCGGAGAAGCAGGTGGAATCACACAAGCAATCGGTGCATACAAAGTTAAAGTAAATGGTAGAGAAATAACATTCTTAGACACACCAGGACACGAAGCATTTACAGCAATGAGAGCCAGAGGTGCCCAAATAACTGATATAGCAATATTAGTAGTTGCAGCAAATGACGGTATAATGCCACAAACAGTTGAAGCAATAAACCATGCAAAATCAGCAGGAATACCAATTATAGTTGCAATAAACAAAATAGACTTACCAGATGCAAATGTTGACAAAGTAAAGCAAGAACTAATGAACTACGAACTAGTACCAGAAGAATGGGGAGGAGACACAATATGTGTACCAATCTCTGCTAAAAACAACATAAACATAGACCAATTATTAGAAATGGTATTACTAGAAGCAGATGTACTAGAATTAAAAGCAAATCCAAATAAACAAGCAAAAGGTGTTGTTATAGAAGCAAGACTTGACAAAGGTAAAGGAGCAATAGCAACAATGCTTGTACAAAGAGGAAAACTAGATGTTGGAGACACAATAATTGTTGGTTCTTCAATTGGTAGAATAAGAGCAATGACAAACGAAAACGGTAAAAAAGTAAAATCAGCAGGACCATCAACACCAGTAGAAATAATGGGATTAACAGAAGTACCAGAAGCAGGAGATACATTCTACGAAGTAAAAGACGAAAAAACAGCAAAACACTTAATCGAAAAGAGAAAACGTGAAGCAAGAGAAAAATCAATTGGAGCTGGAACAAAAGTTACACTTGATAATCTATTTGAACAAATGGAAGAAGGAAACTTAAAAGTATTAAACTTAATTGTAAAAGCAGATGTTCAAGGATCTGTAGAAGCAGTTAAACAATCAATGGAAAAACTACAAAACGAAGAAGTAAAAGTAAAAGTAATCCATGCAGCACCAGGAGCAGTAAACGAATCAGACGTTACACTTGCAAAAGTATCAAATGCAATAATAATCGCATTCAATGTTAGACCAATACCAGCTGCAAAAGAAATGGCAGAAAAAGAAGAAGTACAAATAAAACAATACTCAGTAATTTACCAAGCAATAGAAGAAGTAGAAGCCGCAATGAAGGGAATGTTAGCACCAAAATATGAAGAAAAAGTAATAGGAAATGCAGAAGTAAGACAAACATTTAGAATCTCAAATGTTGGAACAATTGCAGGTGCTTATGTATTAACAGGAAAAGTAGAAAGAAATGCAGGAGTTAGAGTAATAAGAGACAATGTAGTAATTCATGAAGGAAAACTTGCTACATTAAAGAGATTCAAAGATGATGCTAAAGAAGTAACAAAAGGATTTGAATGTGGTATGCAAATTGAAAACTACAATGATATTAAAGAAGGAGATATTATTGAAGTGTATGTTATGGAAGAAATAAAAAGATAAAAAAATCGGGATTAGGGGACGGGTCTCCAATCCCGAAAAAATGCAATTAAGAGGGGGTAGACAAAATGCCTAATAAAAACAATAACAGAATGGGACGTATTGACGAAGAATACAGAAAAGAATTAAGTCAAATTATTGGTTTTGAATTAAAAAATTCAAGCATTACAGGAATGATAAGTGTTACAAAAGTAAAAGTAACACCAGACTTGAAATATGCAAAAGTATATGTAAGTATATTCAATTCGAAAAATATAAAAGACACAATGGAAGGACTTAAAAAATCATCAGGATTTATAAGAACAGAATTGGCAAAAAGAATAAATTTAAGAAATACACCAGAATTGATATTTGAAATAGATGATTCAATGGAATATGGAGCAAAAATAGATTCAATATTAAAAGAAATAATGCCAAACAAATAAATTGTCAACAGGGACGCCCTTTTTTGACAAGTGAGAAAGTTGTTAATGGGAATGCTTTTTTTGACAGATGAAAAAGGTTGTCAAAAAGGCCCGTCCCTATTGACAGGAATGGAGAAAATTATGACTTTAGATAATATATTAGAAGAAATAAAAAAAGCAGAAACAATAGCAATAATGGCACATGAAACACCAGATGGAGACGCAATTGGAAGTTGTCTAGCAATGAAAGTAGCACTAAAAAAACTAGGAAAAAATGCTGATGTAATAATAAGAGAAGTCCCAAAAATATTTGATTTTTTACCAGGAAGAGAAGAAATAAAAATGGACTCAGATGTGGAAAAATATGACCTAGCAATAAGTTTAGACTGTGCTGATTTCAAAAGACTAGTAGGAAACGAATACTTTGAAAAAGCAAAACAAACGATAGTAATAGATCACCATGGAAGCAACAAAATGTATGGAGACATCAACTTTGTAAATCCAGTTGCACCAGCATGTTGCCAAATATTAATAGGAATGTTCCAATACTTTAATATAAACATAGACAAAGAGTTAGGAACATGTATATTAACAGGAATCATTACAGACACAGGAGGGTTCAGATATTCAGGAGTAACACCAGAAACATTTGAATTCACAGCAGAATTGCTAGAAAAAGGTGTAAATGTTTCAGATATCTATAAAAGAGTATTAGAAACAAAAACTAAGGCAAACTTTGAATTAATGAGAAGAACAATAGACAGAATGGAATTCCTAGAAGATGGAAAAGTCACTTTTACATACATAACAAATAAGGATTTAGAAGAAGTAAATGCCGGAATAGGAGACCACGAAGGGTTAGTAGAAACAGGACGTGATATTGAAGGTGTTGAAGTTTCTGTATTTATTAGACAAAAAGACGAAGATGAAAATACATACAAAATTTCTATGCGTTCAAATGACTATGTTAACGTTTCAGATGTATGTATGATGTTTGGCGGTGGAGGACACGAAAAAGCCGCAGGTGCAGTTGTACAAGGAAACATCGAACAAGTAAAACAAAAAATAATGAAAGAATTAGAAAAAGTTTTAAAATAAAAAAACGGGATAGGGGGACGGGTCTTTAATCCCTAAAAAAATTTTTAGGGATTAAAGACCCGTCCCCCTTATCCCGATTTTTTTAGAAAGGAAAATATGGACGGAATAATAATCATAAACAAACCCAAAGGATGCACATCACACGACATAGTATACAAAATAAAAAAATTGCTAAACGAAAAAGTCGGCCACACAGGAACACTAGACCCAATGGCAGAAGGAGTATTGCCAATACTAATAGGAAAAGGAACGCTACTTTCAAAATACTTAATAAACCATAACAAAAAATACATAGTAGAACTACAATTAGGAACCAAAACAGACACCGCAGACTCAGAAGGAAAAATAATAGAAGAAAAACCTGTAAACGAAACTCTTCTAACACAAGAAAACATAACAAAAATATTGCAAACATTCATCGGAAAACAAGAGCAGGTGCCACCAATTTATTCTGCAATAAAAGTTAATGGAAAAAAATTATATGAATATGCAAGAAAAGGTCAACAAGTTGAACTAAAGCCAAGACAAATAGAAATTTATAATATAGATTTAATTGACTATTCACCAAAAGAAAAACAAATTAAATTTGAAGTGTTTTGTGGAAAAGGTACATATATTAGAAGTCTATGTGAAGATATTGCCACTAAATTTGGAACAGTGGGATACATGAAATCCCTTAAAAGAACGCAAGTTGGAGACTTTAAAATTAAAGATAGCATTACTGTTGAAGAGTTAAACAAAATCATAGAAAACTCAAATATGGCAAATACGAAAAAAAATGAAGCAAATAACAAAGCAAATAATAAAATGAGCAATGAAATAGACAAAAAAATAATATCAGTAGAAAAAATATTTGAAGCATCACCATCAATAGAACTAGACGAAAGAAAACTAAAACTATTTCTAAACGGAGTTATGCTTACACAAAAGTACGATGATGGAGTCTACAAAATATATAGCCACGAAAGCAACAATATAAACCAATTTATAGGAACAGGAACAATTAAAGATAATTTATTAAAAAGAGACATTATATTATAAAAATTCACTATTACAATACAAGAAAGCAAAAAGTTAGGAACTTTAAAAAATAAAAATTTCATAAAAAATAAAACACTGAATATACTTTATAAAAAAGATATGAGGTGTTTTTATGTTTTATATAGAAAAAAATGACAAGCCCAACTGGCTTATAAAAAAAGCAAACATAATAAAAGTGGAAGATAACACAATAATACTACCAATCTATGAAAAAATAAAACCCAAAGGTATTGAAAAACTAGCAAAAAAAACAAACAAAATAATAAGAAAAAACTCAAACAGTGTAAAAGCAGTTGTAAGCAAAGAAATACAAAAAGAAAAACAATATATAAATTTATTAAATACATATGGAATAGAAATAGCGGACGGAAAATGGCTATTTGAAATTCTAATACCAGACGTTGTACAAAAAATAGTAGAACAACAAAAAATAGAAAAAGTAAACATATCAATATTAATAAATGACTTAACAGAAATAGAATTAGAAAACATAAAAGAACTAGCAAATAAATATCAAAATATAAATATTGTAACAAACCATATAGAAAAATTCACAAGACTACAAAAAGCAATGCTGGAAAATGGAATAATAATAACGATAACTAATAACAAGAAAAAAAGTTTAATGAAATCACAAATAATAATAAATGTGGACTTTCCAAAAGAACTAATTGACAGATACAGAATAAACGAATATGCAACAATTATAAATATAAAAGAAAAATTAAAAATAAAGCAAAAAAGATTTGAAGGAAGAATAATAAATGATTACGAAATAAAACTAAAAAATAATTATTTTGGAGAAAAAATAGTCGATAGACAATATTACTGTAAGGACTTGTACGAGTCAGAACTACATAAAAAAACTCCGTACAAAGAACTTAGGAAAAAAATAAAAAAAGAAATTGCAGATATTATAATAATACCAACATAGAACAAATCTGAAAATTTTCTGTGCAATGTAATTTTATATATTAGGAAAGTTGCATAACTTTCCCAATATATAAATAATAAATAAAAAATTTCCCTAACCCCTTTTATTTTTATAAAAAGTATAATATAATAGGTATATCAAAAGCAATTACAGGGAGGTAAAAAAGATGCCAAGAAGTAATAATAAAAAGGAAGCAAAACATAGCAAACCAGAAGAAAAAACAACCAAAATAAAAACACAAAAAGGCAAAATACCAAAAAATAAAAAAAGGAAACAACATCCAAAATTAAAAATATTCCTAAAAATACTACTAATAATATTTTTACTATTATGTGTAGCAGGAGCAGGGGTAGTCTCAGCAATGATGTTTGGACTATTTGGCAACGACTTTGAAATAACAAAAGAGGAACTAATAGTAGGAAACTCTAACACAATAGTATTAGACAAAGACGGAAATGAAATAGCAAACTTAAGCACAGACGAAAATAGAAAAACAATATCACTAAGTGAAATGTCACCATACTTGCCAAAAGCATATATAGCAATAGAAGACAAAAGATTCTATTCACATAGTGGTGTAGACATAAAAAGAACCGCTGGAGCAATACTTGGAGCAGTTACAGGAAACTCATCATATGGAGGAAGTTCAATAACACAACAATTGGTAAAAAACATAACAAAAGACAAAGCAAGATCTGGACTAGCAGGTGTAGTAAGAAAAATGAAAGAATGGTCAAAAGCAGTACAAGTAGAAAGAATGATATCAAAAGACCAAATACTAGAACTATATTTAAACATAATATTTGTAGGGGGTAACGAACTACACGGAGTAGAACTAGGCTCACAATATTACTTTAACAAAAGTGCAAAAGACTTAAGTTTAGCACAATGTGCATTTTTAGCAGGAATAAACAACTCACCAAATTCATATAGCCCATACGACACATCATTAGACCAAGAAAAAGCAGGAAATCTAAGAAAAGAAAGAACACTAACAGTTCTAAAAGAAATGAAAACACAAGGCATGATAGAAAACGAAGACGAATATAATGCAGCAGTTAAAGAAGTAGAAGATGGACTAAAATTTGAAAAAGGATATTCAGGAACATCAAGTTACTCATACCATACAGCAGAAACAGTAAAACAAGTAATAAAACAAGTAATGGAAGAAAAAAATATATCTGAAGATTTAGCAAAAAACTATGTATATGGAAGCGGATTAACAATATACTCAACAGAAGACCCAAAAGTGCAAGCAAGAGTAGAAGAAGAATTTGCAAAAACAAAATACCAAATAAAAGGTAGAGAAAAAAATAAAAATGGTGAACTAAAAAATGACCATACACAAGCCGGAATGGTAATAATAGACAATCAAACAAACCAAGTAGTAGCAGTAGGAGGAAGCCTTGGAGAGCAAAAAACAACAGGATGGAACAGAGGAACACAATTAACAAGACAAACAGGTTCATCAATGAAACCACTAGCAGACATAGTACCAGGATTACAAGAAAAAGTAATAACTGCAGCAACAATATATGATGATGCAATAACAGACTTTGGAGGAGGATATAAGCCAAAAGACTACAACAATCCAAAGGGATATATCAATATAAGAAGTTGTATACGTACATCACAAAATATACCAATGGTAAAAGTAATGATGGAATTAACACCTAAAAAATCAATAGAATACCTAAAGAAAATGGGAATAACAACACTAGATGATACAAAAGATGCAAACCCAGCATTATCAATAGGTGGACTAAGTAAAGGAATAAGCCCATTAGAAATGGCAGGAGCATATGCATCAATAGCAAATGATGGTGTATACACAAAACCAATATTCTTCACAAAAGTAGTAGACAGTAGTGGAAACACAGTATTAACTGCAAACCAAGAAAAAACAAGAGTAATATCAGAACAAAATGCATACTTAACAAGATCAATTGTATCAGAACCAACAAAAAGTGGAGGAACAGCAACATATTGTGCAATACCAGGAATGGAAACATGCGCAAAAACAGGTTCAACAGATGACTATGTAGACAGATGGCTATGCGGATTTACACCATACTATACTGCAGCATGTTGGTTTGGATATGACAATGACCAAGAACCATTAAAAGTCGGAAAAACAGTATATAGTGTAGATGGAAGAAACCCAGCAGGACAATTATGGTCATCAATAATGAAAGATATCCATAAAGGATTAGCAAACAAAAACTTCAACAAACCATCAACAGGATTAGTACAAAAAACAATATGCAAAGACACAGGAGGAGTTGCAACATCTTCATGTACAAACACATACACAGAAACATTTACAACAGACAATGTGCCAGAAAACTGCCAAGGACACGGAACACAAAAAATATGTACGGAATCAGGAAAAGTTGCAAACGAATACTGCCCAGCAGATAAGGTAAAAACAGTATCTTATGGAGGAGTTATTCCAAAAGAACAACTAAAATTATGGAATACAATAAACAAATCAAAATCATCAAGCGAAAAAATAGACGAAGTATGTACAGTACATACAAAGAAAACCGAAGAAACAACATCAAACGAAAATAAAAAACCAACAAATACAGTAGAAAAAGAACAAAATAAAATAGAAAATATAGTAGAAAAACCAACAACAAAACCAGAAGAAAATAAAGTGCCTGATGAAACAGGAAAAGATGAAACCGCCAAAGACGAAACAGCAGACTAAAAAACAGAATTAAGATTTTGTATGCAATACAAACTGCTACAAAATCTAATTTCTGCTATAAAAATAATATAAAATATTGAGCACTTTGGAAAGGAGAAAAATGGACATATATTTTTACAACACATTAACAAGAAAAAAAGACAAATTTGAACCACTAGACCCAAAGGAGATAAGAATATATTCATGTGGACCAACAGTATACAAAGATGCCACAATAGGAAATATGAGAACAAACATATTTCAAGACGTATTAAGAAGAACATTACGCTATAATGGATATAAAATAAAACACGCAATGAACATCACAGACGTAGGGCACTTAGTATCAGACGGTGACGAGGGCGAAGACAAAATGTTAAAATCAGCAAGAGAAGAACACAAAACGCCACTACAAATAGCAGAGTACTACACAAAGTTATTTTTTGACGACTTAAAATCCTTAAACATAGAAACACCAGAAATAGTATGTAAAGCAACAGACCACATAAAAGAAATGCTAGAATATGTAGAAAAACTAATGGAAAATGGATATGCATACGAAACATCAACAGCAATATATTTTGATATATCAAAATTAGACAAATACCCAATACTTTCCAATCTAGACATAGAAAATCAAAAAGCAGGAGCAAGAGTAGAAGTAGACCCAGAAAAAAGAAATCCACATGACTTTGCATTATGGATAAAAGCACCAGAAAATCACTTAATGAAATGGGATAGCCCATGGGGACCAAGTTATCCAGGATGGCACATAGAATGTTCAGCAATGGGACAAAAATATTTAGGAGACCAATTTGACATACATACAGGCGGAATAGACCTAATACCAACACACCACGAAAACGAAATAGCCCAAAGCAAAGGAAAATGCGGAAAAATACCAGCAAAATACTGGTTACACGGAGAATACCTATTAATAAATGGAGGAAAAATGTCAAAATCACTAGGAAATGTATACCTAGTAAAAGACATAAAAGAAAAAGGATATGACCCAATAGTATACAAACTATTCAGTTACTCATGTCATTACAGAAATAAACTAAACTTTACATGGGAAGGAATAGACTCTGCATCAAAATCATTAGAAAGACTGCGTAACAGTTACCAACTAAACTTAAATGGAACAGACGAATTAACAGTTGAGGACAAAGAAAAATTAGAACAAATAGAAGAAAATTTTCACAAAGCAATAAATGATGACTTAAACATGCCACTTGCAATGAGTTTTGTGTGGGAAGCAGCAAGATTTGAAAAGAAAAATCCGGAAGTTGCTAGATTACTTGCAAAATTTGACACAGTTCTTGGAATTAAAATAGATGAAGCAAATACAGAAAAAGAGGAAATTCCACAAGACATTTTGGATTTAGTTGAACAAAGAAAAATAGCAAGAGAAAACAAAGACTGGGCAAAATCAGATGAATTAAGAGATTTAATAAATCAAAAAGGATATTTAGTTAAAGATACTAAAAATGGAGTAGAAATAAACAAAATAATAAATTAAGAAAAAAGCACAATATCCAGAAATTTGGTTATTAATAAAAATAAAAAAAAAAAAGGAGAACAACCTTTTTAAAACAAATTAGGAGGGATAAAAATGGCAATATTATTACCAGGAGGAGCAGGATTTATAGGAAGTCACACTGCAGTAGAATTATTAAATAAAGGAAGAGAAATAATTATAATAGACAACTTCTCAAACAGTACACCAAAATCATTAGAAGCAATTAAGAAAATAACAGGAAAAGACTTTAAATTTTATGAAATGGACTACATGGACAAAGAAAAACTAGAAAAAGTATTTGAAGAAAACAACATAGAAGCAGTAATGAACTTTGCAGGATACAAAGCAGTTGGAGAATCTGTACAAAAACCAATAGAATACTACACAAACAATATATCAGGAGCATTAGTAGTATTAGACACGATGAGAAAATATGGATGCAAAAAATTCATATTTAGTTCATCTGCAACAGTATATGGTGAACCAGAAAAAATGCCTATAACAGAAGATACGCCAACAGGTGGAACAACCAATCCATATGGAACAACAAAATTATTTATAGAACAAATACTAAAAGACATATACAAATCTGACAACAGTTGGGATATATGTATATTAAGATACTTTAACCCAGTAGGAGCACATGAAAGCGGACTAATTGGTGAAGAACCAAAAGGAATACCAAACAACTTAATGCCATATGTAGCAAGAGTTGCAGCAGGAACATTAAAAGAATTGTCAGTATTTGGAAATGATTACAACACACCAGATGGTACAGGTGTAAGAGATTATATCCATGTTGTTGACTTAGCAAAAGGACATATAAAAGCATTGGAAAAATTAGAAAAAGAAAAAGAAGGTTTATATATCTATAACCTAGGTACAGGACATGGTTATAGTGTTTTAGATATGGTTAAAGGTTTTGAAAAAGCAACAGGTAAAAAGGTTGCGTATAAAATAGCACCTCGTAGACCTGGGGATATTGCTACATGTTATGCTGATCCTACTAAGGCAAAAGAAGAATTAGGTTGGACTGCAGAAAAAAATATCGATGATATGTGCAAAGATAGTTGGCATTACATAGAAGAAAGTCAAAAATAGAATTAAAAAAATACTCTCTAAAAATGTAAAGAGGGTATTTTTTTGTGCCTTGCTACAATTTGTGACCAAAAAAATTTAATTAAAGTTAGGAAATCCGTTTTTATGGGAAAAATTACCAAAAAAACAAAAAAGCAAAAATAATTGCATAAAAAAAACATATATGATATAATTTGTGAAGTACAATAGAAAAAATAAAGGTGGGGAAAATGAAAACATTATTAGTAGTAATATATATTTTAGTATTTATAATAGTTGCATTAATATTATTTGCAATAACACAAATAAAATTATTAGGAATGAAAGTAAAAGACTTTTGGGGATTTATAGAAGCAAACCAAATGCTAGACAAATTAGAAAAATTTGCAAGACAATATCAAAATATGTCACCACAAGAGCAAGTAATATATTTAGCAGAAGCGGAAAAAATATTTACTGCTTTTGACAAAGTGCCGAAAGAACTATGGGATGAAGAATACGAAAAATATAAAAAGGTATTAAAAAAATATAATGATATAAAAATGTTTAGATGGGCATCGAACTAAGGGGGATAAAATGGTAGAAAATAAGATAGCAAGAGTGATATTCTTATTATTAACAATACTAACACTAATAGTTATATTTGTATTTTCTAATCAGGGAGGATCTCAATCTGAAACAACAAGCACTGGAGTAACCAGAACAATAATAGACATACACCCAAAAACAAAAAACATGGAAGAAAAAAATAAACAAGAATTAGTAGAAGAATTACAACCAATAATAAGAAAAATAGCGCATTTTACAATATACATGACATTAGGAATTATGTTTATGGGATTTATTAGTACTTATAAGTTAGAAGAAAAGAAGAAAATTACAATTACAATTTTGTTTGGATTAATTTATGCTATATCAGATGAAATACACCAGGGAATTACGGGAGAAGGAAGAAGCCCAAGAATATTTGATGTATATATAGATACATTAGGGACTGCAACGGGCTCTTTTGTCATGTTATTAATAACACATTTAATCAATTTAAGAAAAAGTAATACAAAAAGTTAGAAAAAAATACTAATAAAAATATTTTAAAACAATTGTAATTTTATGTAGAGTATGGTATAATTTTAAACAGGGCAGTTACTTATAAAAAGTATTAAGGGGGATGTAAAATTGGATATGAACGGATTGAATAATTACAACATAACATTAGAAAAAGAAGTTGTAAAAAATGATCTAAGAATTACAAAAGTGGAAAATTTTATAAGAAAGACAAGTATTGATGAATTTACACAATTCATAAATGTTCTAAAAGGTGATATGAGCTTGGTTGGCCCTAGACCTGGAGTTACTGGTTATTGGGAAGTTTCTCATTTTGCAAAAATAACTATGTTAAATTTAGCAAAGGAGGTAGCATAAAATGGAAGTAATTGAACAGACACTTACTAATGTTAAAAAGAACGATTTACCTCTTGAAATTTACGAAAAGAAAGAAAAATTTATTAAAAGAGTTGAGAGAAAATCATTTTTTGGAATTAAAAGACTATTTGATATATTATGTTCAATAATTGGAATTTTTGCATTAATACCAGTTGCGTTAATTACAAAAATTACTTATGTTTTATCTGGAGATAAAAAATCTATCTTTTATAAACAAAAAAGAATAGGCAAGAACGGAAAATTTATTTATATTTTAAAACTCAGAAGTATGGTATATAATGCAGATGAAATATTAAAAGAATTATTAAAACAACCAGAATATAAAAAAGAGTGGGAATTAAATCAAAAATTTGAACACGATCCAAGAATTACAAAAATGGGAAGATTTTTAAGAAAGACATCATTAGATGAATTACCACAACTAATCAATGTGTTAAGAGGTGATATGTCTATGATAGGACCAAGAACTCTTGTTGAAGGAGAACTTGATGCCCATAATGGTAATCATCAAATATATGAATCTGTTCGTCCCGGAATCAGTGGTTGGTGGGCCGCAAATGGTCGCTCTGCAACTACTTATGAAAAAAGATTAGAACTTGAATATTACTATTGTAAAAATTGTAGTTTATGGTTAGACATTAAATGTTTCTTCAAAACAATAGAAGCAGTAGTGTTTAAAAGAGGAGCAAAATAATTAAGTGACAAAATGTGCTTGCATTTGTTGACAGTTACTAAAATTATTGGTATACTTAGCAGGTATTATTTCAAAAGAATAAGAGGTACTAAAAATTGATACAATGATGAGAGCCTAAATAAATTAATATTAGACTATTAGGAGTGATTCGTTGTTTAAATAGGTTACTCTTTTTATATAAGATAAGAAAAAAATGCAAACGAGGTGAACTTATGGAAAAAGAAAGTAAGCCGACACGTATTCCTGTAATAATTGGAAAATGGACAGGCGGCGGTGTAGAGATAATTTTACTAAATTATTATAGGCATATAGATAAAAACAAGATACAATTTGACTTTATCTGTGATGAAGATTCAAATGCTTCCATTATTCCAGTTAAAGAAATTGAAGATATGGGTGGAAGAGTTATAATGTGTCCTCCGTATCAAAAGGTGTTTAAATACCAAAAATTTATGATTAATTTATTTAAGAAGAACAAATATAAAATAGTACATTCAAATATAAATACATTGTCTGTTTTCCCATTAAGAGCAGCAAAAAAAGCAGGAGTGCCTGTAAGAATTGCACATTCACACTCAACCTCAAATCCAAAAGAGTGGAAGAAAAACTTAATAAAAAACATTTTAAGACCATTCAGCAAAAAATATGCAAATGTTTACTTTGCTTGTTCAGGACTTGCAGGAAGATGGCTTTTTGGTAGTAAAACTTTTGATGAGGGAAAAGTTACAATAATAAACAATGCAATTGATGTAGAAAAATTTGTTTATAATGAAGATATAAGAAAAAAAGTAAGAAACGAGCTAAAAGAAAAATGCAACTCAGAAATAAATGATGATACATTAATTGTGGGGCACATTGGAAGATTTGTTAAACAGAAAAATCACGAATTTTTAATTGATATATTTAATGAAATACATAAAAGAAAAGAAAACTCAGTATTGGTACTAGTAGGACAAGGACCTTTACAAAAAGAAATTGAAGAAAAGGTAAACAATTTAGGTTTACAAAATAGCGTTTTATTTTTAGGACAAAGAAATGATGCAAATGAGTTATATCATGCTATGGATGTGTTTGTATTACCTAGTTTGTATGAGGGACTTGGAATGGTTTTAATAGAAGCACAATATGCAGGATTAAACTGTTATTGCTCTGATGCAGTACCAAAAGAAGCATATATATCAAATCTTTTAACAGAAATAAATTTATCTGAAAGTGCTTCAAAGTGGGCAGAAAAAATTATAGAAAGACAAAATAAATTTACTAGAAAAGATATGACTGAAGAATTAAAAGATAGTGGATATGACATAAGGAATGAAACAAAAAAGTTAGAAGAAGAGTATTTCAAACTATTAAAGGACAAAAAATAAAAATTTAAATACAAAAGCTATTAAAAAATATAAAGCTTTTGTACTGGACTACAAAAACTTTAATAAATAATATTAAAAGAAAATAAATAAAAAGGAGAAATTATGAATACAGCAATTATTATAGCAGGTGGATCAGGAAAAAGAATGGGACAAGATATACCAAAACAATTTATTAATGTATATGATAAACCAATTTTAATCTATACATTGGAATGCTTTGAGAAAAATCCAAAAGTTGATGCAATAGAAGTAGTATGTATCGACGGATGGGTTGATGTTGTTAAAGCATATGCAAAACAATTTAATATTTCAAAGTTAAAATGGGTTATTAAAGGAGGAGAGACAGGACAAGAATCAATTAGAAATGGTGTATTTTATTTGGAAGATAAATGCAATAAAGATGATATTGTAATTATCCATGATGGTGTAAGACCATTGGTTGATGATGAAGTATTAACAGATGTAATAGTTACTGCTGAAAAATATGGAAATGCAGTATCATCATTACCATATAATGAACAAATATTTTTAATTGACAAGGAAGATGAAAATACAACTACAAAATATATACCAAGAGAAACATTGAGAAGAGTTGTAACTCCACAAGCATATAAATTTGAGATATTAGATAAAAGATATCATGAAGCATTTGAAAAGAAAATTGGAATATATGGTTCATCATATACTAATACTATGATGGTTGAATTAGGCGAAAGATTACATTTTGCTGCAGGTTCTGATAGAAACATTAAAATGACAACCAAAGATAATTTAGAAATGTTCAAAGCGTATTTAAAAATGGAAGAAGATACATGGTTAAAATAGGGGGAATGTCAATGAATATATATAATTGTAAGTATATTAATGAGTTAGAAAAAATTAATATTAATAAAAAAATAATGGAAAACAAAACTATTGCAATATCAGGAGCTTCTGGTCTAATTGGAAGTTATTTAATTGATTATTTATTAATAGATTTAAAATTTAATGTAAAAATATATGCATTAGTTAGAAATGTTGAAAAAGCGTATACGAGATTTAGCAAATGGAAAAATGATAGTAGACTTAAAATTATTAAATGTGATGTTAATGAAAAAATTGATTTTGATTGTGATAACCTTGATTATGTTTTCCATTTTGCAAGCAACACTCATCCTCTAGCGTATTCAACAAGACCAATTTCAACAATTACTACAAATGTTATTGGCACATATAATTTATTGAATTTTTCAAACGAACATAATTGCAAAAGATTTGTTTTTGCATCAAGTGTTGAGGTATATGGAAAAGCACTAAACAACAATGATATTTTTGATGAAGAATATTGTGGCTATATAAATTCAAATACATTAAGAGCAGGTTATTGTGAAAGTAAAAGAGTGGGCGAATCTTTATGCCAAGCATTTATAAAAGAAAAAAATATGGATGTTATTATTCCAAGATTACCAAGAGTCTTTGGACCAACAATGTTGCTAGATGATAGCAAAGCTTCTTCACAATTTATAAAAAATGGTATTAACAAGGAAGATATTATATTAAAGAGTAAGGGAAATCAATTTTTCTCATATTGTTATGTTGAAGATGTTGTTTCTGCAATACTTTTTTTACTTGAAAATGCTAATAATGGTGAAGCATATAATATTGCAAATGATAGTTGTAATGTAACATTACGAAAATTTGCTGAAACTATAGCAGACTATGTTGGAAAAAAAGTTATATTTGATTTGCCAAATGAAGTTGAAAAACAAGGCTTTTCAACAGCGGTAAATGCTATACTTGATAGCAAAAAAATAAATAATTTAGGATGGAAAGGAAAAATATCTTTTGATGAAGGAATAAAAAGAACAATAGATATTTTAAAGGAAAGTTAAAATGAATATAGTAAAAGATTTAGCCGAAAAAACAATGACAGAAGAAAAAAGAGCACAAGCAAAAAATGATATATTTGCTTTTTACATTGGAAGACCAATATCATATGTTTTAACAGTCCCATTTTTGAAAATGGGAATATCACCTAATACGGTGTCATTTTTATCATTGTTTCCATCAATAATAGGATTTTTCCTAATAGGATTTGGAAATACAATGACATTAAAGATTGTTGGATGGTGTATGTTTTTCCTATGGAATTTATTAGATGGAGTAGATGGAAATATTGCAAGATACAAAGAACAATTTTCAAAAAATGGTGCATTGTGGGATGCAACTAGTGGATATGTTGCAATGGTCTTATCATTTTATTCAATGGGAATAGGTTGTTTTTACGGAGATTTCACAAGACTAGCAATTAGTAAAGAAATATGCATTGTTTTAGGTGGACTTTCTGCAATATTAGTTATTTTTCCTAGACTTATAATGCATAAAAGAATTTCAAGTATGGGAGAAGATAAAAATGCAAAAGAATATAAAGATAAAAGTTCATATGGAATACTAAAAGTAATAGCACTAAACTTGATTTCAATTTCTGGTTTTGTACAAGTTTTAATGCTATTATCAATTATTTTTAAATTTATGGATGTATTCACAGTTGCATATTTTGTAATTAATTTGCTAATTTGTATTGTTTCAGTAAGAAAATTGTTGAAATAGAATTTAAGGTAAGGAAAGAAGCGTATATGAAATTATTATTTATACAAGGTGGATCAAGGGTTAGATGTTCTACCAATGGTACATTTTATGTTGATGGAAATTTTAATAATGAAGTTTGGAAAAGATATAATTCGTATTGTAATGATTTAACTGTTATATTAAGGAAGACTAATGAAAATTATGATGAAAGTGAATTAAATAAGAAATTTAATAAAATAGATTTGAATTTATTAAATTTAAAGTTAGTTGATGATATCTATAAACCTAAAAAGAACTTTTTTAATTTTATGCTAAAAAGAAGAATAAAAAAAGAAATAGAAGAAGAAGTAAAAAAAGCAGATAAAATCATTATTAGATCTATTGGAAACTTTTATACAAATACTGCATTAAAATATTGTAAAAAATATAAAAAGAGCTATTTGATTGAGGTTACTGGATTTGCATTTGAAGGATTATGGTATCATAGTTTTTTTGGAAAGATTGTTGCATTGCCTAGAGAATTAAAATTAAGAAAATCAATAAAGGATGCTCCTTTTGCCTTATATGTATCAACAGAAGCATTACAAAATAGATATCCATGTAATGGTGAAACATGTGGATGTTCAGATGTAGAATTAGAAGACATTAAAGATGAAATCATAAATGAAAGAATTAGCCAAATTAATAGTTTAAATGAAAATAAAAAGATAATTCTTGGTACAGCAGCTTTCCTTGATGTAAAATGGAAAGGGCAAGAAAATGTAATAAAAGCATTATCAATGTTAAAGAAAAATGGAATAGATAAGTTTGAATATCAATTGATTGGAGCTGGTTCTGGAAAAGAATTAATAAAAAATGCAAAAAAATATGATATATTAGAAAATGTAAAAATTATCGGAACATTAAAACATGATGAAGTATTTAAATGGCTTGATAAAATAGATATATATGTTCAACCAAGTTATCAAGAAGGGTTATGTAGATCTATTGTTGAAGCTATGAGTAGAGGTTGTCCAGTAATTTGCTCAGATGTAGGTGGAAATTATGAGTTAATTGATAAAGAATATATATATAACAAGAAAAGCATTAATGAATTGGCTAATATTTTAAAATTAGTTAATAAAGAGCAATTAGAACAACAAGCAAAAATAAATTTTAATAAGGCTAAAAAATTTCAAAAAGATATCTTGGATGTGAAAAGAGATAATTTCTATAAAATGTTTATTAATAATAAAGAATAGGGGAATAAATAATGGTGGTAAAAATTATTGAATATCTAATATCATTTTTTTTGATATTAGAGTGTAATTCTGTTTTTAGATGTTCAACTGGAATCAACTTCCATACAATTGAAGTAACAGCAATATTGTTAGGAATTCTACTTATTTTAAATTTTAATGATAAAAATAAAAAAAAAATAATAAATTCTTTATTATTTGTAATATTTTTTGAAATATTTATTTTTATTTATATAATTGAAATAAAGGCTCAAATAAATGATAAATCACTAACTAAATTTATTTTTACATTTGGAATTGTTTTACCAGAATTTTATATTTTATATAAAATTAATAATAAATATTGTAATGAAATATTTGATAAATACACAAAAATAATGTGCTTAATTGCATTAATTTCTTTGTTCTTTTATATATTTGGCTCTACTTTAAATATTATTAAGCCAACATCTAAGTTTTCTATTTCTTGGGGATATGAAAGAGCAATACCGTCATATTGTAATTTATATTTTGAAACACAAGATATAAATATCTTTGGAGAACGAATATCAAGAAATACTGGAATTTTTTGTGAATCACCAATGTATAGTTTAAATTTAACTATAGCATTAGCATATGAAATTTTATATGGAAAGAAATCAAGAAAAAGAATCATTTTATTGTTGATCACTATATTTACAACTATTTCAACTTCTGGAATAATAATTGGTCAAATCTTATTTTTATATTACTATATTTTTAATAATAAAGAAAAAAATAAAACAATAAGATTATTAAAGATATTGACAATACCAATTATAGCGATTTTATTTGTTACTGTATCAAATACATTTTTGAATGATAAAATGCAATCAACATCTTATAATGCAAGGGTTAATGATTATACTTATGGTATTAAAGTTTGGAAAGAATATCCTATTTTTGGCTGTGGATACGAAAATACTGAACCAATTACAAATTATCTTCCTAATTATTATATAGGAGGACTAAGTAATTCAATAATTGAATTACTTACAGAAGGTGGCATATATTTGTTTGCCTTATATGTGATACCTTTAATTAAATATACGAATATTTCAATTAAACAAAAAAAATATAATCAATTAATGTATGTAGCAGTAATAGTCTATTTAATGTTTACAACAATATTTTCATATAGATTATTATTTATTAATATGTTAGCTTTTGGATTTGCAAAAAATAAAAAGAGAGAATCAGTAGGAAACGAGGAAAAAAATGAATAAAGATATAAAAATTTATGTAGTTACACACAAGCCATTTAATAATGATTTTTTAAAATCATTAAATATTTATAAAACTATTAAAGTAGGTAATAATAAAAATCTAGTTTGTGATTTTTCTGATGATAAAAATGACAATATTGCAGAAAAGAATTCTAACTTCTGTGAATTAACAGCATTATATTGGATTTGGAAAAATACCAATAGTGATATTATTGGAATATGTCATTATAGAAGATATTTTACAAATTACAATTTAAAGTTAATGAAAAAAAATGAAATAGAAAAATTATTAAAAAAATATGACTGTATTTTACCTTTTAGAACAAGAACACATAAAAAAAATGTCTATGAAAAATATGGTGAAGTTCATTATAAAAGTGATTTAGATAAATGCAAGAAAATAATTGAAACTAACTTTCCAGAATATGTTCCGTATTTTAATGAAGCAATGGAAAAAAATTACTTTTATCCCTTTAATATGTTAATAACAACAAAAGAAAAATATAATGAATATTGTGAGTGGCTATTTAAAATATTATTTGAACTAGAAAAGATAGTTGATATTTCTAATAGAGATAATTATCAAAAAAGAATATTTGGATTTATATCTGAAAGGTTATTATATGTATGGGTTTTAAAAAATAATAGTAGTTTTATTGAAATGCCTGTAATAAATGTTGAAGCCTCCATTAAAGAAAAAATTAAATTAAGGTTAAGAGTGATGTTTAATAGATTTTTAAAATAAAAGGAGGAATAAAATTGATTAAAAAAAAGAAATTATTAATTTTTTTCATTATTTTCCTTTTTATTATTATGCTAGTATTTTTATTGAAAAAAAACCATGAAACAAAAATTATTGAAAGCAATTTGAAAAATTTTACAAGAAAAATAGAAAACATTGTAAAAATTAATAACATAGAAATTACGAATGATTCCGATAATGGAATAGTATATTCAAATAATATAAATCTTCAAATAAAAAATATAAATACAAATACTGTTAGTAAAATTACAATAAATGGAGAGGACTATTATTCTAAAATTGATGAAAATAATACAATTCAATATTCTAATTTCAAAGAAGGTAAAAATGATATTGAAATAAAAGTGTTCCAAAATGATGAATTAATTGCTGAAAAAAATATGAGTATATACTATATTGTCCCATATAAAAAACAATTTGCTGATAAATTGAGTTACAATGGAATTAGCACACATATTGAAAGATACAGTGATTTTGATTTTTATCCAATAATAAAGAATTTAGGAATTCAATATATAAGAAATGACATATTTTTAAATAAAGATGATAAAAGTATATCTACATATGAAAAATGGTTTAAAAATATGGAAGAAAATGATATTAATTTTATAGCCTTGCTAACAACGCCAATGACAGTGGATGGAATATATGGACATAATAATATAATAGATAATGAAGAAGATTTGAAACTTTTTATTAATAAGGTAAATTTATTTAATAATAAATATCCTAATATAAAAAATTGGGAAATATTAAATGAACCTAATAATTTCTTTAATGATCAAAATTCAATTTATTATTATTCAAAATTGAATGAATTACTTTTAAAACAAAATAAAGATAAAGAAATCTTGACAGGTTCTCTATTAACTGATAAAGGCTTTTATTGGGAGAATTTTGCAAACAATCTTTTTAAACAAAATAAATATATTGAACAGATTTCTTTTCATCATTATGATTTTAATTATGAGTTAGAAAATAAATATAAAAATGAATTTTTAAAAAAGACAGAAAATGATTTATTAAACATTGAAAATAATAATGGTGGATTTATTCAAAATTCTGTTACAGAATTTGGTCAAACATTGACTGATGAAATGGATGATAATACTCAAGTTAATAGCATTATTACTAAAGAGACAGTGTTAAATCAATATAATAATAAATTCAAAATCATTTATGATTTAAGAGATGATGGAACTAATAAAAGTAAAACAGAAAATAATTTTGGAATATTAGATAATGATTTTAAACCTAAAAATTCTGCCTATGTATTAAAAAAATATTGTGAAAACACAAATGGTTCAGAATATATTGGACAAATTAATATAACTGATGGAATTGAAGCACATTTGTTTGATAAGGATGGCAAACCAAAAATTATTGCATGGACTATTACTGGTGGAAATATTATTAAAATTAATTATTCAGGATTTTCTGCGAAAGATTTATATGGAAATGACATTGAAAATACAAATGGAAAACTTGAAATTTCAAATTCGCCTGTTTATATAGATAATGTTTCAAACAATTATTTTTATCATGCAATTTCAGATTCAATTGCAAATGGATATACGGAATTTAATACTAAATTCGCAGATAAAATTACGAAAGTGTCTGGTTTAAGTACCAAAATAAATGACTTGAATAATCAGGCAGTTAATTTAAAAAATGTTTCTACATTAGATGAAAATAAAGCAAATGAATTAATGAAAGAACATTTTGAACTTGGAAAAATGATAATGTCTGCATATGAAAATGGAAAACTTAACATTGAATATGTTAAATTAAGTTCAATGTTAGATTATATAAATACTATAGGAAATTCTTATGAAGATTTAGTAACAGTATCTGCTAAAACAAGAATTACAGATTTGTCAGACATTACAAATGAAGTAAATACTGCAAAATCATTAGCGCAAGACAATGAAAAATTTGATATTGTATACCCAAATAAGATATACAAATTTGCGCAAGATTTATTAGATACTTCATCTTATGTATTAGGATTAGAAGAAGAAAATGATATAAAGACAGGTTTAATAAATTCGAAAGCATTACATGCAGAATACTTAGCTGAATGGTCTCAAGAATTTAGTAAAATATATATGAAAGATGCATTAAAAGATTCATTAAATAAAATAATTGCATCAAATCAAAATATAAAACAAAATTATCCAAATGTTTTATTAAATAATGAAATCAATCAAAACTATAAAGATTTAAGAAATTCACTAAAAGAGATTTCAGATAATATTGAAAAATGTAATTCTGAAAAAATAAATACGATTTATAGTGAACAAGTTGAACTTGTAAAATTAATTGTAGAAAAATACTATTCAAATGAAATAAAAATTGATAATAGTTCATTTGTAACATTAATTAAAAATATGATTGATACCTTAAATGAATATGAGAACTTATATAAATATTATACCTTTGAGGACAACATTTCAGATGATGATTTAGTAAATTCTTTAAACAATGTAATAAATCGATATAATGACAATAGAGATATTGATTTATTAACTGAGAATGAAATAATAAATCAATTGTTTAAAACATATCAAAATATTAATTCTATTGAGGATGAAACAATAAAATATTTTAATAAATTAAATATTAAAAAGACTTGTGAAATTGTCTCAAATATATTGGAAGGAGATATAAAAAATAAAGCAGAGTTAGAATATAAAGCAATTTCTACCAATGCAGATGTAGATCTTTCAAAGACAATAAACAAGGATGTTACTATAACAATTAATTTGCCAAGTGAAAAATCTAAAATTACAAATAATAACGGAAGCAATACTTTAAGAGTTACTGAAAATGGAGAATATATATTTAATATTAATATAAGAGAATATGATTATACATATAAAGTAACTATAAATAACATTGATAAAACTTTACCTAAGTTAAATATAAAGAATTCTGGAACATCAATATCAGCAACAGCTACAGATAACAATTTAAAAGAATTAAAAATTGAAAAAGATGGAAAAGAAATAACATATAGTCAAGGCAATGAAATTACAAATCCAGGCATCTATCAAATTGTAGCAATTGACAAAGCGGGAAATCAAGCTTCTTCAAAAGAAATAATATTTGGAACATTTAAAAATAGTAATAGTCAAGAAGAAAAATATATTCCAATTGATAGAACAAATACAAAGGTAAAAGATTTGGTAGAAGACTCTAATTTTACAATAAAAAGTGAAAAAAATGGTACAATAAATTCTAATAATAAAGAAGAATCAAATGATGTTAATGTTGCAACAGGGGACAAACTAATAAAAAATGGACAAGAATATTTATTAGTTGTAAAAGGTGATATTACCAAAGATGGAGAAGTTGGAGTACTTGATTTGATAAATTTAAGAAAACAACTTGTAAGCTTAGAAGATTTAAAAGATGAACAAGCAATTGCAGCAGATTTAGATGGCAATGGTGAAATTGATGTTATGGATTTAATAATGGAAAGGAAAAAAATCGTAGGGATTGAGTAAAATGGAACATAAAAAAAAATCAATTGCAAAGAATTATTTATATAATGTATCATATCAAATATTAGTTATGATATTGCCAATAATTACAACTCCATATGTATCAAGAGTGCTTGGTGCAGAGAATATTGGTATTTATAGCTATACATTGTCTATTACAACTTTTTTTATATTATTTGGATCACTTGGAATAGCATTATATGGACAAAGAGAAATTGCATATTTACAAGAAGATAAAAAAAGATACAGTATTACATTTTGGGAAATATTTATTTTAAGATGTATTACAATGGCAATTTCAATAATAGTATTCTATTTTGTATTTGCTATTGGAAATAATGATTATAATTTGTATTACAAAATATTAATTATAGAACTTATCGGGAATGTAATAGACATAAGTTGGTTTTTTCAGGGACTTGAAGAATTTAAGAAAACAGTATTAAGAAATACTTTTGTAAAATTGATTGGATTAGTACTAATATTTACATTAGTAAAAGATAGCAATGATTTACCAATTTATTTTGGAATATATGTATTATCAACATTTTTAGGTAACCTTTCTTTATGGTTTTATTTGCCTAAATATTTAGCAAAAATTAAATTTTCAGAACTTAAAATATTTAGACATTTAAAACCAACAATTGAATTATTTATACCACAGATAGCAGTACAAGTATACACATTGTTAGATAAAACTATGATTGGAACAATAATTGCAGATAAATCAGAAGTAGGATATTATGAACAATCTCAAAAAATTGTTAAAATATTACTTTCTTTAATTACATCTTTGGGAACAGTAATGTTACCTAGAATTGCTTCTACATTTGCTGAGGGTAATAATAAGAAAGTAAAACAATATATGAAAAATTCATTTAACCTTGTATTTTTATTAGCATTTCCATTAATGATGGGACTTATTTCGGTTTCAGATGCATTTGTGCCATTTTTCTTTGGAAATGGATATGAAAAAGTATCAACAATAATGAAAGTAATATGTCCTATAATATTATTTATTGGATTAAGCAATGTTACTGGCACACAATATTTACTACCAACAAAAAGGCAAAAAGAATTCACGATATCTGTAATTTGTGGAGCAGTTGTTAATTTTATAATAAATTCATTATTAATTCCTAAATATGCATCAATAGGTGCATCAATAGGAACGGTAATAGCAGAGTTTACAGTAACAAGTGTTCAAATGTATTATACAAGAAAAGATTTTGAAATTGGTAAGGTAATTGCACTATCAAAAAATTACATATTATCTAGTTTGATAATGTTTGTATTTTGTATGGTAACAGGGCATTTTATTAATAATAATGTAATATCAATAATTGCTCAAATATTTGTTGGAATAGTATCATATTTTCTAGTTTTATCAATATTAAAAGATGAATTTTTTAACAAAATATTTAGTTCAATTACAAGTAAATTACATAAAAAGAAAAAGATATTTAAAATTTGAAAATAAAAGAAAGAGTGAGAATTAATATGAAATATGATTATTTAGTAGTTGGAACAGGTTTATTTGGAGCAACTTTTGCATATGAAGCAAAGAAAAAAGGAAAGAAATGTCTCGTAATCGATAAAAGGCAAAATATTGGTGGAAATATTTACACAAAAAATGTTGATGGAATAAATGTACATATTTATGGAGCACACATTTTTCACACATCAAACAAGGAAATTTGGGATTATATAAACCAATTTGCAGAGTTTAACAGATACACAAATTCGCCTGTTGCAAGATATAAAAATGAACTTTATAATTTACCTTTTAATATGAATACATTTCATGAACTTTGGGATGATGTCTTCACACCAGAAGATGCAATGAAACATATAAATGCAGAAAGAAAAGAACTTTTAGAAAAATTAAATGGCAGAGAGCCAGCAAATCTAGAAGAACAAGCAATTTCTCTTATTGGAAAAACAGTATATGAAAAATTAATAAAAGGATATACAGAAAAACAATGGGGAATGAGTTGTGAGGAACTTCCGGCATTTATAATAAAAAGACTACCTGTTAGACTTGTATATGATAACAATTATTTTAATGATAAATATCAAGGTATTCCAATTGGTGGATATACACAAATTATTGAGAAAATGCTTGAAGGAATTGAAACAAAATTAAATTATGATTATTTTGAACATAAAGAAGAACTAAAAAATATTGCAGAGAAAATTGTATTCACAGGACCAATAGATCAATTCTATGATTACAAATTTGGTCATTTGGAATATCGTTCTGTAAGATTTGAAACAGAAGAACTTAATGTAAATAACTATCAGGGAAATGCAGTTGTAAACTATACAGAAAAAGAAGTACCATATACAAGAATAATAGAACATAAACATTTTGAAGTTGGAAAACAACTTGGAAACGAAGAAACAGAAAATACTCCAAGTTATGGGCATACAATAATTTCAAGGGAATATTCAGATAAATGGGATGAAACAAAAGAACCATATTATCCAATTAATAATGAAAAAAATAATGCTTTATATGAAAAATATGCAGAGCTTGCAAGCAAAGATAAAAATGTTATATTTGGTGGTAGGCTAGGCCAATATAAATATTACGATATGGACAAGGTCATTGCAAGTGCGTTAGAAATATGCAAAATAGAATTTGGCAAAATTTATAGGCAGTAAGGTTCTATAAATTTATTTATTAAAGACTATTCAACAGTAATATAAATGTAATAAAAATGTAACAAAAACTTAATATAAAGAGCGTTTACAAAAAAAGTAGAAAATGGTACAATACTAATATAAATTGTAGAAATGTGTAAAAACAAAAAATAGTATTGGAGAGATGAAAATGAAAAGAAATTTTATATTAAGTATATTTATGATAATAACACTGTTAATAGCAAATATATCATTTGCAGCAGAAACACCAAAAGCCGAATTAACAATAACAGCAGATAAAACAACAATCGAAAGTACTGATAAAACAATAGAAGTAACAATCACATTAGGAAATATAAGTGGATTGGCTACAACAGAGAACAAAGTATTTTTAGCATATGAAGGAACTATAGAATATGATACAAATATGTTTGAAGCTGTAACTGTAAAAGGTCAAAACGATTGGTCAGCAACATATGGTCCAACCACAAAAAAGATAATAGGTGACACAGATAACGCTAAAGCAAATACAATAATTGCCAAATTAATATTCACTTTAAAAGACAGCATAGCAGAAGGAAAAACTGGAACAATCAAATTAAATAACATGAAATTAACTGATGGAACAAACAGCTTTAATTTTAATAAAACTATTACAGTAACAAATAAAAAAGAAGGACAAGGACAAGATAAAAATCAAGACGATAAAAATCAAGGTGATAAAAATGGAGTAGAAGATGATAACAATATATCAGATAATGATGGAAAAAAAGCTATAGACAAAGTTCCAAGCATAGATAATAATGTTGCAGATTCTAGCCAAGCAAAAGGAAGTATTCCTAAAGCAGGTTTAAAAAATATTATAGTTTTAGCAGCCTTAATGATTGTAATTACTGGAATATTTAGTTTTGCTAGATATAAAATGATTAAATTAAAATAAATGTTTTAAGCAACTCAAAAATTTATTTTTTGGGTTGTTTTCTTATATAAAATATAATAAATTTTTTAGTAATATCTCCAAAAAACACTTTACATTTTACTAAAAAAAATATAAGATATATATGTAAAAAATATCGAAAAAAAGGAGCCAAAAATGGACGGAGATAAAGAAATAAAAAAAGGAAAACACACAGAAAATAAAAAGGAAAACAAAAAAGAAAAAAAGCAGAAAAGTAAAAAAGGAAAAGTAATTAAAATTATCTTAATAATATTATTGATAATCATAATATCACTTGCAATAGTAGCAGGAACATTCATAAACGGAAAACTATCAAAAATCAACTTCAAAGAAGTAGACGAAAACAACATAGGAATAAATGAAAACATGTACAGTGAAATAGAAGGACTAACCCAAAAAGAATATGACCAAGTAATAAACATTATGTTATTAGGATCTGACTCTAAAAATATGGACGACACATACGAAGGAAATAGTGATGCAATGATAATTATTTCTATAAATCCTAAATATAAAAGTATAAAATTAATAAGTATTCCAAGAGATACAGCAGCAAATATAGAAGGAATGGACCATAGATACAAAATAAATGCAGCATTTGCAACAGGAAAAGAACAACTAGCATTAAAAACAGTAAATACAACATTTGGACTAAACCTAAAAGAATATGTAACAATTAATATATCTGCTATGTATGACATAATTAATGAATTAGGAGGAGTAGAAGTAAATGTTACACAAGATGAAATGAAATGGGTAAATGAGTATGTAGATATGTTCTATAAATTTTCAGGAAAGCCAACACAAAAACTTACTAAATATGGAAAAGTTACACTTACAGGAGAACAAGCAGCAGCATATGTAAAAGAAAGAAAGTCAGGAACAAACAACAAAAGTAGTGAACATGGAGATTACGGAAGAACTAGAAGACAAAGAGATGTCTTTATATCTATGATGAATAAAATAGCAAATAAAGAACCAAAAGAAATTTCAAAAGTATTAGACTTAATATTAAGCCAAGTAACCACAAATATAGATGTTTCAAAATATACAACAATGCTTCCAAATTTTATATCTAATAAAGATGAATACTTAAAAAATATTACTTCAGTAATGTTACCAGCTTTAGACTACAGTGATGAAATTTTCGAAAACGGAGCTTATTTATATGTTACAGATAACGAAAAGGCTAAACAAGATTTTATAAAATATATGTATCAAATGTAACAATAAAAAATAGTATAATTTTTTCTAAACACTTGATACAAAAATACAGGTATGATAAAATAGATAATATCAAAAAAATAAAAGGAGAAAAACATGGGAGAAGAAATTGATTTAAAAGAATTACTAACATTATTTTGGAACAAAAAAACACAGATAATATTAATAGTATTAATATTTATACTACTTGGAGTTATTTACACAACAGGGTTTGTAAAACCTAAATACACGTCATCAACAACACTTTTATTAGCAACAGGAAACACATCAAGCAAAACTAATACAATAACAACAACAGATGTAACATTAAACTCAAAATTAGTATCAACATATAGTGCACTTGTACAAAGCAAAAGCATTATAAGAGAAGTTATTTCTAATGTTGGAATAAACATAAGTGAAGAAGAATTAAAAAACAATATAACAGTAACACAAGAAAAAGATACAGAAATAATAAAAATATCTGTATCAGACGAAAATGCAACATCTGCAGCAAAATTAGCAAATGAAACAGCAAAAGTGTTTATGAAAAAAATAACAGAATTATATAACATAAACAATATCCAAATAGTTGATGAAGCAGAAGTTACATCTGCTCCATCAAATATCAATCATCCAAAAGATATAATGATATTTGCATTTATAGGAATTGTAGTTGCAGTTGGTTATGTATTAGTTGCAAATATGTTAGATACAACAATAAAAACAGCAGAAGAAGTTGAAAAACAATTTAAAGTGCCAGTTCTTGCAAGCATACCATTATATAATTTTGAACCTGCTAAAAGCAAAGGAGGAAAGAAAAAATAATGAAATTTAAAAAAGAATTAATAACACAAAGAGATCCAAAATCACCTGTATCAGAAGTATTTAGAACATTAAGAACAAACATACAATTTATGAGCACAAACAAAAAATTAAAAACTCTTTTGGTAACATCAACATTTCCAAGCGAGGGAAAAAGTTGGGTAGCATCAAATTTAGCAGTAACTTTTGCACAAGCAGGAAACAAAGTAATATTAATAGATGCAGACATGAGAAAAGGAAGACAATACACAATATTTGGAGCATCACCACGTCCAGGACTTTCTAATTATTTATCAGGAATAGATTTAACAGAGGGACAAGAACCAGACATAATAAATTATTTACAAAAAACTGAGATAGAAAATTTATTATTAATGCCTGCAGGAAATATTCCACCAAATCCATCAGAACTATTAGTTTCGCCACAAATGAATAAATTACTAGAAGACCTAAAACAGGCTTGCGACGTAATAGTAATAGATGGAACACCTTGCGAATTAGTTACAGACTCAGTTATTTTGTCAAGAATAGTTGATTCAACAGTTATAGTAACAGCACATAAAGAAACAAGAAAAGATAACTTAGAAAGAGTAATAAAAAATATTCAAAATGTTGGAGGACATTTAGCAGGAGTAGTAATAAATAAAATGCCTGTATCAATAAAAAAATACAACGAAAATTACTATTATGCATCAACATCAGGATCTACTTTACCATCAGAAAGTAGAAGAGAAATAAAAGATAAAACATATAATGTTTTAAAACAAAATAATGAAAATTATAAAAATGAAATATTTAAACAAAATCAAAATAATATAGACAATATGGATGAAAATAGAAGTAATATAGAAGAAAGCATGGAAAAACCAAGTTTTTTAAATAATAATTCAAATGATAATGTGAATAAATCACAAGAAATATTACAACAGATAAATTCATATTTGGACAATGAGAAGAAAAATTTAAACTAGGAAGAAGAGGGAGAACAACAAATGATAGACTTTCATTCACATATAATACCAAACATAGATGATGGATCTAGAAGCATAGAAGAAACATTTAATCTATTAAAAGAAGCAAAAGAAGCAGGATTTGAGGGGATAGTATTAACATCACATTATATAGAAGATTATTATCAAACTGATGTACCAGAAAGAGATATGTGGGTAAAGGCAATTAGTGAAAACTTAGGAGCCAAAGGAATAGATATAGATTTATACTTAGGAAACGAAGTGTATATGACAGAGAATATGATGCAATTACTTATAGATGGAAAAGCATCAACTATTAATAATAGTTGTTATGTTTTATTTGAAATGCCATTAAATGCTGAACCAATGAACATGTATGATGTTATATATTCTTTGCAAGAAAATAAACTAATACCAGTATTAGCACATCCAGAAAGATATTCTTTTATCCAGAAAGAACCAGAACTTGTATATGACCTAATTCAAAAGGGAGTATTAATGCAAGCAAATTATGGAAGCATTTTAGGACAATATGGAAAAAATGCACAATTTATAGTAACAAAATTCTTAGAAAATAATATGATTCACTTTTTGGGAAGTGATGTACATAGACAAAATACTGTATATAAAGTGATTCCACAAGCATTAAAAGAAATAGAAGAAATAGTGGGAGCAAGCAAACTTGAGGAACTTACAACAAAAAATCCAAAACTTGCATTACAAAACAAAAGGATAGATATAGCAGAGCCTGAAGAATTTAAATTGACATTAAAAGAAAAAATTAAATTATTAATAAGCGAGTATTTTAAAAAATAAAAATATATTGGAGCCACTTATAATCAAATTTACTAAAGATTAAATACATGAATTTGATTAAAGTGGCATAAAAATTATAATATATTGAAGGGAGATTTTTAACATGAGAAAATATTTTGGAACAGATGGTATAAGAAGAATTGCAAACACAGAACTTACACCAGAGTTAGTATATAAAGTAGCAAAAGCAGGAGCATATGTGTTATCAAAACATACAGATCATACACCTACAATTTTAATAGGAAGAGATACAAGAATTTCAGGAACACTTATAGAAAGTGCTATGGTAGCAGGATTTTTAAGTTATGGAGCAAATGTAAAATTATTAGGAGTTATCCCAACACCAGCGGTTGCATACCTAACAAGAAAATTGCAAGCAGATGCAAGTGTTGTTATATCAGCTTCTCACAACACATTTGAATTTAATGGAATAAAATACTTTAGTAACAAAGGTATGAAAATACCAGACAGTCTTGAAGAAGAAATAGAAGAAGTAATGGAATCTGGAAAAATTGATGAACTTACTGCAGTAAGTAGCAAAATAGGCGTTTCTGAGTATAGACAAGATTTATTAGATGAATATGTTTACTTTTTTAGAAAAAATTTTGATGACAATTTTGACAAATTAAATAGAGATGACTTTGTTGTTGGTATAGATACTGCAAATGGTGCAACATCAGTAGTTGCAGAAAAAGTATTTAAAGCATTAGGAATTAAATATAAAATAATACATAATCATCCAGACGGAATCAACATAAATGATAATTGTGGTTCAACACATTTAGACTCTTTGAAAAAATTTGTTGTAGAAAACAAATTAAGCCTAGGTGTAGCATATGATGGTGATGGAGACAGATGCTTAGCAGTTGACGAAAAAGGTAACGAAATAGATGGTGACATGATAATGGCCATTGTTTCAAATTATCTAAGAAAAAAAGGAAAACTTGCAAAAGATACAGTTGTAGCAACAGTTATGAGTAACCTTGGATTACATAAATATGCAAGAGATAATGGATTAGAACTTGTTCAAACAAAAGTTGGAGACAGATATGTATTAGAAGAAATGCTTAAAGATGGATATAACCTAGGTGGGGAACAATCTGGACACGTAATTTTATTAGATTATAACCCAACAGGTGATGGAATTTTAACATCATTAATGTTAATCCAAGCAATATTGGAAGAAAATGAAACTGCTTCAAAAATGGCAGAAATTATTAAATTGTATCCACAAGTTTTAATAAATGCAAAAGTAAATTCAGATAAGAAATATGATTATGATAAAGATGATGAAATTAAATCTGCAATAGAAAAACTTGAAAAAGAATTTGCTGGAAATGGTAGAGTTTTAATTAGACCTTCTGGAACAGAACCTTTAGTTAGAGTTATGATAGAAGGAGAAGACCAAGAATATATAACTAAAAAGGCAAAAGAAATTGCTAATTTGATTGAAGAAAAATTGAAATAGTAAAAATTTATGCAAACTACTTGAATTATGAAAAAAATGTGATATAATAATATACAAATTAAAGCAAAGCAACTTTGCTAAAAAAATAAAATAAAAAAAACAAAAGTAAGGACAACACAAATTATACAATATCTTTTAGAGAGCCAATGGTTGGTGAAAATTGGCAAGTAAAAATAATTTGTTATCACCTAACTGTTTTTGAACTGAACAAATTAATGGTGTTGTAAAAAATATGACACAGCAAAAAAAGTAAGTTTAAACGTAAATCTGCGTTAAAGATAAATAAGAGAATAATGTAAAACAAATTAGAAAATATAAATAAAAGTGGAACATTATTAAGATAGGTGGTACCGCGGAAAAGGCTATTTCGTCCTAGAAAACTAGGATAGAAGTAGCCTTTTAAAATGTCCAAAAAAAGATAAAATAAAAAAGGAGGAATTTTTATGTACAAAAAAGTAGAATTAAAAGACGGCTTTGTAGGAATGGAAAGAGAAGTCGCAGAAAACTGGAAGAAAAAAGACATAATCAAGAAAAACTTTGACATGAACAAAGGAAAAAGATATTTCACATTTTATGATGGACCACCAACAGCAAACGGAAAACCACACGTTGGACACATCGAAACAAGAGTTATGAAAGACATAATACCAAGATATAAAGTTATGAAAGGATATCAAGTTATAAGAAAAGCAGGATGGGATACACATGGGCTACCAGTTGAACTTGAAATTGAGAAAAAACTTGGAATTTCTGGAAAACAACAAATCGAAGAATATGGTGTTGAAAAATTCGTAAAAGAATGTAAAGAAAGCGTTTTCACATATGTTCATATGTGGGAAGAAATGACAAACAAAGTTGGATATTGGGTTGATATGGAACATCCATATGTAACATACCACAATGACTACATCGAATCAGTTTGGTGGGCATTAAGCCAATTATGGAAAAAAGGGCTTTTATATGAAGGACACAAAGTTATGCCATATTGTCCAAGATGTGGAACAGCATTATCTTCACACGAAGTTGCACAAGGTTACAAAGACGTTAAAGATTTAACATGTATTGCTAAATTCAAAGTTCCAGAAGGTCAAAATATAGGAAATGAAGCAATTGAGCCAAACACATACATTCTTGCTTGGACAACAACTCCTTGGACATTACCATCAAACCTAGCATTATGTGTAAACAAATCATACACATATGCAGAAATAAAAGCAAATATTGGAACAGACGAAGAACCAGTATATGAAAACTACATCTTAGCAAAAGATTTAATTGAATCAGTATTAAAAGAAACTCCATATGAAATAATTAAAGAATTCAAAGGTGAAGAATTATTAGGAGTAAAATATGAACAATTAATGCCATTTGCTAAAGTTGATGGAAAAGCATTTGAAGTAATCCATGGTGATTATGTAACATTAACAGATGGTACTGGAATCGTTCATATTGCACCAGCATACGGTGAAGACGATAGCTTAGTGGCAAAACAAAATGGAATAACATTTATAAACTTAGTAGATAAATCAGGAAAATTCGTACCAGAAGTTGAACCTTGGGCAGGTAGATTTGTTAGAGACTGTAACGAAGATATTTGTAAATGGTTAGCGGACGAAAACAAATTATTCAGCAAAGAAAAACACATGCACTCATATCCACATTGTTGGAGATGTGACACACCATTACTTTACTATCCAAAAGAAAGTTGGTTTGTTGCAATGAGCAAACTAAGAGACGAATTAGTTGAAAATAACAACAAAGTAAACTGGTATCCAGACACAATTAGAACAGGAAGATTTGGAAAATTCCTAGAAAATGTAATTGACTGGGGAATTTCAAGAGACAGATATTGGGGAACACCACTTCCAATTTGGACATGTGAAGACGAAAACTGTGGACATCAAGAATGTATTGGAAGTATTGCAGAATTAAAAGAGAAAGCAATAGACTGTCCAGATGATATAGAATTACACAAACCATATATTGATAATGTACATTTAAAATGCCCAAAATGTGGTAAAGAAATGAAGAGAGCAAAAGAAGTTATAGACTGTTGGTTTGACTCAGGTTCAATGCCTTTTGCACAATGGCATTACCCATTTGAAAATAAAGAAATGTTTGACAACAACTTCCCAGCCGGATTTATTTCAGAAGCAATTGACCAAACTAGAGGATGGTTCTATACATTAACAGCATTAGGAACAGCATTATTTGGAAGAACACCATTTGAAAACTGTATCGTTTTAGGACATGTTCTAGACGAGCACGGACAAAAAATGTCAAAATCAAAGAAAAACGGTGTAGACCCAATGGTATTATTAGACTCAGTTGGAGCAGATGCAACAAGATGGCACTTCTATACATGTAGCGCACCATGGCTACCAACAAGACTTAGTCTAAACAATGTGCAAGAAACACAAAGAGGATTTTTAAGCACATTATGGAATGTATACTCATTCTATGTTTTATATGCAGAAATAGACCAATTCAACCCATTAAAATACAGTGACTTCAAAGTTACAAACATAATGGATAAATGGATAATTTCAAAATTAAATACATTAGTAAAAGAAGTAGACGAAAAATTATCACAATATGATATAACAAGTGCAGCACTTCAAATTGAAAGCTTTACAGATGAACTTTCAAACTGGTATGTACGTAGAAACAGAGAAAGATTCTGGAGTCAAGAATTAACAGAAGACAAAATCGGAGCATATGTAACACTATACAAAGTACTAGTAACACTATGCAAAGTAGCAGCACCATTTGTACCATTTATGACAGATGAAATTTATCAAAACTTAGTTGTAGGATTAGACGAAAAAGCACCAGAAAGCATCCACTTATGCCTATGGCCAGAATATGACGAAACAGCAGTTGATTCTAACCTAGAAAGAGAAATGGACTTAGCATACACAATAGTAAAACTAGGAAGAAGTGCAAGAAACTCTGTAAACATCAAAAACAGACAACCACTATCAGAAATGCTAATATCTGTTAATACACTTCCTGAATACTATTCAGACATAGTAAAAGAAGAATTAAATGTTAAAAAAGTAGAACTAGGAGCAGAGATGTCAGACTACGTAAACTTTGAAATCAAGCCAAATCTACCAGTTTTAGGAAAAGAATATGGAAGATTAATTCCTAGAATAAAACAAGAAATTGCTAAGAAAAATCAAATGGACTTAGCAAACACAGTAAAAAACGGTGGAGTAGAATACATCGAAATAGATGATACACAAATTGCATTAAATTCAGAAAACCTACTAATCACAATGAATGGTAAAGACGGATTTGCATTTGCAGGTGAAGGTGAAATCGGTGTTGTATTAGATACACATATAACACAAGAACTAAAAGAAGAAGGATATGTAAGAGAAGTATTATCAAAAGTTCAAAATATGAGAAAAGACAAAGGTTTTGAAGTTTTAGATAAAATAAATCTTTATGTATCTGGAAATGAAATGCTTGAAAATGTTATCAAACAAAATGCTGAATTAATTAAACATGATACTTTGGCATTGGATATTGTTTATGATGCTGTAAGAGATGATTATACAGAAACTAATATAAATGGCGAGAATTTGAAATTAGATGTTGAAGTTTTATATAAAATATAGTATAATTATGTATAGATACTTTTAGTTACCCAAAAAGGTTATTAAATCTTGGAGGGTAAGGCCTCCAAGTAGTATAAGGAGGATTATATGACATTACTTAAACTATTTAACGAAAAAATTAAAAAACTTCCGGCTATTTCACGGAAATTAGAAGAACCAATAATTATGGGAGAATGGACTGATGAAAAAAAACAACAGGCAATTTCAATAATTGATCAAATTAATAAGGTTGGGTCAATTGAAAGTGTAGGATACCTGCCGTATAATCATATATCAACAGTTCCATTAAAAATCACTCTTTCTCCAAGAGAATGTGGCATAGATAACGATACATTTGAAATGGAAAATATAATGAAAGCTGATGACTACATTAGAGAGTTGTTGGCTGATATAAATAATATATCTGAAGATGTGAAATTTTCTTTTGCAGGCCATGATTGTAAAGGTAAAGAATGTGAATTTTCTATCAGGTGGGAGTTTTAGCAAAAATAAATAGACTCTATATTAATTAATATAGGGTCTATTTATTTTTTTATATTTATATTGATATTTGATAAATATTATGATATACTGTACATCATAGAGAAATATATACATATAAATAAAACTACAAATGCATATAAGAGTGATATAAATTTCAAAACAATATAATTTTATAAAAATGGAAAGGAGGATAAAATTGATAAATAATAGTGAATTAGAAATAAAGAATAATGCGGTTAACCATAAAAACAATTCCTTGAATAGATTAGATTTGTCATTTTTAAAACATATAGAATTAAAAGAATATAAACAAAGTGATTTGTTAGCATATTGGATTAATGATTTTTCAGAATATCATGATGAAGAAAAAACATTTGATACTACTAAAATGAAAACATTTAAAAGAGGGGATATTATAAAGGTTAATCTTGGATATAATATTGGTAATGAACTAGGAGGCCTTCATTATTGTGTAGTAATTAATAAATTTGATAATCCTTTTAATGGTACACTAAATGTTATTCCTTTAACATCAAAAAAAGAAAATAAAAGATATCATAAATCATGTGTTAGTTTAGGAAGTGAACTTTACAATATATTGTCTACCAATATAGAAAGAGAAAACAATAAACTTAATAACTTATTAAACGAACTTGATAAATTAGATAATATACCAGAAGATTTTTCAAAAGCTATATTAAAACAAATGAGATATTTAGAAAAATTAGGAAATGAAATAAATAAGTTGAAAATTGACAGTATTGCCTTGATTACACAAATAACAACTATTAGCAAACAACGAATATATGACGATATAATTTTAAGAAAAGTTCGTTTATCAGCAAATAGTTTAAATGTAATAGATAAAAAAATAAATTATTATTTTACTAATCAAAAAGAACCAATATGAAAGATAGGAGAACCGTATCGGTTCTCCTAAAGTCTTCTGACGCCCGTATTATTGTTTGCACAATAATAGGGAAAGTTATTAAACATATTTTAACATGTATATTTAATGTTGTCAAGTTTGACTTAATTATATTTTATTAAAATTATAAAAAAATATACCTAAAATATGGTACATTTTATTGTATTATATTGTGTGAAAAATATCTTTTTTATTTCAATGATAGCATTTACCATATTTGAATATGTAGTATCTGTGGTATTAGAAAGTTTATTTGGCTTAAGATGGTGGGACTATTTATGTAAATTTGTTTTATAAAAATTATTCTTCTGAAACTTTGAATTGTAACAATAAATTTAAAAAGAGGCATAAATTTTAAATTAAATCATTGCAATATTTATCTTTTTATAGTATTATAAACAAAAATAACAAAGAAATATAGGGGGATATATGGAAAAAGAAAAATTAATTGAAACAAAGCAATTAACAGAAAAACAAAAATTATTAATGTACTTTTTTACATACTCATTTTTAGGCTGGATATTAGAAACAGTCTTTTGTGTACTAACATTGGGAGTATTTAACAAAAGAGGATTTTTATATGGACCAGTTTGTCCAATATACGGATTTGGAGCAATAATTTTAATAGAAAGTTTGAAAAAAATAAAAACAAATACAGTAGGAAAGTTTTTTATTTCTATGATAGCATTTACCATATTTGAATATGTAGTATCTGTGGTATTAGAAAGTTTATTTGGTTTAAGATGGTGGGACTACACAGGCGAACCATTTAATTTTCAAGGGAGAATAAGCCTTGCTTATTCAATTGCTTGGGGGATAATAGGAACTATTTTTGTTGAAAAAATTCATCCTTTTGTAAAGAAACAACTTGAAAAGATTACAACAAAAATTCCTCATAAAGTTCAAATTTGTTTATTAATTTTATTTTTAGCAATTATTATAATTGACTTTATGATGTCTATAACTAGGTATTCAATTTCTTTGTATTAATATATAAAAAAGTCAGATATAAAATTTTAAAATTTATATCTGACTTTTCCATTTTTAATCGTCTGAAAAGGAAAAATTAAACATTTGTTTCAACAAGTTTTTCTAATTTTGCAGTATTTTTCATAATTAGATAAAATATTTTGGTATCCATAATAATTAACTCCAATCTATCTATATTAATTATAGCGAATTTTAATAAAATAATATGACAAAATTTGTCGAATAAGATAAAAAAATAAATAATCCAATCCTTTTTAATCAAAAATGTATATTTTTTACTTATAAAATGATATAATGGGCAAAATATAAAATTAAAAGGGAGATTAGAAAGGTGAAAAAGAAATTAATAATAACTTTAACTATAATTGTTATAATCTTAATAATTATAATGTGTATAATAATTAATAATAAAAAATCTAATGAAAATAATGAAAAAACTGATAGCACTGTAATATATGATAAAGATGGAAAAATTATATACGATATTTCAAGAAAAAATGAAATCACAGATGTTATTAAAGATACAGTTATTCAAGGGATAGTGGAACTAAATCATAATGGATATATTTATATATTTAATGGACAACATTTTGGAGAATTTGGATTAGAAATGGAAGAATATACAAGAGCAATTTTTAAAGATAATAATCAGACCTGTATAGATTATTTGACATTACAAAAATACGATACAAGTTATATACAAGAAGGAGATATACTAATTTGTAGTGGGGATTTAAGTAAAAAAGGTTATAGTATGGGAGACAATGATTTTGATACTAAAGATAATGCTATTATTGTTTTAAAATCAAATGTCTATAATCAAATGAAAAAAGATGCGTTAATTGGAAAAAGAGCATATTCTTCAATTGTAACTGTTGATGATGAGTATGTTGAGTCAGGATATGTGTATTTAAAATATAGTTTAGAAGATGATACTCATTCAGATACTGGTTATAATTTTCCATTTGCAGTAAAAGCGTATATTGAAGATGACACTAAAGTTATTGGAGATTTGAAAAAAGGTAAAAGAGTAAAAGTTACATATAAAGATGAAAATGCTGATTTTGATAACATGAAATTGCAATCAATAGAAGTTATAGAAAATTAATATTTATTTGTCAATAAGTAATAAGTTTTGGAGGAGAAATAATGGAAAAAATAAAAAAATATATTCCCAAAATTATATTGTTAGATACCATACTTTATATGCTAATAATTGTTACATTATATTTTATTTTATCTTCATTTAAATTAATGTTTAGAGAATGGATATATATAGTATCTGCTGTAATAATTATAGGCGGTTTTGTTGCTGGTATAATACAATTACTCTTAAAAATAAAGGAAAAAATTTTAAGGAATGTTTTAATAGGAATAGTTATTATTTTATTATTACTATCAACTCCAGCAATTTTCTTTTTAGGAGCATTTAGTTATATGCCTGAACATATTGTCAGAAAAGATGGAAAGAATTATGTAGCATATGTAAATGGATTTTTAAGAACATATGTGTCTTATTATGATTATAAAAACATATTTGTAGTCGGAAATCAAAAAAGAATAGAAGAAGACTATGGTAAAGGTGGATTTGATCCAATAGAAAATAAATTTGGAAACAAATATGATGTTGAAACTACCACATACTATGATGAAAATGGAAATGTTGTTAGTAGAGAAAATACAAAATCAGATAATCAAATACAAGGAACAACAGAAATTAATAATATTCCTGAAAATATTACTAATAACATAGAAGAAAAAAATTATAATGGAATTATAACTAATATAGATTCTAATAGGATGGTTTTTGAAAATAAGTCAAGAAATAAAAAATATTCTATTGATGTAAATAGTTCTTTGAATTTTATAAATGGAAGAACAAATGAAAAAGTATATTATGATGAGATGAAAATTGGATATTACATAGATACATATACATATAAAAAATCAAAGGCAATTAGCATATTAAGTAACATAAAGGGAGAAGCGTTAAGAAAAGAATTGATTAAAAACTTAACATTAGAAGATTCGCCTTATTTAACAGTTTCTCCAATAGGTACGAATATAGAAATAATAAATAGTAACAAAGCAATATTAACTATAACTTTTGAAGATTTAATACCTGATTATAATGTAGATGGTGGGAAATTTGAAATGAAAGTAGAAATAAATTCTAATACAGTAATAGAGCGTAAAGGTGGAAGGAATAAGATAGAACAATTAAAAGATGCAGATTTATGTATTATAAAAATAAGACTAGACAAAAATACTATTAATAACGAAATTCCTATTGCTACATATTTTATGTCTAGTGATGGAAATTAAATATATAAATTATAGAAAAATACAATTTAAAATATTGTAAAAATTGGGGGACAGAGAGTTGGTTGATAATTATCTGCTTTTATGATATAAAAAAAACAAATAGTAATTTGAAAGTGAAGATTGAATTTTAGAAGCTATTCTTATCTGCAAGAAAATATAGCAAAAATTAGTTGCTAATTTTCTATTCTTATGCTATATTATAATAAAAATAAATTGATATGGAGGAAATTTATGGAAAAAGAATTAGTAATAAAAAAATGTTATAAATGTAATACTTTAATTGAAGTTATAAAAGATTGTAACTGTGATAATTGTAGTATTAAATGTTGCGGAGAGGAAATGATAGAATTAGTTCCCAATAGTGTAGATGCTGCTTTTGAAAAGCATGTACCAAATTATGAAGTTATAGATAATCGAATAATTGTCACGGTTAACCACGTTATGGAAGAAGATCATTTTATAGAATGGATTGCAATGTCATCAAATAACAAAATCATAAAGAAATTTTTATTGCCAAATGAAAAAGCAAGTGCAATATTTCCATATGTTAAAGGAAGCAAGATTTATTCTTTTTGTAATAAACATGGACTTTGGGCAAAAGATATTGAATAAATATATATAATTAAGGTTGAAGGATAATTAATTTTTTTCAATCAGGTTTGTAACTAGGAAGGAATGTGATTAAAAATGAGAGATATTAGTATTTCTAATGATATCATATATATTGGAGCTGATGATAAAGATATAGAATTATTTGAAAATCAATATGATGTTCCAAATGGAGTATCATATAATTCATATATAATAATTGATAAAAAAATTGCAATAATGGATACAATTGATAAAAGAAAAACTAGTCAATGGCTTAAAAATTTAGAGAAAGTATTAAATGGTAGAAATCCAGATTATTTAGTTATTTCACATCTGGAGCCAGACCACGCTTACAATATAGATACTTTAATAAAAAAATATCCAAATATAAAGTTAGTTGGAAATTCAAAAACTTTTACCTTTTTACCACAATTTTTCGAAATACAAGATTTAGATTCAAGAAAAATTGAAGTAAAAGAAGGGGATATTTTAGACTTAGGAAATCATAAATTGAAATTTATTATGGCAACAATGGTACATTGGCCAGAGGTAATGGTGACATATGAAGAAAAAGAAAAAACATTATTTTCAGCAGATGCATTTGGTAAATTTGGAACATTAGACACCAAAGAAGATTGGGATTGTGAAGCCAGAAGATATTATTTTAATATAGTTGGAAAATATGGTATGCAAGTACAAACACTATTAAAAAAAGTTATGAATTTAGATATAGAAAAGATTTGTCCGTTACACGGGCCAACGTTAAAAGAAAATTTGGAACATTATATTGAAAAATACAATATTTGGAGTAGTTATAAAACAGAAAGCGAAGGAGTGTATATAGCTTGTGCATCAATTCATGGAAATACATATAGTGCTTGTGAAAAATTAAAGGAGATTTTAGAAGAAAAAGGCGAAAGAAATGTTGTTTTAGTTGATTTATCAAAAGAAGATTGGTCAGAAGCAGTAGAAGATGCATTTAGATATGGTAAAGTTGTATTCGCTTCTTCAACGTACAATATGGAAATATTTACTCCAATGAGGAACTTATTATTGAATTTAAAAGAAAAAAATTATCAAAATAAGATTGTTGGACTAATTGAAAATGGAACTTGGGCTCCAAATTCTGCTAAATGTATGAAAGAGATATTGAGTACAATGAAAAATATAGATATAATAGAACCAGTAGTTACAATTAAATCTAGACTTTCAAAAGAAAATTGTTTACAATTATTTGAAATGGCAGATGATTTAATAAAAAAATAAAAAGGAGGTTTGTGATATGAAATATAAATGTACAGCTTGTGGATATATTTATGATGATAATGTAGAAACAGTAAAATTTGAAGATTTACCAGATGATTGGGTTTGTCCTTTATGTGGTCTTGGAAAAGAATTCTTTGAAAAAATAGAAGAATAAGAAATGATTTAAGAGTTTAATTTAATAATGAAATTAAACTCTTTTTACAATAAAATCAGATAAAACTTATAAATACTTGGATTTTAGATACAAATTACAATAAGTAGGGCAGGTAATTCAGTTAAAACTTATCTGCCCATTGTTATATAATCTAAACACAAGATAGTAATTTTTAGAGCAAATAATTTGAGAAAATTATCTGCTTTTAATCCAAGAGGAAGTTTTTATTTCTTCTTTTTTTTAAAATTTCAAAAAAACTATTGACCGATAGTTACAACCGACTGATATAATTCAAATTAGTAAAAAAAAAATATAAATTAAAGGAGAGATGAAAAGATGGAATATATAACTTTAAATAATGGAGTTAAAATGCCAAAAGCAGGTTTTGGAGTGTATCAAGTAAATAAAGAAGAATGTGAAAGAGTTGTAATGGATGCTATAAAAGCAGGATATAGACTGATTGATACAGCACAAAGTTATTTTAATGAAGAAGAAGTAGGAAATGCTATTCAAAAAGCTATAAATGATGGACTTGTAAAAAGAGAAGAATTATTTATTACTTCAAAAGTTTGGATAGATAACTATGGATATGAAAAGTGTAAAGAATCAGTTTTAAAATCAATGGAAAAACTAAAAGTAGATTATTTAGATTTAATGCTATTGCATCAGCCTTTTGCAGATTATTATGGAGCTTATAGAGCATTAGAAGAATTATATGAAGAAGGAAAGCTAAAAGCGATAGGAGTAAGTAACTTTTATCCAGATAGATTAAGTGATATTTGCTTATTTGAAAGAAAAACTATTCCACAAGTAAATCAAGTAGAAACAAATGTATTTAATGCACAATTTGAGGCACAGAAAAACATGGAACAATTTGGAGTACAAATAGAAGCATGGGCTCCGTTTGCAGAAGGTAGAAACAATATGTTCCAAAATGAAACATTAAAGAAAATTGGAGATAAATACAACAAATCAATAGCACAAGTAATATTAAGATGGCTAACACAAAGAAATGTAGTAGTGCTATCAAAATCAACCTTAATGGAAAGAATAAAAGAAAACATTAATATATTTGATTTTGAACTTTCAAAAGAAGATATGGAAGAAATTGCAAAATTAGATACAAAAACAAGTAGTTTCTTTAATCACTATGATCCAGAAATGGTAAAATGGTTTGATGAAACAGTAAAATCAAGGAGAGAAAATCAAGACCATAATAAAGATAAGAAAAATTGGCAAAATAGATTATAAATTAATAAGAGTTATGATAAAATAAGGTCATATATAAAATATTAAATGGAGTGATTTAGATGAGAACGGAAAAATTGATGTGGAAAAAATGCAAATAATAGCATTTGACATGGTAAGTAATACTTATAGACTATTAGGAGATGTTGTAGGAAATGCTTTTAAAGATGGATTAGATATGAAATAAATAAAAAAAGAAATCAGTTTGTGCAAAATACAGACTGATTTTTTTTACTACTTTTGGTTAGTATCAATTAAGTAACTAAAATATTCAGTTTTTCCAGAAAGTACATCATTATAAAAATTTTCTTTCCAATTTAAAAAGTCAATGCTCTCTTGCAAGTCAGACATTTCTTTCAAAAGCTGTTCTTTTTTTACAGCTAAAATAGCTTGTCTTTCAGGGATAGTAGATTCTCCTTTTAAACATAAAGCAAGATATTCTTTCATTTCTTCAATACTCATATTGCATTTTTTTAAACAAGTTAAACTTTTAATCCAGGAAATATTATTGTCATCAAAAATTCTATAATTATTTTTATCCCTTTTTACATTAGGAATTAATCCCTCATTGCAATAATATTTTAGTGTTTCATAAGTCATACCAACCTTTTCACAGGTTTCTTTCATTGAATACATATCTATACCTCCAAAAAAATTAAAAAATTTTAAAAAAACTATTGACCGACAGTAACTACCGACTGATATAATTCCATTGTAAAACAAAAAAATTAATTAGTCAAGCAAAAAAGAATTAAAATATATTAATTGAAACTATAAAAATAATGGGAGGTACTTAAAAAGAGTAAAGAAGAAGAAAACCAATTTTGCTTAGTCTATGATGGAGCAATTACAGAAAATGAGATTGGAAAAGTAAATATTCATTCTAATAAATTAAAAGAATTTTATGCAAAATATTTATACTAATAAGGAAAGGGGGAAAAATGAAGAAATTAAAAATAATAATTGATATTTTATTATTTATTCATTGTTATAGGAATTACAGTTTACTTTATTTATACATTAACACATAGTTTTCAATGGTTATATGCTTTTGGAAACAGTAATTGGTAAAAATATATAAAAGGAGAGATTTGAAAATGAATAAAAAAGTATTAATAGGAATTATAGTTGCAATATTAGCAATTATTGCAGTTGTTGCAGGAGTTATTAAAATCAGCCATCACAATACAAAAAATAATACTCTATCAGCTATGAATGGTAGTGAAAATGATAATATGCTCGTAGGAGAGAATGAACAAAAAGAAAATGAGGAAGATATGACAAACAGCGAACAAGAAAAAAATACTACAAAAAGTGGAAGTAAAACATTAGTTGTATATTATTCAGCACAAAATCATACAAAGGCAGTTGCAGAAAAAATTGCACAAAACTTAAATGCAGATATTTTTGAAATAGAGCCAGAGGAAAAATATTCAGAAGAAGATTTGAATTGGACTAATAGAAATTCAAGAGTTTCAAAAGAACATGATGATGAATCATTAAGAGATATTAAATTAAAAAAGGACACAGTAGATAATTGGAGTGATTATGATACAGTATTAATTGGTTATCCAATATGGTGGGGAATAGCTGCATGGCCAGTAGACACTTTTGTAAAAGCAAATGACTTTAATGGAAAAACAGTAATTCCATTTTGCACTTCTGCATCAAGTGGTCTAGGACAAAGTGGAAAATTACTTGAACGAGAAGCAAATGGTGGAGATTGGAAAAACGGACAAAGATTTAATGAAAGACCATCAGATTCTACAATTAAAAATTGGACAGATAGTATAAAATAAGAAAGAGGGTAATTTATAATGGAAAAAGTAAAATTAAATAATGGTATTGAAATGCCAAAGTTAGGAATAGGAACATTTATGCTTACACCAGATGAGGCTGAAAATTCAGTATATCATGCCTTAAAAAATGGATATAGATTAATAGATACAGCAAATGCCTATGTTAATGAAAAAGCAGTTGGTAGAGGAATAAAAAAGTCTGGCATAGCAAGAGAAGAAATCTTTATAGAAACAAAGCTATGGCCTGCCTTTTATGAAGAAGATGACCAAATAGATAAAACACTAGAAAGATTAGGTACAAACTATATTGATTTATTATTACTACATCAACCATCAGGAAATTATATGTATGCTTATAAATTAATGGAAAAGGCAGTTAAGGAGGGAAAAGTAAAAGCAATAGGACTATCTAATTTTAATGAAACACAAATACAAGAAATATTAGATAATTGTGAAATCAAACCAACAGTTTTGCAAACAGAAGCACACCCTTATTACCCACAAACAGAAATGAAGAAATTTCTAGCAAAAAATGATATAAAAATACAAGCATGGTATCCATTAGGACATGGGGATAGTAACTTAATAAATGAACCAATATTTAGAAAACTAGCAGAAAAATATAGAAAAAGCAATGTTCAAATTATATTAAGATGGCACATTCAAGAAAATAATATTGTTATACCTGGTGCAAGACTAGAAGAACATATAAAGGCTAATATTGATATTTTTAACTTTGAACTAACAGAAGATGAAATGAAACAAATAGCAGCTATCAATAAAAATAAAAGATATTATGAGGGAACACCAGAAAAAGTTGCAAGTTATGCTCAAATGAAACCAGATCTTGATGGACAAAAATAATTAAATTATAAGGAGAAAAATGAAAATGAATAAATTAATAGTTTACTTTTCATATACGAATCACACAAAAGAAATAGCAAATAGAATTAAAGAAAAGATAAATTGTGATATTTTAGAAATTAAAACAGTTATTCCATATTCAGAAGATTACAATAAAGTTGTAGATGATGAGCAAAATAGCGAGGCAAGTAATCACTTACCAAAGATTCAAGCTATTAATGTTGATTTAAGCAAATATGATGAAATAATATTAGGTACTCCTGTATGGTGGTATAGACCAGCTCCAGCCATAAGAACATTTTTAAGTCAAAATGACTTATCAGGAAAAACAATAAAACCTTTTGCAACAAATGCAGGTTGGATTGGAAGAACTTTTATAGAAATTAAGAAATTATGTCCTAATTCAAAAGTAGAAGATGGATTAAATATTTTGTATGACGCAGGAGATTATAGAACAAGAAGATTGATTACTTCATTAGATGAAATTGATAATTGGATTAATACATTATAAGAACAGTGCTAACTGTAGAACAAGCAGTTAGCACAAACATCCCCTTTTATTTTAAAGAGTTACTTCAAAATAGTAACTCTTATTTAGTGTGAATTATTTGAAATTTTGTAATTTTTTATGTTATAATCATCTCTACAAATTACAAGTTATCGCACAAATTATAAGAATTCAATTTTACAAACAAAAAACGAGATTTTGTGGTGGTGGTCCCTTAATCCCGTTTTTATTATATATTAGGAAAGTTATGCAACTTTCCTAATATATAATATTACATTGCACAGAAAATTTATTTCATAAATTTTCGCGCACGAACAAATTTACTGAAAATTTCAATTTTTTTGAGTATGATAAAAAGTAGAGTTAAGGTTGCAAATTGAAAATTTTCAGATTTGTTCTTAAATTAACTCCTCAATAAATCAACCCAACTATAAATAATTTTCTTAGACATAGAAAACAATGTTATTTTATCAACATCACATGAAGCCACTAAATTAGTAGAAGAAAGTTCAGAGTCATCCAAAGAAAATACAACTTTGCCAATAACATCACCTTTTTTTATAGGGGCCTCAATATTGTCATTAATTTCAACAGTTTGTGTAACTTGATTTTCTTTGCCTTTTTCTATCAAGGTCCCTGCAGAATTTTCCAATATAGCTTCAACATGATCTTTAACACCTTTATTAACAGAAACAGTTTGAATTACATCGCCACTATTTCCAAAACTTTTAAAAGAAAATTTATTAAATCCGTAATCCAATAATTTTTGTGCTTCTGCAAATCTAACTTTTGTAGAAGGAGCCTTCATTATTACTGCAATTAGAGACAAATCGTCACGTGTAGCACTTGCAGATAAATTATATAAAGCAAGTGATGTTGAACCAGTTTTTAAGCCTGTGATGCCTTTATAAGTTTTTATTAATTTATTTGTATTTACAAGTTGTGATTTTCCATCCCTTAAACTATCCATCCAAATTGTTGTATATTTTGTAATATTAGGATGTTTGGTCAAAAGTTCTTTAGACATTAAAGCAATGTCGTAAGCAGATGTAACATGGCCATCTTCGTCTATTCCATGACAATTTTTAAATGTTGTATCATTCATTCCAAGTTTTCTGGCTTTGTCATTCATCATTTGAACAAATGCCTCTTCAGAACCTGCAATGTGTTCAGCCATTGCAACTACACAATCATTTGCGGAAACAACACATATTGCCTTTAACATTTCATCAACTGTTAAAGTTTCTCTGGGGTCAAGCCAAATTTGAGAACCACCCATAGAACGCGCATTTTCTGAACAACTTACTGTGTCTGTGTAAGATAAGTTTCCACTATCAATTTGTTCCATTATTAATAAAATACTCATTACTTTTGTAACAGAAGCGGGACGTAATTGTTCATGTGCGTTGTGAGAGTATAAAACCTGACCTGTTGATTGTTCAATTAATATGGCCGCTCCACTTTCTAAGTTTAAAGAGTTATTATCTTCTACTTGTGAATTTGTTTCTACCGTGTTTGAGGTTGATATGTTATTGGAAGTTTCATTTGTAGAAATGGAATTGTTACCATTTGTATTTGAAGTGATAGAAGAGGAAACGGGCGATGTTTCCATATCTGTACTCCATATGTATGAACTTGTTGTATCATAACTTAATGATATTGGTGTTAAACACATTATGATTAATATAAATGTTGTTATTGTTTTTTTCACTTTTTTACCTCCGTTTTGTTTTTTGTATAAATATATGTTGTATTTATTTTTTTAGAATATAAAAATAATAATATGTTTTATAAAAGAATACATTTTGATAATAAAGAATATTTTGGGTTTTGTAAAACATAATTTGCAAAGTTATGTAAATTGTGCTATAATATAGGTAGCGTCAAAGGTGACGTTTGTAACTAATATAAAATATCCTTCAATTGAAGGTTGCACTTAAGAAAAGGAGAAAAATATGGAAACAACAAACCAAAAAACATTGACAGAAGACGAGAAGAAGGTCTTTAAAAATGAAGTGAAGAAGCGGATTAGAAAAATGCGCTTCACATTAGGTGCTAAAACTAGTACTGCCTTGGAATTTTTATTAATTCAAAAGGCTATCACGGGAAAAACCATAAAAGAATTGGCACCTGAGTGCCAAAGAGAGATGCACAAAAATAATCCAAGGTATATGGAAAGGGCAGGAGATAGATTTTTGGAAGAACTAGAAGATGACCTTGACGAGAATGCTGAAAGGGAAAAAAGACTCCCTAAAGAAATCTTTCATACTGGTTTTACAATAGAAAACCTTTATGAATATTTCTTATATGAGGTATTTCCATATAAAAAGGAAAAAAATTAAAAAAAGGAGAAAGAATGGAGCATTGCTCCATTTTTTCTTGACTTTTTTACAAAAAAATATTAATATAAATGTATAAAAAATAAAAGGATGTCGATAAAAATGTTAAATATAATAATGAGATTAATAATGATGATATTAATATTATTTGGAATAACACTAATATATGATGCGAGAATCATAACAAAAAAATTCTTTGGATTTGGAGACCAAAACGAAGGATCTGCAGGACTAAAAATAATAGGATTTATAATAGCAATAGTTGGCGGAATAGCAATGTATTTTTTATGTAGGTAAAAATATAAATCTCCCAAAAGTACTAAATCAAATAAAAGTAGAATAATGATTAAATAAGTACTAAAAACAAGGGGGACATTGCCATGAACAAGGAACGAAAAAAATTAATAGTATTAGAAGGAATAATTCTAATACTAATTTTATTTGTGATATTATCACAATGTAATTTACAAGGTGGACAAAAAAATCAAAATAATATAACAGAAAACAACATTCAAAATGTAGAAAATGCAAATGGTGAAGATTTGGCAAATGATAGTGCAAACACAGTAAATGACGAAATCATATCAAATAAATCTAGCACTGAAATTCCAATACTAACAGAAGAAGACGAGCAGACTGTTGAAGTCCAAGAAACAGAAGCAGAAGGTTTTGAAGAACAAGGAATAATAGCATATAATGGTGCAGAAAAAACTCCAAATGTTCAGTTAGGTGAATATTCTGGGCTAACATATTATTCGCAAATAGACAAAAGATGGAAAAATAAAATGTATTCAAGTGTAGGGAATACAGCACAAACAATAGGAACATCAGGATGCGGACCAACAGCCGCAGCAATGGTAGTATCTAGCATAAAAGGTAATATAACACCAGACCAGATGGCAGATTTATACATGAAATACGGATATCGTTCAGCAAACCAGGGAACATACTGGAGTGCATTTAAATGGACCGCTGATGTGTTTGATATTGGATATAGTGAATACTACAAATTAGACGACGCAATCGCCAAATTAAAAGACAATCATTATATAATAGCAAGTTGTAATCAAGGGCTATTTACATATGGAGGACATTTTGTTGTTTTAGTTGGACTTGAAGGAAATTATATAAAAATATATGATTCATACTTATATAATGGAAAATATGATGTCGCAAGTAGAAGAGGAAAAGCAATTGTAAAAGGAAATACAACATATGTATCACTTCAAGATTTTAGACAATATGCAAATTATAAAAAGTTTTTCTGTTTCAAAAATGATAGAACAAATGTAAATGAAAATAACAATCATTCATATAATGCGAATGTGGGAATATCAAAAGCAAATTATCAAGTAAAAATAATAGCAAATGGTGGTTTGAATATTAGAGCGGGAGCAAGTACATCATATCCAAGAGTTGGTGGATATGCTAAAGGAACAATCGTCACAATTTTGGCTGAATCAAATGGCTTTGGAAAAACGGATAGGGGATGGATATCTCTAAATTATACAAGTACAAATATTGGAAATAGTAGTGTAGTAGGAACTTCTGGACAAACAAAAAAATTGGCTAGGGCAAGCATTTTATATAGTAATTCAAATTTGACAGGCTATAGATATAATTATAAGACTAATACTACCGTAACGATTCTTGAAAATGTTTCTGCAAATGTTGATAAAGTAAGAGTTAATGTGACTGGAAGAGTTGCCTATATAAATACAAATAATTATTCAAGTGTTTCTGGAAGTTCAAATGTTGGAACGGTTAAAATAATAAAAAATTGTGTTTTGTATTCAAATTCTAATTTGACAGGTTATAGATATCAATATAAAGATAATACTTCTGTTGTTGTTTTGCAACATGTTAATTCTTATGTTGATAAGGTTAGAGTTAGAATGACGGGTAGAGTTGCGTATATAAATGTTGGTAATTATAAATAAAATGGTTTATGCATAAAATAGAATTTCTATTGGAGTATTTATTACATTATTTCTTATAAAAAAATAAAAAAACAGGGTATTAATTATACTCTGTTTTCTTACTTTGGTGCCGTTGACGTAGATATCTACAACTTTTTCGGCTCTCCTACGATTGATACGAATATCAATCAATTCATTGTTTTTACTTTAACATAATTTTCTTTAATTATCAATACTTTTAACAAAAATAACATATAGAATTTGTAACAATAAATAGTCACTCCACCACATGATTAGTTACACATGTGATGGAGAAACCAATACTAGTTAAGATGTATAGGATCTTTAGTTGATTCCCACTTGCATTCAGAATTGAAGTACAGGTATTGTGGTGCCGTTTCTTTGCAGAACTCTGCAATCTCGCTCGGAACACAAGCCAACAATTCCTCAGGACACGGAACAACATCTGTGAAATTCTCTCTGCATACGCTTTTGTCGTCATCGATTAAAGTTGCTAACCGAATTTCACCATTTTTTTCAAAAACTATAACCTTTACCATACTGCTTACCTCCTAAAATTATCTTCTGGAGGTTTTACACAACCCCTCCAGAAAAAAATGATTAATTTCTTCTGTACTTTGTTGTGTAAAATACAATAGATTAAATCTATTATAACATATTTTGATTGAAAAAGCAAATCAACATAATGTTTATATATTTTTTAAATATTCTTCTAACTCTGCTAATTTTATCTTTTTATTTGGATGATTTTAATATTGTTTTTAGACGACAAAAAATCAACCAGATTTTATTTTCTGATTGATTTTTTATTGGTGCGGATGAAGGGACTCGAACCCCCACGCCGTTGGCACTGGTTCCTAAGACCAGCGCGTCTACCAGTTCCGCCACATCCGCATTTCGTATTAACAATACCTATAATAGCACATTTTATATTTCATTGTCAATAGTAAAATAATAAAAAATTAAAAAAAATTGAAAAGTAAAATTTTATCAAAAAGTGCTTGACATATAAACATATGTTTGATACAATGAGCCTAAATTCAAATAGAAGATTAGGAGATGATTAGAATGGATGAGAAAATTTATAGTAATCAAAGTTTCGAAGATATCAAACATATTGATGAAAATGGAATCGAATTCTGGTATGCAAGAGAACTACAAAAGGTATTAGATTATAAGGAATGGAGAAAATTTGAAAATGTAATTCAAAAAGCAATAATGGCTTGCAAAAATACTGGTATTATTGAAGCTGAACATTTTGTCGGCGCCGACAAGTTGTCAAAACGTGCTAATAATGCAGAAGTATTAATTAAAGATTACAAACTAACACGTTATGCGTGCTATTTAATAGCACAAAATGGAGATAGTAGAAAAAAAGTAATTGCATTAGCACAAACATATTTTGCAATTCAAACCAGAAAACAAGAAATTAGCGAAAAAGAGTACAGTTTATTAACTGAAGACGAAAAAAGATTTTATCAAAGAAATTTAACAATAAAAGGAAACTATTCACTTAATCAAACTGCAAAAAATGCAGGAGTTAAAAATTTTGATAAATTTCATAATTCTGGATATAAGGGATTATACAAGGAGCACTACCAACAAGGACAATTATTGGTATGTGCTCCATTACTCTAAAATAGTACAAATTAAGCTGTTTTTATTTTTTTAATACTTTTCTGAAAAGCATTTTCTAGCTCATATTCATTTAGTGGAATATTTATAATTCCAATCCCATTATAGTAAATGTCTATTTGCTGAGTTGGCTTACCATTTACCTTTTTTGATTGATATACATATATTTTATCAATCAATTCATTTATAATTTCTGGCGTAAGTTCTGAAATTTCAGTGTATTGTTTTACTTTACTAACAAAAGATGCTAAATCTAGTTCTTGTTGTTTAGTTGTATCGAGCTTATTAGCTAATTCTTTAACTTTACTTTTAAGTTCTTTTTGTTCTTTTTCATAATTTAATGATAGAATAGTAAATCTTTCATCCGTAATTTTGCCAGAAATATTATCTTCGTAAATATGTTGTATCAAGTTATCAATATCTTTTATTCGTTTTTCATATTGTGATAATAATTTTTTGTTTATGCTATCTATTTTTTTCTGTTCTTCAAGTGAAGTCTCAAGTTTTTGTTTTATGAATAAATCTTCATAAGAACGGATATAAGATAGGACTTGTTTAATATTTTCTAAAACTAATTCTTTTAAGATATGTTCCCTAATAGTATGACTTGTACATGATTTAGAAGAAGTATTTTTATATTTTGAGCATCTATAAAAATGTTTATTTTCTGTATAACTTCTCGAAGTGCAATAATATAATTTTGAGCCACAATCCTTACAAAATAAATGTCCTGAAAATATATTTATTTTACCAATCTTAGTAGGACGTTGTCTATTTTCTTGAATGCGTTGTACAGTATTCCAAGTTTCTTCATCAATGATAGGTTCATGTGTATTTTTAAAGATTTTCCATTGTTCTTTTGGAAAATAAATTTTACTTTTATCTTTAAAAGATTTAGTTGTACCTTTAAAATTTACTGTATCTCCAATATATTCTTGTCTGAACAAGATGTCATATATAGACCTATCCTGCCAACAATACTTGACTTCAGATATATGATAATTGCATAAGCCATGGATTGCTTTATATTCTTTTGGAGTTGGAACTTTTTCTTGTTTTAATATATTGCATATTTGATGAGTTCCATATCCTTGAATACATAAATCATATATTCTTCTTACTATTTCTGCAGCTGGTTCATCTATAATCCATTTATTTTTATCTAAAGGATCTTTTTTGTAACCATATGGCACATTAATAGTTAAAGGGATACCTGAATTACCTTTATTTTTAAATACTGCTCGAACCTTTTGACTTGTGTTTTTAGCATGCATTTCATTAAACCAATCTTGTATAGGAAGAAAATCATTAAGTCCTTTGTCAGTATCAATATTATCCATTATTGCAATATATCTAATATTAAGTCTTACAAAATCTTCTTCTAATAATTGACCTACTATAAGTCTATTTCTACCAAGCCTTGAATGGTCTTTTACAATAATTGTTTCAATTTTACCTTGTTCTGCAAGTTCCATTAATTCCATAAAAGCAGGTCTTGTAAAACTCGTTCCAGAATAACCATCATCTACAAAAAATTGAGTATTTATAAAATGATTATCTTTTGCATATTTACTTAAAATTGATTTTTGATTTTTAATACTATTGCTTTCTCCTAGCTGTTCATCATCTCTTGATAAACGGCAATATAAAGCAGTTATTTTTTCGTTATTTGACTGTCCCATAAAAACTCCTTTCTTTTAGACAGCCGAATATGATATAAATTGTTACAATTTCAATTTGTGTTGTTCACATAATACTATATTCGTTTTTATAGTGCAAGTGATTCTTATAATTTTTTTGTCAGTCTAAAAAATTTATTTAAAATGCTTTCTTCAGCATTTTCATCAAAGTAAGTATTTACTTTGTATACTGTGCCGTTTATTTTTTTTCAAAGTTCAATTTATTTTCTATTGCAATATTATCTCTAAAATATTGTAATCTTTCATCTTCGGTCATATTTTCTAATTTTTTATAATATTCTTGTTTTAAGTTTTCAACATATTCATATTCTTCATTAGAGAGTTCAATTCTATATTTTTCATTATTATCGTCTATAACTAGCCCTCCTTTTCTTATATTCAGGAGAGTTCTTTAGTTTTTGCTTTTCTAATCTAGATTTTTCTTTTGCTTCTTCACGAGCTTTTCTTTCAGCTTGTATTTTTTCTTGTTCAATTCTTTGTCTTTCTAATTCATCTTGTTTTTCTTTATCAAATAAACTTTTAAAGAAATCTGCAACTTTTTGTGGTGCAAGTTTTATAGCATGAAAGTATTCTTTTGTTTTTTCTACTAAACCATCATATTTTTCTATCCATCTATTTACGGTGTTCCTTAAATTTTCAATTTTAGTATCACGTTCATAAATTTCTTTATCTGCTACAATTCCTTTTTTAGCATATTGGGTCAATGTTTCATAATCTTTTGGTTCTAATTCAATTTTCTTTGAGAACTTCTTTGGTTTACCTAGGTTTGAAATATCTTCAACCTTTTTATCGTATTGCATATAGTTATCAAAATTAGATTGTTTTTCATCAACACTATTTGTTATTTTTTCAAGTTTTTCAGTTTCTTTCTTAATTTTAAATTCTAAATCATATAAATGTTCTTTAGTACTACATTTTATACCACGAATAAATCCTCTATAACCACTATCAGACATATATTGAAAAAATCTGTCTTGTAATAGGCTATATGATTTTACGAGTTTTGCTTTTCCATTTTCATCATATACAGGATTACCAAAATTATCAATTAATTGTTCTGATTTCCATTTCTTACTATGGCTCACTTGATTGATTATTTCTTTTGTAGTTCCTATTAGAGATTTATCTTTACATCTTTTAGACCACTTGATTTCTTTTTCTACAACAGGGATTGCTATAACATGCAAATGATAGTGATATATAGGCTTTACATATTTTTCTGATAGGGCAGTATTTAGTTCATCTGCGTGCATAACAGCTGATATTATATTATCTGTCCCCATTTCTCTTTCAGCAAAGTGAAATGCCTTTTCGTAAAAGACTTTTGCAAATTCATAACCACCATTTTGTTCAAAATAGTCAGAGTTAATATCAAATATAATTTCATCAAATACTTTTGCATTATCTTTTAGTCCTCGAAGTGATATTTCTCCATCATCAATCATTTCTTTTAATTTTTCGTTATAAGTGTTTTTGCATTTTTTGTAATGCACATTTTTTGATGTTTGAGTTAAGTCAACATTCATATTAGAGTAAGATTTGTTTTTTCTTTCGTTGTGTCTTTCTGCTTTTGCAACACTTGTTCTAGTATAAGTTTCAACTCTAGCTACCGAATAGTTTGTTTTGTCCATTTATAAATCCTTTCTTGCAGGTAGCAGGAGGCGACCAAAGGGAGCTGTTACATAACTTTCTTGCGAAAGTATGTAACCCACTATGACACTTTCAAAACTTCGTTTTGCAAAGATGTCGTGGGCTCGTAGCGGAGTGCTCATAAATTATCTAATCTTGCGATAGATAATTTATGTTTGGCTTCGCCAAATCAAAATAATATTTTTCATCTCCATTCAAATATTATTTTGACTACTGAAAAATTTTTGTGCTACCTAGCATAAAATTTTTTCAGTATCTGTTTGCTATGCTTCGTAAGAATATAGAGAAATACCTATATAGTCTTTTTTAGCATAACAAAAAGACCCATTAGGCACAACAAATAAAACTACTAATATTGCATTTTTTTTGCAGAGTAGTGAGTTTTACTTGAAACATGCTAATCGGTCTTAACCACTGCTGGACATTTTACATACTATTCATTCTAAACCAGCCAAAATATATTTCACCGCATTGGATTAGTAAGTTTCCTACAAACCTTAATTTTTAAATTAGGAGAAAGATAGAAAATATTTTATTGTATCCCTTACTAATCAGTGTTTCGTGTCTATTAATTTTTCAGTGTACTATAAAATACATCTATTATATATCATCTTTTTATGTAAATGTCAATAAAATACAGAATATTCATTGAAAAAAGTGGAATTTCTTGATATAATTTGTCCATAATAATAAATTTATAAAGGAATGATGCCTAAATGGAAAATAATAAATTAGAAACAATATCAAATCTTTTTGAAGACAGTGAGATAAGAAGTGTTTGGGATAGTGAAAAGGAAGAATATTATTTTAGTGTTGTAGATGTTATTGGAGCATTAACTGACAGCAATATTCCAAGAAACTATTGGAGTGATTTAAAAAGAAAATTAAAGCAAGAAGGAAGTCAACTGCACGAAAATATCGTGCAGTTGAAAATGAAAGCAACAGATGGTAAAATGCGTGAAACAGATACGTTAGATACAAAAGGAATATTAAGACTAATAGAGTCAATACCAAGTCCAAAAGCTGAGCCATTTAAACTTTGGCTTGCTAAAATGGGAAATGACAGAATAGATGAAGTATTTGATCCAGAACTTGCTATTAATCGTGCTGTTGATTATTATAGAAGTCGTGGATATGATGATAATTGGATTAAGGCAAGAATGACAGGAGTTGTAGATAGACGTAAATTAACAGATGTATGGAAAGAAAATGGAATAACAAAAAATTTTGAATATGCAGTTCTAACAAATGAAATATATCAGGCTTGGTCTGGAATGAAAGCATCAGAATATAAAAACTTTAAAGAAATTAGAAAAGAGTCTTTAAGAGATAATATGACAGACATAGAAGTTGCTTTAACTGATTTAGGAGAAATCGCAACAAGAGAACTTGCTAAAAAGCATAGACCTTATGGCTTGGAAGAAAACAAAAAAGTCGCACATATGGGTGGTCATGCTGCAAAAGTTGCAAGAGATGATATAGAAAAGAATTTAGGTGAAACTGTTGTAACTAGAAAAAATGCTTTAAATTATAAGTATTTAGATGATAATAAAACTTTAAAGAATACATCCAAAAAGAAAATAAAGGAAAATATTAATATGGAGGGAACAGATGAATAAACCTATCATTGGCATTGTATCAAAACACTATGCTACATATAAATCAAATAAAATAGATACATTTGTAAGAGATGAAGTAAAGCAAGCTATATTTGATAATGGAGGAATTGCTATCGGAATATTACCTACTGAATCTAATGTTAATTATTGTGGAGATAATTGGAAAGATAATTTGTCAATAGAAGAAAAAGAAAATTTGATTACACAAATTAAATTGTGTAGTGGAATTATATTACAAGGTGGTCTTGAAACAGATAATTATGAAAGTATAATCTCAAAATATTGTTATGACAATGATATACCTATATTAGGAATATGTGCAGGTCAAAATAATATTGCTAGAGCTATTGGAGGGACAACATATAAAATACCTAACCCAGATAAGCATGATAAGTCATTTGATGAATATGTGCATAACATCAAAATAGATGAAAGTTCAAAATTTTATAACATAGTTAAAACAACTGAAATGATGGTAAATTCTAGACATAAAAGAACAATAAAAGATTGCCCAATGCTTGATAAAGTTGCAGTTTGTGAAGATGGTTACCCAGATGTTATTGAAGCTAAAAACAAAAAATTCTATATAGGAGTTAGGTTTCATCCAGAAAGTTTATATGCTAAAGACGAAAAAATGAATAAAATTTTTAAAGAATTTATAAATGTTTGCAAAGGCTAGGAGGTTAAAATGGAATTAAAAGAAACAATAAAAAATAGACGAAGTATTCGCAAATATAAAAATACTGAGATATCTAAGGAAATAATTGAAGACTTAATTGATTGTGCAAGGTTATCACCATCTGCCAAAAATAGACAACCTTGGATATTTGTAATAGTAACTAACACTATAAAAAATCAAATTGCAGACATTATGTTGGAAAAGGAAAATAGCTCAAAGATTAGTTTAGAAAGACAAATATATAATGCTAATAGTAGTGTTAAAGCAACTGCAAAAATAATGAAAGAAGCACCTATACTTATATTAATATGGAGAAAGAAAAAATATTAGAATTTTATAAGCAAACAAGTCAATTTACAGATTTGGGATATTATAAGGATTTTGCAAAAAACTTGCCAGATGATATTGAAAAATTATGTATATTACAAAGAATGCAAATAATACATCCAGTAGCCTTTAAAGATAAAGAAATTAGGAATAAAAAAGATTGCTTTTGGGGAGATATGACTAAAGTACCAGTTACTAGATTAGAATATGAAGATGATATTTTTCCAACAGCACAAAGTGTAATAGCTGAATTATTAAGAAAAAATCCTAACTATACTACAAAAAGAGAGGCAAAAGACAAAGTTCATGTTACATGTAGAAGTCAAGCTATATTATTAGCAAGTATATTAAAGGCTAAAGGAATACCAGCTAGAGCTAGAAGTGGATTTGCTGAATATATACATTATGATGAAATATGTTATGACCACTGGATTACAGAATATTTTGATGAAAAAGAAAATAGATGGAGATTAGTAGATGCAGATGAGCATTGTCCAGACCATGAAATGGGATTTGATTTAAACGATATTCCTTATGATAAGTTTTTATTTGGTGCAAATGCTTATTTAGGCGTAAGACAGAATAAATATAAGCCTGAAACGATTTTATATGCTTCTAATCCACCAACTCTAGGACTAAAAGCTTCAATAAGGGGATTATTTTACGATTTCCATTCACTAATGAATGATGAAATTATATTCTTACATATGCCTAAATATATACAAGATAAGAAATTTGAGTTATCTGAAGAAGAATATAAAGAATTAGATAATTTAGCCAGCTTAATGCTAAATCTTAATGAAAATTTTAGTAAACTACAAGAAATTTGGAACAATATGTCTAAATTTAGAATTATGTCAGGAGCATTAAATTAGTTTGAAAAGTGATAAAACAATAATGGAATCCTATGGCTTTAACTAGAAGAAAATGACTAAATCTGATTGTGTGGCTGAATTGATGAAGATGTATGAAAATTTAGTAAAAAGCAAGTGAGAGGTAATTTATGATAAAAAGCGTAACTTTTAAAAACTTTAGAAACTTAGATGGAAAATATGAGTTTAATAATACTTTAAATGTAATTATAGGAAAGAACAATAGAGCAAGATGTAGTTATTATAGGAAAATCTTTAAATGTTAAAAATTTATATACAGCAATTACTAGAACGACAAAAAATGTATATTCTACGATATCTCAAATAAATAGAGAGTAGCCTTGGATAGCTACTCTTTAACTTTAGCAATATATCAATTCGTTAAAAATAATTTTTTCAACAGAATTTTTATAATTATTCATAATCCCAGTCCATTTTAAATGGCCAGTATTTTTTAAGTTTTCATCAATAGGATTTCTTTCTAGCATTTGATTCATAAGCATTTCGAATCTTTCTTTAGCTTGTTTATCAGTATCTACAATATGTTTTCTCAAAGTACAATTCATGAACATTATTATATATTCAGCTTTTTTATGATTTTTTAAATATTCTAATCTTAAATGACCATACTTTCCAATAATATAATCATTTTCATATTCTTCTTTCTCTAAATATAAATCAGGGACAAAATAATCTCCTTCTTTGTGAAAAGTTATTTCTGCCATAGTTAAAACCTCCATAAATTGATTTTCACTACAAATTTGACTAAATAATTTATATCTTTAAATGGCTATCTAACACAATGAAATTTTGGAAGAAGTTTATAAGAAAAATTTTGTCCTTATTAGAACTCTCCCAATGGAGAAACTGCAGATGATATTGCCAAAAGAAAAGGATTAAGATATAGAGAAGATATTTTAGACAATATGGGAAGTGAAGAACTTGCAGCGAATTTATTCCGTATTACGCAGACTGAATCAAAATTAAAAAGAGATAATATTTCTACAGAAAAAGAAGCAAATAAAACTCATTATAATATTGGAAAAAATATTAGAGAAGTAATTGCTAAAAATGGTGGAACTATGCCAGAAAATTTGCCAACACCCGAAAAAAGCCCAAAACAATTGGGAAAAGAAAGTAAGAAAAAATTATTGAAACAAAATGTTTAAAATAAATAAAAAAATACAAAAAAAGCAAATTTATGTTTGACATTTTTTTGTTTGTGTGATATTATGTACAAAAATGAGAAATGGAGTGAGTCAAATGCCAAGAAAAAGACCAGAATTAAATGTAAGAGAAAAAGCAATACTAAGATATATTGAAAAGCAAATAATGAATGTAGGATATCCACCATCAGTAAGAGAAATAGGAAAAGCAGTTGGATTAAGTTCAACAGCAACAGTACATGGATATTTAGCAAGACTAGAAGATAAAGGATATATTAAAAAGCAAGATAAAAAAGGAAGAACACTAAGACTATTAAAAGGAACAGATGGAGAAGCAAAAAAAACATCAACAAAAGACTTTTACACACAAAAAGAATTAGTAGAAGTACCAGTTGTTGGAAAAATTACTGCAGGAATGCCTATTTTAGCAGTTGAAAATGTAACAGATACATTCCCAATTCCAATTGACTTTGTTGGAAATTCTGACTGTTTTATGCTTACAGTTAGAGGGGAAAGTATGATAGAGGCAGGAATTTTAGATGGTGATTACATATTAGTAAGAAAACAAAGCAATGCAAATAATGGTGAAATTGTTGTTGCATTAATAGAAGATGAAGCAACTGTAAAAACATTCTATAAAGAAACAGATCACATAAGATTACAACCTGAAAACAGTACAATGGACCCAATAATAGTTCCAAATTGTGAGATCTTAGGAAAAGTATGTGGCGTATTTAGAAAAATGTAGTGATTTAATTTGCAGAAAGGGAATAATCAATTTTTGATTAATGCATTATAAAATTGATTATATTAGATGAGATGATAAAAAGAGTAATATTTGATATAGATAATACACTAATACCTTGGAAAAATGAATATTATAACGAAATATTTGAAGTGTTAAAAGAATTAAATACAGAATGTTCAAATGAAGATTTTAATAAAATTAAACAAGCCTTTGGAGAATATGAAAATGTATATTATTCATTCAATAAAGAAAATATGATAAATTATATAAATGAATATACAGGGAAAAAATATCCTAAAGAATTTATGGATAAAATTATTGAAAAATGGGCAAATTGCGTACCCGACAAAATAGAGGATTCAATTTTAGCAACACTTGAAGAATTGAGCAAGAAATATGAAATGGTTTGTTTAACAGATTGGTATAAAGAACAACAAATTAAAAGATTGAAAAAAACAAATATTTTAAAATATTTTCAAGATGTATATGTTGCAGAAAATACAAAAAGAAAACCATTTAAAGAAGCGTTTATGCAAGCAATTGGGAAAAATAAACCAGAAGAATGTATAATGATAGGAGATAGTTTTGAAAGGGATATAGAAGGAGCATTAAAAGCGGGTCTTCAAGCAATTTATTATAATCCAAAAGAAACTGAAAAGATTAATAAAAGTTCATATTGTGAATTAGAAACTGAAGAAGGACAAAAACAAATTAAATATTATACTGTATCTAAAATAGATGAGATTTTGAATATTTTATAAAGCATATATTTATATTTTATAATTAATGTTCACAAAGAATTCACAAAAAAGATACAATAAAAATATTGACAAATGACATCGTGTCACTTATAATAATGACACAGTGTCATTTTATTTTTTGAAATAATTTATACAGACATGAACAAAAAATAGTTTGTTACTATAAGAGGAAAAAACAATAGTAAAAAATGATAATAAAAGGCGGTGAGAATATGCCAAAAGAAACATTTGTAAAGTTGCCAGAAGAAAAAAAAGACAAAATAATAAAAGCAGCAAAAAAAGAATTTGCACGAGTGCCATTTGAACAGACATCAATAAAAAATATAGTAGAAGATGCAGACATTGCAAGAGGAAGTTTTTATCAATATTTTGAGAGTAAAGAGGATTTATTACGGGTATATTTTAAATATACATTTTAAAGAAATGAATGCACAAATGCAGGAAAAAGTAATAAAATCTAAAGGTGACATATTTAAAATTTTTATATCAATGTATGACTGTGTAGATAATAACCTGATAAAAAACGAAGATATGGAATTTTACAGAAAAATATTTGGAAACTTAAAAACAAGTGATGATGGTAAAATATTCAAAAAATTTGTAGAAGAAAGACCTAAAAAAATAAAGGACTTTTATGAGTATATTGATACTTCAAATTTAAGAGTAAATTCAAAAGAAGAATTTGAAATCGTAGAGAAAATCTTATTTACAGTAACTACGAAAGCAATTGTAATGAGATTTAAATATGACTCAAAAGAAGAAGCAAGAGAAAATTTCTTAAAACAAATTGAATATTTGAAATATGGAATTATGAGAGGAGAAAAGCATGTTTAAAGTATTAAAAAATTTAAAAGAATCATGGATATCAGTAATTACAATAGTACTATTATTAATAGTTCAAGCAGCAGGAGATTTAACATTACCAGACTACACATCAAAAATAGTCAATGTAGGTATCCAAAATGGTGGAATTGAAAATGTAGCACCAGAAGTAATAAGAAAATCAGAAATGGAAAATATGCTAATATTTACAGAGGAAGACGACAAAATTTTAGCATCATATGAAGAAATATCAAAAGATAATTTAGATAGTGCCGAATATGAAAAATTAGTAAAAAAATATCCAGCATTAGAAAATGAATCTTTATATAGAATTAGAAAAATAAGTAGCAGTGAACAAGATGAATTGGATTCCTTAATGGCTAAACCTCTAATGATGCTTAGTGTTACAAAGCAAATGCCAAAAGAACAACTAGACCAAATGTTAGAAACAGTAAATCAAAAACTAGATGATATGCAAGAAAGCATATTAGAACAAGCAGCAATACAAGAAGTTAAAAATGAATACAAAACAATAGGAATGGATACAGACAGCATACAAAATCAATACATAATAATGGCAGGATTAAAAATGCTAGGAATATCATTAATAATTATGATATCTGCAATTTCAATTATGTGTTTATCTGCAAGAGTTGCAGCAAGACTAGCAAAAACATTAAGAGAAAAAGTATTCAAAAAGGTACTTAGATTTTCAAACAAAGAATTTTCAGAATATAGTACTGCATCTTTAATAACACGTTCAACAAATGATATTCAACAAATTCAAGGGTTGATAGCAATACTATTTAGAGTTCTTGTATATGCACCAATTATAGGTATTGGAGGATTTTTAAGAGTATTAAATCAAAGTGATAACTCAATGGCATGGATAATAGGAGTAGCAATTGTAGCAATATTATTTGTAGTTGCAACATTATTTATAATTGCAATGCCAAGATTCAAAAAATTACAACAATTAATTGATAAACTAAACCTAGTTGCAAGAGAAATCTTAACAGGTTTACCAGTAATTAGAGCATTCAACACAGAGAAAAAAGAAGAAAAAAGATTTGATAAAGCAAATATTGATTTAACAAAAACTAACCTTTTTGTTAACAGAGCAATGAGTTTTATGATGCCAACATTAATGTTAATTATGAATGGAATCTCATTGTTAATCGTGTGGGTTGGAGCACATGGAATTGATAATGGAACAATGCAAGTTGGAAATATGATGGCATTTATTCAATATACAATGCAAATTGTAATGAGTTTCTTAATGATATCAATGGTTTCAATAATGTTACCAAGAGCATCAGTATCTGCAAATCGTATAAATGAAATAATTGAAACAGAAGAAACGATAAAAGATAGTAAAGAACCGAAAAAATTAAATCCAAACAAAAAAGGACTTGTTGAATTTAAAAATGTTTCATTTAGATATCCAGATAGTGATGAAGAGGTTTTAAGTGATATTTCATTTACTGCAGAACCAGGAAAAACAACTGCTATCATAGGAAGCACAGGTAGTGGAAAATCTACAATAGTTAATTTGATACCTAGATTTTATGATGTAACATCAGGAAATCTTTTGATAGATGGTGTTGACATTAAAGATATATCAAATAAAGATTTAAGAAAAATTATAGGGTTTGTACCACAAAAAGGAATATTGTTCTCTGGAACAATAGAATCTAATATAAAATATGGAAATCCGAACATGTCTGACGAGCAAATGATTGAGGCGGCTCAAATAGCACAGGCAACTGAATTTATTGAATCAAAACCAGAAAAATATCAAGAACCAATTGCACAAGGCGGAAGTAATGTATCTGGTGGTCAAAAACAAAGATTATCAATTGCAAGAGCAATAGCAATTGACCCAGAAATATTAGTATTTGACGATAGTTTCTCTGCACTTGATTTTAAAACAGATAGCATTTTAAGAGCGGAACTTGCTAAAAAGACACAAGACAAAACAGTAATTATTGTAGCACAAAGAATTAATACAATTTTAAATGCTGACCAAATTATAGTATTAGAAGATGGAAAAGTTGTAGGAAAAGGAACACATGAAGAGTTAATCAAAACTAATGAAACATATAAACAAATTGCATTATCACAACTTTCAGCAAAAGAGCTAAACTTAGAAGATTCTAATTTAAGAACTGAAAAAAATAAATTAATGGGAGAAGGAGGTAAAGAACATGAGTAATAATCAAACAACAAATAAACCTCCAAGAATGAGAGGACATGGACCAATGGGCGGTGGACCAGGAGGACGTGGCCCAGTAGAAAAAGCAAAAGATGTAAAGGGAACAACAAAGAAGTTAGGTCAAAGACTATCAAGTTATAAAATAGCAATAATAATTGTAATGATATTTGCAATTGGAAGTACAATATTTAGTATTGTTGGACCAAAAATTTTAGGAAATGCCACAACAGAAATATATACAGGACTAATGAATAAAATAAACAGAACCGGTGGAATAGATTTTGCAAAAATAGGAAAAATTATTCTATTTGCATTAGGACTATATGGTGTAAGTGCACTATTTTCAATGATTCAAAGTTACATTATGGCAGGTGTTGCACAAAAAGTGACATATAAAATCAGAAACGAATTGACAGAAAAAATAAACAAATTGCCAATGAAATACTTTGATAAAAAGACAAATGGCGAAGTATTATCAATAATCTCAAATGATGTTGATACATTAAGCACAGGTCTAAACCAAAGTATTACACAAATTATAACATCAATTTTCACCATTATAGGAATATTAGTAATGATGTTCTCAATAAGTTGGGAAATGACAATTGTAAGTCTATTGATATTACCAATATCAGGAGTAATACTTAAAAAAGTAATAGGAAAATCACAAAAATATTTCGTAAAACAACAAGAATACTTAGGACATGTAAATGGTCAGGTTGAAGAAACATATGGTGGACACAATATTGTTAAAGTTTTTGGAAGAGAAGAACAAGCAATAAAAGATTTTGAAAATGAAAACGAAGAGTTGTATAAATCAGGATGGCGTTCACAATTTTTGTCAGGTTTAATGTATCCATTAATGAACTTTGTAGGTAATGTTGGATATGTTGCAGTAGCAATTTTAGGTGGATATTTTGCAGTAAAAGGTAGAATCACAGTTGGTAATATCCAAAGTTTTATACAATATAACAAACAATTTACTCGGGCCAATAGGTCAAGTTGCACAAATATCAAGTACAATACAGTCAATGATAGCAGCAGCAGAAAGAATATTTGAATTCTTAGAAGAACCAGAAGAAGTTGAAGATGTAAAAAATCCAGTATCAACAGATGGTTTAAAAGGAAACATTGAATTTAAAAATGTTCATTTTGGATATGACCCAGAAAAAACAATAATAAATGACTTTAATGCAAAAGTTAAAGACGGTCAAAAAATTGCAATTGTTGGTCCAACAGGTGCTGGAAAAACAACAATGGTTAAATTATTAATGAGATTTTATGATGTAAATAGTGGCGAAATCTTATTAGATGGTCACAATATCAAAGATTTTAAACGTGGAGACCTTAGAAAAATGTTTGGAATGGTTCTTCAAGATACATGGCTATTTGGTGGAACTATAAAAGAAAATATTAAATATAGTATGCCAGATGCAACAGATTCTGATGTAATAAAAGCAGCAAAAGCAGCACATATACATCATTATATAAAAACATTATCAAAAGGATATGACGCAAAAATTAATGAAGAATCAACAAATATATCTGCAGGTCAAAAACAATTGCTAACAATTGCTAGAGTTATACTTGCAGACCCTAAAATATTGATTTTAGATGAGGCTACAAGTTCAATAGATACAAGAACTGAACAACAAATTCAAGCCGCTATGGATAATTTAATGGAAGGTAGAACAAGTTTTATTATTGCACATAGATTATCTACAATAAAAAATGCTGATTTAATTTTAGTTATGGACCACGGCGATATTGTTGAACAAGGTACACACGAGGAATTACTTGCAAAAGATGGTTTTTATGCCAAATTATATAATTCACAATTTGAAGATTGCAATGATGAGGTAGAATAATGTCATTTTGAGTGTCTTTATGGGGACGGTTCTATTTGTGACATTATTATAAGAAAAAATGAAAATTTAATATTTAAAAGGCTATAATATTATAAGTACAAAAACTTATAAAAACTATAGCCTTTTAATTTTTTATTGAATTATTTTTCATATTCGTAGCTTGAACACATTGATTCATCAGCTTTTTGAGTATCACAATCTTGAATAGGCGATACTTGTATTTCGGCTAATTGACAACGATTTTCTAAGTTGTTATATTTACAACTTGTAACACTACAACATATTTTTTGATTCTTTTCCATGCCAAGACCTCCAATAAAAATAAAATGAATATAAATTGAATTACAATTTATATTATTTTTTGAATCATAATCTATTTTTAAATTCTATATTAGTATGGATAAAAAAATAGAAATTATGCAAAATATAATTAATCATTAATGTAAAAATCATACATGATATATTTAGTCACAATTATCATCAGAAGAACTTTCACAAATTGTTGGAGGCTCTTTAAAACACAAATACCAATTAATACCATTTTGATTTTCTTTAATAGAATTTTGCCTTTCTTGAAGTTCTTCAAAAGTTTTTGGGGTAGGAACAATAACAGGTTGCCCAGGCATCCAATTTGCAGCAGTAGAACCTTTACTGCAGTCAGCCATTTGAAGAGCTTGAATAGTTCTTATAATTTCAGGAACAAATCTACCCACATTTAAAGGATAAACAAAAATCGTTCTAACAATACCTTTATCATCAATTATGAAAACATTTCTAACAGTTTCTGTTGTACTTATATCATTAGAAATCATTCCATATTTTCTGGCAATTTGACCATTTCTATCTGCAACAATTGGAAATGGAAGTTGTATTCCGGTTTTACAATAAATATCATACATCCAAGCTAAATGAGATGGATTGCTATCAATACTTAATCCTAAAAGTTCAGTATTAATTTGCTGAAAATATGTATATGCTCGTGAAAATGCAATCATTTCTGTAGTACATACTGGTGTGAAGTCTCCTGGATGGCTAAAAAATACTAACCATTTGCCTTTATAATCATTTAAAGTTCTTTGGCCAAAAGTTGTTATTGCTTCAAAATCTGGCGCTTTTTGTCCTATTTTAACATTTCCATTCATCATTAATTCATAATCCATAAAAATAAACTCCTTTCTGTTTTTTTTATATAATATTGAAAAAAAATAAAATGGTTACAAACAATGTACTATTACAAAATTATATTAAAATTCATAAAACTTTTATAAAATAAAATAATTTTTTCATAAAAGAAAAATACATTTTTATAAAATATATTACACAAAAAGACAAAAAAATAGTATAATTTAAACCCTAAAAAGTAAAAAAAGGGGGATATTATAAATGAAACAATTAGAAACAAAAAGATACATATTAAGAAAACCAACTGAAAATGATGCAGAAATAATATATGAAAAATGGGGAACAGACAAAGAGAATATAGCCCAATACAAAGAGCATAAATTTTATAGAAATATAATAGAAACAAAAGCAATAATTAAATCAGTAATAAAAGAAAGCGAAGATGAAATTCTATTTTGGATAATAGAAGAAAAAGAAACAAAAAATATAATAGGATATATAAAATTACCAACTGGTGGAATAAAAGACAAAAAAAGGGAATTAGCATTTTACTTTTTAAATGGATATAGAGAAGATGGTACGCCAGAAGAGGTATTAAAAGCTGTAATAGATTATATTTTTTCAAAAGAAAAATATGAAACAATAATAACAAAATTTTATGATAGAAACGAAAAAAACACAAAATTAACTCATAGCGTACTAACAAATGTTGGAATGGTAAGAGAAGGAATTTTAAGAAATAGATTAATAAATGATGAAGGAAAGAAAATAAATAAACATGTATATTCTATTTTAAAAGAAGAATGGAAAGCAACACGCAAACAATAATTTTATGAACTGTGAATATTAACTAGGGGCTGTAAATTGTAACAATAAATCTTTTAAAATCTATTGACATATTAAAATTTTAGAAATAAAATAGCATTGAAAAATAATTGTTAATAAAACAGAAAAATTTGTTAACAATAAAAATGTTAGGAGGAATTAATATGGCATTAGTAACAACAAAAGAAATGTTTGAAAAATCAATGAAAGAAGGATATGCAATAGGAGCATTCAATGTAAACAACATGGAAATAATACAAGGAATCGTAGATGCAGCAGCAGAAGCAAATTCACCCGTAATATTACAAGTTTCATCAAGTGCAATAAAATATGCAAGAATAAATTATTTAATGAAAATGGTACAAGCAGCAGTAGAAGAGCATACAAACATACCAATAGCAATACACTTGGATCATGGACCAGACTTTGAAACTGCAAAAATGTGCATTGACAATGGTTTCACATCTGTAATGATAGATGGATCAAAATATGATTTTGAAGAAAATGTTGCATTAACAAAGAAAGTTGTAGATTATGCACATGCACATGGAGTTCCAGTAGAAGCAGAACTTGGAAAATTAGCAGGAATCGAAGACGATGTAAACGTAGCAGCAAATGATGCAATGTACACAGACCCTGCACAAGCAGAAGAATTTGTTAAAAGAACAGGATGTGATTCTTTAGCAATTGCAATTGGTACAAGCCACGGAGCATACAAATTTAAAGGTGAAGCAAAATTAAGATTTGATATTTTAAAAGAAGTAAAGACAAGAATACCAAATACGCCAATAGTGCTACATGGTGCTTCAACAGTAATACCAGAATTAGTAAATATGTGTAATGAATTTGGTGGAGACATCCCAGGAGCAAAAGGTGTTCCAGATGAAATATTACACGAAGCAAGTATCTCTGGTGTTTCAAAAATAAATGTTGATACAGACTTAAGACTTGCTATGACAGCAGGAATTAGAAAAACATTTGTTGAAAATCCAAATGTTTTTGATCCTAGAAAATATTTAGGTGAAGCAAGAGAGATAATAAAAGAAACTGTAAAACATAAAATTGTTGATGTTTTCGGTTCTGAAAATAAAGCATAAAAAATAGGGATTAGGGGACGGGTCTCCAAATCCCTATTTTTTTAGTAATACAAGATTAATATATACTAATCTTTTTCTTAATTATAAAAAATAGGGATTTAGAGACCCGTCCCCTAATCCCTAATTTTTTATGGAGTAACATTGAGAGTTTTGTTATTAGTATATATTACCATTCCAGGTTTTGCCCCAGAAGGCTTTTTAACAAATTTTACCTCGCAATAATCAACAGGAACATTAGAAGAATTACACGCCTTACTATGTTTAGCAGCAATTTTAGCAACTTTAATCAAAACATCATTACCAGGATAGGGCAAATTATTATCAATTTTTAAAATCGTATGACTACCATGGAAATCCTTAGTATGGAACCAAATATCACTTTTACTTGCAAATTTCAAAGTTAAATAATCATTTTCTTTATTATTTCTACCAACAAAAACAGTGTAACCATCAACAGTATATTTGATAGGGTTAAAAGAAACTGTCTTATTTTTTGTCAATTTAGATTTCTTTATTTTAGAAGACTTTTTATTATTTGTATTTAAAGAAGTTTTCTCTTTAAAAATATCATTTTCAGCAATTTCTTCATATATAGAGGCGATATCATCAATAGTCGAACAACTTTCTAACTCATAAACAACACTTTCAATATAATTGATTTCTTTAAGAGTATCAATCTTTTGCTCAGATACAACAACCAAAGCATTTTTTAATTTTGAATATTTTTTAAAAAATCTTTTGGCATTTATACTTGGAACAAAACGTTTATCAAGTTTGATTTTTATTAAATTATTGTTATCATAATAATTTTCAAGTTCAAGTTCTTCTACATTTTTGTTAGGAATTCTATATAAATTTGATGTTATAAGTTCACCATAAAGTCTATATTTGTCCATTCCATCACATTCTTTTAATTTTTCATCGATGTTATATAAACGCTTTTTATATTTTTTTAAAGTATCTAAGATTAACTTGAACATAGTATTTCTGTAATTTTTAAATTGTTCATTTGTTTCTTTGTTAAAATAAAAATCATCAACAAAAAAGTTTAAATTAAAAGGCTCAACTGATGAATTTTCAGGGACTAAAAAGTAATCTTTTTTAATGCCATCACTATTTTCAACAAATTCAAATGACAATTTGTCTGTTCCAATATTATTTACAACTTGATTTATATAATTGAAAATTTTTTCTAATTCATTTTTACTAATTTTACATGAAGAAGATTTTTGGATTTCTAATTTTTTTATTATAGCATTTATAAAGTTTTTAGAAATACCGTTGAATGTATTTGAAATAATAACTGGTAAATCTGAAAGAGTAATGCTATATATGTCAAAATTTTTGGCGTTTTCATTTTTGTTAGCACAATATATATTTAATTTTTGGATAAAATCTGCAACATTTTTTAATTCCAAAAAACTGTATTTATCAGATGTTGGAAAACTGTATTTTGTATGTGGTAATATATCTCTAAAATTTTCGTCCAATTCCTTAATGTGTCTTAAACTATCAATAATTATATTTGTGTCATCCAGCAAAATTATGTTGCTATGTTTTCCCATAAGTTCAATTACTAATTTTTTAGAAATAATATCATCTACATCATCAAAGCCTTCAAATTCTAAGATTATTAATCTTTCTAAACCAAAGGTTATAACATTTTTTAATTTTAAACCAATTAGATTTTTACGAAGTAACATACAAAAACTTGGTGCAATTTGAGGATTTGCACGAGGATGAGTTGTCAAATTTAGCCTACAATATTTAGCATCAATGCATATATTTAAAGCATAATTTAATCCGTTTTGATATATTCCTAAAACAATAGTGTTTTTATTTGGCTCAAAAACTTTATCAATTCTTGCTCCGACAAGCCTAGAAATTTCAGTTGATATTGCTTTTGTTACTATTCCATCAAATGCCATTTTAAAATCATTCCTTTTCAAAAAATTTTTTTCTTATTATACTAAATTTTTAAGCAATTTTCAACACTAACAAAAAGGAAAATATTTTAAAAATTTATTGACTTTATATTGGATTTTGTATATACTTGAAACATAAAATAAGACAAAAGAAAGAGGTAATGAAAATGAAAAAGAAAGAAAAAAGAATGCTACTAATATTACTAGTAATTTTAGTTATAGCAATAGTAATATTTGTAGTAAACAAAAATTTAAAGAAAGAAAACAACTCAAATGGAAATGAAAACACAACTCAACAAGAAAATACAGAAACAGAGGAATTTGTACAAGTTTTAGAAGATGGAACAAAATTGAATACAAGTACGGAATTAAATAAAGAAAAACAAGTAGGAAATTACAAATTTGAAAATATGCAATTAACAACACAAGATAATCAAACAGTATTATTAGCAGATGTTACAAATACAGGAAGTAGCAAAACAGATATACAGTTAGTAGATATAACATTATTAGACAAAGATGGAAAAGAAATAATAACAGTAGGTGGAATAATATCACAATTAGATCCAGGAGAAAAAACACAATTTAATACAAGCATGACACTAGATTATGCAAATACTTATGATTTTAAAATTACATTAAAATAAGTCACAAATAAGGCAGAAATTTCTGTCTTATTTTGCTCTTATATATTAGGAAAGTTATACAACTTTCTTAATATATAAAATTACATTGCACAGAAAATTTATTTCTCAAAAACCTTAAAAATCCTAAAATTAAAATCCAACAAAAAAACAAAAAAATATTGCTAAATCACCAAGAATAATGTTATAATAATCACATAAGAAAAAAATACAGGAGAAAAAGAAAATGGGGATAAGAAAATCATCAATAATATCATGGATAATAACAATAATCTTAATAATTGTAGCAATCAATTTATACCAAAAAACAAACTTTAACGAATACACAAGAAGCGAGCAAAATTTACACACATCAAAATTTGAAAGAGACAGTAAAGAAAAATACTCAAAAAGCAACAGTTACAAAATAGTATCAGAAAAAAACAATGATGCTGCATTTTATAAAAAAGTAAAAGTAGAAAAAAACAAACCATATAAAGTAACATGCATGGTAAAAACTGCAGATGTAAAATCAGAAGAAAACATCTCAGGAGTTGGAGCACAAATATCAGTAATAGGAACAACAGAAAAATCAGTATCAGTAACAGGAACAACAGAATGGCAAAAAATAGAAATGATATTTAATTCAAAAAACAGAGAAGAAGTAGAAATTGGATTTAGACTAGGTGGATATCAAGGTCAGTGCACAGGAACGGCATGGTTTAGTGACTTCACATTAGAAGAAGGTGCAACAAATCAAAGTAATAATTGGAAATTTGCATGTTTCATTTTCCAAAACACAGATGTTGTATTAAATGGAAAAGAAGTAAAACTATCAATGACAGATGACGACATTTCAGACATAAGAAGCACACTAAAGAGATTCCAAAGTTCTGTAAGAACACTGTCAGAAAATAAAATGACTGCAGATTATGATGCATATATCGTAAATGAACCAATTAAAAAATTATCTTATGACGAAGAATTTGGCTATTATGTAGCAGCAGAAGACATAGAAAATTCAATAAAAGACAGTATAAAAGAAAATGAATATGACCATATATTTGTAATAATAAGACTTGGAAACGATGAACACAAGGACGATATACAAATAAATGACTGGATAGGACTTGGATCTATGGATTACTATGGACTTGGATATTCAAATATAAGACTACCAAACTCATCAAAAAGTTATATGTATAAATACAATTCAAGAGTAAACACATTTCCAGAAGAAGTATTTTTACATGAATTTTTACACTCATTAGAAAGAAATGCACAAGAATATGGTTATACAATTCCAGCACTACATGACAATGAAAAATATGGATATAAAGACGAAAAGTTAATAGGACTTGAAAATTGGTATAAAGATTATATGAATTCAACAATAAAATCATCAAATGGATATGTTGGGCTACCACAAGAAATTTACACACTAAAACCAGCAAAATATTCTGATTTTGCACATCCATATAGTATTGATGAATTTCATGAACCACAAAACATAATAGAAGGAACAATTCAACTATTTAAAAACCTAGCACATAATGCAAAAAATATTGGGAAAGCATTTAAAACACCAACAAATAATTTGCAAGTAAATAATAGTACAAATTAAAAAAATAGTAAAAAACATTTGAGAAGGGACGAAATAAAAATGAAAGTATCAGATTTTAATTACAACTTACCAGAAGAACTAATAGCACAAGTACCACTAGAAAAAAGAGATGAATCAAGATTAATGGTTCTAAATAGAAAAAAACAAACAATAGAACACAAGGTGTTTAAGGATATAATTGATTACTTAGAACCAGGTGATTGCTTAGTTAGAAATAACACAAAAGTAATACCTGCAAGAATTTATGGTAGAAAAGAAACTGGAGCACACGTAGAATTTCTACTATTAAACAATATCGAAGGAGATATTTGGGAAAGCATCGTAAGACCGGGAAATAAACTACACGTTGGAACAAAAGTGATTTTTGGAGAGGGACTATTAGAAGCAGAAATATTAGATATAATGCCAGGTGGAACAAGAAAAGTGGAATTCCATTATAAAGGAATATTTAACGAAATATTAGATCAAATTGGACTAATGCCATTACCACCATATATCCACGAAGAACTAAAAGATAATGACAGATATCAAACAGTATATGCAAAATATGAAGGCTCTGCAGCGGCACCAACAGCAGGATTACACTTTACACCAGAATTATTAAAAAAGATAGAAGAAAAAGGCGTTAAAATTGCAAATGTAACATTACATGTTGGAATTGGAACATTTAGGCCAGTAAAAGAAGATGAAGTAGAAAAACACGAAATGCACTCAGAACATTATTATATAAAACAAGAAGACTGTGATAAAATAAATGAAACAAAAAAAGAAGGAAAAAGAGTAATATCAGTAGGAACAACATCATGTAGAGTACTAGAAACAATTGCAAATGAAAATACAGGAATGGTACAACCTACAGAGGGAGATACACAAATATTTATCTATCCAGGATATAAATTTAAATGTATAGATGGATTAATAACAAACTTCCATTTACCACAATCAACATTATTAATGTTGGTATCTGCTTTAGCAGGAAAAGATTATATTATGAAAGCATACAACGAAGCGGTTAAAGAAAAATATAGATTCTTTAGTTTTGGAGATGCAATGTTTATTAAATAAAAATCGGGATAAGGGGACGGGTCTTCAATCCCGAAAAATTTTTTCGGGATTGAAGACCCGTCCCCTTATCCCGATTTTTAGGAGGAGTAAATGAAACACGCAGTAACATACGAATTATTACACGAATGCAAACAATCTGGAGCAAGAAGAGGAGTAATACACACTCCACATGGTGACATACAAACACCAATCTTTATGCCAGTAGGGACACAAGCAACAGTAAAATCAATGACACCAGAAGAACTAAAAGAAGAAGTAAAAGCACAAATAATATTATCAAATACATATCATTTATACTTAAGACCAGGACAAGATATAGTCAAAGAAGCAGGAGGACTTCACAAATTTATGAATTGGGACAGACCAATTCTAACAGATAGTGGAGGGTTCCAAGTATTCAGTTTAGGAGATTTAAGAACAATTTCTGAAGAAGGAGTTTTATTTAAATCACACTTAGATGGAAGTAAACATATATTTACACCTGAATCTGTAATGAAAACAGAAGAAGATTTAGGAGCAGATATAATAATGGCATTTGACGAATGTTGTCCATACCCATCAACATATGAATATACAAAAAATTCAATGGAGAGAACAACAAGATGGGCAAAAAGATGTAAAGAAGCACATATAACTACAGATAAACAAGCGCTATTTGGAATTATCCAAGGTGGGTTTTATAAAGATTTAAGAGATAAGAGTTTAGAGGACCTAGCAGAACTTGATTTACCAGGGTATGCAATAGGTGGAATAAGTGTTGGAGAGCCAAAAGATGAATTCTTAGATATACTTTATTATACAACACCAAAAATGCCAAAAGATAAGCCAAGATATTTAATGGGAGTAGGGACACCAGACTATTTAATAGAAGCAGCAATAGCAGGTATAGATATGTGTGACTGTGTATTACCAACAAGAATTGCAAGAAATGGAACAGCATTAACATCACACGGAAAAGTTGTTGTAAGAAATGCAACATATGAAAGAGATTGGGGACCGTTAGATCCAGAATGTGATTGCTATACTTGCAAGAATTACACAAGAGCATATATTAGGCATTTAGTAAAAACAAATGAAATATTAGGAGTACGTTTATTATCAATTCATAACCTAAGGTTCTTGACTAAATTAATGGAAAGAGTTAGAATAGAAATAGAGAATGACAATCTCTTAACATTCAGAGATGAATTTTATAAAAAATATGGGTATATTCAATAATTTGAATCACTAATACTCAAGAAAAAGGAGAATCAAAAATGAATTTAATTGATGAAAGTGTTGATTATAAGAAAAAGGATAATTCAAAAAAGATAGCAAGAATAATTTTAATATTTATTGCTTTAATTATAATTGCTATTATCAGTGTACTAGGTGTACTTATGTATATAAAAAATAAAGAATTAAAATTATATATTGATGGAAATGTAAATGACAAAGTAAAAAATATGATGGAAGTGGATGAAGATGGAACCGTATATTTTCCAGTAAAAGACATTGCTTCATATCTAGGATATCAAAGTTATAACGGAGAATATACGGATAAATCTGAAGACGCGAACAAATGCTATGTACAAAATGATAATGAAATTGCTAACTTCGTATTAAATTCAAATAAAATTTATAAATTAGCATTAGAAAATAGTGATGGAAATTATAATTATTACTATGCAAATAAACCTGTAAAAGCAATAAATGGGAAATTATATATTTCATCAGATGCACTAGCAAATGCGTTTAACCTTTCATTTACATATGATACAGATAGCAACAGAGTGTATATTTATACAATGCCATATTTAATAGAATCTTATTCAGCAAAAGTACTAGATTATGGTTATGACTCAATTAGTGATAATTTTATTAATCAAAAAGCAGTTTTAAATAGTATGCTAGTTGTTACAAAAAATCAGGGAAAATCATATGCAGTAATTGACTTAAAAGGTAATGCAATAATAGAAGCCAAATATGACAATATTGAATATTTAGAAAATACAGGAGATTTTCTTGTAACAAGTAACAACAAAGTAGGAATAATATCATCAAAAAGAGAAACAAAAGTACAATTATTATATGATAGCCTAGAATTAGTAGATAGTGACTCAGGATTATTTATAGCAAAAAAAGACAATAAATATGGAATAATAGATTCTAAAGGAAATATCAAAGTTTATATAGAATATGATGAAATAGGAATTGATAATACAAAATTTGAAAAAAACAACATCAAAAACAAATACTTATTAGATAATGGAATGATTCCAGCAAAAAAAGATAAGTATTGGGGTGCATTTGATAAAAATGGTAAAACAGTATTAAATTTTGAATATGATAGTTTTGGATATACTGCAACAAGCAACAGGGAGGCAATAAACTTATTGATAATACCTGACTATAATTTGATGGTTGTTTGCCAAAATAAAAAATATGCTTTAGTTAGTTCAACAGGTGATATGGTAATTAGACCTGTTTTAGATGATGTATACATGACAATAAGTTCAGGCAAGAAATATTATTATATGAATGTTGGTGATAGAAAAATTGATATAATAGAGTTCTTGGATGAACAAAGCCCAAACATAACAAAAAACAGTTCAGATGAAACAAACAACAATACAACAAGCGAAAACAAATCAGAAGAAAATACATCAACAGAAACAAATAATTAAAAAATAGTTATTTTTATATAGAACATTGAATATACATATATATAGTAGACTAAAGAAACAAGGAGAGTATGTATGTTTAATGTAACTGTGTTAAAAATAAAAGATATAGTAAAATATCTTGTAGGAACAATAATATTAATTGGAATTATTGTATATACTACAAGATTTTTTGCATATAAACCAAATGAACAGAAAATAGAAAAGAAGCAAGAAAAAGTAAGTATTACTGAAACACTAAAAATAAGAAGTAATACATTAAAAAAATGTCTAAATAAAACAATACCAGTAATGGCAGAACTGGAAAAAGAGAAAGAATCAAAAAAAACAACAAATAACGAAAATAAAATATTTGAAAGTTTCCTTGAAACCGAAATTAGTAGTATAAAAGGAATGGAAGAAACAGAAAAAGAAAAAAATCAAACTGAGGATTCTAATGGAAGTGATAATAAAAAAAATACAAGCGATGAGAATAAAAGTGATAGTAATAATAGTATCACAGAAGATGAAAAAATAATTTTGGCAAGTAATAGTGGTATAAAAACTGAAGTGGTAACGCCAAATCCGATAGCAGAAAATGCAAATGTACAATATGGAAATGTAAAAATAAAAAATCAAACAACATATAATTTGACAGAAGATATACTAAATCCAAATATAAAAATTGACAATAAAAATATTTTAATATTTCATACACACAGTTGTGAAAGTTATACACCAAGTGAAAAATATCAATATTCACAAACAGGTAATTATAGAACAACAGATAAAAATTATTCAGTAATACGAGTGGGAAATGAATTAGAAAACTATCTTAAACAGTATAATATAAATGTAATACATGACACTTCGTACCATGATTATCCATCATATACAGGATCATATACACGTTCATTACAAACTGTAGAAAATATTTTGAAAACAAATCAGTCAGATATTATAATTGATTTACACAGAGATGCAGTTGGCTCAAGACCTGATTATGCACCAACTGTTAAAATAGGTGAAGATTATGCTGCACAAATTATGTTTGTTATTGGTACAAACGAAGGCGGCTTATGGCATCCGAATTGGCAACAAAATTTGAAGTTTGCCGTTAAGGTTCAGCAAAAGGCAGAGGAGATGTATCCTGGGTTGTTTAAACCGATTATGCTTACAAAGTCCAGATATAATCAACATACAGGAAAGTATGCTAATATTATGGAAATTGGTTCTACTGGGAATACTTTGGACCAGTGCTTGAATAGCATGAAGTATTTATCTGCAGTTTTAAATGAGATTTTGAAATAAAATTTTAGAGATTGAGGAATAGTAACACACCCTTCCTTAATCTCTAAAATTTTTTTAAAAGTGAGTCAATATTTTTTTTGAAAATGTCTTAAAACTTTTTTTAAAAGTGTTGACAAAGAAATTTCTAAAGCATATAATAAAATTACATATGAACAATTATTCATACAATCATATAAAATCAGTATTTAAGAGTTAGCAAAAATGGATGACAAAGAGAAAAAATCAAATGAAAAGCGAGGAAAAAAACATGGAAGAAAATTTTTTAGAATGCAACGTATTGCATGAAGAAACAGTAAAAAAAGTAAAACAAAAAATGCCAGAAGACGGATTTATATATGACTTAGCAGAGTTATTTAAAGTATTTGCAGATTCAACAAGAATGAAAATAATATATGCTTTGCTAGAAGAAGAACTATGTGTGTGTGATATAGCAAATATTTGTGGAACAACACAATCAGCAATATCACATCAATTAAGACTACTAAAACAATCAAAATTAGTAAAATTCAGAAGAGAAGGGAAAACAATATTTTACAGTTTAGACGATGAACACATCGAGCAAATTGTAAAGAAAGGAAGTGAACATATTGAAGAGTTATAAATATACATTAGAGGGACTAGACTGTGCAGCATGTGCAAAAAAAGTAGAAGACGAAATAGCAAACACAGAAGGATATAAGGATGTAGTCGTAAATTTTTCAACATTAAAATTAACATTTAAAACGAACAAACCAAATCCAAAAAAGGAAATAACAAAATTAGTCCAAAAATTAGAGCCAGATGTAGAAGTTCTAGAAGATGGGGAAGAAAATCACGATAAAGAAGAACACAATGGAAATGATATAGCAAGAATTGTTGTGGGAATTGCAATATATTTAATAGCAATAATTGGAAAATTTAATACAACAGTAACAAGTGTTTTAACAATAATAGCATTTGCTATATTGCTATATAAAACTGCCAAAAAAGGATTTAAACAATTATTCAAAAATAAAGTATTAGACGAAAATATGCTAATTGTAGTATCAGCAATTGGAGCATATTTAGTTGGAAAAAACTCAGAAGGTCTAATGGTAATCACATTATATGAAATAGGAAAAATCTTAGAATCAAAAGCAGTTAATAAAACAAGAAAATCAATATCAGATTTAATGAATATAAAACCAGAATATGCAAATTTGAAGCAAGGTGAAGAATGGAAACAAGTAACACCAGACAAAGTGAAAATTAGTGATGTTATTCTTGTAAAAACAGGAGAAAAAATACCACTAGACGGTATTGTAATAAAAGGAAATGCTCAAATTGATAATTCTGCATTAACAGGTGAAAGTAAACTTTTAGAAGTAGCAGAAAATAGCAAAGTTCTATCAGGAAGTATAAACACAAATGGATTAATAGAAGTTAAAGTTGAGCAAACATACGAAAACAGTACAGTAAGCCAAATATTAAACTTGGTTGAAAATGCAACAGATAAAAAGGCAAAAACAGAGACATTTGTATCAAAAGCAGCAAAAATTTATACGCCAGTTGTAATGGGGCTTGCATTATTAGTAGCAATATTCATGCCACTAATTATAGCAGGAGTTACTTACAAAGAAAGTATTTATAAAGCACTAATATTCTTAGTTATTTCATGTCCATGCTCAATAGCAATATCAGTTCCATTAAGTTATTTTTCAGGAATAGGTAAGGCATCTAAAAAGGGAATATTAATTAAAGGTAGTGATTATCTAGATGGAATAAAAGATATCAAAGAAATTATCTTTGATAAAACAGGAACAATCACAACAGGAAATTTTGCAGTATCAGAAATACAAGCAATTGATGCAAACTTTACAGAACAAGATGTTTTAAAATATTTTGCAATGGGTGAAAAAAATTCAAATCATCCAATAGCAAAATCAATATTAAAAAAATATGAAGAAGTATTTAGTCAGAATAGCAATATAATTATGAAAGATAATGAAGATAATCAAGCAAACAACTTTAAAATAGAGAATGTTGAAAATTTTGAAGAGGTTTCAGGAAAAGGAATTCAATATCAATATGAAGGAAAAACAATCAAAATAGGAAATGCAGAATTTACAAATGCAGACAAAGAAAATATTGTTGGAACAGTTCTATACCTAAATATAGACGGAAATGTTGTTGGAAAAATAATTTTAACAGATGAAATAAAACCAGCAACAAAAGAAACAATGGAAAAACTTCATAAATTAGGAATAAATACAAAGATGTTTACAGGTGACAAAAAAGAAATTGCAGAAAAAATTGCAAAAGAAGTTGGCATAAAAGCAGTAAAATCAGAAATGTTGCCACAAGATAAATACAATGAATTAGATACAATAATTGCAAAAAGAGATGAAAAACAAAAAGTTGCATTTGTTGGTGATGGAATAAATGATAGTCCAGTACTAGCAAGAGCAGATGTTGGAATTTCAATGGGTGGAATTGGCTCAAGTTCAGCAATAGAGGCATCTGATGTTGTAATTATGACAGATGAACTTTCTAAAATTGTTGATGCAATTGAGGTTTCTAAAAAGACAAATAAAATTATTAAACAAAATTTAATTTTCTCGATAGGTGTTAAAGTATTGACTTTAGTTTTAAGTTTATTCGGAGTTGCTGATATGTGGCAAGCGGTTTTTGCTGATGTTGGTGTTACTTTAATTACAATATTTAATACACTTAGAATTTTGAAATAAAAAAGAATTCATATTATAAAATACAGAATAAAAAAGGGAAAAATAATCCTCAAAATATAAAAATAGAATTTTTGAAACAAAAATAGAACAAAAGTGGTTGACAAAAATCAAAAATACTTGTATAATTTTATAGTGCAAATAAAATCGATAAAATTTCAAATAGATATAAACAATATATCTTTAAGCAAGGGGGGAATAGAAATGGCACAACCAAAAAGAAGATGGTCTAAAGCAAGAACACATGCAAAAAGATCAACATGGAAAAAAGAAGAACCAAAATTTGCTACATGCCCAAATTGTCACGAACCAATAATGCCACATAGAGTTTGCTCAAACTGTGGATATTATGACGGAAAACAAGTAGTAGTAAAAAAAGAAACTGAAAATGCATAATTATAGAAATAGCACTTTAATGTGCTATTTTTTGCTTTACAATTTTATGGGCTGTGAACTGTAACTTGCTCCTTAAAATTTTTAAAAAATTTTTGAGATTTTGTATACTTTTTTGTTTTAATGTGATATTATGTATAAAAATACAAAAGAAAGAGAGGGATAAACATGTTTGAAAAAATATTCAAAAGATCAAGTTGGACAGACATAGTAATATCACTAGTATTCATATTATTAGGAGTATTACTTGTAGCCAAACCAACTCAAACAGTAGGAGCAATATCTATAATATTGGGAGTACTATTTATTGCTATGGGGGCTCTAAAATTAATAGAATATTACACATCAAAAACAAAAGAAGACTGGTTATTAACAGTTGCACTTGTATCTGTAATATTTGGTATAATAGTTTTGTTTGCATCAGATTCAATATTAGCATTTTTTAGAGTAATATTAGGAATATGGATCATAGTAACAGGAATTATAGATTTACAAACAGTTTTAGTATGGAAACAAGTAAAATCACCATATTGGACTGTATCATTACTACTAACAATACTTATGATATTTGCAGGAATTGTTATACTAATAAATCAACAAATAGTATTAACAGCAGTTGGTGTAATCATCATAATTTATGGAATATTCGATATAATAGACAGAATAATATTTATGAAAAAAATTGATGATTATATGAAAGAATAAAAGGGAATACTGAAAATAAAGAGCATGTGGAAACCAATGCTAAATTAAAGGAGGAATTTTATTATGTCAGTAAAAGTAGCCATTAATGGATTTGGACGTATAGGACGTCTAGCATTTAGACAAATGTTTGGAGCAGAAGGATATGAAATCGTTGCAATCAACGACTTAACAAGTCCTAAAATGTTAGCTCATTTATTAAAATACGATTCAGCACAAGGAAGATATGAAAAGGCTGAAACAGTAGAAGCAGGAGAAGACTCAATAACAGTAGATGGAAAAACAATAAAAATATATTCAGAAAAAGACGCAGCAAATCTACCATGGGGAGAAATAGGAGTAGATGTAGTACTAGAATGTACAGGATTCTACACATCTAAAGATAAAGCACAAGCACATATCGATGCAGGTGCTAAAAAGGTAGTTATATCAGCGCCAGCAGGAAAAGATCTACCAACAGTAGTTTATGGTGTAAATGAGAAAATATTAACACCAGAAGACAAAATAATATCAGCCGCATCATGTACAACAAACTGCTTAGCACCAATGGCTAAAGCATTAAATGATTATGCGCCAATTCAATCAGGAATAATGACAACAGTTCATGCTTACACTGGTGACCAAATGGTATTAGATGGACCACACAGAAAAGGTGATTTAAGAAGAGCAAGAGCAGCAGCAGTTAACATTGTTCCAAATACAACAGGAGCGGCAAAAGCAATAGGATTGGTTATTCCAGAATTAAATGGAAAATTAATTGGGTCTGCACAAAGAGTTCCAGTACCAACAGGTTCAACTACAATATTAGTTGCAGTTGTTAAAGGAGAAAACATAACAGAAGAGTCAATAAATGCAGCAATGAAAGCTCAAAATAGTGAATCATTTGGATATACAGACGAATACTTAGTTTCTTCAGATGTTATAGGAATGAGATATGGTTCATTATTTGACTCAACTCAAACTATGGTAACAGAAATTGGAAATGGATTATATCAAGTTCAAGTTGTTTCTTGGTATGACAATGAAAATTCATATACAAGTCAAATGGTTAGAACAATTAAATATTTTGCAGAATTAGGATAAAATTTAATGACAATAGGAAAGTTAAATGGCTTTCCTATTGTCATTTATTGTCGAATTTTGCGACCGATTTTTAAGATTTTTTTTGATAAAATATTTACAAATTTTCTATATTGTGATATACATAATATGGCTATATAGAATATAGTTTTTTAATTCAAATTTTTAATTCAAATTTTTAATCGAATAGATTCCCATATATTAAAATTAATTTTACACATAATAGTGAACTAAAATTTTTTGTAAAACTTTTAAATAAATATTGACATTTTGGTTCTACAATATTATAATAATTTTACAATATGATTTTGAATATTAAAAATATTTTTATTTTAAAAATAGCTATTACTATATAGTTGAATTTTTGCAGAGAGGAGGAGTGTGAATGGAAGAAAAAATCTTAAATGAGCTTACTAATATTAATGGACAGCTTCAAACAATGAATCAAAGGTTTGATAAAGTGGATGAAAGGTTTGATGGAATAGATCAAAGACTAGATGGAATGGACCAAAGATTTGATGGAATAGATCAAAGACTAGATGGAATGGACCAAAGATTTGATGGAATAGATCAAAGACTAGATGGAATGGACCAAAGATTTGATGGAATAGATCAAAGATTAGATGGAATGGACCAAAGATTTGATGGAATAGATCAAAGACTAGATGGAATGGACCAAAGGTTTGATGGAATAGATCAAAGATTAGATGGAATGGACCAAAGATTTGATGGAATAGATCAAAGACTAGATGGAATGGACCAAAGGTTTGATGGAATAGATCAAAGATTTGAGGAAGTTGACAAAAGCCTTGAAAACATGAATCAAAAAATTGATGACACAAAAGATGAAATTGTAACAACACTAAGAAAAGAATTAGATGACAGATTAACAATTACAGAAAAGAAAATATGTGATGATGTATCTGATAATATTAAATCATTATGTGATTCTATTACAAGACTTGAAAATAATAAACATAATGAAATAATAGCATTATTAAAAATACATGAAAGTAGAGAAGCGCGAAGAATGGAAATAATCAAGCAAGCATTTGCAGGCTAAATTAATTTTTTAAAAGTATTGCAAACAAAGCAATACTTTTAAAACAAGATATATTTTAACTAATAAATAAATGTATACATCAATGGCTTGAATATAAAAATTATAAAATTAAATATAAAATAAAAGATGGGAGGAATAAAGATGAAAGAAGTAATAACAATAGAAGAATTTTTAGAAAGAATAAAAAAGTATTATAATGAGGAAATATATATAGAACTTGAAGGAGACATTAGGGGAGAAATAAAAACAAAATTAAATGAGGTTAAAATATATAGAAATGTTATACAAATAATATATGATAGAAGCAAAAGAAATTTTTTTGGAGAAAAATTAGAAATAAATATTTATAAAATAGAAAAAATCGAATCTGATGAAGATACAGAATTTTATATTTACTTGAAAGGGGGACAAAAAATTATAGTTTTTACAGATACTGATGTTTGGGGAAATTATGTTATATCTAATTTCATAAATTGTACAAAGCATGCATTTGCGTATTAGAAAATAAAATATTATAATAATGTGAACTGTAACATCAATTGTAACAAATTTCCAAAAATTTCTTCAAACCCCTTGATAAATCCCCAAAAATATAGTATACTATTCAAGGTAAACCTTTTACTTAGCTTTTAAAGCAAAGCACCAACGCTAAAAGCTCAGTTAAAGGAGATAAGAAAAATAGGAGGTGTAAAAAATGACAAAAGAAAGAAAACAAGAAATCATTAACACATATAAAAGAGAAGAAAAAGACACTGGTTCACCAGAAGTACAAATTGCTCTTTTAACAGAAAGAATTAATGAATTAACAGAACACTTAAAAGTACATGTTAAAGACAATCACTCAAGAAGAGGATTATTAAAAATGGTAGGTAAAAGAAGAAACTTATTAAACTACCTAGCAAAAAAAGATGTACAAAGATATAGAGACATCGTTGAAAAATTAGGATTAAGAAAATAATTTCATACAGGAGCCTATGCAAAACAAAAGATTTAGCATAGGCTTTTTGTGGAAAATTAAAAGAGACCGGAATTTAGGTAAGTAGCTTGTATAATGTACTGGAAAGACCCAGAATACTAAGAAATGAAATCCAGAATATTATAGAGGTTACAATCTAAATGCGGTTCAAAAAAAAATATGGTGCCAACATAGCAAAACCGTCTAAAAAATTAATAAAAGAAGGAAATTTGTATACAGGCATTGAAATCCATCAATTCCTAGAAGGAGGAAAATATAATGTTTGAATTTATTAAAAAATGGTGCAAAAAAGAAGAAAAAGGAGAGAAAAATAGTATGTTTAAAGTATACGAAACAGAATTAGCAGGAAGAAAACTAACAATAGAAACAGGAAAATTTGCAGGACTAGCAAATGGAAGTGTAACAGTAAGATATGGAGACACAGTTGTAATGGTAAACGTTACAGCATCAAAAGAACCAAGAGATGGAATAGACTTTTTTCCACTATCAGTAGATTATGAAGAAAAATTATATTCAGTTGGAAAAATACCAGGATCATTCCAAAAAAGAGAAGGAAAACCAAGTGACAAAGCAATATTAACATCAAGAGCAATAGACAGACCACTAAGACCACTATTCCCAAAAGACTTCAGAAACGATGTAGTTGTTGTTGCAACAGTTCTTTCAGTAGAACAAGACAACTCACCAGAAGTAGCAGCAATGATAGGTGCATCAGCAGCACTATCAATCTCTGATATCCCATTTGGTGGACCAACAGCAGCAGTAAACGTTGGATTAGTTGACGGTAAAATAGTTATAAATCCAACAGAAGAACAAAGAAAAGTATCTGACTTAACATTAACAGTAGCAGGAACAGAAGAAAAAATAGCTATGATAGAAGCAGGAGCAAACGAAGTTCCAGATGATGTTATGTTAGAAGCAATTAAAGAAGGTCATAAAGAAATCAAAAAGATTTGTAAATTCATTGAAAAAATGAAAGAAGAAATCGGAAAACCAAAATTTGAATACAAATCATTTGCAGTTGACCATGATGTATATGAATTTATAGAAGCAAACTTTGCAGAAGATGTAAAACAAGCACTTCAAGAAGCAGACAAAGAAACAAGAGACAACAATGTAGCAGCAGTATCTGATAAAATAGCAACAGCATATGCTGAAAAATTTGGAGAAGAAGCTGCAGAAGAACACAAAGCTGACATTGGAGAAGCAATTTACAAATTAGAGAAAAAGACAGTAAGAGACATGATATTCTATGAACATAAAAGAGTTGATGGCAGAGCAATAGACGAAATTAGACCATTATCATGTGAAATAGACTTATTACCACGTGTACACGGAAGTGCATTATTTACAAGAGGTCAAACACAAGTACTTTCAGTTACAACATTAGGAATGATAAGTGAAGAACAAACATTAGATGGAATTGATACAGAAGAATCAAAAAGATATATGCATCAATACAACTTCCCAAGTTACAGCGTAGGTGAAGCAAGACCACCAAGAGGACCAGGAAGAAGAGAAATAGGACATGGAGCATTAGCAGAAAAAGCATTAGTCCCAGTACTACCTTCAAAAGAAGAATTCCCATATGCAATAAGAGTTGTATCAGAAGTATTATCATCAAATGGTTCAACATCACAAGCAAGTATATGTGGAAGTACATTATCATTAATGGCAGCAGGTGTACCAATTAAGAGACCAGTTGCAGGTATATCAACAGGACTTGTAACAAATCCTAATGACGAAAATGACTATGTAATGTTAACAGATATCCAAGGACTAGAAGATTTCTTCGGAGATATGGACTTCAAAGTAGGTGGAACAGAAAAAGGAATAACAGCAATCCAAGTTGACATCAAAGTTGACGGATTATCATACAAAATTATTGAAGAAGCATTTGCCAGAACAAGAGCCGCTAGAAAACATATCTTAGAAGATGTAATGGCACCAGTAATTTCAGAGCCAAGAAAAGAAATATCAAAATATGCACCAAGAATAGTATCAACAAAAATAAAAGTTGAAAAAATCAAAGATGTAATCGGAAAAGGTGGAGAAACAATAAACAAAATAATTGATGCAACAGGTGTTAAAATTGACATCGAAGAAGATGGACAAGTAATGATTTATTCAAATGATTCTGAAAAAGCTAACGAAGCATTAGATATGATAGAAGACATTGTCAGAGATGTAGAAGTTGGTGGAATTTATCTTGGAACAGTTACAAGAATAATGAACTTTGGAGCATTTGTTGATTTAGGTGTTGCAGGAAAAGAAGGATTATTACATATTTCTAAAATTTCTAAAGAGAGAATTAAGAAAATAGAAGATGTTCTTCATGTTGGAGATAAAGTAACTGTAAAAGTAACAGATATAGACGACCAAGGAAGAGTAAATTTAACAGCCATTTTATCTAATGATAAAGAAGAAAAAGATGAAGAATAATAAATATAAATAGAGATGAGAATTTAATTCTTGTCTCTTTTTGCATAATAAAGATAATTTTTTTTTTGTTATAATGTTATAAGTTACAGTTTAGAAACCTATAAACAATAATTTTACGGGTTGTGAACTGTATCTCAGTTACAATTCTAGCCTTAAAAATATTAAAAATGCTCTTGACTTAAGTTAAAAAAAATGGTATAAATATTAATGTAATTTATGTGGCCCCTTGGTCAAGCGGTTAAGACGCCACCCTCTCAAGGTGGAATCATGGGTTCGATTCCCGTAGGGGTCACCAACAAAACAATTTAAAAGGGAGTAGCTTTTAATTACTAGTCAACAGTCGCGATAAGAAATTATCTGGCTAGTAAACTTAAAAAATAAGTAAGTGAGACTTTTAAAAGAAATTTTAGCATAAAAGGTTATGTATAAGATTTCTTTTAAAAGTCTCATTTCTTATATATGCATAAATATAACAAAATTGGTAAAAAATAGGGATAAGGGGACGGGTCTTTAATCCCGAAAAAAAATAGGGATTAAAAGACCCGTCCCTCAATCCCGAAATTTGGAGGTAGTAATATGGAAAAGAAAAACTGGTTTAACAAAGAAGTAGAAGAAATCGAAAAAGAGTTGGAAACACACAGAGAAAAAGGATTAAAAGAAGACCAAATTGCAAAAATAAGAGAGAAAAAAGGATACAATGAACTACAAGCAGGTAAAAAGAAAACAATATTGCAAAGATTTTTAGACCAATTTAAAGACTTTTCAATAATAGTATTAATAATTGCTGCAATTGTATCAGGCGTAGTTGGAATACAACAAGGAGAGGGAATGACTGATACAATAATAATTTTAATAGTTGTTCTTGTAAATGCAATAATAGGAGTAGCACAAGAAAGCAAGGCCGAAAAATCATTAGAGGCTTTACAAAAATTAAGTGACCATGCATCAAAAGTTGTAAGAAATGGAAAACTACAAGTTATTCCTGCAAAAGAACTAGTACCAGGTGATTTAGTAATTCTTGATACAGGTGATTATATTCCTGCAGACTTGAGAATTGTAGAAGAAGCAAATTTGAAATCGCAAGAAAGTTCATTAACGGGAGAATCTGTACCAGTTGAAAAAACTTCTGAAATTATTGAAGAGGCAGAAATCGGTATTGGTGATAGAAAAAATATGTTATTTTCTTCAAGTTTAGTAACATATGGTAGAGGAAAAGGAATTGTTGTAGAAACAGGAATGACAACAGAGGTTGGAAAAATAGCTGGAATGATAAATTCAACAGAAAAACAAGAAACACCTTTACAACAAAAATTAAACAAATTAGGAAAAACATTAGGAATTGCAGCATTAATAATTTGTGTAGTAATATTTGTAGTTGGTTTAATACAAGGAAAAGAGCCAATTCAAATGTTTATGACAGCAGTTTCATTGGCAGTTGCAGCAATACCAGAAGGGTTGGCAGCAGTATCAACAATTGTTTTAGCAATTGGTGTTCAAAAAATGGTAAAAAAGAATGCAATTGTTAAAAGACTACCTGCAGTTGAAACACTTGGAAGCAGTACAGTTATATGCTCAGATAAAACAGGAACATTAACACAAAACAAAATGACAGTAGAAAAAATTTACTGGAATGAAGCAATCAGAAACATGGACAATATACAAGAAGATGAAATTGATGAAGAATTAAAAAAAATAGTATATGCAAATATGCTATGTAATGACACAAAAATATCACAAGACGGAACTTTAACAGGTGATCCAACTGAAACAGCATTAGTTGATATGGCCTTTAAATTAAGTTTTGACCCAAGTTTATATGACAGAGCACCTAGAGTTCAAGAAATACCATTTGACTCAGACAGAAAATTAATGACGACTGTAAATGAATTGAATGGAAAATATGTAGTATTTACAAAAGGTGGAATAGATGAATTATTAAAAAGATGCTCAGCATATGAAATCAATAATGAAATACATCAAAATATTGGTGAATATGTAAACAAAATTAGAGAAAAAAATGAAGAAATGGCAAAAGACGCTTTAAGAGTATTGGGATGTGCATATAAAGAAATTGACCATATTCCATCAAAAGAAGAAATGGCAACAATAGAGAATGACTTGATATTTATAGGAATGGTTGGTATGATAGACCCACCAAGAGAAGAGGCAAAGGTTGCAGTTGATAAATGTAAAACAGCAGGAATAAAAGTTGTAATGATTACAGGTGACCATAAAATCACTGCAACAGCAATTGCAAAAAAATTGGGAATTCTTGAGGATGATGACGAAGCAATAACAGGTGCAGAACTTGAACAAATGACAGATGAAGAATTAATACAAAATGTTAGAAAATATTCAGTTTATGCTAGGGTTTCTCCAGAACACAAAGTTAGAATTGTAAATGCATGGCAAAAAAATGGTGAAGTTGTTGCCATGACAGGTGATGGAGTTAATGACAGTCCTGCACTTAAAAAAGCAGATATTGGTTGTGCAATGGGAATTGTTGGAACTGATGTAGCAAAAGAAGCAGCAGATGTAATTTTAACAGATGACAACTTTGCAACAGTTGTATCAGCAGTAGAAGAAGGAAGAAGAATATATGACAATATTTTAAAAGTAATTCAATTCTTGCTTTCAAGCAATGTTGGAGAAATAATAGTTCTATTTTTTGCAACATTATTAACACCATTATTTAGCAAATGGTTTGGAATAACAGACATCAATAGTTTGGAAATATTACTACCAATTCATATCTTATGGATAAATTTAGTAACAGACTCATTACCTGCATTAGCTTTAGCGTTTGACCCAGCAAATAGAGATATAATGGAGAGAAAACCAGTAAAACCAGGTAAAGGCGTATTCACAAAAGGAATGACATGGAGAGTTATATATCAAGGTATGATGATAGGTGGACTAACACTTGCTGCATTTATGATAGGGCTTGGAACAACAAAAACACCTATAAATGGTTTAACACTTGACCAGTCAAAAATAGAAGTTGGGCAAACTATGGCATTTGTAACTTTGGCACTTTCAGAATTAACACATGTATTTAATGTAAGGGATAATAGAAAATCAATATTTAAAACAGGAATATTTAATAATATGAAATTAATAGGAGCAGTTGTTGCGTCTGCATTGCTTGTATTTGTTATTTTATTAATTCCTGGTTTAAGAGAAATATTTAGTATTCCAGTTTTACCAACTGAAAATATTATTGAATTAGTATGTTTAGTTCTTGCTCCAATTGCTATTGTTGAGATATTTAAGATATTTAAAATTAATGGTGAAGAAGATTAAAGTTAAATTACAATAAAAAATCGTAAAAAACGAGCAACACAAAAAATTAAAAAAACATTGACATTTTACCAAAAAACCAGTATAATAGTAATGTATTATTTTGAAAGGAAGTAAAATTATGCTAAAAAAATATTGGAAAAAGATAGGAATGTTAATACTAATAATCGCATGTGTTTTTAATGTTATGAATAAATTAGTGCATAAATTATCATTAAACAAAGAAATGTTGCAATCAGCACAATATGTATATAATGAAAAAAATACAAATACTCAAAAATAATACTTGAAAAATTTCAGATAATATGTTATTATAAAAAACAGTCATGTTATAAAAACGAAAAAGAGGTGAAATAGAAATGAAAGAAGGAATACATCCAGAATACAACCAAACAACAATCACATGTGCATGTGGAAACGTTTTAGAAGTTGGTTCAACAAAAAAAGATATAAAAGTAGACGTATGTTCAAAATGCCATCCATACTGGACAGGAAACTTAAGACAAGAAACAGTAGGTGGAAGAGCAGACAAATTCAAAAAGAAATATGGACTTGCATAAGTCAACAAAAGGTAGCAAAAGAGCTACTCTTTTTTTTATCTTCTACGGAAAGTTAGAAGATAAATATGGCAGAATTAAGATTTTGTAGCAGTTTTCACTGCATACAAAATCTTAATTCTGTTTTTTTACCATTTTATCTTTACATTTTCAATAAAATAAATTAAAATAAAGAAAAAAATACCTAAAAGCAGATTAAAGGGAGGAACCCAAGATGGCAAATGTATGCGATTATGTAAAATGGAGAGGAGATATAACATTAGAACAATCAAAATTTAACGAAATAGACAACCTAATATTATCAAGATTTTCATACTTTCCATTTGACAAAATAATAGAAGAAAATGAAATAGTAACAATAAAAGAACTAAGCAAAAGATTCCAAAAGCAAGACGTAACAAAACTTCCAATTTTATGGAAAGATGATGTAGATTTATTTCCGTTAATAGGTGAATCAAAAAGATTTGGAGAATTATTAGCAACAAAATACATAAATAAAATAGATCCAGAACAAGAAAAACAATTTGCAGCAATAACAGTATTAATGCCAGATGACACAATATTCATATCATATAGAGGAACAGACAATACAATAGTAGGATGGAAAGAAGATCTAAATATGAGTTTTAAAAGTCATATAGCTTCACAATTATCAGCAAAAAAATATTTAGAAATGATAGCAAAAGAATATTCGGATAAAAAAATAAGAATAGGTGGACACTCAAAAGGTGGAAATATAGCAGTATATGCCGCAACATTTGTAAGCCAAGAAATAAAAGATAGAATAATCAATGTGTATAACAACGATGGACCTGGATTTTGTGATGATGTAATAGAAACTCCAGAATATCATGAAATGATAAAAAAGGTTCATACATATATTCCACAGTCATCTGTTATAGGAAGACTAATGAACCATAGAGAAAAATATACAGTTGTAGAAAGTGTTCAAAAGGGAATAATGCAACACGATTTGTACAGTTGGCAGGTGCTTGGCACGAAATTTATTACATTAGAGGAAGTTACAAATGGAAGTGAATTTGTTGATAAAACAATTAAAGAATGGCTTGAAAATGTTGAACCTGAAAAAAGAGAGCAGGTAATAGATGTTGTTTTCGACATTTTAAATGCAACTGACGCTCAAACTATGAAAGAGATAAAAAACAATTGGTTTACAAGTGCCAGAACTATGATGGCCTCTTATAAAAATATAGATAATGAAACCAAAGATATGATTTGGAAAGCAGTTGGTGAACTGCTTAAAAGTGCAAAAAATAATATTTTTGAAGATTTTCCTAAATTACCAGAAAAATCAAAATAAAGGAGCCACAAAATGAAGTGAACCCAAATTATTAGACAAAAAAGTTTAATAAGGAGGGTTCATTTTATGTCTAAATATTCAAATGAATTTAAATTAAAAGTAGTAAAGTATTGTATAGAAGGACATCATGGTTTTAAATCAACTGCTGATTATTTTAATATACCAGCTAAAGTAACTGTACAAAAATGGTGTAGAAAATATGAAGAACATGGAGAAAAAGGATTATTAAAAAATTTTAAAACTTCATATAGTGGAGAATTTAAGCAAAGTGTGGTAGAATATATGCATACAAACCATTTATCAAGTTTTGAAACAGCAATTCATTTTAATTTAGCAAATGACGCAGTTGTAAGTAAATGGGAACGTATATATTATGAGGAAGGTCCACAGGCTCTTTATGAGGAGCGACGTGGTAGAAAGAGGATTATGAGTTCTAAAACAAAAAAAAAGGAATTATCTAAAGGAGTAGAAGAAGACTTAATTGCAGAGAATCAAAGACTTAGAATGGAAAATGCATACTTAAAAAAATTGCAAGCCTTAATTCAGGAAAGGACAAAGCCAAAACAACCGAGAAAGTAATAGTAATAGAGGAATTAAGGCATGAATTTAAATTAGAGGCTTTGTTAAAATATGCAGAAGTAACAAGAAGTACATTTTACTATCAATTAAATAGAATGAAAGAACCAGATAAATATAAAGAAGTAAAAGAAGAAATTACAGCTATTTATCACGAAAATAAAGGAAGATACGGATATAGGAGAATGACTATGGAACTTCATAATAGAGGCTTTAATATTAATCATAAAACAGTTTCAAAACTTATGAAAGAATTAGGATTACAATGTTTTATAAGAGCACAAAAATATAAATCATATAAAGGTGAAGTAGGAAAAATTTGTGATAATCTATTGAATAGAGAATTTGAATCTGAAGAACCAAATCAAAAATGGGTTACAGATGTAACAGAATTTAAAGTATATAATGAGAAACTATATTTATCACCAATAGTAGATTTATTTAATGGAGAAGTAATAAGCTATAATTTATCAAGACATCCAGTATTTGCACAAGTAGTAGATATGTTAGAAAAGGCTTTTAGAAAAATACCAGATGGTACAAATTTAATACTACATTCAGATCAAGGATGGCAATATCAAATGAAACAATATCAACATTTATTAAAGAAAAAAGGAATTAGACAAAGTATGTCAAGAAAAGGAAATTGTTTAGATAATTCACTAGCGGAAAACTTTTTTGGATTACTAAAATCAGAATTATTTTATATAAAAGAATATAAAACAATAGAGGAGTTAGAAAAAGATATAATAGAATATATAGAATATTATAATAATAAAAGGATAAAGGGCAAATTAAAAGGAATGAGCCCTGTACAATACAGAGTTCATTCCCAAGCAGCCTAGTACCTAATCAAAAAATGTCCAATTTTTTGGGTTCAGTACAAAATGGGGCTCCTTTTTGACTACTCTTTATTAACAAGACTATTTATATCATCTACAGAACGTTTTGATAAAAAAGAAAGCATATTACAACATGCTTCATACTGCTTGTCATCAAGACAGTCCCTTTGAAGTTTTAAATATGAAATTGAAACTTCAAGTGGAAAGGCCGATAGACCTTTTGCAAAATTTTCCATCATTTTCTTTTTTGCTTTTTGATATGTTGCATAATTTGCACTGTTCATATTGATACCTCCGTTGTTGATATTAGAATAGTTATTAAAAATATTTTACATAAATATTATAACATGATTTTAAAAATTTGCCAATAAAAACTTTTACCAAACTCTTGTTTTTGTTTTAAAATTATAGTATAATAAAAATATCCTTTTGAGGACATCAAAAATGGGGGAATAAAAATGAATGATAAAATAATAATAAAAGGCGCAAAAGAACATAACTTAAAAAACATAAATTTAGAAATACCAAGAGATAAAATGGTAGTAATAACAGGACTTTCAGGCTCTGGTAAATCTTCACTTGCATTTGACACATTATATGCAGAAGGACAAAGAAGATATGTAGAGAGTTTATCTTCATATGCAAGACAATTTTTGGGAATAATGGAAAAACCAGATGTTGAGTCAATTGAAGGGTTATCACCTGCTATATCAATTGACCAAAAAACAACATCAAAAAATCCACGTTCAACAGTTGGAACAGTAACAGAAATATATGATTACATTCGTTTATTATATGCAAATATAGGGGTACCATATTGTCCAAACTGTGGTAAAAAAATTGAAAAACAATCAATTGACCAAATTGTTGATAATATTATGGAATTAGAAGAAAGTACAAAAATACAAATTTTGGCACCAGTTGTAAGAAGTAGAAAAGGTGAATTTGTAAAGCAATTAGAGGGATATCAAAAAGATGGATTTGTAAGAGCAAGAATTGACGGCGAAGTTTATGATTTATCAGATGAAATAAAATTAGATAAAAATAAAAAACACGAAATTGAATTAGTTGTAGACAGATTAGTTGTAAAACCAGAAATAAGAAGTAGGCTTACAGAGTCTGTTGAAATTGCGTTAAAACATGCTGATAATTTGGTGTTAGTCAATGTTATAACAGAAGAGGAAAACAAAACAATTTTATACAGTTCAAATTATGCATGTCCTGACTGTGGTTTCAGTTTTCCAGAAATCACACCAAGAATGTTTTCATTTAATAATCCATATGGTGCTTGTCCTACTTGTATGGGTATAGGATATTTAATGAAAATGGACGAAGATTTAATAGTCCCAGACAAAAACAAAACATTATATGATGGAATAAAAGCATTTGGTTCAAGTACAATGAAAAAGGGCGATACAATGGCCAAAATGTATTTTGAAAGCATAGGAAAACATTATGGTGTTGAAATAAAAGGAGTTCCAATTAAGAAATTACCACGATGGTTTATGGAAAAAATCTTATATGGTACAGGTGACGAAAAAATTGACTTTGAATATTCATCTGCTGCCGGTGTAAGAAAGTTTACTGCACCATTTGAGGGAGTTTTGCCAACACTTGACAGACGTCATAGTGAAACAAAATCACAAGGAATGAGAGCATTTTATGAGATGTATATGACAAACTCTCATTGCCATACCTGTAATGGAGCACGTTTAAAGAAAGAAATATTATGTATCAAAATAAATGGTAAAAACATAAATGAAGTTACAGATATGTCAATCAAGGCATTAAAAGAATTTTTAGGTACATTAAAATTAACAGAAAAAGAAGTAATGATTGCAGACATGATTTTAAAAGAAATAAATAAAAGGCTTCAATTTTTAATAGATGTAGGGCTTGAATATTTAACACTTTCAAGAAGTGCTGGAACATTATCAGGAGGAGAAGCACAACGTATTCGTTTAGCAACTCAAATAGGATCAGGACTTACAGGGGTTATGTATATTTTGGATGAACCAAGTATAGGACTACACCAAAGAGATAATGATAAATTAATTGCAACACTTAAAAAGTTGAGAGATTTAGGAAATACTTTATTAATTGTAGAACATGACGAGGACACAATGTATGCAGCTGACCAAATTATTGATATTGGCCCAGGTGCAGGGGTTCATGGTGGAAATGTTATGGCACAAGGTACAGCAGAAGAAGTAAAATTAGTAAAAGATTCTGTTACAGGCCAATATTTAAGTGGTAGAAAGAAAATAGAAGTTCCTAAAAAAAGAAGAAAAATTGTAAAATCAAAAGCAATTGAAGTGAAAAATGCAACAGAAAATAACTTAAAAAATATAAGTGTAAAATTCCCATTAGGAGTATTTACATGTGTTACAGGGGTTTCAGGCTCAGGAAAATCAACACTTGTAAATGAAGTACTATATAAAACAATAGCAAAAGAACTAAACGGTTCATCAGAGAAACCAGGAAAATGCAAAGAAGTAAAAGGACTAGAAAATATAGACAAAATAATCAATATAGATCAATCACCAATAGGAAGAACGCCACGTTCAAATCCTGCAACATATACAGGAGTATTTGATTTAATTAGAGACATTTTTGCAGGAACAAATGAAGCCAAATTGCGTGGATTTGAAAAAGGTAGATTTAGTTTCAATGTAGCAGGTGGAAGATGCGAAAGCTGTAACGGTGACGGAGTTCACAAAATAGAAATGCACTTTTTGCCAGATGTCTATGTACCATGCGAAGTGTGTAAAGGAAAGAGATATAATAGAGAAACACTAGAAGTTAAATATAAAGGAAAAAACATAGCGGACGTGCTTGATATGACAGTTGAAGAAGCATTAGAATTTTTTGATAAAATACCAAAAATAAAACAAAAAATTCAAACTTTATATGATGTAGGACTAGGATATATCAAACTAGGACAGCCGTCAACAACATTATCTGGTGGTGAGGCTCAAAGGGTTAAACTTGCAACAGAACTTTCAAAAAGAGCAACAGGAAAAACTTTGTATATTTTGGATGAGCCAACTACAGGGCTTCACATTGCTGATGTTCATAGATTAGTTGATATTTTACAAAGATTAGTTGATACTGGAAATACAATTATTGTTATTGAACATAATCTTGACCTAATAAAAACTTGTGATCATATTATTGATTTGGGTCCAGAAGGTGGAGATGGTGGCGGACAGGTTGTCGCTGTTGGTACACCTGAACAGATTTGTAAGAATGAACAAAGTTATACTGGTAAGTTTTTGAAGAAGTATTTGGAATAAAAATTTTTAGGGAGAAATACAATGTATAGAATTTTTTGTGAAAGCTATGAAAATTTTATAAAATCAATGGATGGAGATAATTATAGATTACAAATTTCAAAACCATTTGAATTACTAGTAGATATAGATAAATACAATAAAGAACAAAAAAAACAAAGTGAATTATATAAAAAATTATGTGATTTAATGGAATTTATGAAAAATAATGTTAAAAGATTTCCTAAATTAAAGGCATTTTTATGGACATTGGATTCAAGAAATATAAGAGCACAAAAATATGGTGTGTCAAAAGAAGAAGATCTTGAGGAACAAACAAAATTATTAAATTCATTTTTGAAATTAGCATATTGGTATTAAAAATTGACATTTTATGTTGATTGATGATATAATATACATGCAACAAAAAAATATGATAAATTAGCAGTAAATATTATCTACAATTGGAGGTAAAAAAATGAAGTTTTTTATTAATGATGCAATATTACGGGAAGAATGCAGTGAAATAAAAAAAATAGAAAATCACGAGATAGAATTAGTAATTCATAATTATCTTGAAGATAAAGGAAAATATGAAGATATAAAATTTTTATTTCAAACCGCATCAATGAACCAAGAAGATATATTATTAGATAATATATCATTAAAAAAAATTAATAAAAATGTATATTGCATTAGAAATAATAATAAAAATGAAAAATGCATGTATGCATTACTTAGAAGCCGGGAAATAGCACCGGATGATGTTTTCGTTCCGGTAGCAGAAAAAGATAAAATAAAAGTCTTGAGAAAAATATGTTTAGTTGATATGGAAGTAGATCTGGGCTTTTTTTTATCAAATGTTTATTTATTAGAAATAAAATTAAAAACTGAAGAAGAAGTACCAATATATTTGGCAGGGAAATACTTCAAAGATTTTTCACGGTATTATATTTTTTCAAGAAAAAGAAATGGAGAATATAAAGTTTCTAATAAATATAATAAACATACATCTACTAAAGAATGTGAAATGATATCATTATCAGATCTTTAGTGAAAGGAAAATCATAATTACCTACAAAATGGGTAGTTATGATTTTTTTTATTTTAATAAAATTAATACTATCAATAATTTTATATGCTATTAATTGTAACAATATTTTGTAAACAACCGTAATAAATTAAAAAAATCACTAGACAAAAATAACAAAAAGATATATAATAAGTGCATAAAAAATGAAATACAAAATAAAAACAAAGAAAAAGAGAAGTACATTTAAAACTAATTTAAAGAGAATAGAAGTCAAAGGCTGGAAACTTCTAAAATAAAGATAAATGGAAAGTAACTTTGGAGTTGATAATCCGAAAATAAACTCAAGATTATCCGTAATACTGCGTTAAAGTAAAAGAGATATTATTTAAAATAAAGTAATTGACACAAAATGTTAACAATATAAATTTGAATAATAATTAAGGTGGTACCGTGAGATATAAACTCGCCCTTATGCTAAACAATAGCATATTGGCGAGTTTTTGTGTACAAAAAGAGAGATTTTTAAATTTCAATTCTTCATTGTAAAAAAAAAGGGATTAAAGACCCGTCCCCCAATCCCTAAAAAAGTTCGAATTGTGTCATATAAAATATAAAAAGGAGGTTAAAAATGCTAAAAATTCAAACAAAAAAATCAGGTGCGGAATTAACAAGTATCAAATATAATGGCAAAGAAATGTTATTTCAAGGAGCAAAAGTGTTAGATAGTAATGGCAATATATATTGGAAAAGACAAGCACCAATACTATTTCCAATAGTAGGTCAACTTAAAAATTCTCAAACTCAAATAGAGGGAGAAATATATGAAATGTCACAACATGGATTTGCAAGAGATATGGACTTTGAAGAAATATCAAAAACAGAAAATAAGCATCACTATATGTTAAAATATAATGAGGAAACTCTAAAAAAATATCCATATAAATTTGAATTACATGTTATATATGAAATAATAGGAGATACTTTAACAGTGACCTATAAAGTAAAAAACATTGATGATAAAACAATCTATTTTGGATTAGGTGGGCATCCAGCGTTTAATTGTGATTATAGTAATGGTGAATACGAAATTGCATTTTCAGAAAATGAAAATAAAATTGAGTTTCTTAAATTGAAAAATGGTTTAATAGATACAGAAAAAGCACAAAATATTTTACAAGATAATAAAATTTATTTAAAAGAAGATACTTTTGATAATGATGCAGTAATTATGAAAAATTTAAAATCAAATAAAGTAGTTTTGCAAAATCATGAAACAAATCAAAAGATATTAGAACTTGATTTTACAGGATTTTCATATTTAGCATTATGGTCAAAAAAAGGAGCTCCATTTGTCTGCATTGAGCCTTGGCAGAATACGGCTGATAGAATAGATAGTACACAAATTTATAAAGATAAAGAAAATATTATTGAATTACCAAAAGATAAAGAATATAAGTGTGAATTTAAAATAAAAATATTATAAATATAGGAGAAGATTATGGCATATTCAATAGAAATAAAAAATGAAGTTATTAAAAAAATTTCAGAAGGTGAAAAAATAAAAGAAATTAGTGATAGAATGGGAATTAGTGTACCAACTATTTACAAATGGAGAAAGGAAAATCAATTAGATAACAAGAATATGGATGATGTAGACTTGGCAGAGCAAAAAGAAACATCTAAAGAAATAAAGAGATTAATAAAATTAAGAAAATTTGATGATGCATTAAAATATACTGATAAATATCCGGATAATCCTGTAATACAGTCACAAAAAGTAAATATATACATAAAAAAGAGAAAATATAGAAAAGCAAAAGAAATAGGGAAGAAATTTGAAAATTATGCACAAATCCAATCTCAA